>Ga0209934_1000034_pt1 | contig 595390 bp, 490 predicted proteins | sample ThiBiot_750_plan_2_FD_183950 | JGI IMG/M metagenome (GOLD analysis project Ga0209934, IMG submission 183950) | Wastewater bioreactor microbial communities from Cape Town, South Africa - Thiocy_expt_750_plan (SPAdes) | ecosystem: Engineered > Bioreactor > Thiocyanate-remediating >... | reverse complement strand
CGCCGCATCGTCGAGCTGTTGCCGCATCGCTGGAGGCCGGCGAGCTGACTATCGCTGGTGTTGTGGCGGTGTGGAATGTGGCTCCGCCGGACGCTTACGAAAAGCCGGGCAACCGCCGCGGAAGCCGGCTGCCGCTGTCGCACCGTTGAATTTGTTCCTCCATATTCAACGACGCGCGACCGCGGACCGAAACGCTAGCGCCAGTCCCCTGCCGCGACGAAGCCGGCCCAGTAGAACGGATGCGGCGATTCGCCGCGCGCGCGGCGGGCCTGCAGCACGGCCAGATCGGCCGCGGCGACGGCATCGACGGTGTCCTGCGCCTGCTGCAGGCGCGCGCGGTACAGCGCCTCCATCCAGGCCGACGTGGCGGCATCGTCGACCGGCCACAGGCTCATGAGCACGGTGCGCGCGCCGGCCAGGCGGAACGCGCGGCGCAGACCGAACACGCCTTCGTCGCCGAGGCGCGCGCCGAGCCCCGTGTCGCAGGCCGACAGCACGACCCAGGCCACGCCGTCCAGGGCCAGCGTGCTCACGTCGGCGCCGAGCAGCAGGCCGTTGCTGCCGCGTTCGCCGCTGAGTACGAGGCCGGCCTCGCGCGCCAGCGCCGCGCGCGCGTCGGGCGCGCCGTCGGCGTAGTCGCGGCGCAGGCCGACGCCGCGACGCACGCTGCCGGCCCGGGCAGCGCAGTGCGCGCCGAGCTCGAATGCATGCGTCGCGAAATGGATGATGCCGGCGCGCGCCGCGTCGCGGCGCAGCGCGCTGGCGGTGGCGGCGCCGCCCTTGAGCGCGACGACCTGCTCGCGGCCGGCCGCGCGCGACAGCGCGGCCAGGGTGTCGATCTCGTGCGCCGCGCCCGGCAGCGGCTGCAGCGCATTGCCAAGCTCCGGACAGCCGCCGCGCAACTGGCCCAGCGCCGCAACGTCGCTGCGCGCCAGTGTCGGCACGCCGAGCAGCAACAGACCATCGCGCGCCGGCGCGGCCGCGGCAGCCAGATCCTGTTCGGTCTCCAGCAGATGCAGGCGCAGGCCGCGCTCGATCAGGAAGCCCTCGCCGTCGGGCAGCGCGGCGAAATTCAGACGATGCACGCCGGCATCGGCGACGACGAACAGGCGGCCGTCGCGGCGTACGAGGTTCAGCGCGTCGAACAGGTGCTCGCGCACGGCCATGCCGGCCTCGCGCAGCTCGGCGTCGCGGCCCGGCTCGCGCATCAGCCGATACCAGCGCTCGCCGCGCGCGTCGAGCGCGGCGAGATCGCCGAGCGCGAGCAGCCGCGGCACCTGCCCCGGCTCGGCGACGAAGGCATAGAGCTGCGGCGCCGTCGCGCCGGCGCCGGCCGCGAACGCGACGAGGCCGGTCTGCGCCGGTAGCCGCGCGAGCAGTTCGGCCATGGGCTTGCGCGGCGGCGACGGCAGGGCCGCGCCCTCGCCGAGTGCTTCCAGCGCGCTGTCGAGCTCGCGCCGCAGTTCTGCCAGGGCCGCGCCGTCGGCGCCGCCGCGCAGCGCGTCGGCGTAGGCGGCAGCGGCCTTGGACCAGCGGTCCCAGTGCGCCTGTGCGGCCGCATCGAGGCGGCTGCGCACGGCGGCGATGCGCTGCGCGGTCAGCCGCGTCGCAAGACCGCGCGCCGCGGCGATCTCGTCCCAGGCCGCGGCGATCTGCGCGGCGTCGCCGCGCGCGGCGGCCACGGCGAGCAGGCGTTCGCTGCAGCGCGCGAGCGAATTCTTGAATTCCAGCGCCTGGGTCTCGCCGAGCACCGGCGCGACCGCCGCGACGAGGCGGTTGCGACGCTGCTCCACGAGCAGTGCGTTGTCGAACGCGCCGGCCGTGTCGCCGCTCTGCGCGAGCGCCTCGGCGAGGTCGCAATGCCAGCCCAGCAACTGCGGATGCTCGGTGCCGCTGGCCGCTTCCTGCTGGCGGATCGCGCCCTGCAGCAGCGCCGCCGCACCGGCGGCATCGCCGCGGCGCAGCAGCACGCGGGCCAGGCCGCGCAGCGCCGGCGCGCCTTCGACATGGTTGGGATGCAGCTGCGTGGCGACGATCGCGAGCACGCGGCGAAAGCGCTGCTCCGCTTCGTCGAGCAGGTTGCGCTCGTAGGCGACCTCGCCGGCGGTCAGCAGCGGCGGCACCACACGCAGACTGTCGCCGCCGAACTGGTTCTCCAGCAGGGACAGGTTCTGACCGAGGGCCGTGTCGGCTTCCTCGTAACGCTTGAGTTCGTAGGCCAGCGAGCCGAGGTTGCCGAGCAGCGCGGCGTAGCTGCCCGAGGCGACGAGGGCCTGATCCCTGGCGGCGGTCTGCGCCGCTTCGCGGGCGTAGTTCAGCGCGAGCTCGCGGTCGCCGAGCTGGCGTTCGGCTTCGGCCAGATGCCCCAGGGTCATCGCGAGTTCGCGCGGCGACGGCTGCACCTGCGCGCGCAGGCGTTCGAGCTCCGGCCGCATGAGATCGCGCACCGCGGTGAACTCGCCGCGCGAAATCAGGCTTTCGCTGAGCACGCCGACGAGGCGGCGGCGGAAGCCGTTGTTCGGCACGCCCAGGGCTTCGGCCTCGCTGATGCCCTGGCGCGCGAGCGCGATCGAGGTGTCGTAGTGGCCGAGCCGGTCCTCGAACAATGCATGGAAATAGATCGCGCGCAGGCGCCGCACGCGTTCGAGCGGACCGTGCGGCGCGCGCAGCAGGGTTTCGGCTTCGGTGGCCAGGGCCGCGCCCTCGGCGTAGTCGCCGAACAGGCCGCGGATCTGTCCGGCCAGGGTCAGCACATAGGCCTGTTCGGCCGGGCCGATGCGGCCCTGGCCGTCGCGCAGCAGCGCCAGCGCTTCGTCGACCGCCGCCACCGCCGCGTCGCGCTCGCGCGCCTGGAACGCCCGTTGCGCGCGCCACATCGAAAGCGTCGCGAGCGAACGCGCGCGCGGGTTTTCCGCGCTGCGCCGGCGCTCGAGTTCCTCGGCCCAGGGCGTCCATTCGGCTTCGCTGAAATCGGCCGGACTTTCCAGCGCGAGGTTGAACAGCAGCGCGACCGCCGCGTCGTGGGTGCGCGGATCGGCCAGCGCCGTCGCGCCGCGGGTCTTGGCTTCGGCCCAGTTCTCGGCCGGAATCAGCGCCTCGATGTCGGCGAGCGCGCCGGCCCGCACGAGCGGCGCGACGGCCAGGGCGAACAGCAGGACGATCCAGCGGAAGCGGCGACGCGGCATGCGGAGATCCTTGCGGGCGGACACGCGCCCGCGCCGCGACGGCCGCGGCGACGGGACGGTGGACGCGCGGATCTTCGCCTATCGGCGCGTATGGGGGAACACGAAACGTTCACAGCGCAGGTCGGCGCGCGCCGCGTCGCAGCCGATCTGGCGCAGCAGCTCGGTCAGCCCGGTTCCCGGCACGGCGGCCGGCGTCTGCGCCGCAGCGAGCCGGCCCACGCCGCGCGAGACCAGGGCCGAGTCCGGCGCGGCCGCGCGCCGCCACTGCGCGATTCCCTCCTCGACCCGCGCGAGCGGCTCGTCGGCAGCGATCACGACGAAGGTGTCGGTCAGCGCTTCGCGGTCGACCTGCCAGCTCAGCGCGGTCACGCCGTCGTGGCCCGGCAATTGCCAGCGCGTGCCGGGCTGCAGCGGATTGACCGGCGCGATGCCGGGCAGCGGGAACAGCACGGTCGGTTCGGCCGCGCCATCGTCGTTGAACACATAGACCCAGGTCGGCTGGGCCGCGGCGATCTCCAGGCGCAGGCGGTCGCCGACCGCGATCGGCGTGCCGTCGGCCAGACGCTCGCGATGGCTGGCGTCGTCGCGGAAGAAGCTGCTGTCGAGCTGGAGCGCCGGGGCCGGCAGCAGGCGCCAGACCGTCGCCGCGGCAACGACCACGACGACCGCGGCAACGCCGGCCCAGTGCAGCGCCTGCATGCGCCAGGGCCGCAGCGCGGCTTCCAGCGCCGCCAGCAGCACGAGCACGCCGGCATGGCGCCGCGCCGGATCCGGCGCCAGGGCGCGCTCGATCGCGCGCGGCAATGCGCGCGGCAGATCCGGGCGCAGCTCGCGCAGCGGCGTGCGCAGCTCGGCCAGTTGCTGCTGGCGCAGGCCGTCGAGATCGTCGGCGGCATACGGATAACGGCCGGTCAGCAGGCGATACAGCAGCACGCCGAGGGCAAACTGGTCCGAGGCCGGTCCCGGGTTGTCGCCGGCCAGCACCTCGGGCGCGAGGTACTGGCGCGTGCCGGACACCGGATCGAACACGCCGTCGCGCTCGAATTCGCGTGCCGCGCCGAAATCGGCCAGCACGACGCGGCCGCTGACGTCGCGCAGCACGTTCTCGGCCTTGACGTCGCCGTGGGTCAGACCCATGCGATGCACGGCGGCCAGGCCGCGGCACAGCTCGATGCCGATCTGCACCGCGTCGGCGGCGGCGAACGGGCCGTCGGCCTGCAGCGACTCGGCCAGGCTGCGCCCGCGCACGAGTTCGGTCCACAGCCCGACGCGGCCGTCCTGCGCCGCCGCGCCGTAGACGCTGACGATGTTCGGATGGCGCAGCCGGGCCAGGCGCCGGCCTTCGGCGAGGAAATGGTGCGCCAGGGTGTCGGAATCGACGTGGCGCAGCTTCAGCGCGACTTCCTGGTCGAGCATCGGATCGTAGGCGCGCCAGACTTCGCCCTGCGCGCCGCGGCCGAGCTGTTCGAGCACGTCGAGCCCGGCGAAGCGGAACTGCACCTTGCTCGCCGCCGTGCGTTCGGGCTTGAGCTGCAGGCCGCGGAACACCTGCGCCAGTTGCGACAGTTCGCGCAGGCCGTCGCCGGCGTCGGCGGCATCGCCGTCGAGCCGGGCCAGCAGACGCCAGTCCAGCGCCGCATCGTCGGCAATGCCGGCGGCGATCTTTTCGAGATCCGGGTTTTCGCCCGTCATGGAAACCCCCTGCCCGTGCTGTGCGGGCGACGTTCCATTCAACGACGGCGGGGCGTCCATCAGAACACGGTCGCGGCGAAAAGTGCGGAGGTCGTCACGGCCGGACGGCGACCTGGCGCCGACGCGGTCGCGACCGGCATCACTGGTGCGGCTTGAGCGCGGTCGCCAGTTGCACGAGCGCGCGGGCGACCATCACGCGGACCGCATCCGGCGTGCTGCCGACTTCGGTCGCGATTTCCGGGTAGCTCATGCCGAACTCCAGGCGCATGACGATCAGGCCCTGCTGGCGCTTCGGCAGACTGGCCAGCGCGGCCTCGTAGGCGCGCAGGCGTTCATGGCCGACGAGCTGTTCCACCGGCGAGGGCAGATCGACGTCGGCCATTTCCGTGTCGAGTTCGGCCGACTCCGGCCGGCGCATCAGGCGGCGTACTTCGTCCCGGACCTGGTTCAGCAGGATCTGGCGCAGATACGCCAGGAAGCTGCCGGGCCCCTCGCATTCGAAGCGGTCGATCTGGCGCAGTGCGCGCATCAGCGCGAGCTGGACCAGATCTTCGGTTTCGTGCAGATCGCGCGCCGCGCGCGGCAGGCGGCCATGGGCCCATTGCCGCAGCAGCGGCAGGAAACGGCGCACCAGGGCGTCGCGGGCGTTGCTTTCGCCGGAACGCACGCGGCGGATCAGCACTTCGGTCGCTTCGCTGACCGTGGCGGCCGGCGCACGTTCCGCCTCGCGGCGGCCGAACGGAACAACTCGCGCAACACTGGCAGACATCGCAACCTCACCCATGGCAATCCCCGGTTTGCACGATGCCACAGTGTTTCCGGCACCGACCAATGAAAGCTGATACAGCGGTCGATAACCTGGCGTTATAGTGTGCGGAAGTTCATGCATGGACTGCCAACCGATGCGACTTCCGCTGTCGTCGCCGCTACTTGAGTCGTTCCTGGTACTGGCGCGCGAGCTGAATTTCTCGCGCGCGGCCGATCTGCTGCACATCACCCAGCCGGCGCTGACCAAGCGCATCCAGAACCTCGAATCGCTGCTCGGCCAGGCCCTGCTGATCCGCCAGTACGGTTCGCTGGAGCTGACCGAGTCGGGCCGCCTGCTGCAGCGCTACGGCGCGGCGCTGGAGCACCAGGAAACCGAGCTGCTGGCCAGTCTGGTCGGCGAGCGCACGGGCCAGCTGGCCGGCTTCTTCCGCATCGTCACCTATTCCTCGGCGCTGCGCTCCATGGTCCTGCCGGCGCTGGCGCCGGTGCTGCGCGCCAATCCCAAGCTGTCCTGCCAGGCGTTCCGCGCCGAAGTGGAGCAGCTGCACGAGATGCTGATCGCCGGCAAGGTGGATTTCTGCATCAGCCTGTCCGAATGCGAGCGCGCCGGCATCGAGAACGTGCAGATCGGCGTGGAGCGCGACGTGCTGATCGAATCGTCCGTGCATGCGAGCCGCGACGCCTGCTACATCGACCACGACCCGCGCGACAACTTCACCGAGAAGTTCTTCCTGAGCCAGACGGGCTCCACCGTGCCACGCATGGAACGCGCCTATTTCGACGACATCTACGGCCTGATCGATGCGGTCGCCGAAGGCATAGGCCGCGCGGTCGCGCCGGTGCACCTGCTCGATCCGACCATGCCGGTGCGCGTGGTGCCGGGTTTCCGGCCGTTCGACGTGCCGGTGTTCCTGCACTACCACCACCAGCCGTACTACACGCGGCTGCAGCAGGCGGTCATGGAAACGCTGACGACGCACTGCCCGCCGCTGCTGCATACCAACCGCCTCGGCGTCGCGCTCGAATCGGCCGTCGCCGACGACGCACTGGTCGCCGCGCAGTCGCGCCGCCAGCGCGCGCAGCAGTAAGCAAGCTCGTCCTTTCACCGGTTGCGGAAACCCACCATGCGCCTGACGTTACGTCTGTTCAAATACGCGCTCGCGCTGCTCGCGCTCGCCCTCGTCGCCGTCTGGCTGCTGCTGCGCGGCAGCCTCGCGCCGCTGGACGGCGAACGCCGCGCCGCGGTCGGTGCGGCCGTGACGATAGAGCGCGACGCGCTCGGCACCGCGACCGTGACCGCGGCGAACCGGCGCGACCTCGCCTATGCGCTGGGCTACGTGCATGCGCAGGAACGCTACTTCCAGATGGATCTGCTGCGCCGCTCGGCCGCCGGCGAGCTGGCCGCGCTGTTCGGCGAGGTCGCCCTGCCGCTGGACCGGCGTCATCGCCAGCACCGCTTCCGCAGCCGCGCCGGCGACGCGATCGCCGCATTGCCGCCGGCGCAGAAAGACCTGCTGGAGGCCTATCGCGACGGCGTCAACCAGGGACTGGCCGCACTGTCCGTGCGTCCGTGGGAATACCTGCTGCTGCGCCGCAGCCCGCAGGCCTGGAGCAGCGAGGACAGCGTGCTGGTGATCTACGCGATGTTCTTCGACCTCAACGGCGACGGCACGAACAAGCGCGAGCTCAATCTCGCGCGGCTCAAGGACAGCGTGCCCGAACCGCTGTACCGCTTCCTCGTGCAGCCCGGCTCGAACTGGGACGCGCCGCTGCGCGGCGAGGCCTTCGCGGTGACCGCACCGCCGGCCGCCGAAGTCTTCGACCTGCGCCGCAGCGCCGCGCTGCCGGCGGACTACGCGCGGCACGCGAGCCTCGCCGCCGAGGACCTGGGCCTGCGCGCCGGCAGCAACAACTTCGCCGTCGGCGGCGCGCTGACCGGCAACGGCGCGGCGCTGGTCGCCGACGACATGCACCTGGGGCTGCGCGTGCCGAACATCTGGTTCCGCGCGCGCCTGCGCTATCCCGATCCGGCCGGTGCGGGCCGGACGATCGACCTCAACGGCCTGACCCTGCCGGGCACGCCGGCGCTGCTCGCCGGCTCCAACGGCCATGTCGCCTGGGGCTTCACCAACAGCTACGGCGACTGGCTGGACTGGGTGCGCGTGAACCTGGATCCGGCCGATCCTGCGCGCTACCGCACGCCCGAGGGCTGGGAAAAGCTCGTGCGTCATGCGGAGATCATCGAAGTCGACGGCAAACCCGCGGAAACCCTGCTCGTCGACGAGACGCGCTGGGGCCCGATCATGGCCAGGGACGTCGACGGTACACCGCTGGCGCTGGCCTGGACCGCGCACCGCGCCCGCGTGGTCAATCTGGAATTGCTGCAGCTGGAAACCGCGCAGACCGCCGAGCAGGCGCTCGCGATCGCGCCGACCATGGGCATGCCGGTGCAGAACTTCCTCGTCGGCGACAGTGCCGGACATATCGGCTGGACCCTGACCGGCAACGGCCTGCCGCGACGCGCCGGCTACGACGCAAGCCTGCCGGCGGACTGGAGCGAGAGCGGCCGCGGCTGGCAGGGGTGGGTCGCCGCGGCGGATTTCCCGCGCCTGCTCGATCCGGCCGATGCGCGCCTGTGGAGCGCCAACGCACGCACCGTCGACGGCGACTGGCTCGCGCTGCAGGGCGACGGCGGCTACGACCTCGGCGCACGCCAGCAGCAGATCCGCGATGGCCTGCGCGCGCGCGCGCGTTTCGCGCCGGCCGACCTGCTCGCGATCCAGCTCGACGATCGCGCCGTATTCCTGCAGCGCTGGCAGCAGCTGCTCGCGGCGACCCTGGCCGGCAACAGCGACGCAGACCTGGCCGAAGCCAGGCGCGTCAGCCGGCACTGGAGCAGCCACGCCTCGATCGACGCGGCCGACTACGCCCTCGTGCGCGAATTCCGCCTGCGCACGATCAGCGCCGTGCTCGCGCCGTTCGAGGCGCTCGCCAAGGCGCACCACGCGGATTTCGAACTGCCGTCGGCGCAGGGCTATGAGGCGCCGGTCTGGGAACTGCTGCAGCAGCGTCCGCCGCACCTGCTCGATCCGCGCCACGCCAGCTGGGACGCCCTGCTGCTGGAGGCCGCGCGCGCGGCGCAGACCGAGGTCGCCGGCGCGAGCTGGGGCCAGCGCAATCCGGCACGCATCCGGCATCCGCTGTCGCGCGCCCTGCCCGGCTTCCTCGCCGGCCAGCTCGACATGCCGGCCGATGCGCTGCCCGGCGACAGCAACATGCCGCGCGTGCAGCGCCTGGACTTCGGCGCGTCGGAACGCTTCGCGATCGCGCCGGGCCACGAGGACCAGAGCTATCTGAACATGCCCGGCGGCCAGAGCAGCCATCCGTTGTCGCCGTTCCACGGCGCCGGGCATGCGGACTGGGTCGCCGGCCGGCCTACGCCGCTGCTGCCCGGCGCTAGCGTGCATCGGCTGCAGCTGCTGCCGCAGTGAGATCCAGGGCCGACGGACCGCCGCGACGAGGCGGTCCGTCGGCGCGACGACTTACGGGACCGGCGCTTCGAAGTCGTCGGCGAAGATCGCGTCGGGCAGCGGCACGGTCGGCGCCAGCACCGACGCCGTATACGAGGCCGGCGTGCCGGCCTGCGCGACGTGCAGGTCGATGTCGGCAGCGGCCGGGCCGCGGTCGGCGATGAACGAGAAGCGGAACATCGTGCCCCAGTTCAGCGGATTCAGCACGGCCGGCGTGTTCGCCGGCGGCGCCGGATTGACCGGCGCGGTCCAGGTGACCGCGCCGTCGGCGACGCTGCCGCTCCAGTTATTGGTCGCATCGAGCTCGCCGTCGTTGAATTCGATGGCCGATGCCGTCACGCCGGCGGGCAGCGGCACGCTGAAGCGGTCGAAGCCGAAGTTGTGGATCACGCGGAAGCGCTGCGCCGGATCGCTGTCGTCGCCGTACTTCGGCGTGCCCTGGGTCACGGCGCGGGCGAAGTCGAGGTTCATGACCGCGTAGTCGTAGCGCCAGGTGCCGTTGCCGAGATCGACCACGTTGACCGCGACACGGGCATGTCCTTCGCTGTTGGCGATCTCGACGTTCTTCTGGTTCGGATTGGAGGTCGTCGGGCTGACCCAGCGGTTGATGACCGGACCGAGCAGCTGCGGCGCGCCGTTGGTGATCGACCAGCTCGTGCCGTAGCTGAAGGTCACCGGACGCGAGGCCATCGTGTTGTAGATGTTGATGTCGTCGCGAACGATGTACCAGGACTCGAAATAATAGGTGCCGCCGGCGGTCAGCTGCGATTCGCGCGTGATCATGCGCTGGCTGTAGTTGGTATTGCCGCCGTTGGTGTTGGACGTCAGGTTGCAGCCGGGATCGAAGATGGAGCCGCAGCGGCCCCAGAGATCCTGCGCCGGCACGATCTCGCTGCGCGGGCCGAGATCGTTGTTGCTGTCGTTGTTGCCGGTGCCGTAGGTGTCGGAGCAGGAGCGGCCGAGAATCGTGCCGGTGGAGCCGCCGCTGCCCGGGCCCGAGGAACAGCCGCTGTTGGTCGTCACGAACGCGTGCTTGACGCCCGAGCGGCCGATCTGCTCGATGCGATTGTTCGAGTCGATGCGGTAGAGATTCCAGATCAGGTTCGGATGCTGGTCGTTGTCGTACGGCGGGAAGGTGCCCGAGAACTTGCGGTACCAGGCCACGTCGGCCGAATACAGCGCCGTGCTCGTGCCGTTCGGATCGCCGGCGACGGTGACGTCGGCCGTGCCGTTGTTGACGTTGTTGCGCAGGGTCGAGGACGGTGTGAACACTGCATAGCCGTCGGTGGCCGTGTTCGGGCCGTCGCAGGTGCCGCCCGCGGCAGGCCAGGTCGGCGTGCAGCGCGAATACTGCGCCTGGAAGCTCAGCATGAACACGTCGGCCTGGTAGGTCTGCTCCGGCGTGACGTCGGGCACGACGGTGCCGGGCCATACCGGCGTGGCCTGCACGATGTTGATGTAGTTGCCGTCCTGGGCGACGACGTTGAGGTTCATGCGCATCTGCGCGACGACCCAGTCGGTGATCTCCGGCTTGCCGAGACGCTTGGCCAGATCCGCGTGAATGCGCAGATCCATGGTCTGCACGTCGACCGTGCGGCCCTGATCGGCGATCGCATACATCAGCCGGTCGAGATAGAACAGCTTCTTGCCGCTGGCATCGACCACGTCGAGCATCTGCGAGTTGCCGCCGCGCGGCTGCAGGGTCGCATCGACGAGGGAGACTTCGCCGACCGGCGTGTTGAGCCGGAAGCCGCCGCGCAGCGCGAGGCGGCCGGTCGTGAAGTGATCGAAGTTGGTGTCGCTGACGGCGAAGCTCAGGCCGCCCTGGTCGCGCAGCGGCACGGCGACGAAACCACGCGTATCGGTATTGGCGCCGACCGCTTCGCCCTTGAGCGCGATGCCGTAGTCGCGCAGCAGGTCGACGTTCCACATGAAGCCCAGATCACCGCCGAGGGCGGTCCAGGTCTGGCGCACCACGGGTTGCGGTTCGGGGCCGGAGGCAGCACCGGCGACAGGGCCGTACAGCAGCGCGCTGAGCGCGAGGGCCAGAGCGGACGAACAATGGCGGATGGACATGATCTCACCTCGATATTCGATGCGCCCGCCGCTGTCGCGGCGGGCCGATGCAGGGTCGTGCCGGCGACGCGGCGCTTATTCGAAGTCGTCGCGGAAGATCGGCCAGTCGCCGATCGGCGTGATCATCGGTCCGACCTTCTTGCAGACCATGGAGTCCTGCGGAATCGCGCCGCTGCCCGAGGTCGGCCAGTTGTTCGCGGTCGAATCGCGCACGCTCGCCGTGTAGTAGAAGACGACGTCGGTATCGACGAGGTTTTCGCCGTTGGCAATGTTCGTCGCGACCATCTGGCAGTCGCTGAGGCTGTTGTTCGCCTTGTCGGAATATTCGTTGTTGATGAAGTGCGAACCGATCACGTCGACCATGTGGAAGCCGCGGCCGGATTCGTTGGCCGGCGTGTAGTCGTTCGCGCCCGAGACGATGCGATAGCCGAAGCCGGTGACGCCGTCGGTGATGTCCCAGTACGACGGGCTGCCGCCGGCGCCGGTCAGGCTGCGCGTGTCGGTGAACTCGGTCGACTTGAGCACGCCGTTGGCGGCGATCTGGTCATGCGCGGCGCCGTCGATGTCGAAGTCCAGGCGCCAGTAGTTGTGGTGCCAGTGGGTCACCGTGTTGTAGGTGCCGTCGGAATTGCCGTAGCCGAATTCCGGATTGATGTCGCCGTTGGCGTAGAACGCGAAGCGGCTCGCGTACTGGTACCAGCTGGCCGAGTACTGCGTGGTCAGCAGCACATAGCTCTCGTCGGGATTTTCCGCGTTGGTGCGATCCTCGATCGCCACGCCGCTGCTCAGGCAGTCGGCGTTGACGAACGGATTCGGCGACAGGTTGTTGAACGGGCAGGTGCCGTGGGAGGTCGTCGCGGACGAGGAGACGTCGCAGGTCGTCGTCGCGAGGAAGGTGCCGGGCACGCCGAGCACGTTGCGCACGGACGGCGTCGCGGCGAAGCGCGCGTTGGTGTCCTTCCAGTCGCGGTAGCAGTTGCCGCCGGCGCCGTTGCGGTATTCGGCGAACAGGATCGGCGAATGGAAGCGCTTGGCGACGAGGATGCCCTTGTAGTGCACGTCGCGCACTTCCAGACCCGAGCCCTGCACGCCCGAGCTCTGGCTCGGCGGCAGCCAGCACATTTCCCAGATCGGCGTGCCGGTCGCCGGCCACTTCAGCAGGGTGCCGCCGGAAACGGCGCAGTTCGGGTGGGCGGCCAGCAGGTCGAAGCTGAGGCCGGCGAGGAACAGCAGGGCCAGGCCCCGCGCAAGAGGATACTTCTTCACGGACTGTCCTTTGTGGAAAAGAGGAATCACGGATGTGCCTGCGACAGCGGTCCCGGATTGTCGGGGCCGAAGAACGGATGAACGACCTTGCGCTGCTGCAGATCGACTATCGCGTGGGCGACCGCGCGCTCGCCGTCGGCGCCGGCCGAGACGATCACGTGCACGCAGCGCGAGGCCTCGCCGCAGCCGTCGTCGTTGACGTCGCGATAGGCGAAGCCGCCGTAGAAGCGCAGATCGGGCTGGCTGAGCACGGCGCGCAGACCGTCGTCCTCGCGCGCGAGCGCGAAGGCCAGCTCGATCTCGGTGTCGGTGAAATTCATGGTCTGGCCCGGCAGGTCACGCTGGCTGTAGGGCTGGCCGTCGCGCGTGTAGACGCGCTCGATGCCGACGCCGCGCGTGTAGTCCCAGGCATATTCGACGGTGACCGGCAGGTTCTTGCCCTGGTCGCTGAACACGTCGTCGTAGCGGCGGATCACGAGGACGCCGGGCAGCTGGATGTCGGCCGAGGCGCGCGCGCTGCTGAGCTGCGGCCCGGTGACGCCGGCCGTGCCCGACAGGGTGCCCAGCTTGCCAGGACCCGTCTTGCCCGGGCCGGCCTTGTCCGGCGCGGTCGTGACGGCCGCGGCCGGCGCGCCGGTACGCGGCGGCGCACTGCTGCAGGCCGCCAGCAGCGCAACGGCCAGCGAGATCGCCGCGACGCGGCAGACGTGGAAATTCGATTCGGACATCAGCGGGTTCCCGTGTTCGCCGCCGCACTGCGCATGTCCTCGGGCGGCGATTTGCCGAGGGCAGGATCATTCCAGAGCTGGTAGAGGAATTCGCCGCGGCTCAGGCTCTGCGGGCCGACGTCGAAAGGCCGTTCCGGATTGGCCGAGCACAAGGTGTTCTCGGCCGGAATGCTGCCGACCGCGGCCTCGCGCTGCAGGAACTCGATGTAGTCGCGGCTCGCGGTCTGGTACTTCAGGGTCGCCGTGACCGTGATCGGCAGCGCGGTGCCGGCCGGCACCGGAATCGTGTAGCTGGCCACGTCGTAGTTGACGAGCCGGTCGACGCCGGGCGCCGCCGGATAGGTGATGCCGACCGGACGCAGGGTCGGATCGCTGCCGCCGCGGAAACCCAGCGGCGGAATGCGGTTGTCCTTGGCGACGCAGTTGTTGAGCACGAAATGGAACTGCTTGCGGCCCAGCGCGTCGGCGATCTTGCAGCTGCCGCTGGCGCTGTCCCAGATGCCCTGCAGCACCTCGTAGACGCGGACCTGCGCGTCCTCGGTCAGCTGCGCCGTGGCCGCGTCGTAGGCGCCGCTCTGGAACACGATCTGGTTCGCCGCATCGCGCGCGACCACGTTGAGCCACATGCGGCGGCCCTCGCCGTAGCCGGTCGGCAGCTTGTGGCCGCTGAGGTTGGTCACCTTGACCTTGGCCACGAGGTTGGCCTGGCCGGCGCTGTAGGGATCCAGGGTGACCGCCACGAGCGCGCTGCGGTCCATGAGCATTTCCTTGGCCCAGAGGATCGTTCGGTCGAACGCTTCTTCGCGGTCGAGCTGGCCGGGCGCACCGTACTTCGCCTTCAGCAGCTTGGGCACCCAGGTGTTGGCGCCGACGAATTCGTGCACCGACAGGTTGCCCTGGCGCGAACCGGTCGGGTTGTTGACGCAGGCGCGCGCATCCGGCGAGGACGAGTTGCGCATGTGACAGTCCTGGCAGGTCTCGCCGCGCGCGAGCGCCGGCTGCTGCGCCGCCGCGTCGCCGATGCGGTCGCGGAAGATCACGTCGGCGAAGTCGCTGCGCAACCATTCCGAATACGTGCGTTCGACCGGGAACGTCAGACCCGTATCGGTGCCGTCGTTGAGGATCAGCGTCTTGACCGGGCCGGCGGCCGTTTCGGCCGCATCGACGTTGTGGCAGCTGCCGCAGATCTCGCCGGCTGCATGGAACGGCGAAGGCACCCAGCCATGCGGCGGTTCCAGCGGGTCGCCGGCCGCATAGCGGTAAGGACCGCGCCGGCACGGACCACCGTAGACGCTGCCGTCGGGATTCGTGCACTCGGTCGCGTCGTCGAGCCAGATCCGCGCGCTGCCGATGGCCGTGGTCTGTCCGGCCGGACCGGTCGGCATCATGCGATGGCAGTACTGGCAGTTGATGCCGCCGTAGTCGTTGCCCTTGGTGTCGGGCAAGGCGTAGTTGCCCTGCAGCAGACAGCCGTTCTCGCCGTTGACGGTCTGCCCCGGTGTGCCGGTCTTGCTGACGCGGCCTTCGAACCAGGCCGTCGGCGAATGGCAGCGCAGGCAGTAGTCGCCGGAACCCGGCAGATCGCGGTTGGCCACGTCCAGCGCGGCCCAGAACAGCGGGTCGCGCGCGGCGTTCGCCTTCATCGAGCCGGACCAGGTGTTGTACGGCAGCAGCGGACCGTCGGCGGGCGCGAAGCCGCGATGACAGCCTTCGCAGGCGTCGGCGGGCTGGATGTTCCAGGCCAGGCCGGGCTGGGTGCCATGCGGCGTGTAGTCGACCGCCGCCGCCACGCCGGCGCCGAGCAGCCCCGGCACCAGCAGCCCATACGCTGCCGCCTTGCGAATCCGCTCGATGAATCGTGCCGTCACGCTCCCCCCGCCGGTCGGCGTCCGTCGCCGGTCCTGAAAAGCGCATCCTGCACTTTCTGTTCGCATGGAAACGGCGGCCTGCAACGGCCGCCGCCAGTTCAGTTGCCCGCCATCACCGTCGAAGTCGCGGCCGTTTCCGGCGGCGACTTGCCGTAAGCAGGATCGTTCCACAAGGTATAGAGAAACTCCCCGCGCGACTGCGACTGCGGTCCTACCGTGAACGGCCTCCCCGGGCCGCCGGCGCAGAGCGTGTTCTCGGCCGGAATCGCCGGCGCGCTGATCGCCTGATTGCGCAGGAACTCGATGTAGTCCTTGCTCGCGATCTGGTGGCGCAGGTTGGCCTCGATGCGCAGCGGCGTCGGCGTGCCGGCCGGCAGCACGAAGGTGTACGTGGTGTCGTCGTAGTTCACCAGCGTACCCGAGCCCGGCGCGGTTTCCGGATAGGTGTAGTTGACCGGGCGCACGTCGTCGCCGTTCGGATCGTCCGCCGTGCGCGGATGGAAACCCAGCGGCGGAATGCGGTTGTCCTTGGCCACACAGTTGTTGAGCACGAAGTGGAAATGCTTCTGGCCGCCCGACTCGGTGCGGCAGGCGCCCGGCATCGTCGCGTCCCAGATGCCCTGCAGCACTTCGTAGATCTTGATCTGGCTGTCCTCGGTCAGCACGCCGGTGGCCGCATCGAACGCGCCGCTCTCGCTGACCAGCCCATTGCCGGCGCTGAACAGCTTGACGTTGAGCCACATGCGGCGGCCTTCGCCATAGCCGGTCGGCAGCTTGTGGCCGCCGAGGTTGGTCGTGCGCACGCGGAACGTGATGCTGCCGGCCGTGCCCGCAGTCGGCGCGGTATACGCCGTGACCGTCGTCGCGACCGTCGCGCTGCTCTGCAGCATGGCGCGCGCCCAGGCCACGGTGCGGTCGTAGTCGGCCGGGCGGTTGAAGCCGCCTTCGCTGCCGTACAGCGCCTTGATGATGGCCGGGATCCAGGTATTGGCGCCGACGAAGGTATGCGTGCGCAGGTCGCCGGTGCGCGAGCCTTCCTCGTTCAGCGTACAGGCCTGGGCCAGCGGATCGGCCGAGTTCGGCATGTGACAGTTCTGGCACTGCTGCGCCTTGGCCAGCGCGGGCTGTCCCGACGGCGCCGTCTGCAGTCCGTCGCGGAAGATCAGGTCGGCGAACAGGCTGCGCTGCCATTCGCTGTAGGTGCGCTCGATCGGAAACGGCCGCGTCGTGACCGTGCCGTTCTCCAGCACGAGGGTCTTCAGCGGGCCCTGGTCGGTGTCCGGCGTGGACACGTCGTGGCAGCTGCCGCAGAGCGCCGAGCTCGAATGCAGCGGCGACTGGATCCAGCCGTGCGGCGGCTCGCGGCCGTCGTTGACGTAGTGATAGGGACCGCGGCGGCAGGCGCCGCCGTATTCGTAGCCGGTGGAGGTGATGCAGGTGCCGGCGTCGTCGATCCAGGCGTTGGCGTTGCCGATCGCGAGCGGCTGGCCCTGCGGGCCGCCCGGCATCACGCGATGGCAGTAGTGGCAGCTGACGCCGCCGTAGTCGTTGTCGTAGCCGTCGTCGTCGTTGTAGTCGCCGGTCAGCTGGCAGCCCGAGGCGCCGCTGGCCGGCTGGTTCGTGCCGTTGCCCTTCTTGAGCACGCGGCCGCCGAGCCATCCGCTGGGCGTATGGCAGCGCAGGCAGAAGTCGCCCGCCCCCGGAAAATCCTTGTTGGCCACGTCCAGCGCGGCCCAGAACAGCGGATCGCGCGTGGCATTGGCCATCATCGAACCGCCCCAGGTGCTGTGCGGCAGGAACTGGCTCTGCGTCGCGTTGTAGCCGCGATGGCAGCCGACGCAATTGCTGGTGGATTCCAGCGGCGTCTGCAACTGGGGCTGGGTGCCGTGCGGCGTCAGGTCCAATGCCCGCGCCGCGGGTGCGGCCAGCAGGCCGACCGCCAATGCCAACGCCGGGACGACTGCCCCCAGTGCCCGCGCCGCGTCACACAACCACCCCATCCGTACACCCCCGGCCAATACTGAATGCTCCCTGATCCCACGCATCCAGCCCCGGAAAGTAGCACAGCTTATGCCGTGACGGCGTAAGCCCGACGAAAGTCATCGTTGACCGCGCGGCGGCCTTGTCCACCGATCGCGGCCGCGACAGCGCCCGGACCGCGCAATGGCGCCGGTGCGGCCGCGATCCACACTGCCGCGCGGCTGCCGGACGAGACCGTACTGTCGCACCGCAAAGCGCTTTCTTCCGTCCTGCGCGCCCTGGCCCTGCGGGCCGGCGCCTGTACCACCGTCCAGGCTGCCCGATGCAGCAGCGAGCGGGATCACTGCGTCGTCCCCGGCCTGCGCGCCGACATCGGGTGCTCGGCCGCGCCCGGCGATTTCACCGGCGCCCTGTGCGCCGAGAAGATCCAGGAACGGGACAACGCATGGTTCGGCTACGCCGACTGCGTGCATTTCGAACACGGCATGCCGCGCCCCTGATGCGTCGGCCGCCTCGGCCCGAGGCTGACGCGGCGACCGGCTCCGCGCTTCGCGGCGCCGGGCCGGCCGCACGGGGTCGAACCGGCGCCGTGCGGCGCGGCAGCGGATGTGTCGGGATGCCGGCGACGGCGACGGATGGGGACAGCGCCGCAGCAGCCCATCAGTTGCCGGACGGCGGAACCGCACGCCGTGGCGGCGGCTCCCAGTCGCGCCGCGGCGCGAGGGTCGCTGCAGTCCAGGATTCCGCGCCGCTGCCGAGCAGGGCCGTGCTGTCGCGCGGCGCGAGATCGCTGACGAAGGCGAAACGGAACGTCGTACCCCAGTCCAGCGCCGGCTGCGTGGCGCCGCGCGTCCAGTTCACGCGCAGCGCATCGCGCGCCGCCGGCCACGCCGCCGCGTCGGCGGCGGCACCGGCGAACTCGATCGCGTCGATCTGCGCCCGCGCGTCGGCGAACACGGCGAAGCGTTCGATGCCGCGGTTTTCCTCGATGCGCAGATCCGGCTCGGCGCCCCGCGTGCGCGCCAGCATCAGGTCGAGGTTGAACAGTTCGTAGACATAGGCGTAACGGCCATCGCTGCGCGCGGTCACGCGCGTGACCAGCAACGCCCTGCCCTGCGCCGTCTGCACCACTGCGCGGCGCTGCCAGGCGCCGTCCGGCGGCGACGCCGCCCAGTGCTGCACCATGCTCTCATTGTGGAAACCGGCAACCTCGAAGCTCCAGGCGTAAGCGTCCGGATCGCTGCCCTGACCGCGCCGCTTCTGCGGCGTGACCTGCATCAGGCCGAAGTTGTTCCAGGGTTCGGCGTCGTCACGCACGAGATACCAGTATTCGACGAACCAGCGCGCGCCCGGATGGCGCGCCGGCAGCAGCTCGCGTTCGGCCACGCCCAGACGCTTGGCCGGGTGGAACGCGTCGTCGGGCAGCAGGCCGTCGTCGGCATCGCGCTGGCCGTCGCAGTCCTTGTCGTAGAGCGAGCCGCAGCGCCCCCAGCGCGCGCCGTACGGCACGATCTCGCTGCGCGGCGCCAGCGCCGTCGGATAGTCGTTGCTGAAGCCGCCGTAGGTATCCTCGCAACCCGGATACAGCACGTTGCCGTCGCCGCAGTCGCAGACCGCGTTGATCGTATGGAAGGCGTGCTTGGCCGCCGACGCGCCGAGCTGGCGCAGGCGGCCGTCGGCATCGAGGCGGTAGAGATTCCAGACCAGGAACGGATGCTGGTCGTTGCCATAGGGCGGCGCCGGCGGCGAGAACTTCGCATACCAGGCCACCGCGGCCGTGCCGACGTTGCGCAGGCTCGCATCGGGCGCAAGCACGACGAGACCGTCGTCGCTGTCGGCCGTACAGATACGGCTATGTCCGCCGAAGCCGTCGCTGCGGCCGCAGCGGTAGGCGTTGACGCCGTCGGGCTGGCGCAGTTCCCAGTTCTGTGCGAGACGCAGCATCTGCACGTCGGCCTGGGCACTCGCACCGGGCCAGACCGCAGCACATTGCGCGCTCTGCTTGGTCGGCGCGACGACGTCGGCCGCCGCGGCGAGCGCATCGCTCTGCGCGCCGCCGACCAGCAGCCCGTCCGTCTCGGGCCGCGCGAGCCGCTGTGCGAGTGCTGCGCCGACGCGCAGATCCATGTGCCGCAGGGACAGCGCGCCGGCCTCGTCGACGTAGACATGCGCATGATCCAGAGTGAACCAGGCGCGGCCCTGCCCATCGACGAGATCCAGCGCGACGCGTGCGCCGCCGCGCTGACGCAGCGCAAAACCGTCGAGGTTCAGCAGACTGCCATCAGCCAGGCGCAGGCGCGGTCCGCCGCGATGGGTCTGACGGCCGGGCTGCAGCGCCTCGAAGCGGCCCGCCGCACGGCGCCAGCGCAGACCCGCGCCCGCCGCAACGGCAAAGCGCAGCTCGCGATAATCGGCGCGCAGGCCCGCATCGGCGCAGCCGCCGCAGTCGGTGTCCAGGCGCAGGCCCAGCGGCGCAAGCGCGCCCTGGTTGAACCACAGGGTCGTGCCGGCGGCGTCGCTTTCCGCCGCTGCAGCCGCGGCGATGCCGAGACCCGCGACGAGCACCGCCGCGGCGCGTTGCAGTGGACGCCGCTCAGCCACGTGCGAGCAGCCGCTCGGCGATGGCCAGATACAACGCCGGCAGGCGCTGCAGGTCGGCGACGGCGACGTGCTCGTCGATCTGGTGAATCGTCGCGTTGACCGGACCGAGTTCGACCACGTCGGCGCCCAGCGGCGCGATGAAGCGGCCGTCGGACGTGCCGCCGCCGGTGCTCGCTTGCGCCGCGATGCCGCAGACCTCGGCGATCGCCGCGATGGTCTGCTCGCGCAGGGGGCCGCCGCGGGTCAGGAACGGTTCGCCGGACAGATCCCAGCGCAGGCTGAATTCCAGGCCATGACGGCGCAGCACCGCTTCGGCGCGTTCGCGCAGCGATTCGGCGCTGCTCTGCGTGCTGAAGCGGAAATTGAACGCGGCTTCAAGGGTGCCCGGTATCACGTTGTTCGCGCCGGTACCCGCCGTGATGTTGGAGACCTGGAACGAGGTCGGCGGGAAATCCGCATTGCCGTCGTCCCAGCGCGTCGCGGCCAGCTCGGCCAGCGCCGGCGCGAACGCATGGATCGGATTGCGCGCCTTCTCCGGATAGGCGACGTGGCCCTGCACGCCGTGCACGCTCAGATAGCCCGACAACGAGCCGCGCCGGCCGACGCGGATCACGTCGCCGAGCCGCGCGCTCGACGAAGGCTCGCCGACCACGCACCAGTCCAGCCGCTCGCCGCGCGCGCGGAAGGTCTCGGCGACCTTGCGCACGCCGTCGCGCGCCGCGCCTTCCTCGTCGCTGGTCAGCAGCAGCGCGATCCGGCCCGCATGCTGCGGATGGCGCGCGACGAAGGTTTCGAGCGCGAGCACGAACGCCGCGACCGAGCCCTTCATGTCGGCCGCGCCACGGCCGTACAGCCGTCCGTCGCGCAGGACCGGTTCGAACGGCGGCGTCTGCCACTGCGCGGCCGGACCGCTCGGTACGACATCGGTATGGCCGAGGAACGCCAGGGTCGGTCCGTCCTCGCCGTGCACGGCCCAGAGGTTGTCGACCTCGCCGCAGCGCAGCGACTCGATGCGAAAGCCCGCGCGCTGCAGGCGCTGCGCGATCAGCGCCTGGCAGCCGGCGTCGTCGGGCGTGACCGACGCGCGCCGGATCAGTTCACCGGTCAGCTCGAGCACGTCGTCCATGTCAGCCGGCGAAACGCTGCGCGAACAGCTTGTCGTTGAACCCGACGCTGACCTGACCGTCGTCGGTCACCAGCACGGGCCGGCGCACGATGGCCGGATGCTCCTTGATCAGCAGGGTCCATTCCGGCGCGCTCTCGGGCGTCTTGCGCGCTTCGGGCAGGCTGCGCCACGTCGCCGATGCGCGGTTGACGAGCTTTTCCCAGCCGCCGACCGCGACGGCCCAGGCCTTCAGGGTCTCGGCCGGTATGCGCTGCTCGCGATAGTCGACGAAGTCGTGCGCGATCGAATGCCGCTGCAGCCAGTTGCGCGCCTTCTTGCAGGTGTCGCACTTTTCCAATCCGTATACTTTTGCCGTCATCTCAATCGCCCCGCAGCAGTTCATTGACCGAGGTCTTGCTGCGCGTCTTCTCGTCGACGCGCTTGACGATGACCGCGCAGTACAGGCTGTGGCTGCCGTCGGCCGCCGGCAGCGAGCCGGACACGACGACGCTGCCGGCCGGCACGCGGCCATAGAGGATCTGGCCGCTCGCGCGGTCGTAGATCCGCGTCGACTGGCCGATGAACACGCCCATGCCGATGACGCTGCCGCGCTCGACGACGACGCCCTCCACGACTTCCGAGCGTGCGCCGATGAAGCAGCCGTCCTCGATGACCGTGGGCCCGGCCTGCAGCGGCTCGAGCACGCCGCCGATGCCGGCGCCGCCGGACAGGTGCACGCGGTTGCCGATCTGCGCGCAGGAGCCGACCGTGGCCCAGGTATCGACCATGGTGCCGGCGCCGACGTGTGCACCGATGTTGACGAAGCTCGGCATCAGCACGACGTCGCGGCCGATGTGCGCGCCGCGGCGCACGATCGCGCCGGGCACGGCGCGCGCGCCGAGCTCGCGGAAGCGCGCTTCGTCGAAGTCCTGGAAGCGCAGGTCGACCTTGTCGTAATACGGCGCCGGCTCGGCCGCCATGACCCGGTTCGGATTGAGCCGGAACGACAGCAGCACGGCCTTCTTGAGCCACTGGTTGACCTTCCAGCCGCCGCTGCCGTCGGGCTCGGCGACGCGCTGCTCGCCGCTTTCCAGCGCGGCGAGCGCGGTGTCCACGGCCGTGCGCAGGGCCGGATCGAACGCGCTCGGCGACAGTTCGGCGCGGCGTTCCCAGGCCGCGTCGATCAACGATTCAAGTGCTTGCATGGTGCTCCTTGGCAATGCCGGCATCGGGGGTGAGACGCGCCTGCAGGGCCTGCAACAGGGCCTGTTCGGCGTCCGCGCCCAGCGGCCGGTCGTTCTGGTCGGTGATCTGGAAAAAATCCTCGGCGCGCTCGCCGAACGTGGCGATGCGCGCGTCGTGGATGCGTATGCGGTGCTCGCGCAGGGCCAGCGCGACGACGGCGAGCAGGCCCGGCCGGTCGGAACAGACCAGCGACAGCTGGGTACGGCCAGTGGCCGAATCGGCGCGGAACGCGATACGCGGCACGGTCTGGAAATGGCGCAGCGGCCGCGCGAGCGGACGCTTGGCCAGCTGCGGCCGGTACGGTTGCTGCGCGAGCGCGCGCGCGAGTTCGCGCCGTACGCGCTCGACGCGCTCGGCGTCGGCCAGCGCGCGGCCCTGGGCGTCGAGCACGAGAAACGTGTCGAGGCTCATGCCCGAGGCCGCAGTCAGGATGCGCGCTTCCTGCACCGACAGGTTGAGCCGGTCCAGGGTCGCGGCGACCGTTGCGAACAGGCCATCGCGGTCCTCCGCATAGACGAAGATCTCGCTGCCGCCACGCACGCCGTCGGACTGGATCGCGACCAGCGGCAGGTCGGCGGCATCGGCGGCGAGGATCAGCCGCGTCTGCCAGGCCACCTGTTCCGGGTGGTAGCGCAGGAAGGCCTGCTCGGGGAAACCGGCCCAGAGCCTCGCCACGTCGGCCTCGGCCAGGCCGTCGGCGAGCAGGATCTCGCGCGCCTGCTCCTGGCATTCGGCGGCCTGGGCCGCGGCCTGCGGCGGCCGCTCCAGGCCGCCGCGCAGCGCGTAGCGCGCGGCGACGTAGAGATCGGCCAGCAGGCGGTCCTTCCACGAGTTCCACAGCTTCGGGCTGGTGCCGGCGATGTCGGCGCAGGTCAGCAGATACAGCAGATCCAGCCGCTCCCATTCGCCGACCTGCACGGCGAAGCGGTGCACGATGTCCGGATCGGTGATGTCCTGGCGCTGCGCGGTCACGCTCATGAGCAGATGCCAGCGCACGAGCCAGGCGACGAGCTCGGCCTCGCTGGCCGGCAGGCCCAGGCGATAGCAGAACGCGCGCGCCTCGGCTTCGCCGAGCTCGGAATGGTCGCCGCCGCGGCCCTTGGCGATGTCGTGGAACAGCGCGGCGAGCAGCAGCAGCTCGGGCCGGGCGACGCGCTGGTAGACCTCGTGGCCGAGCGCAAACTCGCGGCTGGCCGCCGGATCGGCGAAGCGCGCGACGTTGCGCAGCACGCGCAAGGTGTGCTCGTCGACTGTATACACGTGGAAAAGATCGTACTGCATGCGGCCGACGACCTTGCCGAACGCCGGCAGATACTGGGCCAGCAGGCCGTGCCGGCTCATGCGCGCGAGCGCCGGTACCGCCGCGGCGCCCAGGCGCAGCAGGCGCAGGAACGCGGCCTGCACCGCCGGGTCGTCGCGCAGGCTGTCGGCGTTGAGCTCCAGCGCGCTCTGCAGCCGCGCCAGCGCGTTTGCGCGCAGGCCCTTGAGCGCGGGGTTCTCGGCCAGCGCGACGAAGATCTCGATCAGCGCGGCCGGCCGGCGCAGGAACAGTTCGGGATCGCGCAGATCCAGCCGCTCGCCGATCGCGACGAACTGCTCGCCGACCGGCTCGGCGGCGAACAGCGCCGGCGCGGCCAGCGCCTCGTCGCAGCGCTGCAGGAAGGCCGCGTTGGCCCGTTCCAGGGTCATCGCGGCGCGGAAATAATCCTGCATGAACTGTTCGACGCCGAGGTTGTCGGCGTGCTCGTCCTCGTAGCCCAGGCGCCGCGCGAGCTCACGCTGGTAGTCGAACAGCAGGCGGTCCTCGAGCCGCCGCGCCAGCAGGTGCAGCGCGAAGCGCGTGCGCCAGAGCACCCGGCGCGCCGCGTCGATTGCGGCGATCTCGGCGGCCGACAGCACTTCCTGCGCGGCCAGTTCGCGCCAGTCGGCCACGCCGAACAGGCGCTGCCCGAGCCAGGCGATCACATGCAGGCTGCGCAGGCCGCCGGGGCCGTCCTTCAGATTGGGTTCGAGGTTGTAGGCCGTGTCGTTGTAGCGCGCGTGACGCTGTTCCTGCTCGGCGCGCTTGGCCGCCAGATAGGCCGCCGGCGGCCACAGGCCGGCGTCCTCGCGCAACGCGGCCCAACCCGGATCGAAGCGCTCGCTGCCGGCCAGGCGGCGGCCGTCGAGCAGGCTCGTGTAGACCGAGGCGTCCTGCGCGGCGAGCTCGCGGCACTGCTCCAGGGTGCGCACCGCATGGCCGGGCTTGAGGCCGAAATCCCACAGGCAGGTGAACAGCGTTTCCAGCGAGCGCGCGAGCGAGCCCTGCGGCGGCGCCTCGACCAGCACGAGCAGGTCGATGTCCGAGCGCGGAAACTGCTCGCCACGGCCGAAACCACCGACCGCGTACAGCGCGGCGCCGGCGGCCTCGCCGACGATCGCGATCCAGATATGCCGCAGCAGGCGCTGCAAGGTCTCGGCGCGCAGCGGCACGAGCTCGTCGGCCGACACGCCGTCGCGGAAGGCCTCGGCGAACCAGCGATCCACATCGCCGAGCCACTGACGCAGGGCGAGCCGCGCTTCCGGCGAAATGCCTGAGCGCGGCACGGCCGCCGGCAGGCGCGGCAGGACGGATCTGGCCGGATTGGCGCTCATCGGACCTCAGCGCGGCAGGCGGGGGCGAAATCCACAGTAAACGCCGGATCGCGCCGCCCGCAAGCGCATGAAGCGCCGCCGGCGGCGGCGCGCAGGATCAGGCAGCCTTGGCGCTGGGCCAGGGCGTCAGGATCTCGACGCCGTCATCGGTCACGGTGACCGTGTGCTCCCACTGCGCCGACAGCGAATGGTCGCGCGTGACTACGGTCCAGCCGTCGGGCATCAGCCGCGTCGCGGCCTTGCCGGCGTTGATCATGGGCTCGACCGTGAAGCACATGCCCTTTTCCAGGCGCAGGCCCGCGCCGGGCTTGCCGTAATGCAGCACCTGCGGCTCTTCGTGGTAGACGCGGCCGATGCCGTGGCCGCAGTACTCACGCACGACCGAGAAGCCGGCCGCCTCGGCATGCTTCTGGATCGCATGGCCGATGTCGCCCAGATACGCGCCGGGCTTGACCTGGGCAATGCCGAGCATCATCGCCTCGTAGGCAATCGTGCACAGACGCTGCGCACGCACTTCGGGCTTGCCGACGTAGTACATGCGGCTGGTGTCGCCGTGAAAGCCGTCGCGGATCACCGTCACGTCGATGTTGAGGATGTCGCCATCCCTGAGCACCTTGCGCGTGTCGGGGATGCCGTGGCAGATGACGTGGTTGACCGAGGTGCAGATGGTCTTCGGAAACCCCTTGTAGCCCAGGTTGGCCGGGATCGACTGCTGCACGTTGACGATGTGGTCGTGGCAGATCCGGTCCAGTTCCTCGGTCGAGACCCCCGGCTTGACGTACTGGCCGATCATTTCCAGCACCTCGGCGGCGAGCGCGCCGGCGATGCGCATCTTGGCGATGTCTTCGGGGGTCTTGATCGTTACGGGCATGGGTTCCTCGGGTTCGGCGATTCCCTGGGCGGGCGCAAGCAGCGGATGATAACAGGCTGCCCGGCCGGGCGGACTGTGCCGGAAATGGGGTCGTCGGACAGCGGTGCAAGCCGGATCCGACGGAGTCCGACAATCCGCCCCGCCGGAGCCGGCTCCTTCGACCCGCGATCGCATCAGTCGAAGCCGTCGGCAAACAGCGCGTCGGTCAGCAAATGCAGTCGCCAGAGCTCGCGGCCGTGCAGGCCATCGTCGGCACTGAAGTAGACTGCCGAGTCCGTACGGCCGAGCGGCAGCGGATTTGCCGACTGATCGCCCGGGAAAATTTCCGGCAGTGGCACGATCGACTCGCCATCCGAATCGGCCAGACACAGCTCGACCCCACGACGCTGGTTGTCGCAGCTGAAAACGACCGCATTGTCGCCTAGCGCGGCCGCAAACGTGCCGGAATGCCTCAACGAGGCCGGCAGGTCGACGAAATGCGTACCTGCGGGCGTGCCGTCAGTGACGAGGTATTGCTGCTTGCAGCCGGCGCAGGACATATGCATGTGCACGTGACGTCCGGTGCTGGCGAACACTTTTCCCGAACCGGCATAGAGGAGCACGGTGCCGGCCGCAGTGCCGTCGGTCGACCAGACTTGCGACGCACTCGTACCCAGGACCAGGCGATTGCCGGCGCGCCCCGCCCAACGCAGGCCGCCTGCGGGTATCGCACGCAGAGACTGCGTCCCTTGGACAGTGCCGTCCGTGGCAATCAGATCGCATGCACTGCTGACCAGGCACGCAATGAAATAAATTTTTCCACCAAGAGATATTTCCTGGGATCCGCTCGGCACATCGGGCAGATACCTGTCCGTCAGCAACCTGAAAGTGCCGGGCGCCGTTCCGTCGCTGCGCCATATATCCCGGCCGCTCAGCGGAGCGAACACGGCGATGCCGCCGATTTCGCCGATCCTGACGGCAGAGTCGAAATTGCCCTCCGCGAGCACGCCGCCACCATTCGCCGAGTGCAGGCTGCACAACGCCGTGAAACCGCCACAGGGGAAGATTGCCCCTGCGCCATGATCCACGGACTGCAGCCATCCGCCGCCGATGCTCGTCGCAACAAGCGCAGCCGAATTCAGCGTCACATCGGCACGATAGAGATCATTGCGGTCGGTCAGGAACAGCACGCCGTCGTTCCCATAGCGCTGAACCTGGCGCGGTTGCGCGCCGGGATGAAATACGGCAGGCAACATTCGGGTACCACTCTCGGTGCCGTCGGTGCGCCAGAGCGCGTTCGGTGGCAGCCCGTCGACCGTCGGGTCATAGGCCTCGCTAAAGAACAGCGTATCGCCAACGGCGGCCGACGTCCCTGATCTCCAGGGCAGTGCGACACCACTGCGCGTATCCGCCCAGATGTCGTGCAGCAATCGCGTACTGCCGGTCGTGCCGGCCGTAATCCAGACTTCCGCATCGCCTGACGCACCACCGCCCCGCCCAATGCGGACGCCACCGAGCCCGGCGGAATCGGCGTAGTTGAAAAATTCCGAATCCAGCGCAGTCATCTCGCCGGTGGCGAGATCGACACGCAGATCGGCACCGCTATTGCTCTTGCGCACGATCGCACCTGGGACCGGATACCAGCGAATACCGTTGCCGGATTCGCCCGGCGGCGGATACAGCCGCCGCGTGCCGCCTGAGGAGCCATCGCTGACGAACAACGCCGCTTCGAATCCATTCGTGCCCACAGCGAAGGCGTCGAACAGCAGATATCCTTCATGAGTCCAGAGCGGGCCGTTCGAACGAAGAGGCCCCGGCAGATCGACGACGGTGTCCACCACATCGCCGCCTGCCGACAAGCGCCGCAGTCGCGTGTGATTGTCGTCGGTGCCTTCCAGAAAATAGACGGAGTTGCCCAGAACAGCGAGGCCGCCGGCCGACGCCTGCGCGGACGCGATCTCGGTGGAACCCTGGGCCGTGCCGTCGGTTCGCCATAGAGACCAACCGGCCGAAACGAGCGTGTCGGTCGAAAAAAGGAAATAGCACTGCCCGGCCGCGGCGACTGCCGCGCGCGGCACCACGGCGGGAGGCAGGGTTGCGATGACGCTGTCGCCGCCGGGCAGCCCGTTGGTGCGTACGAGCACGTGAGCCGATTCGCCGAAACCGTCGACGATGGCCGTTTCGCCGAGAGCGCAGCCGTAGTTCGCCGCACGCAATGGGAATCCGCTCTCGGGCGTACGTTCGAATGTTCCTGCCGGCGTGCCGTCGGTCGTCAGGAGCCGATATTCCTGTCCCGGCAGCACCAGAAAAGCGCGATTGCCCAGCACAGTCACTACCTGTTCCAGCCCGTCCCAGCTGAGCCAAAGGTTGTTCAACGAGGTCAACCGCACCGGGACGCCGCCGTCGACCGGTAGCGACCACAGCTGCCGGCCGGTCGTGCCGTCGTCGGCACTCACAATGACGCGATCCCCGACTACGACTATCGGTTCGGGCGCCGAATGCCGCGCGCCGGGCGCTATGTCGCCGAGAAAGCGCACGTTGCCCTGGGCGTCGGTGGAATAGGTTTCGGCACCGGTACGCACCTCCGCGGCAGAAAAGTAGACGCGCCCGCCGAGCGACTTGAACCGGCCGGGGCCCGAGCCCCGCGACCCCGGTCGCGTATCGAGGTCTTTGACGAGATTTATGCCCACCAGTGCGGGTTCGGAAGCGCAGGCCGAACCGGCCAGCCCCAGCAGGACAACGGAAATCAGGGAGAACAGGCGCATGGCGGACGCAGCCGGAGTGGGCATGCGGGGATTTTAACCGCAGCCTTTCCTCCCGGGCCGCAGCACGCCGGTCATCGCAACCTGTCCGGCCTTGCCCCCGCCTTGGCCCAGGAGTTATGCTTCCGCGGATTTTCCGCCCGTACCACCCAGGTCCGGCCGGTGAATCCAGGCCGGGAGCAAGTCCCGCCACCACGGCGATTCCGCCGAATCCACACACGTTCCGTCACCGCTCCGGGGTGCTTCGCAAGAAGTCGGTCGCGGGGGAACGTGGAGGCCATAACCCCGGGCTGCAGCACTTACACATCGACCGTGCGCGCCCGCTTTTCGGAGTAACACCATGCCTCAAGTCACGATGCGCCAGATGCTGGAAGCCGGCGTCCACTTCGGTCACCAGACGCGCTACTGGAACCCCAAGATGTCGCCGTACATCTTCGGTTCGCGCGGCAAGATCCACATCATCAACCTCGAAAAGACCGTCCCGCTGTTCGGCGACGCGATGAACTTCCTGTCGGGCCTGGCGCAGAAGCGCGGCACGATCCTGTTCGTCGGCACCAAGCGCTCGGCGCGCGAAGCGGTCAAGGAAGAAGCCGAACGCTGCGGCATGCCGCACGTCTCGGCGCGCTGGCTCGGCGGCACGCTGACCAACTTCCGCACCGTCAAGCAGTCGGTCGCGCGCCTGAAGGAACTCGAAGCGATGGCCACCGACGGCCGCTTCGAGCGCCTGGTCAAGCGTGAAGTGCTCGGCCTCAAGCGCGAATCGGAAAAGCTGAACATCTCGCTCGGCGGCATCAAGAACATGAACCGCCTGCCGGACGCGCTGTTCGTCATCGACATCGGCCATGAAGACATCGCGATCAAGGAAGCCAAGAAGCTCGGCATCCCGGTCGTCGCCGTCGTCGATACCAACTATGACCCGAGCCTGGTCGACTACGCGATCCCGGGCAACGACGACGCGATCCGCGCCGTGCAGCTCTACGTCCGCGCCGCCGCCGACGCCGTGCTCGAAGGCAAGGCCGCTGCGCCGCAGACCGCGGGCAGCGACAAGGACGAGTTCGTCGAACTCGACGCCGAAGGCCACGTCAAGGCCGCGACCGACGATTCCCCGCGCGGCCGCAAGCCCGCTCCGCCGCGTGGCAAGCCGGGCGCCAAGCCGGGCCAGCGCCCGGGCGGCGCACCGCGCGGCCGCAACGGCGGCGGCCGTCCGGGCCCGCAGGGCGAGTAATACGGCCGGTCCGGGCGTCCGCCACGGCGCGCGCCCGGACCGCGTCACGATGCTGTCGTGACGCGGCCACACGATTCCGTTTTCCTGGCGCGACGCCGGTCGCCGCCACAACTATTTCGAGGTTTACATGGAAATCACCGCGAGTCTGGTCAAGGAACTGCGCGAGCGCTCGGGCGCCGGCATGATGGAGTGCAAGAAGGCACTGACCGAGAACGCCGGCAATATCGACGCGGCGATGGAATACCTGCGCAAGACCGGCCTGGCCAAGGCTGACAAGAAGGCCGGCCGCGTCGCTGCGGAAGGCCGCATCACCCTGGCGCAGAAGGGCGGCAACGCCGTGCTCGTCGAAGTCAACTCTGAAACCGACTTCGTCGGCAAGGACGAGAACTTCGTCGGCTTCGCCAACGCCGTCGCGCAGATCGCGCTGGACACCGGCGCCGCCGACATCGAGGCGCTGAAGGCCGCCAAGTACACCGACGGCAGCAGCACGGTCGAGGAAGCCCGCGCCGCGCTCGTCGGCAAGGTCGGCGAGAACGTGCAGCTGCGTCGTCTGGTCCGCGTCGACGGCAGCAACACCGTCGCCGGCTACGTCCACGGCGGCCGCATCGGCGTGCTGGTCGAACTGACCGGCGGCAACGAAGAGCTGGCCCGCGGCATCGCGATGCATGTGGCCGCGATGAACCCGCCCTACGCGAAGGCGTCCGAAGTCCCGGCCGACTTCATCGCGAAGGAAAAGGAAATCGAGCTGGCCAAGATGACCGAGAAGGACAAGGCCAAGCCGGCCGAGATCCTCGAGAAGATCATCAGCGGCAAGATCGCCAAGATCATCAACGAGGTCACCCTGACCGGCCAGCCCTACGCGCTGAACACCGACCTGACCGTCGAAGCCGTCCTCAAGAAGGAAGGCGCCGACATCGTCGGCTTCAAGCGCCTGGCCGTCGGCGAAGGCATCGAGAAGGTGGTCGAAGACTACGCCGCGGAAGTCATGAAGCAGGCCGGTCTGGCCTGATCGCACTGCCCGCCACGTCGTACCGGAAGAAGCCGCGGGAAACCGCGGCTTTTTTCTTGCGCGGAAGGAGACCATCGCCGGCGTCTGCGCGGCGCATCACCGCATCGTCCCAGCCCTGCGGCACGCGGGGCGGCCGGCAGCCGCAGCAACCGGCATGCGCCGCGCGCCGCGGCCTGCTACAACGAAGACCGGCGATTCCGCGCGTCGGCGGAACCGCACGATTCGCGCGAACCCCGGCATCGGTTCGCCGCTGCCGTCCCGTGCCGTCACGGAGAAACCGCCATGCGCCGCCACGAAGCCCTGCTGCGCCAGCTCGCGATCCGTCACCCGCTGATCCAGGCGCCCATGGTCGGCGTATCCACGCCGCGGCTGGCGGCCGCCGTATCCGAAGCCGGCGCGCTGGGCTCGCTGGGCACGGCCGCCGCCCCGGTCGACGAGATCGCCGCGCAGATCCGCCAGACCCGTGAACTCACGACGCAGCCGTTCAACGTCAACCTGTTCTGCCATGCGCCGGCCGTCGCCGATCCGGCGCGCGAAGCCGACTGGCTCGCGTACCTCGCGCCGGAATTCCGTCGCTTCGGCGCGCAGCCGCCCGCCGCGCTGCGCGAGATCTACCGCAGCGCGCTCGGCAACGAGGCATTGCTGGCGATGCTGCTCGCGCTGCGGCCCGCGGTCGTCAGCTTCCATTTCGGCCTGCCCGACGGCGGCTGGATTCCGGCATTGCGCGAAGCCGGCATCGTCACCCTGGCCTGCGTGACCGCCCCCGAGGAAGCCGCGCTGGCCGAAGCCGCCGGCGCCGATGTGCTCGTTGCCCAGGGCTATGAGGCCGGCGGCCATCGCGGCATCTTCGATCCGGCACGCGACGCCTGCATCGGCACCTTCGCGCTGGTGCGCCTGCTCGCGCGCCGCAGCAGGCTGCCGCTGGTCGCGGCCGGCGGCATCATGGACGGCAGCGGCATCGCCGCCGCATTGCAGCTCGGCGCCGCGGCCGTGCAGATGGGCACGGCCTTCATCCTGTGCCCGGAATCGGCCGCCGGCGCCGCCTATCGCGAGCGGCTGCGCGGTGCGCCGGCGCAGCAGACCGGCGTGACCGCGGCAATCTCCGGCCGCGCCGCCCGCGGCCTCGTCAACCGCCTGCACGAACTCGGCGAGCAGACGACGCTGCGCCTGCCCGACTATCCGATCGCCTACGACGCCGGCAAGGCGCTGCATCAGGCGGCCGCGGCTCACGGCAATCAGGATTACGCGGCGCACTGGGCCGGCCAGGGCGCGCCGCTCGCGCGCGAACTGCCGGCCGCGCAGCTGGTGCAATGTCTGATCGACGAATGGCACGAAGCCCAGCGCAACGCCGCAGCGGAGTGAATCCGCAGGCTGCGCAAGCATCGCGCCGACGAAAGCCCGATGGCGACCGGTGCGCCCCGCCTGGGCGTGTTCGCCGGGGAAAAAGAAAACGCGCAGCGGTCGCCCGCTGCGCGTCGTCGATGAGCGGCGGGCCGGCGCCACCGGCGGCGGCCCTGCCGGCAACGCTTACTCCACGCCGCCGACCGCGATCTGGCCGAGCTTGAAGAACACGTCGGTGTTGTCGAACGTGCCGGTGAAATAGCCCGCACCGAGACCGAATGCCGACAGCGGAATGTCGCTGCCCGTATGCGCGGCCTGGTCGCCGGCGACCTGGCCGGTGATCAGTGCGCCTTCGTCCTTGTTGCGCACGCTCGGGTTGGCCGGCGACTGCGCCGGCGGGAACGGCTGCTGCGTGTCGCGCGTCGGGAAGCGGTTCGGCAGCCAGTTCTCGTAGCGGTCGGCGTTGGCGCCGTAGCCGATCAGCATCTTGTTGTCGATGTTCGTCGTGACCGGGTAGCCGTCGGCGCCCATGGTGTAGCGCGGGAATCTGGCCGCCTCGTAGATGCCGACGACGCTCTTGCCGGCGAGCTTGTCCGCGGCGAGCTGCGCCGCAGACACGGTGGCCGCGCCGATGATGGCCGCGCCCGAGCATTCGTGGTCGGCCGTGACGATGACGACGGTGTCCGGATTCTGCTCGGCGAAGCGCTTGGCCACGGCGATCGCGCGGTCGAACTCGATCACGTCGTGGATCCAGCGGTCGGTATCCATCAGGTGCGCCTGCTTGTCGATCGAGGCCGCCTCGATCATCGCGACGAAACCCTTGGGATTGCGCGACAGCACCTTCAGCGCCTTGTCGGTCATGTCGTCGAGCATGGGCTGGTCGGGGAAGCCGAACGCGTCGACGACTTCGCTGTTGCCGCGGCGCGCGGCGATCTTGTCGTAGGACACGTTCATGTTCGAGTAGGCGAACAGGCCGAGCAGCTTGTCCGGCGTGCCGCGCGCGAACGCGGCATTCAGGGCGGTGTTGTCCGGCGCGTAGGCGAAACCGGCGCTGACGAAGTCGCCGATCAGGTCGCGTTCCGGATCGAGCTTGCCGACCGCAGCGCCCCAGCCGTTGACGATGTCGGCCGGCAGCACGTAGTCGTTGCGCGCCGAACGCTGCGAGCCGTTGACCGGCTGCGGGCTGGTGCTGCCGCCCGGATTCGGCAGGAACCACTTGCGGCCGCCGCCGAGCAGCACGCTGAGGCCGGTCTTGCTGCGGTCATCGAGGAACTGATCGACGATGCCGGTGCCGTTGCCGCGCGCCGAGGTATGCACGGCGTTGGCCGCCGGCGTCGCATCGAACACGTCGGCCGTGGTCACGATGCCGAGCGACTTGCCCTGCAGCATGTGCAGGTATTCGGCCAGGTATTCCATGCGCGGGTTGTCGAACGCCGCAAGCGTGTCGTCCGGCCAGACGCCTTCTTCGTTGTTGTTGGCCTTGTTGCCCGAGACGTAGTTGGCCATGCCCGGCGCCGAATCGGTCACGATGGAGTTCAGCGACGCGGTCATGACCTGGCCGCTGTACGGGAAGGTGTCCATCGCGAGCTTGCCGCGCGCCTTGCCCTGGGCGTAGCCCTTGGCCATCACGCGCGCCGCCGTGCGGTGCGCGGCGCCCATGCCGTCGCCGACCAGGATGATGATGTTCTTGGCCGTGCGGCCGCCGTTGGCCAGGCCGACGACTTCGAAATTGCCGTTCGCGCTGATCGTGCGGCCGTTGGCCGTGCGCGCGTTGACCTTGAACTGATGCACGCCGCCCGAGTAGCTGGAATAGCCGCGGAAGCTGACGACGGCCGCATTCGACGGCAGGCCGGCGGCGAGCACGCAGCCGCTGGCGCCGGTGGTCTTGCCGTCGCGCAGGCAGGTGTCGGCCGCGCCGGTCTCGGTCACGAGGCTGTTGCGCGCCAGGCGCGAATCGTTCGTGCCGCCGCCGACCGGCAGCGGGCCGTTGACCCAGGCGCCGTCGACGAAGAACTCGAATGAGACCACGCTGTCGCCTTCGTCCGGACGTATGGTGGCCTGCAGGTCGAAGCGCTGACCCGGCAGAAAGCGCGAAATGATCGGGTCGGCCGTGCCCGAGGCGAACAGCTCGCTCGGCGGAGTCAGGCGCGACACGCTCGCGGCGTGGGCGGAAACGGCCAGCAGTCCCAGGGCCGTGCCCAGGGCGAGGCGGGAAATCGTCATGCGGCGCATGCAGCGCTCCTTACGGGAGTGGAAAAGCGGAATCGCCGCGGCCGCGCCGGGCGACGGGGTTCAGCGGTTGGCTTTGCGCAGGGCGCGGTCCAGGCCGGGGTCGAGTTCCAGGCGCGCCGGAAACACGCGGCCCGGCAGATCGGCGCTCTCGGCGCTGCCGACGTGCAGGCGCCCGGTCACCTGGATCAGGCCGGGCATGTGGCCGCTGCGCAGATCGGTGGAACGCGGCAGCTCGACGAGCACGGCGCTCGGCGGCAGGTCGTCGGCCAGGCCTTCGTCGGCGTCGCCGAGCTCGGCCGGCAGCGGGCTCAGGACGAAGCCGCCGGCCACGTCGGCCTTGACCATGTAGCCGACCAGACGCACGCGGCGGCCGTCGAGCTCGCGCAGGCGCCCGGTCGGTTCCAGACCGCGCGGGCCCACGGGCAGCTTGAACACATCGTGGAAGCGCAGCTCGACCACGTCGCGCGGCGGCGCCGGCAACGCGCGCTCCACGGCGAAAGCCTTGGGTGCGGCGCGCAGCGCCGGTGGTGCAGTCGTGGCGGCGGTATGCGCGGCGGCCGACGCGGCGACGACGAGCAGCAGGACGGCGGCGAATGGACGTGACATCGGAAACCCTCCAGGCGCGCGGCCTGGCGGGGCCGCGAAAAATCGGCCGGGACAGTAGAGCCGGACTATGAAACAGCGATTACGCGCGCTTGACGCGGACGTGATCGCCGCCGCAATGCGGCGCGGATGCGCGCAAAAAGCCGAACCGTCGGCAACGGCGCACGCGCAACGCCCGCGACCATGGTCGTTCGCGGCCCCGGCGTTTATGACATTGCGGTATCATCGCGCGCATTCCGCGGGCCGTTTCGGCCCCATTCTCTTTCCCATGATCATGACCGGCGCTGGCGGCGTTCGCGCGGCTGGCCTGCCCCTGCCCGGAGAACCGTCCATGCCCAACGACATCAAGTACAAACGCCTCCTGCTCAAGCTCAGCGGCGAGGCGCTGATGGGCGATGCCGACTACGGCATCGACCCCAAGGTACTGAATCGTCTCGCCAAGGAAATCATCGAAATCCAGCGCGCCGGCGTACAGGTCGGCGTAGTCATCGGCGGCGGCAACATCTTCCGCGGCGAAGGCCTGGCCAAGGCCGGCATGGACCGCGTGACCGGCGACAACATGGGCATGCTCGCGACGGTCATGAACGCGCTGGCCATGCAGGACGCACTGGAGAAGCTCGGCGCCTATGCGCGCGTCATGAGCGCGATCAAGATCAACGAGGTCTGCGAGGACTTCATCCGCCGCCGCGCGATACGCCATCTCGAGAAAGGCCGCATCACGCTGTTCGCGGCCGGCACCGGCAACCCGTTCTTCACGACCGACTCGGCCGCCGCGCTGCGCGCGATCGAGGTCGGCGCCGACCTGCTGCTCAAGGCGACCAAGGTCGACGGCATCTACAGCGCCGACCCGAAGAAGGACCCGAGCGCCGAGCGCTACGACAAGCTGAGCTATGCCGAAGTGATCCAGCGCAACCTGCAGGTCATGGACACGACGGCCATCGCCCTGTGCCGCGACAACAAGATTCCGCTGCGCGTCTACGACATGGGCGTGCCGGGCAACCTGCTGCGCATCGCGCGCGGCGAAGCCGTGGGTACGCTGGTCACCTGAGCCTCCGCGCCGGAGCTGGCGCGCAGGTTGCGGTGAGCCGAAGGCGAACCGCAACGTCGAGGCATGCCCGGCCCGAATAACCTCCAACGAAGCGTTTTCCGCTCCGGTGAGCGTGAAACGCGCGTCGCAGCGATGGCGGCGGTTCGGGTTTTTGCGCGTGCGGCGCTTCGACGTTGCGGTTCGCTGCGCTCACCGCAAGCGGCGCGATTCGATAGGCGCCGCTCGATCCTGCAACGCGCGGGTCGCGGCGAGCCGCAGGCGGATGCCGACCTTCCGTCAGCCGACGATATCGGCGTTCGAATAGACGTTCTGCACGTCGTCGAGGTCTTCGAGCATGTGGATCATCTTGAGCACGGCCTGGGCCGTTTCGCCCGAGACGCTGATGTCGTTGTCGGCGCGCAGGCCGACTTCGGCGTGTTCGGGCGGCAGGCCGGCGGCCTGCATGGCCTGCTTGACCGCCTCGAAATTGTCGGGACTCGTCAGCACGTCGATCGAGCCGTCGTCGGGATAGACCACGATGTCGTCGGCGCCGGCTTCGATCGCTGCATTCTCGACGGCTTCCTGTCCGGCGCCGGCCAGATAGGTCAGCACGCCGAGCCGCTTGAACATGAAGGACACCGAGCCGTCGGTGCCGAGGTTGCCGCCGCATTTGCTGAACGCGTGACGCACGTCGGCGACGGTACGCACCTTGTTGTCGGTCATGCAGTCGACGATGACCGCGACGCCGCCGGGCGCATAGCCCTCGTAGCGCACTTCCTCGTAGCTGACCCCCTCGAGCTCGCCGGTGGCCTTCTTGATCGCGCGCTCCATGACGTCGCGCGCCATGTTCACGGCCAGGCCGCGGTCCATGGCCAGACGCAGTCGCGGGTTGGCCTTCGGATCACCGCCACCGGCGCGCGCCGCCACTGTGAGCTCGCGGATGACCTTGGTGAAGATCTTGCCGCGCCGTGCATCCTGGGCGTTCTTGCGCCCCTCGATGGCCATCAATCTGCCCATTGCCGTACCTGCTCGCCGGAAAATTCGAGGCGGAATTGTAGCCGCAGCCGCAGGCAGGCGTGCAGAGGCGGCGGCCTGCGGTCAGCTGTCGCAGGCCGCCGCCGGGCCCGCCCGCGCCGCCTGCCGGGGCGCTGCTATACTCCGGCGGCTTTTTTCCGGCCCAAGGATTTGCCGCCATGACGATCAACGACATCAAGCAAGACGCCCAGACCCGCATGGCCAAGAGCGTCGAAGCCCTGAAGCACGACCTGCAGCGCCTGCGCACGGGCCGCGCGACCACGGCACTGGTCGACCACATCAAGGTCAACTACTACGGCAGCGACATGCCGCTGTCCCAGGTCGCCACGGTGGCCGTGCAGGACTCGCGCTCGCTGACGATCACGCCCTGGGAAAAGACCATGGTGCAGCCGATCGAAAAGGCCATCATTTCCTCCGACCTGGGCCTGAATCCGAACACCGCCGGCACGGTCATCCGCATCAATCTGCCGCCGCTGACCGAAGAGCGCCGCAAGGCCCTGTCCAAGCAGGTGCATGGTGAAGGCGAGGACGCCAAGGTCGCCGTGCGCAACGTGCGCCGCGATGCGATGCAGCACGTCAAGGAGCTGCTCAAGGAAAAGAAGGTCACCGAGGACGAAGAGCGCAAGGCCGAGGAAGACATCCAGAAGCTGACCGACAAGGCGATCAAGGATGTCGATGCGGTGGTCAAGGCCAAGGAAGAAGAACTGATGGCGCTCTGAGCGGAGCACGATCCTGGATCCGCTCATTCCCTCGCCAACCGCAGGCACGGCCGACCGGCTGCCGCAGCATGTCGCCGTCGTCATGGACGGCAACGGACGCTGGGCGCGCAAGCGCCTGCGTCCGCGCAGCTTCGGCCACCACGCCGGCCAGAAGGCCGTGCGCGGGGCGATCGAGTTCTGCCTGCGCCGCGGCATAACCGCGCTGACCCTGTTCGCATTCTCCAGCGAGAACTGGCAGCGTCCGCAGGACGAGGTCAGCGCGCTGATGGAGCTGTTCCTCAAGGCGCTGGACCGCGAGGTCGAGGAACTGCACGGCTACGGCGTTCGCATCCGCTTCGTCGGCGACCTGGCCGCGTTCGCGCCGGCGCTGGCCCAGCGCATGCAGTCGGCCATGCAGCGGACCGCGGCCAATACGCGGCTGCATCTGAACGTCGCAGTCAACTACGGCGGCCGCTGGGACATCGCCCAGGCCGCGGCAAAGCTGGCGCAGGCGGTCCAGGCCGGCACGATCGCGGCCGAGGCCGTCGACGAACACACGCTCGCGCCGTACCTGTGCCTGGCCGACGAGCCGGCCGTCGATCTGTTCATCCGCACCGGCGGTGAGCAGCGCGTCAGCAATTTCCTGCTGTGGCAGATCGCCTACGCGGAAATCCATTTCAGTCCCGTGCTGTGGCCGGACTTCGACGCGGCCGCATTCGAACAGGCACTGGCCGACTACGCCGGGCGCGAACGCCGCTTCGGCAAGACCAGCGCGCAGGTCACCGGCGGCGCATGAGCCGGGCCGATTCCTCCTGCGCCGCAGCGATCCGTTCGCCGCGCCCCTGCCGGCCCGCCCCGGGGTCACGCCGCCCCACCGCGGCGGCATCCCTCTTGACGCACGGGGGCCGCAGCAGCGAAAAGCAAGCCGGTTTTCCGGCAACCATCCCGACCGACGGAGCGCGCTGAACCCGTGGCATCCCCGATGAAAACGCGCACCCTGACGGCCCTGGTCCTCGCCCCGGCCGCGATCGCGCTGATCCTGTTCGCTCCGACCGCCCTGTTTGCTGCGATCACCGGCGCCGCCTTCGTCTATGCGCTGTGGGAGTGGACGCGGATGCTCGGCCTGCGCGACGCCGGCCTGCGCGGCACGGTCGTCGCCGTGCATGCGGCGGCGATGGTCATGCTGTGGACGGTCCGCGGCGGCACGATCTGGTGGGCCGTCCTCATTGCCGGCGTGGCCTGGTGGCCGGTCGCCGCGCTGTGGCTGCGCCATTTCAGCTTCGCCGTCGCGCCCACGCGGGACAACGTCGCGCTCAAGCTCGCCGCCGGCTTCCTCACGGTCGTGCCGGCCTGGTGCGGCCTGCTGCAGATACACGGCAGCGCCGACCACGGCCACTGGTGGACCCTGTTCGGCCTGATGCTGGTCTGGGTCGCCGACAGCGGCGCCTATCTCGCCGGCAGCCGCTGGGGCACGACCAAGCTCGCGCCGCGGATCAGCCCGGGCAAGACCTGGGCCGGCGTCTACGGCGCCGTGGCCGCTTCGGCCGTGGTCGGCGTGCTCGGCGCCTGGCTGCTCGGACTGCGCGGCGCCGCGCTGGCCGGCATCTTCGTGCTGGCCATGCTGACCGTGCTCGCCTCCATCGTCGGCGACCTGTTCGAAAGCCTGATCAAGCGCCACGCCAACGTGAAGGATTCCGGCGACCTGTTCCCGGGCCACGGCGGCATGTTCGACCGCCTCGACAGCGTGTTCGCCGCGCTGCCGGTCTGGGCCGCCGGTCTGGCCCTGCTGCGCGCATGAGAAACGTCGCCGTCTTCGGCGCCACCGGCTCGATCGGCGGCAGCACGCTGGATGTGATCGCGCGGCATCCGCAGCGGTTCCGCGCCAGCGTGCTCGCGGCGCATCGCGCGAGCGGGGCGCTGGCCGCCCTGTGCGAGCGCTTCGCGCCGGATCTGGCCATCATCGCCGACCCGGCTCTCGAAGCCGATCTGCGCGCGCGCCTGATCCGCGCCGGCCTGGCCACGCGCGTCGCCTCGGGCCCCGCAGCCCTGGCCGAAGCCGCGGCTTCGCCGCTGTGCGACACGGTCGTCGCGGCGATCGTCGGCGCAGCCGGTCTGGAATCGACGCTGGCCGCCGCGCGCGCTGGCAAGCGCCTGCTGCTGGCCAACAAGGAAGCCATCGTCATGGCCGGGCCGCTGCTGCTGGCCGCGCTGCGCGACGGCGGCGGCGAGCTGCTGCCGGTGGATTCCGAACACAACGCACTGTTCCAGGCCCTGCCGCCGGCCGCGGCGACGCGGCGCGCGGCGCTGGCCGCCAGCGGCGTGCGCAAGCTGATCCTGACCGCCTCGGGCGGTCCGTTTCGCGGCCGCAGCCGGGCCGATCTCGCCCGCATCACGCCGGAGCAGGCCGTCGCCCACCCGAACTGGCGCATGGGCCGCAAGATCTCGGTCGACTCGGCCACCCTGATGAACAAGGGCCTGGAAGTCATCGAGGCGCATTTCCTGTTCGATGCGGCGCCCGAAGCCATCGACGTGGTCGTGCATCCGCAGAGCATCGTGCATTCGCTGGTCGAATACGCCGACGGCTCGGTGCTGGCGCAGCTCGGCAATCCCGACATGCGCACGGCGCTGGCCTATGGCCTGGCCTGGCCCGAACGCGTCGAGGCCGGCGTGCCGGCCCTGGATCTCGTCGCGCTGGCCCGGCTGGATTTCCAGCCGCCGGACCTGGATACCTTCCGCTGCCTGGCCCTGGCCTACGCGGCGCTGCGCCAAGGCGGCACCGCTCCGGCCATACTGAATGCGGCCAACGAAATCGCCGTCGCCGCCTTCCTCGACGGCCAGCTGCCGTTCCTGGCGATCGCCGAAGTCATCGAGGCCTGTCTGGAGCAGATTCCGGCTGAGCCCGTCACCGACCTGGCCCAGCTCATTCAGACGGACTTAACCGCCCGGGCTGCGGCCCAACGTATGATGCGCCGCCTGCACTGTTGAGCCCCGCATGAGCAACGTCCTAGGATCCATCTGGTGGTTGGCAGTCACGCTGGGGCTGCTGGTCACCTTCCACGAGTTCGGCCATTACTGGGTCGCACGCCGCTTCGGGGTCACGGTGCTGCGCTTCTCGATCGGCTTCGGCAAGCCGCTGTGGACGCGCATCGGCAAGGACGGCACCGAATACTGCATTGCCGCCATCCCGCTCGGCGGCTACGTCAAGTTTCTCGATTCGCGCGAAGTCGAGGTCAGCCCGGCCGAAAGCGCCGGCGACTTCACCGCCAAGCCGGTCTGGCAGCGCATGCTGATCGTCGCCGCCGGCCCGGCCTTCAATCTGCTGTTCACGGTGTTCGCGCTGTGGGCGATGTTCGTGATCGGCAAGCCCGACTACCAGCCCGTGATCGGCCGCGCCGACAACCTTGCCGCCGTGGCCGGCTTCGCCGCCGGCGACCGTATCGACGCGATCGCCGGCGAACGCGTCGCGAACTGGACCGATGCCAACCTCGTACTGCTCGGCCACGCGCTGGACCGGCAGAACATCGAGGTGCAGGTGACCGGCGCCGACGGAAATCCGGCCGTGCGCGCGCTGGCGCTGAGCAAGATTCCCGCGGACAAGGACGAGCTCGGCGCCATGCGCGAGATCGGCCTGACGCCGAAATTCCTGATGCCGACCGAGTTCTTCGTCGGCGAGGTCAAGGCAGGCAGCCCCGCCGAAACGAGCGGCCTGCAGGTCGACGACAAGCTGGTCAGCCTCGATGGCCGTCCGATCGCGACCTGGAACGGTTTCGTCGAACAGGTGCAGGGCGCCGCCGGCAAGCCGCTGGCTCTGGCCATCGTGCGCGCCGGCCAGCCGCAGCAGGTCACCCTGACCCCGCGCCAGGAGACCGACAACGGCAAGCCGGTCTGGCGCATCGGCATCGGTCCCAAATATGTGGAGCCGCCGTTCGACGCCCTGCTGCGCTACGGCCCGCTGGCCGCCGTGCCGGCCGCGCTGCGCGAAACCGGCAACCTCACGCGCAAGACCCTCGAAATGATAGGCCGCATGTTCAGCGGCAAGGCCTCGCTGCAGAACATCTCGGGGCCGATCACGATCGCCAGTGTGGCCAACGACTCGGCCCAGCGCGGCGTGGCCTGGTTCTTTTATTTCCTGGCGCTGATCTCGCTGAGCCTGTGCATCATGAACCTGCTGCCGATTCCGATCTTGGACGGCGGTCACCTCGTGTATTACCTTATCGAGTCGATCAAGGGCAGCCCGCTCAGCGAGAAGGCGCTGATCGCCGGCCAGTACGCCGGCCTGGTGCTGCTGGCCGCCCTGATGGGGCTCGCGTTCTACAACGACATCGTGCACCGGCTACTGTCCTGACCGGCAGTTGGACCGGCACTACAACAACCGCGGCAAGCGCCCGCCGCACAATAAGAAAACCCTGACGGATTGACGATGAAGCGTATCGCCGCCCTGCTCTTGCTCGCCTGCCTCGCCGCCGAGGCCCACGCGTTCGACTCGTTCGTCGTCTCGGAGATCCGCATCGACGGTCTGCAGCGCATCGCGCCCGGTACGGTGTTCACCTACCTGCCGGTGGAAAAAGGCGACCGCATGACCGCCGACTCGGCGGAAAAGGCGATCCGCGCGCTGTTCAAGACCGGCTTCTTCAACGACGTGCAGCTCACGCGCCAGGGCGACATCCTCGTCGTGACCGTGCAGGAGCGCCCGGCCATCTCCAAGATCACGCTCAAGGGCAACAAGGAGCTGAAAGAGGAAGAACTGCGCAAGGGCCTCAAGGGCATCGGCCTGGAGGAAGGCGAAACCTTCGACCGCCTGCAGCTGGACCGCGTGCAGCAGGAGCTGACGCGCCAGTACCACAACCGCGGCAAGTACAACGTCTCGATCACGCCGAAGGTCACGAACCTCGACCGCAACCGCGTCGACATCAACATCGTGATCGCCGAGGGCAAGGCGTCCAAGATCAAGCACATCAACATCGTCGGCAATGCGGTCTTCAGCGACAAGGAGATCCGCGACGAGTTCGAATCCGACACGACGAACTGGACGTCCTGGTATTCCAAGGACGACCAGTACTCGCGCGAGAAGCTTTCCGGCGACCTCGAGAAGCTGGCCTCGTACTACCTCGACCGCGGCTATGCCGACTTCAACGTCGAGTCGACCGAAGTCTCGATCAGCCCGGACAAGCGCAACATCTACGTCAGCGCCAACGTGCAGGAAGGCCAGCTCTACACGATCAGCGACATCAAGCTGCTCGGCGAGCTGATCCTGCCGGAAGAAAGCCTGCGCGCGCTGCTCAAGACCAAGGCCGGCGACACGTTCTCGCGGCGCAAGCTGGAGCAGTCGGCCAAGGCCATGAGCTCGGTGCTGTCCAACATCGGCTACGCGTTCGCCGAAGTCACGCCGGTGCCCAAGACCGACAAGGAAGGCCGCACCGTCGAGGTCACGTTCTATATCGAGCCCGGCAAGCGCGTCTACGTCAACCGCATCACGTTCAAGGGCAACGTGCGTACCGAGGACGAGGTGCTGCGCCGCGAAATGCGCCAGCTCGAAGGCTCCTGGTACTCGCAGGCGGCGATTGACCGCTCCAAGGTGCGCCTGCAGCGCCTGGGCTATTTCAAGACCGTCAACATCGAGACGCCGAAGGTCGCCGGCAGCGAAGACCAGGTCGACATGGTCGTGACGGTCGAGGAACAGCCCTCCGGCAGCCTGCTGTTCGGCCTGGGCTATTCGCAGGTGCAGAAGCTCATCGCCTCGGTGTCCGTGTCGCAGAACAACTTCCTCGGCACCGGCGACCGCATCGCCATGACGGTGCAGAAGAGCTCCTACCTCAAGCGCTACGACGTCAGCTACGCCCAGCCGTACCTCAACGACTCGGGCATCGCGCTGGGCTACAACGCCAGCGTGCGCAACCTCGACCAGAGCCAGGCGAACATCGCGAACTACTCCACCGACACGGCGGCGTTCTCGACCTTCGTCGGCGTGCCGATCGGCGAGACCGACTCGGTGCAGTTCCAGCTCGGCGCGAACAGCACCAAGATCAACACGTTCGAGGGCTACACGCCGCCGAACATCATCCGCTACATCACCGACCTCGACCACCGCACCATCCATACCTGGAACCTGACGGCGTCCTGGGCCCACGACACGCGCAACAAGTACTTCACGCCGACGCGCGGCGGCCTGCAGTCGATCTCGGCCGAAATCGCCCTGCCCGGCTCGACCCTGGAGTACTACAAGCTCTATTACCAGGGCGTGCACTACTTCCCGCTCAGCGACAAGTTCACGTTCCTGCTGTCGGGCAACCTCGGCTACGGCGACTCCTACCGCGACGCGACCGGCCGCTACGATCCGAACTCGTCGGAGAAGATTCCGCTGCGCATCGGCGGCCTGCCGTTCTTCGAGAACTTCTACGCCGGCGGCGTGCGCGACGTACGCGGCTTCGAGGACAACACGCTGGGTCCGTGCGAGCGCGTCAACGTCATCAGCGACTACTGCCAGCCGCTCGGCGGCGCGTTCAAGGTGCTCGGCACGGCCGAGCTGATCCTGCCGACGCCGTTCGCCAAGGACAGCGATTCGGTGCGCATCTCGGCCTTCGTCGACGTCGGCAACGTGTACAAGTCCTTCGGTGACTTCAGCGCCGGCGAACTGCGCGCGTCGACAGGTCTCGCGCTGCAGTGGCAGGCGCCGGTCGGTCCGATCACGATCAACCTGGCGCGTCCGATCCGCAAGAAGGATGGCGACAAGACCGAATCCATCCAGTTCTCCTTCGGCACCCAGTTCTGATCGAAACTGGCATCATCGCAGCGACGGCGGAACGGCCAGCCCCGTTCCGCCGCAGCGACCGCAAGAACGGAGGACAGGCGTGGGCCAGCACGCAACCGCAGCACGCAGCCTAGCGCTGGTCCTGGCCCTGCTGCCGCTCGCGGCGCTGGCCCAGGCCAAGCTGGGCTATGTCGACATGAAGCGGCTGCTGGACAATGCGCCCCAGGTCCAGGCCGGCCGCGACAGGCTGCAGCGCGAGTTCGCCTCGCGCGATACCGCGCTCAAGCGCGACGAAACCCGCCTGGCCGATCTCAAGAACGAATTCGAACGCGACGGCTTGCTGCTGAACAAGACCGACGCCGACGCGAAGAAGCGCGAGATCGACGCGCTGGAACGCAGCGTCAAGCGCACGCGCGAGGAATTGCGCGCCGAGCTCAAGAGCCGCAGCGACCAGGAACTCGACAAGAGCTGGCAGGAGATCAACAACACCGTGGTCGACTACGCACGCGAACAGGGGCTGGACCTCGTCGTACCGAGTCCGGTGGTCTACGCCGATCCGCGCATCGACATCACCGACCGGGTGCTCGAACGCCTGCGCCGCGACTTCCAGTCCAAACGGTCCACGCCATGAGCGCCGCGCCGCGGAGCTGGCGTCTCGGCGAACTGGCCGAGCGTTTCGCCCTGGACCTGCACGGCGATCCCGCACAACAGGTCGCCGGCGTGGCCACGCTGGCACTGGCCGGTCCCGGCCAGCTGAGCTTCCTGTCCAACCCGCAGTACCGTACGCAGATGCAGGCCTCGCAGGCCGGCGTCGTCGTGCTGCGCGCCGACGACCTGCCGCTGCGCCGCGGCGCCGCGCTCGTCGCGCGCGATCCCTATGTCGCCTACGCGCAGATCGCCGCGCTGTTCGAGAACGTTGCCGATGCGCCCGCCGGCATCCATGCCAGCACGGTCGTCGCAACCGGCGCCAGTGTGGCGGCCAGCGCGAGCATAGGCCCGCTCTGCGTGATCGAGGACGGCGCAGTGATCGAGGACGGCGCCGTGCTCGGCCCGGGCTGCATCGTCGGGCCCGACTGCGTCGTCGGCGCCGGCACGCGCCTGGTCGCCCGGGTCACCCTGGTCACCCGCGTGCGCCTGGGCCGGCGCGTGCTCGTGCATCCGGGCGCCGTGCTCGGCTCCGACGGCTTCGGCCTGGCCTTCGAGCGCGACCACTGGATCAAGGTGCCGCAGCTCGGCGGCGTGCGCATCGGCGACGACTGCGAGATCGGCGCCAACTGCACCATCGACCGCGGCGCGCTGGAAGACACGGTGCTCGAAGAGGATGTGCGCCTGGACAACCAGATCCAGATCGCCCACAACGTCCACATCGGCGCGCATACGGCCATGGCCGGCTGCTCGGCCGTCGCCGGCAGCGCCCGCATCGGCCGCTACTGTCTGATCGGCGGCGCTGCCGGTATCCTAGGCCACTTGAGCATCGCCGACCGGGTCACCGTGACGGCGATGACGCTGGTCACCCATTCCATCACCGCCGCCGGCGAGTATTCCTCGGGTACGCCGATCCAGGAAAACCGTCAGTGGCGCCGCAATGCGGCGCGATTCCGCCATCTGGACGAAATGGCGCGCCGTCTGAAAGCCCTAGAAAAGGATTCCGCTCCATGAACGATTCGAACGCCAGCCTGACCTTGCCGCTGGACGTCGGTCGCATATTCGACCTGCTGCCGCACCGCTACCCGTTCCTGCTGGTCGACCGCGTGACCCAGTTCGAATCCGGCAAGCGTCTGACCGCGCTGAAGAACGTGACGATCAACGAGCCGTTCTTCCAGGGCCATTTCCCGGGCCACCCGGTCATGCCCGGCGTGCTGATCATCGAAGCACTGGCCCAGGCTTCGGGCCTGCTCGTGCAGCTGACCAACATCGAGTCGCCGAGCGCGAGCGCGCTGTTCTATCTGGTCAAGGTCGACAAGGCGCGCTTCACGAGCATCGTCGGCCCCGGCGACCAGCTCGTGCTCGAAGTGGAGCAGAAACGCATGATCCGCCGCATGGGCCAGTTCTGGTGCCAGGCGCTCGTCGCCGGCAAGGTGGTCGCCGAGGCGGAGCTGCTGTGCGCGGAGCGTAACGACTGATGATCCACCCGACCGCTGTGATCGACCCCGCCGCGCGGCTGGGGTCCAACGTCAGTGTAGGGGCCTACAGCGTCATCGGCGCCGACGTCGAGATCGGCGACGACACCTGGATAGGTCCGCACGTCGTCATCGAAGGGCCGACGCGCATCGGCCGCGACAATCGCATCTGGCAGTTCGCCTCGATCGGCGCCGCGCCGCAGGACAAGAAATTCCACGGCGAAAGCTCGCTGCTGGAAATCGGCGACCGCAACGTGATCCGCGAATTCGTCACGTTCAACCGCGGCACGGAGGACGGCGGCGGCGTCACGCGCATCGGCAACGACAACTGGCTGATGGCCTATGTCCACCTCGCACACGACTGCATCGTCGGCAACAACGTGATCTTCGCCAATGCCGCCTCGCTGGCCGGCCACGTCACGGTCGACGACTGGGTCATCCTCGGCGGCTTCACCCTGGTGCACCAGTTCTGCCAGATCGGCGCACACGCGTTCACCTCGATGGGCTCCATCATCAACCGCGACGTGCCGCCCTACGTCACGGTGGCCGGCAGCTTCGCCGAGCCCAAGGGCATCAACAGCGAAGGCCTCAAGCGCCGCGGCTTCGACAGCGAACGCATCCTGTCGATACGCCGCGCCTACAAGACGCTGTACAAGTCCGGCCTGCCGCTGGCCGAGGCGCGCGAGGAGCTCGCCCGCGCGTCCTCCGACGCGCCGGACGTCCGCCTGATGCTCGACTTCATCGACCGCAGCCAGCGCTCGCTGGTGCGCTGACATGCCGCCGCAGGCGCCGCCCGGCTCTGCGGCCGACGCGACGGCGGCCGAAGGTCCGGTATTCGCCCTCGTCGCCGGCGAAGCCTCGGGCGACCAGCTCGGCGCCGGGCTCATCCACGGTCTGCGCGAACGCTATCCAACCGCGCGCTTCGTCGGCGTCGGCGGCCCGCGCATGATCGAAGCCGGGCTGGAGGCCTGGTATCCGGCCGACAGGCTCGCCGTCATGGGCCTGGTCGAAGTGCTGCGCCACCTGCCCGAACTGCTGCGCATCCGCGCCGACCTGCTGCGCCGGATCACCGCGCTGCGGCCGGCCGCCTTCATCGGCATCGACGCGCCCGACTTCAACCTGACCCTGGAACGCAAGCTCAAGGCGCGCGGCCTGCGCACCGTGCACTACGTCAGTCCGTCGATCTGGGCCTGGCGCGAGGAGCGCGCGCGCACGCTCGGCCGCAGCGCCGATCTCGTGCTGTGCCTGTTCCCGATGGAGCCGCCGATCTACGATCGCTACGGCGTACGTTCGCGCTTCGTCGGCCATCCGATGGCCGATCGCTTCCCGCTGGTCACCGAACGTATGCCGGCCCGCGCCATGCTCGGCCTGTCGGACCAGGCACCGGTTCTGGCCGTGCTGCCGGGCAGCCGCCTCGGCGAGATCCGCCGGCTCGGCGCCGATTTCCTGCAGGCGGCGCGGCGCTGCCAGCAGCAGATCCCCGAACTGCAGGTCGTCGTGCCGATGGCCAGCCCGGCCTGCCGCGCGGCGTTCGAGCAGATTGCCGACAGCCTCGGCATAACCCTGCGCAGCGCCGACCCGAACTCGCGCGGCAGCATCGTGCTCGTCGACGGCCAGGCCGACCAGGCCCTGCTCGCCGCCGATGTCGTGCTGGTCGCCTCGGGCACGGCCGCCCTGGAAACCCTGCTGGCCAAGCGGCCGATGGTCGTCGCCTACAAGGTCGCGCCGCTGACCTATCGCATCGTCACCTGGTTCAGGCTCATGCGCACGACGCGCTACTCGCTGCCCAACGTGCTGGCCGGCCGCGATCTCGTGCCGGAGATCCTGCAGGACGCCTGCACGCCGCAGGCGCTGGCCGACGCGCTGCTCGCGCTGTACGCCGACAGCGCCGGCCGCATCGCCCTGGTGGCCGAGTTCGAGCGCCTGCACCGGGCGCTGATCGGCGACGCGAACCGCAGCGCCGCCGCAGCCGTCGCCGCGCTGGTCGAGGGCGGCGACGCCCATTGACCTGCCTGGGCCGCCACCGCACCATGCGCGCCAATTCCGCCTGCCCGAACCGGTGATGCGCCTTTTCTATCCGCTCGACCGCCGCAGCCTGCTGCTCTATCTGCTGGCGGTCCTGGCCTATGCGGCAATGCTGCTGCACGGACCGCTGAGCGAGGGCACCGCGCAGGAACGCGTGTTCACGACCTTGCTCAGCGGCGGCTTCTGCCTGCTGCTGATGTGCCTGACCCGGCGCATCGCCTTCAGTCTGCTCGCGACCGCGGGGCTGTTCGCACTGCTGCTGGTCAGCAGCCTGCTCAAGATCACCTACCTGACCACGCCGCTGCTCGCGCCGGACCTGATCTACTTCGTCAACGTCGACACGCTGGAAGTCGTCCTGCGCTATCCGGTGCTGCTCATCGCGAGCTTCATCGGCCTGATCCTGCTGCCGCTGGGCCTGATCGGCATCTGGCGCATCGACAGTCCGCGCGTGCTGCCCGACTGGCCTCCGCTGCGCCGCCGCCTCGCGCTCGCCGCGGTCGCCGCACTGAGCGTCTTCGCACTGTTCCAGGCGCTGAACCCGCAGGGCCCGTTCGCCGCCGTCTACGGCAAGGGCATGTGGGCGGCGATGAACGACAAGAGCTATCTGACCGATTTCTTCATCTCGTTCCATTCGACCCAGATCGAAATGCCGGAGCTGGTCGCCGGCGCGGCCGACAAGCAGGTCTGGAACCAACAGGTCGCCACCGGCGGCGATCCACGCCAGCGCCCCGACATCGTGGTCGTGCTCGAGGAAAGCACCTTCGATCCGACCATGCTGACGGTGTGCAAGCTGCCGCTGTGCAAGCGCAAGCTGTTCCAGGACGACAAGCGCACGCGCGCCCACGGCTATCTGCAGGTGCATACCTGGGGCGGCGGCACCTGGACCAGCGAGTTCGCGTTCCTGACCAGCATGGCCCACGTGCTGTTCGGCAACGCCGGCCTGTACGCGCCGTTCAACCTCGCCCCGCGCGTGGTCTACAGCCTGCCGCGCGTCATGAAGGAGAACGGCTACCGCACCCTGGTGATCTATCCGATGTCCGGCAGCTTCATCAACGCGCGCAACGCCTATCGCTTCTACGGCTTCGACGCGTTCTACGACGGCAGCGACAACGGCCTGGGCTGGGAGTCGACCGACTTCGACCTGCTCAAGGTGTTCGACCGCGTCGTCGCCCAGGAACGCCGCGACCATCCCGACCAGCCGCTGTTCGTGTTCATGCTGACCCTGCACCAGCACGGGCCGCACATGACGCCGCTGGGCCAGCTGCCGTCGCCGTACAACAAGCCGCTGTTCCCCAAGCAGCTCGACACCTGGCTCAATCTCAATCTCGGCAATTACCTGTCGCGCCTGGAGCAGTCCGAACAGGCCATGTCCGAGCTCGAACAGAAGGTGTTCGCGAGCGACCGGCGCACGGTGCTCATGCATTTCGGCGACCACCAGCCTTCGTTCGACGGCGCGATCAATTCGCTGGCCAAGCGCATGCCCAAGGGCGTGACCGACCCGACCAAGGTCACCTACTACATGCTGAAGTCGAACTTCCCGCTGCGCAGGAAAGTGGACTTCGACGTACTCGACATCATCTATCTGGGCTCGCTGCTGCTCGACGTCGCCGACCTGCGCAAGGACGACTTCTACGAAGCCAACGCGCTGCTGCGCGACCGCTGCCAGGGCCGTTATTTCGACTGCCCGGACCGCAGTCTGCTCGACTCCTACCACGCCTACGTCTACGGCAAGCTGCACGCGCTGAAGGACTGAGCCCATGCGCCGGCGCCGCACCGTCACCGATCTGCCGCCCGGCACGCTCGTCGCCGGCGTCGACGAAGCCGGCCGCGGGCCGCTGGCCGGGCCGGTCGTGGTCGCCGCGGTCATCCTCGATCCGGCGCGCGTCATACGCGGCCTCGACGATTCCAAATACCTCAGCGAAGAGCGCCGCGGCATGCTGGAACCGCGCATACGCGAACGCGCGCTGGCCTGGAGCGTGATCGTCGTCGACGCAGCCGAGATCGACCGCATCAACATCTTCCAGGCGACGATGCTCGGCATGCGCCGCGCGCTGGCCGCGCTGGCCACCGTGCCGCAGCTCGCGCTGATCGACGGCAACCACCTGCCGAAGCAGTTGCCCTGTCCGGCCCGCGCCGTGATCGGCGGCGACGCCAGCGAGCCGGCGATCAGCGCCGCCTCGATACTGGCCAAGGTCGCCCGCGACCGGCTGATGCTCGCGCTGGATGCCGAGCACCCGGGCTACGGCTTCGCCCGGCACAAGGGCTATCCCACGCCAGAGCATCTGCAGAGCCTGCAGCAGCTCGGCCCGTGCATCCAGCACCGGCGCAGCTTCGCGCCGGTGCGCGCGCTGCTGGAACCCGAGCCTGTGCCGGAGCAGGCCGCACTGCTCTAGCCGCCCGCCCGCCGCCGCGCGACGCGCCGGCCGCCTCAGCCCGACGCGGTCTTCAGCCGCAGCCGCACCAGGCGCAGGTTGCGCCGGTCGGTCTGCTCGGCATCGTCGAGCAGTTCGACGTCGCGGAATATCGACGTGCCGGCACGCAGGCGCTGCAGCAGCGGGACTAGCGATTCCGAACCGATCACGTCGAGCTCGGCGACATAGCCGTCGCCGGCGTCCTCGACCTTGCGCACGCTGACCATCGGCGAGCGCAGGCGGTCGATCTCCTGCTGCACGCGGAACACACTGGGATGCCAGCCGCGCGCGGCATCGGGATCGGCGCCGAACAGGAACTCCATGAAGTACTGGTTGTTCGACCAGATCGGCGCCCGCGTCGTGGTGTACGGCAGACCGGCGGCGCGCAGACGGTCTTCGAAGGCTACGACGTCCTCGGCCTGCGAGGCGCTGAGACTCGCGCGCACGCGCCCGCCGCTGTCGTCCAGTCCGCCCAGACGCACCGCGCCGCCGAGCAGTGCGTCGAGCCGGCGGCGCAGGTCGCCGGCCTGGGCCGACTCCGGCACCGGCTCGTACGGGCGGGACGCCACCGGCCGCGGCTCCTGCACGCCAGGCCAGCGGATGCTCTCGTGCAAGGTCCGCCCGGTTCCAAGCCTGGGCACGCTGATGCGCGCCGAGTCGTAGCTGTACAGCGTGCTGCGCTGACCGCCGCTGAACTCGGCCGCGATCCCGAGGCCGGCGCCGGAACGCGTCAGCCGCACGATGGAACGACCTTCGAGAAAACCGGCGTCGGTCTGGCGGGTCGACTCGGCACTGCCGCGCAACGTGAGCACGCCGGCCGCGCAGTCGTAGTCCACGCCGCGCGTGAGCACGCGGCTCGGCCGGCTCGCCATCGGGCTGCTCAGACCGCTCCTGACCCAGAAGCTCAACGACTGCTCCGTATTGCCGGTGATCTTCACTTCGCTGTCGCGGAAGCCCGCCATTCCCAGGCCCAGTACGCCGAGCGCGTCGCCGAGTACCGGCCCGAAGCCGTCGACGCGATAGTGGCCCGCCAGCCCGGGACAGTCCGGCTCCGCCGAGGCCGACGGACTGGCCGCGGCCATCAGAAGCAGCACACAGCCGGCCAGCCACTCACGTCCATTGCAACACTGCCAACGCGTCATGTCTGATCCTTGGGAAGAAACGCCGCCGCTTCGGCAGCGGACACGATGGACGGAACCGGCAGCGTGACCGGATCAGGGCCGGCCCGCCCTGCCGGGCTCCTTCGCCCCGATGCGCGCCATCCTACGCTGACGCCCTGCCCGGCCGTAAGCCGAGCGAGGGTGTTTCCGGGACGCGGCACGCACGCCACAACACGCGCGCCGCGGCGTCGGCGTTCCCGGAGTGTTAGTGCCCGGCCAATCCGCCGCTTCCGGCCGGCACTGCGGCGGTGACCGGCCCCACAGCGGTCATGTCCAGCCCTTTCGGAACACGCAACTCCTTTAGGACCGGCGCCGAAGCACAGCGCAGCCGATTGATTCGTCGCGAAATAATCATCCGATCACGCAGCCCAAAGCTTGCCGTCAGGCGGCAGCGCCGAGCGGCCGCCAGTCTTGCTCCCCGTCGCGCCGGGCCTCCGGCGCCGCTCTTCCTTCACTACCGGAGCACGACCATGCGTACCCGCGTTTCCTTCCCCTTGGCCCTGCTCGCGCTGGTGTTCGCGGCGCTGCCGCTGCGTCCGGTCTGGGCCATTTCCTACTGCGTCGGCACGATCGCGGACCTCAAGGCCAAGCTGGCCGAGGCAAGCACGAATGGCTTCTCCGACGAGATAAAGGTCCGCAGCGGCTTCTATCAGCCGACCGGCGCCCAGTGCGATGCACTGGCCTGCTTCGAAGTCCACGTCACCGACGGCGAGATGCTGCGCATCAGCGGCGGCTGGGATGCGACCTGCCAGGCCCAGAGCACGCATCCGCAGGACACGATCTTCGACGGCAGCAACAACTATCGGCTGTTCTTCGTCGAATGGCAGCACGCGAACATCGACAGCGCGACGATCTCGGGCTTCCGCAACATCGAGCTGCGCAACGGCCTGGGCACGTTCGGCAGCAGCAACGGCGGCTGCGCCTACTTCAGCAACAACAGCGGCGACCTGATGCTGGACAGGAACGTGTTCACCGGCTGCGCCGTCTACAACGGCTACGGCGGCGCCTTTGCCGCCTCGGCACTGCAGCTGTATGTGCGCAACAACCTGATCGTGAACAACGTGGCGCGTTTCGGCGCTGGCGCCTACCTCGACGTGACCCGCTCCACGCTCGTCGCCAGCAAGAGCAGCTACGTGACGAACAACACGGTGGCCGACAATCTGTCGACCCTCGGCAGCGACGGCACCGGCGGCCTGCAGTTGCTGAGCTCCACGGCGTCGGTCAGCCAGGTCTATCTGAGCAACAACATCCTCTATGGCAACGACGCGGGCACCAACCGCGTCGATCTCGACATCGGCACGGCACGCATCTACAGCGCCAACAACATCCAGGGCACGCAGCGCGGTATCGCCGGACCGGGCAGCACCGGCGCTGCGAACCTGTCGCTGGACCCGCGCTTCGCCGGCGACAACAACTATGCGCTCGCCCCCGAATCGCGCGCGCGCGACCGCGGCAAGGACTCGCCGCCGGGTGGCGCGCCGTCTCTGGACCTGTCCGGCGGCGCGCGTGTCTTCGGCAGCCACATCGACATCGGCGCCTACGAGGCCCACGACGACGTGATCTTCGCCGGGGATTTCCAGTAACACGCCCGCAGCCGGTCATTCGCGCATCGGCCCGGGCCGATGCGCGAGCCCGTCACCGCTTCGTTATCGGCGCCGCCGGCAATCGGCCGCAGCGGCGACTCAGTAGCTTCCGCTGAAGCTTTCCACGACGACGCCCATGGCCCGGCGCCAGCGTTCGAGCAGGGCCGGATTCGCCTGCGGGTCCTTTTCGCGGACCGCGGCGATCAGACTGTCGATCCAGTGGGCATACAGCGACGGCCGCACCGGCGTACGGCCGCTGCGCGAATGCACCTGCGCCATTTCGCCGACGCTGCGCCGGACCATGGCCGTACCGGCCGCATGCGAGATCGCGATCGAGATGCCGCGACGCAGGGCAAGCCGCTGCTGACGGAAATCGGTCTTCTCGAACATCGGCGCGATGTCCGCATGGCTGGCGAGAAAAATCTCGTAGAAGCGCTCGATGAATCCGTTCGCGCGCAGGCAGCGTCCGTAGCTGGCCTGAAGGTCGTCGTAGTTGTCCGTCATGCGTCCCGTCTCGCCGCATCGCACGCGGCGGCTGCAAAAAGCCGGAAAGCATACACGCCGCCGGGAGCTTTCGCCGACTATCCGACGAAAGTCTGACCGCTGCACGACGCGCGCGAACGGCGTGGCCTCTTCACGCACGCAAGGCATCGGCCGCCGCGCTGCGCAGCACCTGGCCGATCTGCTGCAACGTGCTCGAGCGTACGGCCGCGTGCTGCCAGTACAGCGGAACGTCGAGCCAGCGCGCCGGGTCGACGATGACGATGTGTCGGTCGCGCAGCGCCGGCGCGATCAGCGACTCGGGCGCGAGACACCAGCCCAGGCCGCGCGCCGCGGCGTCGACGAAACCCGTCGATGTGGGCAGACAGTGCACCGGCGGCGCGAGCCGCGCCCGCGTGATCCGGCGCACGAAGCGCCATTGCAGCGCATCCTTGCGGTTGAACACGATCATCGGCGCGCGGGCCAGCGCCGCCGCATCCACGCCGGCGGCGAAATGGCGCGCAGCGAACGCCGGCGCGGCGATCGCGCGATAGCGCATCGCACCCAGCGCATGCACGTTGCAGCCCTGCAGCGGCGTGGCCTCGGCCGTGACGGCGCCGAGCACCGAGCCGTCACGCAGCAGGTCGAGCGTGTGATCCTGGTCGTCCACACGCACATCGAACAGATAGCCGTACTGTTCGTGCAGCTGCGCCAGCGCGGCGACGAACCAGGTCACCAGCGAATCCTCGTTGACGGCGATCGGAATCGGCCGCACGAGCGCCGGCGCGCTGCGTTCCGGCATGAAGTCGGCCAGCGCCTCGGCCTCCAGCGCGAGCATCGGCCGCACGCGGCGCAGCAGCTGCTCGCCGGCCGGCGTCGGCCGGCACGGCGCCAGGCGCACGACGAGCACCTGGCCGAGGCGATCCTCCAGCGCCTTGATCCGCTGCGACACGGCCGATGGCGTGACGGCGAGGCGGCGCGCCGCCGCGTCGAAACTGCCTTCTTCGAGCACGGCCGCGAATGCGGCGAGCTGCGGATGCACGAGGTCCACGGCGAAATCTCCGGATTAGCATTGCTTCATAGCGTAAAGAAAAATTAGCTGGCCTGAAGCAGCCGCGAGACGGCAGGCTGCGCCTCCTTCCTGCCGGATCTACCCATGCTCCTTGCTGCCGCCTCCGCCGGCTTCGTCGCCGGCGCCGGCCTCATCATCGCCATCGGCGCCCAGAACGCGTTCGTGCTGCGTCAGGGACTGCAACGCCGCCATGTCGGTCTCGTCGTTGCGGTCTGTCTGTTCGGCGACATCGCGCTGATCCTCGCCGGCGTCGCCGGCATCGGCGCGCTCGTGAACGAATGGCCGGCGCTGTTGCAGGCCCTGCGCTTCGGCGGCGCGGCATTTCTCGCCGCCTACGGCCTGCTGGCGGCGCAGCGCGCCTGGCACGGCACGTCGGCCCTCGCGCCGGGCGGTGCCGGCGAAGCGGACTGGCGCCGCGCGCTGCTTGCCTGCCTCGCCTTCACCTTCCTCAATCCACATGTCTATCTCGACACGATGGTGCTGCTCGGCAGCCTGTCGACGCGCTATCCGGATGCCGCGCGCTGGGCCTTCGCCGCCGGCGCCTGCACGGCCAGCCTGACCTGGTTCGCCAGTCTGGGCTACGGCGCGCGCCTGCTGCTGCCGGTATTCCGCAGTCCGCGCGCCTGGCGCGTGCTCGACGCGCTGATGGCCGCGTTCATGCTGGTGCTTTGCCTGCTGTTGCTGCTGCGGCCGATCCGCTGAACCCGCATGGCCCGGCCACTTCGGCGCCTGTTGCGAATGCCCGGGTGGTACGTTTACCCGGCCTGCACCAACGATCCGGGCTCCATCCGGCCGACGACCTGCCCCAGGTCGCCCCGCGTCGCGCCGCACCGGACCTGAAACCGCTGTGCGGCTGTCTGCGCGACGGCATGAGGCGGGACTATCCCCGCTGTTCCGCCGGCCCCCGGGACCTGCGGCGTCTTCGCTCAGTCCACCACCCACAGCGAGAAGAAATCGTTCTTGTCGCTGATGGTATTGGCTGTCAGCGGCTTGAGCGTGATCGTATGCGGGCCCGGCGTCAGGGTGACCGCGAAGAACTGCGTCGGCAGGGCCATGTGCTGGCTGGCGGCATTGAAGAACAGCGGCGCTTCGCCGATCTGCGCATCGTCGAGGAAGACCACGACGCCGCCGAGGCTGTTCGCGGCGGTGCTCCAGCAGGTGCCGGAGAAGGCAATCGTCACGTCGCCGTCGATCGGCACGGAGAACGGATAGACCTGAGGCAGCGCGCCGCTCTGGTTCAGCACGATGGTATAGGACACGGCATTCCTCCTGCGTCGATGGCCGGGGTGCGGCGGACGGCCGCGGGGATGGCCGCCGCCGGGGCGTCGGCATCGCTCCGAGCCGACACGCCAATGGCGCCTAGCGCAGGAACGCGGCGAAAACGCTCAGAAGGCATGGATCGCAGCAACGTCCCCCGTTCCAGACGATGAATCTCGCCCCGCGCACTCCGCAGCCGAGCTTCGTCGCCGTCGACGACGCCGACCATTTCGGCGTACGCGCGCCGATGAGTCGGCTGATCGCCCGCACGATCCTCGACGATACCGGCCCCGCCTCGACCTTGGCGTTCCCGCAGGGCGTCGTGCGCGACGCCCTGCGCTGGCTGCACGGGACATCGGGCCGGATCCGCCGCGATCGGTGGACCCGGCCCGCCTCGATCAGCCGGCGCCGGCATTCGCACGCCGCCGCGCCACATACGGCAGCGCAAACAGATACAGGCCGGTGGCCACGAGCAGGGCCAGCGGCAGCAGCGGCACGTAGGAAACCCAGATCACGGGCTTCTCCTGCGCCAGTGCGATGAAGGTCGCGGCCACACTGAGCGTGAACGCGATGGACACCCAGCGGTGGAACTGCCGTATTGCGTTGTTCCGGTTCATGCGTTTCTCCGGTTGGAATCGGGGCACCGGAAGCGCGGATCGCGCGAAGCTCCGGCTCGCCGGCCGAAGCCGGCTTCACGGACCTGCAGGACCGGCAGACTTCAGCGCTGCTGGATGCGCAGCAGGTTGCCGGACGGATCGCGCACGGCGCAGTCGCGCACGCCGTAGGGCTGATCGGTTGGCACTTCGACGATCTCCGCGTCGCTGGCCTGCAGCCGGGCGAACACGCCCTCGAGATCCGGCGTGGCGAGCAGCAAGGTCGCGTAGGTGCCCTTGGCCATCATCTCGGCGACGGTGCGCCGCTCCTCGTCGGTAATGCCGGGGCCGACCGCCGGCGGATGCAGCACGATTGAGGTTCCGGGCTGGCCGGCCGGACCTACCGTGATCCAGCGCAGGCCGTTATAGCCGACGTCGTTGCGCACTTCGAAACCCAGGGTGTCGCGATAGAACGCCAGCGCGGCGTCCGCATCGGTATGCGGCAGAAAACTCGCGTGGATCGACAGATTCATGGCAAGCGCGCTCCAGGGAAGGTCGGAGCCGTCATGCTAAGCCGGGTCAGCCCGACGGCGCTTCTCGATTCCTGATCGGTCGCGTGACCTGCCGCGCCACGCAGGACGGAATGCCGGCCGTGGCCTGCGCCGCCTCGCGCCGGTAGACGCTGGGCGACATGCCGACCAGTTCGGTGAAACGCGTGCTGAACGTGCCGAGCGACGAACAGCCGACCGCGAAACAGATCGCCGTCACGCTGAGGTCGCCGCGACGCAGCAGAGCCATCGCCCGCTCGATGCGCCGCGTCATCAGATAGGCATGTACCGATTCGCCATAGGCCAGCCGGAACTGCCGGCTCAGATGCCCCGCCGACATGTGCGCGCCGCGCGCGAGCGCCTCGACGTCCAGCGGCTGCGCATACTCCCGGTCGATGCGGTCCTTGACGCGGCGCAGGCGGGCGAGGTCGCGCAGGGTGGTCGCGGCAGCGGGACGTGAAGGCATCGTGCGATGCTGCCACCGGAAGGCCGGCGCGCTCAAGCCGGAACGAAAACGACGACGGCGCCGTTTGCCCAAGCGGGTTCTTCCACGCACGGCTTCACCGCGTCGGCCGCTTCGGCTATAGATGCTGGCGCATTTTCGCCGTTGGAGCAGGCTGCATGGCCGCCAGAACGCCCCATCCGCATGCCGGGAAAATCGCCGCCGGGACCACCGATACTGCCGCGCGCCGCACACCGAAGGCGCAGGCAGATCCGGCCGCGGCCGCACCGCGACTGCTCTCCGGCGGCAACCCGCAGATCGCCAAGGGCTACGGCAACGCGCCGGTGCAGGCCTACATCGCGGCAATGCCGGGCTGGAAAAGCGCGGTCGGCCGGCGTCTCGACGCGCTGATCGAGCATGCGGTTCCCGGTGTGAACAAGGCGGTCAAGTGGAATTCGCCGCTGTACGGCATCGAGGGCCGAGGCTGGTTCCTCGGCGTGCATTGCTTCGCGCGCTACATCAAGCTGGCCTTCTTCCGTGGCGCGGCGCTGCGGCCGCTGCCGCCGGTCGCGTCGAAGACACCCGAGGCGCGCTATTTCCACATCCACGAGGACGACGGACTCGACGAAGCGCAGCTGACCGACTGGATACGGCAGGCCAGCCGATTGCCCGGCGAGCGCATTTAGCGCGAACTTTCAACGACGATGCAGCGTGCCCGCTTCGGACGATGGCCCTGCCCCGCCGCCGCATACCCAGCCAACGGAACCGCTCATGAAGAAGACGAGGACTCGCATCGTGAAGACCACAGTCGGCGCGAAGGCGCCGTCGGCAAGCAAGGCCGTCGCCGCGAAGAAGACGGTCGCCGCGAAGAAGGCCGCTGCCGCGGACACGGCTGTCGCAGCGAAGAAGGGCGTCGCCGCGACAAAGACCACGGCGGCGAAGAAGGCCGTCGCCGCGACGAAGACCGTGGCGACGAAGAAGGCCCTCGCCACGACGAAGACCACGGCGACGAAGAAAGCCGCGGCCGCGAAAAGGACTGCGGCGGCGAAGCCGGCCGGTGCCGCCAAGCGCAGCGGCAGCGGCGCGAAGACGACCGATGCCGCGGATGCATCGCAACGGATCGACGCGCACATCGCCGCCATCAAGGACTGGCGCGGCGAGACCCTGGCGCGCCTGCGCGACATCATCCGCCAGGCCGATCCCGACGTGGTCGAGGAGTGGAAATGGGCGATCCCGGTCTGGTCGCATGACGGCATCCTCTGCACCGGCGAGATCTACAAGAACGCGGTCAAGACGACATTCCCCCGCGGCGCCGCGCTCGATGACCCGTCCGGCCTGTTCAACTCCAGCCTCGGCGGCAATACGCGGCGTGCGATCGACTTTCCGGTCGGCGCCAGGATCGACGCGAAAGCGCTGACCGCGCTGATCCGTGCGGCCGTGGCGCTGAATACGGCGAAGAAGGCGGATGCGCGTCCTTCCCGCGCGGCGAAGCGATCGGACGCTGTGGCGACCAAGCCACGATCGAAGTAGGCGCAGTCGCGGTCTTCGTGCTGTCGGCGCGGGAAGCCTGGCTTCGGAAGTTCTGCCTCCTCGACTTCTGCGGTACGTTCAACCGCCCGGAACAACCCCATCCCCACCCAACCCTCCGGCCCGTTGGGCGTTCAAAGCCGTCAGAACCTGCGGTTCTGAACGACGGCTTTTCACCCCCCTTGAAGGGGAGGGCTTGTCCGGGCCAGCTCTCAGAGAACTGCCGCTCTCAATTCTTCACTAGCGAGATGTGTCAAAGCCCTGAAACGGAAAGTTGGTTCGGGCCAGCTCTCAGAGAACTGCCGCTCTCGATTCTTCGCAAGCGGGGTGTGTCAAAGCCCTGAAACGGAAAGTTGGTTCAGGCCAGCCCTCAGGGAACTGCCGCTCTCGATTCCTCGCAAGCGGGGTGTGTCAAAGCCCTCCCCTTCAAGGGGAGGGTTGGGTGGGGATGGGTTGTTCTGCAGGCCCGATTCTTCCTGTTCCGGTTTGCCGGGCACGTCATCGCGCCGCAGGAAGCGCGCGATCGGCGTGCGTCGCACGCATCACCGCAGCGGCGGGGAGACCGGCCTTGCGATCCCGGGCGCCGACTCGGGCAGGCCGCGCAGCCGGCGCATCGCCTTCTGTTGTTCTTCAGTCGTCAGGGCTTCGAGGAACGCCATCTCGCCGGCCGCGAGCACGGCGACCGGCAGGCCGTCGCGATACAGCACGCGATTGCCGGGTATGCGTGCGACCTTGTCGCCGGGCAGTACGGTGCCGAGCAGATTGGCCGGATCGGTCGCCGCGACGGCGATCCACTGGTCCTTCGGTTCTTCGCGGCGCACGCGGCGCAAGGTCGCGACGGCTTCGGGCAGGGCGAACTGTTCGCCGGTCAGGCCGCTGATGAAGCGGCCGCCGCGGATTTCGCCGCGCGCTTCCAGGCGCTGGTAGACGCGCACGAGTTCGCGCCAGGGCGGCAGCCAGGCCGCCTCGCGTTCGAGCAGGCGCCAGCAGACCACGCCGTAGCGGCGCAGCAGCACGCGCGCGACGTGTTCGATGTCTTCGGTCGCGGCAGCTGTTCCGGGCATGCGGATCAAGGCCCAGCGGCCGGCGTCCCGGATGCCGAACAGCGCGGGCTTGCGCCGGCGCTGGCGCGAACCGGCACCGTCGCGCCGGGATGCGGGCACGAGAAGCGCGCGCAACCCGGCAAAGCTGTCGCAATGCGCGCGGCCGCGCACGACGAGTTCGGCCAGCGCGTCTTCGAGCTCGGTGCGCAGCAGGCGCGTCGCATCGGTGATCTCGTCGAAGAACGACGCGCCCTGTTCGGCCAGGCACGCGGCGACGCGCTGCGCGCGCGAGCTGAGCTCGGCCGGCTCGTCGGTGCGCGCGGCCAGCCGCGTCCACTGCGGCGCCGTGCGCCGCGGCAGCAGCAGTATCGGCGTCGCGCGCAGCGAGGTGTTGCCGCGCCCGGACGCCTCGCCGGTGCCGGGCCGCAGCCGCGTCCACAAGGTGCGGCCGGCGGTGCAGAGTTCGTCGAGCCAGCCGATCGAATAGTCGCGGACGCGCGCCGGCAGCAGGTCGGCCTCCCAGGCCACGGCCGGCGCCTCGAAGCCCTCGAGCTGGCCGAGCACGCCGGCCAGCGCGTCGGCACCGCGCGCGCGCTCGGCATCGCCGAGGTGCTGCCAGTCGAACAGGAAGCGTTGGAAATCGCGCGGCGAGACCGGCTCGATCTCGCGACGCAGCTGCTTGAGCGTGTAACGGTGGATGCGCGCGAGCAGGTGACGTTCGCACCACTCGTCGATCGCAGCGCCGGGACTGAAGCGGCCCTGCATGACATAGCCTTCGCCCTGCAGCGCCGGCAGCGCCGCCGTGATGTCGGCGGGCGCCAGCCCGAGCGACTGCGCGAGCACGTCGGCACGGGCCGGCCCCAGGCAGGTCAGGCGCGCGCGCAGCAGCTCGCGCAACGCCGTCTCGCGCGGCCAGTCGGCCTGCGCGTATTCCTCCGGCACCACCACCGCCGGTGTACACGGCGCCGCGGGATACAGCGCCTGCAGCAGCGGCAGCTGTTCGGTGGCGACCCAGAAATGCGCGGCATCGGCACTCAGCAGGGTGGCGCGGCCGTCGGCGGCCAGCGCCTGCAGCCAGCCGCTCCAGCCCGCATTCGTCGCGGCTTCATCCAGTGTGGCCAGGCCGATGCCGGTCAGCGCCTCGTGCATCTCGTCGGCGCTGCGCGGCTGCGGCCAGGCTTCCTCGCGCACGGCGGCAATGGCGGCGGCATCGAGCTGACCGAGTTCGTCGGCCGACTCGGCTTCGCGATACAGCCGGCTCTGTACGGCCTGGGTACGCCGCTCTTCCAGCGGCGCATCGTCGAGAAATGCATACGGCCGCGCGTTGAGGATCTCGGCCGCCAACGGCGACGGCGCCGGCAGATCGCGCGCGAGCACGGCGATCTCGCCGCGTTCCAGGCGGCCCAGCAGGGCGAGCCAGCCATCGGCGTCCATGGCTTCGTGCAGACAGTCGTCCAGGGTCTGCGCGACCAGCGGGTGATCCGGAATCTCGCGCTCGCCGACGATGTTCTCCAGACAGGCCACCTGATCGGGAAACACCGTGGCCAGCAGATCCTCGGACTTCATGCGCTGCAACTGCGGCGGCACCTTGCGCCCGCCGACGAAGCGCGGCAGCGCCAGCGCCGTCGTCGCGTTCCAGCGCCAGCGCACGCCGAACAGCGGCGCGTCGAGCAGCGCCTGCACGAGTACGTCCAGCGCCGTGGCCGAGTGCAGGTAGCGCATGACTTCGGCCAGCGGGAAGCTGTGGCTGGTCGACAGCGACAGGATGATCGCATCCTCGGTCGCCGCGGCCTGCAGCTCGAAATTGAACTGGCGGCAGAAACGCTTGCGCAGCGCCAGGCCCCAGGCGCGGTTGAGCCGACTGCCGAACGGCGAATGGATCACGAGCTGGGTGCCGCCGGACTCGTCGAAGAAACGCTCGAGCACGATGCGATCCTGCGTCGGCAGTTCGCCGAGCGCGGCGGCGGCCTTGCCGAGGTAGTCGACGATCTGGCGCGCGGCTTCCTCGTCGAGGCCGGGCTCGCGCCGCAGCTGACGCACGGCCTCCTCGCTGCCGCCGGCGGCGATCGCCGCGGCGATGCTTGCGCGCAGACGCGACACGCCGAAGGACAGCTCGTCGCTGCGCCCGGGCGCCTCGCCGAGCCAGAACGGAATGTTCGGCGGCGCGCCCCTGGCGTCCTCGACGCGCACGCGGCCGGGTTCCACGCGCAGGATGCGATAGCTCGCATTGCCGAGCTGGAACACGTCGCCGGCCAGGCTCTCGATGGCGAAGTCCTCGTTGACCGTGCCGATGGTGTGCGAATCGGGCTCGAGGATCACGGCGTAGTCGCCGGTATCGGGAATCGTGCCGCCGGACATCAGCGCGGTCATGCGCGCGCCCTTGCGCTCGCGCAGCTGCCGGTGCACGGCGTCGCGATGCACGTAGCCGGCACGCGCGCCGCGGCGCGTCGTGAAACCGTCGGCGAGCATGCGCACGACCGCGGCGTAGTCCTCGCGGCGCAGTTGCGCATACGGCGCGGCGCGGCGCACGAGCGCATAGAGTTCATCCTCGTCCCAGTCGCGGCTCGCGGTCTCGGCCACGAGCTGCTGCGCAAGCACGTCCAGCGGCGCGACCGGTATGCGCAATGCATCGAGCTCGCCGCGGCGAACGCAGTCGAGCAGCGCCGCGCATTCGACGAGTTCGTCGCGGGATTGCGGAAACAGGCGCGCCTTGGGCACGCCGCCGACCGCGTGGCCGGAGCGGCCCGCGCGCTGCAGGAACGCCGCGATCGAACGCGGCGTGCCGAGCTGACAGACCAGGTTCACCTCGCCGATGTCCAGGCCGAGCTCCAGCGAGGCCGTCGCCACGAGCACCTTGAGTTCGCCCCGCTTGAGGCGCTGCTCCGCATCCAGGCGCGCCTCGCGCGCGAGGCTGCCGTGATGCGCGGCCACGGCGTCCTTGCCGAGCCGTTCGCCGAGATGACGCGCCGCGCGCTCGGCCATGCGCCGCGTGTTGACGAAGACCAGCGTCGTCGCATGCGCGCGCACGAGCGCGGCCACGCGTTCGTAAACCTGCTCCCACTGGTCGGTGGACATTACTGCGCCGAGCGGTGTGGGCGGCAGTTCGAGCGCGAGATCGCGCTGCTTGCCGTAGCCGATGTCGACGATCTCGCAGTCCGGCGTCCCGATACCGTCGCCGGCGCCGACGAGGAAGCGGGCGACCGCCGCAATGGGCTTCTGCGTCGCCGACAGGCCGATGCGCACGGGCGGCTGCGCGCACAGCGCCTGCAGCCGCTCCAGCGACAGCGCCAGATGACTGCCGCGCTTGCTCGCGGCGACGGCGTGGATCTCATCGACGATGACCGTGCGCACCGTCGACAGCAGCGCGCGGCCCGAGACCGAGCCCAGCAGCACGTACAACGATTCGGGCGTCGTGACGACGATGTGCGGCGGCTTGCGGAACGCCTGCTGGCGCTCGGCCGCCGGCGTGTCGCCGGTGCGCACGGCCGTGCGGATTTCCAGATCGGGCAGGCCGAGTCCGGCCAGCTCGGCGCGGATGCCGGCCAGGGGCGCGTCCAGATTCAGGCGAATGTCGTTGGACAACGCCTTCAGCGGCGAGACGTAGACGACGGCGGTCTCGTCCGGCAGGCCGCCGGCATCGAGGCCGCGCCGGACCAGGTCGTCGATCGCCGCGAGGAACGCCGTCAAGGTCTTGCCCGAACCGGTCGGCGCGGCGACCAGGGTATTGCGTCCGGCACGGATCGCCGGCCAGGCCAGGCGCTGGGCCTCGGTCGGCTGCGTGAACGTCCGCTCGAACCAGCGGGCGACGGCGGGATGGAAGGGCGCCAACGGCATGGGAATCGGCATGAAGGCGGCGACGACGGCGCCGGTCGGTCTATATAGTGCCGGCGGCCGGCGCCTCAAGCGAAGGCGGCCGCAACCTCTGCGCCCGGAGCGCCGCATGAACCACGACACTGCAGGTTTTCGCGCCCGCTATCGCAACGGCATCAGGCGCTGGTACAGCCCCTGGCTGCATGGCGGCTTCGTGCTGGGTTTCGGCCTGGTGGCACTGGCCGTGCTGGTTACCCGCATCGACGCGCCGCCCACCTGGCAATGGCTGGCCGTGCCGCTGGGCCTGATCGTGTTCAACTGGGGCGAATACACGGTGCATCGCCGCTACGGCCACCACAAGCACCGCCTCGGCGCGCTGTTCTACAAGCGGCATACCGGCGACCACCACAGTTTCTTCGTCGAAGCGCAGATGCCGTACGAGCAGGCGCGGGACTGGCGCGTGATCTTCTTTCCGGCCTGGCTGATCGTGCTGTTCTGCACCGCGCTCGTGCCGGCGTATGGGCTGATCGCGCGGCTCGACCGCAACGTCGCCGCGCTGTTCTGCGCGACCTTGCTGGCCGGCTACCTGAGCTACGAGGTGTTCCACGCCTGCGAGCACCTGCCGGCGCGACATGCGCTCGCGCGCCTGCCCTGGCTGCGCCAGATGCGCCGTCTGCATCAACTGCATCACCGCCGCGACATCATGCAGACGCGCAACTTCAACCTGGTATTCCCGCTGATGGACTGGCTGCACGGCACCCTGCACTGGGAGCCCGAAGATCCGCGTCTGCCCTGAACACTTCGCTCGCCGCGCCTGACCGACACGGAGCCGCGCCATGCCCTCGCAGTCCTGCCGAACCCGGCTGGCCGCCACGCCCGAGCAGGCCTATGACTACCTGAGCACACCGGCACGCTGGCATGAATGGCATGCGGCCTCGCTGGGCACCGTGCCGGATGCGCCGCGGTCGCTGCCGGCCGGCGCGACCTTCGAGGAGAACATCCGCGCGGCCGGCTTCCGCCGCCGCCTGCGCTGGCAGGTCGTCGCTGCGCAGCGGCCTGCGCACTGGGAGGCCGTCGCGACGATGGACGACGGCAGCGGCCTGCGGCTGCGCTACGACTTCGCCGCCGCCGCCGCCGGCGACGGCGACGGCACACAGTTCACGCGCACGCTCGACTACACGCTGCGTCCGTTGTGGCTGCGCGTCGTCGATGCGGTGTTCGGACGCCGGCGCATACGCCGCGAAACCGCGGCGGCAATGCTTGCGCTGCAGCGCCAGTTCGCGCAGCGGGCCCCGCCTGGCTGAGCGCTGCAACGGCGCCGTCGCTGCGGCAGACGCAAACGCCGGTGCCCGGCGTTTGCGCGGTCACGCCGACGAAACGCCACTGATGAAACGCCGCGCGCGACGCCTGCGTGATCCCTGCGCCGCGCTTCTCCGTACGTGTTGACGACAAGGCCGGACGCCCCGGCCGTCATCCACACCACGGAGGAGAGAGTCATGAAGTTCACTGCGATTCGCACAGCGCTGCTGCTGATGCTGGGCATGGGTTGTACCGGAGCGGCGCTCGCCGCCGGCGGTCGCGCCGACGCGGCGGCGAACGGCGCCGATCTGCTCGTCGACGTCACCGCCGGCCTGCCCGGCGCCAAGGGGTTCACGCAGGAAGTCTGGCGTTACGACGGGCTGGCCCGTTTCGCCGCAGCCGACGCCGCGGCGGGCGCGAGCGCCACCGACCAGCGTCCGCCGTCCGGCAGCGACAAGGCCGCGGCCGACAGGACTGTCAGCGCGGGCGATCAGTACTGGACCGCGGTCAACGCCGCGACCGGCGCGCGCTATCGCATCGAGATGCCGCGCGAGCTCGCTCACGAGCTGCATCGTCTTGCGCTGCAGTCGGGCCTGGCCAGCGGCGATGCGAAGCGCGGCAACGACAAGCCGGCTGCCGCCGACGAGATCGCCGAAGTGCTCAAGGGCTGGAGCGACGGCCAGGACACGCGCACGCGGCGCTACGACAACACCGCCTTTCCGTTCCGCGCAATGGGCCAGATGGCCGGCGGCACGAACTCGGGCTGCTCGGGCACCCTGGTCGGCCGCCGGCATGTGCTGACCGCGGCGCACTGCCTGTACAACCGCGACAGCGACGCCTGGTACACGATCGCGCAGACGCGCTTCCGCCCGGGCCGCGAAGGCACCTGCAGCAACGACACCTGCGAGCCGTATGGCGCGCATGACGCGGTCTGGTATTTCACGCCGGAATCCTTCCGCCTCAGCGAGGACGACTGGACCGACGACTACGCGATCATGGTGCTGGGCACCGCGCCCGGCGACGAGACCGGCTGGATGGGCTACGTCATGCTGACCGAGGACGCGCTGCACGACTACTGCGACGCGAACGCCTTCAGCCTCGGCCAGTGCTTCAACCGCGGCTATCCGGCCTGCGGCCTCGTGAACGCGCCGGTTACCTACGAGACCTGCAAGCAGGGCTGGGCCTACCAGGATGCGACCGCCTGCCATATCGGCAGCATCAACAGCACCGGCAGCGACGGCTGGAAAGCGCGCTTCACGACCAACTGCGACATGTCCGGCGGCCATTCGGGTTCGGCGGTCTATACCAACCGCTGGGCCGGCTCGAACAATGTCGTCATCGGCGTGGTCAGCACCGAATCGTGCCGCACCTGCGCGGCCAAGGACGACTTTCCCAACGGCATCCGCCGCCTGACGCCCGACGTGCTCGACGCAATCAGCTACTTCAAGTCCGCGTTCCCGTAATACCGCAGACGCGGTCGCGCAGGATCGCACCGAAGCCGGGCGCCCGTCGCCCGGCTTCGCTTTTTTCCGGGCGCCCCGGAACGCCGCGCGCAGTCATGACGGAAACCAGCCATCCCCGCCGGGCCATCACCGGAAAATCCACCGCGCAGGCGCGAACGCATGATGCGCGCAACGCCCTTACAGCGCTTGCCTAGGACGAGCGCCGCGCCGCAGCAGCGCCATCGTCCACAAAAACCTCCGCGCCACCAAGGCTACGATCATGACCCAGCGACAGATTACCCTGATCAACAATTCCACCATGCCGACGGCCCTGGCGGTGCTGCAGACTGCACCCGAGCACGGCAGTCCCACCGTGGCCTGGCTGGCCAAGTACACCTACCCCGGCACGCAGGTCCGCTTCACCTGGGACGACGCGGATCTGTGCTTCGTCTGGGCCGGCACCGGCCAGCTGTCGCCCGGCATCGTCGTCGACGCATCGCAGATCGTCCCGGCCGACCCGCAGCAGAACAACGGAATCATCTTGTCCTACGACGCGCAGAACCGCACTTTCCTTCTCCACGACCCGAAGGACAGCGGCCGGCCGGGCACCCTGTTCGTGCAGCAGGACACGACGATTCCGATGAACGCGGTCGCCACCGGCATCGGCATGGCCGGCAAGGCCAGCATGGTCGTCCAGGCCATGCCGAACATGATCACCACGTTCACGCCGCGGCCGGGCTATTTCCTCTGTTTCGGCAACCTCGTGCAGGGCCAGCTGCTCGACCTGTCCACCCTGCCCCGGCTCCAGTCGGTCGAATTTCCGCCGAACGTCTATGCGCTGACCGCGACGCTGGGTCCCGACAACCAATGGACCGTCGTGTCCGACATCCTGACGACGGCCGACAGCGACGCCTGAGTCGTGGGCCGGCGCAGGCGCAATCGCTGCGGCGTGGCCGGCGCGGCGAAGCCGGTGGCGGGATGCGCTAAGCTCGCCGCCGGAACGACGTGCCGGAAGCCATCGGTACGTAGACGGCGGCGAACCCGGCCTGTGCGGTGCCGCCTGCGCGCATCCGCCACGACTGCCCGGTTCGACGCCCGCCCTGATGCCGCAGAAGGACTCCGCCCCTATGACGCCGATACGCGCCCTCCTCGTCCTGCTGCTGGCGCTGCTCGCCGGCTGCGCCGAGCCGCTGCCGCCGGAACATGCGCACTATGCCGGCGTCTGGCGCAATGAACGCACCCGCCTGGCGATCTCGCCGGACGGCCGCGTGTTCTATACGACCACCGACGGCGGCGGCATGCACAAGAAGATCGACGCGCCGATCAGGCGCTTCGACGGCGACAGTTTCGAGGTCGGCGTCGGCCCGTTCTCCACGACCTTCGTCGTCTCGGCCGCGCCGCGGCGCGGCGACGACGGCCGCTGGAGCATGACCGTCGACGGTGCCGAACTCGTGCGCGACTAGGGAGACCGCCATGCGTCTGATCGTCAGTGTGCTGCTGATTCTCGTCGGCCTCGTCCATCTGCTGCCGCTGCCGGGCGTGCTCGGCAGCAGCCAGCTCACCGCGCTGTACGGGCTGGATTTCAGCGAGCCGAATCTCGCGATACTCCTGCGCCATCGCGCCGTGCTGTTCGGCCTGCTCGGCGCCGGCTGCGTGATCGCCGCATTCCGGCCGTCGTGGCAGCACGCGATGCTGCTGAGCGCGTCGGTCAGCACCCTCGCATTTCTGGTGATCGCCGTGTCGACCGGCGGCTACAACGCGGCGATTGCGCGCGTCGTCACGGCCGACGGCATCGCGCTTGCCGCGCTCGTGCTGGCGGCCCTGCTGCGCTGGCGGGATCTGCACCGGCGCTGAGCCGGGAACCGGCCGCGGCGCCGGACTGTCCGCACACGACAGCGCGGCTCACCGCCGGCCGAGGAGAGCGAGCATGACGAAACAGACCGTGATTGCGTGGCTCGCCGCCGCGCTGCTGGCAGCCAGTCCGCCGGCTCCGGCCGGACGCGTGGTCCGCGAATCGCTGGACAGCGTCGCCGTGCGCGCGTCGCGCATCGTCGTCGCCGAACTGCTGTCGGTAGAGGCGCAGGATGACGATGCCAGCCTGGTCGTGGTCGTCGAAGCCGTGCCCGAGCAACTGCTGGCCGGCGAGGCACTGACCGACGATGCGCCGCTGCGTTGCGAATACCGCGAGAACCGTCCGCAGAAACGCGGCAGCGCCCTGCTGTCGCCGCTGGTCAGCGGCTCCGGCGAAGAATTCCAGATACGCCATGGCGACCGCGTGATTCTGCTGATCGCCGCGCCGGTCGCGACGGCACCGGCGCCGGGCTTTCCGCCGGGCCTGATACCCGCGCCGCCGCCTGCAGCGGCCGATGCCGATGCCGACGACGAAGCGGCCGCCGAAGCACCGGCCTGCACCCTGCTGCGCATCGAGCCGCTGCAGAACCGCATCACCGTGCTGCGCGCGCTGCGTCATGCGGCCGAGGCGCGCGACAGGCAGCGGCGCTAGGCGGCTGCCGGCCCGGAATCCCGACGTCGCGGTCCGGCCATGATGGCCGCGCGTCGATGCAGTATCTCGACATGCGGCCCGTCGGAGACCCAAGTCCATGCACAGCGACGAACGATCCGGCGACAAGCCGGTGCAGGTGAATCCGCATTCCGTACCGGCCGCTCCGGCGCCAGCGCCGGCCTCACCGGCTGCGCCCGCACGGACATTGCCGGCAACGACGCGCAGGCGCGGGCTGCGGCGCATGCTCGCGGCGCTGGCGCTGGTGCTTGCGATCGGATTCCTCGCCCCGGAATTCGCCGTGATTCCGGTCGAAGGCGCCGGTCCGCGCGACTGGAATCCACGCTCGTTCTGGTTCGAGCCCTGGGGCGCTTCAGGCGTGCACAAGGGCATCGACATCTTCGCGCCGACAGGACGCCGCGTCGTTGCCGCGACCTACGGCATCGTACTGTTCCGCGGCGAGATCGAACGCGGCGGCAAGGTCGTCGTCGCGCTCGGGCCGAAGTGGCGGCTGCACTACTACGCGCACCTGGACACGCTGCAGGCCGGCGTGCTCACGCCGCTGCTGCCGGGCACGCCGCTGGGCACCGTCGGCGACAGCGGCAATGCGGCCGGCAAGCCGCCGCATCTGCATTACACCGTGGCCTCGCTGCTGCCGCTGCCGTGGAAAGCGACCGCGCAGACGCAGGGCTGGAAGCGTTCGTTCTATCTCGATCCGGCGGAGGTCGTCGCTGCCGGCGGCCGTCGCTGAATACGTTGAATTTCATCGGCAATTTTCACCAACGGGTTCCGGCAACCTGCGGCACGCGATCGGCCTGAGCGCGCCGCAGCCGATGACGGTCCGTCGCGACGGTACTCAGTCGCCGCCGGCGTCGGCCGGGCTATCGACGGTCCGGCGCCAACCGGCACCAGGCAGCGTGCACCAGCGCGGACAACAGCAGCACGACGCTGGCACCGAGCGGGACCAGCCACATCGCCAGCCGGTCGTAGTCGTACGAACAGAGCATCGCCGCCGGCTGATATTCGCGGATTCGCGCAAGCTCGCGACGATAGGCCAGGACGACGAGGCCATACGCCACGGCCGCGCCGAAAGTCGCGATGGCCAGGTAGCCGAGCAGCTCGAGGCAAGCACGCAGCACGCGCTGGGATCGGACATAGAGGGTTCGCCAGATCATGGCGGCCTTGGAAAGGCCGCTGTCGCGAAAGTTGCGCCGGCAAGCGCAAATCGGACAACCCGCGGCAAGCACTGCATCAACGCGACGCCCGCGCGACAAAAATCGGACAGGCCGCCGGCTGTGCAGCCACACAACCGGCGAACCTGTCCTGCGATGTTGCCGCTACAGCCCGCGGTCCCACTCCCGTCTTGCGGACTTCCGAGCAAACGTGGTTTCGCTATCCGCCAACCACGCCGTCGGGAGAGAGAGCTGGACCGATGCGGCGATTGCCACGGTCTGCGCCTGCAGCACCGCGCGACTCCCGGCACATGGTGCGGCGCTGGACCGCGGCGCTTTCCTCACCGGTCCAGCTCTCTCTTCCGACGGCGCGGACACCGGCGTCATGACGCCAGCGACCTGCACAGATCTCCTTGACGACGAACGGCGTCAAGTCCCCTCATGCGCAGTGAGAAATTTTTTCCGTTCGCTGCCGTGTGGATGGACGTCGCCGTCGCCGCCGGCGAGAGGCGGGCAATTCCGGCAACAACGCAACGCCCGCGGAAAACACGGCGTCGCGAAGCAATACCGATTCCGCTGCCGCAGCGCACGCGGCGGCAGCCGCAATCCCCAGGAAGGGATGGCCGCCCCGACGACCACCGCAGGTGCGACGCGCCAGCCGCTACTTGCCGTAGTACTTCGCGCTGAACCCGATACGCAGCGGTGCTCTCTCCTCGTCGCGCATCACGAACACCTTCAGTCCGCGACGATGATCGTAGTAGCTGTGGCAATGTGCCTGGCGGCGAACGGGCTGAAGCTCCGCCGGATTGATGCTGAAGGCACCCAGCACGGGATCGGGATCGAACTCACCCGGCGGAATCCGACCTGCCGTGCCGGGAAGCTCGGCATCGACACTGCCGATCATGCTGCCCTCGGCCCAGAGGACCATGCGGCAGTCGGCGGATTCGACGATGACGTTGCCGCCGGCGTTGATCGTGCCGCCCGTTTCCGCGACCACGTCGGCCACGCGCAGACCGATGTATTGGAATGGCCTGTGGAACGGTCTGGACAACAGCGGAAAACCCGAGGACACCGCCTTGTCGATGACGCTGCCGAGATTCGCACCGCTGGCCGGAGGTCCGAAGAACGAGCCGTTGAATACCAGCCCCATGCTCATGACGAGTTCCCGCAGCGACTTCAGGTAAACGGCTTCGTCGATGAAATCGGCGACATGCCGCAGCGCCAGTGCGGCGGGAACTTCGCAGCGGCGCCGCCGTATCGGCAGGATCAGATGGCTGCCGCGGCGATGCTCCTCGCGCAGCGCTGCCTCCAGTTCCCCCCTGCCCCCAGGACGAAGCCGACGCATCCGGCGACATCACGACGATGACGGAATCGGCCGCGACGATGCTTTTCCTCGATGCGGCGCCAGAACGCATCGCCGAAGCGCAGGGCATCCTGATCCACCCAGGTAGCGATGCCCTGGTCGGCAAGATCCCCGGCCAGATCGAGCACGAAATCCCGATCGACGCGGCTGTAGCTGAAGAAAGCCGTCGGCGGCATGTAACGGCACTCCTGGCGCCGTGCAGTGCCGCAACCGGTGGCTGCCTCCGGCTGTAGGTAAAGGTCCACCAGCTCCGCCGTAGGCATTGCGCCATCGCCGGGAACCCGATGCCGCCATGACGCGACCGCTGATGCATGCCGCGCCCTGTCGAGGCCGCGCTGCACCGAAGCGGACGCTCAGCCGGTCCCGGCCGCCACGACCCGATCGCGCCCGCCGCGCTTGGCCGCATACAGCGCCGTATCGGCACGGCGCAGCAGATCGTCGAGATGACGGTCCTGCGGCTGCAACGTGGCGACGCCGATCGAGACAGTCAGGCTCAGCACCGTCCCGCCGTGGCGAAACGGCACGGCGCGCACGGCATTGCGCAGTTGCTCGGCGACGGCGACGGCGGTTTGCGCATCGTTCACGGTCAGCACGGCGACGAATTCCTCGCCGCCCTGGCGTGCGAGCAGATGGTGCCGTCCGCAGGCGGCGCGCAGGCCGGCGGCGACGTGCTGCAGGGCGAGGTCGCCGGCCTCGTGACCAAAGCGGTCGTTGACGCTCTTGAAATGGTCGATGTCGACGATGGCCACGGCCAGCGCGACGCCGTCCTCGCGCGCCTGCCGCAGGCGCAGCGCACCGGCGGCGGCCAGGGTGCGCCGGTTGGCCAGGCCGGTCAGGTCGTCGGTGGAGGCGGCCTGTTCCCAGCGCCGCCGCATGCGGTCGGAGCACAGCAGCAGGAAGCCCGTCGTGCCGATGACCGGCAGCACCGAGGCCAGCATCGGCGTCAGCGCGTTGATCCAGCTGCGCGTGTCGACGATGCTGCTGGCCAGCGGCGGCGCGAACACGAAGTAGACACCGCGCAGCAGCATGAACACGGCCAGCAGCCCGAAGATGCCGGCGAGCACGCGCGCGCTGCGCGCGCGCTCGCCGCGGATCGCCTGCAGCAGGGTCCCGGCGGCGGCGAGCAGCATCACGCTCCAGGCCAGGGTCGCGATGACCACGCGCGCGGCGAGATCGGGCTGCGGCCCGGCGAACCAGGCGATGCCGGCGGTCGCGAACACCGTCGGCAGCACGACCACGACGCTGTCCGGACGTCCGTAGAACTGGCGCACCGCGCGCCAGCAGCCGGCGATGCCGAGCATGACCATGCCGTTGGCCAGCGGCAGCACGAACAGCGGCGGCAGGTAGACCTGCACGCCAAGCAGGATGCAACCGCCGGCCTGCAGCAAGGTACCGATGCGCCAGCTGATCGCGCTGGGCTGCACGTCGGGCGACAGGTCGCGGTGCATGAGCCCGAGCACGCCGCCGTTGAGCAGCATCATCAGCGCGACGATCAGATACGCGGTCAGCGGGTCCATGGCGCGAGTGTAATGCGCGCCCGGCGGCCGATGCCGGCCGGTCACAAGGTGCCGCGCCGATTCAGCGCGGCGGACTGGCGATCAGTCGCGTGGTGTCGTAGCCCAGCGCCTGCGCGCGCCCGATCAGCGCCTGGCGCTCGCTCGCGTCGATCTGCGGGCTGCGCGTCAGCAGCCACAGGTAACGGCGGTCCTCGCCGCCGACGATGCTCCAGCGGTAGTCGGGGTCCAGCGCGACGATGCGGTATTGCGCATGCCCGAACGGCAGCCAGCGCAGGCCCGCTGGCAGGAAGGTGACCCGGAGCAGGCCGGGTTGCGCCGGATCGTCCACCACGGCCAGACCGACGGCGGTGACGACGCCGCCGTCGGCGTCGCGGCATTGATTGCGCACCTCCACCGTGCCGTCGGCCTGCACGGCGTACGTCGCGGTGACGTCGCTGCGGCACTGCTCCTGGAAACGGTTGGGCAGGCGCGCCTGCTCGTGCCAGGTGCCGGCGTAGCGCTGCAGATCGACGGCAGGCACGGTGGCGACGTCGTCGCCCGCGGCCGCCGCGCCGGACAGCGCCAGCGCGGCGGCGACAGCGATGGGGTTCATCCGGTGCCGCATGGCGCCGCCTACGCCGCCTGACGCAGGGCCAGCCGGCGCAGCGCCTCGCCGACGCGTCTCAGCACGAGAACGTGGCGCTTCAGCGCGGCCCGCAGCCGCATGTCCGGATAGTCGCGGAACAGCCGCTCCATCCGCTGCAGCAACTGCGCGTGCAGCGCCTGCAGTGCCGCCGCGCTGGCTTGCGGCCGGCGGCCGTCGAACGTGGCGGCAACGGCCGCGTAAGCGCCGCTGCCAAGCGGCATTGCGGGCAGTGCCTGCCCCAGCGCGGCCAGCAGCTCGGCGTGCGCGCGCACCGCGAACGCGAAGGCGGCGCTGACTTCGCGGTCGGCACTGATGCGCGCCGCATGTTCGTAGAACGCCTGTGCGTCGCTCAGGTGCTGCAGCGTGTGCTGCAGCAGCGACTGCAGTTCGGTAGTGCCGTGCGTCGGGCGGATCGGCGTCATGTCGGCTCCTGGTTCAGGGGTCCGAGTGGGAGCCGTCAAGTCGCGTGCCAATCCGGGAACTCCGGAAATAATCCTTGCAAATCAAGTACTTGATGAATATTCACCGCGACCGCCGTGGCGGCAAATTGCACGCCCGCCGCGGCCCTGCGTGGCGGGCTGCACGCCGTGGCGAGGATCAGCCTTCGAGCTCGGACCAGCGCGCGTAGGCCAGTTCGAGTTCGGCCTGCAGTGCCGCCAGCCGCTGGTTCGCCGCAACGATCGCGGCCGGCGCCTGTTGAAAAAACGCGGCTTCGTTCATCGCCGCCGCAAGCTCGGCGACCGTGTTCTCCAACTGCTCGATGCGCGCCGGCAGTTGTTCGAGCTCGCGCTGGTCCTTGTAGCTGAGCTTGCGCTTCGCGGGCGCCGCGCTTTCCGCGGCGACGGGCGCCGCCGCGGCAGGCTTGGCCGCGGCGGCCGGCTTGCTGCGCGGCGTCGGACGCTGGCGCAGCCAGTCGCTGTAACCGCCGACGTACTCGGCGATGCGCCCCTCGCCTTCCAGCACCAGGGTGCTGGTCACCACGTTGTCGATGAACGCGCGGTCGTGCGAGACCAGCAGCAGCGTGCCGGCATAGTCGGCCAGCAGATCCTCGAGCAATTCGAGGGTCTCCACGTCGAGATCGTTGGTCGGCTCGTCCATGATCAGCAGGTTGGACGGCTTGGCGAACAGCTTGGCCAGCAGCAGGCGGTTGCGCTCGCCGCCGGACAGCGCGGTGATCGGCGCGCGCGCGCGCTCGGGCGTGAACAGGAAATCCTGCAGATAGCCGACGATGTGCTTGCGCGAGCCGTTGAGCTCGATGTATTCGCGGCCCTCGGCGACGTTGTCCAATGCGCTGAGATCGTCGCGCAGCTGCACGCGGTGCTGGTCGAAATAGGCGATCTCCAGATTCGTGCCCAGCTGGATCTCGCCGCGGTCCGGCGCGAGATCGCCGAGCAGCAGCTGCAGCAGGGTGGTCTTGCCCGAGCCGTTCGGCCCGATGATGCCGATGCGGTCGCCGCGCTGGATGTTGCAGGAGAAGTTCACGACCATCGGCCGGCGCTCGAACGCGAAATAGACGTTCTTCGCCTCGATCACGCGCTTGCCGGACTTGGCCGCGTCGGCCAGCTCCATGCGCGCGGTGCCGCTGAGCTCGCGCCGCTGCGCGCGCTCAACGCGCATCTGCTTGAGCCGGCGCACGCGGCCCTCGTCGCGCGTGCGCCGCGCCTTGATGCCCTGGCGTATCCAGACTTCCTCCTGCGCCAGCAGCTTGTCGAAGCGCGCGTTCTCCTGCGCCTCGGCATGCAGGCGCTCCTCGCGCCGGCGCAGATAGTTGTCGTAATCGCCGGGCCAGCTCGTGAGCTTGCCGCGGTCGATCTCGACGATGCGCGTGGCCAGCGCGCGCAGGAAGCTGCGATCGTGGGTGACGAAGACGATGCTGCCGCGGAACTGGCGCAGGAAGTCTTCCATCCAGGCGATGGACTCGATGTCCAGATGATTGGTCGGCTCGTCCAGCAGCAGCACGTCGGGCGCCTGCACCAGTGCCTGCGCCAGCAGCACGCGGCGCTTCATGCCGCCCGACAGCGCAGCGAAATCGGCATCCTCGGGCAGATCCAGGCGCGCGAGCACGTCGCCCACGCGGCGGTCCAGATCCCAGCCCTGCACGCTTTCGATGCGCGTCTGCACCGCGGCCAGGGCTTCGGTATTGCCGGGCACGTCCAGCGCATGGCTCAGATGATGGAACTGCGCGAGCCAGGTACCGAGCTCGCCGAGTCCCTGCGCGACCACGTCGAACACGCTGCCGGCCGTGGCCTGCGGCACTTCCTGCGCGAGCCGCGCGACACGCGTGCCGCCGTCGACCTGGACCGTGCCGTCGTCGGGACGGATCTCGCCGGCAATCAGCTTCATCAGGGTGGATTTGCCGGCGCCGTTGCGGCCGACGATGCAGACGCGCTCGTTCGCGTCCAGGGTGAAGTCGACGTGGTCGAGCAGCAGAGGGCCGCCGACGCTGTAGTCGACCTGACGCAGTTGCAGCAGGGGCATTGCGGACACCGCGGAATTCGGGGGCGCGAAGCATAGCGCGCCGCCGGCGTCCCGGCCGTGTTCGCGGCAGATCCGCGCCCTCCGGGTCGGCCCGGCCGTCGCGCAGCGGGAATGACGGCCGACCCGCCACGCGGGCACCGCGGCGTGCAGGCCGCCGGGCCGGCGCCTCGCCGGATCACCGGTCTCTGCCGGCGCGGCAGTACCGGCGGACGCCCGCCGCCGGCGCCACGGCTGCGACCCGGCGGCGAACGGGCTTACTGCAGGTCGTCAGCGAACAACCGGTCGCAGCCCACGTCGTTGTTCAGCACGACCAGGCCGGCGTTGTAGTCGCCGATCGCCACGTCGGCGCAGCCGTCGCCGGTGAAATCCGCGACGGCCAGGCCCTGCTTGCTGTAATGCGACGCATACGGGATCGGGAACAGCCGTTCCGGCGCCAGGCCGCCGCCGGGCAGTTGCTGGTAGACGCCGAGCCGCACCCAGCCGCCATGCACGACGATCACGTCGGCGCGGCCGTCGAGGTCCATGTCGGCGACGGCCAGGGTCTCGGGGATGTCGTAGGACGGCAGGACCTGCGGCGCATCGAACTGGCCGGCGCCGCGGCCGTGGAACAGCAGCAGGCAGCCCGTCGGCGAATTGCCGCCGGCCGACGCGACGATGTCGTTGATGCCGTCGCCGTCGAAATCGCCGATGCCGATGCTGTACGCGTTCCAGCCGCCGCAATTCGCGTCGAGGCTGTTGATCTCGGTCAGCGAGCCGTCGCCGTTGCTGCGCTGCAGACGCAGGTTGGGCAGGCCGCCCTGGCGGCTGGCGACGGCCACGTCGTCGCGGCCGTCGCCGTCGAGATCGCCGGTCGCGATGCTGCTGTCGGCGACCGTGACCGCCCACGGCACGACGGCGTAGCCGCTGTTGCCCGTGACGGCGACGTGGCGCGCGCCGCCGGAGTTCCAGCTCACGCTGAGGAAATCGTCGCGGCCGCGGCCGTCCAGGTCGATGCGCGCCACCGCCGTGGCCATGGTGCTGCCGACGATGCTGCCGAAGCTCAGCCACGGCTCGGCGCCGCTGGCATACAGCAGGGACACACCGCTGCCGCCGCCGACGGCCACGTCCAGCCCCCCCTGTCCATCGAAATTGCCGAGCGCCAGGCCGGTACGGCTCGGCGTCTGCTGATAGGCAGTCTTGCTCGGCGAGACCAGCAGGCCGGCGGCGTTCTGCGGAAACACGAACACGTGGTAGTCGCTTTCGGCGCTGAAATAGAAGGACGTCGTCATCACGACGTCGGCGCGGCCGTCGCCGGTCACGTCGCCGACCGCAACCGCGTCGGGCCAACTGCCGGTGGCATGGGTGCGGTACGGCAGCAGCGCGAAACCGCTGCGGCGTACGGATGCGGCCGTCGGCGCCAGTACCTCGGCAGGCGGCGCGGCCAGCCGCTCGTCGTTGCCGATCGGGCGGCCGTAGCGGTCGACCAGGGGTTGCGCCTGCGCGGACAGCGCGGCAAGCAGCAGCAGGAACAGCGGGGTGCGTCTGAGCATGAACTCCTCCTTGAACTGAACCGGGGTTTCCCGACAACTGGAATCGCATTCCCGCGCAAAACCGGATCAGCCGGCGGACCTGCGCCGAGGCGGATTCCGTCGCAGACGCAGGACTTTCCGCATTTACCGCGGTGGCATGCGGCGGCTAAGGTCGTCGCGGTCTCCGCTGCCGCCACGCCCATGACTGCCCATCCGCGCCGCCTCGCCGCCGCCCTGACCTTCTGCAGCGGCCTTGCGGCCGCCGCCCCCGCCGCCGACCCCTTGGCCGGCCTGTCCTGCAAGGACGGTTTCTTCGCGGTCTGCAGCGACCCGGCCAAGGGCCGCCTGCTGCTGGGCATGGAAAACCTCGACGCACCGCTGCTGCTCGTGACCTCGCTGCCGCACGGCCTGGGCTCCAACGACGTGGGCCTGGACCGCGGCCAGCCCGGCAACGTGCGCGAAGTCGAATTCCGCCGCGCCGGGCCGCGCGTGCTGCTGGTCGAGCGCAATACGCGCTATGCGGCCAGCGCCGCGAACCCGGCCGAACGCGCCAGCGCGCGCGAGGCCTTCGCCGAATCGGTGCTGTGGGCCGGCGACGCGGTGGTCTCGCCGCGCAGCGAACGCGTTTATGTGGATTTTTCCAGTTTTTTGACTTCCGACCGCCACGGCGTGACCGAGCGGCTGGACCAGGCCAAGCAGGGCAAGTACGCCGTCGACGACAAGCGCAGCGCCGTGCTGCTGGACGAGGCGCGCAGCTTTCCCGACAACACCGAGCTCGAAGCGCTGCTGACCTTCCAGGGCGCCGGCGAAGGCGACTACGTGCGCCAGGTCAGCATGGACCCGACCGCGCTGAGCCTGCGCCAGCATGTGAGCCTCGTGCGTCTGCCGCCCGAAGGCTTCCGTCCGCGGCGCTATCACCCGGCTTCCGGCGGCTTCAGCCAGGGCGTCGTGGATTTCTCCCAGCCGCTCGCCGCCAGTCTCGACGTGCGCGTGCAGCCGCGCTTCCGGCTCGAAAAGACCGATCCGAACGCCGCATCGAGCCCGGTCAGGAAACCCATCGTGTTCTATCTCGATCCCGGCACGCCCGAGCCCGTGCGTTCGGCCCTGCTCGAGGGCGCGAACTGGTGGCGCCAGGCGTTCGAGCACGCCGGCTTCCAGGACGCGTTCCGCGCCGAGCTGCTGCCCGACGGCGCCGATCCGATGGACATCCGCTACAACACGATTCTCTGGGTGCACCGCGCGACGCGCGGCTGGTCCTACGGCGCGGCGCTGACCGATCCGCGTACCGGCGAGATCATCAAGGGCGCGGTCACCCTCGGCTCGCAGCGCGTGCGTCAGGACATCCTGATCGCCGAGGCGCTGCTCGCGCCGTATGCACGCAGCGATGCCGGCGAACTCGCCAGGCGCGCCCAGGCCATGGCGCTGGCGCGCCTGCGCCAGCTCGCCGCGCACGAAGTCGGTCATGCGCTGGGCTTCGCCCACAACTTCGCCGCCAGCCGCACCGGCAACGGTTCGGTACTCGACTATCCACATCCGCTGCTCGGCGCCCTCGACGCGCAGGGCCGCCCCAGCCTGCAGCAGGCCTACGGCGAAGGCACCGGCCCCTGGGACGACTTTCTCGTCAGGCACGCCTACGGCGAGTTCGCGCCGGCCGAGGAAGCCGCCGCGCTGGCCCGGCTGCGCCGCGAGGCCGCTGCGGCCGGACTCGACTACGTCAGCGACGCCGACGCGCGCGCGCCGGGCGCGGCGCATCCGGACGGCCTGCTGTGGGACTACGGCCCGAACTCGCTGCAGACCTTCGACCAGCTGTTGAGCCTGCGCCGCCGCGCGCTGGCCGACTTCGGCCGCGGCGTACTGCCGCCGGACCGCCAGCTCGGCGAGCTTGAAGCGCGCCTCGTGCCGCTGTACCTGCTGCACCGCTACCAGACCGAAGCCGTCGCGCGCCTGCTCGGCGGCGCAAGCTACCGCTACGGCCTGGCCGGCGACACGCCGGCGGGCGCCACGCCGGTTGCCGCGACCGACCAGCGCGCGGCGCTCGATCGCCTGCTGCGCACCCTGAGCGCGAGCGAACTCGCACTGCCAGCCAACGTGCTCGACAGCGTGACGCCGCCCGGCAACGACTACGAGCGCACGCGCGAATACTTCGCGACGCGCAGCGCCCCGCTGTTCGATCCGCTGTCGGCCGTCGCCGCGGCCAGCGCGCAGACCCTGCAATTCCTGTTCGATCCTGCGCGGCTCAATCGTCTGGCCTGGCAGCACGCACGCGACGCGGCCCAGCCCGGCATCGCCGACGTCCTGCGCGGCACGTTCCGTTCAACCTGGCAGCACGACACGGCCGCCGATGCAGCGCCGGCGGCGGCCGCCGTGCAGCTGGCCGCGAACTGGACCACGCTGGACGCCGTACTGAACCTGCTGGAGGCCGGCCAGCTGCACGCCCAGGCCGACGCCGAAGTCCGCGCGGAACTCAGGAGCTGGCAGCAGTGGCTGACACAGAACGCCGCGCAGAACGGCGCCAGCCGCCGCGAAGCCGCGGCATTGATCGGCCGCTATCTCGCCGATCCGAAGTCGGTCAAGTTGCGGGCGATGCCGGCGATCCCGCCGGGCGCGCCGATCTGAGGAGCCGGGAATCGGGAATCGGAAGAGCGCGGCGAGGCCGGATTCAGGCCTCGCCGCGTTCTTGCCGATCCCGTTCCGATCCGGCAGCTCAGTCACAAGCTGGCGACGCCCCGCCTTACGATTCCCGATTCCCTTTTTTCCCGCTAGCGGGAAAAACTCCACGACAGCATCCGCCCGTCGCGATACGGCATGACCCCATGGAACGGGCGCTCATCGTCGTCGAAGACCAGCGGCAGGAAGTGGCGGTCGCCTTCCCAGAGAGGCAGGTCGAGCAGGCGGTCGCGATCGACCCATTCCAGCGCGCCTTCGGCGTTGTGGGTCAGCGGCGTACCTTCGTAGGCGGTCACCAGGAACAGAAAACCGAGCCAGTCCTCGCCGTGCTTGCCGAAGCCGGGCCAGCTGATGGTGCCGCGCAGGGTCAGCGCGGTGCACTCGATCGCGGCTTCCTCGCGGATCTCGCGGCGCATGCCGGCAAGCACATCCTCGTCGGCTTCGAGCTTGCCGCCGAGGCCGTTGTACTTGCCGAGGTGGTGGTCATGGGCGCGTGCGTTGCGGTGGATCATGAGCACGCGCTTGCGATCCGGCGACAGCACATAGCCGAGAGTGGCGACGATAGGCGTATAGGGCATGGCTTGCGGGTCCGCAGTTTCAGGTGTCGCGGCGTTCGCCGCGGATAAGGTAAAGGCCGCTCGCGACGATGATGCCGGCGCCGACGAACGTGACCGCATCGGGGAACGTGCGCCAGAGCAGCCAGTCCAGGCCCAGCGCCCAGACCAGCGCGGTGTATTCCAGCGGCGCGACCAGGGAGGCCGGCGTGCGCCGGAATGCCTCGGTCACGCAATATTGGCCGGCCGCGCCAGTTGCGCCGATGCCGGCGAGCAGCCAGAAGTCCTCGTCGCGCAGCGCGCGCCACTCGGGCCAGGCCACGACGGTCGCGAATACCGCGAGCAGGCTCAGCATCCAGAACACCATGGCCTGGGTCGTATCGGTGCGGCCGAGCAGGCGCACGCTGACCGCGCCGATCGCGTAGGCCAGCGCCGAGACCAGCACGGCCAGCCCGCTCAGGGACAGCATGCCCTGCCCGCTGGGCCGCAGTATCACCAGGGTGCCCAGCAGGCCGACGCCGATCGCGCCCCAGCGCCGCCAGCCCACGCGCTCGCCGAGCAGCGGCACCGCCAGCGCGGTGACCAGCAGCGGCGCGACGAAGAACAGCGCATAGGCTTCGGCCAGCGGCAGGCGCTTGAGCGCATAGGCGAACGCCGCCAGCATGACCACCGCGAGCACACCGCGCAGCAAGTGCAGCGGCCAGCGCACGCGCAGCAACTGGCCAGGGCCGCCGCTGAGCAGCACCCAGACCACGACGAACGGCCAGGAGGCAAGTCCACGCAACGCAGCGACCTGGGTCGCCGGGTAATGCGCGGCCAGCAGTTTCATGCCGGTATCCATGAACGCGAACATGGCTACCGCCACGAGCATGACGAGCATGCCGCGCACGGAGGAAGTCATCGCATCGCTTCGCAGGTGAGGCCGCGAGTATAGCCGCGCGGACCGCCGTTGCCGCGGCGGCGCAGCCGGCGGCCGGCGCTGCGGCGGAACCGGCCGGACTGCGCGGACGGAACGCTGCCCGGCGCGGAAAGATGAGGCGTCATTCAACCCGGCATAACGCGAAATTGGGCATGCTCGCGTCCATTCCGGATCGCGAGAACGACATGAACTTCCGCTTCGCCCTGGTTCTGCTGTTCGGCTGCAGCCTGCTCGGCGGCTGCGCCACGTCCTCCTTCGTGCGCGACAGCACGGCGCCGGGGCTGCCGGCCGATACGGACAATCGCTACGACGCCGTCGCCGGCCGCGAATCCGCCGTGATCGCGCCGCTGCGCGCCGCGCCGGCGCCGGCCCAGGCCGAGCTGCTCGCCGGCCGCACGCCGGCGGCCGACCAGGAGCTGCTGACGCCGCAGGCCTACGTGCTCGTCGGCAACAGCCGCCATGCGCGCGACGACGACGCGGCACGGGCCTGGATCGCGCGCCAGGGCCAGGCGATCGGCGCCGACAAGATCCGCTGGTACGCGCAGTCCGGCGGCGGCCTGACCGCCGCCTATTTCGTGCGCCTGCGCCTGGTGTTCGGCGCCACGTTCCGCGATCTCAACGCCAACGAACGCCAGGCCTGGCCGGCCGGTGGCGTGCGCCTGGGCGAAGTGGTCGGCGACAGCCCGGCCTCGCGCGCGAACCTGCGGCCCGGCGACATCGTCACGGCGCTGGACCGCCAGCCGGTGAACGATCGCGCGAAATTTCAACAGCTGCTGCGCGAGCACATGGGTCGTACGGTAGAGCTCGACGTGGCCCGCGGCAGCGAGCCGCTGCGGCGCAAGGTCCAGCTCGGCCGCACCTTCGGCGAGACGCCCTAGCGGCAAGGCCGGGCAGCCTGCACGAAGCCCGCGGTGGAATCCGCGTTCTGCCTGAAACGGCTGCGTCCGGCGCGATAAAAAGCATAGCTGCCGCAACGAGTTGACCTTCTTTCACCGGCTGGCACGAAAACTGTCGTGTCAGCTCATGGTCTCTGAGCTGACGACGGCAGCGGCAACGCAGCCTTCGACGTGCCGGCAACCGGTCCGCAGCGCAGTGCCGGCATTCCTTGCCCGCCAACACAGGAGAATCAGGTCATGGTGCAGAAGACAGCCGCCAACGGCATCACCCACGGGCGCACGCCGCCGCCCCGTTCCACCGCCGCACGTCAGCGCGTGCGCAAGGCAGACGCCGTCGACAGCGTCGCGGTGCGCCCGTCCACCGAAATCAAGCCGCGCCGCGCGGCCCTCGCGAACGCCGCACGGCAGCTCAAATCGCCGAAGGTGTTCGTGCCGCTGGCCATCGCCCTGGGCATCGGCGCTGCGGCGATCGTGCGTCTGGCCGGACGCAACGGCAAGAGCCGCTCGCTGCCGCGTCTGACGAAGGACATGACGCCGCGCCTCAATGATGCCCTGCACACGCTGGCCGAGTTCGGGCGTGAGCTGCGCGCGCGCATCCGCTGAGGGCGATCCCATGAAAATCCCGCTCACCCTTGTGCTGTGCTGCCTGGCCGCCGGCGCCGCGGCGCAGAGTACCGACGACGGCCTGCGCGAACAGCGCTATCCGAGCCCGCGCGGCGACCTGATCGTGCGCTACGGCCAGCCGCCGGCCAAATCCTGGGGCCCCAAGCCGGCGTTCGAATCGCTGGACAGGAACGGCGACGGCAGCATCGACGAGAACGAAGCATCGGGGTATCCGCCGCTGGCCAACGATTTCATCTATGCCGACAAGAACCGCGACGGGCGCCTATCGCGGCGCGAATACGAACGCTGGTAGGAACCCGCCCCCTCAGCAAGGAGCAACGTCATGAAAATCGCCGCACTGGTTTTCGTCGCCGCCGCCGCGCTGCCCGGTCTGGCCGCGGCGGCGAACCGCCACGACGCCGAACTGGCCATGACCGCTGCACAGAGCGCGCTGGACTCCGCCGAACGCGCCGGCGCGGCGCAATACGCCGGCGCCGATCTCGACACCGCGCGCAGCGGCATGGCCCGCGCGCAGGGCCTGGCCAACGGCCGCGACTGGAACGAAAGCCTGCTCGCTTCGGAAAAGACGCGCGCCGACGCCATCCTCGCCGAAGCGCGCAGCCGTCAGGCACGCGCCGAGGCGACCACCGCCGAAGTCGAGGCCGCCGTGCGCAGCTTGCGCATGGAACTCGGACGCGCAGGAGGCTGAGCCATGAAAATCCGTCATCTCGTGTTTGCCGTTTCCACGGCGCTCGCGCTCGCCGCCTGCGCCAGCACGCCGCGCGGCACCGCACCGGAGATCGCACGTCTGCAGTCGGAACTGAATCGTCTGCACGGCGACCCGCGCATCGCCCCGACCGCGGCCGCCGAACTGGCCAATGCCGACGCCGCGGTCGACACGCTGGCCCGCGACGGGCGCCGGCTCGACCGCGAGCTGTTCGACCACGGCGTCTATCTCGCCGACCGGCTGATCCGCACCGCCGAAGCCGAAGGTCTCGCGCGCTTCGCCGAACAGCACGCGCAGGAGCTCGGCCGCGAGCGCGAACGGTTGCTCGCCGAGGCGCGCACGCGCGACCTCGCGATCGCCCGCGCCGACGCCAGCGCCGCGGCCGCCGCCGCGCACGACGCGCAGATGGACGCCGAGCAGCAGCGTCTGGCCGCCGAGCAGGCGCGGCTGGACGCCGACGCCGCGCGCGCCCAGCTCGCCGAGCTGCAGGCGCGCGAGACCGAACGCGGCATGGTCGTGACCTTGGGCGACGTGCTGTTCGAAACCGGCCGCGCCGAACTCAAGCCCGGCGCCACGCGCAGCCTCGACCAGCTCGCCGAAGCCCTGCGCAGCGACGACCGCAGCCAGGTCGCGATCGAGGGCCATACCGATTCCACCGGTTCGCGCAGCTTCAATCTCGACCTGTCGCTGCATCGCGCGCAGTCGGTGCAGTCGTATCTGATCGGCCGCGGCGTGAATCCTGCACGCATCACCGTGCGCGGCATGGGCCCGGACTTCCCGGTCGCCGACAACGCCAGCAGCGGCGGCCGGCTGCAGAACCGCCGTGTCGAAGTCATCGTGCAGAAGGTGGTGGCTTCGCGGTAAAAATGAAAAAAGGAGAGCGACGAATGTCGCTCTCCTTTTTGGGAATCAGGGGGAGTCGGGAGTTGAACGCCCCACGGGCCGGAAGGGTTTGGCTGGGGGCAGGATTGCCGTGCGGGACGCCGGGGTACCGCGCTGATTCATTCGTGCCGTACTGATCGCCTCGTCGGATCGAAGCGAGGGGAAACGGGATTCGCGTTCGGCACGAACGATTCCCGTCTCCCCGCTCCCGATTCCCGGCCTTCCTCAATGATGTCCGTAGACGCCGCCGCCCTTGCCGTCGGGCAGCACGACCTTGACGTTCTGCATCATGCCCTGGTCCTCGTGGTCGAGGATGTGACAGTGCAGCACGTACTCGCCGATATAGCGTTCATAGCGCGTGCGTACGTAGATCTCGAAGCCCTGCTTGATCCACAAGGTGTCTTTCCAGGTGCCCTTGAGGCCGTCGTAGGAGCTGTCGCCGCTGCCAGGCACGCTGACGTCGCGATTGCCGTTCCTGGTGTCGATGATGCGGTCGATCTGGAACGGATTCACGTGGATGTGGAACGGATGGTCGCCGGTGGCCGAGGTCAGCTTCCATTCCTCGCTGCGGCCGAGTACCAGGGTGCGGGCCATCTTCGGATCGTAGGCATGCTCGTCGACGCGGAATTCGGTGCGCTTGGTCTTCTTGTCCGGATCGGCCGGATCGGGCACTTCCACCGAAACGATGCTGAATTCCATTTCCTGGCCCGGTTGTGTCAGCTCGGACTCGCTGACGTCCGCATGCGGCACGAACGCGTCGAGGCGCAGACCATCGGCGAGGCCGGCCTTGATCTTGCCGGCCATGGCCGGTTCCTGCGTCGCGTCGGCCATGGCCGACAGGGCCTTGACCAGATACGGCTCGACGTCGCCGCTGACGTTCTCGCCGGCGCCGACGCTGACCTTGCCGAGCAGCTGGCGGCTCTCGGCCGTCCAGCTCACGCTGTCGTCGGGCTTGGCGTCGCCGTCGATGACGCAGTAATCCCCCGCATCCGGAAATACCACGAGCACGTCGCTGCGATAGCCCGGCTGGAGCACGTTGCCGGTCTTGCGTATGGCCTTGGAATGGGTCAGGCCGTCGCTGGCGATCTCCCACTGCGGCAGCAGCTCTCCGGTGCAGTTCGCGTCGATCCACGACTGCTGTTCGGCGACCTTCAGGCGGTCGAAGGCCCTGGCGCCATGCTTCATCTTGCGGAACTGCAGGTTCACGCTGTTGCGCACGCCCGCATGCACGACGCGCCAGCGCTCCAGCGCACCGGCGCGCGCGTTGGCGAAGGTCGGCAGCACCTGGCCGTTGACGCTGGTATAGCGGCCCGATTCGGTCCAGGTGGTCTGGCCGAACTGGTCGTACTTGTCGACCTTGCCGACGTCGGGCTTGCCCTCTTCGTCCTTGTCGCAGACCCAGGCGACGACGACGTCCTTGCCGTCCTTGCGTACGGTCTTCTTCTTGATGTTGCCGTTCTTGTCGCGGCAGGCGTACTGGACCTGCTGCAACTGCACCACGCGTTCGGTCACGCGCACGCCGCCGGGCTCGAACAGCAGGGTGTCGATGTCGCCGGTCTGCCGGTCGCTGGGCTTGCGGTTGCCGCGCACGATCAGGGTGCCGGCCATGCCGCTGGCGACCTGCAGCGCGGTCGAACCGTGCATGTGCGGGTGGTACCAGAACGTACCCGAAGGATGATCCGGCGGGATGTTGTATTCGTATTCGAACTGCACGCCCGGCAGCAGCGCGATCAGCACGTTGTCGCTGTTGCCGGCCGGGCTGACCCACAGGCCATGGGAATGCAGGTTGGTCGAGTTGAAGCAGTGCGGCACGTTGATGCTCGGGATGCCCTTGGCGCAGTCCGGCTCGGCCGGCAGCTTGTTGTGCAGCGGAATGCGCACGGTCTGGCCGGGCGCAATCTCGATCAGCGGCGCGACGAACGGAATTTTCGGATCGGTGCCGGGACTGCGGTAGGAACGCAGATGGACGCGGTCGTCCTGGCCGGTGGCCGGGTTGAAGATCGTCGAGTCGGTGAACTCGATGTCCAGCGGAATGCAGACCTCGTGCGAACCGAGCGGCCGCTGGCACGGATTGGCCGGCGTCGTCGCCAGCTCTGCCGCCGTTTTGCGCACGAGCTCGGCGCCGCGGCGAATCTGCGCGGCGACCGGCGGCGCGTCGATGCGTTCGGCCGCCGTGGCTGCACCGGCTGCTGCGAACAGCAATGCCGGCAAGACCCGGCGCGCCTTGGACTGTCTGATTCGCGCAGCATCGTGCCGCGCTCCGAACGCACCGTCAGCCTTCATCGGATTTTCCCCTTGGAGCCCTGGAAAGCGGACCTGGCAGCCCGCGTGGACGCGCTGCCCCTGACGCAGCGCCACGCTAACACAATCGCAAATTTGCGACAAAAGCTATCAGGCGACGATGTGTCTGCCGGCACTGGCGACGTACCGGCGCGCGCCGCATCGGCGAAGGTTCAGCGGCGAAGGCTCAGCGGCGGAAGTCTTCGCTGAGCACGACCGACGTCGATACCGACGCGACCTCGGCCTGCACGGCCAGCCAGTCGCGCAGGCCGTTCAGCGCGGCCAGCGAGTCCACGCTGGCGCTGAGCACCAGATCGACCTCGCCGCCGATCGAGCAGCAGCGCTCGAACTCGGGCCGGTCGCGCAGACGGCGCACGAGGGCGGCGGCCGGCGTCTGGCGCAGGCGCACCTGGAAATACGCCTGCACCGATTCGGGCGTCTGCGGCCAGGCCACCTCGGCGCGATAGCCGCGGATCACGCCGCTGCTCTCGAGCCGGGCGACGCGTTCGCGCACCGAACTGCGCGCGAGACCGACGCGCGCGGCGATGGTCTTCAGCGGCAGGCGGGCGTTGCGGTACAGCAGTTCGAGCAGCTGGCGATCCTTGGCGTCGATGGCGTGCATGGCGGCGGCTCTGCGACCTGGCAAATGGCGGCAGCGCGGCACTCCGGCCTGCACTGCGCGTCTCCACGATCGACGGCCAGCCTCCGCTGCACCGCTCCCTCTCTGCGAGTCCCCCGACTCTGCCGGACATCTGCAGGTCCGGCCAGAAACCGCGGCACCGGCAATGTGCCGCGAGCGCCGGCGGGCTCGGAACGCCAAGTGGCGGCGTCCGGGTCCGATTCGGCGGCGGCGCGATGGGTCGTTATGACGTCCAATGCAGCCGGCGCCGCGACTTTCGCGCGGCGCCGGGCGGCTGTCATGCCGTAATCGGCGCATCGCGCGTGGATTTCGGTATGAGAAGACGGTTTCGTGACGGCCGCCGCGACTGCGGCACCGGCGAACCGGCCGCATCCGCACACCGGCATTCCGGCCTTGCGCGCCACCGCGCAGGGCGCTTCTTTTTGTGTGTATTTTTATTATTTTTATCTAATTATTTTTTGTTCACATCCGGACGGTTTTGTCCGCGGATATGACAATACGGCGACGACCGCGCCTCCTAGATTTGCCGCCGCTCCGGACCAAGGCCGCAACGAGCCGCTCCGGAGCTCGGGGGAATCCATCATTCGGGAGGGTAGTCATGTTCCGCACCACGCGTTACCGATCCATCGCCCTGGCCGCGACCTTGCTGTTCGGCGCCGGCCTGCATCCGGCCGATGCCGCGCCCGCGGCGAAACCGCAGTTCGGCAGCAAATCCGCCGCGGCCGAAGCCGTCGTCAACACCGAGCACGCGCATCGCGAGCAGTATCTCGACACGGCGCAACGGCCGCCGTCGCCGGCGCTGTCGGCCGCACATCGTTCCGACTACGACCTGCCGCCGCTGCAGACCGTCCAGCCCGCACGCCCGTCGAGCCCGTCCGGACTGAAGGCCGCCTGCGACAGCGCGCAGTTCGCCAGTCTGAGCGGCAGCGCGCTCGTCAACGCGGTCAAGGCTGCGGACAGCGAGTGCATCAACAGCCTGTTCAGCCTGGGCGGCAGTACCGCAGCCAACACGTTCCGCGAAGCGCAGATGGTCAGTATCGCCAACGGCCTGCAGAGCGTCGCGGCGAGCTATGACGGCACCAACGGCGGCCGCGCGTTGCAGCTGATCCTGTTCCTGCGCGCCGGCTACTACGTGCAGTACTACGACTCGGCCACGATCGGCAGCTACGGCACGAACCTGCGCAATGCGATACGCCCGGCGCTGGACGCGTTCGCGGCCAACGCCAACTTCAACCGCGTCGACGACGTCCACGGCGAAGTGCTCGCCGAGTACGTGACCCTGCTCGACAGCGCTGGCGAGAACGCGCGTTATCTGTATGTGGTCAAGCGCGTACTCGGCAACTACGTGCCGGCGACGTATGCGCCGTATTTCTGGATGAAGTCGGCGACCAACAACGCGTTCACGGTGCTTTTCCGCGGCCACTACGACGCGACATTCGCGAGTCTGGTGCAGTCCGACACCTCCATCGTCGACACTTTGTACAACTTCGCCAACACGCATTTCGCACGCCTCGGCCAGGACGACAGCTATCTGGTGGCGAATGCCGGCCGTGAACTCGGCCGCTTCCTGCAGTACACCGGCAATCTGCAGTCCCTGGCGCGCTCGCGTGCCAAGGCCCTGCTCGATCGCAGCGCCGTGACCGGCGTGACCGCGCCGCTGTGGGTCGGTCTCGGCGAGATGGTCGACTACTACGACAAGGCCAACTGCAGCTACTACGGCCTCTGCGACTTCCAGCAGCGGCTGTCCAGCAACGTTCTGCCGATCAGCTACCAGTGCAGCCCGACCCTGCGCCTGCGCGCCCAGTCCATGACCCAGGCCGAGATCAACAGCGCCTGCACCACGGTGGCCGGTCTCGACAATTTCTTCCATACCCAGGTCGCCAGCAACGGCGTGCCGGTCGCCAACGACAACAACGCCGCGCTGGAGATGGTCGTGTTCGACAGCAGCGACGACTACGGCACCTACGCCGGCGCGCTGTTCGGCATCGACACCAACAACGGCGGCATGTACCTCGAAGGCAACCCGGCCGCCGCCGGCAACCAGGCGCGCTTCATCGCCTACGAGGCCGAGTGGGTGCGCCCGACCTTCGAGATCTGGAACCTGACCCACGAATACGTGCACTACCTCGACGGCCGCTACGACATGTACGGCGACTTCTCCGCCGCGATGGCGCAGAAGACCGTCTGGTGGGTCGAAGGCTTCGCCGAGTACGTGTCCTACAGCTACCGCAACCTGGCCTACACCGCGGCGACCAGCGAAGCCGCCGCCGGCACCTACGCCCTGAGCACGATCTTCCAGAACGACTACAACAGCGGCACCACACGCGTGTATCGCTGGGGCTATCTGGCCGTGCGCTTCCTGTTCGAGAAGCATCGCGGCGACGTGGCCAGCATCCTCGGCTACTTCCGCCCGGGCAACTACACCGGCTACGCGACCTTCATGAACGGCATCGGCACGCGCTACGACAGCGAATTCCGCAGCTTCCTCGCCTGCGTCGCCAATCCGTCCGGCAGCGGTTGCGGCGGCAGCGCGAACCAGCCGCCGACGGCGAGCTTCAGCTTCGTCGCCAACGGCCTGGCCGTGAGCTTCACCGACGGCTCCAGCGACAGCGACGGCAGCATCGCCGCGCGCAGCTGGAACTTCGGCGACGGCACGACCTCGACCGCGACGAATCCGGGCAAGACCTATGCGGCCGGCGGCAGCTATGCCGTGACCCTGAGCGTGACCGACGACCGCGGCGCGAGCCAGAGCACGACGCGCACGGTCAGCGTGACCGCGCCGGGCGGCGGCGGCACCGAGCTGCAGAACGGTGTCGCGCGCACCGGCCTCGCCGCCGCGCAGAACGGCAAGCTGTATTTCACGATCGACGTGCCGGCCGGCGCGACGAACCTGAAGGTCAGCCTCAGCGGCGGCAGCGGCGATGCGGATCTGTATCTGCGCTACGCCAGCGCGCCGACGACCAGCGCCTACGACTGCCGACCGTACCTGAGCGGCAACGCCGAGACCTGCACGATCGCCGCACCGCAGGCGGGCCGCTATCACGTGATGCTCAACGGCTATGCGGCATTCTCCGGCGCCAGCCTGGTCGCGAGCTTCACGCCGCCGCCGGCCGGCCTGCCGGAATGCAGCGCCGCAGACGCGCGCGAACTCGGCAGGAACTGCCAGCGCAGCAACGTCACGGCGAACGCGGGCAACTACGCCTATTTCTATCTGCAGATTCCGGCCGGCACGAGCCAGCTGCGCATCCGCACCAGCGGCGGCAGCGGCAACGCCGACCTGTATGCGAGCGCGAGCAGCTGGGCGACGAGCGCGAACTACCAGCAGCGTTCGATCAACGCCGGCAACGGCGAGACCTTGACGATCGCCAATCCGCCGGCGGGCTACTACTACGTGAGCCTGCTCGCGACCTCGGCCTTCAGCGGCGTCAGCATCAGCGCGGAATACTGATGTCTGGCGGGTGACGAAAGACCCCGGTGCCGGCCGCATTGGCCGGCGCCGGATCGGCGCAGTCCATGCGCAAGGCCAGGCAGGGGCGCCGCTCGCCCTGCGTCGATGCGAGAACCGATCATCGACTCACGCCAAACACACGGCGCCGGCCGCAATGGCCGGCGCTTTCGTTTCAGTGGGCTTCGCCCGGAGCGGCGTCCCGCGCCGGAGCCGCATTCTTCGCTGCAGCCGCCTCATTCGCCGCCGTCGCGGCCGGCGCCGTAGCCGTCGATGGAGTCTCCGCAGAGGCAGCCGGCTTCGTCACCGAAGCACGCACGACCTCCTCGGCCGCACGACCGAGCTCACGCGCCTGCTCGTCGTCGCCGGCTTCGAGCAGGCCTTCGCGCAACGCGGCGGCCAGCGCCGCGCGCGGCGCGACGACGACTTCGGCCGTCTGATCCTCGGTAGCCAGCAGCAGCATGCGCCGTTCACTGCCGCGATCGCGCAGCAGCGCATTGGCCAGACGCAGCACGGCGTCGACGTCGTACCAGTCGCCGTAGTCCTGCGCATCGACGCTCCAGCGCTTGCCGTCGGCATAGGCGTTGAGGCGGTAGCGGCCGCCACCCGTGTCCGGCTCGGGTGCAATCTCCTCGAACACGACACCGGCCAGATCACCGGCTGCCGCCGTGCCGAGTTCGCGCAGCAGCGCGTCGTGCTCGTTCGGAAACGCGCCGGTTTCCACATCGAACCAGACCAGCAGGCCGGCCGCGCGCAGCAGCGATTCGGGCCGCTTCTCGCCGGCCTCCAGCTGCGACCAGTCCACGCTCAGCGGCGCGAAGCCGAGCGCCTGCAGGCGTTCGCGCAACGCGTCCAGCTCCGCCGATGGCGCCCTGCCCTTTTCCACCGCCGTACCCGCCACGGGCACTGTCGCGGCATTGGCCAGCGACTCGGGCAAGGCCATCGGGCGGACGCGCACGCCGGGCACGATCTTGGCCGGCACGGTCGATGCGGCGGGCACAGCAACCGCCGGCGGCACCGACGGCCGATCGCAACCGGCCAGCAACGCAACGACGGACAACAGGGCGGCGGCAACGGGGAATGGGCGGCGCATGGACGGCTTCCGGACAAAGACGCCTATGCTAGCCAAACGCCGCACCGCGCGTGACGGCCGCCTCGCGTATCATGCGCGCCCGCTACGCCGCTGCCGCCATGCCTGCCGATCCCGCTGCGCCAACTCTGATCGTCGTCGGTGGAGGTCCGGCCGGACTCATGGCCGCCGAGGCCGCGCGCGCCGCCGGCGTCGCCGTCGCGGTGTATGACGCGATGGGCTCGGTCGGCCGCAAGCTCCTGATCGCCGGCAAGGGTGGCCTGAACCTGACCCATTCCGAACCGTTCGCGGCTTTCGTCGCGCGCTTCGGCGAACGTGCCGATGCCGTGCGCGACTGGCTAGAGGTCTTCGACGCCGACGCGCTGCGCGCCTGGGCGCGCGGCCTCGGCGTGGAGACCTTCGTCGGCAGCTCCGGTCGCGTATTCCCCCAGGACCTCAAGGCCGCGCCGCTGCTGCGCGGCTGGGTGCGCCGCCTGCGCGAACAGGGCGTGCATTTCCACGTGAACCGGCGCTTCGTCGGCTGGGATGCGCAGGGCGACCTGCGTTTCGAAGACCGAGACGGCGCCGCACAGCGCATCGCCGCCACCGCTTGTGTGCTCGCGCTCGGCGGCGCGAGCTGGCCGGTGCTCGGCTCCGACGGCGCCTGGGTCGCGCCACTGGCCGCGCGCGGTATCGGCATAGCGCCGCTGCAGCCGGCCAACTGCGGCTTCGACGTGGACTGGTCGGCGCATTTCGCCCAGCGCCACGCCGGCGCGCCGGTCAAGCCGGTCTGCCTGCAGTGGCAGCGCCGTGACGGCCGCGAGGAAACGCGCCAGGGCGAGTTCGTCATCACTGCCGGCGGCGTCGAAGGCAGTCTGATCTATGCGGCTTCGGCCGATCTGCGCGAGACCATCGCGCGCGACGGCGAGGCCGTGATCCGGCTCGATCTTGCACCGGCGACCGCGCTGGACGAACTGCAGCGCGCGCTCGCGAAGCCGCGCGGCAAGCGTTCGTTCGGCGAACACCTGCGCCGCCAGGCCGGCCTCGACGGCGTCCGCGCCGGGCTGGTCTACGAGGTGCTGGACAAGACTTCGCTCGCCGATGCCGCACAGGTCGCCGGCACGATCAAATCGCTGCCGCTGCGCCTGCGCCGCGCACGCCCGGTCGCCGAAGCGATCAGCAGCGCCGGCGGCGTCCGCCTGGAAGCCCTGACCGCGCAACTCATGCTACGCGCCCTGCCCGGCGTGTTCTGCGCTGGCGAAATGCTCGACTGGGAAGCGCCGACCGGCGGCTACCTGCTGACCGCGAGCATGGCCAGCGGCCTGATCGCCGGCCGCGGCGCCGCGCAGTGGCTGCTGGACCGCGCGTAGCACGAATGCGGCCGCCGCCGATTCGCGGCGGCGCGGGTTGCTTGCGGGACGAGGTCCTCGACGTTGCGGTTCGCCTGCGTCTCACCGCAACCTGTCCGCATTCGCTTTCGACGCACAGACGCCGCTTGCGGTGGCCACGGCGAACCGCAACATCGGGGCCCCGGACGGGAATACGCCGGATCGGCGCGCGATCTCGGGCAGGCGGGCGATCGGATTGAACGAACCTCGCCGTTTTCAACACACTGCGTGAACGCGGTCGTACCGGTTCGCGGCGATGCGGGTTCTCGGCGCGGCATGGGCCTCGAGGTTGCGGTTCGCCTACGGCTCGCCGCAACCTGCGGCCGCCACCGACGCACCGCGCGAACGGCGCCTGGACGGAGCGCTTTCCGGCATACGACGACTTACGTTGTCATTTTCCGGTCAGGCAGCTGTTTCGCATTCCTGACCGGCGTCGTGGACCACCGCCGGGCGCTGCTCCTCGCTCTTTTCGTCATGCAAGGCGGCAAAAGCCGCTCGCCGGCGCCATTCCCGGTCGAGATCCGCACCGGTTCCAGGCTCCGCCTTTTTCCGCAACGCAACATATTTCCGGTTCTGTGAAACGCCCCGCAAGTCCCGTTCGTGCATTTGTTGACAACGTTGTCAATCACGCGCACTGTACGTCCCGCGTCGGGCCGACGGCGAGAAGCCGTCGACACGGAAGTCGCCGCGAAAGACGCGGCGCATCGCCGGCAGGGCTGCCGGCCGGGATCACTCCCGACGCGGCGGCGAAGACCGCGCATCCGGCGCCCTGCCCTGCGGCAGCGCGCACCAGGGAAGGAATCGCCGACCGCGGTATGCCGCGGCGAGCGACGGAACCGGCCGGGAACCGGTTCCCAGGCGGCCGTGCGGGGGCACGGACCGTGGACACGGATGCGGCAACGGTCCTCGCCCCAGTCGATATGTCCGGGGAGGGCATGTCGTCGCTGCCGTTGCGTCCGGACGCCCGTCCGGCGGCGATGGCGGTTCTGCCATTGCGGCGATTCCGCGGAATCGTCGCCGCGCCGCGGCCCCTGAAGCCGCCGGCACGCGCGCAGACCGTCGCCGTCCGTCAACGCAGACTCGCCGCTCCCCGGTTTCGCTCTCCGCACTCACTCGCAACGGAGTCAAGGACATGCGCTTCCGATCGGCTTTTACCCATCTGCTCGTTGTTGCACTTTCCACCTTGTCATGGACGGCTTCGGTCCAGGCCGCCAACTGTTCCGGCGTCGCCGCCTGGAATCCGTCGACGATCTACAACCCCGGCGACAAGCTCGTCTATCAGGACCATCTGTACCAGGCCAACGTGCCGATCTGGAATGCGCCGCCGACCCACTGCCCGAGCTGCGGCTGGTACAGCGACCTCGGCGCCTGCGGCACCGGCGGCGGCGACACGACGGCGCCCAGCGTGCCGGCCAATCTCGCCGCGCCGTCGAAGACCAGTTCCTCCGTTACCCTGACCTGGTCGGCCTCCACCGACAACGCCGGCGGCAGCGGCGTGGCCGGCTATGACGTCTACCGCGGCGGCGCGCTGATCGCGAGCCCGGCCACGACGACGTATACCGACAACGGTCTCGCGGCGAGCACGACGTACAGCTACAGCGTGCGGGCGCGCGACGCGGCCAGCAACGCCTCGGCCCAATCTGCCGCTCTCAGCGTGACGACCAACTCCAGCGGCGGCACCTGCACGACGGTACCGTCGGTGCCGGCCGGTCTTGCTTCACCGAGCCAGACCAGCAACAGCATCAGCCTGAGCTGGGGCAGTGTGGCCGCCGGGCCGAACTGTACGGTCAAGTACCGCGTGTTCCGCGGCGGCGCGCAGCAGGGCGAGGTGACGACGAACAGCTTCACCAATAGCGGCCTGAATCCGGACACGGCCTACAGCTTCACCGTGGCCGCGGTCAGCGAAGCCGGCGCTTCGGCGCAGAGCGCGGCGCTCAGCGCACGCACGAAGCCGATCATCGTCGGCGGCGCAAAGACCGTGCTCGGCTACTTCGTGCAGTGGGGCATCTACGGCCGCGGCTATCGCGTCAAGAACATCGACACGAGCAACAGCGCAGCCAAGCTGACCCACATCAACTATGCCTTCGGCAACGTGCGCAACAACCGCTGCGAAGTCGGCCTGACGATTCCGTCGGACCCGAACACCGGCGCCGGCGGCGACGCGTTCGCCGACTACACCAAGGCGTTCAGCGCGGCCGAGAGCGTCAGCGGCGCAGCCGACACCTGGGACCAGCCGCTGCGCGGCAACTGGAACCAGCTCAAGCAGCTCAAGGCCAAGTACCCGAACCTCAAGGTGCTGATCTCGCTCGGCGGCTGGACCTGGTCGCGCGGCTTCTCCAGCGCGGCGCGGCCGGAAAACCGCCAGGCTTTCGTGGCTTCGTGCATCGACGCGTACATCCGCGGCAACCTGCCGGTCACCGACGGCGCCGGCGGCGCGGGCGCGGCGGCCGGCGTGTTCGACGGCATTGATCTGGACTGGGAATACCCGGTCGCCTGCGGCCTGTCCTGCGGCTCGGCCGAGGACAACGCGAACTTCACCGCGCTGCTGGCCGAGTTCCGCCGCCAGCTCGACGCCGTACGTCCGGGCCTGCTGCTGACGATCGCCGCCGGCGCCGGCGTGGACAAGATCCGCGTGACCGATCCGGCCAGCTATCACCAGTACCTCGATTTCATCAACGTGATGACCTACGACTTCCACGGCGCCTGGGACCCGCAGACGAACCATCACTCGGCGCTGTACGGCTCGCCGGCCGACCCGTCCACGGGCGACCAGCGTTCGTACAACTCCAACGACGCGATCCAGGCCTTCCGCAGCCGCGGCGTGCCGGCGGCCAAGCTCAATCTCGGCATCGGCTTCTACGGTCGCGGCTGGACCAATGTGTCCTCGGCCAACAACGGCCTGTACCAGAGCGGCAGCGCGGCGCCGGGCACGTACGAGGCCGGCATCGAGGACTACAAGGTGCTCAAGACCAAGTCCGGCAGCCACTACACCGATGCGACCGCCCGCGCGCACTGGCTGCTCAGCGGCAACCAGTTCTGGAGCTACGACGATCCGGCGCTGATCTTCGAGAAGATGCAGTACGTCAAGAACCAGAACCTCGGCGGCGCGTTCTTCTGGGAATTCAGCGGCGACGATGCGCAGGGGTCGCTGGCACAGTCGATCAGGGACGGATTGCAATAAAGCCACCGGCGGCATCGGCCGAAATGAAACGGGGAGCCGGCGACGGCTCCCCGTTTTTCCGCTCCTTCCCTGACGATTGCCGACACAGATGCCGGACATCGCTCACGCAAGTCCGCCCTGAACGTCCAACCGGCCGGAGTCGAACGCGCCCGCTCCGACCCGATCACGCAGCCGCCCCACGAGCGCAGAACCTCCAGCCCGGCTTGCACATCCACGTTTTCCGCCCCAAACCTGCGAGTTCGCGGCGCACGATCGGAACCCGATTGTCGGTCGGTGCGCGCCGTGAGTCTGCGCGGACAGCAGGCCACTCATCGACGCACCGCAAGCGGAAATTCCCTCGCTGCTTGGACTGTATGGTTTGTTGTTATCCTGGGCGCATCGCCACGCGCCGCCCGCCGCATGCCACTTCCTTCAGATCCAGACGCCGACGATGCCTGCGATGCGCTCGCACCGGCGAGTTCCGGCGAACGGCTGTCACCGCTGCTGTACGCGGAGCTCAAGGCGCTGGCTGCGGGGGCCATGCGCGCCGAACGCGACGACCATACGCTGCAGACCACCGCGCTGGTCAACGAAGCCTGCCTGCGCGTGATCGGGCAACACAGTTTCGATGCGTCCAATCGCGCGCAACTCCTCGGCGTCGCCGCACAGATGATGCGGCGCGTGCTGGTCGATCACGCGCGCCGCCGCACGGCGGCCAAACGACCGACCTCGGACGTGCGCGTCATGATCGAGGAAATAGATCTGCCGGAAGCCGAAGCAGACCTGATCGGTCTGGACGATGCGCTCAGGCGCCTCGCCCGGATCAGCCCGCGCCAGGCACGCGTCGTCGATCTCAAGTTTTTCGCCGGCCTGGAACTCGACGAAATCGCCGACCTTCTCGATGTCGCGAGACCGACCGTCGTACGCGACTGGCGCATGGCGCGCGCATGGCTGCAGCGCGAGCTGGCCGATGCCTGAGGATGCGTCCGGCGCGCTTTACGGACACGCACAGTCGATCGTCCATGCGCTGCTGGATCTTCCGCCTGAAACACGCAACGCCGGTCTCGAACAACTATGCGGCGATGACGCACAGCTGCGGCGCGAGGTGGAATGGCTCATTGCAGCGGCCACGGATACCTCGCCCGACGAAATCCCACCCGCCATCGCGGCGGTAGCCGTCGAACTTTCGGCGAATCTGCATGTCGACGCCGCCGCGCCGGGCCGCTATCGCCTGATCGAACCCCTTGGCGAAGGCGGCATGGGCGTGGTCTGGCTGGCCGAGCGGCAGGTCGGCGGCGTTCGCCAGCGCGTCGCACTGAAACGCTTGCGCGCGGACTCGGTGGCGCAGCAAACCCGCTTCCGGGACGAACAGCGCATCCTGGCCACGCTCAGCCATCCCAATATCGCGCGCCTCGTCGATGCCGGCACGGATGCCGACGGCGATCCGTTTCTGGCAATGGAGTATGTCGAGGGCGAGCGCCTCGACCACTGGTGCGACGCGCGCGGACTCGATCTGCGCGCGCGCATCAGCCTGTTCCTGAAGATCTGCGCGGCGGTGTCCTACGCGCACGAACGCCTGATCATCCATCGCGACCTGAAGCCCGCCAACATTCTGGTCGATGCGGCGGGAGAGCCCAAACTGCTCGATTTCGGCATTGCGCGCCTCGTCGGCGCCGACACTACGGTCACGCAGGCGCCCCGGGCGATGACGCTCGCCTACGCCAGTCCCGAGCAGATCGAGGGGGCGCTGCTGGGTACCGCGACCGATGTGTGGTCGCTCGGCGTCGTGCTGTACGAACTCGTCGCCGGCGTGCGCCCGTTCGAACCCGGCGCCGCGGGCCATGCGCTCGCCAACGCGATCCTGTCCGGCAGCGTCCTGCCGCCGAGCCGGCAAAGTCCGCGCATCGCCGCGGCCGTCGCAGAACGCCTCCGACCGTACCGCATTCCGGCAGACATCGACGCGATCGTGCTGAAGGCCCTGCGGCGCGAGCCCGTACAGCGCTATGCCTCGCTGCGCGAATTCGCGCAGGACCTGGAATGCTTTCTCGCCGCGCGCCCGGTTCAGGCCAGACGCGGGCAACGGATCTACCCCATGCAGCGTTTCGTGCAGCGCAACCGCTGGCCGCTGGCCGCCGGCGCGGCACTGCTCGCCATCGTTGCCGGATTCACTTGGCGCACCGTGCAGGCCGAGCGCGAGGCGCGGCTGCAGGCCCAGCTGGCCGAGCGCACCACGTCGTTCCTGATTTCAGCCTTCACCTTGTCCGATCCCACTCGCGCCGGGCGGCACGATTTCAGCGCCCGCGAAGTGCTCGACCGCGGCCGCGACCGCGTGGACGAGGAACTCGCCGGGCAGCCGCGCATGCGTGCGCGCCTGCTCGAAGCGCTGGGCAATGCCTACCGCGGCATCAACGAAGGCACGGCCGGCGCACCGCTGCTCGAGACGGCCGCGCAGCTGTACCTCGATCCGTCGGTGGCCGATCCCCTTGCGGCTGCGCGCAGCCTGCGGGCGAAGGCGATCGGCGTTCTTGCCGTACGCGGCTCCACCGATGAAGCCGAGCGGGCCGCACAACGGGCCTTCGATCTCATCACCGGGCATGCGGCCGGCGACAGCCTCGTGCTCGCCGACGCCTATGGAACGCTGGCGCAGGCGCTGGCAGCCGGCGGAAAGCAGAGTCGGGCCGACGGTGCTGCACAGCAGGCGCTGGCACTGCGTGAGGCCGGCGGCGCCAGCCCGCTGGCGATTGCCCAGAGCCTGTTCGATCTTTGCGCCATCGCCTCCAACAGCGGCGAGTACGCGCGGGCACTGCGCTTCTGCGAGCGGGCGCTGGCGCTGTACGCCGACGCCGGCGCGAAGCACAGTGACGATTACCGGGTGACCCTCAAGCAATTCGGCGTCACGCTGCTCTACAGCGGGAATTCCGAGCGGGGGCTGGCAGTCCTGCGCGAACGCATCGCACTGACGCGGGAACTCTTCGGCGAGGACAGCACAGCACTGGCGATGGACCTCGTCTTCTTCAGCGAGAAACTCGCCGAACACGGCCTGTTCGACGAGGCGGCGGCGGCGTTGGCTGCGGGAACTCCGGTGATCCTGCGCCGCAACGGCGCGCAGAGCACCCAGTACGCGCTGGCCGTATTCAATGCAGGCTGGCTGCGATATGCGCTCGGCGAGTTCGATGCCGCAGCGAAACTGCTGCGCGAGGCGCTGGAGATCCACGAGGACGCCGTCGACGGCCGCGACAACGACCGCCTGCAGGTGTTTCGTGTGGCATTGGCCATGGCGTTGATGGAGACCGGCCGTGCCGACACGGAGGCGCGCTCGCTGCTGGATTCGGTCATCGCCACCCGCAGCTCAGCCGATGCGGACTCGCTCGACCTGGCCTATGCGCGTCTGCCGCTGGCGCATTGGCTGGCAGATCACGGCGAACACGCGCAGGCGGCGGCGCTCCTGGATCAGGTCGATGCCGTCGGCAATCGCGTGGAAGCGGAACTGCATGCACGCGCCGCCACCGTACGCGCGGCGGTCCTGCGCGCACGCGGCGACTTCACCGCTGCGCTGAAACAGGAGCAATCGGCCTACGAGCTCACCCGGAGCGACCGCGGCGCGCGGCATCCGCGTACCGCGCGCTACGCCCTGGCTTATGCACGCGCGCTGCGCGCTGCGGGCGACACCCAGCAGGCGCAGGCGCTCGAACGCGAATTCCGCACACGGCTCGAAAGCGCCTATCCGGCCGATTCGGCATTTCGGCGCCTGCTGCCGGAGTCGCCTTAGGACCGCCCGGCCCGAGCGGGAACGCCGGCCGCCGCCATCCCCGCGACGGCGGGAGATGGCGGCGGATTCCTGCTCGCTGCGGGCTCAGGCCGCGCTTATTTGCATTCGCAGTGCACGCCCAGGGCAGGATTGTCGTACTCGGGCGGAAGCTGCGCCGTGGTGCGGAACCGGTCGTGCGAACCCTTCTTGTTCCAGAAAATGGCCTCGCACTTCTCGCTCACCTGCACGGACGACACCTGCTCGAACCAGGACGGATCGCGGAACGTCCTGACCTTGCGAAGCAGGAGCGTGACATCCCGCGTCCCTTCGGCGTTGAACCGCAGCAGATCGTTGGGCTGGACCACCCCGCTTGCGCCCTTGAAATCGGCGTCCGCGTAAATCGTACAGGTGGCATGGGCCGTCGAGACGCCTAGCGCCGCAGCGGCCAGGGCCAACGACAGAAAGGCTTGCCGGAACTTGAACATCATCGCTAACGCTCCTTTGCAATGACCAGAAAATGCCGGGATTCCCCCTTGGAGCCCGGTCACCTCGTATCGCGCAGGAATGCAACGGCGAGGATCATTTTCCGGCGAAAGCCGCGGCGGCGAACGTCGGCTCGGCAAACCTCCGGTGCGACTGGCTGCTCTCCCATCGCAGGTCCGGCCGCCGTCCATGGCGGACTTCGCAGCGATCGAATGCTTCGCGCCCGCTCGCCGCCGCGGACCCGGCGGCGACGTACCGGGGCGAGCGCCTTACTGGAATCCGTTCGCGAAGATGCGGTCGGTAACGACGTTGAGCCGCCAGACGCCGCGGCCCAGGGTACCGGCGATCAGCTGGCCGGAGGCCGCGATATAGCGCAGGTCGAACACGAGCACGTCGGGCAGGCCGCTGCCGAGCAGGCTCCAGCTGCTGGAATTGACCGCTGCGTAGTAGACGCCCGAACGCGTGCCGAGGGCGACGCCGTCGCCGAACGCGCTCGGGATGTACTCGATCGTGCGGAAATCCTGCGCACTGATCGTGCCGAGATTGCCGGTCACGTCCTGCCAGGTCGTACCGCCGTCGGTCGAGCGGAACACCTGGTTGTCGTCGATCGCGAACACGCGCTGCGAATTGTTCGGGTCCATCGCCACGTCGGTGACCGCGGCCGCGCCGGACGGCAGGGCCGTCGTCGCGACGAAGGACGCCCCCTGGCGGCGGAATACCGCGGCGTTCTTGCCGACATAGGCCGCATCGGGATTGTCGGCCGCGCCGTAGGCCATCGCGTTGCGGTTCGCGCCGGGCGTGCCGAGCGAGGTGAAGGTCGGTGTTCCGGTGGTGATGTTGGTCGACTCGTAGATCGCGTTCGTGCCGCCGATCAGCAGGCGCGTCGGCGTCGTCACGTTCAGTTCCAGCGGCGTGACGAACTGCGGATCGCCGATCGTCGGCAGGCTCAGGTTGCTGACGAAGGCATTCGCCGCGTTGTACTGCGCGCGACGGAAGCCGCCGCTGTTCTGCGAACTGATGTAGCGATAGCTGCCGGCAATGCCGAGCGTGTCGTCGTCGATGGCCGCGTCGCCGCCGTCGCCGCCGTTGATCATGGTCCAGCGCGGATTGGCCGCGGCCTGCTGCATGTGCGTGCCGTTGTCCTGCGTGCCGATCATGATGACGTTGGTGACCTTGTCATGGTCCAGGTCATGCACTTCGGTCACCGCGAGATTGCCGATCACCGACGACCAGGTGCCGGTCGTGGCCGGCGTGCTGCGCCGGTAGATGCCGCCGTCGTCGGATTCGAGCAGGTTGCCGTTGGCGTCGAAGGCCATCGCACGGCTGTCCGCATGCGGCGAGGTGCCGCCGGCGCCGCTGCCGTGGATGATCGCGAACTGGCTGCCGGCGGCGAGCGAGGCATCGCCACGCACGGTGTTGCCGGTGAACGGACTGGCGGTGATGCGGTCGCCGCCGAGATAGACGAGGTTGGCGTTGGACGGATCGGCCGCGATCGAGGTGTTGACGTTGCCCTGCGCACCCGGATGGATGGCCGGCACGTCCATCGCGGTCCAGGTCGCGCCGAGATTGGTCGAGCGCACGACGCCGGCAATGATGTTGCTGTTGACGATGGCCGCGTACACCACGTTGGACGGGCCGACCGCGAGGCGTATCGCGCCGGTCGCGCTGCTGAGGTTCGCGATGCCGGCGGTCACGTCGTTCCAGGTCGCGCCGCCGTCGTCGCTGCGCAGCACCTTCGGCGCGCTGCCGCGCACGGCGACGTAGAGCTGATTGACGTTGGCGCGATTGCCGACGAGATCGAAGATGCCGCCGGTCGGCAGGCCGCCGGTGCCCGAGGCCAGCGCGAAGCTCGCGCCGGTGTTCGTGCTGCGGTACAGGCCGCCGGTCGTCGAGGCCGCGAACAGGGTCGCGCCGCGCGCGGCGACCGCGATGATCTTCTGGCCGAGCAGGGTCGAGCCGCCGTGCAGGGTCCAGCTCGCGCCGCCGTTGGTCGTGCGGTAGACGCCGAGCTCGTCGTCGCCGCGCTGGGCGAAGTTGCTGAAGCGGCCGATGCCGGCAATCAGGGTCTGGTTGGTCGCGTCGGTCGGATCGAACGCGATCGCGCCGATCGACTGTGACGGCAGGTTGTCGGTCTGCGGCGTCCAGGTCGGCCGCGCCGCGGTCGCGTCGGTGGTCTTCCAGATGCCGCCGTTGACCGCGCCGATGTACAGGATGCTGGCATTGCTCGGATGCGCGGCGATCGCGTGGATCGCGCCGGTGACTTCGTTGTCCGGCGGCACCGCGACCTGCGCCGACTGGGTCGGCGACGGTCCGAGCGCGACCCAGGTGTCGGCCGTGGCGGCGCGGCTGGACGGCCGCGGCGGCGGCATCTTCTGCGGACGCTGCTCGGCCGGGTCCACCGGTTCCATGTCGCCTTCGACTTCTTCTTCGGCGGCTGAGGCGTTCTCGGCCGCGACCCGATCGGCGGCGGACGCTTGCGCCTTTGCATCGTCGCCGCGCCCCGCCGATGCGCCCGCCGACAGGCCGAGGACGATGGCGAACAGACTGCTGGCCCCCACTACCGATAGCGTTTTCATGACGTCCCCCGATGATCCCGATGGCGAGCCGCATCGTAACCGAGACGGACCGCGCTGCGGCTGCCGCAAGACCTGATTCCGTCGCACGACCGAGGGGAGATTCCCTCCCGATCGGACGCGCCGCCCGGCCCGCATCGCGCGGCAACCGCGAAAATTCGCGCGACCCCGGCCGCGGCCGCCGCTGCGGAGACGCCGCGCCGCTTGGCCCTCGCCTGCCCCCCACCTTTGGCCCTGTCGCCACTGCCGCGGCCGGCGCTAGGCTAGGCGCTTCGTCTGACCGCGGTATTGCCGTGAACGCTACAGCCGAAGCGGCGCCTGCCGCTTCCTCCACGCTGATCAGGGCCGCGCTGCTGATGACGGCCAGTGCCGTGCTGTTCGGCTTCATGACGGTGACCATCCGTCTCGCGTCCGAGCAGTTGCATGCGTTCGAGATCGCGTTCTTCCGCAGCCTGTTCGGCTTCGTGTTCGCGCTGCCGCTGCTGCTGCGCCACGGACCAGGCCTGCTGCGCACGGACAAATGGCGCTTCTACGTGCTGCGCTGCTGCATCGGCATCGTCTCGATGTTCGCCGGCTTCTGGGCGGTCGTGCATCTGCCGCTGGCCCAGGCCATCTCGCTGTCCTATGCGACGCCGCTGTTCGTGACCATAGGCGCAGTCATGTTCCTCGGTGAAGTCGTGCGGCTGCGACGCTGGACCGCGGTATTGCTCGGCTTCATCGGCGTCGTCGTGATCGTGCGTCCCGGTGCGGCCGACTTCAGCGGCGCCAGCCTGATCGCCCTGCTCGCCGCGGCCATGAGCGGCACCGTCGCGATCAGCATCAAATACCTCTCGCGCACCGAGCACCCCGACGCGATCGTGCTGATCACGACCGGGCTCTGGGTGCTGCTGTCGCTGCCCGGCGCGCTGCCGGTCTGGCAATGGCCGCAGGGCTGGATCTGGCTCTGGGTCGTTCTGGCCGGCGGCTTCGGCACGATCGCGCACCTGCTGTGGACGCGCGCGCTCAAGCTCGGCGAGGTGTCGGCGCTGACGCCGCTGAGCTTCCTGCAGCTGCCCGTCGTCATCGTGTTCGGCTATTTCCTGTTCGCCGAGAAGCTCGATCTCTGGACCGGCGTCGGCGCCGCGATCATCGTCGGCAGCAACATCTACATCGCGCATCGCGAGGCGCGGCTCGCGCGTCGGGTCGTGACCGATTCGCGCGTTGCCGGCGAAACGGCGGGCTGAGCCTCCTTCGCGCGGCCGCGCCGCAATGCCGCGAGCGGTCCGTGCGGATGCGGCGAAACCTCAGTCCGCAGCGAACACGCGCTGCAGGTCGGACGCGTCCAGCGCGCGCCATTCGCCGGCCGCCACGCCGTCCAGGGTCAATGCGCCCACCTGGGCGCGATGCAGCGCCGTCACGTGGTTGCCGGTCGCGGCGAACATGCGTCGCACCTGGTGATAGCGGCCCTCGTGCAGGGTCAACCGCACGCGGCGCGGCGCGAGCACGGCAAGCTGCGCCGGCAGCAGCGGGGTCTTTTCCGATTCCAGCAGCAGGGTGCCGCCGGCGAACAGTGCGGCTTCGTCGCCGCGCAGATCCTGTGCCAGTTCGGCTTCGTAATGCTTGGCGATGCGCGCCTTCGGCGAAATGATCCGGTGCAGCAGGCCGCCGTCGTCGGTCAGCAGCAGCAGGCCCGAGGTGTCGCGGTCGAGACGGCCCACCGGCGACAGCAGCGGATCGCGATAGCGGAAGCGCCGCGGCAACAGGTCGTAGATCAGCCGCCCCGGGTCCTTGGTCGAGCAGGTATAGCCGACTGGCTTGTGCAGCAGCACGACCAGGCCCGGCGGCGGGTCCAGCACCTCGCCGTCAATGCGCACGTCGGCCGGCGCGATGCGCGCATCCTCGTCGAGCACGTTGCCGTGCGCGTCGCCGATGCGGCCGTCGCGGAACAGTGCGGTGACGTCGCGCCGGCTGCCGTAACCGAGATTGGCGATATAGCGCAGCAGCTTCATGCGCGCGTCCCCTGAGCCTGTATCACCTTGAAGCCCTGCGCGTCGGCGAGCACGCGCGTCTGCGTGAAATGCCGCTGCAGTTCCTCCTCGTAGGCCAGATGGCGGTTCGCGACGAGCAGCAGGCGGCCGGTCGCCGTCAGCGCCTGCGCCGCGGCGCGGATGAAACCGCGGCCGAGCTCGGGCCGGTCGGCGCGGCCCTGATGGAACGGCGGATTCATCACGATGAAATCGTAGCGCCGCGGCAGGCCGCGCACGACGTCGTGCCAGTGATAGCCCAGCGCCACGGGGGCCGCACGCACCGCTGCGGTCGCGGCGAGATTGCGCTGCGCCAGCGCCAGCGCGCGCGCTTCGGCCTCGTACAGATCCAGCGCAGTCACCTGCGCGCAGCGGCGCAGCACCGCATCGGCCAGAAAGCCGTAGCCGGCGCCGAGATCCGCGCCGGCACCGGCCAGATCCTCGGGCAGGTGCGCGGCGAGCAGCGCCGACGCCGTGTCGATGCGATCCCAGGCGAACAGGCCGGGCCGGCTCAGGAAACGGCCGTCGGCGATCGCGCGCGGCACGTCGATGGCCGCCCACTGCTGCACGAGCGCCGCATCGCGGCGCGCGGCATCGGCACGCAGCCAGAACACGCGGCATTTGTGCTTGGACAGCACGGCCGGCTCGCCGGCCAGGCGGGCCAGGTCGCTCTGGATCGCGCGCGCGCCTTCGTTGTTCGCGACGCTGGCCACGACGAGGCCGCCCTCGACGACCTGATCCAGCGCGCGCGCGAGCAAGGCGCGCGCCTCGTCGCGCTGGCGCGGCGGCAACAGCAGCACGGCCTCGAAGCGTCCCGTCGCGGCGGCACTGACGTCCAGCCAGGCCGGCAACGCATCGGCAAACGGACGGAAGCTCTGCTCGGCGACGATGGTGCTGGCCGGAAACAGCGAGCGGAACTGTTGCAGTCCCTGGCCGTCGCGCGCGCGCAGCCAGAGCAGTCGCGCCGGCGGCGCGAGCGTGCCGTCGACAAACGGCAGGAACAGGGCCTGTACGGCAGCGTCGTCCACGGCATCCCGGCAATCGTGCGCCCAAGGCGCGAGGGCGCGTAGCGTAGCCCAGGACGACCGGGTTCACGCCGGCGCGGCTTCAGCTCAGGCTAAGCTGCGGGCTAGTGGACTGCGCCCGACCGGCACAGCCGCCAACAGGGAGTTGTCGATGCCGTCTCGTCTTCCGCGTGTGCTCTCGCTGCCGCTGCTGCTCGCCGCCTGCAGCGGCGCGCCACCGCCGGGCCCGGCCGCGACGCCGCCCGCCGCGCCCGCCGCGCCCGCCGCCGGCAACTGCCTGGCCAGCCTGCCGGTCACACCACTGACCACACCGGCCGCCTCGCTGTATGCGCAGGACTTCGCCGCGACGCCGCTGGACGCGGCCGGCCTGCGCTGCATCGCCGACGTCTGGGGCCAGACGCGCTTCGCCTCGCCGCAACGCTACGACGCGGCCTATGCCCCGATACAGGCCGCCCACGGCGAAGACGCTGACCTGCGCTGGACCAATGTCGATCACGACCGCGTGCAGTTGCTGCGCGTCGCCCAGGGCGCGGCGGCGACGACCTGGCTGCTGCGCATCGACACGGGCCTGGCGATGGAAGGCAGCCGCTACGACCTGATCTTCACGAGCGACGCGCACGGCAGACTCAGCGACCAGATGCTGGTCGGCGTCGAAGGCGTGATGTACCGGCGCGACGTCGATCTGCGCAGTCCGCTGCAGTTCACGATCCTGGAAGTCGGCGGACGCGAAACCGCCAGCGGCCCCGACTATCGCGCCGCCTTCCGCATCGACGACGACGGCCACATTGCGCTGGACCCGCAGGGTTCGACCGAAGCGCTGGATCCGGCCGCGATCAGCGGCGGTGCGGACGCGAACCAGGCGGCACGCGGCGACAGCGCGACCTCGGTCGAGGAAGTCGACGGTGCCCCCGGCGATCCCGAAGCGATACGCCGCCTGCTGTTCTCCGATTCCGGCGTGATCGAGGAAGTCGTGCAGCGCCAGACCCTGGCCGACGGCAGCCTGGCCATGCTCGCGATAGGCCGCACCGACGCGGCCGGCCTCGTCGTCTACGTGCTGCGTCCGATCGCCACGGGCACCGGCGGACATACGCGCTACCAGGTCGCCAGCCTGAGTTTCCCGGAGCCGGATCAAGCGCTCGGCGGCGAACTTGGCCAGGCCGTCTGGAAGCCCGACAAGGACGGCGTCAGCATCGCGCTGAGCATGCGCTACGACATCGGGCGCGAAGGCGGCAGTCCGGACAGCGGCGAGCCGCAGACGACTGCCGTGGAGCAGACGCTTGCCGCGCGGCTGCAGCTGGTCAGCGGCGAGCTGCGGCCGGCCTCGCCGCCGTCGCCGTGACGGCGCGATCCGGTCCGCGACGACGCGCCGCCGGGACCGGCCCGAGCGCCGCCTGATCAGCGCACGCGCTGCGGCTCGCGGGCTGCGACGCTGCGCCGGAGCAGATCCGCCAGTACGGTGCGGTCCGCGTCGGCCAGGGATCTGAGATAGAGACAGCCCTTGCCGGTCCTGTGCTTGCCAAGCCGGGCCAGCAGCGCGTCGCTGCCGTCGAAGCCGAACACGCAATACAGGGTCAGGCCGTTCTTGCGCGCGGCGAAGCCGATCAGCGGCCAGTCGGCCTCGCGACCGTTCCCGTAGCGATACCGGCAGACGCCGAAGCCGGCGATGCTGCTGCCCCAGATCACGGCCGCCTCGCCGGTGACCTGCTGCATGAGCTCGGCGACGGCGACGCAGTCGGCGCGCCGCGCCGGATCGGTCACGCCGGACAGGAAGGTCTGCACGGTGGTGCCGGTCGGGCGGGTCTTGGGCTCGGACATGACAGTTCCGTCAGACAGCGCGGGCGTCCACCCTATGCGCGGCCGCGCAACCCGTGCAAGGCGTGGCGCCACCGCCGAGTCCGCCGCGGCGGCGCGCCGTGTTCGGTGTCGCCGGCGCGCGACGTTGAATACGACGATGTTGCCGCCTGGGAGCTTCGCGATGCGTATCGCCGCACTCCATCCGTCTTCGCCGCGTCCGCTGCGACGCGCCCTGCTGTTTCTCGTGCTGGCCGCCATGGCCGCGGCCGACGCGCCCGGCCAGACCGTGCTGCGCGGTCAGGTCATCGTCAGCGGCGGCGGCCGGCTGGTCTCGCCGGGCGGCTGCCGCGTGCTGCAGGGCGCGATCGGCGAGCCGGCGGTCGGCCATGCCGGCGGCGGCAGCTACGCGCTGAGCGCCGGCTTCTGGGCCGGCGCCGGCGAAACGGCGCGCGACGCCATCTTCAACAGCGGCTTCGAGGGATGCAACTGATGAAAACGCTCACCGATTTTCAACGCCTGCTGCGTCGCGGCGCCGCGCTGCTGATGCTGCTGGCCGCCGCCGCGCCGGCATTCGCGCAGACCCCGCAGATCCCCGACTTCGTCTACCAGGGCCGTCTCGACCAGAACGGCGCGCCGGCCAACGGCAACTTCGACCTGAGCTTCGCGCTGTTCGATGCCGCGACGAACGGCAACCAGATCGGCAGTACGATCAACCAGCCGGCCTATCCCGTCGTCAACGGCCTGTTCAGCGTGTCGCTGAGCTTCCCGGGCGCGTTCACCGGTTCGCAGCGCTATCTGCAGGTCAGCATCGGCGGCACGCCGCTGCTGCCGCGCCAGGCCGTCACGACGGCGCCGGTCGCGCAGTTCTCGCTGAGCGGCAGCATCAGCGGACCGGCCGGCGGCAGCCTCACCGGCACCTATCCGAACCCGACCCTGGCCAACGGCTCGGTCGGCACCAACCAGCTGCAGAGCTTTTCGGTCACGAATTCCAAGCTCGACTCCGGCGTGGTGACGAACTCGAAGATCGCCGACAACGCCATCACCGCGAGCAAGATCAGCACCGGCGCCGTCGGCGCGACGGAACTGGCCAACGGCGCCGTCGGCACCACGCAGCTGGCCAGCGACAGCGTCACGCGCGGCAAGATCGCCGGCGGCTACAGCAACGGCGCGGCCGCGTTCACCGTCGGTGCCAACGACTGCAACGACTACAACCTGTCGATTCCGGGTGCGCAGGCCGGCGATCTCGTGATTTTCAATCTGCAGGCCGGCGCCACCTTGCCGCCGAACATGCTGGTGCAGCCGCTCAAGGTGCCCAGTGCCGACACCGTAGCCGTCCGCGTCTGCAACTTCGGCAGCACGACGCAGTCCACCGGCACGGTCGCGATCTACGTGCTGACCATGCGCTGAGACCGAGTCGGCTGCACATCCGCGCCGGCGCATCCTGGTGAACGCCCCGCCCGCAGAAAGCCAGCAATCATCCCGCCCGCGGCCAGATGCGCCGGCCAGTCTGCGTGCAGACCCGTCGCCAAAGGCAGCCATGAGCACGAACGTTCCCGCCGACCAGCCGTCGCGCCGGCGCTTCCTCGCCGATATCACGCTGTTCGCGCTGGCCGCGGCCAGCGCGCCGCTGTTGCGCGCGCAGCCGCGGCTGGCCGATGCAGCCGCCGTACGGCACTGGCTGCAGCAGGTCCAGGCACTGTCGCGGCAACTGCGCGACGGCGCCATCGACAGCGCGCAGTGGCGTCGCCAGATCGACGCGCTCGCCGCGACGACGCCGCTGCCGGAATTCCTGCCGCAACTGCAGTTCGATCGCGCGCTGGCCGCTGCGCGCGACGGCCACGATCCGACCAAGACCTTCGTGACCCTGGCCGAGGCCGACGGCAGCCTGCACAAGGCGGCGTTCGCCGCGGCCTATTTCGTGTTCGCCAAGGGCCAGGTCATCACCCCGCATGCGCATCGCGGCATGGTCTCGGCGCACGCGGTCGTCAGCGGCCGGCTGCAGCTGCGCACCTACGACCGCCTCGGCCGCGACGGCGACGCGCTGTTGCTGAAGCCGCGCCTGGACACCGTCGCGACACCGGGCTTCAGCGCCGCGATCAGCGCAGTGGAAGGCAACGTGCATTGGTTCGTCGCCGAACAGGACGGCTCGGCGACGCTCGACGTCATCGTGCAGGGCATCGAGGCGAACGGCCGCGAGTTCGCGCTGGAGCTCGTCGATCCGCTCGCCGCCGAAATCGACGCGCACGGCGTGCTGCGCGCGCCGCTGATCGACTGGGAACAGTCGTCGCGCCGGTATCAGTCGGGCAGCCGCTGAGCCGCGCTGCCTGTCAGCGGCACCGACGGCACCGCGCCGGCCCCGGCAACGCGTCGTACCGCGGCAGCCAGGCGCGCCTCGGCATCCACGAGTCCGCGATCGACGCCGTCCTCCGCGCGCAGCCGCGCGCGCTCCAGCCAGCCGGCGCAGGCGGGGCATCGCCGTCGAGCGCCGAGAGCAAGGCCGCGCAGCGCGCCTGCAGGCTCGGCAGCCGCCACGCGACATCTGCCGGCAACAGATGAGGATCGCGCAGCGGACCCGGGTCACGCGCAGCCAGTGCATCGCCGAACGCGAGCTCGGCCAGCACGAGATAGCGGTAGTCGCGCAGAACGTCGCGCTGCGTCGGGGTCAGCGTGTGGAATCAGTCGATCAACTGTTGCCATTGCCGACGCGCAGCCGGCCAGTCGCCGCCGAGCTGCGCGGCTTTAGCGCGGTACCGGGCCACCGCCCAGGGTTCGGACTCCTCCAGCGTCAGCAGATCCTCGACCGGCAGCCGGTCCGGCGGCGTGCCGTCGATGCTGAGCGCCATCAGGCGCACGCCGGCCAGCAACGGCGCACGCTCGTCCCGCTGCCGCCACCAGAACTGCAGCAGCGCGCCGTCGTTGCTCTCGCTCGGCATCGGGTACAGGTTCGCCAGTCCCGTGAACAGACTGATGACGGCAAACGCAAATGCCACCGCCGCGGCCGCCCCTGGCAGCAGCAATCCGGCCAGCCCGGCGAACGCTGCGGCAACCAGATTCGCCGCCGGGCCGGCGGCGATGGCCACGAGAAACGCCTTTCGCATCGGCACCCGCGGCAGCGGAACCATGTGCACGAAGCCTGCCGGCGCGCCCTTGGCGGCTGGGCGCCAGCGCACGCGGAAACCGCGGCGGCGCGCGATCAGCTCGAGCATCCCCACGCGCCACTGGAGTACGCGCAGTCCCAGGCAGCGGGCTGCAAGGTAGTGACCGCCTTCATGTACCAGGAGATTCACGCCGTTGAGCGCCGCCAAGAGCGCCACTGCGGTGAACGGCTGGCCGGCCTTCGGCAGGGCCCAGAAGCCCAGCACCAGCGCCACGCCGAGGACGGCGTAGCGCAGCACGAACAGCAGGCCGCGCTGCACAGCGCCGACGACGGCACCGGCGCCGCTCAACGGCTCTCCAGCGCCGCAGCCATCTGCGCCAGCCTGGCCACCGTGTTGAGGTTGCGCGCCGTGCCGGCGGCGGCGGCCGGAATCCGGAGCCGGGAATCGGCCATACCGTCGCCGTAGTGCACATAGATCTCGCGCGCGCCGAGCGCGAACTGCTCGTCCCGGACATGGCTGGCCTTGGTCAGGCAATCGGCCGGCGGCGGCGCATCGAGGAAGATCGCGACGACGCGATTGGCCGGCGCCTGCGCGAACGGATTGCACGCAAGCACGCCGGCCATTTCCGCGGCCGTGCGCACGAGCACGCCGACCGGCTTGCCGGCGTAGTCGGCCAGGGCCGCGGCCAGCGCCTTCTGCACGGCGGATTCGCTCTTGCGCGTCGTGAACACGACATTGCCGCTGGCGATATACGTCGCCACGTCGGCGAAGCCGCAGTCCACGCAGAGCGATTTCAAGGTCGCCATCGGCAGCTTGCCGGTGCCGCCGACATTGACGGCGCGCAACAGGGCGACGAATGCGGTCATCAACGGCTCCGCCAGCGGTGAGGCGGCGATCTTAGGGCGACGCCAAACGCCAGGCCAGCGCCGGGCCCTCCGCCGTCACCACCGACCATGCCGCATTTCGACAGCCCGCCACCGGCCCGGCACAATCGGTTCATGAATGCCGAATCCGCCATCCGCCGTCATCGCGCCGACAGCGCCCAGTCCAACAGCGACTTCCTGCATGCACACGCGGCTCCGGCGCGCGTAGGCCTGGCCGGCGGCAGCGCGCTGATCGACCGCGGCATACGCAAGGCGCAGCGCCTGCTCGCCGATGATGCCGCCGGCAGCGCCTGGTCGCATGCCTTCCTGTTCGGCGAACGGCGCAGCGACGGCCATTGGTGGGTGCTCGAATCGGATCTGGACCTGCGCAGCAAGCAGATCCGCCTCGGCGTACAGGAGAACCGCCTGGCCAAGTATTTCGATGCCGCCGAATGGCCGAATCTGGCCGTGCTCGATTTCGGCCTCGACGACGCGGCCAGCCGCCGCGTGCTCGGCGCCGCGCTGGACCTGCTGGCCAACGCGACGCGCTATTCGCTGCGCGAGATCGTCGGCACCATGTTCGCGCTGGCCCGCCCCACCCTGCGCGAACGCGAGAACCTGCTCGCGCGCGAAAACTCGCTGTACTGCTCGGCATTCGTGCAGCACTGCTATGCCGCGGCCGGCCTGCAGTTCGGCAGCCGCCTGAGCCTCAAGAACACGACGCCGCACGACATCGCAAGCACGCCGCTGCCGCACCGCGCCGACTATCTGCTGCGCCAGGCCGGCGCGAGCGCCTGAAACCGGAGACCGCCATGTCCTCGCCGACACTGCCGCGCAACCGCTCGATACCCGACAGCTGCGTGATTCCGGTACTCGGCTATGCCGATCCGCGTGCGGCCGCGACCTGGCTCGTGCAGGCCTTCGGCCTCGTCGAGCGCCTGCGCATCGCCAACCATCGCGTGCAGCTCAGCCACGGCGACGGTGCGCTCGTCGTCGCGCAACAGGCCGCGTCGACGGGCTGCTCGATGATGCTGCGCGTCGCCGACGTCGATGCGCATTGCGCGCGGGCGCGTGCCGCCGGCGCGCGCATCCTCGCCGAACCGGCGACCCATGCCTACGGCGAACGCCAGTACAGCGCGGCCGACTTCGCCGGCCACGTCTGGACGTTTTCCGAATCGGTCGCCGACGTCGATCCGGCGGACTGGGGCGGCGAGGCCGTCGCGCCGTCGCGCTGAGCGCGGCGTTCCCTTCGCCCCGGGGTCCGCAGCTTCAGACCGCCGCGGCAAGTTTCCAGCGGCCGACGACGTCCTGCATGCCACGCACGCTGCGGATCAGCACGAAATCCTGCGCCTGCCAGGTGATCGGCTCGATCGCGATCTCGCGTTCCAGCGCCCGCGGCAGATAGCGCAACGTCGCCTGGGCGGCGAAACGCGATGCGGCCGGCCGGTACAGTCCCTGCGCATATTGCGCATGGCCGATCGCGTTGCCGAGAAAGCGCAGCGCCGTCGTCACCGTCGGCGGCGCGCGCAGCACGAGCGCGTGGTTCTGCCCGCCGAGACGCAGGCTCGCGAAGCGGTCGAAACAGACTTCCAGCGCGACCGCATGCACGGCCGCCGCGGCGCGGGTCAGCGCCGGCAGCAGCGGCTCGCACAGGCCCCGGTCGCGACCCGTCGCGCACAGCGGTACGTATACCTGGCTGAATACCGCCGGCCGCCCGGCCAGGCCGCCTTCGCGCGCGACGCGGTCGGCCTGTTCCACCATCAGCGCCCGCGCCGCCACGGTCGGCTCCAGCGCGAAGCAATAGTGCCCGGCTTCGTTCACATCTAGTGAAATATACGACTGCATGATCGCACCTCACCCGGACTGTGCGAGCAGACAGGGGCGGCCATGATAGCCGCATACGGGCACCGCGCCGCACGCACGGGTTGCCGGGTTTGCGCGAATGCCCCGCGACGGCGGCGTGCGGAAATCCTGCCGAAGATCGTCGCGGCGAGCGCTGCAATGCATCATGGCATGCGCGCGGTGTTGCGGTGCACGAACACGAACTCGCCGGCATTTCCGCGCCGTAGCGTCGTGCCCGTGCGAGGACCGAGCCTCAGGCGCCGCGGCGCCATCCATGCTGCGCCGCAGCTTTCCCCTTCGGACACTGTGCACTTGTACCGCGCCATGGCCCACTGCGCAGGCCTTTCCACCCTGAGGATCCGGCCATGTCCGCTTTTTCGTCATCGAGCGCGAGCCTGCGCGGCTCGCGTCTGTCGCTGTATGCCGGCGTGCTCGCGCTGGCGCTGTCCGCACCGGCTTTCGCCCAGACCGAAGTCACCGGCTTCGGCAGCAATCCGGGCAATCTGCGCATGTTCAAGTACGTGCCCGCCGGCCTGCCCGCAGGCGCGCCGCTCGTCGTCGCGCTGCATGGCTGCGCACAGAGCGCGGCGAGCTACGACGCGGAGACCGGCTGGCAGTTGCTGGCCGACCGCTGGCATTTCGCGCTGCTGCTGCCGCAGCAGCAGAGCGCGAACAACTCCAGCAGCTGCTTCAACTGGTTCGAGACCGGCGACACCACGCGCGGCCAGGGCGAGGCGCTGTCGATCAGGCAGATGGTCGACCGCATGATCGCCGACCATGCCAGCGCGGCCGGCCGCGTCTACGCGACCGGCCTGTCCGCCGGCGGCGCGATGACGGCGGTGCTGCTGGCGACCTATCCGGACGTGTTCGCCGGCGGCGCGGTGCTGTCGGGCCTGCCCTATCGCTGTGCGACCAGCCAGACGAACGCGTTCTCGTGCATGAACCCCGGCTCCGACCTGACGCCGGCGCAATGGGGCGACAAGGTGCGCGCGGCGAGCAGCTGGAGCGGTCCGTGGCCCATCGTCTCGATCTGGCACGGCGACGCCGACTACACCGTGCGCCCGGCCAACCAGACCGAGCTGATGCAGCAATGGACCAACGTACACGGCATCGACCAGACCGCCGATGCCGCCGACACGGTCGCCGGCTATCCGCACAAGGTATACAACGACGCATCCGGCCAGCCGCGCGTGGAAACCTGGACGATCACCGGCATGGGCCACGGCACGCCGGTGGACCCCGGCAGCGGCGAAACCCAGTGCGGCACGGCCGGCGCCTACATCCTCGACGTGAACATCTGCTCGAGCTACTACATCGCCCGGTTCTGGGGCCTGGACGATCTCGACGGCACCGCACCGAGCGTCGCGCTGACCGCGCCGGCCGATGCAAGCATCGTCAGCGGCGCGGTCATGCTCGCCGCGACGGCCAGCGACGACGTCGGCGTCGACCACGTCGACTTCCTGCTCGACGGCAGCCTGCTCGGCAGCGACGCGAGCGCGCCGTATACCTTGACCTGGGACGCGGCGAACGCGAGCAACGGCGCCCATGTGCTGCTGGCCCGCGCGCAGGATCTGGCCGGCAACCTCGGCAGTTCGGCACCGGTCAACGTGACCGTCACCGGCGGCATCGGCGGCGGCGGTGGAACCACGCCGGTCACGCTGCAGTTCAGCAACGAGGATGCGAACGACGGCTACGTCAAGGCGAATGCGAGCGGCAGCGGCGCGGCGGTCGGCACCCTGGAATCGCTGTACGGCCTGGCCATAGGCCGCGGCACCGACGGCAACTTCAATCGCGCCGTGCTCTCGTTCGACACCTCGGCCATTCCCGATGGCGCGACGATCACCGCGGCGACCGTGACCGTCGCCTATCGCAGCGCATCGGGCAATCCCTGGACCAGTCCGGCCGGCAACAGCCTGCTCGTCGACGTTCAGAGCGGCTGCCTGGGCGCCTGCACGATCGAGGCCACCGACTGGGCCGCCGCGGCCAGCGCAAGCGCGGCCGCGCAGATTCCGGCATTCACCGGGGGCAGCCAGAGCAGCAGCGTGTTCTCCGCCGCCGGCCTCGCGGCGATCAACGCGGCCGGCCGCACCCAGCTGCGCCTGCGCTTCGCGACGAACCAGAGCGCGACGAACTACCTCTGGATCGACAAGGGCGCGACGGCCAGGCTCAACGTGACGTATCAGCCCTGACGAGCGCCGGGTCCTGCGCGTCGTGCATTGCCCAGGGCCCGGCGGAGGTTGCGGAACGATCCCGGCGCGCGTTGCGCCGGCGCGGTCAGGCTTCGCTGTAGTCGCCGAGCGAACGCTCGGCGACGGTCAATCCTTCGCAGGCCGCGTCCAGGCGGCGGTATTCGACGTCGAACTGCGCACGGAACGCGCGGAAGGCCGCTTCGTCACGCCAGCGGTCGATCGTCAGATAACGTCCGTCCTCATTGCGGTCGCGCAGCAGCGCGGTGCCGAGATAGCCCTCGCCGCGGCGGAACAGGGCGATCCAGTCGCCGTCGGCACCGTAGCGCCGTTCGAACGCGGCACGCTGCGCCGCGGCGACGCGAAACTCCCAGACATAGACATAGCCGGCCATCGGCTCAACCATCGATCAGCGCCAGCGCCGAGCCGGAGAACGCGATCGCCGAGACGCAGTCCTTCGGTGTCTGCTCCGGCGGCAGCGGCGCCGCAGCGGCCGTGCCGAACTGGGTCACCCCCTTGCCGATCTGATGGCGCAGATCGTAGCGGCGGCCGGCGAACTCGAACGGATTGCTGATCAGCAGGCGCGCCGAGAACACGTTGGAACTCAGCAGCGGATGCGCCTTGCCGTGACCGGCGACCTCGAGCGTGGTGCCGACGACGATGCTGACGCGGCGGAACGTCGCGATGCGCTGGCCGCGCGCGAAGCTCTGCGGGTCGTCGAAATCACCTGCCGGTTCCTGTTGCAGATAAACCGAGAAATCGCCGACCGGATCCCGGCCCAGACTCAGGCTGCCGTTGGTCACGCCTTCGCGCGGCGTGAACGGCTCGGCCGCGAACGTGAAATGCGCCGTGCGTTCCGACGGCGTGCCGTGGAACAGGTCGGCCTCGATGCCGGCCAGATGCAGGAAGTAACCGTAGTCGGCCAGGCTGTGGTCGGAACGCTCGTAGAAGCGCCCGGTCACGTACCAGGCCAGTTCACCAGGCAGCAGAAGAGCCATGATCACCTCGTATGCCGGAAAGCGGCCGCGGCAATGTCGGCCAATCGCCGCGACGGCGCAAGAGGCCGGCGTCCGAAAACGGCGATGGCGCCGAGTGGAGCGGCCAGCCTGCCGCGAACCTCCGCCATGCCGCCGCCGGATACCCGGTCGCGCTACGGCGCCCGCACCGGGCTAGTCGTCGCGGCTCAGGTCGTTTCTGTCCGCCGGACCGACGACTGGGGCATCACGGGATCGTTGCGGCAGCGGCGCGGCCGCGAGCGCGCTCGCCGGATCCCGCCACGACGGTGCATCCGACCCGCCGGCCTTCGCCGCTTGCCCGGTCTGCGGCGGCTGATCTTCTGACGCGACGGCGTGCAGGCGCTGCAGCAGCGCCGCGACCCGCGCATCGGCCTGCGGGTCGGGCGCGTCCAGCCCCCGATTGCGCCGCCAGGCACGCACGATCTCGACGGCCTCGGCATCCAGGGTGATGCGCAGGCTTGCCGTTGCGCTCTGCGCCGCGGCGCGATCGGCCGGCGCGCTCGCCGCCGCGAGCAGCAGTATCGGCAACAGTCCATGGCTCGCGCGCTGCATGTCCGCCTCCGCGCTGTCGGCCCACGCACGCAGGCGACCACGCGATTGCAACAGCAGCAATGAAAAACTTCCGTGAAATTTCTACAGTTCCACGATTGCATGGCTCGCCATGCGGCAATGCGGAAAAGTGCCGCTGCCGGATGAGCCCGTCAATGGCGACTCAATGCACCGCACTGCGCGAGAACAGGTTCATGACGAGCACGCGCCGGCGAGGCCCAAGCCGCACAGCACCGGCGCATCGAGCTTCTGGCCGTAGATCAGCCAGGCCGATGCCGTGACGAGCACGATGCCGAGGCCCGACCAGACTTCATAGGCCACGCCGGCCGGAATCGCGCACCGGGTCAGCGACAGAAAACAGAACGCGACCGCATAGCCGGCGACGACGAGCAGCGACGGCCACAGGCGCGAGAAACCGTCGCTGGCCTTCAGCGCCGACGTCGCGGCCACTTCGGAAACGATCGCGACGGCGAGAAACAGCCCGTTCTTCCTGCGCACCTCCAGCCAGAGCTTCGGCGCATTGTGTCGGCCGGCCAGGTCCGCAGTCTTGTGTCAGGAGCGAGCCTGTGGGCAACAGACCCGCGCAGGCGCTTCGCGGCCGGAGTCAGCGAGGACGCCGGGGCGGCGCCTCGTCCCTCATCGACGATCGGTGGCGTTTCTGTTCTGGCGAATCATCGGGGCGTTCGCGGCGTCCGTGCCGATGCATTCGGTAGTCGTCGCGCTGCACGGCAACCGTGCAGTTGAACGCGCAGACAGAAAAGCCGGGGGAAATCGTCACCGGCACAACGCGACGGCCAACCCGGCAGACCCGCCTAGGTCTCGCGCGACTCGACCGGCGTGCGCCCGGTCCAGCGTTTGAACGCGCGGCGGAATTCGCGCACGTCGCCGAAACCGACCTGGGTGCCGACCTCAGCCACGGTAAGGCGGCGGTCGCGCAGCAGTTCGAGCGCGCGCTCGCAGCGCACGCGATCGTGGATGGTCGCGAAGCTTTCGCCTTCCCCGGCGAGCTGGCGGCGCAGGGTGCGCTCGCTGCGGCACAGCGAAACGGCCACGTCGAGCTGGCGCGGATTCTCGTTCAGGCGCAGGCGCAGCTGGCGCTCCACGGCCGCGACGGTCTCGCTGCGCGCGGCCGGCGCCGCCTGCAGTTCGCGCTGCAGCGCCGCCAGCGCCTGGCGCGAGGTGACCGGGTTGTAGTTCGGGAATGGCTGGTCCAGCACCTGCGCATCGACGACGAGACAGTTGTGCGCGCTGCCGAAGCGCAGCTCGCAGCCGAACAGTTCGTGGTATTCGTCCCGATGCAGCGGCGCCGCATAGGCCAGTTCCAGGCGCAGCGGCCGTAGCGCCGGACCGGCGAGTTCTCGCGCGACGGCAAGCACGCTGGAGAACATTTCCTCGCAGAGGAACGGCAGCACGGCCGCGTCGTTCAGCGGCGCGCGCGCGAACAGTGCAAGTTCGCCCGAGGGCAGGCTCTCCACATGCAGGTCGAGCAGCGCGCCGGTCGCGCGCTGGTGGGCGATGCCGATGCCGATCGCGTCGAGGAAGCTGCGCGCGGTCTTCATCGCCAGGCCGAGCAGGCCGAAGTTGCCGATGTCCTGGCGCCGGCCGAGCAGCAGGCCGAGGTTGGGATCGGGCAAGTCGCGCAGCGCGCAGCGGACGATCGCGATGGCCTGGCGGTAGGAGACCCGCGCACTCGGGTCGCTGACGTCGCCGGGACTCAGGGCACAGCCGGCGAACCAGGCGCCCGCGTCGATGTTCCGTTCCTGCGCCAGCTGCACGAGGCTGCAGAGGATATTGGTCGGCAACACCGCTGCAGACAGCCGCGGATCGTCGACCGTGGTACGTGCTCGCGCCATCTACCCCTCTGCAGGATCTGAACTCGTATCGGCAGCATGGCCTCCGTGCCCTGCTGCCCGTCCCCATGAAACGGCCGGCACTTGCGCGACGAGCGTCGAGCTGTTCCGTGATTCCCGGTGGCTGCAGCGGCCGCAGCGAAAATCCGCTTGGCCGCTTTTCCCCCCTTAGTATGCCGCTGCCGCCCTCGCTTGTGATGCGGCGACCGCACAAGACTGCAGGGATTCCCCGTGTCGGAGTCGGCCATGCGTCAATGTATACCCGTGTTCGCGATCGCCCTCGTGCTCGGCGCCTGCGGCGAGTCGTCGAACGGCCCGCCGGCACCGGCAGCCGACGCGAGCTATGCGCCCAAGCTGCAGCAGCAGCTGCTCGACGCCAAGCCCGGCGACGTCATCGAGATTCCGGCCGGCCGCTACGCGTTCGACCGCAGCCTGACCCTGCGCGCGAACGGCGTGACGATACGCGGCGCCGGCATGGACAAGAGCGTGCTGAGCTTCAAGGGCCAGAAGGCCGGCGCCGAAGGGCTGCTCGTCAACGGCGACAACTTCACGATCGAGAACCTGACGATCGAGGACTCCAAGGGCGACGGCCTGAAGATCAGCGAGTCGAAACAGATCACGATACGCGGCGTCAAGGTGCAGTGGACCGGCGGTCCGAGCACGAAGAACGGCGCCTACGGCCTGTATCCGGTCAAGACCAGCAACGTGCTGATCGAGGACTGCGTCGCGATCGCCGCCTCGGACGCCGGCATCTACGTCGGCCAGTCGCGCGACGTGATCGTGCGGCGCAGCCGGGCGGAGTCCAACGTCGCCGGCATCGAGATCGAGAACACGATCAACGCCGACGTCTACGACAACGTCGCGACCAACAACACCGGCGGCATCCTCGTGTTCAACATGCCGGCGCTGTCGCAGCAGGGCGGCCAGATCCGCGTGTTCAAGAACAGGATCGTCGCCAACAACACCGGCAACTTCGGCGCCAAGGGAACCCCGGTGGCCAGCGTGCCGGCCGGTTCGGGCATGGTCATCAATTCCAACGACGACGTGGAAATCTTCGACAACGACATCGCCGACAACGCCACGGCCAACATCATCGTGTCCAGCGTCTACTCCACCGGCTACAAGGACAGCAGCATGGCCGACGGCTTCGATCCGTATCCCGAGCGCATCTACATCTACGGCAACCGCCTCAAGGGCGGCGGCGATTCGCCCGACGGCCTGGATCTCAAGGCGCTCAGAGTTGCCTCCATGGGCCTGACCGGGCATTTCCCCGACGTGCTCTGGGACGGCTACTACAACAAGAACCGCACGATAGACGGGCAGCCGGCATCGGGCCCGCAGATCTGCCTCGAAGACGTGTCGGGCGTCATCAACGCCGACGGTCCGAACGGCTACGACAATCCGAACACCGACATCGGTCCGTTCCGCTGCAGTCTGCCGAAGCTGCCGGCCATCGACCTAGGCCGGGGCTGATCCGTGCGCCGGATTGCGAAACCGTTCGCGCTGCTGGCCGCGCTGCTGCTCGGCGCCTGCGCGCGCGAACCGGCACCGGTGCGTTTCTTCGCCGAGGGCATGCCGGCCAAACTGTCCGAGTGGAGCGTGCTGGTCAGCGACGGCCAGCGTCTTGGCCTCAATAGCGGCGTGCAGCCCTACGATCTGAACACGCCGCTGTTCAGCGACTACGCGCACAAGCTGCGCACGGTCTGGATGCCGCCGGGGGTCAGCGCGAAGTACGATGCCGACAATGCGTTCGACTTTCCGGTCGGCACCATTATCAGCAAGACCTTCTACTACCCGCGCCCCGACGATGGCGGTGCTGCGGACCGCGTACAGCGCAGCGATCCGGCGGCGAGCAGCTTCACTGACGGCGCGCTGGACCTGCGCCGCACGCGCCTGATCGAGACGCGCCTGCTCGTGCGGCGCCAGGACGGCTGGATCGCCCTGCCCTATGTCTGGGACGCCGACCAGCGCGATGCGACCCTGACACGCATAGGCGCGCTGATTCCGCTGCAGCTCGTCGACGCGGCCGGCGCAGCGGAAGAAGTGGCCTATCAGGTGCCCGACCAGAACCAGTGCGCGAGCTGCCACAACACCGACAACCTCGCGCGCGTGCTGCAGCCGATCGGCCTGAAGGCGCGCCACCTGAACCGCGAATTCGACTATGCGTCGGGCCGGGCGGACCAGCTCGCGACGCTGGCCTCGGCCGGCTATCTGACGGGTCTGCCGCCCGCGCAACAGCGGCCGCGCGCGGCCGATGCGCGCGACATGGGCGCCGATCTGACCGCGCGCGCGCGCGCCTATCTCGACATCAACTGCGGCCATTGCCACAGTGCGAAGGGTGCGGCGAACACCTCGGGCCTGTTCCTCGACGTGGCCCACGAACCCGGCATCCACTTCGGCTTCTGCAAGCAGCCCGTCGCCGCCGGCAAGGGTACGGGCAACCGGCTCTACGACATCAAGCCCGGCGACGCGGCCGGCTCGGTGCTGCTGTACCGCCTGGAAAGCACCGATCCCGCCGTCATGATGCCGGAGCTCGGCCGCTCGGTCGCCCATCGCGAAGGCGCGGCGCTGATCGGGCAGTGGATCGACGCGCAACAAGGGGACTGCAACCGCTAGCTGTTCGACCGTCACAGAAAAACGCACGACCAAAAACCAGAAAAACCAGAAATCAGCCAACCCCCGGGGAGTGGACCATGAAACCGATTCGCCGCCAGCTCGTCGCCAGCCTGCGTCAGGCCCTGCTCGTCTCGTTGACTGCCGCGAGCCTGCCCGCCTTCGCCCAGCCCACTGACGCCGAAGACAACCTGCTCGAACGCGTCGTCGTCACGGCGCAGAGCCGCGAGCAGGAACTGCAGGAAGTACCGATCGCGATCCAGGTCGTCGATGAAAAGCTCATCACCGAAACCACCGCCTACGACCTGCAGGACATCGACAGTTTCGTGCCCGGCCTCGTCGTCAGCGGACAGAAGACACAGCCTTATTTCGCGATCCGCGGCATCAGCACCGGCGACTTCGGCATCGGCACCGACCCGGCCGTCGGGGTTTACATCGACGGCGTCTATTCGGCGCGCTCGGGCGGTTCGGTGCTCGCGTTCAACGATGTGGAGCGCATCGAGGTGCTCAAGGGGCCGCAGGGCACCCTGTTCGGCCGCAACAGCGCGGCCGGCGCGGTATCGCTGATCAGCAAGCAGCCGGGCCGCGACCTCGAAGGCCGCGTGACCACGCGCGTCGGCAACGACGGCCAGCGCTATGTGGACGGTCTGATCAACACGCCGCTCGGCGACACGACGGCGCTGCGCGTCAGCGTGCTGCGCAACGAGTCCGACGGCTGGCTGCGCGACGCGGCCACCGGCCGCGACCTCAACGGCGACGACAACTGGGCCGCGCGTGCCGCGTTCCGCTGGGATCTGTCGAATTCGACCAACGCCGTGCTGACCTGGGACCACGAGCGCCTGGACCAGCTCGCGCGTCCGGCCATCGGCATCGTGCCGCTGCCGGCTTCGCCGGACTGGCCGCCGTCGCCGCCGGACCCGGCGACCTATCTCGATCCGCGCCATGCGCCGGTGTTCAACGACGTCGAAGGCAACGAGGAATCGCGCACGTTCAACGGCGCGACGCTGGCGATCAATCACGATGCCGACTGGGGCCATCTGACCTCGACCACGGCCTGGCGCAAGTTCGACACGGTCAACCGCGAGGACGAGGACGGCACGAACCGGCGCTATCTGTATCTCGACACCGCCAACATCGAGGACAACCGCAGCTTCTATCAGGAGCTCAAGTTCTCCGGCGACACCGGCACCGTCAACTGGGTCGCCGGCGCAAGCTACTACCGCGAGAAGGCCAACCAGACCTCGCAGGTCAATGTGTTCACCGACAGCCTGGATACGCTGATCCGCAACCAGGGCCTGGCGCCGACACCCGACGGCACCCTGTTCGGCTATTTCAGCGACGTGCTCGCCTCGTTCGACGCGCCGTTCAGCCTGCGCGACCACCGCTGGCGCGAGGAGATGATCAACAGCGCCGATTCGCGCGCCTATGCGCTGTTCGGCGACACGATCTGGTCGCTCGGCGACTCGACCCATTTCACGGTCGGCCTGCGCTATACGCGCGACGAGAAGAAATTCAGCTGGCTCAACGGCCCGCGCATCGCGCCGACCCTGGACACAACGATCCAGCAGTTGCTGCCGCTGGTCGCCCAGCTGCCGCCGGAGCTGCAGGAGCAGGCGCTGTTCGCGCTCGGCGTCGCCGGCAGCGACATCGTGTTCGCCAACGGCGCGCTGGAAGGGATCAAGGTGCGCGACAGCACGTCCTGGAGCGACCTGAGCCCGCGCTTCGTGCTCGATCACCAGCTCTCGCCGGACACGCTGCTGTTCGCTTCGCTGGCCAAGGGCTACAAGGCCGGCGGCTACAACAGCCTGGACATCGGCGCGAAGTTCGACAACGAGGATGTCTGGAATCTCGAAGCCGGCTTCAAGCAGGTCGACCATGAGCACGGTCTGATGTGGAACGCCTCGGCGTTCTACTACATCTATTCCGACCGCCAGGCCATACGCCTGGATCCCAACAGCGCCGGCAGCGGCGTACCGCGCTATCTCGTGGACACCAGCGACGAGAAGGCCTGGGGCATCGACGCCGGCGTGCAGTGGCAGCCGGTGCGCGCGCTGAGCCTGGACGCCAACCTCGCCTTCATCGATGCGACCTACAAGGACAAGGTCGCGCCGAGCGGTGCGGATCTGTCCGGCCAGGCCACCGGCGAGCCGTATCTGTCGTTCTCGCTCGGCGGCAGCTACCGCTGGGATTTCGGCAGCGCCGGCGCGATGACCCTGTCCCTGCGTCATGCCTATCGCGGCAAAAGCCGCTGCAACGCCGACTCGCAGCTGCAGGGCGACTGCAGCATCAGCCCGAACTTCGACGTCGGCGCCGCACAGCAGCGCACCGACCTGCGCCTGGGCTGGACCGACGCCGGCGATCACTGGCATGCGGCCGCGTTCGCGACCAACCTGTTCGACAAGCGCTACGTCGAAGGCGTCGGCAACTACACCACCGACGTATTCGGCACGACCTACGCGACGATCAGCCCGCCGCGCATGTATGGCGTGGAACTCGGCTACAAGTTCTGACGCCAGACCCGCGCAGGCGTCCGCGTGGCGGCGCCTGCGCGGCAATTCCTGCGAATCAGTCCTGCGCGGCGGCGTCGCCGATCGCGTCGACGACCCCGATCAGCGGTCCCAGCCGCGCCCGCGCCGTATCCCGGCGCGGCGACTGCGAATAGAAGCTCGACACCGAACCGTCGAGATACAGCGCGTCGGAGCACTGCAGCACGTCGCGGAAATAGCTCGCGAACGCGTGCAGGGTGACCGGCTGCTCGCTGATGACGAAGCGCACGCGCCCGGCGCCGATGCCCACGCCGTTGCGCACGTGGCGCGAGCGCGAAGCCGGGTCCAGGCGCGGATGCAATACGCCCTGCTGCACCAGCAGCGGCCCCGACTGCGTGGCCAGCTGCACGCCGGCGGCGACTGACGCATAGCGCGAGGATTCGACGATCCGCGCGCCGTCGGCGCCGACCAGGAACACGCCGTTGGGCTTCAGATAGAAATTGCCGGCGCCGTCGCGAAGGTCCAGCGGACTGCGCTGGATGCCGTCGGCGACGAACAGACCGACCGGCGCAAAGCCCGGGTGGAACATGCCCGCATTCATGCCCCAGCGCAGCCGTTGGCCACGCCGCTGCAGCCAGCCATCGAGCCGGCGCAGGGTCAGGAACGGCTGCTGTGCCTCGTCGTCGAGAAACAGCGCGAGACGGTCGTGCGCAAGGTCGACGTCGATGACGGTATAGACCGCCTCGGGCTCGGCTGCCGCGGCCCCCTGCAGCCAGCCGCACAGCAGCGCGAACACGGCAGCGGCACCTCGCCGCGGCGCTCGCGCCGGCATCGTCGCCGCGACAGGGGCCGAGGGCCGGCTTCGATCGCGCTGCATGCGAGGCTCCCGTCGATGCGAACCGCTGCGAATCTACGCCCGGACAGCGACGGCGGCCCGCTGCGCGGTTCTCGGCCGGGCTGTGTCACCAGCGCCGCCACCAGGGCCGCTTGCCGCCGCGATGGACGAACGCCGGCGCGGCCCGCACGTTGTCGTCGATGCGCAAGGTCGCCGCGACGCGGTCGAGCAGGCTGCGCGCACGCGACAGCGCGTGATCCGGAAAGCGCGCATCGTGCGCACGCGCGTCGGACAGGTTCCAGAGCAGGCCGGAACGGCCCGTGTCGCCATAGGGATCGCGCGCCCAGCCGAGCAGATCGCCGTGTTCGGACTGGGTCACCTGCCCGCTGGCCATTGCATGATCGAGCACTAGCGCCTCGCGCATGCCGGTGGTACCGCGTTCGACACAGTGCACCCTGACCAGAAAACCGAAATCGCGGAACGGCAGTACCAGCGAGGCGAGATAGCTCAGGCCGCTGGGCTGCTGCGGCAGCTTCAGCACGACGCGCACCGCAGCGCAGCCGGCCACGCGCAGGGTGTCGCACTCGATCAGCCCATAACCGTCGGCCGCCGCGCGCTCGCGGTAGAAGCGGCGCAGGCCGGGCAGATCGGACAGGTCGGCGGTCAGGTCCGGCGGACCGTCGACGAACTGCACGCCCAGCGTGTCGCCGGCGGCGCTGGTCCATTCGCGCAGCGCGCTGCCGGTATTGGTCATGCGCAGGCCGCGCAGGTCGAAGCGCAGCGATTCGGCCGAGATCAGCATCATCCTTGGTTATGCCCCGGGCGACCTGTCGCGCCCGCGCCACCGTCGCTGCACCGTCCGCCGTGTCGTGGTTCTGTCCGTGTCATCACTTGCCTTGATTGCTGTGCCGGCTGCGGCCTTGCGTCGGGAAGCCGACTCGGCCGCTGCGTCGCAACAGGGATCCGGGCCGATATTCCCATGACGGAGGAAGTCACGAAAGACCATCAGGTCCTGGTCTGTGACGGCTTCTGCAGCAACATGATGAAGGAAGCCGCTGATGCGGCGCGGGATTGCTCCGCCGGCTGCCGATGCAGTGCGGCTCAGCGTGTCGATGTCGCCGCAGCGGCAGGCTCAAAGCCGTCGTCGAATACCCGGTCTCGCGCAACCACCAGCGTGGCGTGATCCCTGCTGCCCGGCACGCGCAATACGCTTCCGCCGGTCAGGGCATCGCGTAGCGGCAAGGTGTCGATGAGCCACAGCGGGAAATACAGCGGCTGCTCGTAAGGCTCGCGCGAAGTCAGCTGCACGAGGCAGCTCGACGAGCCGCCAGGAGGAACGGTGGGCAGCCCGAAGGCAAAGCCCGAGAAGAAGCAGTACCCGCCCGTGCCCCGCGCGCAACCGCCGGCCACGCTAGCGTCCATCACGAACCCGGGAAAAGCATTGTCAAAACAGAATCCGGCACTGGCCCCATTCAGCGGCAGCGTGCCGTCGCTGTCCACGCGCAGGCGGGCCATGCGCTGCAGGCGTCCGTCGGGCAGCAGCGCCTCGCCCTCGTAGCTCACCGACAAGGCCAGGTAGGGCACCGCGCCGAAACGGAGCCTCACCCCGCCGCTCACCGGCATGCCGTTGTTGCCGAGCGGATCCAGCGCCATCGACAGATCGTTGATCGAATGGGCTTCACGGCGGATCGTGTAACGGCATTCGAGTTCGCCGCCACCGGCCGAAGTATCAAACAACACCCGGTATATGCCTGCCGCCGGATCCAGCACGGCACAGCCCGGCTCGGTCGGCACGCTGATCGTGTACTCGCCGGCCGGCGCGTAAGCCGAGAATACCTCCACGTACGCACTGCGGCGGACCCAGAGCCGCAGCACGCGCTGTTCGCCGGGCGTCATGCGGACATTGGTATCGTCAAGCGAAACGAACGGCGGCGGATCGGCCATTGCCGCCTGCCAGGCCGATCCCGCCATCAGGCCCGTCGCCAGCACCCCGTACTGGCATTTGCGCACCCGCTTCATCAACGCGCCCCTGCTTCGCTATCCGCAATTCGCCGGCGCAACCGACGAGAATACGATCTCTTCCGCAAAGACGCGCAGCCGGCCGCAATCCCTCAGTTGTTCGCCAAGAGTCCTGTGCACGACCGGATCGTCCGACGAAGTCGGTATCGACGGCGCCTCACACCGCCCGATGCCAGCGCAATCCACCCGGCAGTTCCCGCGGACCGAACAGGAAATGCAGCACGCGGCGGCGGCTGTCGGCACGGGCCTTGGACGAGGCATGCAGCAGCAGCGGCCGCAGCAGCAGCGCATCGCCGCGCCGGGCGAGGCAGGACTGCAGGCCGTGTCGCCCGCGCAGTTCTGCTGCGGCCTGCGGCGACAGGCGGCCCTGCCGATGGGAACCCGGAACCACATTCAGCGCGCCGTCCTCGGCGCCGCAATCGTCCAGATGCACGCGCACGGCGACGAGTCGTGCGAGCAGTTCGACGGACGGCTGGCAGTAGTGCACACCGTCCTTGAGCGACCAGCCGCTCGCGACACCGCCCGGCACGCGCGCGGCGACCGGAATGCTCAGATCCTGATGTAGCGGAACCAGCCAGTTGTTCGCCGGCGACTTGCGGAACACGGTGCACTGCACGGCGACATGAGCAGGACCGAGCAGCGGCGCCAGCGCCGGCATCTCGCGCAACTGCGTAGCCAGCGCACGGCAGGCGTCAAGCTCCAGCCAGTCGCGCGAACCGGCGCCGTCGATCCGGTCGCAACACAGCGCCAGTTCGGCGCAGCGCGCCTCGTCGAGCACTGCCCGAACCAGGCCGTAGCCCTGCTGCTGCCACTGCTGAAGATTCACGGACCTGGTCTGTCCTGCCGCTCAGGCATTCAACGGCCAGCGATCGAGCACGATATGCCGCGTCTGTCCGAGCAGGCTGTGGATCAGCACGAAGTCCTGCGCGGTCCAGCCTATCGGCGCCACGGCTTCGGGTTCGACCACCTGCGCCGCATAGGCCAGGGTGACGTGCGGCTCGAACGTGCGCGAGACGCAGCGGCCGAGGCCATTGCGCGCGAGCGCTTCGCCGAGCTGCGCGCGGAACGCCAGCAGCGGTGAATTGCCATCGCTGGCCTTGAGCACGAGCGGACGCTTGTCGCGCCGGCCGGAAAAGCTCGCGACCTCGTCGAGCAGGATCGGAAACGGCGGCGCGCGCAGCGATGCCGCGGCCGCCCTGGTCGCCTCGACCGTATCCATCGGCAGCCCGGCCCAGTCGCCGATGTGGAACAAGGTGATGTGCAGCCGTCCGGGCTGGTGCCGCGGCACGCGCAGGCCGTGGCGCGCGCAGACCTCGGCGCCGAGCGCGTCGATGCGCGCCGCCGTCGCCGTGTCGGGAAACAGGCCGAGGAACAGGCGGTCGGTCGGCTGCGCGGGCGCGTCGCCGAACAGCGAGGATTGAACGGACGGGTCGTGCGGGGTTGCCATGGGTTCCTTGCCGGAAAGCAGAAATTGGCCGCGGTCCTGCGTCAGTTCACGCGGCGGCCAGCGCGGACTCAGCATCTGCACGACTTCCATGAGCTCGAAAAAGCGTGCGAGGCTGTCCGTGGCCGGCGGCGCGTGAAACGGCAGACCGCCTTCGTCGGCGAACGGCTGCTGCTCCGTATCAGAGCGATGGCGGCTCTTGCTCAATCCGAAGATCCTCCAGCAATTGCCGCAGCCAATCTTCCCGGTCGAAAAGGGCGAAATAACGACGAAGCTTCGACATATCGAGCCGATCGCGATTCATGCGCAAGAGCTCGCGTATGTCCTCTTCATCTCTCACGCGAGCCGGATTGTTGCGCAACGCCTGCAGTTTGAAACCGATGAGGCCCTCGGCGCTGACTACCCTTAACGGACCGACAGCGAACTGGCGCAGTTGCGCATCACGCAGCAACTCGACCGAATACGGTCGATGCGCGTAGAGCACATCCAGGCGTTCATCGTCACGCGCATAGTTGGCGACATTCTCGGTGCGATAGATGCATTGATAGCCAAGAGCGAGCAGCGCCTCGTGCAACCGATCCGCGTCAACGGCCGCGACCAGGAAATCTATGTCGGCGGTCGCACGTATCACGTTATGCGCATTGACCGCCATGCCGCCGATCAACGCCGGCGGCTGACTGCAGACCTCGAAAGCCTGCAGAGCCTGCCTGAGTTGTTCGATCAGCCGGTTCATTTCGCCAATCGCCTGACTTACATATTGCGCCGATACTCGCCGCCGACGTCGTACAGCGCATGGCTGATCTGGCCGAGGCTGTGCGTCTTGACCGCTTCCATGAGGCTCTCGAACACGTTGCGGCGTTCGCGCGCGGCGGCCTGCAGCGGCCTGAGACCGGCCGCGGCGTAGCCGTTGCGGCTGGTCTGGTAGCTCGCGACGTTGGCGATCTGCTGCCCTTTCTCGCTCTCGGTCGAACGGATCAGCTCGATCTCGGTGACGATGTCGCCGCCGTGATCCTTGGGCAGGAAGGTGTTCACGCCGATCAGCGGCAGGCTGCCGTCGTGCTTCTTGTGCTCGTAGTACAGGCTTTCTTCCTGGATCTTGCCGCGCTGGTACATGGTGTCCATTGCGCCGAGCACGCCGCCGCGCTCGCTGATCGCCTCGAATTCCTTGTAGACGGCTTCCTCGACGAGATCGGTCAGCTGGTCGACGATGAAGCTGCCCTGCCAGGGGTTCTCGTTGAAATTCAGGCCGAGCTCCTTGTTGATGATCATCTGGATCGCGACGGCGCGGCGCACGCTTTCCTCGGTCGGCGTCGTGATCGCCTCGTCGTAGGCGTTGGTGTGCAGGCTGTTGCAGTTGTCGAACAGCGCATACAGCGCCTGCAGGGTCGTGCGGATGTCGTTGAACTGGATTTCCTGCGCGTGCAGCGAACGGCCGGACGTCTGGATGTGGTACTTCATCATCTGGCTGCGCGCCGCCGCACCGTAGCGCTCGCGCATTGCGCGCGCCCAGATGCGCCGCGCAACGCGGCCGATCACGGTGTATTCCGGATCCATGCCGTTACTGAAGAAGAACGACAGGTTCGGCGCGAAGTCGTCGATCTTCATGCCGCGCGCGAGGTAGTACTCGACGATCGTGAAGCCGTTGGACAAGGTGAAGGCGAGCTGGCTGATCGGGTTCGCGCCGGCCTCGGCGATGTGGTAGCCCGAAATAGACACCGAGTAGAAATTGCGCACGTTGCGATCGACGAAATACTGCTGGATGTCGCCCATCATGCGCAGCGCGAACTCGGTGGAGAAGATGCAGGTGTTCTGCGCCTGGTCTTCCTTGAGGATGTCTGCCTGCACCGTGCCGCGCACGGTGGCCAGGGTCTGCGCCTTGATCCGCGCATAGGTCTCCGCGTCGACGACCTGGTCGCCGGTCACGCCGAGCAGGCCCAGGCCGAGGCCGTCGTTGCCGTCGGGCAGCAGGCCGCCGTACTGCGGTCGCGCGCGGTCGCGATACAGCTCGGCGATCGTCGCGCGCGCGGCTTCCCAGCGCGCGCCGTCCTCGCGCAGGTATTTCTCGACCTGCTGGTCGATCGCGGTGTTCATGAACATCGCGAGGATGATCGGCGCCGGACCGTTGATCGTCATCGACACGGACGTGCTCGGCGCGCAGAGATCGAAGCCCGAATAGAGCTTCTTCATGTCGTCCAGGGTCGCGATGTTGACCCCGGAATTGCCGATCTTGCCGTAGATGTCCGGGCGTACCGCCGGGTCCTCGCCGTACAGGGTGACCGAGTCGAACGCCGTGGACAGCCGCGCGGCGGGCAGGCCGACGCTGAGGTAGTGGAAGCGCCGGTTCGTGCGCTCGGGCGTGCCTTCGCCGGCGAACATGCGGATCGGGTCCTCGCCGCTGCGGCGGTACGGATAGACGCCGCCGGTATACGGGTAGTGGCCCGGCAGGTTCTCCTTCTGCAGGAAGACGAGCAGCTCGCCCCAGCTCCGGTACTTCGGCGCGGCGATCTTCGGGATCTTCTGGTGGCTCAGCGACTCGCGGTAGTTCTCCACGCGGATGGTCTTGTCGCGCACCTGGTATTCGGTGAACTCGTCGGTCACCGACTTCAGCCGCGCCGGCCATTCGCGCAGCAGCTTCAGCGCTTCGGAGGACAGCGACTGCACCGCGTCGTTGTAGCGCTGGCGCAGGGTCTTCAGGCTGCGGTCCTCGCCGGCCAGCAGCGCATCGGCCGCATAGAGTTCCAGCGGCTTCGGCAGTGCCGCATCCTCGAGATCGCGCAGGGACTGCCAGTACGACTGCGCGCGGTCGGCGGTCTCGGCCTGGCTCGCGATCGCCGCGTTGATGCCGCGGCCCTGCTCGGCGATCTCGGCCAGATAGCGCACGCGATTGCCCGGAATCAGCACGGTCGCACGCGGCTCCTTCAGCGAGGTGTCGATCGCCGGATTGAAATCGCAGCGGGAATTGCCGATTCCCGATTCCCCATTCCCGATTCCCGGCTTGTGCCGCAGCAGGCGGCACAAGCTCGCGAACATCCAGCTGATGCCCGGATCGTTGAACTGGCTCGCGATGGTCGGATAGACCGGCACGTCCTCGTCCTTCATCTGGAACGCCGTGCGGTTGCGCTTCCATTGCTTGCGCACGTCGCGCAGCGCGTCCTCGGCGCCGCGCTTGTCGAACTTGTTCAGCACGACGAGTTCGGCGTAGTCGAGCATGTCGATCTTCTCGAGCTGGCTCGGCGCGCCGAAGTCGCTGGTCATCACGTAGACCGGGAAATCGACGAGATCGACGATTTCCGAATCGGACTGGCCGATGCCGGCCGTCTCGACGATGACGAGGTCGTAGCCCAGGCCCTTGAGGAACGCGATGCAGTCCTTCAGCACGACGTTCGTCGCGACGTGCTGGCGCCGCGTGGCCATCGAGCGCATGAACACGCGCGGGCTGCGCAGCGCGTTCATGCGGATGCGGTCGCCGAGCAGTGCGCCGCCGGTGCGGCGGCGCGTCGGATCGACGGAGATCACCGCCATGCGCATGTCGGGGAAGCTCGCAAGGAAGCGGTTCAGCAGCTCGTCGGTGACCGAGGACTTGCCCGCACCGCCGGTGCCGGTGATGCCGATGACCGGCGCGCCGCGGCCGGCCAGCGCGAAGCGCGGATCGGCGCCGGCCCAGTCCTTGCGCAGCCTGGCCAGTTCGGCCTCGTCGTAGTCACCGTTCTCGATCGCGGTCAGCACGCGGCCGATGCCGATCTCGTCGGCCAGAGCCGGACGCTCGCCGTCCGGCGCGGCGGCGTCGCGGCGGCTGCGCGCTTGGCCGGCGCGGCGCACGACGTCCTCGATCATCGCGACCAGGCCCATGTGCATGCCGTCGTTCGGGTGGTAGATGCGCTCGACGCCGTAGGCCTGCAGTTCGGCGATCTCCTCGGGCGTGATCGTGCCGCCGCCGCCGCCGAACACGCGCACGTGGCCGGCGCCGCGCTCGCGCAGCATGTCGACCATGTACTTGAAATACTCGACGTGCCCGCCCTGGTAGGAACTCAGCGCGATCGCGTCGGCGTCCTCCTGCAGTGCGGCGCGGACCACGTCCTCGACCGAACGGTTGTGCCCCAGGTGGATGACCTCGGCGCCCTGCGCCTGGATCAGCCGGCGCATGATGTTGATCGCGGCATCGTGGCCGTCGAACAGGCTGGCCGCGGTGACGAAACGCAGCGGCGCGGCGCTGGCCGACTGATCCTGCGGGGCTACGCGTTTGGCGGGTGTGCTCATCGTCGATCCGGGCGGAGGTGGCGTCAGGCCATCATTGTAGCCCGTGGCCGCAGCGCGCCGATCGCCGGGTTGTCCGGACGAATTGGCCCCGTCGGCGCGGCGCCGCGCGACTCGGCAGCAACCGGCCGCAGCGACTATGATGCGGCTCCGCACCATGCTTCCGGAGTCCCTGATGATCCACCGCACCGTCCTGCTGCTCGGCCTCGCCGCCGCCGGCGCCGCCCAGGCCAAGGACATCAAGCTGCAGAACCCGAGCTTCGAGGAGCCCGCCACGGTGCACGACGTGGTCAGCGGCTGGCGCGCATTGCAGCATTCGGGCGAGGACGCCTACGAGTTCACGACGGTCGGCGACATCTTCGCCAAGGGCAAGCGCAGTTTCCGCCTGACCCGACTCAAGGAGCAGCACTACGGCGCGCTGGACCAGTCGCTGCCGGCCGCGCCGATGGCCGGCAGGAAGATCGAATACCGCTTCCAGGTCCGCACGCGCGACGTCGGCCCCGGCGGCTTCTGCCCGTACGTGAACCTGACCAGCAACACCGGCGACGTGCTCGAACAGATCCGCGGAGAACCGATCGTCGGCACCGTGGACAAGTGGAAAACGGTAAGCCTGACCCTGACCGTGCCGACCGACGTGCAGAACGTCGTCATCGGCATGCTGCTGCTGGACGAAGGCACCGTCTGGGCCGACGACGTGAGCCTGCGTACGCTCGACGATCCGGGCACGAAGCCGGCGGCGGTGCCGGAGAAGCCCAAGGCCGGCAAGATCTTCATTCCCTGAGGGTGCGAGGAAAGCGTTCGCAGCGACGCTCCTGCGCCCTGCAGCTTGCTTCCACAACCCCGCCGAACACTCGCAATGCGAGTGTTCGGCCGGCCCCTTGACTCAAGGGGCCTCCGTCAAAGAGTGGTGTCCGGAGCGGCGTTCACGCGGTCGATCTTCCGGTGTTCTGTCTGATTTCCCCGCCCGGCGCTGCACGATCGGTGAGGCTCCCGATGCGAGCGGTCGCCGCCAGCGAAGGCGGATACGCCGACAAGCGATGTTCGCCTCGCCGTTGTTCGTTCATTTGTTGCTCCCGCGCGTCCGGCTCGGTGCTTGAGCGGCGAACGCGCCGGGCAACATGAAATGCCGCGGCGGGTGTCCGGACGCGTTCCCGGGTTCTGCGTCGCGTGCGGCTTTTTGCGGCGCTGCAGCGCGACGTTGCGCGGCGCGGCATTCGGCCGCGCTTTCGGCTAGAGCGTTCCACCCACCGGCGCACGGGGCTACACTACGCGCCGCCAACGCCCGCCCCCTTATGCGGGCGTTGGCGCATATGCTTTCCCACTCAGTCACTTAGCGCGAAATTCTGACGGAAAAGCGAACTCATGCAGGCGCTTTGCACCGCGCGGATTCCGCGTCTCCAGCCGGAGTAGTACGTCGATGATCTTCGAAACCCTCGCTCAGACGGGCCACGAGCAGGTCGTTTTCTGCCACAACAAGGACGCCGGCCTGAAGGCCATCATCGCGATCCACAACACGGTGCTCGGTCCGGCGCTCGGCGGTACGCGCATGTGGGCCTACAAGACCGAGCAGGAAGCGCTGAACGACGTGCTGCGCCTGTCGCGCGGCATGACCTACAAGGCCGCGGTGTCGGGCATCAACCTCGGCGGCGGCAAGGCGGTCATCATCGGCGACCCGTCCAAGGACAAGAGCGAGGCGCTGTTCCGCGCCTTCGGCCGCTTCATCAATTCGCTGAACGGCCGCTACATCACGGCCGAAGACGTCGGCATCGACGTCAACGACATGGAATACGTGCTCAAGGAAACCGAGTTCGTGACCGGCGTGCACCAGGTGCACGGCGGCTCCGGCGATCCGTCGCCGTTCACGGCCTTCGGCACCCTGCAGGGCCTGATGGCCGCGCTGAACGCGAAGTTCGGCAACGAGGACGTCGGCAAGTACAGCTACGCGGTGCAGGGCGTCGGCCATGTCGGCATGGAATTCGTCAAGCTGCTGCGCGAGCAGGGCGCCAAGGTGTGGGTCACCGACATCAACCAGGAAGCGGTCAAGCGCTGCGTCGACGAATTCGGCTGCGAAGCCGTCGCGCTCGACGAGATCTACGACGTGCCGGCCGACATCTACTCGCCCTGCGCGCTCGGTGGCACGGTCAACGAGAAGACCTTGCCGCGCCTGCAGTGCAAGGTGATCTGCGGCGCCGCGAACAACCAGCTCGCGACCGACGCGATCGGCGACGAAGTCGAGAAGCGCGGCATCCTGTACGCACCGGACTACGCCGTGAACGCCGGCGGCCTCATGAACGTGTCGCTGGAAATCGACGGCTACAACCGCGAACGCGCCATGCGCATGATGCGCACGATCTACTACAACCTCGGCAAGATCTTCCAGATCGCCAAGCGCGACGGCATTCCGACCTACCGCGCCGCCGACCGCATGGCCGAAGAGCGCATCAGCGCGATCGGCAAGATCAAGCTGCCGCACATGGGCAACCAGCAGACGCGCTTCCTCGGCCGCATGCGCGGTCAGTAAGCGAACCGCGCGGCGCACGGATTCCGCGGGATCCGTGCGCCGTCGCATCCGGTGTACCCGCTTTCAGGAGCAGCACCGATGCGCATTTCCCGCAGCCCGATGCTCCGCGCGGCGATCGCGCTGGCGACGGCGTTCGCCGCCTCAGGCGCAGCTGCCGAACCCTACGTGGTCGGCGGACGGACCCTGCAGCTGCCGGCGCCGCCGACCCTGACACGCATTTCCGGCAGCCTGCCGCAGCTGCTGCAGAGCTTCGAAGGTTATGCGCCGGCAGAGGGCCGCGTCATCGACGTCTACGTGACGCCGGACGATCATGCGGTCTTCGTCGCCGGCGGCAACGGCGAGCTGCTGCGCTATGCCCAGCTCGGCGTGCAGCGCGCCAGCGAAACCAAGCCGCTTTCGGCCATCGGATTTCGGGCCAATCTCGACCTCATGGAGCGCGCGCTCGAGCAGAGCATGCCCAAGGTCGCCGACGAGACGCGCAAGCAGAGCGCGAAGGGCGACGCCGTGATGAAGGAGATCTACGGCACCGAGATCACGACGAGCATCAGCGACATCGGCTATCACGGCGTCTACCGGCGTGAAAAATGGGGGCTGTTTTTCACGGCGACGGCTGCCGTCGACGTGAACGGCCAGCCCCATCCGATACGCGTCTTCACGGCGTCGTCCTTCGCGATGATCGACAACCGTTTCATGACCTTCAGCGTCTACTCCGAGGACGAGCCGCCCGCGCGCGCCTGGGCCCGGCATACGCTGGACACCTGGGTGGATGCGGCGCACGCGGCCAATCCGGACGATTTCCGCCAGGAAGTGCAGTCCCTGTTCGGCGTCGCCCCGGCCGCGCAGCGCCCCCTGCTGGTGCTCGCCGTACTGTTCGCCGTCGTCGCACCGGCTGTCGTCGTCGTCGTGCTGCTGCGCCGCCGCCGGGCACTGCGCGGCGCCGGGCAGCGGCGCTGACGCCGCGCAGTGCCCCGCGCGTCCGTCGTTCGCGCAGCGCCATAGCCGGCCGCTGCCGCGCACCGCTAGAATTGCATCCCCCTACAGCCTGCCGGTGACTGCGCATGAGACCGTTCCCCCTCGGTGAAGATCTCGATCTCCTGCGCGAATCGGTACGCCAGTTCGCCGACAAGGAAATCGCCCCGCGCGCGGACCTGATCGACCGGGAGAACCAGTTCCCGGCCGACCTGTGGAAGAAACTCGGCGACATGGGCCTGCTCGGCGTGACGGTGCCGGGCGAATACGGCGGCTCGGAGCTCGGCTATCTGGCCCACCTCGTCGCGATGGAGGAAATCTCGCGCGCGTCGGGCTCGGTCGGCCTGTCCTACGGCGCCCACTCCAACCTCTGCGTGCAGAACCTGTTCCACAACGGAACAGAGGAACAAAGAAAGAAATACATTCCCGGCCTGTGCAGCGGCGATCTCGTCGGCGCACTGGCCATGAGCGAGCCCGGCGCCGGCTCCGACGTGGTCGGCTCGATGACCTGCCGCGCCGAGCTCAAGGGCGACCGCTGGATCGCCAACGGCTCCAAGATGTGGATCACCAACGGCCCCGACGCCGACGTGCTGCTGGTCTACATGCGCACGGCGCCGCGTCCGGCCGGCTCGCGCTGCATGACCGCGTTCGTCGTCGAGAAGGGCATGAAGGGCTTCTCCACGGCGCAGAAGCTCGACAAGCTCGGCATGCGCGGCTCCAACACCTGCGAGCTCGTGTTCGAGGATTGCGAGATTCCGGCCGGGAACGTCGTCGGCCAGGTCAACGAGGGCGTGCGCGTGCTCATGAGCGGCCTGGACACCGAGCGCCTGGTCCTGTCCGGCGGGCCGATCGGCCTGATGCAGGCCGCACTCGACATCACGCTGCCCTACGTGCGCGAACGCAAGCAGTTCAACGCGCCGATCGGCACGTTCGGCATCATGCAGGCCAAGATCGCCGACATGTATACGGCGCTGCAGTCCTCGCGCGCGTTCGCCTACATGGTCGCGCAGGATTTCGACCGCGGCACGAAGTCGCGCATCGACCCGGCCTCCTGCCTGCTCAATGCCTCGCAGAACGCCGTGCGCGTGACGCTCGAAGCGATCCAGGCGCTCGGCGGCAACGGCTACATCAACGAGTTCGCGACCGGCCGCCTGCTGCGCGACGCGAAGCTGTACGAAATCGGCGCCGGCACCAACGAGATCCGCCGCATGCTGATCGGCCGCGAGCTGTTCCACGGCAAGTCCTGAGACGCGGCAACCGGCGCCGGGCTGCCGGCGCCGGGTTTCGGAATCTCACCCACGCCTCCCCGACAACTGGGGTAGACTGCCGCGGTACTCACTGCGGGAGGGGCCGCATGGGTCTGCTGGACGACGTCATCGAGTTCGCCGACGAACCTGTGCGGGCGTTGCCGCCCTGGAAGGTACTGATCGTCGACGACGAACCCGAGGTGCATAGCGTCACCCGTCTCGTACTCGGCAACTTCCGTTTCGCCGAGCGCCCGCTCGACCTGATCAGCGCCTATTCGAGCCGCGAGGCCGAGCAGTTGCTCGGCCGCCACGGCGACGCAGCCGTCGTGCTGCTCGACGTGGTCATGGAATCGGAACAGGCCGGCCTGGATCTGGTCCGCGCGATCCGCGAGCGCCTCGGCAACCAGTTCGTGCGCATCGTGCTGCGCACGGGCCAGCCGGGCCAGGCGCCCGAGCACGAAGTCATCGCCGCCTACGACATCAACGATTACAAGGAAAAGACCGAGCTGACCGCGCAGAAGCTCGCCACGACCCTGTACGCGGCGCTGCGCGCCTACCGCGACATGCGCACGATCGAGGCGAGCCGGCGCGGACTGGAACAGGTCATCCACGCGTCCGGCCAGGTATTCGCCCACCAGCCGCCGCCGCAGTTCGCCTCGACCGTACTGACCCAGCTCGGCGAGCTGGCCGGCCTGCAGGCCGGCGCTCTCTGCTGCCGCGTCAGCCGGCCGCAGGAGCATCTGCCGGAACATTTCCAGGTCGCCGCAGCCAGCGGCGACTATGCCCGCTATCTCGACGGCAATGCCGACGAAGTCCTGCCGCCGCCGATCGTGGCGTCGCTGCGTGCGGCCTATCTGCAGCGCCGCCACGTCCATGCCGACGATCACTACGTGCTGTACTTCGCCGACAGCGATGCGGCCGAGGCGCTGATCTGCGTGGGCCAGGCGCAGGCGCCGGACGAACTCGGCCAGCGCCTGCTGCAGGTGTTCTGCAGCAATGTCGCGATCGCATTCGAGAACCGGCATCTGAACAACCAGCTCGTCGACACCCAGCTCGACATGATCTACCTGCTGGCCGGCGCAGCCGAGTCGCGCTCGCAGGAGACCGCCAACCACGTGCGCCGCGTCGGCCTGCTCGCGGCGCTGCTCGGCCGCCTGTACGGCCTGGACGAAGCCACCTGCGAGCTGCTGCGGCATGCGGCGCCGCTGCACGACATCGGCAAGATCGGCATTCCCGACGCGATCCTCAACAAGCCCGGCCCGCACACACCCGAGGAAGCCGTCGTCATGCGCACGCACGCGGAACTCGGCGCACGCCTGCTCGGCGGTTCGCGCCGGCCGGTGTTCCGCCTCGCCGCCGACATCGCGCTGAGCCATCACGAGCATTGGGACGGCAGCGGCTATCCGCGCGGTCTGCGCGGCGCGGACATCCCGATCGCCGGCCGCATCACCGCGCTGGCCGACGTGTTCGACGCGCTCGGCAGCAAGCGCTGCTACAAGGACGCCTGGCCCGAGGCGGAGATCCGCGCGTTCATCACCGGACGCCGCGGCAGCCAGTTCGATCCGGCGCTGACCGACCTGCTGTTCGCGAGCTGGGAAAGCGTCGTCGCATTGCGCCGCGACCTGCCCGACTGAAGCCCCGGCCGTCCTGCACGGCACCGCGGCGGCGACCGGCAGGCATGGGCGAGCACGCCCGATTCAGGCGCTCGCAGCGAGGCGAAGGACGATGCTGATGCCCTGCCCCGGCGCGCTGTCGACCTGGATCGTGCCGCCGAGGGACTGGCTCACGAGGTTGTAGACGATGTGCATGCCCAGGCCCGAGCCGCCCTGGCCGCGGCGCGTCGTGAAGAACGGATCGAAGATGCGCGCGCGCGTGGCCTCGTCCATGCCCACACCGTCGTCGCGATAGCCGATCGCGATGCCGTCCGCGTCGCGCTCGACGCAGATGACGATGCGCCCCGGGCGGCCGTCGCTGAAACCGTGGGTCAGCGAGTTCATGACGAGGTTGCCGACGATCTGGTACAGCGCGCCCGGCGCGGTCTCGCAGACCACGGGCTGCGCACAGACCAGTTCGGCCTTGTGCGGCGTCTTCTTCAATGCCGGGCCCAGGGTGGTCAGGATCTCGGCGAGACAGGCGCCGAGTTCGACGACGCGGCGGTCTTCGGTGGACTGGTCCACCGCGACCTGCTTGAAACTCTTCACGAGCCGGTCGGCGCGGCGCAGGTTGCGCAGGATCATCTCGGCACTTTCGCAGGCCGTGCGCTGGAACTGGTCCAGGTCGCGCCGGCCGAGGCGGTTCTCGTGCAGCAGCCGCGACAGCCGCGTGGCCTCTTCGGCCAGATGCGAGGCGGCGGTGATGCCGACACCCAGCGGCGTGTTGATCTCGTGCGCGATGCCGGCAACGAGCCCGCCGAGCGAGGCGAGCTTTTCCGACTCCAGCAGCTGGCGCTGGGTCAGGGTCAGCCGGTCCAGCGCGTGGCGCAGTTCGAGATTGGCCGCGCGCAGGTCCGAGGTGCGCCGTTCGACGCGCAGCTCCAGCTCCTCGTTCAATGCGCGCAGCGCCTCTTCGGCGCGCTTGAGCGCAGTGATGTCCTGGGTGATGCCGCTCATGCGCAGCGCGCGGCCGGCGGCGTCGCGATCGACGATGCGGCCACGGGTCAGCAGCCAGACCCAGTCGGCGGTGCGATCCGGCGTGCGGTAGCTCGCTTCGAACACGCTGCTGTCGCCGCGCAGATGCGCGGCCAGCGCGGCCTCGAATGCGGCCAGGTCGTCGGGATGCACGAACGGACGGAAGCCGGCCAGGGTCTGCTCGGCGGCATCGGCCGTCGCGGCCACATGCTCCATGCGGTTCTCGCGCACCATGCGTCCACTGGCCAGGTCGATGTCCCAGAGTTCGCTGCCGCTGCCGGTCAGGGCCAGCTTCAGGCGTTCCTCGCTGAGCTGTATGCGCTCCTGCACCTGCTCGCGCGCACGGCGCGCCTGGCGCATGCGACGCAGCAGCAGCAGGACGGCCAGACCGGCCGCCGCCGCATACAGCAGAAACGCCAGCGGCGAGGCCCATGGCGCAGCGCCGACGACGATGCTCACCGTGCCCTGCTGCTCCAGCCAGTCCTGGCCGTCGCGGCGCACGCGCACGTGCAGGCGGTAGTCGCCGGCCGGCAGATCGGTATAGGTCGCGTAGCGGCGACGATGGTCGGCCTCGATCCACTGCGCGTCGTGCGCGTCGAGGCGATAGGCGTAGTGCAGCGACTCGGCGCCGGAGAAATACGGCGAGACGAACTCGAACGTCACGTTGTCGGCGTCGTAGGCCAGTTCCACCACGCCGCCGCGCACGAGGCTGCGGCGCAGCGGCGATTGCGCATCGCGCCAGCGCAGCGCGACCGGCACGTTGTTGAGCAGCAGGCTGGTCACGACCGGCGGCTGCGCGGGCGCCGGATCCACGGCAGCCGGATCGACGACGGTCATGCCGTCCAGACCGCCGAAGGCGACGCGCCCGTCGGGCAGCTGCGCCATCGAGCGTGCCCAGTAGCCGCGCGACAGGGTGCCGTCGCGGCGGCCGAAGTTGAGGATCTGTCCCGAGACCGGGTCGATGCGGCTGATGCCGACCGTGGTGCTGACCCAGATGTGTCCGCGGCGATCCTCGGCGATCTCGCCGACCGCGTCGGCGGCCAGGCCCTGGTGCGTGCCGAACACGCGGAAGGTCGGCGTCGCGGCCTGCTCGTCGTCGAGCAGCGCGACACCGCCGCCCTGCATGCCGACCCAGATACGTCCCTGGCGATCCTCGTGCAGCGCCGAGATCGAATCGCTGCCGAGTCCCCGCGCATCGCCGTCGCGCGCGCGCAGGCTCTCGGTGCGACCGCTGGCGCGGTCCAGCCGCCCGAGCCCGGCCGAGCGGTAGGCCAGATAGAACGCGCCGCGGCGGGTCTCCAGCACGCCGTTGACGGTGTCGCCGGCGAGGCTGGCCGGATCGGCCGGATCGTGCACGTGATGGCGAAAGCGGTCGCAGCCGGCGCACAGCTCGTCGAGGCCGTGATCGAGCGTGCCGACCCAGACGGTGCCGGCGGAATCCTCGTCGACGAACACCAGCGCATCGGCGGCGAGACTGCCCGGATCGGCCGGGTCATGACGGTAATGCTCGAAGCGCTCGCTGCCGGGACGCAGGCGATTCAGGCCGCCGCCGACCGTGGCGACCCACAGGCTGCCGTCGCGGCCACGCGTCAGCGACTGCACGAAATTGTGCGACAGCGAACCCGGATCGGCCGGATCGTGCGCATAGCGGCGCAGCACACCGCGCTGCAGATCGAAATGCACCAGGCCGCCGCCGTCGATGAGACCGACCCACAGCGTGCCGTCGGCATCCGCGTGTACGGCCAGCACCGGCCGCGACGGCAAGGCGCGCGGATCGCCGGCGACGGCGTCGACCTGGGTGAAGGCACGCGTGCGCGGATCGTGGATGCTGAAGCCGTTGGCCCAGGAACCGACGACGAGCAGGCCGCTGCGCTCGCGCAGCAGGCCCCAGAGCCGGTTGCCGGCGATGGAGTAGTCGCGCTCGTTGTGCGCATACAGCGAGAAATGCCGTTGCGCCGCGTCGTAGTACATCAGGCCGCGGTTGGAGCCGGTCATCCAGACATTGCCGTCGGCGTCAGGCAGCAGGCCGCGCACGGCGTCGTCGGGCAGGCTGTCGCCGGGCGCGGCGGAAATATCGTGACGCAGGCGCTGCAGCACCTGACCGTCGGCGCCGATCTGCAGCGCGCCCGCATCGGCCGTGCCTGTCCAGATGCTGCCGTCGGCGGCCTGCGCCAGCGCGAACACGTCCAGACGCTCCAGTTCGGCCGGCAACGGCAGGCGCACGGCGCCGTCCTCGCTCAGATGCAGCAGACCTTCGTGCGTGCCGAGCCAGACGCTGCCGTCGCGCGCCTGCAGCATCGCGCGGACCATGCGCAGCGCCGGCAGCGCGCCGAGCGGCAGGTCGCTGAAGCGGCGTTGCTCGCGGTCGAACCACTGCAGCCGGCCGGCCACGCTGGCGACCCAGAGCCGCTCGCGCCGGTCCAGCAGCAGCGCGGTCACGTGATTGGCGGCCAGCGCATCGCTGCGCGCGGGATCGGCGAGGAAATTGTCGAAGCGGTCCAGATCCGGATCGTAGCGACCGAGCCCGCCGCCCTGGGTCGCGATCCAGAGACCGCCGTCGCGCTCGGGCTGTATCGCCCAGACGTGGTTCTGCGCCAGCGACCAGCGGTCGGCGCGGTCGTGGCGATAGACCTTGAAGCCGTGGCCGTCGAAGCGGTTCAGGCCGTCCTGCGTGCCGATCCAGAGAAAGCCGTTGCTGTCCTGGGCGATCGCACGCGCCGTGGCCTGGGACAGGCCGTCCTCGGTGCTGAAGGTGCGAAAGCGCACCGTGTCGACGCCCGGCGCGTCGTCGGCGCGCAGCACGGGAGCGGTCAGCAGGCCGGCTGTCGCCAGCAACGCGACCACGAACCGCCGAGCTCGCTCCGGCCAGCGCCAGTCCACGCGTATTCTCCCCCTGCCGCGCATGCCGCGAGGCTAGCGGCGACCTTGCAACGGCACAACCGATGCCGCATTTCCGGTCGCGGCGGCGGCGAATTCCGCCGGATTTGCGGCCGCTTCCGCCAGTACCGTACGCAACCCGCTGCAACGGCCGCCGTTCAATTGCCGCAGCGCAACAGGCCGGCGCATAATCGGGCGGTTCGGCGCCCCGGCACCGCTCGTTCCGCCCCTCTTTCACGTTACCCGGAGAGATTCATGTCCGATATCGTCATCGTCGGCGCCAAGCGCACGGCCATCGGTTCCTTCCTCGGTCAGTTCAGCGGCGTTCCGACGCCGACCCTCGGCGCCGCCGCCATCAAGGCCGCGCTCGAACACGCCGGCGTCGGCGCGAACGACGTCGACGAAGTCATCATGGGCTGCGTGCTGCCGGCCAATCTCGGCCAGGCACCCGCACGCCAGGCGGCGCTGGCCGCCGGCCTGCCGGCCGCGACGGCCTGCACCACGATCAACAAGGTCTGCGGCTCGGGCATGAAGGCCATCATGCAGGCCCACGACGCGATCAAGGCCGGTTCGACGACGGTCGCCGTCGCCGGCGGCATGGAGTCGATGACCAACGCGCCGCACATGCTCCCGAATTCGCGCAGCGGCAACCGCTACGGCAATTTCGAGGCGGTCGACCACATGGCCTGGGACGGCCTGACCAATCCCTACGACGGCAAGGCCATGGGCGTGTTCGGCGAACAGTGCGCCGACAAATACCACTTCACGCGCGAGGAACAGGACGCCTACGCCGCCGAGACCGTGCGCCGCGCGCTGGCCGCCCAGGCCGGCGGCGCGTTCGCCGCCGAGATCGTTCCGGTCAAGGTCGCCACGCGCAAGGGCGAAGTGGAATACGCCACCGACGAACAGCCGTCCAAGTGCGACGTCAGCAAGATCGCCTCGCTGAAGCCGGCTTTCCGCAAGGAAAACGGCACGATCACCGCGGCCAGCTCCTCGAGCATTTCCGACGGCGCGGCAGCCACCGTGCTGATGAGCGCCGACGAAGCCGCGCGCCGCGGTCTCGCGCCGCTCGCGCGCATCGTCGCCCACGCGACGCACGCGCAGGAGCCGCAGTGGTTCACGACCGCGCCGGTCACGGCGATTTCCAACGTGCTGAAGAAGGCCGGCTGGAACGTCGCCGATGTCGACCTGTTCGAAGTCAACGAGGCCTTCGCCGTCGTCGCGATGGCGCCGATGCGCGAACTCGGCATCCCGCACGACAAGCTCAACGTCAACGGCGGCGCCTGCGCGCTCGGCCACCCGATCGGCGCCAGCGGCGCGCGCCTCGTCGTTACCCTGATCCACGCGCTCAAGAACCGCGGCCTCAAGCGCGGCGTCGCCTCGCTGTGCATCGGCGGCGGCGAAGCGACCGCGATCGCCGTCGAACTGGTCTGAGAACTTCTCCGCCAGCCGGACCGGGTCCGGCCGCAGCGCGCCGCCCGCGGCGCGCTGCGGCCGCGCCGAATACACATTCTCACAAAGCACACGCTTGCCTGAGTCCGCTGCCGGCTCAATACTGCCGCGCTACCGATCCCTGGAGGAGGAACCCGCAATGAAACTGCACCATGCCGTATTGAGTCTGGCCCTGATCGCCGGCCTCGCCGCCTGCAGCGCGCAGGACAAGCAGGCCGCCCAGCAGCAGGCCGACGCCGCCAAGCAGGCGGCCGCGCAGAAGATCGAGGAAGCCAAGAAGACCGCCGCCGAAGCCGTCTCGACGACCAAGGAAGCCGTCAAGGACGCCGCCACCGAGGTCAAGTCGGCCGCCGGCGACGCCGGCGACAAGATCAGCACCATGACCAGCGACGCCGGCCAGGCCATCAAGGACGGCGCCAGCGAGGTCAAGGAAGGCGCCAAGGAAGTCGGCCAGCAGATCAAGGACGGCGCCGTCGCCGCCGGTCACGAGATCAAGGAAGGCGCCAAGGCCGTCGGCCAGGAAGTCAAGGACACCGCGGTGCAGGCCAAGGAAGCGGCCAAGGAAGCCGTCAAGAAGGACTGAGCCCCGCCTCAGGCATCGCAACGAACCGGCCGCTTTCGCGGCCGGTTTGCTTTTCGGCGCAGGAACACGCCACTGCGAGCGGCCCCACGACGACCCGCGGCGCCATGACGCCGCCGCACAGCGGTCCGGAAACGAAAGCGCCCGGCCCGGTGCATGTCGCGAACGCCGACCTGCCGCCGGGAAACGGTACCGTGATCAGGCCGCACCGGCGCTGCGTACCGCCGGCGGCAACGCGCTCGCCACATCGCCCGGCCGGACGGCGGCCACCGCGCCGACGCGTTGCGGCGGCTTCGGCCGCGCGCTCGCCGTGACGGCACGCCGGCATGGCCCGCGGGACCGTCGGTTGCGTTGCCACGCCGACCGTAGCGATGCTTCCCGCCGACCGCCGCGCGCCGACCTGATGCACGGCCGGGCGTGATTTCCCATTGCTGGCGCGCTGTGATCTCATGCGCGCCTTCGTCCGACCCCGGAGCTGGGCATGACGCAACTTGAATCCAAGATTGATTCCCGCAGTCCCGAATTCCAGGCCAATGCGGCGCAGCTGCGCGCCGCGGTCGAGGATCTGCAGGCGCAGATGGCGCGCGTCGCGCTCGGCGGCGGCGAGAAGGCGCGCAGCAAGCACACCGAGCGCGGCAAGCTGCTGCCGCGCGAGCGCATACGCGCGCTGCTCGACCCGGGCTCGCCGTTCCTGGAACTGTCGCCGCTGGCCGCCCACGGCATGTACGACGACGCGGCGCCCTGCGCCGGCGTCATCACCGGCATAGGCCGCGTACACGGCCAGGAAGTCGTCGTCGTGGCCAACGACGCGACGGTCAAGGGCGGCACCTATTTCCCGATGACGGTGAAAAAACACCTGCGCGCGCAGGAAGTCGCGCTGGAGAACCGCCTGCCCTGCATCTATCTGGTCGATTCCGGCGGCGCATTCCTGCCGCTGCAGGACGAGGTATTTCCGGACAAGGAACATTTCGGCCGCATCTTCTACAACCAGGCGCGCCTGAGCGGCCTGGGCCTGGCGCAGATCGCCGTCGTCATGGGCTCGTGCACGGCCGGCGGTGCGTATGTGCCGGCCATGTGCGACGAGACCATCATCGTCAAGGAACAGGGCACGATCTTCCTCGGCGGCCCGCCGCTCGTGAAGGCGGCGACCGGCGAGATCGTCGACGCCGAATCTCTCGGCGGTGCCGACGTGCATACGAGCGTCTCGGGCGTGGCCGACCATTTCGCCGAGAACGACGCCCATGCCCTCGCGATCGCGCGCGACATCGTCAGGCACCTGAACCGGCGCAAGCAGCTGCCGGTCGCCGTGACCGCACCGCGCGAGCCGGCTTACGCCGCCGAAGATCTCTACGGCATCGTTCCGGCCGACACGCGCCGGCCGTTCGACATCCGCGAGATCATCGCGCGCATCGTGGACGGGTCAGAGCTTCAGGAATTCAAGGCGCGCTACGGCAAGACCCTGGTCTGCGGCTTCGCCCACATCCACGGTTATCCGGTCGGCATCGTCGCCAACAACGGCATCCTGTTCGCCGAGTCGGCGCTCAAGGGCGCGCACTTCATCGAGCTGTGCAACCAGCGCAACATTCCGCTGGTGTTCCTGCAGAACATCACCGGCTTCATGGTCGGCCGCAAGTACGAGAACGCCGGCATCGCCAAGGACGGCGCCAAGATGGTGACCGCCGTGGCCTGCTCGCACGTGCCGAAGTTCACCGTGATCATCGGCGGCAGCTTCGGCGCCGGCAATTACGCCATGTGCGGCCGCGGCTATCAGCCGCGCTTCCTGTGGATGTGGCCGAACGCGCGCATCAGCGTGATGGGCGGCGAACAGGCCGCCTCGGTGCTCGCGACCGTGCGCCGCGACGGCCTCGAAGCGGCCGGCACGACCTGGAGCGCCGAGGAAGAGGAAGCGTTCAAGTCGCCGATCCGCGCCCAGTACGAACGCCAGGGTCACCCCTACTACGCCAGCGCGCGCCTCTGGGACGACGGCGTCATCGACCCGGCCGACACGCGTCGCGTGCTCGGCCTCGCGATCTCGGCGAGCCTGAATGCACCGATAGAACCGCAGCGCTACGGCGTGTTCCGCATGTAACCCGACGCGGGCCAGCGGCACGCGCCCCGCGAATTCGCCGCGACACCCGCTCTCCCGAGCGGGCCTCGGAGAGAGCGTCCGGAGAAGCACCGGGAACGCGCCGGCCTGTCTCCAACGATGCGCATGCGCCGGGAACGGCGCGCCGAACATCGCTTGCCGCAACAGACCTCGGCTTCTGCCCTGTTTCAGGCCCTGCCCCAAGGTGCATTCCGTACCTGGCCGAGACGACCTTGCGGCGATCGAATTCCTGACCGCGACATCATCGAGCGACAAAAGACAAAAAAAACCCGACGCCTGCCACGGGCGCCGGGTTTTCTTTGTTCCGCAACGGCCGCCGCGGGCGGACCGCCGGCAAACCGTCTCTTTTTTTACAAATATCCACTTGCCGGACAGCTGAGGCATCGCCCGCCGCATGCGCGGCGGGCGATGTCCGCCGTCAGCTGATGCGCCGCGCGTGCTGGCGCCAGGCCACGGCGCCGAGGCCCAGCATCATCAGCAGCATCGCGAACCAGCCCAGCGCCGGCGCCGGCACCGGCGCGCTGCCCAGTACGACCAGCGGCACCGAGGCATTGCACGGGCCCGGCTGGCCGGACGGCATGCAGACCGTGTTCGACGACGGCGACACCGAGACCGTGTTGAGCAGGCTGCCGCTGGCGGTAGCCGCGATCTGCGCGTTGATCGCGTAGATCAGGGTTCCGCCGACCGGCAGCTGCGGCACGGTCTGGTGCAGCGCGCCCGTTCCGCTGGCGACCGGACAGACGGCGCCACCGGTGCCCGAGCAGGTCCAGATGAAGCCGATGATGCCGGCCGGGAACGGATCGTCGATGACGACGTTGCTGGCCGGGATCACGCCGACGTTGGCCACGGTGACCGTATAGGCCGCAGTGCCGCCGGCAGAGACCGACGTCACGTTGACGGTCTTGGTCACCTGCAGACGCGGCGACTGCTCGGTCGGCGTCAGCACGCACTCCGGACCGGCCGGCGGGCAGGCCGGCGGCGTCGTGCCGGTCAGGTAGGCGACGTTCGCGATCTGCGTCACGCCGAGCGCGATCGGGTTGGCGACCTGCACGACGACCGTCAGCTGCACCGTACCGCCGGCAGGCACCGACAGGCCGCTCCAGGTGACCACGCCGGCGGCGAAGGCGCCGCCGTTGTCGGCGCTGACGAAGGTGGTGTTCGCGTCGATGCGGTCGCTGACGCCGACGTTCGCCGCCGCCGTGCCGCCGGTGTTGCTCAACGTGATCGTGTAGGTCAGCGTCTCGCCGGGTTCGGCCACGCCGGGCTGCGCACCGCTTTCGCCGCTGAGTGCCTTGGTCACGGCGAGGTTGGGTGCGGTCGGAATCGTCACGCATTCCGGCGGAACCGGCGTGCTGCTGCAGATCGGCGGCGTGGTGCCGCTCTCGTAGGCGAGATTGGCGATCTGCGTGATGCCGGCCGGCAGCGGATTGGCCACGGTCACGGTGACGTTGAGGGCGAGGCTGCCGCCGGCCGCAACCGTCAGACCCGACCAGGTCACGGTGCTGCCGCTCAGGCTGCCGCCGTTGGTCGCGCTGACGAACACGACGTTCGCATCCAGCGGATCGACCACGCCGACATTCGTCGCCGCCGCGCCGCCGCTGTTGCTCAACGTGATCGTGTAGACCAGCGTTTCACCCGGCTCGGCCACGCCGGCCACGCTGCCGCTTTCGCTGCTCAGCGTCTTGACGATGCGTACGTCGGCCTGCAGCGGATGCGTCGTGCTGCAGCTCGTGCAGTCCGGCGGATTCGTGCCGCCGCCGCCCGTCGCCGTCACGGCGTTGCTGACCGAACCGGTGGCGTTCGCATTGACCGTCGCGGTGTAGCTGACCGCATACGTGCCCGGCGCCGTGCCGCTCGGCAGGGTGCACTGCACCGTGCCCGTGCAGGTGTAGGCACCGGCGCTCGTCACGGAACCGAAGGTCTGGTTCGCGCTGATCGTGTCGGCCAGCACCAGCGGGCTCGTGAGCGCGGCGTTGGCCACGGTCGCGGTCACCGTATAGGTGATGGTCTGGCCCGGGGTCACGGTCGCGCCGCTGGCCGGGTTCGAGCTCTTGACCACGCGGATCGCCGGGTTCAGCGGATGCGTCGTGCTGCACGTGGTGCAGTCCGGCGGATTGCTGCCGCCACCGCCGGTCGCCGTGACGCTGTTGCCGACCGTGCCGGTCGCGTTCGTGTTGACCGTCGCGGTGTAGCTGACGGCATACGTGCCCGGCGCGGTACCGCTCGGCAGGGTGCACTGCACCGTGCCCGTACAGGTATAGGCACCGGCACTCGTCACGGAACCGAAGGTCTGGTTCGCGCTCAGGGTGTCGGACAGCACCAGCGGTGCCGTCAGCGCGGCATTGGCCACGGTCGCGGTCAGCGTGTAGGTGATCGTCTGGCCGGCCGAGACGGCCGTGCCGCTGGCCGGGTTCGACGTCTTGACGACGACGATGCCCGGATTGAGCGGATGCGTCGTGCCGCAGCTCGTGCAGTCCGGCGGATTGGAACCGCCGCCGCCCGTCGCCGCGACGCTGTTGCCCACGGTACCGGTCGCATTCGTGTTGACCGTCGCGGTGTAGCTGACCGCGTACGTGCCCGGCGCGGTACCGCTCGGCAGGGTGCACTGCACCGTACCGGTACAGGTATACGCACCGGCGCTCGTGACCGAGCCGAAGGTCTGGTTGGCCGACAAGGTGTCGGTCAGCACCAGCGGCGCGGTCAGCGCAGCATTCGCCACGGTGGCCGTCACGGTGTAGGTGATGGTCTGACCCGCGATCACCGGCGAGCCGCTGGCCGGGTTCGAGGTCTTCACGACGACGATGCCCGGGTTGAGCGGATGCGAGGTGCCGCAGGTCGTGCAGTCCGGCGGATTGGAACCGCCGCCGCCCGTCGCCGCGACGCTGTTGCCCACGGTGCCGGTCGCGTTCGCGTTGACCGTCGCGGTGTAGCTGACCGCGTACGTGCCCGGCGCGGTACCGCTCGGCAACGTGCATTGCACCGTACCGGTACAGGTATACGCACCGGCGCTCGTGACCGAGCCGAAGGTCTGGTTGGCCGACAAGGTGTCGGTCAGCACCAGCGGCGCGGTCAGCGCGGCATTCGCCACGGTGGCCGTCAGCGTATAGGTGATCGTCTGGCCCGCAGCGACCGCCGTGCCGCTGGCCGGGTTCGAGGTCTTCACGACGACGATGCCCGGGTTGAGCGGATGCGAGGTGCCGCAGGTCGTGCAGTCCGGCGGATTGGAACCGCCGCCGCCCGTCGCTGCGACGCTGTTGCCGACCGTGCCGGTCGCGTTCGCGTTGACCGTCGCGGTGTAGCTGACCGCGTACGTGCCCGGCGCCGTACCGCTCGGCAACGTGCATTGCACCGTACCGGTACAGATATACGCACCGGCGCTCGTGACCGAGCCGAAGGTCTGGTTGGCCGACAAGGTGTCGGTCAGCACCAGCGGCGCAGTCAGCGCGGCATTCGCCACGGTGGCCGTCAGCGTATAGGTGATCGTCTGACCCGCAGCGACCGCCGTGCCGCTGGCCGGGTTCGAGGTCTTCACGACGACGATGCCCGGATTGAGCGGATGCGAGGTGCCGCAGGTCGTGCAGTCCGGCGGATTGTTGCCGCCGCCGCCCGTCGCCGCGACGCTGTTACCGACCGTGCCGGTCGCGTTCGTGTTGACCGTCGCGGTGTAGCTGACCGCATACGTACCCGGCGCGGTACCGCTCGGCAACGTGCATTGCAGCGTACCGGTACAGGTATACGCACCGGCGCTCGTGACCGTACCGAAGGTCTGGTTGGCCGACAGCGTGTCGGTCAGCACCACCGGTGCGGTCAGCGCGGCGTTCGCCACGGTCGCCGTCAGCGTATAGGTGATCGTCTGACCCGCCGTCACGGCCGCACCGCTGGCCGGGTTCGAGGTCTTGACCACGGTAACGGCCGGGCTCAGCGGATGCGTCGTACTGCAGCTCGTGCAGTCCGGCGGATTGGAACCGCCGCCACCCGTGGCCGCGACGCTGTTGCCGACCGTGCCGGTCGCGTTCGCGTTGACCGTCGCGGTGTAGCTGACCGCATACGTACCCGGCGACGTACCGCTCGGCAGGGTGCACTGCACCGTGCCCGTACAGGCATAGGCGCCGGCACTCGTCACGGAACCGAAGGTCTGGTTCGCGCTCAGGGTATCGGTCAGTACGAGCGGGCTGGTCAGGGTGCCGTTGGCGACCGTCGCCGTCAGCGTATAGGTGATCGTCTGGCCCGGCAGCACGGCCGTACCGCTGGCCGGGTTCGAGGTCTTGACCACGGTGACGGCCGGATTCAGCGGATGCGTCGTGCTGCACGCGGTGCAGTCCGGCGGATTCGTTCCGCCGCCGCCGCTTGCGGTCACGTTGTTGTTGACCGAGCCGGCCGCGTTCGCGTTGACCGTCGCGGTATAGCTGACCGCATAGGTTCCCGGCACCGTGCCGCTGGGCAGGGTGCACTGCACCGAACCGGTACAGGCATACGCACCGGTGCTAGTGACCGAACCGAAGGTCTGGTTCGCGCTGATCGTGTCGGTCAGCACCAGCGGTGCGGTCAGGGTGCCGTTCGTGACGGTCGCCGTCAGCGTGTAGGTGATCGTCTGACCCGGGATCACGGCCGTACCGCTGGCCGGGTTCGAGGTCTTGACCACGGTGACGGCCGGATTCAGCGGATGCGTCGTGCTGCACGCGGTGCAGTCCGGCGGATTCGTTCCGCCGCCGCCGCTTGCGGTCACGTTGTTGTTGACCGAGCCGGCCGCGTTCGCATTGACCGTCGCGGTATAGCTCACGGCATACGTGCCCGGCGCCGTGCCGCTCGGCAGGGTGCACTGCACCGAGCCGGTACAGGCATACGCGCCGGCACTCGTCACGGAACCGAAGGTCTGGTTCGCACTGATCGTGTCGGTCAGCACCAGCGGCGCCGTCAGCGCGCCGTTGGCCACGGTCGCGGTCAGCGTGTAGGTGATGGTCTGGCCAGGAATCACGGCCGCGCCGCTGGCCGGGTTCGAGGTCTTGACGACCGTGACCGACGGATCCAGCAGATGCGTCGTGCTGCAGGTCGTGCAGGTCGGCGGATTGTTGCCGCCGCCACCCGTCGCGGTGACGTTGTTGTTGACCGAGCCGGCCGCATTCGCATTGACCGTCGCGGTATAGCTGACGGCATACGTGCCCGGCGCCGTGCCGCTGGGCAGGGTGCACTGCACCGTGCCCGTACAGGTATAGGCACCGGCACTCGTCACGGAACCGAAGGTCTGGTTCGCACTGATCGTGTCGGTCAGCACCAGCGGTGCGGTCAGCGCGGCGTTGGCCACCGTCGCCGTCAAGGTGTAGGTGATGGTCTGGCCCGGCGTGACCGCCGTGCCGCTGGCCGGATTGGAGGTCTTCACGACCGTGACAGCCGGGCTCAGCGGATGGCTGGTGCTGCAGGTCGTGCAGTCCGGCGGGTTGCCGCCGCCACCGCCGGTCGCCGCGACACTGTTGCCGACCGTGCCGGTCGCGTTCGTGTTGACCGTCGCGGTGTAGCTGACGGCATACGTACCCGGCGCCGTGCCGCTGGGCAGGGTGCACTGCACCGTGCCCGTGCAGGAGTAGGCGCCGAGGCTCGTGACCGAGCCGAAGGTCTGGTTGGCCGACAAGGTGTCGGTCAGCACCAGCGGCGCGGTCAGCGCGGCGTTGGTCACCGTCGCGGTCAGGGTGTAGGTGATGGTCTGGCCCGCGGCCACGGCCGTGCCGCTGGCCGGGTTCGAGCTCTTGACCACCGTGACGCCCGGATTCAGCGGATGCGTCGTGCTGCAGGTCGTGCAGGTCGGCGGATTACCGCCGCCGCCCGTAGCCACGACGCTGTTGCCCACGGTGCCGGTCGCGTTCGTGTTGACGGTCGCGGTATAGCTCACGGCATACGTGCCCGGCGCCGTGCCGATCGGCAGGGTGCACTGCACCGTGCCCGTACAGGCATAGGCGCCGGCGCTCGTGACGGAACCGAAGGTCTGGTTCGCGCTCAGCGTGTCGGTCAGCACCAGCGGCGCGCTCAGCGACGCATTGGCGACTGTCGCGGTCAGCGTGTAGGTGATGGTCTGGCCCGCCGTCACGGCCGCGCCGCTGGCCGGGTTCGAGGTCTTGACGACCGCGATGGACGGGCTCAGCGGATGCGTCGTGCTGCAGGTCGTGCAGGTCGGCGGATTGCCGCCGCCGCCCGTGGCCGCGACGCTGTTGCCGACCGAGCCGGTCGCATTCGCATTGACCGTCGCGGTGTAACTGACCGCATACGTTCCCGGCGCCGTACCGCTGGGCAAGGTGCACTGCACCGTGCCCGTGCAGGAGTAGGCGCCGAGGCTCGTGACCGAGCCGAACGTCTGGTTCGCGCTGATCGTGTCGGTCAGCACCAGCGGCGCGCTCAGCGCGGCATTGGTGACCGTCGCGGTCAGGGTGTAGGTGATGGTCTGGCCCGCGGACACGGCCGTTCCGCTGGCCGGATTCGAGGTCTTGACGACCGTGACGGCCGGATTCAGCGGATGCGTGGTGGTGCAGGTCGTGCAGGTCGGCGGGTTACCGCCGCCGCCCGTGGCCACGACGCTGTTGCCGACCGTGCCGCTCGCGTTCGCGTTGACCGTCGCGGTATAGCTGACCGCGTAGGTACCGGGTGCCGTGCCGACCGGCAGGGTGCACTGCACGGTGCCGGTGCAGCTGTACGCGCCGAGGCTCGTGACCGAGCCGAAGGTCTGGTTGGCCGACAAGGTGTCGGTCAGTACCAGCGGTGCGCTCAAGGTTCCGCCGGTGACCGTCGCGGTCAGGGTATAGGTGATGGTCTGGCCCGTGGTCACGGCCGTGCCGCTGGCCGGATTGGAACTCTTGGCGACCGAGATCACCGGCGGCGGCAGATTGTGGGAAACGCTGCACGGGCCGCAGGTCGGCGGATTGGTCCCGCCGCCGCCCGTGGGCACGACGTTGTTGGCGACGCTGCCGACGGCCGAGCTGTTCACGGTCGCGGTATAGGTCACGGCGTAGGTGCCGGTGGCAGTGCCCGCCGGCAAGGTGCAGGTCAGGCTGCCGCTGCACGTGAAGCTGCCCGCGCTGGTCACGCTACCGAAGGTCAGGCCCGTGCCGAGCGTGTCGGCCAGGTTCAACGTGGTCACCAGCGGCGCGTTGGCGACGGTGACGTTGAGCGTGTAGGTGATCGTGTCGCCGATGTTGACCTGCGAGCCCGCAGCCGGCGTCGAACTCTTGACGACGTCGATGATGGGCTTGGCGACGAGGGTCTGCGCGGTGGCGGTGTTCGGGGCCGGAGCGCCGACCGTTTCATTCGTCGCGGCGATCGTCGTCGTGATCGGAATCGGACCCGGGTTGGTCGGCGCGACGACGTAGTTGAAGTTGAACGTCAGCGACTGGCCCGGCGTCAGGCTGGTCGGCATGCCGGTGAAGGTGATCGTGCAGGCCGGGGCCGGGTTGTAGGTCGCGGTGACGCCGCCGGGAACCAGCGAGAACGTGACCGCGGCCGGACAGGTCGTCGGCGTCGCCGGATTGCCGAGGGCGACGGTATAGGTCACGCCGGTGGCGGTGGTGTCGCCGGCGTTGCTGAAGACGAAGCTGCCGTAGGCCGTGCCGCCGCTGATGACCGACGAGCTGACGCTGACCTGGGTGGTCACGTCGACACCCACGGTCGGCGGCACGATGACGACCGGCTCATTGAACTGCGGCGTCTTTTCCAGTGCCCAGAGGTCCAGGCCCTTGGCCGTGCCGAAATACTCGTTCGCGCTGTTGTTGCAGTCGCTGTTGTCGTCGTTGGACCCGCCCCAGGAACGGTAGTAGTTGCCGGTGCCGCCGAGGTTGGCATTGGCCGAGTCGACGCCGAGCAGCGAATAGCTCGGTACCGGCTGGGCGATCAGGCTGCCGGCGCCGCAGAGATGGCCGTTGAGCGCGCCGATCAGCGTGCCGTTGGCCGCGCGGTAGCCGCGGTCGTCGTAGTAGACGATCGTGTCCTGCGAGCCGTTGAGCTTGGCCAGGGTCGGGCCGCCCTTGACGTTGGCTTCGACGTCGACCATCGGGAAGTGGATTTCGCCGTTGCGGCCGGTGATGCGGAAGGTGTAGTTGCCGGCAGGGAACGGCGTGTTGCTGTTGTCGCGGCCGTCCCACAGCACGCTGTGGGTACCGGTCAGTGCGATGCCGGTCAGCACGCGGTTCAGCGGATTGGCCGGATCGAAGTCGATGCCATCGCGGCTGACCACGATTTCATAGGTCAGCGTGTTGACCGTGTTGAACGTGAAGATGCCGCCCGTGGAATAGGTCGAGCTGTTGCCGCCAAGGTTGCCGACGAAGGTCGGCGAGTTCAGCTGCGGCGCAGCCGGCACGGCCGGAATCGCCAGTGCGCTGAGCACGCGGTTGACTTCGGTGTCGTTCGGGCCGCTCGGCGAGACGTCGCTGAAGAAGATCGGGTACTGCGGCGCCTGCGCGGTCACGCCGGCCGTGCCCGAAGGACCGCCGGTGGAGGCCGCATTCGCGCCGCGGTAGTCGTGATACAGCGCCGAGCCGTTGGTGTCGATGAAGCCCGCCGCATTGGCATAGAACGCCGCGCGGTTCGGATCCAGACCGCGGAAGCTCTGCCGGTAGCGATAGCCGTCCAGCGAGACGTAGTACAGATCGTTGTAGAGCTGGCGGCCGTTGGCGTTGTTGTAGATCGTCCACGCATAGGTGAACAGACGCCCGTTCAGATCGGTCAGCGACGATGCGCTCGCACGCACGGTCACGTCCCAGGCCGAGGTCAGGTTGTTCTGCAGGATCTGCGGCGTCGCGACCGAGGCATTGTTGGTCGCACCGCCGCTGGTCGCGCCGGTGAAGCGCACGCCGTAGATGCCGGTGCTCGGCGCGACGTACGAACACGGCGTGAAGCCGTTGGTGACCGTGGCCGTGCCGTCGGCGCTGTTCGGACCTGCCAGCTCCTGCGCACGCGTGGCGATCGTGCCGCGGCCGGCCTGGCTGCTGCAGCTGAAGTTGGCCGTGCCCGGAATCGTCTCCGAACCCTTCGCCCCGAAGGACTGCGGGTTGTAGACGAAGACGTCGCCGCCGTTGCTGCGGTTGCGCGAGCCGAGCAGGATGTTCTCGCCCGCGCGCGCATAGACGTAAAGGAACTGATTGCCCGCCGCGACCCCGGCGAAATTGGTGGCGTTGCTGGCATCGAGCACGCCGCGCGAACCGGCGGCGTTGTAGGTGCTCGGATACAGCGTGCGGCTGCCTTCGGCGAAGGCCGACATACAGAACGGCAGTGCCAGCAGCGCTAGCCACGCCCGCGCGCGACTTTGTCGCGGACGCGCTGAAACAGTCCTTTCAGCTGGGGTTGATGACATGACTCGGTCCCTCTGTAGAGTTGCAACAATCGCTGCATTGTTAGCAGCGTTATCGGGCGCAAGGATCGTTAATTCCTCGGTAACGGGCCATGCGCACCCCCTCACGAAAACTCACGCAATCTCACGCGCAAGCCGGTCGATGGTGGCGATGCGAATCCATCCGCGCGCACGGAGACGCCGCCGCGCAGAAGCGGAAATCGCAAAAAACGCCGGGATTACCTGCAGATTCGCCGTGGCGCCGTCACGCCGCATCGGTGATGCGGCGCACAGCGGCAAGGCGGCAGCGCGGCTCCGGTGCCCTGCTCACCGAAGCTGCGTCGCCATTGTTACTTTTCTTTCACCAAACGCCGCGCAGGTCCTTGCGCATCAGGCATTCACCGCCCTGGGCATCTCGCCCGACGTATCCGCGGCAGCAACCGCCAGCGGCAGCGTGATGTGGAACGTCGTTCCTCGACCCGGTGCGCTGTCGACGTCGAGACTGCCGCCGCAGACCGACACGATCTCGCCGACGACCGCCAGGCCCAGACCGCTGCCCTGTCCATCGGCGCTGGTCGTGAAGAACGGCTCGAACACACGCTGTCGTACGGCTTCGTCCATGCCGCGCCCGCTGTCGTTGAACGACAGCGCGACGCGCGCCGAAGGCCTGGCCTGCACGGCGATCGTGAAGCGGCCGCCGTCGGGCATGGCCGTGTTCGCGTTGGCGGCCAGGTTCAGCACGACCAGCTCGAACTCGCTGCGGTCCATGCGGATGTCCTGCGCCAAAGGCGCCGGCTCGAACGCGAGGCGCACGTCGGGCCCGAAAAGCTGATGCAGCATGGGCTGCATTTCCGCGAGCGCGGTGTTGACGTCGAAGGTCTCGGGCACGGCGTTGCCGCGGTGGCTGAAGTTCGTCAGCTTGCGGCTGACCGCGCTGGCACGGCGCGCCGCGGACTCGACGCCGGCCAGCGCCGCGCGCATCGGCTCCTCGCCGTCGGCGGCCATGCCGCGCGCCGCGTAGCCGAGCACGAGGGTCAGCAGATGATTGAAGTCGTGCGCGACGCCGGCGGCGAGCCGTCCCACCGCTTCGACTTTCTGCGAGTGCACGAGCTGGTTGTACAGGCGCTCGCGCTCGACGACTTCGGCTTCGAGCCGGGTCTTGGCCTGCGCGAGCTCGTCGCCGCGCGCCCGCGCCGACGCCAGGCTTTCGCGCAGCGCCACGCTGCTGCGATCGACCACTATCGCAATGAACAGGAAGATCAGCATGCTGATCACCGCATCGACCGCGAGCGCCAGGCTCGGATCCGGATTGGTTGCCGCGCGCGCGTCGTGCCAGCAACCGATCGCGAAGGCCACGGCCATCCACAGGTACAGCAGCCAGAGTACGTGCCGGCCCGCCATCAATCCGGCGATCACGAGCCAGACCACTTGTATCGGCGCCTCAAAGCGGTTCGCCGCCAAGCCCTGACTGGCGTAGGCATCCATCAGCAGCACGGCGACGGCGCCGAGCAGCAGACGCAGCGCGAGCTGGAAGCGCCCGCGGCGGATCAGCAGGATGCAGACCGCGGCCAGCAGGCTCAGGCCGAGGCTGCCGAGCATGGCGCCGAATTCCGCAGGCCGCCAGGGCACACCGCTGAACAGCGCGCGATACAGCCAGGTCAGCGGAGGAAACACCGCCAGCATCAGCAGCACGACCAGCAGGGTCGGCGCGTTGCGCCGATCCACCTCGTCGGCGACGGGCACGTTGCGCAGCCAGTTCAACCCGGCACGCCAGCCCCGCGCGACCACGAATCCGTCAGCCATGTCCTTTCCCCTGTTTGCCGCCTTCCTACCCGGTCGCCACGGACTCGTTCCCCAAGGTCCGCAGGCGTTGCTTGCGATTCATCAGCCCGGCACCAGCACGTAGCCGACGCCGCGCACCGTATGCAGCGGCAATGCCGGCATGCCGCTGTCGACGAGTTTGCGGCGCAGGCGATGCATGACCATGTCCAGACGATGCGGATCGAACGTATCGGTATCGTCGGCCAGCGCCGCGATCAGCGTGTCGCGCTGCACCGTCGAGTTCGCGGAAGCGAACAGCATCTGCAGCAGCACACGCTCGGTGGCGCTCAGATCTACCGTCACGCCGTCCGGCGCGATCAGTCGCCAGCCGTCCGCGCCGAGGGCCCAGGCACCGCCGCCATTGCTGCACGGCGTGGCGAGCCGGCGCGCGACGCTGCGCACCGTCGCGCAGACGACGGTTGCGTCGACGGGCTTGGTCAGATACGCATCGGCACCGAGATCGAGGCCGCGCACGCGATCGGCGGCGGTCACGCGGCCGGTCAGCATGACGATGCCGACCGTGGAGTTTCCGCGCAGATAGCGCGCGACCTCGAAGCCGCTCTGGTCCGGCAGACGGATGTCGAGCACGACGATGTCGGGCATGCGGTCGAGCATCGCCCGGTACAATTCGGCAGCGCTGCCCGCGACGACGACGCTGCAGCCGTCGGCGCGCAGGGCCGGAGCGAGTATGGCGTCGCGCAGTTCCGCATCGTCCTCGACGAGGGCTACGTGCAGAGACGAAGACTGAAGCGCGGCGGAACGGGAGCTCATACCGCAATGATAGGGGCTTGGTCTGTGAGTGGCTACGGGAAACGATGTAGCGATTCGTGACAAAAGCGACGCTCGCTCGCGACGAACGAAGCGCGATTTTCCCTCCCTGCCGTCGCACCGCCATCGTCGCCGTTGCGATTTCGCCGCGACGTCCTGCAAAAAATCGCCGCGAGCCGACGCAAGCACGCCGTGCCGCACCGATGAGAAAATCGAATTTGTAAAAAAGCGCTACGACCGCCGGCCGCGGAATTCGCAACGACGCGCTCACCCTGCACTGGCCGCTTCGGCGCTGATCGCGAGCGCGTGCCGATGCCTCGCGATTGCCGCGCGAGGCATCACGACCAGGGCATCGGGCCCGGCGCGCAAGGCCGCCCCGGACGCAGCGCACGCCGCCGCGCCCGCCGGCAGTTTCCGCACGAACGAGGACGGCTCGCCGCATCGTGCGACGGCGACCGCGTTGCGACGACCGCGCCAACGGCCGGCAACGCCGCATCCGCGGCGCCGGATCGCCAACGACGGTCCCGGCAGCTCGCGCACAACACGGATGCGGCGACTGAAATTGTCACTATGTGCCGCAATCGGGGCGCCGGCCGCCGCACTGCGCCGGGCGGCCTACCGCAGGGTAGGTCAGGCGCTACCGTTCAGCGGCGTTTCATTCTGCGCGTGCGCGCGGTCACGAAGCCGCGCACGCGCCGCGCGTATCGTGTGCCGGCCAGTTCCGGGGAAACCATCATGTCTCTGACCCGCCGCTGCGGCGCGCTGCTGCTCTGCGCCGCCTTCGTCACGCCCGCCGCGCAGGCGCGCACCTTCTTCAAGTCCGGCTTCGAACCCGCCACCGACATTCCGGCCACGGATGGAGAAGCCGCCCGCTTCCTGACCCAGGCCACCTTCGGCCCCAGCACGACCGATATCGCCAGGCTGCGCCAGATCGGCTATTCGGCCTGGATAGACCAGCAGATCAACGCGGTGCCGATGACCGCGGCGCGACCGCACATGGAAGCCGTCAGCGCCGCGATGACCGCAGCCGGCACCGGCGACGCGATCGGCCAGAACCAGCGCCTGAGCCGCTGGTTCCACACCGCCGCGACCGGTCCCGACCAGTTGCGCCAGCGCGCCGCCTGGGCGCTGTCGCAGATCTTCGTGATCTCCGACAGCAACGGCGCGATCAGCGGCGAACCGATCCAGATGAGCGAGTACTGGGACCTGCTCGCGCGCAATGCCTTCGGCTACTACCGCACCCTGCTCGACGAGGTCAGCTACAACCCCTCGATGGGCAAGTTCCTGAGCCACTTCCGCAACCGCAAGGCGGCCACCGGCCGCGAGCCCGACGAGAACTACGCACGCGAAGTCATGCAGCTGTTCTCGATCGGCCTGGTCGAACGCAACCTCGACTACTCGCCGTTGCTGCAGGCCGGCCAGCCGATACCGACCTACGACCAGAACGTCATCAGCAACTACGCCAAGGTATTCACGGGCTTCGCCTACAACAACGCCGGCACCAACCTGTTCGGCGGCACCAACACCTATCTGCCGATGTCCTGCGTGGCGACCGAGCACGACACCACGCTCAAGACCGTCGTCGGCGGCACGACGATCGCGGCCGGGCAGACCTGCGCGGCCGACGTGCGCGACGGCCTGAACCTGCTGGCCTCCCACGCCAACGTCGCGCCGTTCATGGCGCGACAGCTGATCCAGCGCTTCACGACCAGCAACCCGTCGCCGGCCTACATCACGCGCGTCGCGCAGAAGTTCAACAACAACGGCGACGGCGAGCGCGGCGACCTCGGCGCGGTGATCCGCCAGATCCTGCTCGATCCGGAAGCGCGTGCGGCCAATCCGCCGGCCAGCTTCGGCAAGATCCGCGAGCCGCTGCTGCGCCTGACCGCCGTGCTGCGCGCCTGGGATTTCCAGCTGCCGGCGGCGACCGCCTACGGCGAGATCCGCATGGGCATGACCAACCCGTTTCCGGTCTACGGCCAGCGTCCGCTCGGCGCAGCGACCGTGTTCAATTTCTACGAGCCGGACTACCAGCCCCCGGGCGCGATCGCCAACGCCAATCTGTATGCGCCGGAGATGCAGATCATCAACGAAGGCTCGACCTACACGATCTCCAACAGCCTGGCCGACTACACCTTCCGCTATTACGCCGGCATGACCAATCCGCCGACCGACCGGCCACTGATCGACGTGACCGCATTGACCAGCCTGGCCACGCCGACGGCCATGGTCGACGAGGTCAACAAGCGCATGTTCTACGGCCAGATGACGGCCAACACCCGCACCACCCTGATCAACATGCTGAGTTTCATGAACGGCGCCTCGGCGAGCGAGAAGGCACGCTCGCTGCTGCAGGTCGCCGCCATGTCGCCCGAATTCGCCACGCAACGCTGAGGATCCGCCGCGATGAAACAGAACGAACTCAAACGCCGGCGCTTCCTGCAGCAGCTCGGCCTCACGCTCTGCGCCGGCGGCGCCTCGGCACTGCTGCCGCAGCTGCGCCTCGTGAATTCGGCGCTGGCCGCCGACAAGGGCTCGGTCGCCGGCTATCGCGCACTGGTCTGCGTCTACCTGGCCGGCGGCAACGACTCGTGGAACATGCTGATCCCGTACGACACGACGCGCCACGGCATCTATGCCGCCGCGCGCGGCGGCGTCTACAACGCGACGACGAACGCCGGCGGTCTGGCCATCGACCGCGCCGCGCTGACCGCGCAGTTCCAGATCACCGACAGCGCGACCGGCGCGCAGTATGCGGTCAATCCGGGCAATGCCACCTACCCCACCGGCATGAGCGACCTCGCGACGATCTACCGCGCGAACAAGCTCGCGTTCATCGCCAACGTAGGCACTCTGGTGAGGCCGATCACCAAGACCGAATACAACAACACGCCGGCCCTGCGCCCGCCGCAGCTGTACTCGCACAACGACCAGGAAAACCTATGGCATCTGGCGCGCACGAGTGCGAGCAATGCCGGCTGGGGCGGCCTCGTCGCCGACCGCACGCGTCTGAACAACGTCAACCAGGCCCTGTCGCCGTGCATCTCGCTGGCCGGCTCCAACCGCTTCGAGGTCGGTGACAGCACGTTTCCGTACCAGATGTCCTCGGGCGGCCTGACCGGTCTGAGCAACATCTACAACTCTGCCAGCAGCACCGGCGGCACCTACGGCTCGCAGCGCGCCGGCGCGCTGGACCTGCTGCTGTCCGACACCGGCAATCCGTCGCTGCTGACCCAGGAATACGCGCGCACATTCAAGCGCGGCCGCGACCTCTACGACCTCGTCAACTCCGCGCTGACCGCGACCGACGGTTCGGGCAACGTGACCACGGTGTTTCCTACCGGCAACTCGCTGGCCGACCAGCTCAAGATGGTCGCGCGCATGATCAGGATCTCGCGCGAATCCAGCGGCCAGATCCGGCACCAGCGCCAGATCTACTACGTGCGCCTGGGCGGCTTCGACCTGCACGACGGCCTGATGGCGACGAACCAGAACGGCCACGGCGCACTGCTGAACCGCGTCTCGCAGGCGCTGGCCGCATTCTGGACCGCGCTCGGCGAGATCGGCGCGCAGAACGAGGTGACCGCGTTCACGATGAGCGAGTTCGCGCGCACCCTGAGCTCCAACGGCAACGGCTCGGACCATGCCTGGGGCGGCGTGCAGCTGGTCATGGGCGGGGCGGTCAACGGCGGCCGGCTCTACGGCACCTTCCCGGACCAGACCCTCAACAACGCGATCAGCTTCTCGCGCGGCCAGACGATTCCGGCGACCAGCGTCGACCAGATGGCCGCGACCCTGGCGCGCTGGATGGGCGTGACCGGCAGCAACGACCTGGCCGCGATCTTCCCGAACCTGATCAACTTCCCGACGGCCGATCTGGGCTTCATGCAGGCCTGAGCCGCACCGCTCGCGGGGCCGGCCGCAGCACGCGGCCGGCCCCGTCGACAGGGCGCCTCGAAAAACGCCGAGGTGCCCGCGGCACGCTGACGTGCCGCTCGCGGTCGAGCGCTTGCGCGCTTGATCGGCGCAGACCAGCCTGGACCTGCGCCGGACTCGCCGGCTCGGAAAACCGTCGGGACGACGGTGTTCCGGAGGTTCCCGATACGGAACAACGCGGCGGTCAGAAACGTGCCTTGAACTCCACGCCCCAGGTGCGCGGCTCGTTGAGGAAGCCGGTCAGATTGTTGAAATCCAGGCCGCCGACGATGACCTTGCGATCGGTGATGTTGCGGCCGAACAGGGCGAGTTCGTAGTCGCCGTAATGCCAGTCGTAGCCGAGGCGCAGGCCGCCTTCGAGCAGCGGCTTGCCGATGAACTCCACCGACTCGTAGAGGAAGAAATCGACTTCGCTGCGATAGGCCCAGTCGGTATGGACGAAGAACTCGCCGTCGCCGACCGGCACTGCGTAGCGCGCGGTCAGGTTGTACACGTTGCGCGGCGCCTGCGGCAGCGGATTGCCGTCGATGCGTACGGTGCCGGCAACGCTGCCCGGCGGATCGAGCAGGGTACACGGCGCGGCGCATTGCACGACGGCGAGGCTCGGGTCGCGGATCTCGGTCGGATTCCAGCTCGCGCCGAAGGTGACCAGGAAGTGTTCGCTGAGCAGCGCTTCCAGATCGAGCTCGGCGCCGTGGCCGGCCGCCTTGTCCGCATTGAGCAGGCGCGCGATGTTCGCGTTGCCGCCGACGGCCGTCAGCTGCGGGTCGTCGATCGTATAGCGATAGAAGGCCAGTCCCAGGCGCAGGCGGTCGTCCCAGAGCTGCGCCTTGAGCCCGGCCTCCCAGGACAGCACGGTTTCCGACTGGGCCACGGTCACGAGTTCGTCGCTCGGCAGGGTCGCGTCGGCGAACATCAGCCGTCCCTGCACGCTCGGCGCGCGGAAGCCGCGGGCGACGCGTCCGTAAAGATTGACCTGATCGCCGGCCTGATAGACCGCACTGAAATCCCCGCTCACGTCGGTGTCGCTGGGCTTCACGCGGATCGGCGCGATCGGCGGACCGAACGGGCCGGTCACGCGCTCGGCCACGAACACCTTGCGATCGTCGCTGTAGCGCAGGCCGCCGCGCAGCTTCAGACGGTCGCTGAGATCGTAGTCGGCCGAGGCGAACACCGCCCAGGCCTGATTGTCCTGCTTCTGCGTCGCATAGCCGTTCGGCGGCCGGCCCGGTGCGAGGGTGTCGTAGCTGAAGGTCTCGGCCGTGATCGACTCGTCGAAGCCGAACACGCCGGCCTGCCAGTCCAGGCGCCCCCACTCGTCGGACTCGATGCGCAGTTCCTGGCTCAGCTGGCGATGATGCGGCAGGCCGTCGGCCGATTCGGCCGGGAATGGAATCAGGCCGGGACCGTAACTGCCCTCGCCGAGGAACACCGCGCCGTAGCCGCCGTCGATGTCGCCGCGGCTGTAGGCGTCGACGCTCTCGTAGCCGGTGATCGAATGCAGGGTCGTGCTGCCGAGGTCCCGGCGCAGGCGCAGATTGGCGCCGATCTGGTCCAGGTTCTGCTCGTTGCGGCCGTCGATCGACACGCGGTCGCGGCGGAACCCGCCGAGGAGGTCGTTGCTGCCGGGCCGGATGATGTTGGCGCGGAAAAGGCGCGCCGTGCCGTCGAGCTTGCGCGCATGCAGGTTGGCCAGCGCCTCGAAGCCGTCGTCGGGCGCATAGCGGTATTGCAGGCGCGCTGCACTCTCGCGATAGCCTTCGAGATCGTCGCCGGAGCCGTTGCGCGTGTTGTCGACCCAGTCCTCGCGGCGCTGATGCAGCACCGACAGGCGCAGCGCACCGCTGTCGCCGACGCCGCCGGTCACCGCACCGGACAAATTGGCCGTGCCGTAGCGGCCGTAGCTGAGACTGCCGTAGCCGCCGAACTCGCGCTCGGGCCGGGCCGATTCGAACTTGATCACGCCGGCCGGCGAGTTGCGGCCGAACAAGGTGCCCTGGGGACCGCGCGCCATCTCGACCTGGTCGATATCGAACAGCGGGAAGCCCTTGAGAATGGGGTTTTCCTGGACCACGCCGTCATAGACCAGCGACACCGGCTGCGAGGCGTTCAGGTCGAAATCGGTATTGCCCAGACCGCGTATGTAGAAGCGGGGAAACGCACGGCCGAACGAGGACTCGATGTTGAGGCTCGGCAGCCGGCCAGCCAGGAAGCGGATGTCGCCGCCGCCGGAGGCGAGGATCTCCAGCTTGTCGGCCTCGACCGCGGTGATCGCCATCGGCACGTCCTGGATGTTCTCGGCGCGACGCTGCGCGGTCACGGTCACGGTTTCCAGCGCTGGCGCCGTCCCGGCCGCCTCATGGGTATTGCGGGCCGGTTCCGCCGGCTCGGCGGACGCAGCCGGCGGCAGCGCAATGAACAGGGCAGCGGCCAGCGCGCTCGGGCGCAGGCGACGGGCACGGCGGGAGAATCGGGTCATCGGGGCGATCCCTCATGAGCTTCGAACGGCAGAAGAGAGCCGGACGCCGCCGCTTCCCCGACGCCTGCAGGCGCCACGGCGGTGCCCGCCGACTGTGCCGAAATCTGCCGCGGCCGGCCACCGTGCCAGACTCAGCCGCACGACCTCGGGTGCTTTCGGTTCAACGACTTGCCAAGCCTTCCCGGCGGCCGCTAGAATCCGCGACCCCGTACGCCATTCCGGCTGCGGGGACCTTGCCTCACCGCGCTGCGGGAGGCTCGCGCAGCGGCATCCGCCCTGCGCCATCCACAAGGAGTTTCCATGCGTCATTACGAAATCGTGTTCCTGGTCCACCCGGACCAGAGCGAACAGGTGCCCGCCATGATCGAGCGCTACAAGGCGCTGATCGAAGGCGACAAGGGCGCCGTTCACCGTCTGGAAGACTGGGGCCGCCGCCAGCTGGCGTTCCCGATCCAGAACCTGGCCAAGGCCCACTACGTCCTGATGAACATCGAGTGCAGCCAGACCGTGCTGAACGAGCTCGAGTCGGGCTTCCGCTTCAACGATGCCGTCCTGCGCCACCTGATCCTCGTGCGCGACGAGGCCGTCACCGAACAGTCCTTCATCATGAAGACCAAGGACGAGAAGAGCGGCGATCGCCGTCGTCGTGACGACGAAGAAGGCAGTTTCGGCGGCAACGCCGACAACAACGACGCCGAAGCGGCCTAAGTCCAGGAGCCCACCATGTCCAAGTTTTTCCGTCGCAAGAAGTTCTGCCGCTTCACCGCCGAAGGCACCGTGGAGATCGACTACAAGGATCTGAACACGCTGCGCCAGTACATCGGCGAGACCGGCAAGATCGTTCCGAGCCGCATCACCGGCACCAAGGCCAAGTACCAGCGCCAGCTCGGCGTCGCCATCCAGCGCGCACGCTTCCTGTCGCTGCTGCCGTACTGCGACAACCACTGAGGTTGGCGCAGCAAATCAGTACCGGTTGCGACAACCACTGAGGTTGACGCCGTAGCTGATGCACCGGTCGCCCGCTACGCGGGCGACGCCCTTCTCCTCCGGTTGCATCCGAGGGAGAGGAATTGATCGAACAGTTTCGCGACGTTTAGCGACATCGCGATTCGGACAGCCACCGCTGCACCCGAAGCCGGGCCCGCCGCTGCGCGACCGCCGCCGAAGGTGCTAACGAATCGGAGAATCCCATGGAACTCATCCTGCTGCAGAAAGTGAAGAACCTCGGCGTGCTCGGCGACAAGGTCAACGTCAAGCCGGGTTACGGCCGCAACTACCTCGTCCCGCAGGGCAAGGCCGTGCCGGCCACCGCCGACAACGTCGCCCAGTTCGAGAAGCGCCGCGCCGAGTTCGAAGCCAAGGCCAACCAGATCCTGTCGGGCGCCGAAGCGCGCAAGGCCGCCCTGGAAGGCGCCAGCGTCACGATCGGCGCGAACGCGAGCCCGGAAGGCAAGCTGTTCGGCTCGGTCGGCCCGCGCGACATCGCCGAAGCCTTCACGGCCGCCGGCAAGCCGCTGGAAAAGTCCGAAGTGGTCATGGGCGAAGGCCCGCTGCGCCACGTCGGCGAGTTCGAAGTCCACGTGCAGCTGCACGCGGACGTGCAGACCACGGTCAAGGTCGTCGTCACGGCCGGCTGATCGCCTGCATCGCCACGTGTCATCGACGGGCGCCTCGCGGCGCCCGTTTCTTTTTGTGCCGGCGGTGCTGCGCAGACGCGGCTGAACGCGTTCGCACAGCCTATACCGCAGTTATCAACAGCTTGTTGTCTCGACAGCTGAGACGGTCACTCGATAATCGGGAGCCGTGCCAGCCGCTCGCCGCGAGAGTCCCATGGCCGCCTCACCCGATCGCAAACCCTCTCAACGCATAGACAGCCTGCGCGTGCCGCCGCATTCGGTCGACGCCGAACAGGCCGTACTGGGCGGCCTGATGCTGTCTCCGGAAGCCTGGGACAAGGTCGCCGATCGTCTCACCGAGGACGACTTCTACCGCAAGGACCATCGCGTGATCTTCCGCGCGATCACCGAACTGTCGAACAAGGGCATGCCCTGCGACGCGGTGACCCTCGGCGAATGGTTCGAGTCGCAGGGCCTGGCCGATCTCGTCGGCGGCACGGCCTACATCCTGCAGCTGGCCAATACCACGCCGAGCGCGGCCAACATCATCGCCTACTGCGACATCGTGCGCGAAAAGTCCGTGCTGCGTCAGCTCATCGACGCCGGTACCGAGATCGTCGGCAACGGCTTCGCGCCCGAAGGCCGCAGCACGCAGGAAATCCTCGAAGTCGCCGAGCAGAGCGTGTTCCGCATCGCCGAGGCCGGCGCGCGCGGGCGCCAGGGTTTCGTGCCGATGCGCACGGCGGTCAAGGACGCGTTCGCGATCCTGCATCACCGCTTCGAGAACCGCGGCACCGTCACCGGCATGCCGACCGGCTTCACCGATCTGGACGAGATGACCGCCGGCCTGCAGCCTTCGGACCTCATCATCGTCGCCGCGCGCCCGGCCATGGGCAAGACCGCGTTCTCGCTGAACATGGCCGAGTACGCCGCGATGAAGACCAAGCGCGCGGTCGCCGTGTTCTCGATGGAAATGTCGGCCTCGCAGCTCGCGTTCCGCCTGATCTCCTCGGTAGGCCGCATCAACCAGCAGCATCTGCGCAACGGCGACATCCAGGAAGAGGAATGGCCGCGCGTGACCAGCGCGATCACCCTGCTGTCGGAAGCCAAGATCTTCATCGACGACACGCCCGCGCTGTCGCCCGGCGAGCTGCGCGCGCGCTGCCGCCGCCTCAAGCGCGAGCACGACCTCGGTCTCATCGTGATCGACTACCTGCAGCTCATGCAGGTGCCCGGGAACAAGGAGAATCGCGCCACCGAAATTTCAGAAATCTCGCGCAGCCTGAAGGCCCTCGCGAAGGAACTGAACGTGCCGGTGATCGCGCTGTCGCAGCTGAACCGCTCTCTGGAACAGCGCCAGGACAAGCGTCCCGTCATGGCCGACCTGCGCGAATCCGGCGCTATCGAACAGGACGCGGACGTCATCATGTTCATCTACCGCGACGACTACTACAACCAGGATTCCCCCGACAAGGGACTGGCCGAGATCATCATCGGCAAGCAGCGTTCCGGCCCCACCGGCAGCATCAAGCTGACGTTCCTCGGCCACTACACGAAGTTCGAGAACTACGCCTCGGACAACTATCTGGGCTCCTACGAATGAGTCGCGCGGACGCGGCGCATGCGAAGACCTGATCCGCACCGCGCGCGCGACGCAGCGCCGCATGGCGAACGTCCGTACCCGCGTCGCGGCCAACCGCCGCGAACGCCGGCACCGCCCTGCACACCGCCGACATCCGGCCGCCGCGCCTCCCTTCCCGACTGAGCGACTGCCCTTGCGTTCCGCCACCGCCACCATCCGATCGGCCGCGCTGCGTGCGAACCTGGCGCAGCTGCGCCGGCTGAGCCAGGGCGCCAGAGTCGTCGCCGTGGTCAAGGCCGACGGCTACGGCCATGGCCTGGAGCGGGTCGCACGCATCCTCGCCGACGCCGATGCGTTCGGCGTCGCCGCGATCGCCGACGGCCAGCGCCTGCGCGCGGCCGGACACCGGCAGCGCATCATCGTGCTGTCAGGCCCCGACGAAGCCGCCGACCTGGCCGAGCTGCGCCGCCTGCGCCTGGACGCGGTGATCCATCACGACGCGCAGCTGGCCTGGCTCGCCGCCGATCGCGATCCGCGCCCGCTGCGCGTCTGGCTCAAGATCGACAGCGGCATGCATCGCCTGGGCTTCGCGCCGGAACGCGTGCGCGAGGTCTACGGACGTCTGCAGGCCATGCCCTCGGTCGACCGCGACGTCGTGCTGATGACCCACTTCGCCGCCTCCGACGAATTCGACAACCCGACGACCGCCGAGCAGATCGCCTGCTTCGAAGCGGCCACGCGCGACCTGCCCGGCCCGCGCTGCCTGGCCAATTCGGCCGGCGTGCTCGGCTGGCCGGCGGCGCACGGCGACTGGGTGCGCACGGGCGGCCTGCTCTACGGCCTGTCGGTCGTCAACCGCAAGAGCGGCCGCGACCTCGGCTTCGCGCCGGCCATGAGCCTGTCCACGCGGCTGATCGCGATCAACCGCCTGCGCCGCGGCGAACGGATCGGCTATGCGGGCACCTGGGAATGCCCGGAGGACATGGACGTCGGCGTCATCGCGATCGGCTACGGCGACGGCTATCCGCGCAGCGCCGCGGCCGGCACGCCGGTGCTGTTGCGCGGCCGGCGCGTGCCCATCGTCGGCCGCGTGTCGATGGACCTGACGACCATCGACCTGCGCCAGGCGCCCGACGCGCGCGTCGGCGACCGCGTGCTGCTCTGGGGCGACGAGCTGCCGGTCGAGGAAATCGCCGATCGCGCCGGCACCATCGCCTACGATCTGACCTGCGGCATGACCAAGCGCGTGCTGTTCGTCGAAGACTGAAACGGAGACGTTCATGGCCAAGGCGAAGACGGCCTATGTCTGCAACGAATGCGGCAGCGAGCATACGAAATGGCAGGGCCAGTGCACCGACTGCGGCGCCTGGAATTCGCTGAGCGAAATCGTCGTCAGCCCGGCCAAGGCGGCACCCGCCGCGACGCGGCGCGGCGGCTACGCCGGCGATGCGAGCGCGCCGCGCGTGCTGTCGCTCGTCGACGTCGCGCAGACCGTCGAGGCGCGCACCTCGATCGGCATCGGCGAGCTCGATCGCGTGCTCGGCGGCGGTCTGGTCGATGGTTCGGTCGTGCTGATCGGCGGCGATCCCGGCATTGGCAAATCCACCCTGCTGCTGCAGATGCTCGGCGCGCTCGGCGAACGGCTCAGCGGCCTGTACGTCACCGGCGAGGAGTCGCTGGCCCAGGTCGCCGCGCGCGCGCAGCGCCTGGGCCTGCCGCTGGCGCCGCTGCGCGCGCTGGCCGAAACCTGCGTGGAGCGCATCATCGAACACGCTGCGGCGCAGAAGCCGCGCGTGCTCATCGTCGACTCGATCCAGACGATCTGGACCGAACTGCTGACCGCCGCCCCCGGCTCGGTCAGCCAGGTGCGCGAATCCGCCGCCAAGCTCACGCGCTTCGCCAAGGAAACCGGCATCAGCGTGTTCCTGGTCGGCCACGTGACCAAGGAAGGGGGCATCGCCGGTCCGCGCGTGCTCGAACACATGGTCGACGCGGTGCTGTATTTCGAAGGCGAATCCGGCAGCCGCTTCCGCGTGCTGCGCGCGTTCAAGAACCGCTTCGGCGCGGTCAACGAGCTGGGCGTGTTCGCGATGTCGGAAAAAGGCCTGCGCGAAGTGCCGAATCCGTCGGCGATCTTCCTGTCGGCGCATGCGGGACCGACGCCGGGCAGCGCGGTCATGGTCACGCGCGAAGGCACGCGGCCGCTGCTCGTGGAAGTGCAGGCGCTCGTGGACCAGTCGCCGCTCGCCAATCCGCGTCGCGTCGCGCTGGGCCTGGAGCAGAACCGCCTGGCCATGCTGCTGGCCGTGCTGCACCGCCACGGCGGCGCGGCGGTCTACGACCAGGACGTGTTCGTCAACGTCGTCGGCGGCATCCGCGTGCAGGAAACCGCCGCCGACCTGCCGATCCTGTTCGCGATCCTGTCGAGCTTCCGCGACCGCCCGCTGCCCGACAAGCTCGTCGCCTTCGGTGAAGTCGGCCTGTCGGGCGAAATACGCCCCGTGCCCAACGGCGAGGAACGCCTCAAGGAAGCCGCGACACACGGCTTCCTCAAGGCCGTCGTGCCCAAGGCCAACGCGCCGAAGAAATCCCGCGTCGGCGACATGGACGTCGTCGGCGTCGAACGCCTCAGCGAAGCCCTCGGCGCGATCCTGTAGATTGCGGCGAGCCGCAGACGAACCGCAACGCCACGATCCGCACGCCGCGAAGAACCGCCATCGAAGGACTGACCGGCGCAGCGCGCCGCGCCTCACTCCGCCAGCAACTCGTCGAGCTTGTCGAAACCGCTGCGCCAGCCCTGCTCGATGCCGGCCGCGACATGCGCTTCGCGCATGGCCGCATCGGCGAAGCGGCAGGTCGGGGTCTGGCGGCAGCCCGCCTGCGTCGCCGCGAAGTCGACGAGCCAGAGCATTTCCTCGGCCATACCGGGTGCCGCGCCGAGTGCGGCCATGCCCTGCTTCCAGTCGGCCGGATGGACTTCCCAGTTGCAGCGCATGAGCAGATGCCGGTCGGCGACGATCTCGCCGTAGTCGCCTTTCAGCGGATAGCTTCGGCCGTCCTCGCCGTGCAGCACCAGCGCATAGCGACCGCCGGCGCGGACGTCGGCGGTCATGCGGACGCGAATGCCTTGCGGGCCGAACCGGCGCGCGAACAGCGACGGTTCGGTCCAGGCGCGGAACACGGCGGCCGGCGGCGCGGCGAAGTCGCGCAACAGCACGACGTCGTGCGCTGCGCCCGCGTTCATTCCTTCTTCGCCGCCGGCGGCGTCGGCAGCGCGTCCTTGAACGCCTCGACCTGGATACGCACGAGGATGCGGCCCATGCCGTTCTGGGTGTACTGGTCCATGCCGAAATCGGCGCGGTCCAGCTGCGCCTCGGCATCCGCGCCGCAGACCGGCTTCTTGAAGTACGGATGTTCCATGCAGGTGAAGCTCCTGATCTCCAGGTTCAGCGGCCTGGTCACGCCGCGCAGGGTCAGTTCGCCCTTGACCGAGGTCGGCTTGTCGCCGGTGAACTGCAGATCGCCGCGGTAGACCAGCTTCGGAAACTTCGCGACGTTGAGCCAGTCGGGCGTGATCGCGTGCTCATGCATCGCATCCAGGCCGAAGTCGATGCTGTCGGCATCGACCTCGACCTTGACCTTGCCGCTGTGCGCGGCGAGATCCAGCTGTATCTCGCCCGAGGTGCGGTTGAACTTGCCGCGCCAGACCGACAGGCCCATGTGCGGCATCTCCAGGCTCGGATAGGTGTGCATCGGGTCGATCACGTAGTTCTCGGGCGCCGCCTCGGCGGGCAGCACCGCGACGGCGAACAGGAAGGGCACGGCAGACAGGCGCAGCAGGGACATGGTCGGACTCCAGAGTGGCATGGCGGCGAAAAATGGACTGAAGGGCGCGGTCGGCAGAGGCGCCCGTTCCTCCAGAGCGTCGAACGGGACGGTCCGTAATCGACAGGCCCTGCGCAGCAGCGCAAACGGCGGCGCACTCAGCCACGCGCGAGTTCGCGCTGCAGCGCGTCGAGCAGCACCTGCCAGCCCTGCTCGCGCGCGGCGGACGAATCCTGCCGGTCGAGAAACGCGGCCTGCTCGGTCAGGCGCAGCCGCGTGCCGGCGGGGTCGGCCTGCAGCTCCACGGTCAGCAGCGCGGCGAGGATGCGCAGGCCGTCGCGCGCGAGCGTGCTGCTCGATACGACGCGGCGATCGGCGACGATGTCGAGATAGCAGGTCTCCACGCCATAGACGGGCTCACCGGCACCGCGGCAGTAACGGCCGCGCTCGCAGCCGCCGACGCGGAAATCGTGCGTCTGCTCGGCCTGCAGCCAGCCTGCCGCACGCACGAACCAGCGCTGGCGCACGGCCGCGTCGGCCCAGGCGGCGAACACGCGCGCCGGCGGCGCGGCCAGTACGCGCTGCACGGTGAATTGCGCATGGACGACCGCATGCTCCTGCGCGGACGGCTTGGGAACCAGGTGCATCGCGACGCTCCGGCGCGGACGACGCGCCATTGTGGGCCGCCCCGCGCCGCCCCGGCCAGTCCCGGCGAGCGGCGTTGCGGCCCTGGCAGTCGGCGGCGATCACGGACGGCTCGCGCCGGATGGCGGGTGCCGTCGCATCGTGACCAGAACGGCCAGCGATGCGGGACGCGATGGCCGCTCCGCTGCGGGACCGCTAGCATAGGCGCCGCACCGCGCCGGCTCGGGGAAGCCGGCGGCCCACTCCGGACCGCCGCAGCCGCGCAGCGCACACAGGGGAAAAATCCAATGTTCCGATCCGTCGTCGCGATCGCATTCGCGCTGGCCTGTACTGCCGTGCAGGCCCACCAGCTCACCGTCTCCGGCAGCGACACCGTGCGCCTGGGCTCCAAGGTCATCAGCCACGGCGACACGCGCGCTCGCGTCGTCGACGCAGGGGGCGAACCGTCCTATGTGCGCAAGCTCTATATCGACAACGAGAAGACCCAGCCCAACGGCGAACGCTGGGTCTACCGCACCGGCCAGAACAAGCACACGGTCATCGAACTGGGGCCGGACGGATACGTGCGCTGGGTCGCCGATGTGATCGGCCAGGTCAATATCAAGGAGATCGGCGACCGCTGAGCGACGCGCCGGACCGTCGCAGCGCGACGCCGCGGACGCGTCGCGACGTTGCGCGGAAGCGGCGCCGCCGGCACCGGCGTGCGCCGGTCTGCGGGCGATGCCGCAGCGCCGGCTAGCTGGTTGCGCCGCAGCTCTCGGCGCGACGCAGCAGCAGCGCCTGCTCGCGCGCATTGCGCGTCAGCGCCGCGGCGCGGCGGAATTCGGCCGCCGCGTCGGTGCCGCGGCCGAGCCTGGCGAGCAGATCCGCACGCACGCTCGGCAGCAGGTGATAGCTCTGCAGCGACGGCTCGTCCTGCAGCGCGTCGGCGATGGCCAGGCCTGCGGCCGGACCGAAGGCCATGGCCACGGCCATCGCGCGATTGAGCTCGACGACCGGCGACGGCAGCACCTGGGTCAGCGCGCCGTACAGTGCGGCGATGCGCAGCCAGTCGGTATCGGCCGCGGTGCGCGCACGCGCATGGCAGGCGGCGATCGCGGCCTGCAGCGCATACGGACCGAGAGAACCGCCGAGATCCTCGGCGCGCTTCAAGCCGGCCAGGCCGCGGCGGATCAGCAGCCGGTCCCAGCGCGCGCGGTCCTGTTCCAGCAGCAGCACCGGATCGCCGTGACCGTCGACGCGGGCCGGCGCGCGCGAGGCCTGGATCTCCATCAATGCGAGCAGGCCATGCACTTCGGCCTCGCGCGGCATCAGCGCGGCGAGGATGCGCCCCAGGCGCAGCGCTTCGTCGCAGAGCTGCGGCCGCATCAGATCGTCGCCGGCCGTGGCCGCATAGCCTTCGTTGAAGATCAGGTAGATCACGCCGAGCACCGAGGACAGCCGCTGGGCCAGCTCGCCGGCCGGCGGCAGCTCGAACGGCACGTTGGCCGCGCTCAGGCTGCGCTTGGCGCGCACGATGCGCTGGGCGATCGTCGGCTCGCTCTGCAGGAACGCCCGCGCGATCTCATCGGTCGTCAGACCGGCGATCAGACGCAGGGTCAGCGCCGCGCGCGCTTCGCCCGACAGCACCGGATGACAGGCGATGAAGATCAGCCGCAGCACGTCGTCGCCGACGCCGTCGTCGAGCGCGTCGCCGTCGGGGGCCTGCAGCAGCTGCTGCAGTTCGTGCTCGGCGCCGAGTTCGTCGTGTTTGCGCTGCGCCATGTCATTGCGCCGCAGGCGGTCGATCGCGCGATGCTTGGCCGCGGCCATGAGCCAGGCGCCGGGATTGTCCGGCACGCCGCTCGCAGGCCATTGCTCCAGCGCCGCCACCAGCGCGTCCTGGGCCAGGTCCTCGGCCAGACTCAGGTCGCGCACGAGGCGCATGAGGCCGCCGATCAGGCGCGTGGACTCCATGCGCCAGACCGTCGCGACGGCTGTCTGCGAAGCCGCGCTCATGCACGGCCCGCAGCGGGGAACGGAACATGCGCCGGGGCTCGCATCGCGACTCAGGACTCCGCGCCGGCCTTGAGGTTGGCGAGGCCGGATTCGAAGTCCTTGCCGATCATCTTGTCCATGTTGAAGAACAGGCCCATGAGCTTGCTCAGATACGGCTGCGGCCCGTACATGGCCCAGTGCACCTCGGTGCCGTCGGCGGCCGGCTGCAGGGTGAATTCCGCCGTGTTGTGCGCCTCGAAGGGCTTGAGGAAATCGAGCTGGATGCGGATCCGCGAATGCGGCGTCGCCTCGACGATCTGCATGCGGCCCTGGCCGACCTTGCTGTTGCCTTCCCAGGCGTAGACCGCGTCCTTGCCGCTGGCCGCGCCGCTGTAATCGCGCTTGAGCGCCGGATCGAGCTTTTCCCACGGCGACCAGGCAGTCCAGCGGTGGAAGTCGTCGATGAACGCATAGATCTTTTCCGGCGCGGCCTTGATGCGGATGCTGCGTTCGATACGGAACGAATCGGGGCGGAACGCCGCGGCGACGAGCACGCCGGCGATCGCGACGAGAACGATCATTGCAATGAGCTTGAGCATGGAATTCCCCGGGTCTGGATGCGGCGCAGGGCCGCGGCGAATGCGAATGGATCGGCAGGGCGCCAGCACCGGCCGGCGCCGGCCGTCGCGTTCAGTTGCGCCTGGCGATCTCGGCGCGCAGGCGTTCTTCCTGTTCGCGCAGTTCCGGCGTGAACTCGGCGCCGAAGTCCTCGGCCTCGAACACCGGACGGATCTCGATCTCGCTTTCGGCACCGGTAGGATTCGGGCAGCGCTTGGCCCATTCGATGGCTTCGGCGAGATCGCGCACCTGCCAGAGCCAGAAGCCGGCGATCAGTTCCTTCGTCTCGGCGAACGGTCCGTCGACGACGCTGCGCGCCGCGCCGGAGAAACGCACGCGCGCGCCGCGCGAACTCGGATGCAGTCCCTCGCCGGCCAGCATGATGCCGGCCTTGACCAGTTCCTCGTTGTAGCGGCCCATGTCGGCCAGCAGCTGCTCGCTCGGCATCACGCCGGCTTCGGTGTCGTGATTGGCCTTGATGATGATCATGCAGCGCATCGTCGTTCTCCTGGGTGGGTGCGGTACCGGCCGCGCTCTGCGGCCGGTTCTGCTGAGGCGTCGAAGCACCGCGCGGCGGATCGACAGGCCGACGAAAAAATTTTCGGCAGCCGGATACGGCCGGACGACGCCTTCGCGGAAGTTCCGCCACGCCCACTCTACCCGCAAGCTTGCGGCCGGCGCTGCCCGCCGCCGCCCTGCGGCAAAGCGCAACCGCCGCTGTCGCGGCGGTTGCGCCGGATGGTTCAGCCCGCCTGCACCAGCAGTTGCTTGGCCAGCGCCCCCTGCAGCCTGCCGATGCCGCGCGCCAGATGCATGAAGCCGAACAGCAGCAGGATGCCGGCGGCCACCTGCAGCGGCTGCAGCCACAGCGGCAGCATGTAGACCTGGTCGTTGATGTTGATCAGGCCGAAGCCGCTGAGCGCATGGACCAGCGGATTGAGCGCGAGCCCGAGACCCAGGCTGACGCAGGTCACCAGCAGGGTGAAGTAGAAGATGCCCAGCGGCAGCATCAGCACCATGTAGAACAGGGTGCCCCAGGTGCGCGGATCGGTGAACAGGCGCTTGACCCGCTCCAGCAGCGGCAGCTCACGCGACGCATACAGCGGCCGCCGCGGCATGCGTTCACCGAGCATGACCTCGATGATGCGGCCTTCGACGAGGCTCAGCGCACGCACCGTGGCGAGGAACAGCACGGCCAGCGGCAGGCCGATCACGAGGATCATCAGGCCGAACGACAGCGACAGCCCGGTCACGGCCCAGGTGAAATAGAAGATGCCGGTCGGCAGCGCCAGCAGCATGTAGAACATCGCGGCCCAGGCGCGCGGATCGACCGCGACGCCGAAGAAGCGCGCCAACGCCGATTTCGGCTGCGGCGGCCGCGGCGGCCGCAGTGCGCGATTGACGACGACTTCCTTGTCGCGGTAGATCTCGGCCACTTCATCCGGTGCGCCGTAGCTGTTGGCGATGCGCGCCAGCAGCTCGGCCGGCGCGATGCCGGGGTTCTCGGCGAACTCCGAACGCAGATGATCCTCGGCGTCGTACAGCGCGTCCTGGATCAGCGCCGGATCCTCGCCGCGCAGGGCGTCGCGCAGTTGATCCAGGTACTCGTCTATGGAGCGCGGCGTGGGACGGTTCATGGCGTATGGCCCTCGATGACGGTATCGACGAAAGTGCGCGTGGCGGACCAGGCCGCCTCCCATTCGCGCAGCACGGCGCGACCGAGTTCGGTCGCGCGGTAGTAGCGCCGCGGCGGCCCGGTCACCGACGGCTCGACTTCGCCGTCGAGCAGGCCTGCGGCGCAGAGGTTGCGCAGCACCGGGTACAGCGCGCTCTGCTTGCCGATCAGCACGCCGTCGCCGTCGCGTTCGAGCTGCTTGGCGATCTGATAGCCGTACAGGGGCTCGGACGAACGCGCGAGCACGGCCAGCAGCACCAGCGACACGGTGCCGGCGCTGAGCTCGCGCTCGAACTTCTTGCGGTGGCTGTCGATAGCGTCCATGGCCGGCTCGCTCGATGAAAGGGAATGGGTGGCAGCCGGGCCGGGGACGGCGGTCCTGCGGCGGTTCTGCCGGAAGTTCCGGCTTCCCGGAGCTTCCGCATAGGCTCGACTGAACGATAGTGCGAAGTAAACAGTAGTGTATCGGCCGGAAGTCATGCGGCCATGACGCTCGCAGGTTGCCGGTGAGCCGAAGGCGAACCGCAACGTCGCGGCCTCGCTCCGGGGAAAAATCCGGTCGAAGCATTCGGTCGCGTGGATGCCGGCACTCCTTATCGAGGTTCTCCGCAGCGCGAAGACCTCGATGTGGCGGTTTGCCCTGCGGCCATCGCCGGAGAAACGGCTGCGGCGTGCTCAACGCGTGCCGGACGGCAGTGCTTCGGCCGACGCCGCCGCGGCCAGCGCGCGCTTCTGTGCCGGCGACAACTGCTTGATGCGGTGCTCCTCGCGCAGCGCGCTGGATCTGTCGGCCATCGCCAACACCGCGAGCAGCCGCTGCGGCGGCCGCGAGCGCGTATAGCGCGCGCCCTTGCCGGCCACGTGCGCGGCGTAGCGCGCAGCGACATCGACGGCGATGCCGGTATAGATGCTGCCGCCGCGGCATTCGATCAGATAGACAAACCAGCTCACGCGATCACACCGTCCGCATTCCGACCCGGGCGGTCAGAACCTTGCCACAACTCGCCCATGCCGCCGACCGCAGCGGGCGCGAAGCTGTTCTCCAGCCGCTAACGGCCCTGCCCCACTGGAGACCGCTGTGAAGACCGTCCTGACCCTGATCGCCGTCGCCCTGTTCCTGAGCACCGGTTCGGCCTGGGCGCGCAAGCCCTGCGAAGAGCTGCGCCAGGAAATCGCCGCCGGCCTCGACGCGAAGGGCGTCAAGCACTACAGCCTGACCGTCGTCGCCAAGGATGCCGAGGATGCGCGCAAGACCGTCGGCACCTGCAACGGCGGCAGCGAACGCATCGTGTACGAACGCCAGACGCCGGCGCGCACCGAAGCCGTCGCCAGGCGCTGAACGGGTCCTCCGTTGCCGGCGCCATCCGCGAGGTGGCGCCGGCTTTTTTGAATCGTCGCACCGGACCTAACCATGTCGGCATAGCAGCCTGCACGCGGCGGCATCGCGCGACTGCAGCCAGCCGCGCCGCGCGGTGTCGCACGCTGCCCGCCCCCGGCCTGTAGCGCACGATGGATCCGTGGCTCCGGCCCGACGACTGCCGCGGGCGTCTGCGTGACCGGGCACGACGATCAACCGGCCGTCGCACCGCACGAAGACGCGCGGACTCCGTCCCGCCGCCGGCACCGGAAAACTACGCCGATCGGTAATTGTCCACTTCGCGATAACTTCGCGCATACAGCCCGAACGCCAGCGCGGCAATCAGTGCGAACGCGGCGAAGAAGAACATCTGGAACGCAGTCACGCTGAAGCCGGTCGAGGCGATCGAGCCGGTCACCGTATCGTTGCGCACGGCGAAGTTGGCGAGCAGCACCCAGAGATTGCCGATCGTCGTGGTCAGGTTCCAGAAGCTCATGACCACGCCCTTCATCGCCGCGGGTGCCTGGCTGTAGGCGAATTCGAGGCCGGTCGCCGAGACCAGCACTTCGCCGAAGGTCAGCAGTGCATACGGCAGCACCTGCCAGACGATGGACATCGGGCTGCCGCCGTCCATGACGACCTGGATGCCGCCGATGACGATCCAGGCCAGACCGCTGAAGGCGATGCCGGCGGTCATGCGGCGCAGCGCGGTCGCTTCCCAGCCGATGCGGCGCAGCCACGGATACAGAACGAGGTTGTTGAACGGGATCAGCAGCATGACGAGCGCCGGATTCAGTGCCTGCATCTGCGAGGAAACGAACCAGTCGGGCTTGGTCATCGCATTGCCCTGGATGACCCAGGTCGACGCCTTCTGGTCGAACAGCGAGAAGAAGGGCGTGACCAGCGCGAAGATCACGAGCACGCGCAGCACGCTGCGTACGCCGTCGACGGCCGCATCCGCATGCACGCCGCGCGCGCGTTCGAGCTGCAGCCAGGCGCCGCCGCCGATGCCGGCGAGCAGTGCGACCAGGGCCAGGCAGATCGCGATGACGACGCCGAGCTTGGCTGCGAACGCCAGCGCGGCCAGCGCCGCGAGCGCGCCGAACACGGCGACGACGAGACCGGGGCGGCCTTCGCCGCCGCGGCGGGCGCGCAGCGCCGTGCGCACGACGCGGTAGAACGAATCCGGATCGGCCGTCGTCGCCGGCGGCACCATGACGTACTGGCGCCGGCCCAGCCACAGCACGAGCGTGGCGATCAGCATGAGCACGCCGGGAATGCCGAAGGCGACGCGCGCGCCGAAGCTCTTCAGGAAGATCGGCATCAGCAGGGATGCGAACAGCGAGCCGAAATTGATGATCCAGTAGAAGCCGTCGAACACGATCTTGGCCAGATGCTTGTTGGCCTGGGTGAACTGGTCGCCGACGAAGGACGCGACCAGCGGCTTGATGCCGCCGGAGCCCAGCGCGATCAACCCCAGACCGAGGAAGAAGCCGAGCCGGTCGTCGACGAACAGCGCGAGACAGAACTGTCCGGCGCAGTAGATCAGGCTGAACCACAGGATCGTGCTGTACTTGCCGAAGAAGCGGTCGGCCAGGTAGCCGCCGAGCAGCGGGAAGAAATACACGCCGATCATGAACGTGTGCATCAGGTCCTTGGCGGCGAGCTCGCGCTCGGCGCCGGCCGTGATGTGCTGCAGCAGCAGTGACGTGATCAGGAACTGCACGAGGATGTTGCGCATGCCGTAGAAGCTGAAGCGCTCGCAGCCTTCGTTGCCGATGATGAAGGGGATCTGGCGCGGCATCTTGGCGGCATCGGCCTGGGTGAGCGTCGCTGTCGTCGTGGACATGTGTATTCCCGTGGTTCGCAGAAAATCGGTGGCGCGGCGTCAGGCCGCGGCGGCCCTGGCCTTGAGCTCGTGGCTGAGCGCCGGGCCCAGCCAGGCGTCGAGCACGCGGCGGAGGAGATAGATCAGCGGCGTCAGTGCGATCGCCGCGCCGACCTTGTAGGTGTAGTTGACCGTCGCGACCGCGAGCCAGAGGCTGACCGGCCAGTGCTGCGGGCCGATCACGAACGCGATGTACAGCACGATCACGCTGTCGAACAGCTGCGATACCAGGGTGGAGCCGGTCGCACGCAGCCAGATGTGGCGGTCGCCGGTGCGCTCGCGTATCGCGTGGAAGATGCCGACATCGACGATCTGGCCGATCAGGAACGCGGTGACCGAGCCGCCTATGGTCCACAGTCCCTGGCCGAAGATCTGCGCGAACGCGGCCTGCATGTCGGGCACGCCCTGGGATTCGCCGACCTTGACCCACCAGCCCGCCGGTGCCAGCGCGATCGCGGCGAACGCGAACACGAACGCGTAGATGATCAGGAATACCGCGAGCCAGGAGATCATGCGCACGCCGCGCCGGCCGAAGTATTCGTTGATGACGTCGGTCATCACGAACACGATGGGCCACAGCAGGGTGCCCGCGGTGAAGCTCAGCGAACCGCTCTGACCGAACAGATTCCAGTTGAACGGCTGCACGCCGAGCGTTTCTTCCAGCGCGAAGATCTTCACGCCGATGAGTTCGGCGAGGATCGCGTTGGCGACGAAGATCGCCGTCAGGATCAGGAACAGCCGGTGCGCCTTGTTGCTGAAGTCCACGGTTTCCCCCTGTCAGGATCCGGAGAATCGGCCTCTTGCCGGTTTCTCCCTCGAACGGCGCCGGCCACGCCCGCGCATGTGCTTTCGTGCATCCGCCGCCGGCGCGACCGGCTCGCCTGCGATCCCGCCCGGGACCGCCCTGGCCGGCGGCTTCCCGACAGCCTGCCAGTCGTGCGGAACGGATTCAGACCGTGTCGCGATAACCGTCGGCCTGACGCTGCGGCAGCACGCTCCAGGCCTGCGGCGTGGCCTGCAGCAGCAGGCAGCTCGGTCCGCCGTTGGTGCGCGCGCGGCCCGCGGCGCCCGGGTTCAGCACCCAGGGCAGCGCGTCGGTATCGACCACGAGGCGGTGACTATGCCCGTAAACGACGGCGCGCGCAGCCGGGTAGGCCTGACGCAGCGCCGCATGCCGGCCGCGCGCCGGCCAGCGGTCGCCATGCACGACGACGAGGCGACCGCCGGGCAGTTCCAGGACGGCTTCGGCCGGCAGCGCGGCCAGCCGCGCCTGCTGCGCGGCCGGCCATTTCGCCGGCACATCGTTGTTGCCGCGTACGGCCGTGACGGCCCCGCCGAGCGCATCGAGCACGGCCTCGGCGCCGACGTCGCCCGCATGCACGACCGCGTCGCAGTCGCGCGCGAACGCAATGATGCGCGCGTCGACCCAGCCGTGCGTGTCCGCCACGATCAGTACGCGCATGCGCCGCGCCGGGTCAGTGCGCGCTGCCCTTGTACTTCTTCTCGCCGGCGTCGACGCGCAGGTTCAGGCGGTTCTCCGGCGGCGCCAGCGGACAGGTCGCATACGGCGTGAACGCGCACGGCGGGTTGTAGGCCTTGTTGAAGTCCAGCACGATCTTGCCGTCCTTCGGCAGATCGCTGTACAGGAAGCGGGCCGCGCCGTAGGTCTCCTTGCCGCTGGTCTTGTCGGCGAAGATCAGGAACAGCTGCTTGGCGCCCGGCGTCTCGAACACCGGCTGCACTTCGTAGTGCTTGCCGCCGCGCTCGAACACGGCCTTGCCGGGCACCTGGTACTTCTCCACCGTGCCGAGCACGGTCGGCACTTCCAGGGTCTTGGGCGGATCGAACGCCTCCCACTTCGCCTCGATGCGCCATTTCTCGGCGACGTCGAAATAATCCAGGCCGAGGAAGTTCTTGCGCGTCGGCGCTTCGGTGTCGCGCACGCGCAGTGCCTTCTTGCCGTTGCGGTCGATCACGTAGAACGAGGCCGTACCGAACGCGACCTGGGTCGGTCGCTCGGTGCTCGCATCGTCCTGCAGGGTGCCGCTGCGCGCGCGGTCGCTGCCGCCGATGACGCCGACGCTGCCTTCGTGCAGGGCGAAGGTCACCTTGCCGCCGGCCAGGGTCGCCGTGCCGAGCTTGGGCGGGGCCGCGGCGATGACGATGTCGTTGTCCTTGGCGCTGCCGACGGTGTTGTCGCCGTCCTTGAGCCAATGCAGGCCGACGAGGCTGAGCCAGCCCGTCGGCGAGGTCAGCCGCTCGCGGCGCTCGGCGCGCCAGTTCTTGATCTCGACGGTGTAGCGTTCTTCGGCCGAGGCGCTTTCGAGATCGACCGCGGTGGAAGTCATGGCCGCGAGCGCGGCGGCGAACAATAACGCCATTGCTGCAATCCTCTTCTGGATGGTCTTGAAACAGACAACGAAAATTCAACGCCGATGCATGACGGCTGGCGTGCCGGCGACCGATGGGCGGTACCGCGGCGCGGTCACCTTCAGCGCCCGCGCAGGAACAGGCGATCGAGCTCGCCGATCGACAGCTGTACCCAGGTCGGCCGGCCGTGATTGCACTGGCCCGAGCGCTCGGTTGCCTCCATGTCGCGCAGCAGCGCATTCATCTCCGGCAGGCTCAGGCGCCGGTTGGCGCGCACCGAACCGTGGCAGGCCATCGTCGCGAGCACGTCGTTGCCGGCCTCCTCGATGCGCCGCGAACTGCCCTGGACCAGCAGGTCGGCGATCACGTCGCGAATCAGCTGGGCCGCGTCGGCGCCGTCGAGCAGGGTCGGCAGGCGCTTGACCAGCACGCTCTGCGGTCCGCTGCGCTGCAGTTCGAAGCCGAGCTCGGCGAAGCGCGCCCCCTGATCCTCGACGCAGGCGGCCTCGCGCTCGCTGAGGCTGATGCCCAGCGGCACCAGCAGCAGCTGCGAGCGGATGCCCTGCCCGGCCTGCGCGGCCTTGAGCCGCTCGTAGGTGATGCGTTCGTGTGCCGCGTGCATGTCGACCAGCACGAGTCCGTGCGCGTTCTGCGCCAGCACGTAGATGCCGTGCAGCTGGGCCAGCGCATAGCCCAGCGGCGGCGGCGCCTCGCCGGCTTCGGCCGCGGCGAGTCCGGCGGCGAAGGCCGCGCCGTCGACGGTCGCGGCCGGGGCCGCCGGCCAGCCGGCATCGGTCGGCGGCAGCGCCGGCGCGGAGCCGAGCAGCGCGGCATAGTCGGCCAGCGGTTCGCGCACGCCGAGGCCCAGCGCGCTCTGGCCGCGCCAGTTGCCGTAGGCATAGGCGCCGGCCGGCGCGGCAGCCGGCAGCGGCGCGGTGGGTACGGCAGTCGCCGCGCCGGCGCGCGTCTCGGCCAGCGCCTCGTTCAAGGTGCGGTAGAGAAAATCGTGCACGAGCCGCGCCTCGCGGAAGCGCACCTCGTGCTTGGCCGGATGCACGTTGACGTCAACGCCGAGCGGATCCAGGTCGAGGAACAGCACGAAGGCCGGATGACGACCCTGGAAAAGCACGTCGGCATAGGCCTGGCGCACCGCATGCGCGACGACCTTGTCGCGCACGAGCCGGCCGTTGACGTAGAAATACTGCTGGTCGGCCTGGGCCCGCGACGCCGTCGGCAAACCGACCCAGCCGCTCAGGCGCAGGCCGGCACCTTCGTGTTCGAGACGCAGGCTCTGCTGCAGGAACTCCTCGCCGAGCAGATCGCCGACGCGCGCGGCGACCGTCGCCGGATCGGCCGCCGCACGCAGCAGGCGCACGGGCTTGCCGTTGTTGCTCAGGCGGAATTCCACGCCGGTATGCACCAGCGCCAGCGAGGCGATCAGCTCGTCGATGCGGCCGAATTCGGTGCGTTCGGCGCGCAGGAACTTGCGCCGCGCCGGCACGTTGTAGAACAGGTCGCGCACTTCGATCGTGGTGCCGGCCGGATGCTGCGCCGGCCGTGGCGGCTGCGGCTTGCCGCCGTCGACCTCGATGCGCAGCGCATGCGCCTGCGCGGCAGGGCGCGAGGTCAGCGCGAAGCGCGCGATCGAGGCGATGCTGGGCAGCGCCTCGCCGCGAAAGCCCAGGGTGGATACGCGTTCGAGATCGTCGAAGCTCGCGATCTTGCTGGTCGCATGCGCGCTGATCGCCAGCGGCAGATCGTCGGCGTCGATGCCGCCGCCGTCGTCACGCACGCGGATCAGGCGTGCGCCGCCGTCCTCGATGTCGATCTCGATGCGCCGCGCGCCGGCGTCGAGGCTGTTCTCGACGAGCTCCTTGACCACCGAGGCCGGTCTTTCGATGACTTCGCCGGCGGCGATCTGGTTGACGAGTTCGACGGGGAGCTGGCGGATGCGGGACATAAGCGACCGATCATAGCCGGAAGCGGCGGGATAGCGGAGCCGTCCGGAATCAGCGCCACAGCCGGCCCGAGGGACCGCCAGGACGGACACGAGTTCCGTCCCGAAACACCACCACCGCGCCATGGCAAACACAGCCGCAGAACCCGCGAGAGTCCGCCGGCCGGCGCGGCAGCTCCCGATGGCCGCGCCGCCGGGCCCTGATCCGAGCGCCTCCCCGGCGCAGGCCCCGTGCCGCCGCACTCGCGGCACGGGGTATGGCGCGTCCGGCTCAGGACTTGCGCACGAGCCGCAGCTTGACGCCTTCCGGCAGGATCTGATCGGCAGTCCGGTTGTACAGACGCACTTTCCAGCCCCCCGCGAGGCCTTCGTTGTCGAAGGCCGACAGCAGGGGACCCGCGAGCGGCATCGACGTGACGTCGGTCGTGTGACGGTGGCTCTGCCCCGGTGAAATCATCTGCATCAGGCCGGCCACCGGCAGCCCCTGTTCCGACGTCACGTCCAGCGACGCCGTAGTTCCGGACGGGCAATAGTAGAAGTCGACTTCCGAAGGAGTGGATTCGACGAAGTAGTTGACCGCAGCCGGAACCGCCGCGGCGGGCGGCCGCTGTCGTTATCGTCGCGGTCTAGCCGCCGGCGCGGCGCGGCGCCGTCGGCAGCTGCTCGAGCACCGCTGCCAGGTCTTCGGCCAGCGGCGCCGAGAACGCATAGGTCCTGCCGCCGAGCTCGAAGCCGAAATGCTTGGCATGCAGGAACAGCCGGCGCAGACCGAAGGGGCGCAGCGACTTGTTGAATTCGGCGTCGCCGTACTTGTCGTCGCCGGCGATCGGATGGCCGACATGCTGGCTATGCACGCGGATCTGGTGCGTGCGGCCGGTTTCCAGCGTCGCTTCGACGAGGCTGGCCGCGGCGTATTTCTCGATGGTCTTGAAATGGGTCAGCGACGGCTTGCCGTCGCTGTCGACGCGGACCATGCGCTCGCCGCCCTGCAGGATCGACTTGCGCAGCGGCGCGTTGACGCTGAGCGACGCCCGCGGCAGCTGCCCCTGCAGCAGGCAGAGGTACTGCTTGGTCGTGCGGTTCTCGCGGATCAGTTCCTGCAGGCCGGTCAGCGCGGCACGACGCCGGGCCAGCACGAGCACGCCGCTGGTGTCGCGGTCCAGACGATGCACGAGTTCGATGGTGTCGCGGGGGCGCAGCGCGCGCAGCAGCTCGATCGCGCCGTGGCTGACGCCGGAACCGCCGTGGGCGGCGATACCGGCAGGCTTGGACAGGACCAGGAAGTCCTTGTCCTCGTAGATGACGGACTCGGCAATACGCTCGGTCATGCCGCGCGGCGGCGGCGCGACCGCACCGGGCTCGGCCACGCGCACCGGCGGGATACGCACCTCGTCGCCGCCGGCGACGCGGCTGTCGGGCTTGGCGCGCTTGCCGTTCAGACGCACCTGGCCGGTACGCAAGATCCGATAGATCAGGCTCTTGGGCACGCCTTTCAGCTGGCCGGCCAGGAAATTGTCGATGCGCTGGCCGTCGCGGTCGTCGGCGACGCGAACCAGTCGCACGCCCGTACCCGCGCCGGAGGAATTGTCCGAAGTTCGCGTCACGATTGAAGAAATCTGCTGTCAGCTGGTAGACTCGGGCTGCACTTCGCGTCAAGGAACGAGGTATTCGACCATCGTTCGGCGATGCACCTACCCGTTGACTGTACTGCCGGCCCCGGCGGATTCCTGACCGGAACCATCGTGGCGACCGGCCGCATCGTAACGGATCGGGTCGGAGATTGCCCGCAGCGCGGCATGCGTCGCGGAGGGTCTCCGGTCGGGCAAGGCAATACTTTTCGAGCCGACGCGACGCGAGTCGCGGCGGACCAGAACACAACACGCGCTCCCGGCGATGGCCGCGAGAGTGCGCAGCCAGGACGGCGCCGGACCGGCGCATTGCGCCACCGTCGTCCGCCGACCGGCTTGCCGGTCTTTCCGTACGCAGCTGCCGCTGCGTAGCGCAGGAGCTTCCTGCGAGGTATGCGCCTCCGCGTCCGTAAGCGGTAGAGCGCATTACGGAATCAAGACAATGAAACGTATGTTGATCAACGCGACTCAGCGTGAGGAGTTGCGTGTGGCCATCGTGGACGGCCAGAACCTGTTCGACCTCGACATCGAGATCCCCTCCAAGGAACAGAAGAAGGCCAACATCTACAAGGGCCGCATCACCCGTGTGGAACCCTCGCTCGAAGCCTGCTTCGTCGAATATGGCGGCGAGCGCCACGGCTTCCTGCCGCTGAAGGAAATCTCGCGCGACTTCTTCGCCTCGGGCGTGGACCACAACCGCGCCGGCATCCGCGAGCTGATCAAGGAAGGCCAGGAAATCGTCGTCCAGGTCGAGAAGGAAGAGCGCGGCAACAAGGGCGCCGCGCTGACCACCTTCATCTCGCTGGCCGGCCGCTACATGGTGCTGATGCCGAACAACCCGCGTGCGGGCGGCGTGTCGCGCCGCATCGAGGGCGAGGACCGGGCCAACCTCAAGGAGGTCATGGACCACCTGAACTGCCCCGACGACATGGGCCTGATCATCCGCACGGCCGGCATGGGCCGCGACGCCGAAGAGCTGCAGTGGGATCTCGACTACCTGCTGCAGCTGTGGAAGGCGATCTCCGAAGCGGCCACCTCGCGCCCGGGTCCGTTCCTGATCTACCAGGAATCCAAGCTCATCATCCGCGCGCTGCGCGACTACCTGCGCAACGACGTCGGCGAAATCCTCATCGACAACGAGGAGCTGTACCACGACGCGCGCGACTTCGTGCAGCAGGTCATGCCGAACAACCTGCGCAAGCTCAAGCTGTACAAGGACACCACGCCGCTGTTCTCGCGCTTCCAGATCGAGACCCAGATCGAGAACGCGTTCGAGCGCACCGTGCGCCTGCCGTCGGGCGGCTCCATCGTCATCGACCAGACCGAAGCGCTGACCGCGATCGACATCAACTCGGCCAAGGCGACCAAGGGCGGCGACATCGAGGAAACCGCGTTCAACACCAATCGCGAGGCGGCAATCGAGATCGCGCGCCAGCTGCGCATCCGCGACGCGGGCGGCCTGATCGTCATCGACTTCATCGACATGGACAGCCCGCGCCACCAGCGCGAGGTCGAAGAGACGCTGAAGGATGCGCTGAAGCTCGACCGCGCGCGCGTGCAGCTCGGCCGCATCTCGCGCTTCGGCCTCATGGAAATGTCGCGCCAGCGCCTGCGCCCGAGCCTCGGCGAGTCGACCCAGATCGTCTGCCCGCGCTGCACCGGCCACGGCCGCATCCGCAGCATCGAGTCGCTGTCGCTGTCGGCCCTGCGCCTGGTCGAAGAGCACGCGATGAAGGACAACACCGGCCAGGTGCTGGTGCAGGCGCCGTCCTCGGTCGCCAACTTCCTGCTCAATGAAAAGCGCCGCCAGGTCAGCGAGATCGAACAGCGTCACGACGTCGCCGTCATCATCGTCGCCGACGAGAAGCTGGAAACGCCGCACCTGGAAATCCAGCGCATCAAGAGCGCCGACATGGGCGACAGCCCGCGCCCGAGCTACGACCGCCTGACCCCGATCGTGGTCACGCCGCCGCCGCAGGTCGCCCAGCCCAGCGCCGAACCGGAACGTCCGGCGGTCAGCCGCGTCGTGCCGGCCAGCCCGGCGCCGCTGCGTCCGGACGAGGACGAAGCCCCCGTCGCTGCGCCCGCTCCGGCCGCCGCGCCCGCCGCCGCGCGCTCGGCGCCGAGCCCGGGCTTCTGGTCGCGCGTGATGGCGTTCTTCAAGGGCGAACCCGAGGCGCCGGCTGCGCCGGTCGCCGCTGCCGCGCCGGCCAAGCCCGCGCGTCCGGCCTCGCCGGCGCGCAACGAGCGCGACGCGCGCCGCGGCGGCCGCGACCGCGACGGCCGTGACCGTGACGGCCGCGATCGCGGCGCCCGCGGCGACGCCCAGCGCGGCGGCCGCGACGGTGCCAAGCCGCAGCGTGCCGAGCAGCCCCAGGCCAAGCCGGCCCAGGGCGGTCAGGCCCAGCAGCGCCAGGACAAGGACAAGGACAAGGAACCGCGTCAGCCCCAGGGCGGCGCGCAGCAGCAGGCCCGTCCGGAACGTCAGGACAAGCCGGAACGCCAGGACAAGCGCCAGGGCGACAACCGTGGCCCGCGTCCGCAGGACGGCCGCGGCGAAGCCGCCAAGGCCGACGCGCGCGACAACGCCGCGCCCAAGCCCGCCGCCGAACCGCGCACGGCCGAACCGCGCCAGCCCGAGGCGCGCAGCGAAGCCCGCGCAGCAGCAACGGCCGGTGCCGACGCGAAGGCTGCGGAAGCGAACAAGCCGGTGATCGCAGCACCGCTCGCCGAGGACGCAGTCGCTGCCGCCCCCCTCGCCGCGGCAGCGCCGGGCGAAGTCGCACCGGGCATCGCTGCCGACGACAGCGGCCGTGAAGGCGGCCGCCGCCGCCGCGGCCGTCGCGGCGGCCGCCGCCGCCGTCGCAACGAAGCCGGCCAGGCCGGCGCCGCCGGCGATGAGGACGGCGACTTCGACGACGAAGACGGCGACACCGCAGCCGACGCGGCCGCAGCCAGGCCGGCCAATGACGACACGAGCCCGCGTCCGGCCGCCGCTCCGCGCGCGGCCGCGCCGCGCGACGGCGTGACGCCGCCCGCTACCGGCGATGCCGGCGCGACGACGGCGGCGACCAGCGCCGCGCCGATCGCCTCGGCGCCCGCTTCGCCGGCAGAGGCGAAGCCGGAAGCGGCCGCGCGACCGGCTGCCGTGGCTTCGGTTCCGGCTCCGCTGGCTTCGTCGCCGGCTGCTCCGGCTGCCGCGGCGCCCGCACCGGCTGTTCCGACTCCGACTCCGACTCCGACTCCGGCTGCCCCAGCTCCGGAGGCCTCCGCTGCGGCTGCCTCGACACCTGTTGCTCCGACGGCCTCGGCTCCGGTTCCGGCAGCTCCGGCCGCGGCAGCTTCGACTCCGACGACGCCTGCGACGACGGCACCGACCGCTTCGACGCCGGCAGCGCCGGCTCCGGCGGTTGCGGCGGCGACTCCGACGGCCTCGGCCCCGCCAGCTTCGGCGCCTGTGGCTCCGGCTCAGGCCGCTCCGCCGGCGCCGGCGGCTTCTGCGCCGGCAGCTCCGACGACACCGGCTGCGGCCGTCCCGGCTCCGGCTCCCGAGACTCGGGCTGCAACCACCCCGGCCCCGGCTGCTCCGGCCTCGGCGCCGGCGAATCCGGCTCCGCTGGCCTCGGCCCCGGTCCGTACCGCGCCGATCCCGGCAACGCCGGCCAGCGCGGTGGTCACCCCTCCGCCGGCACCGGTCGTGCCGCCGCGCGTTGCGCCCGCCAAGCCGGTCGTGGATTCGTCCGTGCCGGCGCCGCCGCGTTCGGCGCCGATCCCGGTTTCGGCCGCTCCGGCAGAGCCCAAGCCGATGCCGGTGCCGCCGGCGCCGGCCGCCACGCCCGCGCCGCAACCGGCTCCGGTGAAGCTGGCCGTCCCGACGGCCGTCGCCTCGGCACCGATTGCCGGTGCCGCGCGTCCGGCCGCCCCCGAAGCGGCCAAGCCGGCCGCCCAGCTGTCGCTGGGCATGCCCGAGCCGCAGCCCGAGCTGCCGGCCGGCACCAGCGTGCGCCAGGCCGTATCCTCGGCGCTGCGCGCGCCGCCGGCCGCACGCCCCGTGACGCCGGCGGCCAAGGCCGACGCGAAGCCGGCGGAAAGCGACGACAAGCCGACCGAAGGCGACGACAAGAGCGCCTGAGCACGACGCGAAGCCGGCCCCTGACGGGGCCGGCTTTTTTTTGCCCTGTCGTTTCGCGCGCCACCGCCGGGTCTTGCGGCGCCCTGGGCGCCGACCGTCCCCTTCCTCTGCTGTCCTGTCGCGCATGGCGACCCTGCGGCGCGATCGACGCGGACCATCCGTTTCCCACGGCAGTCCTGCCGCGCGCAGCGGGCGTTGCGGCACCAGCCGCGTCAACCAGCCGCTTCATGCAGCGGCCTGCAGTCAGCGCAGCGGCGTCACGGCGGCGTCGTGCACGCAGCCGTCCCCGCTTGATTGCCGCGCCTAGCGCCGGCGCCGGCGCCGCGTGCCGTTGGCGGTTTCCATCGCGCTGCCGAGATCGAGCACGCCGTGCACATTGGCCAGATGCGCCAGCGCGACGACATTGTCGATGTCCAGTTTTCCAAAAATATTCGACTTGTGCGTCGAGATGGTCTTGTCGCTGATGTTGAGGAAGCGCGACAGGGTCTGCGCGTCGTCGCCCTGAGCCAGGCGTATCGCGATCTCCAGCTCGCGCGTGGTCAGCCGGTCGAACGGCGATCCACCGCCGCCGTCGACGGCTTCCATCGCCAGTTGCTGCGCGATCACCGGCGCGAGATAGCGGCGCCCGTCGGCAACCTGCTGCAGCGCCTGCAGGAAATCCTCGGCCGGACAGGCCTTGGTCAGATAGCCCGACGCGCCGGCTTCGAGCAGGCGGCGCGGAAACGGCGCCTCGCCGGCGACGGTCACGATGACGACGCGCGTACGCAGTTCTCCGCGCCGCACGCGTTCGGTCACCTCCACGCCGGTCAGCTTGGGCATGTGCAGATCGAGCACGGCGAGATCGGGCTCGAGCCGGCGGATCAGCGCGAGACCGGCCTCGCCGTCGCCGGCCTCGCCGACGACGCTGAACCCCGGATGCCGTTCGAGCATCGCGCGGTAGCCGTTGCGCACGAGTGCATGGTCGTCGATAAGGACTACGCTAATCATGCCCGCCCTCCGCCGCTTGCAACGGTTGAAACCGTACGTGAGGCGTAGCGCAGTGACAAGCGCATTTTGTATACCGGCGCGGATGCACGGCGGCATGGAGCCGGCCCGGCGGATTCGCTATGCTTGCGCGTTGCAGCACGACGGCGCTCCGGCTCCCGCGGTCCATGCGCCGCCGACCAACCCCGGAAGAGTGGCAGAGCGGTTGAATGCACCGGTCTTGAAAACCGGCGATGGGTAACCATCCGTGGGTTCGAATCCCACCTCTTCCGCCATAAAAGCAACCGCTTAGCCCGATACTCCGCGACGCCGCCGACCGGCCTCGCCGCCCGCCGCCGGAGCCGTCGCACCGGTGCGGCGCAGGCAGCAACCGACGCCTGCCGGCACCGACGCCGCCCTGGGCTCCCGGCCGCGGCGCCGCGCGCAGTTCCGGTGCCCTCGCCGGCATCACCCACACCGTGAGCAGCACGGCGGCTCAGCCTGCAGCCGTACAGCGCAGACTCCCGCGCCAGGCATCGAACGTCGCCGCGTGCGTCAGCGACAGCTTGCCGTCGCGCACCACGTCGTCGAACAGGAACAGACGCGACGCGCCGTCGGCCAGCGGCAGGTCGTAGGCCAGGTACTCGTGGGTATCGTCGAGAAAATGCACGCGCACGCGCCAGCCGGCGACGTCGCGGCCGCACAGGCGCAGCGGCGCGGCGGCTTCGGGCACGGCGGGCGTGTCGCCGCGATGCATGACCGCGCCCATCATCCCGAGCAGGGTATGCGCGTGGGATTCGGCATACGCGCCCGTGTGAACCTCGAACTCGAAGTCGCCGCGCCAGAACCGCCAGCGCATGTCGGCGGCGGCGTAGTTGACGCGCAGCACGGCCGGATAGTCGAAGGCGATGCCGGCCTCGGCGAAGCGCGCCGTCGGCTTCAGCGCCCCGGCGCCCGGAGCGCCGACGATCTCGTCGACGAAACTGCCCCAGAACGTGCTCCAGCCGCTGGAGGGCGGATAGTCGGCCGCGCGGGCCAGCGTGCCTGCAGTCAGCAGGACGGCCAGCAGGCCAAAGCGCAGATCGGATCGACAACGCAGCACCCCAGTCTCCCTCGAAATTCCGCTCGCGGTTGCCGGCCTGACGGGCAGGTCACGACGCACTTGCACACGAACCGCCAGGTGCCGGCGGCGCTTGTCCGCCCCCACAGGCCCGGCAAGCCGCAGCGAGTTCCGCTGGCTGGCATCCGTCGCTCCGTCGGCCAGCCGACCGCGGCCGCGCATGATCGGCGGCCGTCGCAGCGACGTCCAGCGCCGGCGCCAAGAAAACCGTCCGGCCGGGCTACACTCTGGCGTCTTCCCGCCGGATCGCCGCCCATGCCGCTCGCCCCGCCACTGAACTTCCAGCGCTGGATCGACGAACACCGCCATCTGCTGAAGCCGCCGGTCGCGAACAAATGCATCTACGACGGCGACTTCATCGTCATGGTCGTCGGCGGGCCGAACCAGCGCACCGACTATCACTACGACGAGGGGCCCGAGTTCTTCTATCAGATCGAAGGCGAGATGGTGCTGCGCATCCAGGACGACGGCCAGCCGCGCGACATCGCCATCCGCGCCGGCGAAGTGTTCTACCTGCCGCCGCGCGTGCCGCATTCGCCGCAGCGCATGGCCGGCTCCATCGGCCTCGTCGTCGAGCGCAAGCGGCTGCCGCACGAACAGGACGGCCTGCTCTGGTTCTGCGAGCGCTGCAACCACAAGCTCTACGAAGAATTCTTCACCCTGCACAGCGTCGAGACGGATTTTCCGCCGGTGTTCGACCGCTTCTACGGCTCGCAGGCCGCACGCACCTGCCGCGGCTGCGGCCACCTGAATCCGGCGCCGGCGCGTTACCGCTGAAGCCGTCCGGGATTCCCTGGCTTAGACTCGACGACCATGCTCAAGATCGACACCCACGCTCACATCCTGCCGCGCGACTGGCCCAATCTCGCCGAGAAATACGCCGACGACCGCTTCCCGGTCATCGTGCATACCGACGGCCGCCATCGCATCTACAAGGACGGCAAGTTCTTCCGCGAGATCTGGCCCAACACCTGGGATCCGCAGCTGCGCGTGGACGACTACGCGCGCTTCGGCGTGCAGGTCCAGGTCATCTCCACCGTGCCGGTGCTGTTCTCGTACTGGGCCAAGGCCAGCCAGGCGCTGGAACTGCATCGGCATCTGAACGACCACACCGCGTCGATCTGCCGCGACCAGCCGCGCCATTACGCCGGCATCGGCACGGTGCCGCTGCAGTCGCCGACCCTGGCGATCCAGGAAATGCAGCGCTGCGTCGAGCAACTGGGCCTGAGCGGCGTGCAGATCGGCTCGCATGTGGAGAACTGGAACCTCGATGCGCCCGAGCTGTTTCCGTTCTTCGAGGCCGCCGCCGATCTGGGCTGCGCGATCCTCGTGCACCCCTGGGACATGATGGGCCGCGACAGCATGCCGAAATACTGGCTGCCCTGGCTCGTGGGCATGCCGGCCGAACAGTCGCGCGCGGCCTGCTGCCTGATCCTCGGCGGCGTGCTCGAACGCCTGCCCGAACTGCGCGTCTGCCTGGCCCACGGCGGCGGGTCGTTCCCCTACACCATCGGCCGCATCGAACACGGCTTCCGCATGCGGCCCGACCTCGTCGCGACCGACAATGCGCGCAGCCCGCGCGAATACCTGCACCGCCTGTTCTTCGATTCCTGCGTGCACGATCCGCATGCGCTGCGCTATCTCGTCGACGTCGCCGGCGCCGACCGGGTCATGCTCGGCACCGACTACCCGTTCCCGCTCGGCGAGCAGGAGCCCGGCAGCGGTATCGCCGCTCTGCAGCTCGACGAAGCCGCCGCGGCGCGTCTCTACCACGGCACCGCGTTGCAGTGGCTGGATCTGCCGGCCACGCGTTTTTCCTGAACCCCTGACCGGAGGCGTCATGTCCGCTCGCCCGATTTCCGCCCTGTTCGCGCTGCTGCTCGCCGGTCTTTCCGGCGCGGCGTCCGCTGCCGACTACACCCTCAACGACGGCGTGGTGCGCTTCAGCGCGCCCGGCGACTGGCCCGTCATCATGCAGATGAGCGAAGGCAATCCGCAGGTCATCGCGTTCCAGGTCAAGGATCCGGCCGACACCGGCACCGGCGAGGCGACCCGCGTGACCGTGACCACGCGCAAGCTCGACGACGCGCAGGCGTTCCAGGCCTTCGTCAATACCGCGCTGGAAAAGGCGCGCCAGACGCCGGGCTACGAAAGCGAGACCGGCGCCGACGGCAGCAGCCTGCGCTACAGCGGCATGAGCCAGAAGACGCGCTACAAATATCGCGAAAGCTATTTCTACAGAAACGGCGTCGCCGTGCAGCTGCGCTGCGTGCATCCGGTGCTCGCCGCGACCAGCCCGGCCTGGATCGCCGCCTACAACCAGGGCTGCGACCAGATCGCCGCCTCGCTGCAGAAGTGAGTCGCCGATGAGCGTTGCAACGGAATCCGCAACGGGTCTGGACTGGGCCCGGGCGCAGGACCGCGCCGATGCGCTGGCCGCGTTCCGCGGCGAGTTCTGCCTGCCGCCGCACGGCGACGGCGAGCAGATCTATCTCTGCGGCAACTCGCTCGGGCTGATGCCGCGCGCGACGCGCCAGGCCCTGAACGACGAGCTCGACGACTGGAGCCGGCTTGCGGTCGAGGCGCATTTCCACGGCCGTCATCCGTGGATGCCCTACCACGGCTTCGTGCGCGAGCATCTGGCCGAACTCGTGGGCGCGCAGCCGGGCGAAGTCGTCGCGATGAATTCGCTGAGCGCGAACCTGCACCTGATGATGGTCAGCTTCTACCGGCCCAGCGCGCAGCGTCCGGCGATACTGCTGGAAAAGCGTGCGTTCCCGTCGGACCGCTACGCGCTGGAATCGCAGGTGCGTTTCCACGGCTACGATCCGGACCAGGCGCTGATCGAACTCGACGGCGACGAGGCCAACGGCACGATCTCGCTCGCGGCGATCGAACGCGCGCTGCACGAGCACGGCGAACGCATCGCGCTGGTGCTGCTGCCGGGCGTGCAGTACCTGACCGGCCAGGTATTCGACCTCGCCGCGATCACGCGTCTGGCCCATGCGAAAGGCTGTCTCGTCGGCTTCGATCTCGCTCATGCCGTGGGCAACGTGCCCGTGGATCTGCATGACAGCGGCTGCGACTTCGCGGTCTGGTGCCACTACAAGTACGTCAACTCGGGCCCGGGCGCGGTCGCCGGCTGCTTCGTGCATGAGCGTCATGCGCACAGCGAACAGCGTCCGCGCTTCGCCGGCTGGTGGGGTCACGACCAGGCCACGCGTTTCCAGATGGGTCCGGAATTCCGCCCGACGCCGGGCGCCGACGGCTGGCAGCTGTCGAACCCGCCGATCCTCGCGCTCGCGCCGCTGCGCGTGTCGCTGGATATCTTCCACCGCGCCGGCATCGCGCGGCTGCGACAGAAATCGCTGGCGCTGACCGGCTACCTGTCCGACCTGATCGAACAGGTCGTGCCCGACGTGCTCGACGTGCTGACGCCGGCCGAGCCGCTGCGCCGCGGCAGCCAGCTGAGCCTGCGCGTGAAGGGTCCGCGCGATGCCGGCCGCGCGCTGTTCGAGCACCTGAGCCGCCAGGGCATCGTCGGCGACTGGCGCGAACCCGACGTGATCCGTGTCGCGCCGACGGCGCTGTACAACCGCTACGAAGACGCGGCGCGCTTCGTCCAGGCCGTGGCGCAATGGCGCGCCGAACGCGGCTGAGCCTGCGGCCGGTCTCCGCCAGGCCGCGCGTTCGCGGCCGTGCCGGGACGTGACGTCCTTCTGCTGATCACGGCGGCGCTACCCGCGCCGCCCGTCTGGAATTCCCTGCCATGCCGAACCCTGCAGCCTCCCGCGACATCACCCTGATCGGCGCCGGCCTCGTCGGCGCGCTGCTGGCTACCCTGCTCGCGCAGCGCGGCTTCCGCGTGACCGTGTACGAACGCCGGCCCGATCCGCGCGTGCACGGCTTCCTCGGCGGACGCTCGATCAATCTCGCGCTGGCCGAGCGCGGCTGGCACGGGCTGCGCGTCGCCGGCCTCAGCGACGTGATCGCGACAATCGCCGTGATGATGCGCGGACGCATGATTCACGACACGGCCGGCAACACCAATCTGCAGCGCTACGGCCGCGACGATTCGGAAGTGATCTGGTCGGTCAGCCGCGGCCAGCTCAACTGCGCGCTGCTCGACGCGGCCGAGCGCGCCGGCGCGACCATCCATTTCGGCCAGCGGCTGGATGCGGTCGACTGGCAGGCCTCGCGCCTGCAACTGCTCGACGACGGCGACGGCCGCCTGCGCGAGGTCGATGCCGGCCTGCTGATCGGCGCCGACGGCGCCGGCTCGGCGCTGCGCCAGGCCATGCAGCAGGCGCAGGACCTCGGCGAACGCATCGAGGCACTCGGCCACGGCTACAAGGAACTGGAAATTCCGCCGCTGCCGCAACTGGCCGACAGTGCGCTGACGCCGGCGCAACGCGAGGCCAAGGCGCGCGGCGAGCGTTTCGCGATGGAGCCCAATGCATTGCACATCTGGCCGCGCGGCAGCTACATGTGCATCGCGCTGCCGAATGCCGAAGGCAGCTTCACGGTCACCCTGTTCCTGCCGGGCACGCCGCTGCACGACGACGGCCCGGCGCTGTCGCGCCTGAACACGCGCGAGGCGGTCGAACAGTTCTTCCGTCGCGATTTCGCCGACGCGGTGCCGCTGATGCCCGACTACCTCGAGGACTTCATGCGCAATCCCACGGGACTGCTCGCGACCCTGTATCTCGAACGCTGGCATCTGGACGGCCGAGCGTTGCTCCTCGGCGACGCCGCACACGCGATCGTGCCGTTCCACGGCCAGGGCATGAACTGCGGTTTCGAGGACGCGGTGGAGCTGGCCGACCTGCTGACCGCCGACACCGATGCGGCCGCGGTATTTGCCGAGTTCCAGCGCCGGCGCAAGCCCAACAGCGATGCGATCGCGGCGATGGCGCTGGACAACTACGTCGAGATGCGCGACCGCGTCGACGACCCGGACTATCTGCTGATGCGCGAGCTCGAGCGCGTGCTCGCCGTACGCCACCCGCAGCGCTATCTGCCGCGCTACTCGCTGGTGACCTTCACACGCCTGCCGTACGCGTTCGCGCGCGAGCGCGGCGAACGCCAGGCGGCGCTGCTGCGCGAGCTCGTGCGCGGCAAGACCAGCCTGGCCGAGGTCGACCTGGCCGCAGCCGACGCCGCGGTCGAAACCCGGCTGGAACGCCTGCCCGCGCGCGACTGATGGATCCGGCCGCGCTGCATCGGCTGTACGCCGCCTGCCACTATGACGTGCGCCTGCCGGGCGGCGGCCGCGCGACCTTGCGCATCGGCGAGCCGCTGCCGGCGCCGCTGGCGGACTGGCTCGCCGATGCGCCGTTCGCCGCATTCATCACCGCGTACAACCCGCGCTCGCGGCTGCAGTCGGCCGCGCACAATCGCGCCGCGCAGCGCACGCTGCTGCGCGAGATCCGCAGCGTCGCCGGCGCGCGCGTGCTGCCCGGTGCAGGCCACCTGCCGGGGCAGCGCTGGCGCGAACCGTCGCTGCTCGTCGCCGGCCTTGCGTTGACCGCCGTCGACACGCTGGCGTGTCGCCATTCGCAGAATGCGATCGTGCTGGCGCACAGAAACGCCGCGACGCAGCTGCGAGGCTATGGCGACATGAGGAACGACGTCTGAAATCCCTGCGGCGGCATTGACGCCCGCGCCGTTCCCCTCGCACAGTTGCCTACGGACGATCCGGGAAGCCTCCATGCACGACGACGTGACCGCTTTGCTCGCCGCCGCCAATAGCGGCGACGGCGCCGCCCAGGACCGCCTGTTCACCCTGCTCTACGACGAACTGCGCCAGTGCGCACGGCATCAGCTGCGCGGCAATTTCGGACTGACGCTGTCGACGACCGCGCTGGTCAACGAGACCTACGTCAAGCTCGCCGCGGCCAGCCAGCTCAGCACGCGCACGCGCCAGCACTTCATGGCACTGGCCGCGCGCGCCATGCGCCAGGTCATGGTCGACCACGCGCGCCGCGTGCAGGCCGACAAGCGCGGCGGCGGCGCGGTCATGGTGACGCTCGACGAGCGTCTGCCGGAGGATCCCGCCGATGCGGTCGAAGTGCTCGCGCTGGATCAGGCCCTGAACACGCTGGAGCAGATCGACGAGCGCGCCGCGCGCGTCGTGCAGCTGCATTTCTTCGGCGGCCTCGCATTTCCCGAAGTCGCCGAGCTCGAGGGACTGACCGTGCGCACGGTCATGCGCGACTGGCAGGCGGCGCGGGCCCTGCTCGCGACCGAGATGGGCGCCGGCGCAACCGGCACATGAGCCAGGACAGCGAACTCGCGCGCAAGCGCCGCGCGTTCGCGCTGCTGCGCGAGGCGCTGGAACTCGACCCGGCACAGCGCGCCGCGTTCGTCACGGCGCGGACCGCCGGCGATCCGGCGCTGGCTGCGCTGCTCGCACAACTGCTCGCGGCGGAAGCCGCGCCGCATCTGCTCGACGCCGGCGCCGGCGCGGTCGCCGAACGGCTTGCCGACGGCAGCAACGACGAGCTGGCTCCCGGCACCTGCATCGGCGGCTGGACCATACGCCGGCGGCTCGGCCGAGGCGGCATGGGCGCGGTCTTCCTCGCCACGCGCGACGGCGACGGCTACGTGCAGCAGGGCGCGCTGAAATGGATCAAGCGCGGCATGGATTCGGGCGAGATCCTCGCCCGCTTCCGCCGCGAGCGGCGAATCCTCGCCCAGCTGCAGCATGCGCAGATCGCACGCCTGCTCGACGGCGGCATCAGCGAATCGGGCCAGCCCTGGTTCGTCATGGAATACGTCGCCGGCGTACCGCTGAACGAATGGGCCGCATCGCCGCGCATGACCCTGAGCCAGCGCCTGGACCTGTTCGTCGAACTCGCCGAAGCGGTCGCCTACGCCCATGGCCAGCTCGTCGTGCATCGCGACCTGAAGCCCGGCAATGTGCTCGTCGATGCGGACGGGCGTCCGCATCTGCTCGACTTCGGCGTGGCCAAGGTGCTCGAGGAAGACGAGGCCGACAGCCAGACGCGCACCGGCGCGCGCTTCCTGAGCCGCGCCTACGCGGCGCCGGAACAGGTGCGCGGCGAGCACGTCGGTACGGCCGTCGACGTCTATGCACTCGGCGTACTGCTGTTCGAGCTGCTGTCGGGCGCACGCTTCCACGACAACCCGGCCGCGCGCGCCGGCGCGCCGAGCGACCGCCTGAGCAACGCGGCCCAGGCCACCGGGCCGGTCGCGCCGCGGCGGCTGCGCGGCGATCTCGGCATCATCGTCGCGCGCGCAACCGACGCCGAACCGGCGCGACGCTATGCGACCGCGCAGGCGCTCGCCGACGACGTGCGCCGCTACCTGCGCGGCGCGCCGATACTCGCGCGCCGCGACAGCGGCTGGTACCGGCTGCGCCGCTACGTCGCACGCCATCGCGTGGCCTCGACCGCACTGCTGCTGGCCCTGCTCGCGATCGTCGCCGGCAGCGCGCTGGCCCTGTCGCAGGCACGCCGCGCCGCGCGCGAGGCCGAACTGGCCCAGGCCGCGCAGCGCTTCCTGACCGGCGTATTCGATGCCGCCGCACCCGATGCGGCCGCCGGCGCCCGAGTGACCGCGCGCGAACTGCTGGATCAGGGTGTGGCGCGCGTCGACCAGGAACTCGCCGACCAGCCCGCGCTGCAGGCGCAGATGCGCCAGACGCTCGGCACCCTGTACCGCCAGCTCGGCCAGTTCGACCAGGCCGCGCAGTTGCTGGAACAGGCGCGCACCGGCCTGCGCGCGCCGCACGACCAGGAACGCAGCATCGACACAGCGATCGAACTCGCGCGCACCTATCGCGAACGCGCGCAGTTCGACCAGGCGCTGGCCCTGCTGGCCGAGGCCACCGGCACGGACACGCCGCCGCCCCAGCGCGCCGCGGCGCTGGCCGAGCAGGCCGTGATCCACGACCGCCAGGGCCGCTTCACCGACGGCCTGCAGGCGATACGCGCGGCCGCGGCGATCAGCACGGAGCTCGGCCCGGCCGGCGCGCGCGAACAGGCCCGCGACCGGCAGATCGAGGCATTGCTGCTGAGCCGGCTGGCGCGCTACGACGAAGCCGACACGGCGTTCCGCGACGCGATCGCGCGCACCGAGCAGGCCTACGGCAAGGAGCATTCCCAGGTCGGCGAAGTGCGCAACGACTACGCCACCTTGCTGGCCGACCGCCAGCGCAGCGCCGACGCCGAGCGCGAACTGCGCCGGGCGCTGGACATACGCCGCAAGCGCTTCGGCCCGCAGCATGCGGCAGTCGGCGAGACTTTGCAGATCCTCGGCATCGTGCTGCGCCAGCAGGGCCGCATCGAGGAATGCGCCGCAGCGCTGGACGAAGCGCTGGCGATCCAGCGCGCCGCGCTCGGGCCGCGTCATCCCAGCGTCGCCTCGACCCTGAACTCGCTGGCCACCCTGGCCATGTCGCGGCAGGACTTCGGCCGCATGGTCGACCTGCTCAGCGAGGCACGCGACATCTATCGCGACAACCATCTGCTCGACTCGCCGCAGGGCCTGACCATCCAGAGCAACCTCGGCATCGGCCTGACCCGGCTGGAACGCTTCGACGAGGCCGAGCCACTGCTGCGCGCCGCACTCGCGCGCAACCGCGCCAACGTCGGCGACGTGCATCCGCTCGTGATGGCCAGCCTCAACGGCCTGAGCCAGCTGCAGCGGCGCCGCGGCAACGGCGCCGAAGCCGAGACCCTGGCCGCCGAGGGCGTTGCCATCGCCGACAAGCTGCTGGCCGACAGCCGCGACAACGCAGCCATGCGCCAGACCCTGGCCGCGGCCCAGCTGATCCACGGCCACGCGCAGGCCGCGCGCGACAGCTACCGCTCCAGCGCGGCGCTGCTGGAGAAGCTCGGCGCGCGCAAGGACCTGCGCTATGCCGGCGCGCTGCTCGGCCAGGCTCGCGCCGAACTCGCGCTAGGCGCATCTGCGGAGGCCGAACGGCTGGCCCGGCACGTGGCCGAGGAAGGTGCGGAGGTCGGCGCCGGTGGCGCCGGCGCGCAGGCGATGGCCTGGGCGGTCATCGCCGAGGCGGCGCGCCGCCAGGGTCGCGCCGCCGCGGCGCGCGAGGCCGCCGACCGGGCCGAGGCGCTGCTGCCGCAGTGGGCGAACGCGGATCCGGAGAACCTGCGTCAGTTGTACGCCCATCTGGCCCGGAAACCGCGCTGAACACCACCGCGGACAAGTCGGCGCGCGCCCGCCGGTTCTGCGGCGCAATGCCACGGTGCGTGGCAAGCGCGCGCGCGCGCGGTTAGGATTGCGCCCGCATGAATTCCCCGACTCCTCCGGAGACGCCGCCGCTGCTCGAGGCGCGCGGCCTCGCCTACCTGCGCAACGACGAACCCATCTTCGGCCCGCTGAGCTTCCGTCTGGACGCCGGCGACGTCGTGCTCATGGAAGGCGACAACGGCAGCGGCAAGACCACCCTGCTCAAGGTGCTGTCCGGCCTGCTGCCGCCCGGCGCCGGCGAGGTGCTGCTCAACGGCGAGCCGCTGACCCTCGCGCGGCTGTCGCATCAGGTCGCGCTGCTCGGCCATCTGCTCGGCGTCAAGGGAGAATTGTCCCCATTGCAGAACCTGCGCTTCGCGATCGGTCTGGGCGGCCTGCGCCCGGGCATCACGCCGTATCACGCGCTCAAGAGCGTGGGCCTGGAAGGCTACGAGGATCTGCCGCTGCGCCAGCTTTCGGCCGGCCAGAAGAAGCGCGTCGCGCTGGCCCGGCTGCTGCTGGTGCCGGCCGCGCTGTGGCTGCTCGACGAGCCCTACGCCAATCTCGACCGCGAAGGCATCACGCTGGTCAACCGTCTGCTCGAACTGCATGCGCTGCGCGGCGGCGCGGCGCTGATCACCTCCCACGGCGCCTATGCCTACACCTCGGGCACGCCGCGGCGCATCCGCCTGGACGCGGTCGACCGGGAGTTCGCCGCATGAGCTACGGCACCTCGTTTTCCGCCTGCCGCGCGCTGTTCGTGCGCGACTTCAGCCTGGTCTGGCGCCGGCGCGGCGACGCGCTGAACCCGGTGCTGTTCGCGGTCATGGTCGTCGTGCTGTTCCCGTTCGCGCTGGGCCCGGAGCCCAACGCGCTGGCGCGGATTTCGGCCGGCACCGTACTGGTCGCGCTGCTGCTGGCCGGACTGCTGTCGCTGGACGCGCTGTTCCGCTCCGACTTCGAGGACGGCTCGCTGGAACAGCTGGTGCTGTCGCCGCATCCGCTGCCGCTGCTGCTGGCCTGCAAGATCGCCGTGCACTGGCTCACCACCGCGCTGCCGCTGCTGCTGGTCGCGCCGCTGCTCGGCGAACTGCTGTATCTGCCGCGCAGCGAACTGCCGGTGCTCCTGGCTGCGCTGGCCCTGTCCACGCCGCTGCTGAGCCTGATCGGCGCGGTCTGCGTCGCGCTGACGGTCGGCATGCGCCGCTCTGGTATGCTCCTGGCGCTGTTGGTTTTACCGCTGTACGTGCCGGTGCTGATCTTCGCCGCCGGCGCCTGCAACGCCGCCGGCCAGGGCCTGCCGGTGCTCGCGCCGCTGCTCTGGCTCGGCGCCGGTCTGGCGCTGACCCTGGTGCTCGCTCCGCTGGCCTGCGCAGCGGCGCTGCGCATCTCGCTGAGCTGACGGCAATGGCGGGCCGCGACAACCACCCGTATACGAATCCATGAATCCACTCGTCCTCTGGTTTCACAAGCTCGGATCGCCGCCGTACTTCTACCGGCTGGCCGGTCGCCTGCTGCCGTGGCTCTGGGGCCTGGGCCTGATCAGCCTCGCGGTCGGCCTGTACGGCGGCCTCGTGCTGGCGCCGTCGGACTACCAGCAGAGCGACGCGTTCCGCATCATCTACGTGCACGTGCCGAGCGCCTGGATGAGCCTGTTCATCTACGGCTTCATGGCGCTCAACGGCTTCATCGCGCTGATCTGGCGCATCAAGCTGTCGGAAACCCTGGCCATGGCCGCCGCGCCGATCGGCGCCGCCTTCACCTTCATCTGCCTGGCCACCGGCTCGCTCTGGGGCAAGCCCATGTGGGGCACCTGGTGGACCTGGGATGCGCGGCTGACCTCCGAGCTCGTGCTGCTGTTCCTCTACTTCGGCGTCATGGGCCTGTACCAGGCCATCGAGGACCGCCGCCAGGCCTCGCGCGCGGCCGCGTTCCTGGCCCTGGTCGGCATCGTCAACCTGCCGATCGTGCATTTCTCGGTCAACTGGTGGAACACCCTGCATCAGGGCTCCACGGTGCGCCTGTTCGGTCCTTCGCTGATCGACTCGCGCATGCTCTGGCCGCTGCTGATCATGGCCATCGCGACCAAGTTCCTGTTCGCCGCGAGCCTGCTGTCGCGCGCGCGCGTCGACCTGCTCGAACTCGAAGCCGGCAAGGACTGGGCGCGCCAGGTCGCACTCGCCGACGGAGACGCCGCATGACCGAATTCCTGTCCATGGGCGGCTACGGCAACTATGTCTGGAGTTCGTTCGCGATCTTCGCGATCGTGCTGACCCTGGACGCCGTCGCGCCGCTGCTCAAACGCCGCCGCGTGCTGCGCGAACTGCGCGGCCGAGTCCGCCGCGCGCAGAAGCGCAGCGAGGAGACCGCATGAACCCGACCCGCAAACGCCGCCTCGTCGTCATCTCGCTGATCCTCGGTGCCGTCGGCATCGCCGCAGCGCTGACCGTGCTCGCGCTGCAGCAGAACATCACCTACCTGTACACGCCGGTCGAGGTACAGGCCGGCAAGGTGCCGCCCGACGCGCGTTTCCGCCTCGGCGGCATGGTCAAGGCCGGCTCGATCCAGCGCGCCGGCGACTCGCTGAAAACCGGCTTCACGGTGACCGACGGCGACGCCGACCTCGCCGTGGAATACACCGGCATCCTGCCCGACCTGTTCCGCGAGAAGCAGTCGGTCGTCGCGACCGGCCGCATGGAGGGCAGCCGTTTCGTCGCCTCCGAAGTACTGGCCAAGCATGACGAGAACTACGTGCCGCGCGACGTGGCCGAGGCCATGGCCAAGGCGCACAAGAAACACGAGGTGAGCGAAGGCGCGCCGGCGGCGCAGTGAGGTCGTTGGCAGTGCCGATGAGTTCGTTCTTCTTGCGGGCTGCGGTGAAACCCATCCCCACCCATGCCCTCCCCTTGAAGGGGAGGGTTTGATACGGCTGGCCTGAGAGCTGTTGAGGGGAAGATCGATCCGGCTCACCAAAGAACACCTGGCTCGTCAGAATGCGCGTGAATGGAACCAGTTTGATAGCGCTGGCCGGAACAAACCCTCCCCTTCAAGGGGAGGGCAGTGGGTGGGGATGGGGTTGCTTGTCCGCCACAGGTGGCGAGAAAGAACACGATGTCGATTTCCCATCCCGCCAAGAACATCAGAACCGCCGCGCGAACGGCCAATTTCGCGCTTCAGAGTAAGGAGAAGTGCCATGCGTAAACCGAACAACCACACGGTGAGCTTTCGAGTCCACTAGCAAGCGCCGCCGCGGCTATCCGTCGGAAGCGCGCGTCATGCGCGGCCTGCGTATCGTCCACGGCGACAAGGTGCTGTGCGAAAAACTCGGTCGCAAAGACCCCTGCCCCTGCGGTTCGGGTCGCAGATTTCAAGAACTGTTGTCTGAACTCCGGCTGCTTTCGATGGCGTGCTGCGGCATGACTACCATCGCTGAACTCCGCAGTCGGCAACCGCTGTAACCTCGGCAGTCGCGGTTCCCGCCAGGCGCGAACCGCAACTGCCCATCACCACCGCCACGGCCCGCGCCGTGGCGGCCTTACGGAGCCGCGCCGCCGCCATGCTGCCCGAACTCGGTCAATTCGCCCTGATACTCGCCCTGCTGCTGGCCCTGGTGCAGACCGTGCTGCCGCTGCTGGGTGCCTGGCGCAACAACGCCGCGCTGATCGCAGTCGCGCGACCGGCCGCCGCCGGCCAGGGCGTGTTCGTGGCCATCGCATTCGCCATACTGACCGCCGCCTTCCTGCAGCAGGACTTCTCGGTCGCCTACGTCGCGCAGAACTCCAATTCGGCGCTGCCCTGGTATTACCGCTTCTCCGCAGTCTGGGGCGCGCACGAAGGTTCGCTGCTGCTCTGGATACTGATCCTCAACGTCTGGACCGTCGCGGTCGCCGCCTTCAGCCGGCGCCTGCCGGACATCTTCATCGCCCGCGTGCTCGGCGTACTCGGCTTCGTCAGCGTCGGCTTCCTGCTGTTCACCCTGCTGACCTCCAACCCGTTCCTGCGCCACGTGCCGGCGCTGGCCGACGGCAACGATCTGAATCCGCTGCTGCAGGACTTCGGCCTGATCGTGCATCCGCCGATGCTGTACATGGGCTATGTCGGCTTTTCGGTCGCGTTCGCGTTCGCCATCGCGGCGCTGCTCGGCGGCGCGCTGGACGTGGCCTGGGTGCGCTGGGCGCGGCCCTGGACCAACGTCGCCTGGGGCTTTCTGACGCTCGGGATCGCGCTGGGCTCCTGGTGGGCGTACTACGAACTCGGCTGGGGCGGCTGGTGGTTCTGGGATCCGGTCGAGAACGCCTCGTTCATGCCCTGGCTCGTCGGCACGGCACTGATCCATTCCCAGGCCGTGACCGAGAAGCGCGGCTCGTTCCGCGCCTGGACCCTGCTGCTGGCGATCGCCGCGTTCTCGCTGTCGCTGCTGGGCACCTTCCTCGTACGCTCGGGCGTGCTGACCTCGGTGCATGCCTTCGCCAGCGACCCGCAGCGCGGCCTGTTCGTGCTGGCCTTCCTCGTCATCGTCGTCGGCGGTTCGCTGCTGATCTATGCGCTGCGCGCGCCGAAGGTCGCCGGCGGCGAGCCGTTCGCCGGCGTCAGCCGCGACACGCTGCTGCTGATCAACAATCTGCTGTTCTCGATCGCCGCGCTGATGGTGCTGCTCGGCACGCTGTTCCCGCTGCTCGGCGAGGCGCTGGACGCCGGCCGCATTTCGGTCGGCCCACCGTATTTCGGTTTCATGTTCGTGCTGCTGATGGCGCCTGTCGTGCTGCTGCTGCCGTTCGGACCGTTCCTGAAATGGCGCCAGGCGCAGCTGCCGGCGGCGCTGCGTTCGCTGGTGCCGGCGCTGCTGCTCGCGGCCATTGCCGCGATCGCGGCGTGGCTGCTCGGCGGCGACCTGCCGTTCAAGGCCGTGGCCGGCATCGGCCTGGGACTCTGGGTCGGCCTGGGCATCGCGCTGTACGCGCTGTCGCGCTGGCGCCATGCGCCGGCGGGACGACGCTATACGCCGGAAATGCTCGGCATGATCTGCGCGCATCTGGGTGTGGGCGTATTCGTCGCCGGCGTCATGCTGACCGAAGCGACCGGGCTCGAACGCGACCTGCGCTTCGCGCCGGGCGAGAGCGTGCGCATCGGCGCCTACGACGTGCGCTTCGACGGCGCGCGCCACGCGCGCGGCCCCAACTACGAAGCCGACGCCGGCACCGTCGTCGTCAGCCGCGACGGCGCCATGGTCGCGACCCTGGTGCCGCAGAAGCGTCGCTATCTGCGCGGCCAGGTGCAGACCGAATCGGCCATCGATCCGGGTTTCACGCGCGACATCTATGTCGCACTCGGCGAGCCCGTCGGCGATGACGGCGCCTGGTCGGTGCGCGTCTACATCAAGCCGTTCGTGCGCTGGATCTGGCTGGGCGCGCTGCTGATGATGCTCGGCGGCTTCGGCGCGGCGACCGACCGGCGTTTCCGCAGCATGGCCCTCTCCCGCGATGCGCAGCCGGCGCCCGCACCGGCACCCGCCGCAGCGCCGGCCGTGGCCGCGGCGACCGAGGTGCCGGCATGAACGCGCGCCTGCTGCCGCTCGCGGCCTTCGTGCTGCTGGTCGCCCTGCTCGGCTTCGGCCTGCGCTGGAACATGCACCACGACCAGCGCGAAGTGCCGTCGCCGCTGATCGGCAAGGCCGCGCCGGAATTCCGCCTGCCGGTGCTCAACGCAGCCAACCGCGAATTCGGCAGCGCCGACCTCAAGGGCAAGCCCTATCTGCTCAACGTGTTCGGCAGCTGGTGCCCGAGCTGCGTGGACGAGCATCCGGTGCTGGTGCGCTATGCGAAGGAGCTCGGCATACCGCTGGTCGGCTACAACTGGAAGGACGATGCAGCCGACGCGACCGCCTGGCTCGCCCGCTTCGGCAATCCCTACGACGTGATCGTCGCCGACACGATAGGCCGCACCGCGATCGACTTCGGCGTCTATGGCGCGCCGGAAACCTTTCTCGTCGACGGCGACGGCTTCGTCCGCCTCAAGCGCGTCGGCGCGCTGACGCCGGACTACGTCGAGAAGGAACTCAAACCGGCGATCACCGCCCTGCGCAAGTCCAGCGCCGGAGGCCAGCCATGACGCGTCGCCTGCCAGCCCTGCTCGCGCTGCTGCTGTCGCTGTTCTGCACGCTCGCCACGGCCGTGCAGCCGCTGGATTTCAAGGACACGGCCGAGGAAAAGCGCTTCCAGTCGCTGACCCGCGAGCTGCGCTGCCTGGTCTGCCAGAACCAGAATCTCGCCGATTCGGACGCGGGCCTGGCCGGCGACCTGCGCCGCGAAGTGTTCGACCAGATGCGCGCCGGCAAGAGCGACGCGCAGATCAAGGACTACCTCGTCGCGCGCTATTCGCAGTTCGTGCTGTACGACCCGCCGCTGAGCGGCTCGACCTGGCTGCTCTGGTTCGGCCCGCTGCTCGCGCTGCTGGCCGGCGCCGGCGTGCTCGTCGTCATCGTGCGCCGCCGTGCCGCGGCGCTCGCCCACAAGACGCCGGCCGCGACCGCGCCGCGCGAGGAGGAAGACTGGTGACTACCGCTTTCGTGCTGCTGGCCGGGCTGATGCTGCTCGCGGCGCTGGCTTTCGTGCTGCTGCCGCTGCTGCGCCACGGCCGCGGCGCCAACCTGCCGGCCAGCGCCGTGCGCCGCCGCGCCCTCGACGACGCGCTGGCCTCCGGCGTCGTCACGGCCGAGGAACACCTGGCCAAGCTCGCCGCGCTGGAACAGCAGGATCTCGCGAGCACGACCGCGCCACCGCCGCGTTCCCGCAGCGCGTTCCATGCGGCGCTGCTCACGCTGCTGTTGCTGCCGGCCGCGGCGATCGGCCTGTACGCCCATCTCGGCAACGTGCGCGCACTGGATACCGCCCTGATGGACGCCGGCCGTGCGATGAACGGCTCGCCCGGACCGGACATGGACCAGGCCGTGCAGGGCCTCGCCGACAAGCTGGCGAAGAATCCCGACGACGTCGACGGCTGGGTGCTGCTGGGCCGCGCATACAAGTCGATGGAACGCTTCGCCGACGCGCGCGACGCGCTGAAGAACGCCTACGACCGCGCGCCCAACGAGATCGAGATCCAGGTCGACTACGCCGAAGCGCTGGCGCTGGCCGGCGAAACGCGGCGCATCGACGGCCGCCCACGCGAACTGCTCGAAGGCGCGCTCAAGACCGATCCGAATCACCAGCGCGCGCTGTGGCTGCTCGGCATCGCCGACTACCAGGCGCAGAACTACGCCTCCGCCGTCACTCGCTGGGAACTGCTGCGCGGCATGCTGCCGGCCGAAGCGCCCGTGCGCGAATCGCTGGACCGGCAGATCGCCGACGCGCGCCAGCGCGGCGGACTCGGCGCCGCCGCGCCGGCGCGGACCGCCGGCGCCGACTCGGCAGCCGCGAACGGCATGGCTGCGGCGGCCGCTGCCGCGCCGGCGGCCGGGGCCGCTGACGTGCGCCTGAGCGTGACGGTTTCGCTGGATCCCAAGCTGCGCGACAGGGCGCCGGCCGGCGCCAGCGTGTTCGTGTTCGCGCGTGCGGCCAGCGGGCCGCCGATGCCGCTGGCGGTGCAGCGCCTGACCCTGGCCGACCTGCCGGCCAAGGTCGAACTGACCGACGCCATGGGCATGCTGCCGACCATGAAGCTGTCCCAGTTCCCCGAAGTCGTCGTCGGCGCGCGCATCTCGGCCAGCGGCAATGCCAAGGCGCAGAGCGGCGACCTGCAGACCCTGTCGGCGCCGCTGGACGTCAACAGCAAGGCGACCATCGACCTCCTCATCGACCAGGTCGTGCCTTAAATCCGGACAGGTTGCGGTTCGCCTGCGGCTCGCCGCAACCTGCGGGTTCAGTCGATCAGGTGATGCCGCGCCGCGTAGCGCACGAGTTCGGCGGCGTTGCGCACGTCGAGCTTGGCGAACACGCGCTGGCGGTGGTTCTCGGCGGTCTTCACGCCGATGTCCAGGCGCAGCGCGATCTCCTTGGTCGTGAGTCCGTCGACGATCAGATGGAACACCTCGCGCTCGCGCGGGGACAGGTCGCGGTAGGGATCGGCCGGCATCGGCCGCGCCTGCTGCACCTGCATGGCCATGGCCCGCGTCGCGTGGGCGCCGAAATGCAGGCCGCCGCCGCCGAGGTTGCGCACGGCCTCGATGAGTTCGGCCATCGCCGCGTCCTTGCGCAGATAGCCCGCGGCGCCGGCGCGCAGCATGTGCAGCACGTATTCCTCTTCCTGGTGCATGGTCAGCACGAGGATGCGTATCTGCGGCAGCTCGGCGCGCAGCCGGCGCACGACTTCGATGCCGTTGAGGCGCGGCATCGAGATATCGACGATCGCGATGTCCGGCTGCAGGCGCAGGCACTGCTCTATCGCGTCGATGCCGTCGGCCGCCTGGCCGACGACGAGGCACTCGCCGCTGGCATCAAGCGCCGCAACCAATGTTTCGCGCACGATGGTGTGGTCATCGGCAACCAGCACGCGGATCATGGTTCGCTCCTGGCAGTAGTGCGCAACGGCAGCTCGATACAGATGTTGAAACCTTTACCGGGTGTAGATTGTAGATTCAACCGGCCGTCGAACAAGTTCACACGATCGCGCATGCCGCCCAGACCGCCGCCGTGACCGTCGCGGCCGGCGGCCAGCGCCGCATCGAGGTCGCAGCCGCGGCCGTCGTCGACGATGTCCATGCACAGCCAGCCGGTTCCGCGCAGCGAAACCACGATGCGCACGAGACTGGCCGCCGCATGCCGTACGGCGTTGGACAACGCCTCCTGGGCGACGCGGAACAGCAGGGTCGCAGTGTCGTCGTGCAGCGGCGGCAACGGCTCCGGCAGCACGAGCTCGACCTGCAGGCCATCGACGCTGCGCGCGAGCCAGCGCAGCGCCGCCTCCAGTCCGAGATCGTCGAGGATCTGCGGCCGCAGCAGCCGTGACAGCGAACGCGTGTCTTCCAGGGTCGCCTGGGCCAGCGCGCGCGCGCGCGACAGGCCGTCGCGGCCGTTCGCTGCGGTCACCGGCAACTGCGCGGCGATCGTGTCGAGCTGGCGCATCAGGGCGACGAGATTCTGGCCGACGCCATCGTGCAGCTCGCGCGCAATGCGCCGGCGCGCCTCTTCCTCGATGCGCCAGACCGAGCGTGCCAGATGCCGCGTGCGGCGCTGGTCCTGCTGCAATTGGGTCAGCAGCGCCGCATGCTGGCGCATGAGTTCGTCGATGCGCCGGTTCAGCGTCTGCACGGCTGCGGAATCAGTGCTCATCGGTCGTTGCACCGGCGTCGATCGCCGCCCGCTGGCGCCGCGCGAAGCCGTCGCGCAGCGATGCCGGCGCCGCCTCCAGCGCCTGGCTCAGGGCGTGTTCGGCCGCGGCGCCGGCGGCCGCGGCTTCGTCGGCCTGCCCGGCGCGCCGCAGCAGCGCCGCGCCGAGCGCATGCAGGCGCGCCTCGCCCTGCCAGCGGCCGAGCTGGCGCAGCAGCGCCTGGGCTTCGCGATAGCGCGGCAACGCGTCGGTGCCGCCGTGCCGCGCGCGGTCGAGCTCCAGGGTGATCACGGCCAGACGCAGCGGCGCCTGGCCGCGGCGCGCGGCTTCGGCAACGAGCTCGCCGATCAGCGCATCGGCCGAACGCGGCGCCGTGTGCAATGCGCGTTGCGCGCGCTCGATGCGGACCTCCAGCAGCAGTGCCGGGTTGTGCGCCGCTTCGGCGACGCGTTCGGCTTCGGCCAGATCGCGCGCCGCGGCGGCCGACGCCGCGTCGCCGAGCAGCGCCAGCCGCGCGCGCGTCAGCAGCGACAGCGCCTGCTGCTCGGGACTGAGTTCGGCATCCACGAGATCCTGCAAGGCCTGCTGCGCGCCGGCGACATCGCCCAGGAACACGGCCGTGCGTGCGAGCAGCAGGCGCGCTTCGGCCAGGCCGCGCCGGTCGCCGCGCCGCTCGAAGCCGGCGGCTGCGGCGCGTGCCGCAGACAGCGCGTCGGCGCTGCGTCCTTCGGCCAGCGCCAGTTCGCCGCGATAAACCTGCGCAACGTCGATTTCCTCGGGCAGTTGCAGGTCCTGCGCCTCGCGCAGCGAACCGTCCAGGCGCTTCCCCGCATCGGCGTAATGGCCGCGGCTCAGTTCGAGCAAGCCCATGCTCTGGATCACCTGCAACGCCCCCTCGCGATCGTCGATCTGCCGGTAGGAGGCCAGCGCCTGCTGCCAGTAGACCGCCGCATTGTCGGTCTCGCCGAGCTGAAAATAGCAGAATGCGACATTGTTTAGACTTTGCGCCAGCAGGGTCGGCTGGCCGAGTTGCTGGCGCAACGCCAGCGCCTCGCGGAACGCGGTCAGCGCGGCGCGGAAATCGCCGCGTTCCTCGGCTACGACGCCGCGGTCGTTGTGCAGATCGGCGATGCTCGCGCGGTCGCCGAGCGCTTCGAGCGCGCCGCGCGCACGCTCCAGCGTGGCTTCGGCTTCGGCACGCTCGCCGCGTATGGCCTGCACGATCGCGAGATTGCGCAGGCTGGTCGCCTGGCCGCGCGGGTCGCCGAGAGCGGCGCGCATCGCGGCCGCGCGCGTGTACTGCTCCGCCGCCGCATCGAGCTGGCCCAGGCGTTCGTAGCCCACACCCAGCGCGTTGCGCGCGTCGGCTTCGGCCGCCGCATCGCCGGCGCGCGTCCACAGCACGAGTGCGCGCAGCAGATAGTCGTCGACGGCGCGGCGCGCCTGGCCCTGCTGGATCGCGATGCGGCCGAGCAGGAACCAGGCGCGGGCATCCTGGCTGTCCTCGCCGACCAGGACCTGCAGCAGCTGCAAGCCGCGTCCGCCGTGGCCCGCGTCGGCCAGGGTCTGCGCCGTCTGCAGCACCAGATCGGCATCGTGGGCGTGTGCGGCCAGCGCGTGCTGCAGCAGGCGCGCGCGCGCATCGGCCGATTCCTGTGCCTGGGCCAGCACGATGCGCCCGGACAGATCGCTCGCACCGGCCTGCGTCTGGCGTATACGTTCGCGCGTGGCTTCGGCGGAGACCTCCTGGCGCGCCTCGACCTGGGCCTGGAGCAACGCGCTCAGCAGCAGCGCGCTGGATTCGCGCGCCACCGCCGGCAGCGCCTGCAGGCGTCCGGCGGCATCGGCCGGCTGGTGCGCATCGAGCGCGCGCAGGGCTTCGCCATAGGCGGCCACCTCGCCATCGCCGAGTGCCGGTGGGGGCTGCGCGGCGAACGCCGTGAAGCGGCGCCGATAGTCGGCGAACAGCGCGGCTGCATCGGCACCGCGCGCCTCGATCGCGACCGCGGTCTGGGCCGGCGCCGCCGCGCCGCCCTGCAAGGTGAGCACCAGCCCGCCCCCGTCGCGACGCAGTTCACCGTGCAGCCATTGCGCGACGCCGGCGGCCTGGGCGACCTCGGGCAGGCGCCGCTGCAGGGCCTCGCCGCCGAGATCCGGCGCGGCGCGCGCGATCGCATCGAGCACGCGTTCGCGCGTGGCCACCGCGCGCGCGGCATCGCCGCGCAGCCATTGGCGCGCATGTTCCTCGATCGCCCGCGCGGTCGCCGCGAGCGCGGCATCGGCGGCATCGACCTGCAGCGGCAGCACGGCCAGGCGCGGCACGCTGGCCGCACTGGCCGGCGCCGGCCAGTGCGGCAGACGGCGGCCGAGTTCGTACAGCCCCAGCATCGCGACCACGACCAGCGCCGCGGCCAGCCACCGGCGCCGGCGACGCGGCGAGCGCGGCACGCGCTGCCGCTCCAGCGCGCGCAGCGCCTCTTCGGCGTCGGCGAAGCGGTGTGCCGGCTTGAGTTCGAGCAGGCGGCCGACGAAGGCCAGCAGCCAGGCCGGCAGATCCGGCCGCAGGCGCCCCAACGGCGGCGGCGGCCGTACGAGCCGGCGCATCACGGTCTCCGCCGGCGTGCCGCCGGCGAACGGCAGACTGCCGCTCAGGGATTCGTAGAGGATCAGCCCGAGGGCATACAGATCGCTGCGACCGTCGATCGCCTCGCCGCGCGCCTGTTCGGGCGACAGGTATTCCGGCGTGCCGACGATCAGACCGGTCTGGGTCAGCCCGGTCGCGCCGAGGCTGCGCGCGACGCCGAAATCGGTCAGGCAGGCGCGGTCGTTGCGGTCGAACAGGATGTTGGCGGGCTTGAGATCGCGGTGCACGACGCCGCACTGGTGCGCCGCGGCCAGTCCGGCGAGCAGGCCTCGCGCGAGCGCCACGACGGCCTCCGCCGACAGCGGGCCGGCGCGCTCCAGGCGGCGCTCCAGCGACTCGCCGGCGATGTAGTCCATGCTGATGAGCCAGCGCTCGCCGTCGCGCGCGATATCGTGGATGCGCACGACGTGCGGGCTGGAGACCTGGCGCGCGAGCAGCAGTTCGTTGCGCAGGCGCTCGAACGCCTCGGGCTTGCGCGCGAGTTCGGCTCGCAGCAGCTTGATCGCGACCTCCACGTCCAGCGACAGGTCGCGCGCACGGTAGACCATGCCCATGCCGCCGACGCCGAGCAGTTCCTCGATGCGGAAACGGCCGGCAACGACCTCGCCGACACGCAGCTCATGGAAAACGATCAGGCCGGTGACGGTAGCCTGGGCATCGACGCCGGACAGCCCTGCCGCGAGGTCGCTCATGCCCGCACGATAGCGCAGAACCGCGACGGCGGATCAGCGCGGCTGCAGGTCGCTCCAGCGCGGCGCAGCGATGCCGGCCTGGCCGGCTGCGTCGAGCAGTTCGTCGACGGCACCGCGCAGTCGCGCCGCGGCCAGCGCGGCGCCGGCCTGCTGCGCCACGCCTTCGACGAGTTCCAGGTCGAACTCGGTCAGCAGCGGCCCGGGCTGGCGGCTGTCGGCGTAGATCGCGCCGAGCAGTTCGTTGCCGAACACCACCGGCACGCAGACCAGCGCGCGGATGCCGCCGAGCACGACGCTGGGCCGCGCGCCGAGCCACGGCGAGTCGGACGTGTCGCAGCAGATCACGCTGTGCCGCTCGGCAAGGCAGCGCCGCAGCGCGCCGGCGCTGCCGGCGAAGGCACTCTCCGCCAGTTCGTCGCTGCGCAATCCCTGCGCCGCGCGCACGCGCAGATCGTCGGAGGTCGCGCCGTACAGCACGAAGCCGCGCTCGAGCTGGGACAGCTCCAGCACCGCGTCGAGCGTGTGCCGCAGCAGCGCATCGACGCCGGCGACGTGCTGCAGCTGCTGCGACAGCGCGCGCGAGGTCGAGCGGCGCACGTCGGCGAAGGCCGCGGCGTCGCGTGCGCTGTCCGCATCCATCGGTTCGAGCCAGCAATAGACGTCGCCGATCGCGAACCAGGCCGGCGAACTCAGATGCGCCTCGGACACGAGGCGGCCGTCCACGCGCAGGCCGTTCTTGCTGCCGACGTCGACGAGCCGCCAGCCGGCCGCATCGCCGAGAATTTCCGCATGCCGGCGCGACACGGAAGTATGGTCGAGCTGCAGCTCGCTGGTCGTGCCGCGGCCCACGCCGTAGCGGCGGCCTTCGTCGAGCAGGCGCACGACGACCGCGCGATCCGGTGGGTAGGCGCTGAACCGCGCAGGCATCGGACGGGGCGCTCCTCAGGGGCCGCCGTTGAGGCGGGAGATGCTGTAGCGCAGCGAGCGTGCCAGGCCGTCGAGATCCCCTGCATCGTTGATGAGATCGCGCTGCGCGCGCCAGACGTTCGGAATGTTCGTGCCGGCCTCCTGGTCCACGCGCAGGATGAACAGGTCGATCTGCACCAGCGCCGCCGCATAGTTCAGCGACACGAGCGCGAGCTGCACGTTGTTGAGCAGGCCGGCCAGCTCCAGCCGCAGCACGTTGCCGAGAATGGCGGCGACCAGGCGCAGCTGCAGGTCGGTGAGCTTGGCCAGCGCGATGACCGGCAGGCCGAGCACGGTCTCCGCACGCGTGTCCTTGACCAGCAGGAACTGCGAAAAACCACCGCTGCGGCCGCGGCCGCGCACGCTGCCGTTGAGCACGTCGGCCGTCATGTCGACGAAGTTGCCGCCGATCGGCGCCTTGAACACGCGATACGGCGTGTTCGGTGTGAACACCAGCGCATGCGTGTGGATTTCCATGTCGTAGGCGTTGACGAAACTCAGGCTGGACTGGCTGCCGTCGTTGAGCTGCATGCCTGACGCGAAGATGCGGTCGGTGACCGGAATCGGCTCGATCGTGATCAGCACCGGAAACGCCGGGTCGATGGCCGTGCCCGACGGCAGGCGCGAGGTCAGCGCCGGATCGGCCGGACTGACCAGCATGGCACTGAGGTTCAGGGTCTGCACGGTCAGGTTGACCGGGCTGTCGAAGATGATCGTGACCTCGCCGGTGTAGGTCTGCAGGCCGTTGACCAGGCTGATGTCCGCATGCGCGACACTGCCGTTGACCGTGACCACGACCTGGGCCCAGGCGCTCAGCGGCAGCAGCAGGAACAGGAGCAGCGCGAGCAGCCCGCAGCGCCGGGTTCCACGCACAGACGTCTTCATCGCTCGTCCCCTTCACCGCCGGCCGCAGGCCGCTGCGACCTTGCGTGCAATCTAGCGGCGGCGGACCGTGTTGAACAGCACGAACCGGCAAGGATTGTCGACGTAACAGACACTTGGGCGATATTTTCAGAATAACCTGAGGAATTTCCCGGGTGTCAGCCGCGACAGCTCTGAGTTTCGGCCGCCGCGCGCACGCGCCACAGCGGATGCGCCGAGGCCCGGTACTTGGCTTCGAACGGCGACAGGGCAGCCTCTGCGGGCTCGTCCAGGCCGTCGACCTGCCAGGACCGGCCGGCCAGGCCCAGCGCGACGCTCCATTCCTCGGCATAGATCGCCCAGTTCGTGCGCAGCTCGAGCGACCCGCCGCAGGCCAGCAGAGCCGGCAGCACCGGATGCGCCGGCCAGCGCCGCTGCACGTGCTCGGGCTTGGGCCAGGGATTCGGGTAAAGCAGGTACTGGGCGGCGAAGCGCCAGCCGGCAGCCGCGGCGAGGGTCCAGAAGTCCACGAGGTCGCAGCGCAGCAGCCACGCATTGGCCGGTGCATCGGCCGCGGCCAGCGCGCGCAAGCCGACGGCCAGACGCTGCGCCGACTTGTCCACGCCGATGACGACGGCATCCGCGTGGCGGCGCGCCAGCTGCACGGTGCTCACGCCAGTGCCGCAGCCGGCGTCGAGCACGCGCGGCCGCGTATCGCCGGCCAGCATGGCGGCCAGCGTGTCGAAGGCCCGGCGCGACGGCTCGCCGACCGGACGGCGGAACGCATGACGCAGATGGCGCTGCACGAGTTCGGCCAGACGCGGGTGAGGACCGCTTTGCGAACTGGTGACGGGACGGGAATTGGCGAACATGGACAGGCGAAAACGGTTCGTGTGCCTTGGATTGGCCGGGGCATGAGTTTACATTCCGGCCTCCGCGCATCGCCGCGCTCCGGCCACGACACCATGGGCGACGCCCGCCGCTATTTCGATCTGCCCACGCCGTTTCCGATGAAGCGCGGCGGCCAGCTGCACGGCGCCCGTCTCGCCTATGAAACCTGGGGCGAACTCGATGCCGCACGCGGCAACGCGCTGCTGATCTTCACCGGCCTGTCGCCGAGCGCGCATGCGGCATCCAATGCGCAGGATCCCAGCCCGGGCTGGTGGGAAGACATGATCGGCCCAGGCAAGCATATCGACACGCAGCGCTGGTTCGTGATCTGCGTGAACACCCTCGGCAGTTGCAAGGGTTCCACCGGCGCCGCCTCGCTCGATCCGGCCAGCGGTCAGCCCTACCGTCTGGGTTTTCCGGATCTGACACTCGAAGACGCCGCCGAAGCCGCACATGCGCTGGTGCGCGGCCTGGGCATCGGGAAACTGGCCTGCCTGCTCGGCAACTCCATGGGCGGCATGACCGCGCTGGCCTACCTGTCGCTGCATCCGGACAGCGCGCGCGCGCACATCAGCATTTCCACGGCGCCGCAGGCGCAGCCGTTCGCGATCGCGATCCGTTCGCTGCAGCGCGAAGCGATACGCCTGGACCCGCAGTGGAACAACGGCGACTACTCCGACGAGCACTACCCCGAAGCAGGCATGTCGATCGCGCGCAAGCTCGGCGTCATCACCTACCGCTCGGCCATGGAATGGGTGGGCCGCTTCGCGCGCATCCGGCTGGAATCCGACCAGCGCGAGGAAGAACCGTTCGGCGCGGAATTCCAGATCGAGTCCTACCTGATCGGCCACGCGCGCCGCTTCGTACGCAACTTCGACCCGAACAGCTATCTCTACCTGTCGCGCGCCAGCGACTGGTTCGACGTGGCCGAGTACGGCCAGGGCAGCGTGGCCGCGGCGCTCGCGCGGATCCATCTGGAACAGGCCCTGGTCATCGGCGTGGAAACCGACATCCTGTTCCCGCTGAGCCAGCAGCAGGAAATCGCCGACGGCCTGCGCGGTGCCGGCGCCACCGTCGAGTTCGTCGCGCTGGACAGCCCGCAGGGCCACGACGCCTTCCTCGTCGACATCGCGCGCTTCGGCGCAGCCATCGCGCAGTTCCTGGCCCGGCTGTAAGATCGGCGCGCTTCCGTAGACGGACACCGCCATGCTCACCCTGCAATTCCCCGGCGCGCAGCGCCTCGTCGAAGCCCTCGACGCCGCGATCTGCCGCGACTGCCCGACCGAAATCACCGACCAGCTGCGCCATACCCTGTGCCGGCTGATCCGCGACCCGGAGGTCAGGCTGCCGGACTGCGTGTTCGAGGCCGTCGGCGACCACTACGCGCGGCGCGAGCTCTATCGCAGCGAGGACCTCGGCTACAGCGTCATCGCGATGACCTGGGGGCCGGGCCAGGGCACGCCGATCCACGACCATGCCGGCATGTGGTGCGTCGAAGGTGTCTGGTACGGCTCGCTGGAAATCACGCCCTACGAGATGACCGGCCACGACGACAACCGCTACCGCTTCGAGTCGCGCGGCACCATGATCGCCGGCCCCGGCTCCGCCGGCAGCCTGATCCCGCCGCACGAGTACCACACGATCTGCAACCCCAGCGACGACGACGTCGCCGTGTCGCTGCACATCTACCGCGGTCCGATGACCAGTTGCAGCGTGTTCCGCCCGCTCGCCGATACCTGGTACGAACGCGACCAGCGCCAGCTCTCGCTGGACCAGACCCACTGAGATCCAGAACAGCGCGGCGCTTCGCGGCCGCGCGCTTTCCGCTATACTCGCCGCCCTACCGCGCCGGCCGTTCAAGCCGGCGACACCTGTGCCGGTGTGGCGGAATTGGTAGACGCGGCAGACTCAAAATCTGTTTCCGGAAACGGAGTGGGGGTTCGATTCCCTCCACCGGCACCATCAGCATGTTCGGCGTATCCGCCGAGGTCCTGAAGCCCCTGCGAGGTCTCGGCTTTCCGGCCGCATCAGCTGCGCTGCCGGATCTGCGGCACGCGCCACGCACGGCGATCGTCCCGTCAGCGGAATGTCGCGTCCACGCGCGGTGGCAAGCCGATCTTCGTGCGGAACATGCCGCGCAGAAAGCGTGCCGACCCTGACGCCCGGGCAGCGGTGCGGGCGCGACCGGCGCGAGGTCCAGGCCATCGCAACCACAGCGCCGCTTGCCGCTAGCGCGCCTTTCGCGCCGCCGCCTCGAAACCGTCGCAGGAGCCGGCTATGATCGGCCGGTGCAGGCTCGGCGCCTGCCGGCGGCGGTGGAGCGGAGCTCCGCTGCCGAAGTCTGGCCATGACGGCGCAGGCTGATCACGCCATTTCGACGATCGGAGCGAGGACGCAGCCCGAACGGCTCTGCGCCCGTACAGGGCGCGCGAAATCCTAAGGGGGGATTTCCGATGTCCTTGCTATCGGCGCGCCTCGTCGCGCTCGGTCTGCTGTTGGCTGCGGCCAGCGCGGACGCCACGGTCGTGCACGAACACGACGAACTCGAAGCCACCCTGGATGCGCCGTTCCACGCGGCGTCCGACGATGCGCGCGCGATCGGCGTGCAGCTGCTGTATCCGGGCCGCGCCGGCGTCGCCGTGGCCTGGCAGCTGCGACTGTTCGCGCCGGACGGCAAGCTGCAGCGCAGCTGGAATGGCCAAGCGCTCGCCGGCAATCAGCGCCGGCGGCTGGATCTGGACTGGGACGGCCGCGACGCGGCCGGCAGCCGCCTCGCCGGCGGCCTCTACCGGCTGGAGTTCGCCGCCGCTGTCGGAAGCGCCCAGGATCTGCAGACCGCGCTGGCAGCCCAGGCCGCGCCGGCCGCAATCGCGCGCGCGTCCGACCTCGTGCTGGAGGACTGGAACATCGCCGTCGGCGCGCCGCCGCGCGCGGCGCTGCCGGCCGATTTCCGGCCGCTGCCGAGTGCCGCGACGGAGCTCGGCATCGCCGTGCCGTCCGGCGACGCGCGCTATGCGATCCACTACGGCAACCTGCACAGCCAGACCAACCACAGCGACGGCGGCGGCGACCTGAGCACCTGCAACAACGCCGAGACGCCGCAGGCCGGCACGTTCGGTCCGAGCGATGCCTATGCCTATGCCCAGGCGCACGGGCTGGATTTCCTGCTCGCCAGCGAACACAACCACATGTACGACCGCTCCACCGGCACCAACGCGAACGCCTCGCAGCAGTACGCGCTGAACCTTTACCAGTCGGGGCTGGACGCGGCCGCTGCCTACAGCACGGCGCATCCGGGCTTTCTCGCGCTCTACGGCATGGAATGGGGCGTCACGACCAACGGCGGCCATCTCAACATCATCGGTTCGGAAGCGCTGTACGGCTGGGAATACAACTCGTCAAACCAGCTGATCGGCAGCTTCTACACACCCAAGAGCGATTATGCAGCGTTGTATACCTTTATGCGCGGCCAGCAAGTGCTCGGCCAGTTCAACCATCCGGCCAGCTCGGGCCAGTTCGTCGTCGACGGCAACGCCGTGGGCTATTCCGCCGACGGCGACGAAGTCATGGTGCTCAGCGAGGTGCTGAACAGCTCGGCTTTTTCGGTGGCCACCGACGAATCCGAGACCAGCCGCAGCAGCTACGAAAGCGTCTGGAAGAAGATGCTCGAACGCGGCTACCACGTTGCACCGGCCAGCAACCAGGACAATCACTGCGCGAACTGGGGCGCGTCCTACGGCAACCGCACGGCCTTGCTGATTCCGCAGGGCCAGCCGCTGACCAGGGCGAGCCTGCGCGAAGCGCTGCAGGCGCGCCGCGTGTTCGCGACGATGGACAAGACTGCGCAGATCCTGTTCACGAGCGGCGAGCGCCTGATGGGCCAGCGCTTCGCCAACGACGGCACGCTGGCCCTGCGCGTCGACTACGCGAGCACGCGCGGCCGCACGGCCAGCCAGGTGCAGATCTACGAAGGCGTGCCGGGCCGCAACGGCACCGTGACCCTGGCGGCCAGCACGGCGCAGCCCACCCTGAATCCGGCGGCCGGGGAACATTTCTACTACGCCAAGATCACCCAGGACGACGGCGCACTGCTCTGGTCCGCGCCGCTGTGGGTGACCCAGCTTCCGCCCGGTGAGCGCATCTTCGCCGACGGTTTTCGCTGAGCTTCTGTCGCCGGCGGCGGCGCCACCGCCAGGCTGTCGCAGACATCGGCCGCCCGCAGGCGGCCGATGCGCAGAGGACCGGCGCCGCCAGCCGTTACAGGCTGCCGGTCACGGACAGGCCGTGACGCTGCCGTTCAGCGGTGTGCCGCCCTGCACCTGCGGCGTCAGCACGCTCGTCGTGCGCTGGTACAGCCGCGCATAGCAGCCCGACAGCGATGCGATGTAGGAACGGGCACCGTTGTTGAGCAGCACCGTCTCATAGGCGAGGTTGGAGAATTCCACGCCGTTGCCGGCGTTGGCCGAGGCGCGGCTGTTGGCGAGGTCGGTAGAGCCGTAGAAACCATCGCCGGAATTGCCGCTGGATTCGGCCAGCGACAGCAGGCCCGAATCGACGAACACACCGGAGCCGTCGTTGAGGACCGACGTGACGCGGCGCCCATTGAGCGTGTTGACGGCTACGACACCTTCGTAGCCGTTACGCGATGCATACACGTTCTCGGCCACGGCTTCCGGCGAGAGATACGCGCCCTCCTGGCCGTTGAGATGGAACCTGATGTTGCGCAACAGGCCGCCGAAATCGACTTCCCGCAGCCCGAGCGCGCGATTGTGGGCGATGACGAGATCGTTGAGCCGGTGCCCGGACAGGACCTGATCCGACGACGCCGTATTGCCCCAGACGCTGACGCCGTCACCGGCGCTGCCGACGATCGAACCGTTGAACACGCGCACGCGCGGGGCCACGATGTCCACGAGTGCCCAGCTTTGCGCCACCGTACCTGCGCAGGTGTTGCCGACGGCCGGCGCGATGCCGTTCGGCGAACAGCGCCCGCCGCCGTCGATCGTGAAACCCTTGAGGTCGAGAGAAACGTTGCTGCCGGTGATCTGGATCGCGGAGACGCCCGGCGGATACAGATTGCTGCCGAGCACATAGGAACCGGTCTCGCTGAGCGTGACAGGAAACCCGGGCGCATCGCCGGCGCTGACGCCGCCGGCCAGAGCCGAAGCCTGAGTGATGACGACCTGAGCCGACGCGGCCGAAGCCAGCGCGAGACCGAGCGCCGCGAAAGCGGCGCGGCCGATGAGTGAATATGCAGACATGAATTGCTCCTGGAAAGATCGGGAACGCCGCGTCGCCGCCGGCGTGGTCACGGACAGACGGTCAGCGTGCCGACGAAGCCCGTGCCGGCCTGGATCGGAGTGGTGGTGTTGCGCGAGTGGAAGTTGCCGTAACAACCGCCGGTCAGCGGCGCGGCATAGCCGATCGGGCTGTCCGACGCACTGCTCTGGGTCAGCATGACCGGGTAGCGGTAGCCGGCGCCGCCATTGCGCTGGGCACGACTGAAGCTGACCGCCGCCGAGCCGAGGACGCCGTCGCCACCGTTGAACGAGGCCTCGACCTGCGTGACCGAGCCGCCGTCGGCCGCGATGCCGTTAAGCTCGTTGTAGGTCGACGTCACCTGCTCGATCAGCGCATTGGTGCCGGTCTGCACGCCATTGCCGTTGTTGCGCGAGACACGCACCTTGTGCAGTACGCCGTCGCGCGCGACGACGACGCCGCCGGAACCGTTGAGCGTCACCAGCGAGTCGCGCACGGCCGCACCGTCGTCGACCGACGAGATGCCGTAGCCGCGGTTGTTGGTGACCTGCAGATCGTCGAGCACGCTGCCGCCGGGCTGCGACGGCAGGCTCGCGATGAAGATGCCGTCGCCGAGGCTACCCTCGACATAGCCGCCGTGGATGCGCGCGAAGGGCGCCTCGACGAGCACCAGCGGATCGTAGATCTTGCGGTTCAGACAATCGTTGCCGGGGCCGTTGTAGTGGCTGCTGGTGTTCGCGCAGACGTTGTAGCTCCCGATCGTGAAGCCGTTGAGATCGAGATCGACGTTGGCTGCCGTGATATGGACGACAACGCTGTTCGGATCGGCAGAAGTCAGGCTCAGGTTCCCGGTGAGCTTGTAGGCGCCGGCCTGGCTCAGCGTGACCGGATAGCCCGGCGCGTCACCGGGCGTGACGCCGCCGGCGGCGGCGGCACTCGCATTGATGGCGATCTGCGCGTGGGCGCCCGTCGCCGCAAGGACTGCGGCGGACAGCGCCAGATACAGCGTGGAATTACGCTTCATGTTGTCTCCTGAAGGAAGTGCATGGAGTCAGGCGAATCCCGGCATGACCGCCGGTGCGGCAGGCAGGCACATTCCGCCGGCCGCAGCCGGCATGGCGTTCGTGACTGAGCGGGATTCGCGACGGAATGCGGTTCGTACCGGCGTCTGCGCAGTGGAACAGACGCCGCAATCAGAACCTGAGACGACGAAGCCCCTGCGCGGCCGCGCGGGTACGCCGCAGCTGGATCATGCGGTCACAGACGGGCATTTCCGCTGCGCCGGGGGCGCCCGGAACACCGGTGTTCTGCCTTGCCCGCAGCGGCGTGGCGCCAGCGTGCTCGCCTGGCGGCCGGGCTAGCGCGAGACAATTTTTGATACTTATAGTAAATTAGGAAAGATTTAATTTTAAACCAATAAATTAACAGATAAAGAAAATCAACAAGGATCCTCGTAACACACGACTAACACCCCAGGGCGTAGGGTGCCCCGGTGGTTGCCAGACCTCCTCGCCGGCGAGACCCGATCTTGCCGCATCGCTCTTCCGACATGTCGGGACAGCCCCCCCTACAGGTACCGGGCTCCGGTACATGCGTCAGCGACGGGCTGCGCCCGTTGACTCGATTTCCCCCGGGATGCAGTTCGCCACGGATGGTTCCGAGGAACATTTGCCATGAACAACTCCAATAGCCCCGTCCGTAGCATTCCCGGCAGCCCGGCGCAGGCCGTGCCGGCCGAAGTACCTGCCGACCGCAAGCCGGAGGCACCGGCCGAACCGCTGAAAAAGGAAGCCGTCGAACCCACCCGTTTCCTGCCGGCGAACGACTCCCGCAACAGCCGTCGCTGAGGTGGACGCCGCCCGGGCGCAAGCCCGGGCGGCACTGCCCGATGTGGCGCAATGCCGCTGCGGCCCTGGGCGCGGCGTCGCCGCCCTGCACGCCTTAACATTCCCTTACGCTTGCGGGCGCATAGTCCCAAGACGTCCTCATGCCGCCAGCGGCCTGAAATACCACGCAAGTTCATTGCGCTGCCAAAGCCTCCCGTCCGTCATTCGTGCCCAAGCAGATTTCGCCGCGCCGATATCGGCGATCGGCGCGCTGCCCGGCCATTCCACAGTGGAGGCTTCATGTATCTCGTCGTGCATTTCCAGTTTCGTCTGGCGCCGGGCGCCAGCGTCGGGCCGGCATTGCTCAAACGAATCTGGTGGGCCGCGGCGCAGACGCCGCAAATCGACGTGAGCCGCGCGGCGCGCCATCAGGCCGATGGCTTCATCTATTCGCTGTCCGCGCCGGCCAACCTGGCCGATATTGCCAACGTCGAGACGCGCCTGCGCAAGCTGCTCGACCAGCATGTGGTCGGCGCCGTGAACACCTTGATCCGCCTTCCGGGCGGCCATGGAGGAAACGCATGAGCTTCGATATCGCGATCGGCCAATGCACCGAAGCCGGGGAAGACTTCGCTGTCGCCAAGCTCGACGGCGCCATGCTCCGGAAGCTCCATCCGACATTCGCCTTCGTCGGACAGCCCAACGTGCACCTGCGCGTGCCGCTGTCGATCTGCAGCACGCGGCGGCCGCCGCGCCAGGGTCAAGAGCTCTTTCTCGACTGCACGAAGGTTCTCGCCGGCGCCGAGACCTCGCTTGCCCTGGGGGGGCAAAGCGGCAGCATCGCCGTCGACGTGCGTCTGATCGCGAACGGCATGGAGCCGATGCCGCGCCCCACCCCGGAACAGAAGACGCGGTTCATCGCCGGTCGGCGCTAGCCGCGCGCGCCGGCGGGCACAACGCCGACCGGTGGTGAGCCGACGTGCCGACGCCTTTGCAAGGCGGGACGGCGCCGCGAAGCTGCAGTGGCCGGGGAACACGGGCGGAGCAGGCGGCGACAAGCTGCCGTCCGCGCGATTCAGGGCCCGAGAATCGCCGACAGATCCAGCAGCATGATGTCGGTATCGTCACGCGCGACGACCGGCAGGACCGCGCGCGTCGCGGCGCGGTCGAGCGCGACGCCGCCTTCGGGCAGCGCCCATTCGACCTTGCGCAGCAGCCGCGGCGGACTGCCGTCCCAGGACTGCACGAACAGCTGCGGTTTCATGTCTTCGCCGCTGTAGAGGTAATACAGCCCGCTCGGATCCACGCGCCAGGCATTCATGTTCCAGAACTGCACATTGCTGTTGACGCGCTCTTCGGTGCCGGTCGCCAGGTCGATCGCGTACAGGCCGCCTTCGCCCATGTTGGCGAAGTACAGTTTTCCATTTCCGGCACCGTCGCTGACGCTGTAGGCCGAGGATTCGGACAGGCGCCGGCTCGTGCGCGCGACGAGATCGCGCTGCCAGATGTGCCAGGCGCCGTCGCGGTCGGACACATAGAAGATGTTGTGGCCGTCCCAGGAATAGGTGCCGTAGCGCACGTTGTCGCCTTCCTCGCTCTCCTGCCGGGTCTGGCCGGAGTCGACCTCGACCGAGTACAGCCGGCTCTGGCCGCTGCCGCGCGCCACATACAGCACGCGGCGGCCGTCGGGCGACCAGTTCGGCGCGCTGAGTTCGACGTTGCTGTGGTGCGTGATCTGGTAGGACGTGCGCGCCCCGGGCTCGAACAGCCAGAGCTGCGAATCGCCGCCGCGATTGGACACGAACACGAGACGGTCGTCGTTCGGCGCGAAAGCCGGCCAGGACTCGCTGCGCGTGGACGAGGCGATGACCTCGCCGGCCGCATCGGCCGCGGCGTCGAAGCGGAAGCTCTGCAGGTTGATGTCGGCGTTGTCCTGCTGGAACACGGCCAGGCCGCGGCCGCGGCTGACCGCCGGATAGCTGCCGCCGACGATGCCGAGATTGGCCAGATCGCCCGATTCCGTGTCGAGCAGATACAGGCTCTGCGTGCCGCTGTGATCGGACGACAGCAGGATGTGGCGGTTGTCCGGCAGCCAGTCGTAGCCGCGGATGCGCGCGCGCAGGCGCGTGAGCTGGCGCGCCGCGCCGCCGCCGACATCGACGACGAAAATGTCGCTGTAGGGAACCGCGCCGCGGCGGAACGCGATGCGCCGGCCGTCGGGCGAGGCGCGCGGCTGGATATCGGGTTGCCCCGGATCGCGCTGGTAATCCAGCGGCGACACCTGACCGTCCTCGAGCGCGAGCCGGTGCAGGCTCTTGGTCGTTTCCAGGCGCTCCTTGCCGTCGACCGGCGCAAGTTGCCGCTGACGCGAGATCAGCAGCGAGCGGCCGTCGCGACTCCAGTCGAAATAGTCGAGGAAATGCGGTTCGCAGCCAGCCGCCTCACGTTCGCGTCCGCCGAGCGCGGCGACCACGACGATGCGGCATTCGTCGCCGCGCATGCGCAGGAACGCGATCTGCGTGCCGTCGGGCGACCAGACCGGATAGGTTTCCTCGCTGGAATCGCTGCGCGACAGGCGTATCGGCGGCGAACCCGACAGGCCGCGCAGGTAGATGTGCGGGCCGTCGTCGCCGGGATAGCGCGCCGTATAGGCAACCGACGTGCCGTCGGGAGAAATGCTCGGAAACGTTTCGCTGTCGGACTCGGCTGTGACCGGCCGCACCGGAAAGCCGCTCTGCGCGAACAGCGGATTGCGCAGATCCACGCGCGACGGCGGCGGCGCGCGGCCGAACACGGTCAGCAGCGCGCAGGCCGCGACGATGAATCCGGCGATGACCCAGAGCCCCTGCGGCCGTTTCGGCGGCGCTTCGACAGCAGCCGGCGGCGCCGGTGCGGCTTCCGCCGCGGCGTCAGCGCCGGCGCCGGGCAGCTGCTCCAGCCATTCCACCGGAGTCAACAGACGGTAGCCGACCTTCGGAATCGTCTCGATGTGCCGCGGCAGCTTGGGATCTTCTTCGATCGCGCGGCGCAATTCGGTGATCGCATGGGTCAGCACGTCATCGGTCGGAAACGCGTCGCGCCAGACCGTGTCGAGCAATTCCGTGCGCGTCTGCGGCGCGCCGTTGGCGAGCATGAGCTGGCGCAGCACGGCCATCGCCTTCGGCGTCGGCCGCAGCTCGCGTTCGCCGCGCAACAGGCGATTGCTCGCCAGGTCGACGAACCAGTCGCCGAGGCGGGCAAATCGTGTCTGGTCCTGTGGTCGCAGCACGCGAACGTTGGAGCTCACCCGGTCCCCCCGAAACCCAGAATTCACCCGGCGCGGACGTCGGGCGGCCATGCGCCGTCGCCGAGGCCGCCGGGACGCAAAAGCGTCCGCTGCGGCCGCGATACGGCCCGACCACTGTCGGCATTGGCCGCGTGCCGGTCAACTGCCATGCGTCGCCCCCGTGACGAACGCGCGAATACCGCTGCGCCGGCGCAACCTGCGCGCAAGTGCTGCAACATGCAGCCTCAGCGGAAGCGGTCGGTGGCCTCGATCAGCTCGTGCGTGATGCCCGGCTCCATGGCGGAATGGCCGGCGTCGGCGACGATGCGCAGGTCCGCCTCCGGCCAGGCCCGGTGCAGATCCCAGGCCGAACGCGCCGGACAGACCACGTCATAGCGGCCCTGCACGATCACCGCGGGAATGCCGCGCAAGCGCGACGCGTTGCGCAGCAGCTGATCGTCATGCTCGAAGAAGCCGCCGTGCACGAAGTAGTGGCACTCGATGCGCGCGAACGCGAGCGCGAACTGGTCCTCGCCGGTCGCGGCGATATGCGCCGGATCCTGATACAGGAAGCTCGTTGCGCCTTCCCAGGTCGACCAGGCCCTGGCTGCGGCCGTACGCACCGCGGCGTCGCTGCTGGTCAGACGGCGGTAATAGGCGCTCATGAGATCACCGCGCTCGACTTCGGGAATTGCCGCGAGGTATGCCTCCCAGACATCCGGGAAGATCGCGTCGCAGCCGCGCTGGTAGAACCATTCGAGTTCCCAGCGCCGCAGCATGAAGATGCCGCGCAGCACGAGTTCGCTGACGCGCTGCGGATGCGTCTGCGCGTAGGCCAGCGCCAGGGTCGAACCCCAGGAACCGCCGAACACCTGCCAGCGGTCGATGCCCAGATGCTCGCGCAGACGTTCGATGTCGGCGACCAGATGCCAGGTCGTGTTGTCGCGCAGTTCCGCATGCGGCGTGGAGCGGCCGCAGCCGCGCTGGTCGAACAGCACGACACGGTAGTGCCTCGGATCGAAGAAGCGGCGCGCGTTCGCGTTGCAGCCGGCGCCGGGGCCGCCGTGCAGGAACACGACGGGCTTGCCCTGCGGATTGCCGCACTGCTCGTAGTAGACGCTATGCAGGTCCGAGACCTGCAGGCGGCCGCTGTCGAACGGCTCGATTTCCGGATACAGCGTGCGGCGCGAACTGTTGGCGGCACTCATGAACGGCTCCTGGCGAAACAATCCCGCGAGTGTAGCCGGCCCCGCCGCCAGGCGCGCAGCTCAGTCGCCGGTGCCGGCGGGCGCTTCCGAAGCGCGCTTGCAGATCAGTTCCTGATTGAGGAATTCGCGGCCGTTCGGTGCGCGCGAATACAGACGCGAACGCGTGCGCCCGTCTTCGATCCACTGCCAGTCCAGCCGCTCGGCGCGGGCATTCTCGCTCTGCGGCGTGATCTCGACCTTGCCGCTGAGATGGCGCAGGTCGGGAGCGAGCTCGGCGTCCAGCGTCATGCGCCGGTCCGGCGTCGTCGCCTCGAATCCGCTGCCGAGCACGTGCATCGTTTCCGGATCGACGCTGAGCAGGGTGATGCCGACATGTGCCGTGTCGCCGCCGCGCAACACGGCGAATATGGTTTCCTGCAGGAAATTGCCCTTGAGCACCCATTCGAAGCGGCGCTTCTGCACGGTCTCGACCATGCGCTCATGGAAACGATCGTCCCAGGTGCGCAGATTGCAGTCCCAGGTGCCGACCAGCGGCTGTGCGAAAGACTTGAATGCCTGGCGCGAGTCCTGTGCCATGCGCGGATCCACCGCGCCCGCCACGCCCGTCGCCGACAGCAGCAGGGCCAGCAGGCCGCCGCGCAGGAAGCGGCCACGCGCCGCACGGATGTCCGTTCTGTCCATGGCTACTACAGGTTGGTTCATGCCGCCTCCGGCTGCTGACTGTACGCGATCCGCGCACCGGCGTTGCCGACCACGCCGAACGCGCGCGTGACGCTGGCTCGCGCCTGCATCAGCGCCATGCGGCGCAGGCGCGTAGCCGGCGTGCCGAACTGCTGCTTGAACAGGCGCGCGAACGCGCAGCGGTTGATGAAGCCCATGCGCTGGGCGATGGTACCAATAGGCACGCTGGTCTCGACCACCATGCGCCGCGCACGCAGCATGCGCTGCTGAACCAGATAGCGGTGCGGCGACGCGCCGAACACGCGATGGAACAGACGCAGGAAGTGCGACGGCGACAGGCTTGCGACCTGGGCCAGCGCGGCCAGATCCAGCGGCACCGCCTGACCGTGGTCGATCACATGCTTGGCGCGCAGCAGTCGCGCATAAAGCTGGCGGCGATGGCGCTCGCTGCGCCCCGGGCAATGGGCCAGCGCCTGAGCCAACTCCTGCTGGCGCCGCGACAGCAGACCCAGCACGAGGTCCAGCGCCGCATGAGCGTCCACCGACAGATCGTGATTGGACTGGGCCAGCCGCGCCAGCGCCAGGGCGAGCTCGGCGTCCTGGGCAAAGAATGCCGGCAGCGGATCGACGCTGGCCCGGCCGCGCAGACCGGCCGGCGCCAGCCACAGCACCGCCATGCGCGTCTCGCCGCCGCCGGTCGCCTCGATGCGCAGGCCGTTGCCGCCCTCGGTCAGCAGCACGTCGGAAGCACCGAGTTCGACGCCGCAGCCGCGGCTGTCGACCTGTGCCCGGCCGCGCAGTGCCAGGCACAGGGCCGGCGGGGTCCAGCCCCAGGACTGCGCCTCGCGCAGATCGCCGACCCACAGCAGAGCGCGCGGACCGAACCGTTCGAGATAGTCGTCGCGGTCGCGCCAGGATGGAAACGCCGCATTGCCTTCGTGACGCCAGTGCACGCAATTCATGGTCCGCCCTCCTCGTTGGATGGCGGCCAAGCTAGGCAGAGCCCTGCGGTGAGTCCCGAGTGGCCGGCGAGCTCGCGGCGAATTCCGCAACATCGGCAGGCGAGGTTTCCCCGAAATCTCGGCGAGGCCAACAGAAATCAATGACTTGACCAGACATTTCGGCAGCCGTCCGGACAAATCGGGCCAGAGCGAGTCGCCGACTCATTTTCCGTCAGGCGCAGCCTGAGCATTTCGGCAACGCCGGATCCGGGGAAAAAAGCGGGTGACCGGCGTCACGAAGCGCGGCGAGGCCAGGGCGGGCGGGGGCGCGCTGAGCGGTGGAGTGCTCCTCAGCCGGCAGCCGGCCCAGTGGCGAGCGGCCGCGATGCCGTCGGTTGGGAGAAGGGTTGGCGGAGCGGTGCCGGACCGGACGGCGTCGCCGGCGGAGGGCAAGAGCCGAGGAGGCGGAACGGAGAATGGACAGGACGCCGGCCACTCATCGCTCCCGGGCGCCCTCATTCCGCCGCAATTCCGGCCATCCTCAAGCCGGCACAAGAGTGGGTGTCCCAATTCGGACCTGTCGGCGAACGGGTACGGTGTCGCCCGGATGGCCGTCGGGCGAGATCAGCATCATTCGCGGCGGCTGTTTCAGCGATGCCGCCAGCTCGCGGAGCTCGGGCGGAAGGATGATCAGGTCCGGACGATGCTGGCGGATCGCGCCCATCAGTTCCGTGCCGGTGGCGACGCAGGCCGGCAGTTGTGCCTCCGGGGTCAGCCGCAGCAGTTCGGACTGGCGTCCGCGTCGCCGATGGTGGTGAGCACCCAATCGTCTCCGGGCGAAGCCATGCGCAGCACGATGGTCAGGCCGTGACCGCTGTCGACGATGGCGTGGCGACAAGTGGGCTGCTGCGGTCCTGACGAATTCACTCGAAACAGGCTGGTTGCCGGCCTGCCGAGCGGGAGCCGGCTGCCCGGGCATACAGGCGCCAAGCACGGCGACCCGGCACCGCCACGGCGCAGGACCCAAAAGTCGTCGGCATCGGCCGGAAAAAGATCAGTGGAAACACCAGGGAGGAATCCACGCCGGCGCCGTTGCGGCGCATTCCCTGTCTGTGGTGATTCTGCAGCGTCGATTGGTCGGGACGGCGGGATTTGAACCCACGACCCTCTGCCCCCCAGGCAGATGCGCTACCAGGCTGCGCTACGCCCCGACACGGAAACCGATACTGCAAGAGCCGCCGAGTATAGCCGGCCCACGACGACGCCTGCAATGCGAACGGACTGGCCGCGGCGCAGGCCGCAGCGGCTACGCCCGCCGGCGGGCGCGGCCGCGATCAGCGACGCAGGATCTGCAGCACTTCCTCCAGTTCCATGCGCACCTGGCGCACGATCTGGCTCGACATGCTGACTTCGTTGCGCTGCTGCTGACCGTCCAGGCGCTGACGTGCGCCCGTGATCGTAAAGCCCTGGTCATACAGCAACGAGCGGATCTGCCGGATCATCAGCACGTCGTGGCGCTGGTAATACCGGCGATTGCCGCGTCGCTTGACCGGCTTGAGGTTCGTGAACTCCTGTTCCCAGTAGCGCAGAACGTGCGGTTTGACACCGCACAGCTCGCTGACCTCACCGATCGTGAAGTAGCGCTTGGCCGGGATTACCGGGAGCTCACTGTTGCTGCCCTGATCCAGCATAGGCCTCGACTCTGACCTTCAGCTTCTGACCCGGCCGGAACGTGACCACGCGCCGCGCGGAGATCGGAATCTCCTCGCCGGTCTTGGGGTTACGTCCGGGACGCTGATTCTTCTTGCGCAGATCGAAATTGCCGAAACCCGACAGCTTGACCTGCTCCCCTTTTTCCAGAGCCTCACGCACTACATCGAAGAACGCATCGACGAATTCCTTGGCCTCGCGCTTGTTGAGGCCTACGTCAAGGAACAGTCGTTCCGCCATTTCCGCCTTGGTCAGCGCCATGCTACCCCCGCAGTCTACCGCCGCATTCGCGTTCCAGGGCAGCCAAGGCCGAAGCCACGAGATGGTCTGCTTCCTGATCCGTAAGAGTGCGGTAACTGTCCTGCAAAATCAAGCCAATAGCGAGGCTCTTTAGACCGGAACCTAAGCCCGTTCCGCTGTAGCGGTCGAACACCAGCAGGTCGCGCAGAACCGCTCCGCCGACGCCGCGCAGGACAGTTTCGACCTGGCCCCAGGCCACGGCTTCCGGTAGCACGACGGCGATATCCCGGCGCACCTGCGGGAAACGCGACAACTCAGCGGCTTCAGGCAGCCGACCGGCGGTGAGCCCGTCGAGGTCGAGTTCGAAGGCGTAGACATCCTGGTCCAGATCCAGCGCCTTCAGCAGGCGCGGGTGCAGGGCACCGAGATAGCCCAGAAACGCCCCGTTCACGCGGACTTCGGCGCTGCGGCCGGGGTGGAATTCCGGGCGGTCGGCTGGGTGGAAATCCGCCCGGCCGCCGGCCAGCGCGACGAGCTTTTCGAGGTCGGCCTTGAGGTCGTAGTAGTCGACCGCGCGCTTGTCGCCGCCCCAGTGCTCGGGCAGGGCACGGCCGCAGGCGACCGCGGCCACGCGGCGGGTCTCCAGCGGCGCGTCACTGCCGGCCTGGAACACGCGGGCGATCTCGAACAGCCGGATGCGTTCCTGCTGCCGGTTCGCGTTGTGCTTGAGCGCCTCGACCAGGCCCGGCAGCAGCGAGGTGCGCATCACGGCGAGGTCGGCGCTCAGCGGGTTGGCCAGCGCGACCGCGCCAGCCTCGCGCGACCAACGCTGCAGCCAGTCCTTCGCCACGAAGCTGTAGCAGACCGCTTCGTAATAGCCGTCGGCGACGAGTTGCATACGCACGCGTTCGGCAGGCACCCGCGCCTCGGGCGGCAGGCTCAGGCGCAGCTGGCCGCTCGGCGAGCGCGTCGGCACGCGTTCGTAGCCGTGTACGCGCACGACTTCCTCGATGAGGTCTTCTTCGATCTCGATGTCGAAGCGCCGCGACGGCGGCGTGACCAACCAGCCCTGCCCGGCCGTCTGCACGTCCATGCCCAGGGCGCGCAGGATGCGCTCGACCTCGGCGTCGGCCACGTCCATGCCGAGCACGCGACTCAGGCGCTGGCGGCGCAGCGGCACCGCCTCACGCATCGGCAGATGGTCAGGAGCAACGGCCTCGACGACCGGGCCGGCCTTGCCGCCGACGATCTGCAGCAACAGTTCGGTCGCGCGCTCCAGCGCCAGACGCGGCAGGTCGGGGTCGACGCCGCGCTCGAAGCGGTGCGACGCGTCGGTATGCAGACCGAGCTTGCGCGCGCGGCCCATGATCGAGGCCGGCGCGAAATGCGCGCTCTCCAGAAACACGTCGATCGTCGTGTCGGTCACGCGCGAATCCAGCCCGCCCATGATGCCGGCCAGGGCCACTGCACGCGCCGTGTCGGCGATCACGAGGAATGAATCGTCCAGGGTGACTTCGCTGCCGTCGAGCAGCGCGAGCTTTTCACCGGCCGTCGCGCGGCGCGCATGAATGTCGCCGTCGAGCCTGGCATTGTCGAATGCATGCATGGGCTGGCCGAGTTCGAGCATGACGTAGGCCGTCACGTCGACGACCGCGCTGATCGGACGCAGGCCCGCGCGGCGCAGGCGCTCCTTGAGCCACAGCGGCGAAGCCGCGGCCGGCGTGATGCCTTCGATCACGCGGCCGAGATAGCGCGGACAGTCGGCCGCGGCATCGAGATGCACGCCGCGCACGGCCGCGCTGCCGATCTGCACCGGTGCCGCACTGACGTCCTGCAGCGGCGCGCCGAACAGTGCGGCGACGTCGTAGGCCAGGCCGCGCAGGCCGAGGCAGTCGGGCCGGTTCGGCGTCATCTTGAGTTCGATGCTCGCATCCGGCAGCGCGAGATAGTCGGCCAGGGCCAGGCCCGCCGGCGCATCGGCCGGCAGTTCCATGAGACCCGAAGCATCCGCATCCAGGCCCAGTTCCTTGGCCGAGCACAGCATGCCGAACGAATCGACGCCGCGCAGCGCGGCCTGCTTGATCGCCATGCCGTTGGGCAGCTGCGCGCCTATCGTCGCGACCGGCGCCTTGAGGCCCGGACGCGCATTCGGCGCGCCGCAGACGATCTGCAGCGGCTCGCCCTCGCCGATGGACACGCGGCAGACGCGCAGCTTGTCGGCATTCGGGTGCTTGTCGCATTCGACGATTTCGCCGATGCGCACGCCGGCAAGGCCGTCGCCGAGCGCTTCGACGCCCTCGACTTCGAGCCCGGCCATGGTCAGACGATGACAGAGCGTGTCGCGATCGACGGCCGGATTGACCAGGCTTCGCAGCCAGTTTTCGCTGAATTTCATGGATTGTCTTTTACAAGAGGGGGCGGGAACGCACGCGGCGTCAGGCGAACTGGCGCAGGAAACGCAGGTCGTTCTCGAAGAACTGGCGCAGGTCCTTGACGCCATAGCGCAGCATCGCGAAGCGCTCGACGCCGAGACCGAAGGCGAAGCCGGTATAGCGTTCCGGGTCGATGCCGCAGTTGCGCAGCACGTTCGGATGCACCATGCCGCAGCCGAGCACTTCCAGCCAGCGCTCGCTGCCGTCGGCCTGATCCCAGCGGATGTCGACTTCGGCCGAGGGCTCGGTGAACGGGAAATAGCTCGGCCGGAAGCGCATCTCGAAATCGCGCTCGAAAAACGCGCGCACGAACTCGGCCAGGGTGCCCTTGAGGTCTGCGAAGCTCGACGTCTCGTCGACGAGCAGGCCTTCGACCTGGTGGAACATCGGCGTATGGGTCTGGTCCGAATCGCTGCGATAGACCTTGCCCGGCGCGATGATGCGGATCGGCGGCTGACGCCCGCTCATCGCGCGGATCTGCACTGGCGAGGTATGCGTGCGCAGCAGCCGCCCGTCCGGGAAATAGAACGTATCGTGCATCGCGCGCGCCGGATGGTGCGGCGGGAAATTCAGCGCCTCGAAGTTGTGATGGTCATCCTCGATCTCGGGACCTTCGGCAACCTGATAGCCCAGACGCTGGAAGATGTCGGTGATGCGCGCGAGCGTGCGCGAGACCGGATGCACCGCGCCGAGATCGGCGACGCGGCCCGGCAGGGTCACGTCGATGCGCTCGCCGGCGAGGCGCTCGGCGAAGGCCGCTTCCTCGAGCAGGCCGCGCCGCTCGGCGATCGCGTTCTGCAGGCGTTCCTTGGCGCGGTTGACGCGCTCGCCGGCGATCTTGCGCTCGTCCGGCGCGAGCTTGCCCAGGGCCTTGAGCTGCTCGGTCACGAGACCACTCTTGCCGAGCAGTCCTACGCGAAGGCTTTCGAGCTCGTCGATCGAAGCGGCGCCGCTGATGCGCGCCAGCGATTCGTCGACCTGCGTCTGCAACACGTCCATGCAAACTCCACGAAGATTTCTTGTACCGGCGGCGATCGCCGCCGTTGGATTCCACGTCGTCGCCGGCGCTCAGCAATAGCGCGCCGGGCCCGCCCGCGGCAAACAACTTTCCGGTCCGGCAAAAAAAAAGGGAGCGAAGGCTCAAGGCCCGCGCTCCCCACGTTTGCAGCCGGCGGCGCGCCGCGGCGCCGCCGATGGTATAGCGCTGCGATTACGCGGCCAGGGCGGTCTTCGCCTTTTCAGCCAGCGCACCGAACGCCGCGATGTCGTGCACCGCGATGTCGGCCAGCACCTTGCGGTCGACGTTGATGTTGGCCTTCTTCAGACCGTTCATCAGGCGGCTGTAGGACAGGCCGAACTGACGCGCACCGGCGTTGATGCGCACGATCCACAGCGCGCGGAACTGACGCTTGCGCTGCTTGCGGCCGATGTAGGCGTACTGGTGCGCCTTGGTGACGGCCTGCTTGGCTACGCGGAATACCTTGCGGCGGGCGTTGTAGTAGCCCTTCGCCTTGGCAATGATCTTCTTGTGGCGGCGACGCGCCGTAACGCCTTTCTTAACTCGTGCCATTGTTCAATCCTCCACTCAGAGATACGGCAGCATGCGTGCGACGCGGCCTGCGTCCTCGGCGCGAACATGGTTCGTGCCGCGCAGGTTGCGCTTACGCTTGGTCGACTTCTTGGTGAGGATGTGGCTCTTGAAGGCGTGGCCGCACTTGAACTTGCCGGACGCCGTCTTGCGGAACCGCTTGGCAGCGGCCCGGTTGGTCTTCATCTTGGGCATGAAACTGCTCCGTTGAGATTTTCGTTACTGACCCGAGCGGTGGCCTGCGCCACGCTTTCCGTCCTGCTCGAATCGGCGAATTAAGTCCGCGCATGCGCGGACGGGTTCCACGAGATCCCGGCGCCGTCCGGCGCCGGGAAACCTTGCTCGCGCCTGCGCGCGTTACTGCTTCTTCTTCGGCGCGACCATCATGACCATGAGTCGGCCTTCCAGACGCGGCCACTGCTCGACGACCGCTTCCTCGGTGATCTCCGCGGCAATGCGCTTGACCATCGCGTCACCGAGTTCCACGTGCGCCATTTCGCGGCCCTTGAAGCGGATGACGACCTTGACCTTGTCACCCTCGGCCAGGAAGCGCTTCATGTTGCGCATCTTGACTTCGTAGTCACCGTCGTCGGTGGTCGGGCGGAACTTGAGTTCCTTGATCTCGACCTGTTTCTGCTTCTTCTTGGCCGCGTGGGCCTTCTTCTGCATCTCGAACTTGAACTTGCCGAAGTCCATGATGCGGCAGACGGGCGGGTCCGCATTGGGCTGAATCTCCACGAGATCCAGTTCCAGGTCCTGAGCCATGCGCAGCGCTTCGTCGCGCGACAAGACCCCGACCTGTTCCCCGTCTGCGCCGATCACGCGGACCCGCGGAACACGGATCTCGTGGTTGCGGCGGTTGGCTTTTTCAGCAGTGGCGGCTATATGCGCGTCCTCCCAGAAAACTAAAATTATCGAGCAATCAGCAACTTAAGTTCCGATCTGCTCGGCCTTCAGGCGTTCGGCGAACTGAGCCACGGTCATGGAACCCAGATCCTCGCCGGACCGAACACGCACGGAAACAGCCCCGTTCTCCTTTTCGCGATCACCGATCACGAGGAGATACGGAACCTTCTGCAGCGTGTGCTCGCGGATTTTATAGCCGATCTTCTCGTTGCGCAAATCCGCCTCTACTCGGAAACCTTGCGCGACAAGGGTTTGCACGGCCTCGGCCACCGCATCGGCCTGGGCGTCGGTGATGTTCATGACGACCGCCTGGACCGGCGCCAGTCCGGACGGGAAATTGCCCGCATGGTGCTCGATCAGGATGCCGATGAAGCGCTCCATCGAGCCGACGATGGCCCGGTGCAGCATGACCGGATGGCGGCGCGAGCTGTGCTCGTCCACGTACTCGGCACCGAGGCGGCCGGGCATCATGAAGTCGACCTGCATCGTGCCGAGCTGCCAGGTGCGGCCGATCGCGTCCTTCAGGTGGTACTCGATCTTCGGGCCGTAGAACGCGCCCTCGCCCGGCAACTCCTGCCAGTCGACGCCGCAGGCGCGCAAGGCGGAACGCAGCGCATCTTCGGCCTTGTCCCAGGTCGCATCGTCGCCGAGGCGCGATTCCGGCCGCAGCGCGATCTTGATCTGGATCTCGGAGAAACCGTAGTCCGCATAGACCTGCAGCGCCTGGCGGTGAAAGGCCGTCACTTCCGACTCGACCTGGTCTTCCGTGCAGAAGATATGACCGTCGTCCTGCGTGAAGCCGCGCACGCGCAGAATGCCGTGCAGCGCGCCCGAGGGTTCGTTGCGGTGGCAGGCGCCGAACTCGCCGTAGCGAATCGGCAGATCGCGGTAACTGTGCAGGCCGTGGTTGAAGATCTGGATGTGGCCCGGACAGTTCATCGGCTTCAGCGCATACGTGCGCTTCTCCGACTCCGTGAAGAACATGTTCTCCTTGTAGTTGTCCCAGTGGCCCGACTTCTGCCACAGCGACACGTCGAGCACCTGCGGACAACGCACTTCCTGATAGCCCGAGCGGCGGTAGACGCGGCGCATGTACTGCTCGACGATCTGCCACAGCGCCCAGCCCTTCGGATGCCAGAACACCAGGCCCGGCCCCTCTTCCTGTACGTGGAACAGATCCAGCGCCTTGCCGATCTTGCGATGGTCGCGCTTCTCGGCCTCCTCGAGCTGGACCAGATAGGCCTTGAGGTCCTTGTCGTTGAGCCAGGCCGTGCCGTAGACACGCTGCAGCATCTCGTTCTTGGCGTCGCCGCGCCAATACGCACCGGCGACCTTCATGAGCTTGAACGACTTGAGCCGGTTCGTGTTCGGCACGTGCGGGCCGCGGCACAGGTCGATGAAATCGCCCTGCGCGTACAGCGACAGATCTTCATTGGCCGGGATCGACGCGATGATCTCGGCCTTGTACTGCTCGCCCTTGCTCCTGAAGAACTCGACCGCCGCGTCGCGCCCCATCAGCGAACGCTCGACCGGCAGGCCTTCGGCCGCGATCTTCTTCATTTCGGCCTCGATCCGGTCGAGGTCTTCGGGCGTGAACGGCGTCTTGCGCGCGAAGTCGTAATAGAACCCGTTGTCGATGACGGGACCTATCGTGACCTGCGTGTCGGGGAACAGGCGCTGCGTCGCCTGGGCGAGCAGATGCGCCGTGGAGTGGCGGATGACTTCGAGCGCGTCCGGATGTTTTTCCGTGACGATTTCGAGGCCGGCGTCGGCCTCGATGCGATAGCTCGTATCGACGAGCTTGCCGTCGACCTTGCCGGCCAGGGCAGACTTGGCCAGGCCGGGGCCGATGGACTGAGCCACCTCGAGCACCGAGACCGGGTGCTCGAATGCGCGCTGGCTGCCGTCGGGTAGCGTGATCTGAATCATGGGGTGTGCCTCGGATTGCCGCATCCGCGCTGCGGAATTGCGGCCAACAAAAAAGGGCGCCGAGCGCCCTTGTGCGGGTGAGCCCTGCGCGGGAATTTCAGTAACGGAAGAAAGTTCGCGTGCTCATGTCACACCCTCGACCGGCGCTTTGGCGCGGGCCACCTCGGCTCTGTGCATCGCGACGGCGACGCAGACGCGCGAAAACTAGAGCACCGCAACCGCCGCTGTCAACGTCGCCGTCGCAGGAGACCGCGACCGCCGCCGCACAAGCGTGCGGAGCGTCGGATGTAACATGGCAAATTTGATCCACGCGCCCGCTCGCACCGTTGCGCCCGCCCTGAGGAGAACCGTCGATGCATCGCCCCCTGATTGCCCTGTTCCTGTTGCTGCTCGGCTGCGCCAGCGCGCATGCCGCCGAGCCGGTCACCATAGGCCAGCTCTACACGATCAATTCGCCGACCCTGGCCGAGGATCGCCAGTACCGCATCTATCTGCCGGCCAGCTATCGCTGGGCCGCCAACCGCCGCTACCCGGTGTTGTACCTGCTCGACGGCCGCACCCGCTTCGGCCATACGGCCACCGCGGTCGAGGCCTTGGCAGCCGCCGGCGACATTCCCGAAATGATCGTCGTCGGCATCGACAGCAACGACCAGCGCACGCGTGACTTCACGCCGACGAACTGGGAAGCGGTCGCCGGCGGCGGCGGTGCGGACAAGTTCAAGCGCTTTCTTTCTTCCGAGCTGATTCCGGCCGTCGAACAGGAATACCGCGGCAACGGCTTCCGCATCCTGTCGGGCCATTCGCTCGGCGGCCTGTTCGTGCTGCACAGCCTCAGCGCCGAGCCGGCGCTGTTCCAGGCCTACATCGCGCTCGCGCCGAACCTGGAATGGGACAACAAACTGGCCCAGCGCGCGCTGCAGAAGACCTTCGAGGCCGACAGCACGGTCAAGGGCTATGCCTATATCGCCCGTGCCGGCGACGGCGGCGCGGCGCTGGCCGATTTCGAAGCATTGGCCGACACGTTCAAGAACAAGGCCCCGCCGGGACTGCGCTGGCAGGCGACGGCCTTCCCACAGGAAAGCCATGCCAGCGTGCCGCTGCCGGCCCAGGTCGAAGCGTTGCGCGGCCTGTATCAGGGTTATCGCCTGCCGGCGGAGGACTACGCCAAGGGCCTGGCCAATGCCGAGGAGCATTTCTCCAAGGTGTCGCGTCTCGTAGGCACGCCGCTGCCGATCACCGAGGAAGCCCTGTCCGGCGTGGCCCATGCACAGCTGGACACCAAGCCCAAGGACGCGCTGAAGCTGTTCCAGCACAATCTCGACGCGAATCCGAACTCGGCCGATGCCCACCTGGACATGGCCGAAGCATTTGCCAAAAACAACAAGTGGAAAGATGCAGCGCGCGAAGCCGACCGTGCCGTCGCGCTTGCCGCGGAATATCAGCTGCCGTCGCAGAACACGTACAAAGACACGGCCGCGCGGATCAAGGAAGGCCCGAGGAAGAAAGGCGCCAGGTAATCCAGGCGCCTTTGCAAGTTCGTAGCCGGCGCAATGCCGGCCGCCGCGAAACGGCGCCGTCAGCCACGGAGTGGCGGACGGCGCCTGATCTCAGAACGTCCAGTCGAAGATCACGCTCGCATTACGCCCCATCTCGTCGGCACCGGAACCGTGTTCGCGGTAGCGACGATCGGCCAGATTGTCGAGCAGAAGGGTCAGCTTCGCATCGGGCGCGAACTCCCAGGCGAGGCGCGTATTCCAGGTATTCCAGCCGGCCGTGCCGTCGGGGTTGACGCGCGGATCGGTCAGGTCACGCGGACTCAGCCGGTCCTGGCGCGCCGCGTACAGCGCATTGACGTCGAGACTCAGATTCGGCGTGAAGTAATGCAGCAGACCGAGCCGGCCGTTGAGCGGCGGAACGCGGTCGGCATCGTAGCTGTCGCCCGCATAGCTCTCGTCGCCGCGCGTGTAGTTCAGGGTGCCGTAGAACTGGCTGTTCTCGCTGAAATACCAGCGGCCACCGGCTTCCACGCCCCACAGATCGAGCTGGGTCACGTTGGCATTCGTCACGATGATCGCGCCGGCGGAGGTCAGTTCGCCGGTTTCTATCGTCGTGATCTTGTCCTTGTAGTCGGACTTCCAGACGAAGGCTTCGGCCTGCCAGCGCGGATGGTCCCATTTCAGGCCGAGATCGTAAGTGATGACGGTTTCGGGCTTCAGATCGGTGTTCGGCACGGCCCAGCGGTTGCTCGGCCGGCTGCCGAACACGCCGAGGTCGAAGATGTTCGGCGCGCGGAAGCCGCGACCGACGTTGCCGACCACGTGAACGGTATCGGTGGCCTTGAACGTCAGGCCGGCATTGCCGGTGAAGTCGTCGGGACTGAGTTTCACGCCGACGCCCTGGGTGTTCGGCGTCAGTTCGATGTCGAAGCTCGAATAGCGCCCACCCAGATCGAGCTGCCACTGCGGTGCCAGTGTGATGCTGTCGTTGAGGAATACCGCGTAGCTGTCCATGGTGGAGCCGTCCGGGAAACGCGGCGGCCGCGCGGTGATCGCGTTGGTATTGAGGTTCAGGCGTTGGCGAAAGCTCGAGATCGTGTCGTAGTAGGCCTCGGCGCCATAGACCAGCGCGTGGCTGCCGACTTCCTTGTTGAAGGTCGCCGTGAAGCCGCGCAGGCGGCTGGAGTTTTCCTCGAGCTCGCGGTTCACCGTACCGAACTCGCGCGTGCGGCGGTCGTCGTTGATCTTCTGGTAGCCGGCGTGGAACTCGGCGCGGTCGAACCAGCTGCCGTCCTGCTCGATGACATAGCGCGCCTGCACGAACAGGCGGTCCTGCGGCTGGAAATAGAACTCGGCGGAATTCGGCCGCGTCTGGTGGAAGCTCGTCATGAGCTCGTCGACGCGCGCGGTCTTGGGTTGCTTCAGATACGCCGCCGACAGCATGAGCTCGTGGCCGGCCGTCGGGCTCCAGAGCAGCTTGGTGTCCGCGGCCCAGGAGCTGAAATCGGTATACGGCAGCCGGCCGCCGTCGCCGCCGAGTTCGCGCAGACCGACGTCCTGCACGGTCACGCCACCGGCGATCGACACGCCGTCCTTGCCGGCCGCGCCGGCGATGCGGCCCAGACGCGACAGGTCGCCGCTGGAATACTGCGCGCGGAAGCGACCGCGGCCGTCCCAGGAGTCACCGTTGAAACGCTCTTCCGGCGTGAGGATCTGCACCACGCCGCCCATCGCATCGGAACCGTAGAGGCTGGACTGGGCGCCGCGCACGAGCTCGATGCGATCGACGTTCTGCGTGTCGGCCAGCGCGAAATACTGGTTCGGCGAATTGCGGAAGAACGCCGTGTTCATGCGGAAGCCGTCGACCATGTGCAGCACTTCCGAACCCTTGAGGCCGCGGATGATCGGCACGGCCTGGCCCGGCGTGGTGGACTGGATGAAAGCGCCCGGCTGGCCGCGCAGATAGTCGGCCACGGTCAGCGCGGTCTTCTCGCGCACTTCGTCCTGGCCGACGACGGTCACGGCAGAGGAAACATCGAAGTTCGACTTCGCCGCGCGCGTCGCGGTGATCTGGATCTGCTCCAGCGGCTGTTCGCCGCGGCCGGCGCCGGTCTCGGCAGCCTCGGCATCCGCCGTGGTCGCGGCCTCGTTCAATGGTGCGGTGGCGGTCTCTACGGCCGTTTCGGCCAGCACCGGCGTGGCCAGCGCAAACAGGATGGCGCTCAGCAGAGCGGAATGACGCATGCAGGACTCCCCAGTCAGATCGTCGTTACGACCAAAGGCCAGAGAGTGCCGGGGCGCCAGCCGTTCTGACATCAGCCTTAAGGAGCAATTTAACTAGGCCCTTAGAATTAGAACGGCAGTCCAGCATTGCACTCGCGGCAGGACGTGGTTCTGCAGCGACAAACCGTTCAGTTACTCCCTTGCGCAAACCACGCCGCCACAGCGACGGACGGCCAGTTGCCAGAACGTAGCCGGGTCGCTCAGCGAACTGCCGGCGACCGGCGCTGCGTCAGGAGCTGCCGCAACGCACGCAGCCGGACGCAACAGCGGCGCGCACCCGTCTGCCGGACACGAGGTCCGCCGGGATAATCAGAGCGGCAAGGACGTATCCGGGCGGGACACGCGCGCAGACTGTCGCGACAATGCCGCCGACGCAGCCGCATAGCCGGACGGCCGAATCAACCGGCGTGCTGCTTGACCCAGGCCACGTATCGGTCCATCCAGCCCTGCAGGAAGTCGCGACTGCTGCCGCCGATGTTGCCGTCGGCATCGAAGAAACCTTCCTTGGCCTGGAGGAAGGCCTCGGGCTGGCCGAGGGTCGGCATGTTGAGATAGGCCAGCACGTTGCGCAGATGCTGCTGCGCCAGCGCTGTGCCGATCGCCCCGATGGAGATGCCGATGACCCCGGCCGGCTTGCCGTTCCAGGCGCTGGTGCCGTAGGGCCGCGAGGCCTGGTCCAGCGCATTCTTGAGCACGCCGGGCATGGAGCGGTTGTATTCGGGAGTGACGAACAGCACGCCCTGCGCCGAGGCGATTTCCTGCTTGAGTCGCTTGACGCTGTCGGCCTGGTTCGCGTCGTCGTCCTGGTCGTACAGCGGCAGATCGTCGATGCGCGAGAACTCGAAATGGAACTCCGGCGGCGCCAGGCGGATCAGCGCATGCGCGAGCTTCTTGTTGAACGATTCCTTGCGCAGGCTTCCCACGATCACGGCGATGCGGTACTGGCTCATGACGACCTCCTTGATGGCCCCGGCAGCACAGTGGTGCCCGGAACGTGACGAAAACGTGGCGGCGACGGCGGGACAATCCGGCGCCGGCCGCCCTTCGACCGCTTGAAGCCGCAGCGCCGCACGAGGCGGGCGCCGCGATTCGCGCCTACTCTAGCCACACCGCAGCTGCCGATCAGCTGCGACTGTGGCGACACAGTTGTCGCCCGGCGGCAACAACGCGAAAGGGGTTGTACTGCTGCAACGAGTTCGCTATATTTCGCGCCCCTTCACCGGGCGCGTAGCTCAGCGGTAGAGCACTACCTTGACATGGTAGGGGTCACAGGTTCGATCCCTGTCGCGCCCACCAGTTCCACAGACGGCGCGAGTCCCCAGGACTCGCGCCGTTCTGTTTTGCGCGCTGCGCACGATCGCAGCCATGCGCCTCGGCGACGACATGCGGAAGACAGCGCCCTGCGCCGATGCGAGCAGCGCCTCGCCATCGGAATCCGGCGTTGCGCATCGACGGTGTCGCCTGCCCTCTGCATCGGCAGCCCGACCGGAATGCCGCGACCACGGCGAGCCGCAACACTTCGGCATCGCTGCCCGGCGGCAGCGGGACAACGTAGCCACGAGAGCGCCGCAGGGCGCCGGCGGCAATCGCTGCACACGCCGCCGCGACGACGGCGCCGGCCGTCAGCCGATCAACCCATCGGTGCGCAGCTTGTGGATCTCGTCGCGGACCTTCGCCGCCTGCTCGAACTCGAGATCCTGCGCATGCTTGTACATCTGCGCCTCGAGCTTCTTGATGCGCGAGGCGATCTGCTCGGGCGACAAAGTCGAGTAATCGGCCGCCGGCTCGGCGACCTTGCGCTCGGCTTTGCCGCGGCCGCCCCTGCCCTTGTCGTTGGCTGCTTCCGCACGCGCGCCTTCGAGGATGTCGGAGATCTTGCGCACGACCGAGCGCGGCGTGATGCCGTGTTCGAGGTTGTAGGCGATCTGCTTGTTGCGGCGGCGGTCGGTCTCGTCAATGGCTGCGCGCATGGAATCGGTGATCCTGTCGGCGTAGAGAATTGCCTTGCCGCGCAGGTGGCGCGCGGCGCGACCGATGGTCTGCACGAGCGAGCGCTCCGAGCGCAGGAAGCCCTCCTTGTCCGCGTCGAGGATCGCGACGAGCGAGACCTCGGGCATGTCCAGGCCTTCGCGCAGCAGGTTGATGCCGACGAGCACGTCGAACACGCCCAGGCGCAGGTCGCGGATGATTTCGACGCGCTCGACCGTCTCGATGTCCGAATGCAGATAACGCACGCGAATGCCGTTGTCGGCGAGGTATTCGGTCAGATTCTCGGCCATGCGCTTGGTCAGCGTGGTCACGAGCACGCGGTCGCCGATCGCGATGCGCTCGCGCGCCTCGCCGAGCAGGTCGTCGACCTGGGTGGATACCGGACGCACCTCGACCTCGGGGTCGATCAGACCGGTCGGACGCACGAGCAGCTCGACCACGCTGCCCTGCGATTTCTCCAGCTCGTAAGCGGCCGGCGTCGCCGAGACGAAGATCGAGCGTGGCGCGCGCGCTTCCCATTCCTCGAAGCGCAGCGGTCGGTTGTCCAGCGCCGACGGCAGGCGGAAGCCATATTCGACGAGCGTCTCCTTGCGCGAGCGGTCGCCCTTGTACATGCCACCGAGCTGCGGCACGGTCACGTGCGATTCGTCGACGACGAGCAAGGCGTCGGCCGGCAGATAGTCGAACAGGGTCGGCGGCGGATCACCCGGCAGGCTGCGCGTCAGATGGCGTGAGTAGTTCTCGATGCCCTGGCAGTAGCCGATCTCCACCAGCATTTCGAGATCGAACTGCGTGCGCTGCTGCAGACGCTGGGCCTCCAGCAGCTTGTTGGCCTTGTGCAGCTGGTCCAGGCGCTCGCGCAGTTCGTCCTTGATCGTCTCGACCGCATGCAGCACGCTCTCGCGCGTCGTCGCGTAGTGGGTCTTGGGGTAGACCGTGAAGCGCGGCACCTTGCGCAGCACGGCGCCGGTCAGCGGATCGAATATCGACAGGTTCTCGATGTCGCCGTCGAACAGCTCGATACGCAGCGCCTCCATCTCGCTTTCCGCCGGGAACACGTCGATCACTTCGCCGCGCACGCGATAGGTGCCGCGCTTGAGCTCGTAGTCGCCGCGCGTGTACTGCAGCTCGGTCAGATGACGTATCAGCTCGCGCTGGTCGGTGTGCTCGCCGCGCATCAGGTGCATGCGCATCTTGAGGTACTGGTCCGGATCGCCGAGACCGTAGATCGCCGACACCGTCGCGACGATCAGTGCGTCGCGCCGTGACAGCAGCGCCTTGGTCGCCGACAGGCGCATCTGCTCGATGTGATCGTTGATCGACGAATCCTTCTCGATGTAAGTGTCACTCGACGGAACGTAGGCCTCGGGCTGGTAGTAGTCGTAGTAGCTGACGAAATACTCAACCGCGTTGTGCGGGAAGAACTCCTTGAATTCGCCGTAGAGCTGCGCCGCCAGGGTCTTGTTCGGAGCCAGCACCAGGGTCGGCTTCTGGATCTGCTGGACCACGTTGGCGATCGTGTAGGTCTTGCCGGAGCCGGTGACGCCGAGCAGGGTCTGGTGCGCCAGACCGGCCCCGAAGCCGTCGACGAGGCGCGCGATCGCGCCGGGCTGATCGCCGGAAGGCTGGTAAGGCGCTACCAGATGGAACTGGTCGGTCATGCAATTCTCCGTCAGGGACTTTTGGAACGCGGCGGAATCCGCCGATCGCCGCCATTGCGATCCCTGCGCGGCACGCCACTCGCCGGCGAGTGCGTCGGGATGGCAAGGACAGCGGCCGGACCCGGACGCCGGCGCCGCTTTGCGGACGCGGATTGGCCGTTCCTGAAGCCGGCAGTATAGGTGGGGGTCGAGACCGGCCGCGATCAAGTCTGTCCTGATTCGGATTTTTCCCATGCAGCAGCGCGGCAATCGCCGCTGCCGCGCCAGCGGACCGCGGCCTAGCCTGTCTCCACCCCAGTTAAGGATGACTGCCATGCTCGCCCACCTTCCGCTGCGCCTGCGCGGCGCCAGCCTCATCGAACTCGTTGCCGTACTGTCCCTCGCCATGGTCGCGCTCGGCGCCGGCCTGCCGCTGTTCGGCGACCTGCACGCCAGCCTGCGCCAGCGCGCGACGATCAACCACTGGGTCGCCGCCCTTGCCCAGGCGCGGATCGGCGCCGTCGAGCGCGGCAACAACGTCGTCGCCTGCCCCGCCAACGGCGATCGCTGCGCAGCGACCTCGTACTGGCAGGACGGCTGGATGCTGTTCGAAGACAGTGACCACGACGGCCAGCGCAGCGACGAGGAACCGATACTGCTGTCCACACCGGCCGATCCCTACGTGCGCATCGCGACGAACGAAGGGCGCCACCGCATCCGCTATCGCTACGACGGCAGCAGCGAAGGCAGCAACGCGACCGTGACGTTCTGCGACCGCCGCGGCCCGCGCAAGGCGCGCACCCTGGTCATCAACAACGCCGGACGCGTCCGCAGCGGCGCAGCCAGCCCGACCCAGGCCGCGCTGACCTGTGCAGCGGGCTAAGCCACACCGCCACGGCGCTGCGGTTCGAGTGTCGTGGCGGCGGCGATCGGTGAGGGACCCGACCCAGGCGGTTCGAGCACGTATGGCGATGGCCGATGCGGAGTTCCGCACGATGCCGGTCGTCGCGATCGTCGCGGTCGACACGACTCCAGCGCGGCGGCCCCCTGTCGTCGCGCCCAAGCGGCTTCGGTCAGGCGCCGGCTTCGGCTGCGGACCGGTTCGATCCTGTTGGTCTGGCTCGGCCCGCCTTGGCCTGGCCTCGTCTGGCCCGACCTGGTCCGAATTGGCCTGGCTTGGCCCTGATCAGGTCTGCACTGCCCGGCTCGCTTGGCTTGCTTCGATCATCGGGAGTGCAGCGACAGCCGCTCCGAAACCCGTCGATGCGCCCGGTCGGCTCAGCACAGCCAGCGTCGAACGATCAGCGGGGTTCACAGCCCTATCCGGCACCGCCGCGGGGAGCGCGACTGTCCCGCCCCTTCCAGCCGCAGGCACAATCTCGGAAATTTCCTAGGCGTTATCGCGGCATTTTCCGGATTCGCCGCAGCCGGTGACGCGGCATGCTGGTTCTGCTCCGCGGACCTGCTGGTCCACGGCGGGCCAGGAAGCCCGTAGCGCTGCAAGGACGATGCCCCCCTGAACCGAGGGCCAACGCGTCCGGCGTGCCATGCACGCCGGACCGTCCTGCCCACAAGGAATCGCCATGCAGTCCGCCGCACGCCAGACCCTGACCGACATCCGCACGATACAGCGCCTGGAATCCTATGTGCGCTGCGCCCGCGCCGAACTCGCCAGCAACCCCGGCGATGAGTTGCTGCGCGAATTCATCCGCCTCAACGAAGCACTGATACGCGAAGAACGCGCACGCCTGCTCAGCCTGGCCTGACCCGGGCAACCACACACCGATTGCGGAGCCGTACACTGTCGCGCCGTTGTTTTGAAGTCGTCGCCGCAACGGAATGCGGGCAACGGCGCAGACAGTGTATTCAGGCTCCTTCCCGCAGTTCGTACGACCACTGCGCCGGCGAGAGCGGGCACGACTGATGGTCGGCCTGAAGCATGCGGCGCATCCCGCCGCTCTGCCTCGTCGATGTGGCTGGCCCAATCGCGCACCCGGAGAATGCCGATCAAATAGCCGCCGACCGGCTGCTTGTGGCTCCGCGGTCATGCGCACGAGAATCGTACATTCCGCCCCGACAGACTCCTCTCGCTCAGCACTCACATCGTTGCAGGCATGGGTGACGCCGCATGTTCGTGGGCAGCGAAACCGCCCGAGCATCAGGTCTGTCGCGTGACCAGGCCATAGGCCGGTTGGCCCGTTTGGCCACCGCCTCGCTGAACCGATGAGCGATCACGGCCACAGGTCGATCGGGCAGCCAACGCGCGCGATAGCCGACGCGCTCGACAAGACATCCGCGATCAGTTCGGCGCACTGCCGACAGGCTCGTTAGGCCCGCCGAGCACGCCCTTGCGGAGCGCGGCGGGATCCACTTGCGCGTGCTGCCCGACGAAATCGAGCACTTCGTAGTTGGGATACGCGACGGTATAACGCGTGCTGCGCGCATCCATGTCCAGACGCCACTGGCCGATATAGACCGCCGTGCCGGCGCCGGCCTCGAAGTACTTGTCGGCGCCCGCTACGGCATTGGTCCATTCGACGTACGGCGCCTGCGCCGATTCGAGGAAGTAACGTCCCGGCTCGACGTTCTTCGCGAAACGAAAGTGCGCCCGCGTGCGATCGAAAACATCTATCGGCACCTTCACCCGCTTGCCGTCTTCGACGCGACGCAAGGTCAGTGTATAGCCCGAGCCGCCGATGCTGCCGGTAAACAGCACACTGCCGAACACCAGGGCTTTTCCGTCCTTGATCTTCTTGTCTGCCGCCGGCGCGGAAGCCGCGATGAAGACGAATAGGCATGCAACGACGGTGCGTGACAGGAGCCTGCGATGCATTGCTGGTTTTCCCACTGACAGGAGCGTTGCAGCATAGCGAGCAGAAGCGTGATCGACTGCCGGCGATTCCGACTCGCGCGGCCTGCAGGATGCGACCCGACACTGCTCCGGGTGGCTCAATCGGATGCACATCGCCGGCGATTCCGCATCACGCGCCAACGCTGCACGAGCCGACGATTTCAGACCTTCGGCATTCGGCGCGTCTGTGCGCCGCGCCGTACATTGCCGACGCAAGGCAGCGCCCTGCATCCGCGCAAAAACAAAGGGCCTGCATTGCTGCAGGCCCTCTGTTTTCTATCTGGCTCCCCGAGACGGACTCGAACCGCCGACCCAGTGATTAACAGTCACTTGCTCTACCGACTGAGCTATCGGGGAATGTGAGGCGCGGGATTTTGCCGATCCGCCCAGGCCTCGTCAAGCCCTTTTCGCGCATATGCGCGACGAGAATGGCTTCAGTCGACGACGACCCGGTAGCAGGGCTTGTAAGCGTTGCCGCCCGGCAGCTTCATGCGGTGCTGGGCAACGAAGCTCTGCAGCAGCGCGTCCAGCGCACGCATGATTTCCGGCTCCCCGTGGATTTCGAACAGGCCGTGCTGCTCGATCGCGCGGATGCCGTCCTCCTTGACGTTGCCCGCGACGATGCCGGAGAACGCGCGGCGCAGATCGGCAGCCAGACGAAAAGCGGGCTGGTCGCGATTGAGCTTGAGGCTGGACATGTTCTCGTGCGTCGGCTTGAACGGCACCTGCAGGTCGTACTGGATGCGCAGCGCCCAGTTGAAGAAGAACGCGTCCTTGGTGTCGAGGCGATAGTCACGCACCTTGTCGATGCCCTTGACCATGAGCTTGGCGACTTCAGCCGGGTCGTCGACGATGATGTGGTAGCGCCTGGCGACGTCCTCGCCGAGCGTCAGGCGCAGGAACTTGTCGATCTGCTCGAAATAGGCGGCCGACTCGCGCGGCCCGGTGAAGATCAGCGGGAACGGAATGCCGGCATTGTCCGGGTGCAGCAGGATGCCGAGCAGATAGAGGATCTCCTCGGCCGTGCCGACACCGCCCGGGAACACGATGATGCCGTGGCCGACACGCACGAAGGCCTCGAGGCGCTTCTCGATGTCGGGCATGATGACGAGGTGGTTGACCGACGGGTTCGGCGACTCGGCCGCGATGATGCCGGGCTCGGTGATGCCGATATAGCGGTTGTTCTTCCGCCGCTGCTTGCCGTGGCCGATGATGGCGCCCTTCATCGGTCCCTTCATCGCGCCGGGGCCGCAGCCCGTGACGATGTCGAGGCCGCGCAGGCCGAGCTGATAGCCGACCTGCTTGGTGTATTCGTATTCGCGCCGCGCGATCGAATGGCCGCCCCAGCAGACGACGAGGTTGGGATCATTATGCGGCCGCAGCACGCGCGCGTTGCGCAGGATCTCGAACACCGCGTGCGTGATGCCGCTGGAATCCGAAAGATCGAAGCCGCCGGCCTCCATCTGCGTCGCGACGTACACGATGTCGCGAATCACCGCGAACAGCAGTTCATTGACACCGCGGATGATGCGACCGTCGACGAAGGCCTGGGCCGGCGCGTGGGTCAGCTCGATCTTGATGCCGCGGTCCTGCTGCAGCACCTGGATGTCGAAATCGGGATAGCGGTCGAGCAGCGCGCGCGCGTCGTCGGTTTCCACGCCCTGGGTCAGCACCGCCAGCGCGCAGCGCCGCAGCAGCGCGCGCACGCCGCCGTGCGAGGCGTCGCGCAGGCGGGTGACTTCATTGCGGGAAAGTACGTCGAGGCCGGCGGCCGGAGAGATTCGCGCCGACACGGTAGCCGGGCGGGTGGGGATCTTGCTGTCAGGGCTCATGGAATTCCGTCGGGTGGATGCTGCGGAACGAGATTCCGCAGATCAGCATGGCGCCATTTCGGTGCAACGACGACAACCGTCGCACCGGCATTGGGTTTTGCGGGGCTCCGCGCCCCGCTTCGCCGAAGGCGATGAACAGGCCGGCTAGCATTCCGGAAGGCTGCACGGAGGTCAAGCGAGAAGGCCCGCGGTGCCCCCCTGGCCCCTGCCTTCCCTTCGTCCTCGTGCGTAGCCGGCCTCGGACGGACCGTAAGGACGGCCAGACAAAAGCCAAGCTGTGATCGGCTGCAAGGTCGTCCACCGGCGAAGGCGAGGGCCATACCTCGACGGCAGATGCGGCACAGGGGCCCAGGACAGCACTGGACGGCTACGCCGTCAACCGGACGCCATCAGGCACTCCTGCATGCCCCTTCCACAGGGTAACGAGCCACATCGGCGCACTCACGGAATGAGCCGGGAGCGCTGCACGCTCGGCGCGCATGCCGCACGTCGCCGCCACACCGGTACCGTCCGACGTCGGAAGCCGGGCGGCGTACCGCGACGAATCACCGCAACGGCGCGCGCTACAGCGACAATTAACAACCAAATAACTTTATGATTAATTCTATAAAGTATATTTTTGAATGCCACACGTGGCAGCCTATGCATTCACCAACCAAGGAGCAATGATGAAATCACCCATCACGGCGGCGCGCCTCGCGGCTGTCGCGGCGCTTTCGTTTTGCGGCACCGCCTGGGCACAGAACAGCGGCCTGCCGGAACTGTGCGACTGGTATCCGGGCATTCCGGAATGCAGTTGCAACATCAACCCATACGGCGCGCACTGCGGTTCCGGCGGCTGGCCCAACGTGCCCGACCTGCGCGACGGCGTGACACCGCCGGATCCACAACACAGCTACATCCATGTGACCAAGACATCGAACAATCCGTACTACGCGACGTGCTGGTCGTCGTCATTCGACCGGTACGCTTACGCCATGTGGGAAATCGTTCAGGGCTGGGCCAACGGAGACACGAATGTAGCTGGCTGGTGGGGAAGCAAGTGGTTTTTTGTCGTGTATTCGGACAATACGCTGAGTGAAGGCTATGCCCATAGCGAGGGCTTTTCCGACGTCTGGCAGGAGCCCTATATGGAAACCTGCGGCCGTCCGCCACTGCCGGGGCAGATTCCATAAAAAAAAACCTCGGGCAGCGATGCCCGAGGCTGGAATTGCGCAGCGCCGATTTCCCGGCGCTGCGTCGTTTGTCGCTTAGAACGAGTAACGCAGACCGACCTGGACCGCCCAGCGGGATTCGCCGATGTTGTCCTTGGTCACGTAGTTCTGCGCAGCGCGCGGATAGCGGTAGATGTACTTGCCCGTGGCCGGGTCGACACCGCCGAATTCCGCAACGCCGAGGCGCTGGCCGCCGTTGGAGTTGAACGGCGCTTCCTCGATGTGGCCCCACTTCTTGTTGAGCAGGTTGGTGAAGTTCAGGATGTCGATCCAGAGCTCACCCTTGTTGCCCTTGAAGAAGCCCGGCACTTCCTGCGAGAAGCGCAGGTCGATCTGGTTGATCCACTTGCTGCGGGCGCTGTTGCGGCTGACGACCTGACCGCGGTGGCTGTTCAGGAACTCGTTGCTCTGGATGTAGTTCCAGAACGCCGTCGCCTGGGCCTGGTCGGCGAAGATCACGTCGCTCGGATCGCGCGGCACGTAGAACAGATCATTGCCCGAATTGCCGTCACCGTTGGCGTCGTTCGAGAACGTGTAGCTGAACGGACGACCCGTACGGCCTTCGTAGAAGCCCGACACCATCGTGTTGTAGTCGCCGAAGAACGCGTGGCGCCAGCTCAGCACCGCAGTGAAGCGCTGCTGGATTTCCGAAGCGGCGGTCGCCGCGACGTCTTCGTTGGCGTTGTAGACGGCCAGCGAGTTCCAGTTCGACAGCGCGACCGAGGACGAACCGACGTTCGTTTCGGTCGAATTGCCGAAGGAGTAGCCGACCTTGCCGCCCCAGCTGCCGGTGAACGGCTTTTCCAGCGAAAGGGTCAGGTTGCTGCCCTTGCCTTCGTGGGTGTTGCGCAGCAGGACCACGTCGCCGAACGAGGTGTTGCGGCGCGAACGGCTGGTCTGGGCAGTATTGATGTTGCCCCAGAACGCGTCGCGGCCGTCCGGCAGCTTGCCGGTCGCCGGGCCGAGGTTCAGGTAGTTGAACTGGACGCCGTCACGCACGTCGAGATAGATGTACTCGGCCGACGCGACCAGGCCCATCCACGGCAGTTCGTGATCGACGCCGAGGGAGCTCTTCCAGACCGACGGGGCGTGGAAATTCGGCGTGATCAGCGAGATCGTCTGCAGCACCGGCGAGCCGGCCGGACGCGGCTGGTTGAACGGATCCGCCGAGAAGTCGGTGCCGGTGTTCGCGCGATAGGTCGAGAACAGCAGGCCGTTGTTGCTGTACGAGTTCGACAGCCACACGCCCGGGTTGCTGCCCTGGAACAGGCCGACGCCGCCGCGCAACTGGGTCGGTCGCGAGGTGTCGAAGGTGTAGTTGAAGCTCGTACGCGGCTGGATGACCTGCAGGCCGTTGATCGTCGAGTTGTTCGGGTAGTTGAACACCGGCTCGACACCCGCGTTGTACAGCGGGAAGTCGGCGGTCGAGAAGCGGTCGAGACGCACGCCGAACTGCCAGGACAGGTTGTTGGTGACCTGCCAGGTGTCCTGCGCGAAGAAGCCCCACTGCTTGAGCGCCCAGTCGGCCGCGGCATTGTTCGCGTCACCGCCAATCGGGGAGTTCAGCTGATAGCCGACACCCCCCGGAAGCAGTCCGCCCGTATACCCACCAGGCAGCGGCGAGTAACGGCCGGCTTCGAAGTCGGCGATGCTCGCGAACGAGTAGTTGCCGTAGAAGTCCTGCAGGAACAGGTTGAACGTGTCGTTCTTCTTGTAGTCGAGACCGAACTTGACGTCATGGTCGCCGATGAACCAGTCGCCGGCCCAGTAGGCGTTCCAGGTCTTTACGTCGAGCGCATTGGCCTGACGCGAACGCTCCGAACCGATGAACACGGTCGTGTTCGGCGCACCGTTGAGGCCTGCCACGGCAATCGCGATGGCCGGCAGGTCGGAGCTGCGCAGCGACTGGTTGGCGTACTTGCTGTACGAGATCGACGCTTCGGACGAGAAGTTCTCGTTCCAGTCGTTGTACAGGTTCAGCGCGTAGTTCTCGAAATCGTAGCTCTTGTCGTACCACCACGACGACAGCGACACCTGGCCGCCGGTCAGACGCTCCAGCACCGGCACCGAGGACTTCGTCTTGTTGTAGCGGAAGCTCGCGCGGTGATAGTCGTTGATGTTCCAGTCGAACTTGGCGAGGTACTTCTTGTCGGTCAGGTCGCCCGACGGATTCAGCGAGCCGGCGTTGAAGCCGTAGCGGTCACGCGCGATGCGCACGATGTCGTCGACCTGCGCCTGCGTGATGCCGGCTTCGTTGGTCGCGCCCGAGCCGCGCACGCCGACGTCCGGAGCAACGTTGGTGCGTTCGAATTCTTCGTAGTTCAGGAAGAAGAACAGCGTGTCCTTGAGGATTGGACCGCCGAGCGTGAAGCCCTTGTTGGTCTGCTTGCCGAAACCCGTGAACTTGGTGCCGGCTTCGTTCTCGCCGACCAGATCCGGATCACGATAGGTGAAATAGACCGAACCCTTGAATTCGTTGGTACCGCTCTTCGTCACGGCGTTGATCGACGCGCCCACGGCGCGCGAATTGGTGACGTCGTAGTTGGCGGTGGAGATGTTGAACTCTTCGATCGTGTCGATCGAGATCGGCTGGCTGCCGGTCTGCGACGGCAGGCCGGTGGATTCCAGGCCGAATTCGTCGTTGGTCGAGACCGCGTCGATCTTGATGTTGTTGTAGCGCGAGTTCTGGCCGACGGCCGAGATTTCGCCGCGCTCCTTGTCGGTCTGCACGATACGCGGGTCGACGCGGACGTAGTCCTGGATCGAACGCGAGATCGACGGCAGAGCCTGGATCTGCTGGTTGTTGACGTTGGTGGACAGACCTTTGTTGTCCGCCAGGAACGTCGAGGACATTGCAGTCGCGGTGACTTCGACGGCTTCAAGGGTGGAAGCGTCGGCGCCGAGGGTCATGTCGACCGTCGTGTCTTCAGCGAGCTTCAGGTAGACGTCCTTGCGCTCAGCCTTGCTCAGGCCGCTCTTTTCGGCATCGACCACGAACGGGCCGCCGACGCGCAGACCACGGGCCGAGAAGCGGCCTTCGGCATCGGTCGTGACGGTCTTGGTCGTGTTCGAGGGGACGTGGACGATTTCCACGGTGGCGCCGGCGACCGGATTGCCGGTGCTGTCGGTAATGCGGCCCGACATAGCCGCCGACGTGTTCTGCGCAAAGCTCGGCGAGGAGGCCAGCAGCGATGCGAGCACCAGCGGGAGGACTCTGACACGGAGTCGCTTGTTCATCGATTCACCCTTGGGTTGCGTGCAATTGTTACAGTCGTTGGCCGAACGAAAACCGCGCAACGATGGTCCCCATCGTTGTGCGCGGAGGTCGTAAGACCTTGAATTTTCTACTTCCCCAGGAGTCTGACCCTGCGAATCCGTGCGCCGGCGACCCCGTTAACGGCAGTTTAACAGCAATAGATGACAGATTGGCAAAACCCTGCCGACTTATTCGCTTGACGCTTCCGGGGCGCTGAGGTATCGCGCGCGCTTGGCGGGTTTGAGGCGCGTCAGGTCCAGTCGGATCAGCCCGTCGACGCAGCCGCCGAACTGCGGGTCGACGCCGAAGGCGAGGAACCGCACGCCGTCGGGTTCGCAGAGGTCGACGTACTGGCGGTACAAGGTCGGAATGGCCTGGTCGGACACGGCCAATTGCTGTTTGAGCAGGGACAGCGCAGCCTTGGCGTCTTTGCCTTCGAGTGCCGCGTCGGCTTCGCGCGCGACTTCCGGCGAGATGCGGAATGGGTTCCTGGCCGTGGCCAGATGTTCCGGATCGGCGAAGAAACGGCCGTGGGTATGCACGATGAGCTCACGCACCGGCAGCGGCAGGCTGGCCGACAGGCTCACCGGGCCGAACAGGTAACGCACCTCGGGCCGATTGCGCAGGAACGCGCCTATGCCCTGCCAGAGGTAGTCGAGGCTGCGCGAGCCCCAGTAGGCCGGCTGGATGAAGCTGCGGCCGAGCTCGACCGCGTCCTGCAGGAATTCGTCGGCGGCCGGCGCGTAGTCGAACAGCGAGGCCGAATACAGCCCGGCCATGCCGTGGTCGCGCAGGATGTTGCGCGCCTCGCCGAGCCGATAGGCGCCGACCACGGCCAGCGCCTCCTCGTCCCACAGCACGATATGACGGTAATGCGCGTCGAAGCTGTCGAGGTCGCGGCGATTGCCGGTGCCTTCGCCGACGCGGCGGAACGCCAGCTCGCGAAGGCGGCCGATTTCGCGCATGACCGGACAGTCGGGCTGCGCGTCGAGCAGCAGGATGCGCTTGCCGTCGGTGGTCGCGCCGAGCACTTCGGCGCGCTCCTTGAGCGCCTTGCGCACCGCCGCCGGCGGTTCCGGATGAGCGATCGCGGTGGACGTCGTGAAACGGTTCGGACGCCGCTTGACGAGCTGATAGACGTGCCGGCGCATGGCCTTGGCCAGTTGCTCGGGCGTCGCGTTCTCCCGTTCCAGCGCCTGCGCCGGAATCGCCTGGCCTATCGTGAAACCGATGCGCATGTGCTTGGCGCCGAACATTTCGCGCGCGAGCAGCAGCGCCGACAGCGGCTTGGCCAGCATCGACACGCCGTAGAACAACGGCGAATTGTGTGCGGCTACGTGTACCGGCAGTATCGGCGCGCCGGTCTTGCGCGCCATGCGCAGGAAGCCCGCCGACCAGCGCCCGTCGCGGACGCCGTTGGGCCGCATGCGCGAGACCTCGCCGGACGGAAATACGATCAGCGCCTGGCCCTGTTCCAGCGCGCGGTAGGCGCCGCGCATGCCGCTGGGCGCCGACGTGTCGCCGCCGAACACGTTGATCGGCAGCAGCAACGGACGCAGCGGCTCCAGGTGCATGAGCACGTCGTTGGCCAGGATGCGCACGTCGCGACGCACGCTGCCGACGAATTGCAGCAGGGTCAGCGCATCCAGTGCACCGAGCGGATGATTGGCGACGATGACCACGGGCCCGTCGACCGGAATGTTCTCGCGATCGGTATTGGCCACGCTGTAGCTGACGTCAAAGCCCTCGAGCAGGTGCTCGATGAACTCGAAGCCGCCGTAGCTGCCGTAGCGCGTGAGGCAGTCGTTGACCTGCTCTTCGCAGACGATGCGGCGCAACAGGTTGACCACGGGCCTGGACAGGCTTTTCGCAACGCCCTCGGCCAGCCGCGGAAATTTCTCGTAGAGGCTGCGTTCGACGCTGATCACGTCCGATCTCCATTCCGATTCGAGCGATGCTCGACGGCGGATGTTACAGGCGTTTGAATCGAGCCTCTATTCAGTCGCGGTTGCCGGAGTGGCCGAGGGCCGATCCGGGCGGCGCAGATCACCGCCCGGAACGGCCCGTAGCCGGCACCGCCAGCGCCCGGCGGCCCGGAAATCGGGCGCCTCGGCAGGCCAATCCCACGCGCAGGGCGCATCTGGCCGGGGCTTTCGTACTGCGCCGGCGCACGCCGCGCACTCAGACTGCCGCGACGTGCAGGTACTTGGCGATGCCGTCGAGCAGCATCTGCACCGACAGCGCGATCAGGATCATGCCCATCAGGCGTTCCAGCGCGGTCAGTACGCTTTCGCCGAGCAGGCGATACAGATAGGTCGCCGACCATAGGATCAGCGCCGTGGCGAACCAGGCCGCGAACAGTGCCAACGCCCATTGCGGCAGCTTGCCGGGCTGGGTGTGGGTCAGCAGCAGCAGAGCGGCCATCGCCGAAGGTCCGGCCACACCAGGAATCGCCATCGGCACGATGAACGGCTCGCCGCCTTCGGCATGGCCGAACACGCCCTCCTTGGGCGGGAACACCATCTTGACACCGATCAGGAACAGGATGATGCCGCCGGCGATGCTGACCGATTCCTGCTTGAGCTGCAGCACCTTGAGGATGTACTGGCCGCCAAGCAGGAACGCGAACAGCACGACGAGAGCGATCAGCAGCTCGCGCATCAGCACGCGGCGGCGGCGCTCCGGTGCGACACCCTTGAGCAGGCTCAGGAAAATCGGGATGTTGCCGAGCGGATCCATGATCAGGAACAGCAGGATGCCGGCTGACACGGTGCTCATCTGACTGTCCATCGACTCTCTCTTCCGATGCGCGCGGCAGGCTCAGTGCGTGCTGCGCAGGTCCAGCGTATCGCCACGCGCTGCAGCGCCGTCGCGCCCGAGCAGATAGACCACGGCCGCGGCGAAATCCGCCGGCTCCGGCCGGTCCAGCGTGTTCTCGCCGAAATAGGCCATGCGGCGCAAGGCCGTGCGCATCGGCGGCGGCAGCAGGCTGGCGACACGCACCGAGGTGTTCTCGGTCTCGTCGTGCAGGATCGCAGCCAGGCCGGACTGCGCCGCCTTGGCGACGCCGTAGGCGCCCCAGAACGACCTTCGCACGCGCGCCGTGTCGTCCTCGACGAACACGATGCTCGCATCCGGCGACTGCAGCAGCAACGGCAGCAGAGCCTGGGTCAGCAGGAACGGACCGTTGAGATTGACCTGCAGTACGCGCATCCATTCTTCCGGCTTGACCTGGCCCAGCGGCTGCAGGCCGGCGAAATGCGCCGCAGCATGGACGATGCCGTCAAGGCCGCCGCATTCGCGCGCGATCACCGTGGCCAGTTCGTCGTAGTCGGCTGGCGTCGCGCCTTCGAGATTCAGCGGATAGATCGCCGGCGCCGGCGCGCCGAGCGCTTCGATCTCGTCATAGAGCTTTTCCAGTGCCGGCACCTTGCGACCGAGCAGCACGACGGTGGCGCCGGCTTCGGCGCAGGCCAGCGCGCTGGCGCGGCCCAGGCCGCCGGTCGCGCCGACGATCAGCACGGTGCGGCCGGCAAGTCCGGCCGCGGCGGGCTTCCAGCCCGCAGGCAAGGTTGCCATCAGGCTTTCCGCGTCTCGCGCACCATGCGCTCGAGTTCGCCCGACTCGTAGAGTTCGAGCGTGATGTCGCAGCCACCGATCAGCTCGCCGTTGATGAACAGCTGCGGGAAGGTCGGCCAGTTGGAATAGCGCGGCAGGTTCGCGCGGATCTCCGGGTCTTCGAGCACGTTGACCGAAACGTAGTCGGCATTGACGGCCTTGAGCGCCTGAGCCGTGCGGCTGGAGAAACCGCACATGGGGAACTGCGGCGTGCCCTTCATGAACAGCACGATGGGGCTGCCTTCGACGGTGGTCCTGATGCGTTCGAGTACGTCCACGGGGATACCTGGAATGAGATCGCGGCGGTCTGCCGGACCGCGGATTGTAGCAGCGCCGCAGTCCGCCCCGCTGCCGCGGCGGCTCGAACGACGATGACGACGCACAGGCGACGCCGACCTACCTATAATCAAGAATCCCAGCCCACCCGCAAGGAACTGCCCCATGGCGATCGAACTGCCCCCCCTGCCCTATGCCAAGGACGCCCTCGCTCCGACCATCTCGGCCGAGACGATCGACTTCCACTACGGCAAGCATCACCAGACCTACGTGACCAATCTGAACAACCAGATCAAGGGCACGGAGTTCGAGAACCTGCCGCTCGAGGAAATCATCCGGAAGTCCAGCGGCGGCATGTTCAACAATGCGGCGCAGATCTGGAACCACACGTTCTACTGGAACTGCCTCAAGCCCAACGGCGGCGGTGAACCCGGCGGCAAGCTGGCCGACGCGATCAATGCGGCGTTCGGCTCGTTCGCGGCGTTCAAGGAACAGTTCACGAACACCGCGCTGACGACGTTCGGTTCGGGCTGGGCCTGGCTGGTGCAGCGTCCGGACGGTTCGCTGGCACTGGTCAGCACCTCCAATGCCGCCACGCCGCTGACCGGCACCGACAAGGCCCTGCTGACCTGCGACGTCTGGGAGCACGCCTACTACATCGACTACCGCAATGCGCGCGCGAAGTACGTCGAGGCGTTCTGGAACCTCGTCAACTGGGATTTCGTGGCCGCACAGATGGCCTGACCGCCGCAGGCCGCCGCGAGGCGGCCTGTCCGGGTTTTGCGAAGCCGCCTTCGGGCGGCTTTTTCATGGTAGCGACGGAGGGATCCGGCCGGCCTGCAGCGCCTGCAGCACCGGCTCGGCCTGGGTTTCGCGCCCCAGCGCCCAGGCCACGCGCGCGAGACGCTCGCGCATTTCCTCGGCCGTGAACGCGCAGAGCGTCGCGTGACCGACCTTGCGTCCGGCCCGCGGCTCCTTGCCGTAGTCGTGCCAGTGCGCGCGCGGTTCGGCCAGCACCGGCGCCGACTCGGGCAGGTCGCCGATCCAGTTGAACATCACGTTGACGCCGAGCGAACCCGTATCGCCGAGCGGCAGGCCGAGCACGGCGCGCACGTGGTTCTCGAACTGGCTGCAGGGCGCGCCTTCGATGGTCCAGTGGCCGGAGTTGTGCACGCGGGGCGCCATCTCGTTGCCGAGCAGACGGCCCTGATGCACGAACAGCTCCAGTGCGAAGGTACCGACATAGTCGAGCTTCTCGGCGATGCGCCGGGCGAACGCGGTGGCCTGGTCGGCCAGATCCGCCGAATCCGGCGCCGGCGCGAGGCTCATCGACAGAATGCCGTCCGCATGCCAGTTCTGGGTCAGCGGATAGCTGCGGAACTCGCCTTCGCGCGAACGCACGGCGACGACCGAGAGCTCGCGCTCGAACGGCACGAAGGCCTCAACGATCAGCGGCGCCTGGCCCAGCGCAGCCCAGGCCGCATCGAGATCGGCTGGCGTCTTCAGACGGAACTGCCCCTTGCCGTCATAGCCGAGACGGCGCGTCTTGAGCACGGCCGGATAGCCGATCTCCTTCAGCGCGCGCTCCAGTTCGGCCTTGCTGTCGATCGCGGCGAAGGCCGGCGTGTCCAGGCCGATGTCGCGGAACAGGGTCTTCTCGGCCAGCCGGTCCTGGGCCAGGGCCAGCGCGCGCGGATTCGGATAGACCGCCGTATGTTCGGTCAGCCACTGCGCGGTTTCGGCCGGCACGTTCTCGAAATCGAACGTGGCCACGTCGATGCGCCCGGCAAACGCTTCCAGCGCGGCGAAATCGCGCCAGTCCGCCTGCAGCAGCGGCGCGACCTGGCTGGCGCAGGCGTCGGCCAGGCTGTCGACGACGAGAAAACGCACGCCGAGCGGCGCCCCCGCCAGGGCGAGCATGCGGGCCAGCTGACCACCGCCGAGGATGCCTACCGTGCTCATGACAGGCGCGGGTCGGCGTTGTCGAGCACGGTCTGCGTCTGCGCCGCGCGGTAGTCGGCCAGCGCCGCGGCGATGTCCGGATGCGTGGACTGCAGCAACGCCGCCGCGAACAGCGCGGTATTGATCGCACCGGCCTTGCCGATCGCAAACGTCGCGACCGGAATGCCGGCCGGCATCTGCACGATGGACAACAGCGAATCCATGCCGCTGAGCGCGTGCGACTGCACCGGCACGCCGAGCACCGGCACGGGGGTCTTGGCCGCCAGCATGCCCGGCAGGTGTGCCGCGCCGCCGGCGCCGGCGATGATCGCGCGCAGGCCGCGCGCAGCGGCCTGCTCGGCGTACTGGAACAGCAGGTCCGGCGTGCGGTGCGCGGAGACCACGCGCACTTCGTGCGGCACGCCGAGGCGGCTCAGAGTGTCGGCGGCATGCTGCATCGTGTCCCAGTCCGACCGGGATCCCATCACCACGCCTACCAGAGGCTCGCTGCCGCTCGCCATGCTCATTGGTCCGCCCTGGGCAAAAACGGTATTGTAGGGGTAAATCCTCACAGGGACGCGCGCCATGGACAAGCGCTTGTTGGACATACTCTGCTGCCCGGTCAGCAAGTCGCCCGTCAGCCTGCTCAGCCGCCCGCAGCTGGACGTCGTCAATGCCGCGATCCGCGCCGGCGACGTCAGGACGGTCGCCGGCGCTGCCGTCGGCACGCCTCTTGCTGCCGGACTCGTTACGACAGACAGGAAAGTCATCTATCGCATCGAGGACGACATCCCTGTGATGCTGGCCGACGAAGCCATAGGAACGACCCAGCTGAGCTCGTTTCCCGCGTGAAGCAAATTGCGAAATGGCTCACAGCCGGAACGTGATGCATTTCCGATCTTCACTGCACTTCGCCGAACCGTCGAGTCTGTGTTCCCCATGCGGCCTATGAGCGCTAACGACAACAACCCGAAGGTAGTCGACCTCAACCAGCGCAGCGTGGCGGCCACTCTCGGCGAGAAGCCGGCAGAGGCCCTGGCCCAGGTCCGCGCCCATGCGCTCAAGCGCCTGACCGGCCTCGCCACGACCCTGTTCGAGAATGCCGACGACGCGCTGTTCGATCTGGCCAGCAAGGCCGACAACAACGCGATCCAGGCGCAGTACTTCGACGGCATGCGCGAGGTGCGCAAGAAGCGCCAGCCGATCGAGTCGCGCTTCCAGGAACAGCTGACGCGCCAGTTCGTCGACTTCCTCGCCGGCCGCGGCATCGCCGCCAAGCCCGAAGCCGTCAGCAACGAGCTGTCGCTGGTGGAGGAGACCGAGCTCGAAGAGTCGCTGGCCGTCGCCAGCATGGTCGCCAAGACCGAGAACCGCCTGCAGCGCGTGCTGTTCGCGATCAACCAGCGCCTCTCGCACATCAGCAACCAGCGCGTCGAGGACACCAACAGCCCGGTCAGCCCGGCCGCGGTCGGGCAGGCCTTCCGCATCGCCTGTGGTGCGCTCGAAGTCGAGCTGCCGGTACGCCTGATCATCTACAAGCTGTTCGACCGCTACGTCATGGGCGGGCTCGACCAGTTCTACGACGAGCTCAACGCGCTTCTCGTGCATGCCGGGGTGCTGCCGCAGATGCGCGCCAGCGTCGCGCGCAAGCCGGGCAGCCCGGCCCCGCCGCCGCGCCCCGGCGAAGCGCCGCCGGCGTCGATCCCGGGCCTGGAGCAGGCCGAGAGCGCGTCCTACGTGCCGGTCGACGCGGCCGCGGCGGAACTGCAGGCCAACCTCTACAGTTCGCTGCGCGCGCTGCTCGCGACGCGGCGCGGCGAAGGCAGCGACAGCCTCGCCACCGGCGCCGGCTACACGCCGGCGACGTACAACCCGAACGTGATGCCGCTCAATGCCGGCGAAATCCTGTCGGCGCTGTCGATCCTGCAGTCGCAGAACCTCAGCCTGCAGAGTGCCGCCGAGTCGGCCCAGGTCGCCCTGCGCGTCAAGGAAGAACTGCTGGGCCAGGGCGGCAAGCTGCGCGGCGAGAACGGCGCCAATGTATCGGGCGCCGACGAGGACACCATAGACCTCGTCGGCATGCTGTTCGAGTACATCCTGCAGGACCGCAACCTGCCGGCGCAGATGCAGGCCATGCTCGGCCGCCTGCAGATCCCGTTCCTCAAGGTCGCACTGCTCGACAAGCACCTGTTCGCACGCCGCACGCATCCGGCGCGCGTGCTGCTCGACAGCCTCGCGCAGGCCTGCGTGGGCTGGTCGGAGGAATCCGACCGCGACCATCGCCTCTATGACAAGGTCAAGGAAGTCGTCGAAACCCTGCTCAAGGATTTCGAGGACGACCTGGGCATCTTCGACCGGCTGCGCGTGGATTTCGAGACGTTCGCCGACACCAACAAGCGCCGTGCCGAACTCGCCGAGCAGCGTGCCGGCGAAGCCACGCGCGGTCGGGAAAAACTGCTCGAGGCGCGCCGTCAGGCCGCGCGCGAAATCATGCTGCGCATCGAGAACCGGCCGATGCCGGACATGATCCGCAACCTGCTGTCGCGTCCCTGGGCCAACTACCTCGTGCTCGTGCTGCTGCGCCAGGGCGACAGTTCGGACGAATGGCGCCACGCACTGCGTTTCGCCGACGAACTGATCTGGAGCGTGCAGCCCAAGCAGAACGCCGCCGAGCGCGAGCGCCTGACCGCCGTGCTGCCACAGCTGGAGAAGACCCTGCGTCACGGCCTGGCCACGGTCGCGTTCGACGAGACCGACGTGCGCCGGCTCATGCAGCAGCTCAACGTGTTCTATCAGGCCCTGCTGCAACCGGTGGCGCCGACCGCAGTGACGCAGGCGCCGGCGCTGGAGCTGACCGATCCGCTGCCCGAATCGGCGCACGAAGCCGGCGCGTCCGTCATGAGCGCGATCCAGGAAGAGGACCCGCCCGCGCCGCCGCCGGAATCGGTCGAGGAGCGCTGGGTCACGGCCGTGCGCGAACTCAAGGTCGGCACCTGGATCGAGTTTCTCGACGAGCAGGGCGCCAAGGAACGCGCCAAGCTGTCCTGGATCAGCCCGATCAGCTCGAAATACCTGTTCGTCAATCGCAAAGGCCTGAAGGTCGCCGACCGCACCCTGATGCAGCTGGCCAGCGATCTGGCCGAAGCGCGCATCACCGTGCTCGAGGAAGTGCCGCTGTTCGACCGTGCGCTCGATGCGATCGTCGAACGGCTCAAGAGCACGCACGCGGCCAGGAACGCACCGGCCGCCGCGGCTGCCGGCGCGGCCGCCGCCGCACCGAACTGAGCGAACACCCGGAGTGCGCATGCGATTCGATCCACCGGAGGCGGCCCTCGTAGCCGCCGACGTTCAGCGCGCGCTGGCCGAGGATCTCGGCAGCGGCGACGCCACCGCCGAACTGCTGCCGGCCGAGGCGACGGCCAGTGCCTACGTCATCACGCGCGAGGCCGCCGTGCTCTGCGGCCAGGACTGGTTCGAGGCCTGCTTCCGCATGCTGGACCCCGCCGTCGCGATCCGCTGGCTCGCCGCCGACGGCGACCGGCTGACGGCCGGCCAGACCTTCGTCGAGCTGCAGGGCAATGCGCGTGCGCTGGTCTCAGCCGAGCGCTGCGCGCTGAATTTCGTGCAGACCCTGTCGGCGACGGCCAGCGTGACCGCGGCCCACGTCGCCGCGGTTGCCGGCATGCGTACGCGCATCCTCGATACGCGCAAGACCCTGCCAGGGCTGCGCATCGCGCAGAAATATGCGGTGCGCTGCGGCGGCGGCAGCAACCACCGCATCGGCCTGTTCGATGCGATCCTGATCAAGGAAAACCACATCGCCGCCGCCGGCTCGCTGAGCGCCGCCGTCGCCGCCGCGCGTGCGCGTCATCCGGAACTGCTGCTCGAAGTGGAAGTCGAGAATTTCGACGAACTGCACGAGGCGCTCGCCGCCGGCGTCGACCGCGTCATGCTCGACGAGTTCTCCGACGCGGATCTCGGTCGCGCCGTGGCCGATGTCGGCGGCCGCGCCGAGATCGAAGTATCCGGCGGCGTCGACCTCGCCCGCCTGCGCACGATCGCCGCGAGCGGCGTGGATTTCATTTCGATAGGCGCATTGACGAAGCACGTGCGTGCGATCGACCTGTCAATGCGCGTGAAGCTCGACGCGCAGCGCACGACGGCCGCCTGACCGCTGCCCGCGGCGGCCGCGGGCCGTCAACGATTCATGCGAACTGCAGCGGCGGGCTTGAAGAGTCACACCGCGATGCCGTGATGACGCGGCGACGCGAAAAGCGCCGCCGCGCACGACTCAGAACAGGCCGGCGAACTTCGCCGCGCCGGCCGCAAGCGCCAGCAGTACGACGGCGATCGCTATCCAGACGCCGGCGCCCGGGCCGCTCTTTTCGAGCACGGCGGGCGGCGGCGGCGCGGGCGTGGGCTTGCTGGTATCCATGCCCGGCGACATCAGCAGGAAGCGCACGGTATCCAGGCGCAGTTCCTCGCCGGGCTTGAGTACGCCGCTATGCACGCGCTTGTCGTTGATGAACGTGCCGTTGGCCGAGCCCATGTCTTCCACCATGACGCCGTCGGGCAGCACCTGGATGCGCGCATGGTGGCGCGAGATCTCGTCGCCGGGCAGGCTGATGTCGCAATCCTGCTGGCGGCCTATGGTCATGGTGCCGACCAGTGCGTAGGTCTTGCCGAAGGTCGAACCCGACACGCCGCGGAGCATGAACTTCGGCAGGGCCTGACGGATACGCGTGCGTCCGTCGTTCTCGTCATTGACTGCGGGCTTGGGCGCCGTCGGCGCCGGAGCGGCTTTTTCCGGGGCCGCCATCACCTGACAGCCGACCTTCGCGAACAGCAGCAGATCGCCGGGCTTGAGCGCCGTATCCGAGGTGACCTGGCGCCCGTTCAGCACGACGACGTTGCGCGGATCGGGCACGCGCACCAGCGCCTGGCCGTTGCGCAGATGCACTTCCGCATGCCGCAGCGCGATGCCCGGAGCCGCCAGAACGATCAGACATTCAGCCGCGGTACCGATCGCGGTGATGCCTTCGCTCAGAGTTACCGGCTCGTGCTCGCCGTTCGGAAAAATCAGCTTCATTCGATCCTGCCCCTTGATCGTAGTAGGTACCCGCCCCGGTCCCCTGGGCGCGCTATCGCCGACAGCTTAGGCGGCGCCTGCGACAGCGCGCAAGCGAGCTTCGTGCAAATGCGGCTCCTGCCGCGGCCGGCTTCACGTCCGCTGCACGCGATGTCGCGCTGTCCAGATCAACGCGGTACGGCGGGCAAACCGAAGCGCCGGCAGCCGGCCGCCCCGGGGCAGCGGCCGAATCGGCGCAGCGGCATCCGGTTCGCGCAGAACACACCGTTGCATACGGGATGGGAAAACGGGCAACGGCCCGTTTTCCACATCCCGGCGAACCCGGCTAAGGCGACGACGGCAACTCGCGCACCACGCGCAGGCCCAGCGTGTTCAGCGCGACGTCGGAGCCGACGCTTTCGTTGGCATCGGCCTGTTCCTTGTCCGGCGGCGACAGCCAGCTGCGGCCGCGCGCACGGCGCTCAGCCACCCATTCGCGCACGTTGCCGTCGAGGTCGTACAGGCCGGCGGGACTGGCGGCGAAGCGGCCGACCGGCGCCGTCGTGGCAAAGCCGTCGTCGCAGGAGGCACCGGCGCGCGAATCGAACGCCTTGTTGAAGGCCTGATCGGCCAGATTCGCGCCGCCGCAGCCTGCGGCCGCCTCGCGAACCAGGCTGTCGAACTCGGCCGAGGTCATCAGGCGGTAGGTCTTGCCGCTGCGCTGCGACAGCCAGCGCACATAGCCCTGGGCCTGCTCGAAACTGACGCAGACGACCGGATGGGAATCGTCCTGCTCGATGTCCGGGTTCTGCCAGCCGCGCTTCTTGGAACTGCGGAATACCGACTCGCGATCACGGCAGGACACTTCCTTCGCTCCCTTGGCGCCGCCAGCGCTCCAGTAGCGGCGGAATTCGCCGCGCGTGAGTTCGTAGCGGCCCGCAGCGATGCGATTGCCCGGCAGCACGACCAGATCCGGCCCCTGGCCGCCGTCGTCGAGCTTGTCGCGGAACACGAAACCGGCGCTGCCGATCGACGGCAGCTTGCGCAGGCCTTCCTGCGCGACGGCGTTGTTCGGGTCGATCAACAGCGCCTTTTCATAAGCCGCCTTGGCCGCGACCTTGTCCCACTCCGCCGCGGCCTTGCGCGCGTCCTCCAGCAGCGGACCGGCCAGGTTGCTGCGGCGCTGGCGCACCTCGTCGCCGACCTGCTTGCCTTCGGCCGGCACGATCGCGGCGAGTTCCAGCGCCTTGTCGAAATTCGTCTTCATGCCGGCGAAATCGCCGAGCGACTGCGCCTTGTTGCCGAGCGTCACATAAGCCTTGGCCGTGTCGACGAGGCCCTGCTTGGCGCCCTTGTCGCGCGCGTCGATGCGCAGCGCGAGCTTGAAGCGGTCGACGGCATTCTGGTTCGGCGGCGTCGTGTAGCGCTGCGCGGCCAGGTCGCCGCGGCCCAGGCGCACGAGCTTCTGCACCGGATCCTCGACCGTCGGCAGCTCGGCCAGACTGCCCTGCGTGCCGTCCTCGCGCAGCAGCGGCGTCGGGCCCGACGGCGGCGCGTCGGGCGCGCCTGCCGCAGCGTCGGCCGACGCGGTGGCGTCGTCGGCCGCGGCCGGCGTGTCGGTCGCAGCACTTTCCGGCATCGCATCACTGCCGGACTCGGCAAGGGCCAGCGCGGCCGGCTCCACGGACGCGGTCGTTTCGCCTGTCGACAGATCGGCCACGGCCGGCGCCGGCGTCGTCGCGACGGCCGGCGCAACCGGCGCTGCCGTGGTCGCGGGCGTGACGGCCGGCGTCGTGGCTGCGGCGGCCGGAGCCCCCGGTGCCGGCGCGCGTGCGAACCAGAGATAGCCGCCCAGCGCTGCCGCGCCGACCACGCCAAGTCCGGCGACCGCCAGCCAGATTCCGCCGCCGCGCCGCGCCCCCGCAATGGCCTCGGCCGGCCTGGCGGGCTTGGCCGCCTTCGCCGGCGCAGCGGCCGGCCTGGCCGGTGCCGCGGACTTCGCGGCCACGGCCGGCTTGGCCGCATCGGGTCGCGCGATCGCGACGGTCGCCGCCGCCGGCTTGGCCGCCGCCACGGGTTCGGCCGCGTCACCGTTGCGGCCGCGCTGCGGCACCGCGACGGCTTCGACGGCGGCCAGCACCTGCGCGGCGTCGGCGTAGCGGTCCTTGGGATCCTTGGCCAGGCAGCGGTCGATCAGCTCCTGCCAGTGGGCCTGGGCTTCGGGCAGGCGCGGAATCGCCTCGAACACATGGGCATAGGCAACGGCAAAGCCGTCGGCGCCGTCGTAAGGCGGCTTGCCGGTCAGGCCGTACCAGGCCAGCACGCCGAGGCTGTAGAGGTCCGAGCGTGCATCGACGTCGCCGCCGCGCGCCTGTTCCGGGCTCATGTAGTGGCTGGTACCGACCGAGAAACCCGTGCTGGTGATGCGCGTCGCCTGGCTGGCCGCCAGGGCGATGCCGAAGTCGGTCAGCACCGGGTTGTCGGCCGAGTCGAACAGGATGTTGCCGGGCGCCACGTCGCGGTGCACATAGCCGCGCTCGTGGGCGTAGGCCAGCGCCCTGGCCACGCCGGTCAGCACGCGCTTGAGCTCGCTCTCGTCGAGCCCGCGCTGCACGCGCGCGACGAAGTCGCCGCCGGGCAGGTACTGCATCGAGAAATAGTGCAGTTGGTTCGGCGTCACGCCGACGTCGAACACCTGCACGATGTTGGCGTGGGCCAGCGACGCCAGGGTACGCGCTTCCTGCAGGAAGCGCCGCGTGAAGGTCGGGTCGGCCGCCAGCGCCGGCGACATGACTTTGAGCGCGACCTGGCGTTCCAGCGAGGTCTGCACGGCGAGATGGACGCTGGCCATGCCGCCCTGACCGATCTCGCGCTTGATCTGATAGCCGGGTATTTCGATCACGGGTCTTCGCACTCCCCTGTACGTGGCGAATCCAGTCGAGGCGCCATTGTAAGGACAGTCACCCCCGCGTGGGCGTGTCCTGCTGCGCATCGCGATTGCGATCCGAGCGGCAGTCGCGTGTTGAGATTCGGCGAACGCGGCACCACACTGCCCCGATGATCGAAGCCATGCTGCTACTCATCCTCGTCGGCGGCTGCGCCCTGCTCTGGCAGGCGTCGCTGCGCGCCCGTGACCGCGCCGTCCACGCCAGCCGCCATCTCTGCACCCAGGCCGGCGTGCAGTTCCTGGACCAGTCCGTCAGCCTGCGCCGCATCGCACTCGTCAGACTGCGTTCGGGACAGTTCGCGCTGCGCCGCCACTACAGCTTCGAAGTCAGCACCGACGGCTCGAACCGCCACCCGGGCAGCCTGCAGTTCGACGGCGACCGGCTGGAGAATTTCAGCCTGCCGCTGCGCGCCGATGACCCGGCGCTGGCGTCGGCCGCCCGGCTGCACTGAAGACCGGTCCCGGCGGATCCGCGCGCGCCGGCCAATGGCCGACGCGCCGGTTCACTTGATGACGCGCAGGTGGCCGCCCTTCTTCGCCGGCGCCTCGCCGTCGCTGCCGGCCGGCGGCGGAGACGGCGGCACATCTTCGGCCGGGAACATCATGCCCTGCCCGTTCTCCTGGGCATAGATCGCGAGCACGGCGCCGACCGGCACTTCGACGCGGTGGCTGACGCCGCCGAAGCGGGCGTTGAAGCGTATCCAGTCCTTGCCGAGCTCCAGGCCGGCGACGGCGCGCGGCGCGATGTTCAGCACGACACGACCGTCCTTGGCCGCCTGCGGCGGCACGGCCACGCCGGGCCAGGCCGCATCGACGAGCAGATAAGGCGTGAGGTTGTTGTCGCTGATCCACTCGTGGATCGCGCGCACGAGATACGGCCGGTTCGAGCTCATGCCGGTCGCGCCGGCGTCATTGTCAGTCACGCAACAATTTCTCGTCTGGGGTCAGGCTGCGGGTGAAGCCGGGATTGCGGAAGATGCGTTCGCCGTATTCGTTGATGGTCTGCGCCTCGCGCGGAAGGCTGACGCCGAGGCTCGGCAGGCGCCAGATCAACGGCGCCAGTGCGCAGTCGGCCAGGCTCATTTCGGGATTCAGGAAAAACTTCGCCGCCTTGAACAGCGGCAAGGCGCCGATCAGCGCCTCGCGCAGACGCTTGCGCGCGGCCTCCGAGTTCTTGCCGCTGCCCGCGCATTGCTCCACGAGCGGCAGCCAGTCCTGCTCCATGCGCGCAATGGCCAGACGCAGACGAGCCCGCGACAGCGGATCAATCGGCATCAACGGCGGATGCGGATAGCGCTCGTCGAGGTATTCGGCGACCACGGTCGTGTTGTAGAGCACGAGATCGCGGTCGACGAGGGTCGGCAGACTCTGCGTCGGATTCAGGTCGATCAGATCTTCCGGCGGTCTGGCCGGATCGACCAGCAGCAGGTCGTAGCTGACGCCCTTGGCGGCGAGGATCAGACGGATGCGATGGCAGTGGACGCAATCGCGGGCCGAATACAAGGTGAGGATCGTGCGCGAACGGGTGCTCAAGGCCATGCCTCTCCCCTGACACGGTGCGGCGACCGTCCGCGGCCGCCTGCGCCGAATCTACTACGCGCCCAGGCATTCGCCTAGCCGGAGAAAACCCGGTCAGGGCCACCGGCAACGCGGCGGATGCCGGCAGGACGGTCGAAGCAGCCGCCGGGGCGGGTTGCCGGGCCCCGTCGCCGCGGACGGCGTCGCTCAGGAGAGAGGCCGGCGCGGCAGTCGGGCCGCCGCGCCGGCGCGGGCTCAGTGCACGTCCTTCCAGTACTCCTTCTTCAGGAGCCAGGCCAGGAACGTGAAGAACGCAAGGTAGAGCACGACCCAGACGCCGAGCTTCTGGCGCTGCAGCACGGCCGGTTCCGCGGCGTACTGCAGGAATGCGGTCAGGTCGCGCGCGGTCTCGTCGAACTGCTGCGCGGTCTGCGTGCCGGCGGTTTCGACTTCCAGATGCACGAGGCACTTGCCGTCGATCTCGGTGCGGCCTTCGGCGCACGCTTCGACTTCATGCACGCCGTTGTTGCAGCCTTCGGCCGGCGTGCCGGAGCACTTTTCCTGCTTCTTCTGCTTGGGTTCGAAGGCGGCGTGCTGGCTGCCCTGCATTTCCCAGAGCACGTTCGGCATCGAGGCGCCCGGGAACAAGGCGTTGTTCCAGCCCAGCGGACGCGAGTGGTCGATGTAGAACGACTTCAGGTAGTTGTAGACCCAGTCCGGCCCCTTCGAGCGGCCTTCCAGCGACAGATCCGGCGGCGCCTTGCCCAACCAGACCGCCGCATCGGCCGACGGCATCGACGAGACGACGGTGTCGCCGAACTTCGCGCCCGTGAAGTTCAGGTTCTGCATCACCTGGTCTTCGGTCAGGCCGAGGTCGTCGGCCAGGCGCGAGTAACGCACGAACTGCAGCGAATGGCAGCCGACGCAATAGTTGAAGAACAGCTTGGCGCCGCGCTGCACCGAGGCGATGTTGTCGGGACGCGTATTGGCCGACGGCATCTTGCCGCCGCTGCTGCCCAGGGCGGCCGGCGCGATCGAGGTCAACGCGACGGCCAGCGAAAGACCCAGCTTGGTCATGGCGTTCTTAATCATGCGCGGGCACCCGCTCCGGAACAGGCTTGGTGGAATCGCTCTTCGTCCATAGCGGCATGGTGATGAAGAATGCGAAGTAGATGAAGGTCAGCACGCGGCCGACGATGGTCTCGACCGGGTCGGTACCCGGGCCGGCGCCGATCTTGCCGAGCCAGATGAACGAGAACGCGAACAGCGCCAGGGCGACCTTGGAGATCCAGCCGCGGTAGCGGTAGGACTTGACCGGGCTGCGATCCAGCCACGGCACCAGGAACAGGATCGCGATCGCACCGAACATGGTCAGCACGCCGAACAGCTTGTCGGGAACGACGCGCAGCATCGCGTAGTACGGTGTGTAGTACCACACCGGCTTGATGTGCTCCGGCGTCACGAGACGGTTCGCCGCGACGAAGTTGTCGTGTTCGAGGAACCAGCCGCCGAAGGTCGGCTCGAAGAACAGTACGAACGCGCAGATCGTCAGGAAGAAGCCGACGCCGAACAGATCCTTGACCGTGTAGTACGGATGGAAGGCGATGCCGTCGAGCGGCTTGCCGCTGGCATCCTTCTTCTTCTTGATGTCGATGCCTTCGGGATTGTTGGAACCGACTTCGTGCAGCGCGGCCAGATGCAGCACGACCAGCAGCAGCAGCACCAGCGGCAGCGCGACGACGTGCAGCGCGAAGAAGCGGTTCAGCGTCGCGTCGGCCGGCAGGTAGTCGCCCATGATCCACTCGACGAGCGAGTCGCCGACCATCGGGATCGCGCCGAACAGCGAGATGATGACCTTGGCGCCCCAGAACGACATCTGGCCCCAGGGCAGTACGTAGCCCATGAAGGCTTCGGCCATCAGCACGAGGTAGATCAGCATGCCGAGCAGCCAGACCAGCTCGCGCGGCTTCTGCGCCGAACCGTAGAGCAGGCCGCGGAACATGTGCAGATAGACGACGATGAAGAACGCCGACGCGCCCGTGGAATGCATGTAGCGGATCAGCCAGCCCCACTCGACGTCGCGCATGATGGTCAGCTCGACCGATGCGAACGCCTGCGAGATGCCCGGCGCGAATTCCGCGGCGCTGGGCTTGAAGTGCATGGTCAGGAAGATGCCGGTGACGATCTGGTTGACCAGCACGAGCAGCGCGAGGGAACCGAAGTAGTACCAGAGGTTGAAGTTCTTCGGCGCCCAGTACTCCGACATGTGCTTGCGGTACATGGGACCGAACGCCGCGGCGCGGTAGTTGAACCACTCCTGCAGGCCGGCGACGGCGCTTTGGATACGGGACGTGGCCATTACGCGGCTCCTTCCGGCTTGACGCCGATGATCAGCGTCTTGTCGTCGGCGAAGTGATAGTCCGGCACCTTCAGGTTGGTCGGTGCGGGCACGCCCTGGAACACGCGGCCGGCCATGTCGAAGCGCGACTTGTGGCAGGGGCAGAAGAAGCCGCCCTTCCAGTCCGCGTCGAACGGCTCGGGCTTGATTTCGCCATGGAACTTCGGCGAGCAGCCCAGGTGGGTGCAGACGCCGATCATGACCAGCCACTCTTCCTTGATCGAACGGTAGAGGTTCTGCGCGTACTTGGGCTGCTGGTCCGTGTTCTTGGACTCCGGATCACGCAGGCGCGTGTTCAGCGAGGCCAGCGCACCGAGCTGCTCGGGCGAACGGCGCACGATCCACACCGGCTGGCCGCGCCACTCGGTGATGACCATCTGGCCGACTTCGATCTTGCTGATGTCCTGCTGCACGGGCGCACCGGCGGACTTCGCCTTGGCGCTGGGCAACCAGGTCTTGATGAATGGCACTGCCGCTGCGAGGGCACCTGCACCGCCGACGACTGCAGTCGTGGCCGTGAGGAACCGACGGCGGCCATGATTGACGCCTTCGTTCGCCATCCGGGTCTCCGGTTCAATACTTGGGAATACGTTCGGGGTCGTCGTGCCCGGCTGCACCGGCTCGCCGCAATGTCGCCGCGGCCGCGGAAACGTTTCCGCGCCGACCGTCGCTGCGTGCCGCTGAAGACTAAGCCTGCTGCCGGATCACCGGCTCACGTGACGGCTGGCCCCAAAAATCGTGTTAGTTTAGCGACTGAACCGGCAGCGCACAATCAAACCTGCCGCCCGCTGCGGCCCGTTGCAACGCGCCCGCGCCTTCCTTGGATTAGTCATGAAACCCGCGTTCCGCGCGCTCGCCTTCGTGCTGCAATTCGCTACCCTCGGCCTGGCCATCGCCTTCGTCGTCACGCGCCTGTGGCCCGACGTTCCGGCGCGGCTGCGCGGCGAGCCCGCACCGGCGCCGGCCGGCGTCGCCGCACCGGTCGCCGCAGCCAGTGTCGCGGCCCCGGCCGCCGGTACCGGTACCGCGCCGTTCTCCTATGCCGAGGCCGTCGCCCGCGCCGCGCCCGCCGTGGTCAACATCTACGCGAACAAGGTCGTCGCCGCACAGCGGCGGCTGGTCCAGGTCGACCCGCTGACCCAGCGCATGTTCGGCGGCATCAGCGTCGGCCCGCCGTCCTACCGGCGCGAGCAGAGCCTCGGCTCCGGCGTCATCGTCAGCGCCGACGGCTACGTGCTGACCAACAACCACGTGATCGCGCGCTCCAACGACATCCAGGTGCTGCTCTACGACGGCCGCATCGCCACCGCCCGCCTCGTCGGCGGCGACGAGGACACCGACCTGGCCGTGCTCAAGATCGACGCCGGCGACCTGCCCACGATGAAGCTCGACGAGGCGCCGCCGGTCAACGTCGGCGACGTGGTGCTGGCGATCGGCAACCCGATCGGCCTGGGCAAGACCGTGACCATGGGCATCGCCAGCGCGATCGGCCGCCAGCTCGACCAGTGGGCCTACGAGGAATTCATCCAGACCGATGCGGCGATCAACTCGGGCAATTCCGGCGGCGCCCTGGTCAATGCCCGCGGCGAACTCGTCGGCATCAACACGGCCAACGTGCCGCAGCGCCAGATCGCCGAGGGTATCGGCTTCGCGATACCTGTCGCCACGGCCAAGGGCGTGCTCGACCAGATCATCGCCAAGGGCATCGTCGTGCGCGGCTGGCTCGGCGTGGAATACGGCCGCCTGCCGATCGCGGCCAATGTCGACGTGGCCAGCCTGGCCCGCGGCGCCCAGGTGCTCGCGATCTATCCGCAGAGCCCGGCCGCGCAGGCCGGCCTGCAGGCCGGCGACGTGCTGCTGACCTTCAACGGCGAAGAGATCGACGATCCGCTGGAGCTGCGCAAGCGCGAGGCCGCGCTGGCCCCGGGCACGAAAGTGCATGTGACCGGCCTGCGCGCCGGCATCGCATTTGAGGCCGACGCCGAGCTCGTGCAGCGTCCCGTGCTCAATCGCATGCAGATTCCGAACGGCTGAGCCGCCGGCAAACCCGAGCCGGCAACCGCGCGCGGCTGCCGTGCGTCTTCGCCGGCACGCGCGCGGGAAATCCGTTCTCCCGGCGGCGCCGCGCCCACCGCGCAGACGTCGTCATCCGCAGCGACTTCCTCGCCGGAACCGTTCCGTACGGCCGCGCCTCAGTTCGACTGGCGGTAGCGCTCGCGCAAGGTCGACACGCGTTCGACGTAGACCCGCGTCTCGTCGAACGGCGGCACGCCGCCGTACTTGCTGACGTTGGCCGGGCCGGCGTTGTAGGCGGCCATGGCCAGCTTCTCGTTACCCTGGAAGGTCTTGAGCTGCTGCGCCAGATACTGCGCGCCGCCGCGGATGTTCTGCACCGCGTCGAACGGATTGTCCACGCCGAGGTCGTCGGCCGTGCCCGGCATCAGCTGCATCAGCCCCTGCGCCCCCTTGTTCGACAGCGCATTCGGATTGAACGCCGACTCCGCATGCACGACCGCGCGCAGCAGCGATTCGTCGACACCGAATTCCGCCGCGGCCGCGGCGATCTCGGCGCGGAACGCATCGCGGTTGAGCCGGGTCGAGGCGAAGTTGATGCGCGAATGCACGTCGCAGGCGAAACAGGTCGAGATATAGGTGAACAGCACCTGGTAGCGCTTGCCGGCCGGGCGGATGTTCGTGTACTCGGTGATGCCATTGCTCTTGCTGATCTTGTAGACCGCGCCGCGCAGCACCTTCGGCGATTCGCCGGAGGCGGCCGGAGCCGCGGGCGCATCCGGCGCGGCGCCGGACGCCGAGCCTTCGCGGTACTGCCATTGCCCCTGCGGCTGCGGCGGCGCCGCGGCGACCGCGGCCGGTGTGGGCGTGCCGGCAGCGGCCGGCGGCTTGACCGCCTCGACCGAGAAGGTCGGCTGCGACATGGCCGGCGCCGTCGCGGCAGTGACCGGCTTGGCCGTGCTGTCGGCATAGTTGGCGACCTGTACGCAGTTCGCGTAGCCGGCCGGTTTGTTGGTATAGGCCAGTTCGCCGTTGCTGCCGCTGCAGCGGTACAGGCCGCCGGCGAATGCCGGTGCAGCCAGGCCCGCCAGAACCAGGGCGGCCAGCCAGCGTACGCGGCGATGGCGTGGAGATGACTTCATGCAATCCTCAAGGAAAAACCTGAACACATGGCCGCGGCACGCATCCTGTGCCCTCTGCTGTCCCGCAGCCCGCCGAACGCCCGCCGCGCGCCCCGTCCGACGCGCCCGGGATTCCGGCGACACCGCTGCCGAAACCGCGTTGCGTATTGTTCAGAGGTTCCCCAACTTGTGGGGGCAAGTTTCTGACAGGAAACGCGAAATTCCAAGACCACCCGATTGCGCCGGGGTTCCCGCTGCGCTGGCGGGCGTCGGGAAAGCCGCGTAAACTACCGAGTCCATTCGCTTTTTTGGTTTCGCCCCATGGCCGGCAAGCTGTTCATCAAAACCCACGGTTGTCAGATGAACGAGTACGACTCGTCCAAGATGGCCGACGTGCTGGGCGCCGCCCACGGCCTGGAGCTGACCGAGAACGAGGCGGAGGCCGACGTCATCCTGATCAACACCTGCTCCATCCGCGAGAAGGCGCAGGAGAAAGTGTTCTCCCAGCTCGGCCGCTGGCGCGAGCTCAAGAAAGCCAACGGCAACGTCGTCATCGGCGTCGGCGGCTGCGTCGCGTCGCAGGAAGGCGAAGCCATCGTCAAGCGCGCGCCGTTCGTCGATCTGGTGTTCGGCCCGCAGACCCTGCATCGCCTGCCCGAGATGATCGAAGCCAAGCGCCGCACCGGCAAGGCGCAGGTCGACATCTCCTTCCCCGAGATCGAGAAGTTCGACCGGCTGCCCGAGCCGCGCGCCGAAGGCCCCAGCGCGTTCGTCTCGATCATGGAAGGCTGCTCCAAGTACTGCACCTTCTGCGTCGTGCCGTATACGCGCGGCGACGAGGTCAGCCGGCCGTTCGACGACGTCGTCGCCGAAGTCGCCGCGCTGGCCGACCAGGGCGTGCGCGAGGTCAACCTGCTCGGCCAGAACGTCAACGCCTATCGCGGCCCCATGCACGACGGCAGCATCGCCGACCTGGCCCTGCTGATCCACGCGATCGCCCAGCTCGACGGCATCGGCCGCATCCGCTTCACGACCTCGCATCCGCTGGAATTTTCCGACTCGCTGGTCGAGGCCTATGCCAGCGTGCCCAAGCTGGCGAACTATCTGCACCTGCCGGTGCAGGCCGGCTCCGACCGCGTGCTCGCAGCGATGAAACGCGGCTACACCGCGCTGGAGTTCAAGCAGAAGATCCGCAAACTGCGCGCAGTGCGACCCGACATCTCGATCTCGTCGGACTTCATCGTCGGCTTCCCGGGCGAGACCGATGCGGATTTCGACAAGACCATGAAGCTGATCGAGGACGTCGGCTTCGACCAGAGCTTCAGCTTCATCTACTCCAAGCGCCCGGGCACGCCGGCGGCCAATCTCGACGACGACACCAGCGCCGAGGTCAAGCATGCGCGACTGCAGCGCCTGCAGGCCGCGGTGACCGAGAATTCCAACCGCATCAGCCAGGCCATGATCGGCACGCGCCAGACCGTGCTCGTCGAGGGCGCCAGCCGCAAGAACGCCAACGAGATGACCGGCCGCACCGAGAACATGCGTTACGTGAACTTCCCGGGCGATCCGCGCATGGTCGGCCAGTTCGTCGACGTGATCATCACCGAGGCGATGACGAACTCGCTGCGCGGCCGCGTCGCCTCCGGAGCCTGAAGCGCCGCCGTGCAGCGTCAGCGCGCGGCACAGTGCTGCGCGACACGCTGCTGTACGGCAGCGAGCAGCGCACGATCGCGCGGCAGCACCGGTTGCAGCGCGGCCACGGCCGCTTCGGCCTGCGTGACCGTGGCAGTGGCGGCGACGCAATCGCCGCGCTGCGCGGCGATGTCGGCCGCGATCCAGAAACGCGCGGCCCGATCGCGCGGGCTGGCTCCGGGCGCGTCGAGCGCCGCCGCCGTCGCCGCAAGCGCGCCCTGCGCGGCCGCCGTATCACCCTGCAGCAAGGCCAGTTGCGCCTGAGCCAGCGACAGGTTCGCGCGCTCGCCGTGTCCGGCCGGGTATTCGCGCTCGTAGACCGGCGCGGCGGCTTGCAGATGCGCGGCCGCCGCCGCCATGTCGCGCTGTGCCAGCGCGGTCTGGGCGAGCAGCAGCTCGCCTTCGGCGCGGCGCATCGCCGAAAACGCCGACGGCGTCGCCGCGATGCGTTCCTGCGCCCCCTGCAGCGAAGCGCGGGCCCGGGTCAGATCGAACGCACGCAATGCACTCCAGCCGCGTTGACGCAGATAGTTCTCCACCGCGCCCGGCCGGCTGTCGTCCACCTGCGGCAGCAAGGCATCGCCGCGGACGAACAGCGCCGCGGCGCGGTCGAATTCGCCGAGCTTGGCCAGCGCGCCGGCCGCACTGCCTAGCGCATCCAGCGCCGCGGCCGCCGGCACCTCGCCGGCCAGCGCTTCGACGCGCATGGCGGTTGCGCGCAGATCGTCGCGGTAGCGCGGCTCGTCCTGCACCGCGGCGAGCAGCTTGTAGATGCCGAGCTTGCGCACGGCGCCCGCAGCCGGGTCGCGCTCCAGCTCGGCCGCTGCCGCGCGCAGCAGCACTTCGGCCTCGTGCGGCTTGCCGAGATTGATCAGGCCGTGACCGATCTCGCCGAGCGCGAGCTGCAGCAGCGCGGTATCGCCGGCGTGCTCGCGCTGCAGAGTCTGCGCCGCCGCGCTCAGAAACTCGCTCGCATGCGGATCGCGGCCGGCATAGTGCTGCGGATTGGCCGCGCCGAGCACGCCGAGCAGCGCCGACAGATGCGCGCGCGCGACCCGTGCCTGCTCATCGGCAATGCGCGCCTCGCGCAGCGCGGCGAATGCGCCGGTGCCCAGCGCAACGACGACGGCCGCCAGCACCGCCAGCGGCCAGCGATAGCGCCGCAGCAGTTGACGCGTCTGCTCGCGCGCGCCGCCGATGCCGCTGCGCAGCGCGCGGCCGGCCAGCCAGTCGTCGAGGTCGTCGGCCAGCGCCGCAGCGCCGACGTAGCGCTGCGCCGGCGACTTGGCCAGCGCCTTGCGCACGATGCGGTCGAGCGCGCCGAGCCGGCGCCGCTCGCGGGGCGTGTAACTCGACAGACAGGCTGTCGCGAGGCCGCGCGGCGCCTCGCGCAGCACGGCACCGGCCCAGTCGACGTCGCCGGCATCGGCGCTCGCATACGGCGAACGGCCGCTGACCAGCTCGAACAGCAGCACGCCCAGTGCATACACGTCGGTCGCCGTCGTCGTGCGCTCGCCGGCAATCTGCTCCGGCGCCGCATAGCGCGCCGTCATCGCGCGCAGCGCGGTACGCGTCTGCTCGCCGCCGTCGTCGTCGAGCAGCTTGGCGATGCCGAAATCCAGCAGCTTGGGCGCGCCGTCGGCGCCGACAAGAATGTTGGCCGGCTTGATGTCGCGATGCACGACGAGATTGCGCTGTGCATAGGCCACGGCCGCAGCCACGCGCCCGACCAGTGCGACACGCGCGGCAAGATCGAGGCGCTGCCGCTGCGCGTATTGCGTGATGCGTTCGCCATCCACGTATTCCATGGCGAGCCAGGGCTGGCCCGCGGCGGTGAAGCCGCCGTCGACCAGGCGCGCGATGTTCGGGTGCGCCAGCCGCGCCAGGATCTGCCGTTCGCGCAGAAAGCGCTGGGTCAGCGCTTGTGTCAACCCGCCGCCGCGCACGAGCTTCAGCGCGACGCACTGCTCGAAGCCGCCTCTCGTGCGTTCAGCGCGATAGACCTCGCCCATGCCGCCGCTGCCGAGCAAGGGACCGAGCCGGTACGGACCGATCTGCCGCGGCGTCGCCGCGGGCGCCTGCAGATCGTCCTCGACCAGGTTGGCGAGCAGGCCGCGCACGCCGTCGTGCAGCGCCGGATCCTGCGCGGCCAGCGCCTGCAGTTGCGCGTCGCGCTCGCCGGCAGCCAGCGCGACGACGGAATGAAACGCATCGCGCAGCCTGCGGAAATCGGCAGCGTTCATCGGCGGATCGGCCTGGCTGGCATGGCCGGGCTTACGTCGAAGTCGCCGCGGAACTGACATGCCGCGTGCGCGTCATGCATCCAGGCGCTGCCGCAGCCAGGCGCGCGCCATGGCCCAGTCGCGGTACACCGTGCGCTCGTCCACGCCGAGCAGCGCGGCGACCTCGACGACCTCCAGGCCGACGAAATAGCGCAGCTCGACGATCTGCGCCATGCGCGCATCCAGCGCATCGAGCGCGGTCAGGGCCTGATCCAGTGCCGGCAGATCGGTGTCCTGCTCGATCGGCAGGGCCATGGCCTCGACGAAATCCGCGCGCTGCCACTGGCCGCCGCCGCGCTTGTCGCGCAGCTGCGCCCGCGCACGGTCGATGAGGATCTGGCGCATGAGCTTGGCCGCGGTCGTATACAGGTGCTTGCGGTTGCCGATGTCCAGGGTCTGCGTGCCGAGCAGGCGCACGAACACGTCATTGATCAGCGCCGTCGGCTGCAGCGTGTCGTGGCCGCGATGGCTGCGCAGTTCGTGCGCGGCGATGCGGCGCAGCTCGTCGTAGACCAGCGGCAGCAGCGCGTCGAGGGCCTGCCCATCGCCCTGCTGCCATTGCCTCAGCAACTGCGTCACGCCGCCGTCCTGCTGCACCGTCGTCCCGTCCCCGCCTCGTCAGCGGCCGCAGTCTAGCAGCCTGCGGCGACGCGTCCGGGGCCGGATCGACAGAGCGACTGTGCGCCCGTCGAGGATTTGCGCCAGGCCCTTCATGTCAGGCCGCCGAATGTCGCGGCGTACGCAGGGCAGCGGCACGCAACCGGTCGAGCGGCGCCGCGACGGCCGCACGCCGTATCGCGCTCGACCGGCTGCGGGACCGACCGTCATGCCCTTCCTGCCCTACCCCCGCCCGGGCCGCCTCGCGGCCGGATTCTCACTGCTGGTTCTGGCCGCCCTGCCCGCCTGGCCTGCCGAATGGTACGTCTCCACGAGCGGCAGCGACGTCAGCGGCAATGGCTCCATCGGCCAGCCGTTCCGCAGCGTCAGCCACGTCGTCGATCCGGCCAGCGGCATCGTCACCGCCGGCGACACGATCACCCTGCGCGGGCCACCCGGCAACAACGTCTATGCCGAAACCGAAGTGCGCCTGCGCCTGCCGCTGACCTTGCGCAGCCAGCCGGGCGAATGGGCGCATATCGCCTGCCCGATCGACCTGCCCGACACGGTCTGCGTGCAGATCGACCCGGATGCCTCGGGCAGCCGGATCTCGCGTCTGGAAATCAGCGGCGGCTACTACTACACCGTGTTCCTGCAGACCGACTGGTACCGGCCCGGCGGCGAGAGCGGCCACGGCGCGACGGACGTCGTGATCGAGGACTGCAGGCTGCACGGCAGCGGCCGCGACGTGGTCAAGATCACGCCGAGGAGCGACCGCGCGACGATACGCCGCTGCGAGATCTACGACTCCGGCGCCGGCTATCCGGCCGGCACGCCGCCGGAGGACAAGAACGCCGAAGGCATCGACAACGTCAACGCGGCGAACATGCTCGTGGAGGACAACTACATCCACGACACTGCAACGACCGGCGTGTACTTCAAGGGCGGCGCGCGCAACGCGGTCGTGCAGCGCAACCGCATCGAGAACGCCGGCGAGGCCGGCATCCTCGTCGGCTTCGACACCAGCCCCGAATACTTCGACACGGCGGCCAATCCGGACTACTACGAAGCCATCGACGGCATCGTGCGCAACAACGTCGTGCGGCATACGCGCTATGCCGGCATCGGACTGTATGCCTCGCGCAATGCCCTCGTCGCGAACAACACCATCGTCGACGCGGCGCAGGCCGGCCACGCGGCGCTGTACTACGGCGTCACCTTGCAGGACTACGAACCCGAGGCGGGACGGCCGCCGAACATCGGCGCGCGCGTGCGCAACAACCTCGTGATCCAGAACGGCGGCAACTGCGTCGGCATCCGCCATTCGCAGGAACTCGGCGGGCTGGACGGCCTCAGCGGCAGTCCGGGCAGCGACTACAACGCATTCTTCGATGCCGCCGGCGCCTGCGTCTTCGTCGACCAGCGCCCCGGCAGTCCGATCGAAAGCGGCGGCACGCTGGCGCAGTGGCGCGCCGCACTGAATGCCGACGCCCACAGCATCCAGACCGCGCTGACGGTTTCCAGCGACGGCCACCTGCCCGTCGGCAGCGCGGCGATCGATGCGGGCCAGAACCTGGCCGAAGTCGTCGACGACCTCGACCGCCAGCGACGCATTGCGCCCAGCGACATCGGCGCCGACGAATTCCTGCCGGACCGCGTCTTCGCCAACGGCTTCCAGTGAACTGAACCGCCGGGGCCGCGAGGCCCCGGCGCACCGCTCCGCACTAGCCGTCGAAATCGTCGGCGAACAGGCGCAGCGGCACGCCACCGCCGCTGTCGGTCGCGCAGCGGTGCTGGGCGTCGTACTCCAGAGCGCCCAGGTCGGGCGCGCCGTCGCTGCGCCGGTTGGCACAGAAATCCTCGACGGTCCGCGGCGCGGCCACGCCGAGGTTGACCAGGGCAGCGCCGTCGCGCAGGCGGAAATCCGCCGCGTCCGGCGCCTGGAACCAGGCAGCGAAGCTGGCCGTGGTCACGCCGCTGAGATTGCCGGCATTCGTGCTCGTGCCGCCGTCGCGCAGACGTATCGCGCCGCCGAGCAGGTTGTTGCGGATCTCGGCCGTCGACGCGGCGAAGCGCACGTCGATGCCGGCAGTCGCATACAGCGTGTTGTGCTGCAGCCGCGTGTTCGCCGCCTTGTTGAGATAGATGCCGACGTCGCTGCAGGACATCACGATGTTGTTGCGCATGATGCCCGACTGATGTTCCGGAGTGCAGCTGCCGTCCTCGCAGATCGCATCCGGACTGGTGCCGCCGCCGCCGAAAGACAGACCCAGGCGCACGCCGCCGGTGAATGCCTGGCTGCAGCGCACGAGATTGCGCTCGAACACACCGTCGCGCGAATTGCCCTTGAGAAAGGCCGCATAGCTGACGCCGTCGCCGCCGAGCTTCTGATAGTCGTGGAAGGTATTGCCGCGCACGGTCCAGCGGCGCCCGCCAACCACGTCGAGCTTGGCCACGGGATTGGCCGTATTGCGCGCGCGCGTGTCGTGGAAGCGGTTGTATTGGACGATAGCGTCGTCGGGATAGACGTAGACGCCGCCCAGGGCGACGCCGTTGCTCTTGAGCTGCGCGTTGAAGTCGCGCATCACGTTGTCGCTCAGCAGCAGATGTTCGGCATCGCCGAACACATGCACGGCATGCTCGCAGTCGGCGTCGACGGCGCAGGCGCCTTCGATGTCCAGTCCGTCGAGCTGCCACCAGGCGCCGCTGATGCGGAAGCCTTCGACGATGCCGCCGCCGCTGCCGAAGCGCAGGGTCACGCTGCGCGGCATGGCCGCGCGCACGCGGATCGGCGCGTCCGCCCTGCCGTTCGCCGCGCAGTTCAGATTGCCGTCGACGGCATAGGTGCCGGCCGCGAGCACGATGTCGTCGCCGGGCGCGGCCGCCGACAGCGCCGCGCGCAACGCCGCGACGTCGGACACGGGCACGACGCGTGCCGCCGTCGCAGCACTGCACGACAGCAAGACCACCACCATCGCCATCGTCCACCGCATCGCCGTGCTCCGCCGCCGGTACCGGGCGCATTGTGCGGCAGGCTGCGGGCGTCATGGTGCGAAAGCCTGCGCACGACTGTCAGGCGGGCACCGTGTCGGACGTACGTGCGATCGGCACTGCCGCCGCGCCCACCGGAATCCGCCATGACCCCGCTACGCCTCTTCGCCGTCCTGCTGCTGCCGGGTCTCGCCCCGGCGGCGACCTACACCGTCGATACGAGCTCCGACGCCGCGCTCGTCGACTGCCTGCCGGCCGTGGCCGGCGACTGTTCGCTGCGCGGCGCGCTGCTGCGCGCGAACGCCGATGCCGTTGCCGACCGCATCGAGTTCGCGCTGCCGCCCGGCGATCCGGGCTATCAGGCCGGCGGCGGGTATTGGCGCATCACGGTCGGCGCCACCGCGCTGCCGGCCATCGAGCAGCCCGTCGTGATCGACGGCTACAGCCAGCCCGGCGCCGCGCCGAACACGCGCACACCGGACCAGGGCGGTCTCGACACCGTGCTGAAGATCGAAATCACTCCCGGCACGGCATCGGGCAATCAGCAAAATGGCATCGAGATCTCGCTGAATTTCCCGGCACAGGCCGCCAGCACGCTGCGCGGTCTCGTCATCAGCCGCTTCGCACGCCAGATCCAGCTCGCCGGTACCGCGGCGCACGCGGTCGAAGGCTGTTTCCTCGGCACGGATATTCTCGGCAGCGCCGCGGCGACAACGGGCAGCGCGGGCCGGGGCTTCGGCATCTTCGACCTCGGCGGCGGCCCCTATCGGATCGGCGGCACGCAGCCGGCCGCGCGCAACCTGATCAGCGGCCTGTTCGGCGGCGTGGTGCTGCAGCGGCCGAGCGACGGGCTGACGATCCAGGGCAACCTGATCGGCACCGACGCCGGCGGTACGGTCGCGATACCCAATACGGTCTATGCGGCGATTTCCACGGCGACGTCGCTGACCAATGCACGCATCGGCGGCGACACGACCGCCGCGCGCAACGTGATCTCGGGCAATCCGCTCGGCGCGATCTACCTCGGCGGCGGCAACGTCGCGTATACCGGCACGCGCATCGAGGGCAACTACATCGGCACCGACGCCGGCGGCACGGCGCCGCTCGGCAACGGCGGCACGGCGCCGCCGCAGCCGGCGATCCAGGTCTTCGGCGGCGGCGATTGCGGCGTGACGATCGGCGGCGACGCCGCCGACGCGCCGAACCGGATCGCCTACAACGCCGGCGCCGGCATCGCGGTGATCGGCTGCCGCAGCGTCAGCGCAGCGGGCAACCGCTTCCGCGCCAACCGCGGGCTCGCGATCGACCTCGCCGGCAGCGGCGGAACGCTGCCCGACGGTCCCACGCCGAACGACGCCGGCGATGCCGACGAAGGCAGCAACCGGCTGCAGAATTCGCCGCGCATCGAGCAGATCGCCTATGCCGGCGGCGACATCGTGCTGACCTATCGCATCGATACCGCGGCGGCGAACGCGGCCTGGCCGCTGCGCATCGATCTCGCGCGCGGCGCCGGCGCCGGCGTCCCGCTCGACAGCTACGGCCTGGCCGACGCGCAGACCAGCAGGACCGTGACGTTCCCGGCCAGCCTCGTCCAAGGCCTGCCGTTCACGCTGACGGCGACCGACGCCGACGGCAATACCAGCGAGCTCGCCGGCGACGGACTGTTCGCCGACGCGTTCGGCGGCTGAATCCCGCGCGGCGACCGGCGCCGCGCCGGCCGCGCCTTCAACGCAGCGCCGCCTTGCAGTCGTCCAGTGCCGCGACGATGCCGTCGAGGTTGAACTCCTTGGTCTGCGCGACTTCGCTCGGCCATTCATAGGAACGCACCAGCAGCATCTTGCCGCCGGCGCGGATCTGCTGCACGAGCTTCTGCGCGCCGGCACCGGTCAGCATCTCGCGTTCGCTCAGCGCCGGCAGCTTGTCGACGCGGAACGACACGTCCTTGCCCGGAAAATCACCGCCGACGACGCCGACCGAGACCCGGCCGCCCTTCTCGTAGTGGAACATCGGATAGGGCATGTCGCCGTCGGGTACCACGAGGCAGGTCTTGGCGTCGGTCATCTCGTCGACCTTGACGCGCGACGACCAGTTGCGCAGCGGCTTGTTCAGCAGATCCACGCCGTGCAGGCCGAGCATCTCGTCGGCGATGTTGTCCTTGAGCGCCAGGAAATACAGCGGCCGGCAGTCCTCGAGAATCACGTTGTGGAACCGCGGCGGCGAATACGCCTTGCCGGTGAACGTGCCGAGGAACTTGCCCTTCTTGCCGACATAGTCCTCGTACGGCAGGCTCTCCGCCGGCTCCGGCTTCGTCGACCACAGCTGGTAGCCGTAGCTGCGCAGCGATTCGTCGCGCACGGCGAACTGGAATTCCTGTCCCTTGAGCGCGGCGTAGTCGCAGGACTCCTGCGCCTGCGCCAGCGGCGACAGCAACGCGAGAATCGCGCCGAATGCGGTTTTTCCCGGTGTTGCGGCCATGACGTCCCCTGAGCATCGCGGTCTGCAGTCCGGCACGGCTCCGGCGGCAGCGCCGCGCGGCGGCGCGCCACCGCTGCCGACGGTAGCGAGGCCAATGTCGACTGGCAACCGGCCAGGCCAGGCGCTACCCTGCCGCGCCTATGCCTACCGCACGCCGCGAATTCACGCTCGAGCCCGACGACACCGAGCGCCTGGCCAACCTGGCCGGGCCGTTCGACGAACACCTGCGCCAGATCGAGCTGCGCCTGGGCGTCAGCATCGCCAACCGCGGCAACGTTTTCCGCATCGACGGCGACGCCGGCCATGCCGAGCTCGCGGTGCGCGTGCTGCGCGATCTGTACGCGGCGACCGAACACGAGGTGCTCGACGGCCATCGCATCAACCTGCTGCTGCAGGATTCCAACGTCGCCGCGCTGGATGCGTCCGCCGCAGCCACGGCGCAGGACGTCGTCATCAAGGTCAAGCGCGGCGCGATCAAGGGCCGCGGCCCGAACCAGGCGCGCTACCTGCACGCGATCGCCACGCACGACATCAATTTCGGCATCGGTCCGGCCGGCACCGGCAAGACCTATCTCGCCGTCGCCAGCGCCGTCGATGCGCTCGACGCCAACCGCGTGCAGCGCATCATCCTCGTGCGGCCGGCGGTCGAGGCCGGCGAGAAGCTCGGCTTCCTGCCGGGCGACCTGACCCAGAAGGTCGATCCCTACCTGCGTCCGCTGTACGACGCGCTGTACGAGATGCTCGGCTTCGAGAAGGTGGCCAAACTCATCGAGCGCAACGTCATCGAGATCGCCCCGCTGGCCTACATGCGCGGACGCACCCTGAACGACTCGTTCGTGATCCTCGACGAGGCGCAGAACACGACGGTGGAGCAGATGAAGATGTTCCTGACCCGTATCGGCTTCGGCTCGGTCGCCGTGGTCACCGGCGACGTGACCCAGATCGACCTGCCGCGCCACGTGCGTTCGGGCCTGCGCGATGCGATCGAGGTGCTGCGCGAGGTCTCGGGCATCAGCTTCACGTTCTTCACCGCTCACGACGTCGTGCGCCATCCGCTGGTGCAGAAGATCGTTCGCGCCTACGAGCGCCACGACGCGGCCAAGCCCGACGGCGGCGGCGCCTGATGAAGTCTGCGACGCGAGGCAAGACCGCCGCCGGCGAAATTCTCGTGCATCTGAGCCGCGCACTGGGGCTGCCGGCGACCGGCGTGCCGCGCGGCGACAGCTTCCGCGCCTGGGTGCAGGCCGCGCTGGCCGCGGCGCGGCGGCGGCGCGCGAGCGAGCTGTCCATCCACATCGTCGACGCCGACGAAGGCCGCGAATTCAACCGCCACTATCGCGAACGCGACTACGCGACGAACGTGCTGTCGTTTCCGGCCGAGCTGCCGCCCGGCGTGCGCCTGCCGCTGCTCGGCGACCTGATTCTCTGCGCGCCGGTCATCGCGCGCGAGGCGGCCGAACAGGGCAAGCGGCTGCGCGACCACTATGCCCACATGACCGTGCACGGCGTGCTGCATCTGCTCGGCCACGACCATATCGTCGACGCCGAGGCCGAACGCATGGAGGCGCTGGAACGCCAGGCGCTCGCGCGGCTCGGCATCGCCGATCCCTACGCCTGAGCGGCGCGGCGCGTAGCCCGGTCGCGGCTACTGCTTGAGTTCGGGCAGCGGCGCCGCGCTGCGCGACAGGCCCGTATGCCGCACGTCCTTGCCGCGGACCAGGTAGATCACCTGCTCGCAGATGTTCTTGCAGCGATCGCCGATGCGCTCCAGCGCGCGTGCGCCCCAGAGCATTTCCAGCGCAGCCGGCACGCGGTCGGACTCGCGTTGCATGAGATCGACGAGCAGCCGGGTCAGCTCCTTGTACAGCACGTCGACCTCCCGGTCGCGGCGCAACCGTTCCAGCGCGCGGGTCTCGTCCATGCGCGCGAACGTGTCCAGGGTGCCGCGCAGCTGGTCGCGCACGAGGCTGCCCATCTGCGCGAGCTTGAACGTGTAGTGCTCGGGCAGCTCGGCGTTGCCGAGCTTCTCGACGATGCGCGCGATGCGCTCGGCTTCGTCGCCGATGCGTTCGAGATTGGCCACCATGCGCACGACCGCGAGCACGAGGCGCAGGTCCGAGGCGGCCGGCTGGCGCCGGGCGAGGATCTGCGTGCAGCGCGCGTCGATCTCCAGCTCCGCGGCGTTGACCTCGTCCTCGCGCGCGACGACGTGGGCGACCTGGCGCAGATCGCGAGCGGCCAGCGCTTCCAGCGCGGTCGCCAGTTGCGCCTCGACCAGGCCGCCCATGGCCAGCACCTGCCGGGTCAGCGCGGCGAGCTCGCTGTTGAACTGCTGGGAGATGTGCTGGCCTAGGTGAAGACGATCCATTTGTATAGTCGTATCGGCGAAGCGGTGGCGTATCTGGACAGGCGCAGGTTACGCCGTGTTGACATCAGGCTAAAGACGCACTGCGGCGAAACGGACTTCAGCCGCGCGTCTCGCGCATGCGCCCGGTGATGTAGTCCTCGGTGCCGCGCAGGCGTGGATTGGTGAAGATGCGGTCGGTCGCGTCGAACTCCAGCAGGCGGCCGCCCTGCATGAACGCCGTGTAGTCGGCCACCCGCGCGGCCTGCTGCATGTTGTGAGTCACCAGCAGCACGCTGTAGCGCTCACGCAGCGCGACGACGAGTTCCTCGAAGCGCAGGGTCGAGATCGGATCCAGCATCGAAGCCGGCTCGTCCATCAGCAGCACTTCCGGCTCCACCGCCAGCGCGCGGGCGATGACCAGGCGCTGCTGCTGACCGGCCGACAGGCGCAGCGCGCTGTCGTCGAGACGGTCGCGCACCTCGTCCCAGAGACCGGCCGCGCGCAGCGCGGCCTCGACGCGGTCGTCGATCTCCAGGCGCGAGCGCAGGCCGGCCAGGCGCAGGCCGAACGCGACGTTGTCGGCCACCGACTGCGGGAACGGGTTGGGCTTCTGGAACACCATACCGACGCGACGACGCAGTTCCGGCAGCGCGGTGGCCGGCGCATAGGCGTCCAGGCCCAGCACGCGCACCTCGCCGCTGACGCGGCAGCCGGCGATCTCGTCGTTGAGCCGGTTGAAGCAGCGCAGCAGGCTGGACTTGCCGCAGCCTGACGGGCCGATCAGCGCCGTGACCTGGCGCCGCGGCACCTGCAGGTTCACCGCATCCAGCGCGCGGCGTTCCGAATACTCCAGGCACAGCGCGCGCGCTTCCAGTGCGAGGTCGCGCCCGGCCAGCAGGTCCGGCGGCATCACGCTTGCGCCGATGTCCTCGTCCCTCGTGCTCATACGGCGAGTTCCCGCGCGCGTTCGCGCAGCCGGTTGCGCGCGACGATGGCCGCGGCATTGAGCCCGACCACGACGACGAGCAGCAGCAACGCCGCCGCGTGCGCCTGCGCCATGTCGCGCGGCACATCGCCGCCGGCCAGGGCCAGGTCGTAGACGCTTTGGCCGAGATGCATGAACTGACGTGACAGGTGGAGATACGGAAACTCGCCGTCCAGCGGCAGGGCCGGCGCGTATTTGACGGCACCGACCAGCATCAGCGGCGCGACCTCGCCGGCCGCGCGCGCGACGGCGAGGATCAGTGCGGTCAGCAGCGCCGGCCGCGCCACCGGCAGCACGACGCGCCAGAGCATTTCGGCGCGCGTCGCGCCGAGTGCGAGCGCACCGTGGCGCAGCGAAGCCGGCACGCGCGCGAGGCCTTCCTCGGTCGCGATGACCACGACCGGCAAGGTCAGCAGCGCAAGGGTCAAGGCCGACCAGAGCAGGCCGCCGCCGCCCCAGCGCGGGGTGGCCGACTGCAGCAGCGCGTCCAGGCCGCCGCCGATGTCGTTGACGAACAGCACCAGGCCGAACAGGCCGTAGATCACCGCCGGCACGCCGGCCAGGTTGGCCATGGCCGCGCGCAGGATGCGCGCGCCCCGGCCGCTGCCGGCGTATTCGTGCAGCCACAGCGCGAGCAGCACGCCGAGCGGCATGACCAGTACGCTCATCAGCAACACCAGGACAACGGTGCCGACCAGCGCCGGGAACACGCCGCCGCCCTGGGCCGCGCCGGACACGAAATCCCAGGCGCGCCGCAGCATCAGGCCCGTTGCCTCGGTCCGCCCCAGGCGATTGCTGGCCACGTCTTCGACGATCTCGGCAGCGGCCAGACGGCTGCCGTCGGGCGCCTGCGCGGCGGAATCGCCGCGCAGATAGATCTCGCGGCCGTCGCGCAGGCGCAGGCTGCGCGCGTCCGCTGGCCAGTCGATCTGCCGCAGGTCGGCACGGGCGATGCGCCGGTACTCGGCGCCGCGGCGCTGCCATTCGCTGCCGCGCACGACGAGCGCGTGGGCATCCTGGGTCACGACGGCAGCCAGCAGTTGCTGTTCGCCGCCGTCGCCGCGCCAGCGCAGCTGCGCGACCGGCGTCGGCGCGAACGCCTGCAGCGCCTGCTGCGCAAGCACGGAGAGTATGGCCGCGAGCGCGAGCAGGCTCAGGCCGACCAGGCCCGCGGCCAGCCAAAGCCCCGGATCGTGGCGCCGCAGCGCGGCGCGGTGGTACTGCACGGTCCGGCCCACGACTACAGTCCGGCCACGCGGCGGCGCAGGCGTCCGCGCACCTGTTCGGCCAGCAGATTCAGCAGCAGGCAGATGCAGAACAGCAGCAATGCCGACAGCAGCAGAAGGCCGTAGCCCGCGCTGCCCGGCACGGCCTGCGGCGCTTCCAGCGCGAGATTGGCCGCGATCGAGCGCAAACCGGTCAACGGCGAAATACCGGTCAGCGGAGTGTTGCCGCTGGCCATCAGCACGATCATGGTTTCGCCGAGCGCGCGGCTGAAACCGAGCAGCAGCGCCGCAACGACACCGGGCGCGGCGACCGGCAGCAGCAGGCGCCACAGCGCCTGCCAGCGGGTCGCGCCGAGCGCCTGCGCGCCGAGCGCGAGTTCGGCCGGCACCGCGAACAGCGCGTCCTCGGCCAGGCTGAACACGGTCGGCATCACGGCCAGGCCGAGCATGACTCCGACGACGAGCCCGTTCCACGGCGTCAGCGGCTGCAGCAGTGCGGCCCAGGCCGTCGTCGCGAGCGCATTGCCGACCGCCACGGCCCCGGCCGCAAGCCCGAGCAGCGGCAGCAACAGCAAGGCGACTTCGTGGCCGGCGCAACGCTGCTGCCAGGCCGGCGGCGCGAACCGCTGCCAGACGAAACCGATCGCAATCAGCAGCGGCACCAGCAATGCGACGAACACGAGCAGGCTCAGCACGTGCTGCAGCAGCCACGGCGCGAGCAGCAGCGCGGCAATCAGCCCCAGCACGACGGCCGGTACGGCTTCGAACAATTCAAAGAGCGGCTTGAGCAGCGCGCGCCAGGCCGGCGGCGCGAAGCGCGCACACCAGATCGCCGCGCCGAGTCCCAGCGGCACGGCGACGACGATCGCGTACAGCGCCGCCTTGAGGCTGCCGGCCAGCAGCGGCAGTACGTGTGCGGCCCAATCCGGGGTCACGCGCGCCGAGGCCAGCAGGAACAGCGGCATGGCCAGCGCCAGCAGTGCCAGAAAACCCGCCGCGAGGCGCAGGCCCAGACGCAGATGGCGTTCGCGTCGTTCGCGCGCAGGCGCGCGCTCGGCGAAGCGCCGGGCCAGCGGCGAGGCGGGAGGTTGAGGGTCCGGGACGGGCATGGGCGCACGCTAGGAGCTGAATATGACAGTCATGTTACAGGCCCGCGGATGTCATGGCCGCGTCACCTCGTCGCAACCGGCACGCCATCGCCGGACCGCAGCATGCGCCAAACCTGAGGGCCCTCGCACCGTGCCCGACGCTGCGGCGGGCACGGCCCAGGTCCGGAGCCTTCCGCGTCATGCGCATCGCGATCGTCACCGAAACCTATCCGCCCGAGATCAACGGCGTCGCGCTGACCGTGCAGGCGCTGGCCCAGGGCCTGCGCGGTCGCGGTCATGCGGTGCAGCTGATACGGCCGCGCCAGCCCGGCGCCGGCGCCGATGCCGCCGCCGACGCGGCCGCCAGCGAAGACGTGCAGGTCCGCGGTGCGGCGATTCCGCGCTATCCGGGCCTGCGCTTCGGCTGGCCGGCGCGGCGCCGGCTCGAACGGCTCTGGCGCGCGCAGCGTCCCGATGCGATCTACGTGGCGACCGAAGGCCCGCTCGGGCATTCGGCGCTGCGCGCGGCGCGGCGCCTCGGCATCGCCGCGAGCACCGGTTTCCACACCCGCTTCGACGATTTCGCACGCTTCTACGGCGTGGGCTGGCTGACGCCGCTGGTGTTCGCCTGGCTGCGCCATTTCCATGCGCATTCGGCGGCGACCCTGGTGCCGACCCAGGAGCTGGCCGATTTTCTGCGCGAACGCGGCTTCGGCGCCGTGCGCCTGCTGCGCCGCGCGGTCGACACCCAGCTGTTCGATCCGGCGCGCCGGCGTGACGCGTTGCGCCAGAGCTGGGGGCTGACCGCAGATGAACTGGCCGTGGTCTATGTCGGCCGCATCGCGCCGGAGAAGAATCTCGAGCTCAACGTGCGCGCCTTCCGCACGCTGCAGCAGCAGCGCCACGACGCGCGCTACATCTGGATAGGCGACGGCCCGGCGCGCGCCGAACTCGCCCGCGCCAACCCCGACTTCATCTTCTGCGGCAGCCTGCGCGGCGAAGAACTGGCCGCGCATTTCGCCAGCTGCGATCTGTTCCTGTTCGCCTCGTTGAGCGAGACCTTCGGCAACGTGACCCTGGAAGCCATGGCCAGCGGAGTGGCCACGATCGCCTATGACTACGGCGCCGCGCGCGAGCACATGGTCGACGGCGTCAACGGTCGCCGCGTCGCCTGCGGCGATGCCGACGCCTTCGTCGCCGCAGCCGTCGCGCTGGCCGGCCAGCCGCGCGAACGCGCGCGCTATGCCGCGGCTGCGCGCGACGCCGTACTGAACCTCAGCCCGCAGTCCGTCACCGACCATTTCGCCGAACTCCTCGCCTCGCTCAGGAGCGCCGCATGAACGCGATAGAACGCTGGAACCGTCTCGAAGTCCGCAGCGGCGAATGGCGCCTGTGCCTGGCCGCGAACCGCTGGGGCACGCGCCGCACGATCGCACGCTTCTTCGGCCTGATCAGCCGCGCCGGCGACGGCGTGTTCTGGTATTCGCTGATGGGCGCACTGGCCCTGCTCGGCGGCAGTCGCGGCGCCCAGGCCGCGCTGCACATGGCCGTGGTCGGCCTGATCGCGCTGACGCTGTACCGCAGCCTCAAGAAGCACACGCGCCGGCCGCGGCCGTTCCGCGCGCATCAGGGCATCGTCGCGCACATTCCGCCGCTGGACGAGTTCAGCTTTCCGTCGGGACATACCCTGCACGCGGTCAGCTTCAGCCTCGTCGCGATCGCCTATTTCCCGATGCTCGCGCTGCTGCTGATCCCGTTCACCCTGCTCGTCGCCGCCTCGCGCGTCGTGCTCGGCCTGCACTTTCCGAGCGACGTGCTCGCCGCCGGCGTGATCGGCAGCGCGCTCGCGGGCTTCTCGCTGTGGCTGATACCGGGCGTCACGCTGCTGCCAGGCTGAGCGGCGCAGGTTGCGGTGAGCGCAGCGAACCGCAACATCGAGGCATTGACGGCGCGAAGAATCTCCAGCGAAGGAACCATCGCGATCCCGCCCCGGAGGCGGCTTCGCGTTTCGGTCGCCTGCGCAATCGGGAATGCGGCCAGGCCTGCTCCCGGTGTTCCTCGACGCAACGGAACAGATAGCCGCTGAGCGAGTCGCTGATGCGCTGCGGCGTGCCGTCGCCTTCAAAGTAGTAGTAGACCGGCGGATCGTCGCCTTCAGATGCCCGGAAGAACATGAACTGATACCCCTGATGCATCGAAAGAACAAACGCGTCCGTCGGCAGTGAAAATTTCTCCTTGCTTTCAACGAGCAGTTCCGCGCCCTCTGCAGTCGTTTCCAGAATCCTCGGATAGAGGCAATCGGTTCCCCGCAGGAAGCGCCCGGCTCCCTGGCCCGCCGGGAGCAGGAACTCGCGATAGCTCGCCGGCAGGGGCCTGCCGAACGACGCCTCCACTTCGGCGACCTGGGCCTCCGAGCACCCCTCGATCTCCTCCCGTTTGCAGAGCCCGACGGAGATCAGGCCTTCGACCGGCGCGTCCCTCATGTCGCTACTCCCTCCGCGAATTTTTCAGCCGCACGCCGGGCGGCATGCGCGAACTCAACTCAACGCACCGAGGTTCACCCGGAAGCAGCCGTTGTGCAACGAAATGCTGACCGAAGCCTGGCCGGCAGGATCAGCGCACCACGGCCGCGAAGACCTGCGGGCGCAATTGCGCATCCCAGTCGGCTGCGTTGGCGACCTGTCCTTCGCGGCGCACCTGGTCGAGCGCGGCCGCATCGACCTCCGCAAACGCCCATACCGCATCGGGGGCGGCCGCAGCGACGATGCCATCGTCGGGCAGTCCGCGATCGCTCGGCGCGAACACCGCAGCGACGCCGGTATTCGTATCGAGCGCGGGACTCCACAGCGCCTCGCCGGCGGTGACCGACTGGACGACGTGGATCTGGTTTTCCAGTGCGCGCGCGCAACAGCCGACGCGCACGCGCGTCGCGCCGGCGGCCGTGTCGGTGCAGCTGGGCACCAGCAGCAGGCGTGCGCCGGCTTCGTACTGGCGCCGCGCATACAGCGGGAATTCGCTGTCGTAGCAGACGTTGACGGCCAGCCGTCCGAGCGCCGTGTCGAACACCTGCACGGTGTCGCCCGGCTCGATGACGCCGGCGGCGCGCTCGAAGCCGGTCAGGGTCAGCTTGTCCTGGAACCAGCGCCGCCCGTCCGGGGCGAACAGTTCGGCGCGGTTGCGGTAGCGGCCGTTGGCCTGGCGCAGCAGGAAGGTACCGGCGAGCACGTGCAGATCGAGTTCGCGCGCGCAGCCGGCGAAGGCCTGCTGCCAGTCGGCGTACAGGTCCTGCAAGGCCGCCAGCGATGCGGCGAGGTTCGCATGCACCGCGGCCGGAAAGATTCCGGCAAGCTCCAGCGCCAGGTATTCGGGCAGTACCGCGAGCACGGCGCCCGAATCACGCGCCTCGGCCAGCGCCGCACGCAGGCGCTCGCGCCATGCGGCGAAGCTCGCCGGTCTTTCGATGCGCCATTGCGCCGTCGCGATGCGCATCAGGCGTCTTCCAGTTGGCGCAGCCAGAAACGCAGCTCGTGGGTCTGCGCCTGCGCGGTGCCGATTTCCTGCCAGTCGAGCCGGCAGAACAGATCGTCCTGGCGCAGGTAGCCACGCTTGTTCCAGAACGCGTCGTTGTCGCGGTGGCCGGCCGGACGGCGCGCATCATCTTTGCTGCGCTCCACCGCGCAGAACGCCGCGGTCGCGAAGCCGAGCTCGCGCGCCCGCGCCTCGCGTGCGTCGAAGAACGCATGACCCAGGCCGCGCCCCCGATACGCCGGCAGCAGCACCGACTCGCCGAAATAGAACACACGCGCCGGGTCGATGCCGCGCGCGAGGAACGGCTGGCGGAAGGCGTCGGTCTCATCGCCCAGCGGTATCGCCGTCGACGCGCCGATCGCCTGCTCGCCGTCGAACGCCAGCACGAACAGGCTGCGCGGCGAACGTGCATACGTGGCCAGGTACTGCGCCTCGTAGTCCGCGCTGCCGTCATACAGGTAAGGCCAGTCGCGGAACACCGCGATGCGCAGCGCGGCGACGGCCGGCAGGTGCGGCGTCACCGCCGCACCGTACAGCCGTTCCACGCGCAGCGCGTCGCTCATGCGCCCTTGGTCTTGGCGATCCACTCGTCGACGGTGCGCTCCAGCAGCACCATCGGCAGCGCGCCGGTCTTGAGCACGACGTTGTGGAACTGGCGGATGTCGAACTTGTCGCCGAGCTCCTTCTTCGCCTTCTCGCGCAGCTCCAGTATCTTGAGCATGCCGACCTTGTAGCCCAGCGCCTGGCCCGGCGCGACGAAGTAGCGCTCGATCTCGGCGACGACGTCGGTCTCGACCATGCCGGTGTTCTCCAGCATGTACTGGATGGCCTGTTCGCGCGTCCACTTCTTGGAATGGATGCCGGTGTCCACGACCAGGCGCACGGCACGCATCATCTCGTCGCGCAGGCGGCCGAGGTTGTCCAGCGGGTCCTTTTCGAAGCCCAGTTCCCAGGCCAGCCGTTCGGTATACAGCGCCCAGCCTTCCGAGAACGCCGTGAACGGCAGGATGCGGCGGAAGAACGGCACGCCCTTGAGCTCCTGCTGGATCGCGATCTGGAAATGATGGCCCGGAATCGCCTCGTGATAGGCCAGCGTGCGCATCGTGAACTTCGGCATTTCCTTGACGTTGCGCAGGTTGGCGTAGAACACGCCGGGGCGCGAGCCGTCGAACGCGCCGGGCTGGTAGTAGGCGCCCGGCGCGGTGGCCTGGGCGAACTCCGGCACGGCCTCGACCTTCACGCCGAGCTTGGGACGGATGTCGAAGGCCGGGCCGAGCTTGCCGTCGATGTCGTCGATGATGGCCTGGAAATGCGCGAGCAGTTCCTTCTTGCCTTCGGGCGTGTCCGGGAACAGCTGGTCCGGGCGCACCGTCAGCGTGCGCACGCGGTCGCCGATCGTGCCTTCGACCAGACCCTGGTCGCGCAGGATCGCGTCCATCTCGCCGCTGATGCGCGCGACTTCGGCCAGACCGATGTCGTGGATCTGGTCGGCCGTCATCTCGGTCGTGGTGTGGCTGCGGATGCACCAGGCGTAGTAGGCGTCGCCGTTGGGCAGATGCCAGGCGCCGTAGTTGCCGTCGGCCTTGCTGCGCAGGGCCTCCTCGTAGGCGATCAGCTTCTGGTAGGACGGATAGACGCTGTCCTTGATCGCCTGCTCGACGCGTGCGAGCAGATCGTCACGCGTGGCCTGGGGCATGTCGCCGGCCGGGATCTTGTCGAGCTTTTCCTTGAACGTCGTGTACAGGGTGTTTTCCTTCGGCGACTTGCCGATGAAGCCCTGCATCTGCGTGATGACCTTGTCCACCGTGAAGCGCGGCGGCCAGATGCCCTTGCTCTCGTAGAGCTTGAGGTACTCGATGGTCTGGTCGAACTTGGCCGGGAACTTGCCCAGGCGCTTGATGTAGTCCTCCGCCTCGCCCTTGCTCGCGACCGGATGCTGCTGCGCCATGAAGTCGGGCAGCGCGCTCTGGATGCCGAACATCTGGTTGACCGGGAAGCCGTAGCCGCGGAACGCGTCGCCCTCGACCTGCATGCGCAGGAAGTATTCGAGTACGTCGTAGGACAGCTTGCCGTCGGCGTCGAGCGCATTGCGGTCGTAGGTCTTCAGGGTCGCGTAGTCGTCCTTGAGCAGGTTGACCTGGCGTTCCTCTTCGGCCGGCGAGGCGTCGGCCAGATCGTCGCTGTAGAAGTCCAGCCACGGCGGCAGGATGCGCATGCTCGACAGCATTTCCGGGTTCGCCACGGCGAAGCGCGCGACGACGCGGGTGTAGAACCAGTCGAGCTTGGCCGGCCGGAAGTACCAGACATGGACGAACAACAGGCCGATGCCGACGATCAGGATCAGCAACAGGCTGAACAGCCATTTGAGCAGGCGTTTCATGGATTTCCCCCAGGGTGGATGACAATGCGGCGACAGGCGCGAACTGTCGCATGTTGCCGCAGCCGCGTAGGTGCCGGAAGTCATAGCGTCGCCACGGACGGCGGCCGCGGCCGCGCCAGGGCCCCGTATACTGGCGGCCGCCGCGCCAAGGAGAGCCCATGAACTACCGGCATGCATACCACGCAGGCAATTTCGCCGACGTGCTCAAGCACAGCGTGCTGGTCGGCCTGATCGAGGCGCTCAAGCAGAAGCAGACGCCGTTCTGCTACATCGACACCCATGCCGGCCGCGGCCAGTACGACCTGCACGGCGAGGAGGCACGCAAGACCCGCGAGTTCGCCGACGGCGTGCTGCGCCTGCTCGACGCGGCGCGGCTGCCGGCCGCGCTGCACGTCTATCTGAACCTGGTCCGCGCGCTGAATACCCACCGCACCGGCCACGACATCGCGGTCTATCCGGGCTCGCCGCTGCTGGCCAGCCTGCTGCTGCGCGACGACGACCGCGCCCAGCTCTGCGAACTGCAGCCCGAGGAAGCCGCCGCACTGCGCGCGCTGTTTCGCGGCGACGCACGCGTCGCCGTGCACGAGCGCGACGGCTACGAGGCGCTCAAGAGCCTGCTGCCGCCGAAGGAAAAGCGCGGCCTCGTGCTGATCGACCCGCCGTTCGAGGCCCAGGACGGCGAGTTCCGCCTGATCGAGGCCGCGCTGAAGCAAGCGCAGACGCGCTGGCCCAACGGCATCTACGCGATCTGGTATCCGATCAAGCTGCGCCAGCAGCTGGCCGGCTTCTACCGCTGGCTGCGGGCGAGCGGCTTCGCCCGCGTGCTGACCGCCGAGCTGCTGGTGCATCCGGACAACTCGGCGCTGCGCCTGAACGGCACGGGCATGGCGATCATCAACCCGCCGTGGAAGTTCGAACGCCAGCTCGAGGAACTGCTGCCCGTGCTGACCCAGCACCTGGCCCAGGGCCGCTTCGGCCAGCATCAGGTGCAATGGCTGGTGCAGGAACCCGCCGCGGCCAGGTCCGGTCCGCGGCAGACCTGAACCCGGCCACGGCCGCGTCCGGCGCGGTCGGGCGCCGGACGCCTATAATCGCGGCCCCGAATCGAGGTGCCCCATGTCGAAGACGATGAAAGCCCTGGTCAAGCGCGAAGCGGCCAAGGGCATCTGGATGGAAGAAGTGCCGATGCCCGAGATCGGCCCGAACGACGTGCTGATCAAGCTGGAAAAGACCGCGATCTGCGGCACCGACCTGCACATCTACAAGTGGGACGAATGGTCCCAGCGCACGGTCAAGCCGGGCCTGGTCATCGGCCATGAATTCGTCGGCCGCATCGTCGACATGGGCGCCGGCGTGCGCGGCTACCAGGTCGGCCAGCGCGTCTCGGCCGAAGGCCACATCGTCTGCGGCCACTGCCGCAACTGCCGCGCCGGACGTCAGCACCTGTGCCCGAACACCGTCGGCATCGGCGTGAACCGCAACGGCGCGTTCGCCGAATACATCGCGATGCCGGCCTCCAATCTCTGGCCGATTCCGGACCAGATCCCGTCCGAACTCGCCGCGTTCTTCGATCCCTACGGCAACGCCGCGCACTGCGCGCTGGAATTCGACCTGATCGGCGAGGACGTACTGATCACCGGCGCCGGCCCGATCGGCATCATCGCCGCCGGCATCTGCAAGCACGTCGGCGCGCGCAACGTCGTCGTCACCGACGTCAACGACTACCGCCTGAAGCTGGCCGCGGAAATGGGCGCGACGCGCGTGGTCAACGTGGCCAAGCAGTCGATCAAGGACGTGGTCAAGGAACTGCACATCGAAGGCTTCGACGTGGGCCTGGAGATGAGCGGCAACCAGCGCGCGTTCGCCGACATGCTCGACTGCATGTACCACGGCGGCAAGATCGCGCTGCTCGGCATCCTGCCCAAGGGCGCCGGCATCGACTGGGACAAGGTCATCTTCAAGGGCCTCGTGCTGCACGGCATCTACGGCCGGCGCATGTACGAGACCTGGTACAAGATGACGCAGATGGTGCTGACCGGCTTCCCGCTGGCCAAGGTGCTGACGCACCAGATCCACATCGACGACTTCCAGCGCGGCTTCGACCTCATGGACGCCGGCAACTGCGGCAAGATCGTCTGCAGCTGGAACTGACGCTCGCGGCGGCCGCGCGCCGCCGGCCGGTTCCGCGCTCTCCGAACATGCTCTCGCGTCGTCCTGCGCTTCTCGCCTGCATCGCCGCCGTCGCCCTGACGGCGGCGGCGGCCGCGTGCGCCGGCGAGAGCGTCGGAAACGGATCCGCGCCCGACGCCGCAGCCGACACGCCGACGCCGCCTGCCGGCGGGACATTCGCGAACGAACCCGCGTCCGCAGCCGTCACGCCGGCCGTCACGGCGACGATGCGCGCCATAGAAGCCTTCGAGAACGAACCCACGCTCGATGCCGCCGCGATCGTGCAGCCGGCCCTGCTGTCGGCACCGAACGTCACGGTCGCGCCGCGCGCCACCGTACACGGCTACATGGCGCGTTTCGATCTGGCCACACCGTTCGGCCCGGTCGCCGCCGAGAGCGTGGAGCTCCTGGCGATACGCCAGGCCGAGATTCCGGCGATAGAGACGCTGGAGCGGGTCAGCCGCAGCGCCGCATTCGCCGACGCGCTGGGCGAGCGCTTCCGCAAGACCGGCAAATCGGTCTGGCAGGTGGTTTCGCATCCGATCGCCACGATCAGCGGGCTGCCGTCGGGCGTCGCACGCTATTTCCGCAAGCAGGTCGACAGCTGGACCGGCCGCGCCCAGTCGCTCAGCGACCGCGCCGCGCGCGAATTCGGCGCCGACGGCGATCCGTTCCGCACGCCGCAGGCACCGATGAGCAGCGCACGCGAGGCCCTGCCCGGCGCGACCGAAGAAAAGCCCGACAAACCCTGGTACGGCAGCGCCGGCAAGGAAGTCGGCCGCGAGGTCAAACGCCAGCTCGACTACAACAAGATGCGCCGGCAGATGGCCAGGCGCCTCGGCGTCGATCCGAGTTCGAGCAACCCGCAGCTGCGCGATCGTCTCGACGCATTGGCCTGGGCCGCAGTGGGCGGCAATTTCAGCGGCGGCGCGGCGCTGGATGCGGTCGGCGGCACTGCAGCCGAGGTGATCTCGGCCGGCGGCCGGCTCAACTCGCTGGTCTGGGAGCTCGACGAGGACGATCTGCGCGAGCGCAACCAGCAGCGCCTGACGCGCTGGTGCAGCGACGAATTCGCCGTGCGCCAGTTCCTGCGCCGCGGCGGCTTCAACGACAGCCTGCGCACCGCGCTGGCCGACGAACTCGACGCGCTCAAGCCCAGGCGCGGCTGCAACGATCTGGTCGAGATCGGCGCCGGCACGCGCAGCGAGCTCGAAGCGCGCTATCTGGTCAACGCCCTGCGCCTGATCCGCCGCGAAGGCGCCCAGGGCGGCGAGCTGTTCGTCGTCGGCGCCGCATTGGCCTGGCGCGGCGCCGACGGCCGCCTGCTGCTGCCGCTGCCGCTGGACTGGCTCAGCTGGACCCAGGACATGGCCGAGTTCTTCACGGCGACGCAGTTCCGCGTCGAGGACAAGAGCGTACTGGTCGGCGGCGACGCCTCGACCGCCGCCCAGCGCGCCCTGGCCCTGCGCGGCTGGCATCTGCAACTGCGCGTGCCGTACGACGGCGCGCCGCCGTATGCCGAGGACATCTCGCAGGGCCTGCCGCAGGCGCCCGGCACGGAAACGCCGCGGCTGTGCGTCGGCGACGTGGCCGAGACTGCCGCCTGCCTGTAACGCGCCCGCGCTGCAGCGGCCATCGCGACATCGGGCTGTAAGGTTTTTCGCCACGCACCGACTACCGGTCACATCGACCCGATCGAGATGACCCGATGCGTTCATGGATTTCCGTTATCGGCCTGCTGGCCCTGCTCGGCGCGCCGCCCGCCGCCGCGTTCAACGCCGGACAGACCTGCCACCTGCCGGGCCAGCACGAGGCACTGCGCTGCCTGCAGGTCGAGGTGCCGCGCGACTCCACCGGCAGCGGCACGCTGAGCCTGCACGTCGCCGTCGCGCCGGCGATCCGCGCGCGCGCCGAGTCCGACCCGCTGTTCGTGCTGGCCGGCGGCCCCGGCCAGGCCGGCAGCGACATCGTGTTCCTGCTCGACACCGCGTTCGCGAAGGTCCGCGCGACCCGCGACATCGTCTTCATCGACCAGCGCGGCACCGGCCGCTCCGGACGCCTGGACTGCGCCGAAGATCCCGATGCGCTCGCGCGCAGCGACGGCGAACTGCAGGCCGCGGCCCTGGCCTGCCTGCGCGGGCTGGGCAACGCGCTGCTGCCGTACACGACCGACGCGGCCGCGGACGATCTCGAGCGCCTGCGCAGCACGCTGGGTTATGCGCGGATCAATCTCTGGGGCGGCTCCTACGGCACGCGCCTGGCCCAGGTCTACGCGCAGCGCCACCCGCAACAGGTGCGCAGCCTGATCCTCGATGGCGTGGTCGACACGGAACTGGTGCTCGGCGCCAATGGCCCGGAATTCCAGGCCGCGCTCGATGCGCTGCTGGAGCGCTGCGCCGACGACACGGACTGCGGACATGCGTTTCCGGCCCTGCGCGAACAGCTCGACGCGCTGCTGCGGCGGCTCGACGCGAACGTCGCGGCGACGACCCTGCCGCATCCGCGCAGCGGCCAGCCGCTGACGGCTCCGCTGTCGCGCCAGCGTCTGCTGCAGACCCTGCGTCAGCTGCTGTATTCGCCCGAAGGCGCGGCGCGCCTGCCCTATCTGATCGCGCGCGCCGACGCCGGCGACTGGCGTCCGCTGCTCGCCGTGCAGGCCAGCAGTCTGGACCTCTCGGCCGCGCCGCCCGCCGGCGCACTGCTGCTGACCATGACCTGCCGCGAGGACTGGCCGCGCCTGACCGCGGCGCTGCGCGCCGGCGAAGCCGGCACACGCGTGTTCGGCGATGCGGCACTGACCGCGCTGGACGCATTGTGCGGCGCGCTCGCGCTGCCGCCGCAGACGCCGCCGCCGGCGCAGCCCCTGGACACGCCTGCGCTGCTGCTGTCGGGCGCGCTCGATCCGGTCACGCCGCCGGCACGCGCCGAACGCGCGCGCCGGCAGCTGCCCAATGCGCAGCATGCGGTCGCCACGCGGGCCGGCCATATCGTCTCCGGCCTCGGCTGTGCGCCGACCTTGCTGCGCCGCTTCCTCGACGCGCCGCAGCAGCCGCTGGAGGCCGCCTGCCTGGACGGCATCGCGCTGCCGGCCTTCCAGACCAGCGCCGCAGGCGCAGCGCCGTAACCCACCGCTGCACGACATCACGGCAATCCGCAGACCGGGAATTCCCATGATCACGATGAACAGCGTCTACAAATCCTTCGGTTCCGTGGCCGCGCTGGGCGGCCTGCAATTCATCGCGCAGGACGGCCGCATCACCGGCCTGCTCGGCCCCAACGGCGCCGGCAAGACCACGGCGCTGCGCATCCTGTTCGGCCTGCTCAGGGCCGATCGCGGCGAGATCGCGATCGACGGCGTGGACCCGGCGCGCGACCCGCTCGCCGCGCGCCGGCGTCTGGGCATCGTCACCGACCAGGTCGGCCTGTACCCACGGCTGACCACGCGCGAGCATCTGGACTATTTCGGCCGGCTGCACGGCCTGGACCGCAAGGCCATCGCGAGCGCCACGCAGGACATCGTCACGCGGCTCGCGCTGGAGGACATCATCGACCGGCGCACGGCGGGCTTTTCCCAGGGCCAGCGCATGAAGGTCGCGCTCGCTCGCGCGCTGCTGCACAAGCCGCGCAACCTGCTGCTGGACGAACCCAGCCGCGGTCTCGACGTGGCCAGCGCGCGCGCGCTGCGCACGGCGCTGATCCGCCTGCGCGGCGACGGCTGCTGCATCGTGCTGGCCAGCCATGTCATGCAGGAGGTCAGCCAGCTCTGCGACGAAGTGGCGGTGATCGCCGGCGGCCGCAGCGTCGCGCGCGGCAGCGTCGCCGAACTCTGCGCGCGCAGCGGCAGGCAGCACCTCGAAGACGCGTTCGTCGCCCTGACCGGAACCGAAGAAGGAATCGCCGCATGAATCGCCACTGGTGGATCGTTCTGCACAAGGAGCTGCGCGACGCGCTGCGCGACCGGCGCGCGCTGCGCAGCCTCGCGATCATGACCCTGCTCTATCCGCTGCTGATGTGGGCGGCGCTCAACAACAGCATCGGCAAGCAGGCGCGCGGCGAAACCGACAGGATCCATCTCGGCGTCAGCGGCGCGGAGCGGGCGCCGCAGCTGATGGCGCGGCTGACCCAGGCCGGTATCGCGACCGAGGCGCTCGATGCCGCCGACGAGGCGGCCGTGCAGCAGGCCCTGTCCGACGGCAAACGCGCGGCGGTGCTGCAGCTGCCGGCCGACTTCGCCGCGCGCCATGCCGCGCAGCAGCCGGCCCACGTGCGGCTGTGGCACGACAGCGTGCGCGCGAAACCGGCGCAGCTGGACACGATCCGCGGCGTACTGCAGCGCTACGGGCGCGACCTCAGCGCCGCGCGCCTGACGAGCCAGGGCCTGTCGCTGGCACATCTGAGCCCGCTCGTCGTCGACAGCTTCGACACGGCGACGCCGGCGACGCGCGCCGGCCGCCACGTCGCGGTGCTGTTCGGCATCTTCCTGCTCGGCGTGTTCTATTTCGGCATGGACATCGTGATCGACAGCAGCGCCGGCGAACGCGAACGCCGCTCGCTGGAAATCCTGCTCGCCCAACCCGTCCGCGGCCTGGACCTGCTGGTGGGAAAATGGCTGGCCGCCGCCGCGTTCTGCGCCACGGGCCTGGCACTGGAATTCGTCGTCGGGCATTGCATGCTGCAGTCGCTGCCGCTGGAAAACCTCGGACTGTCCTGGCAGGTCGGCGCTGCGGATCTCGCCGCGTTCTATCTGGTCGCCTTGCCCCTGTGCCTGCTCGCGCCGGCGCTGCAGATCGCCGCCGCACTGAATGCGCGCTCGTTCAAGGAAGCACAGTCCTCGATGATGCTCGTGCTCGTCGTCGCGCTGGTGCCGGCGTTCGTGCCGGCGCTGCAGCTGGACGCGCAGGACTGGTGGTACCGCGTGCCGCTGCTGGCCGAGCAGACCCTGCTGCTGGACCTCGCGCGCGACGGCCGCTTCGACCTGCGGCATGCGGCGACGGCCATGGGCGTTTCGCTGGCGGCTGCGGCGGCCTGCATCGCGTTCGCCGCGCGGCGTCTGGCCAGCGAGCGCTATGTCGTCAATGTCTGACGCCGGCGCGCCGCCACGGCCGAGCTTCGCCGCCGTCGTCGCCGAACACGGCGCGGCGATCGCGCGCGTCGCCGCGGCGTTCGAAGCCAACGCCGCGCGCCGCGACGAACTCGGCCAGGAAATCCTGCTCGCCATCTGGCAGAGCCTGCCGCGCTTCCGCGGCGAGTCGGCGCTGAAGACCTTCGTGCTGCGCATCGCGCACAACCGCGCCGTCGATCACGCGCTGCAGGCCAGCCGCGACCCGGCGCGCGACGAGGTGCAGCCGGACCTGCCCGATCCGCGCAGCGGGCCCGAGCACACCGCCGGCCTGCGCCAGCGCGGCGAACGCCTCGCACGCATCGTGCGCGGCCTGCCACTGGCCCAGCGCCAGCTCGTCACGCTCGCGCTGGAAGGTCTGTCGCACGAGGAAATCGGCGGCATGCTCGGCATTTCGGTCGGCAACGTCGCCGTGCGCCTGAACCGCGCGCGCAAGCAGATAACCCGGGAAATGGGAGAGTCCGCATGAATCCCGCAGACGACTGGAGCACCCTTGCCGCCGCCTGGCGCGCGCAGCCCATCGACGTCGAAGGCCTGCGCCGCGCAACCCTGCGCCGGGCGCGGCGCATGCGGCTGCTGATGCTGCTGGACCTGCTCGTGATGCTGGCCGCATTCGCGCTTGCGATCCATTTCTGGCGCAGCGGCGCCGATTTCTGGCCGCGGGTCGGCGTCGGCATCGGCGGCGTCGCCCTGTGCGCCGCCGCAGCGATCAACTACCGCCTGCGGCGCGGCCTGTGGCAGGCGGCCGGCGATTCCGTCGTGGATCTGCTGAAACTGCAGCGCGAACGGCGGCGCAACGCGATCCGCATGGCGCTCTGGGGACCGTGGTTCGTGCCGATCGGCGCGCTCAGCGGCGTGCTGCTGCGCCGCGGCCGCTCGTCGTTGGCGCCGGCGCTGCCGTCGAGCTGGCCGTCCGGACTGGGCCTGGCGCTGGCTGCCGGGCTCGTCCTCGCGCTGGGCGTAGGCACCTGGCTGTACGTGCGCCGGCAGCGCCGGCGCATCGCCGCGATCGACGCGCACCTGGCCGAACTGGAACCGCCGGCCTGAATACGCCGGCACAGGCAACGCCGCGCAGCGAAGAATGTGACGCGATCGACATCGCGACTGCGGCGGCGTGGGATAACGCCGCCTGCGGCGAAGGCCGATAATGCGGCGCGTCGGCCGCATCGCCGGCTTGCAAGGTCCGGCCCCATGCTCGCTTCGCCCCCGCATCAGATCACCCAGCTCCTGCGCGCCTGGCAATCCGGCGACGGCGACGCCCGCGAATCGCTGCTGAACCTCGTCTATCACCATGTCCGGGCGATCGCGGCCAACTCGCTGCGCGGCGCACCCGGCGCGACCCTGACGCCGACCGAGATCGCCCACGAAGCGCTGCTGCGCATACTCGGCGCCGACGCCGACTGGCAGGACCGGCGCCATTTCTTCCATGTGATCGCGCAGGCCACGCGGCAGATCCTCGTCGACGCAGCGCGCCGGCGTCAGGCCGACAAGCGCGGCGGCGGCGTGGAGCGCGTCGACATCGACGATGCCATCGACCAGCTCGCCGGCGCCGAGGCCGACGCCCAGCTGCTGCGCGTGGACGCGGCGCTCGCCGAACTCGGCCGCACCGACCAGCGCCGCGCGCGCACCGTGGAGCTGGTCTATTTCGGCGGTTTTTCGCGCGCCGAGATCGCCGCGACCCTGGCCGTGTCCGAAGGCACCGTCGATCGCGACCTGCGCCTGGCCCGGGCCTGGCTCAAAGTCGCGATCGAGGCCTGAGGTGCAGCCGGACGCGCGCGTCCTCGCCGCCTTCGACGAACTGCTCGCGCTGGAACCGGCCGCGCGCACGGCCGCGCTTCAGCGCTGGCGCGCGCAGCACGGCGAGGATTTCGCCGAACTGCTGGAACGTCTGCTGCAAGCCGACGCGGATGCGACCGATCCGCTGGCTGCCGCGGTCGACGCGGCCATGCACCGCTTCGACGCAGCGCCACCGCCGCCGCAGATCGGCGCCTACCGGCTGCTGCGCGAACTCGGCGCCGGCGGCATGGGCACGGTATTCCTGGCCGAGCGCGCCGACGGCGCCTATGCGCAGCAGGTCGCGATCAAGCTGCTGCGCGGTTTTCCGACGCGCGACGGCATGCAGCGGCTGCGCCAGGAACGGCAGATCCTGGCCACTCTGGATCACGCCTGCATCGCGCGCCTGCTCGATGGCGGCGAAACCGCCGGCGGCCAGCCCTGGCTCGCGCTGGAATACGTCGCCGGCGAGCCGCTGCTGCAGTGGGTCTCCGGCGGCACGCCGACGACGGCGCAGCGCCTGCAGCTGTTCGAGCAGGTGCTCGCGGCCGTGCAGCACGCGCATCAGCGTCTGGTCGTACATCGCGATCTCAAGCCGGCCAACATTCTCGTGCGCGCCGACGGCCAGCCCCGCCTGCTCGACTTCGGCATCGCCAAGCTCGTCGACGACGCGGACTCGCGCGACACCTCCACGCGCGTGATGACGCCGGCCTGGGCCAGCCCGGAGCAGCGCGCCGGCAAGCCGGTCACGACCGCCAGCGACATCTACACCCTGGGCCTGCTGCTGCGCGAGCTGCTGCTCGCGCCCGATGCGCGCGGCGCCGCGACGGCGCCGGATGCGGAACTGCGCGGCGTCATCGCGCGGGCGACGGCGGCCGACCCGGCCCAGCGCTACGCCAGCGCCGAAGCATTCGCCGAAGACCTGCAACGCTGGCGCCAGGGCCGCCCGCTGCGCGCCAGCGCCGACACGAAGCTGTACCGGCTGCGCAAGTTCCTGCGCCGGCATCGCCTCGGCGTCGCCCTGGGCGCGGCCGCGCTCGCGCTCGCGGCGCTGTTCGTCTGGCGCCTGGATGCCGAACGCCGCCGCGCGCTCGCTGCCGAAAACCAGGCCTCGGCCGCGCTGCACGAAGCGCGCCGCGAATCGGCGCGCGCCGTCGCGGTCAACGACTTCCTGGTGTCGCTGTTCCGCCTGGCCGATCCGAACAACAACCGCGGCGAACGGCCCGACGCGCGTACCCTGCTCGACCGCGGCGCCGCGCGCATCGACAGCGAGCTCGCCGACCAGCCCGAGATCCGCGCCGCGCTGCAGGCGACCCTGGCCGAAGCGCTGCGCGGGCTCAGCGAGTACGAGCGCGCCGAACCGCTGATCGCAGCGTCCATCGCTGCGACCACGGGTACGGCGCCGGATCTGCTGCGCCTGCGCGCCGAACGCACCGCCCTGCTCGCGAGCATCCGTTCGCGTGCCGGCAAGCGCGCCGAGGCGCTGGAATCGGCCGACGCCGCGCTGGCCCTGCTCGATGCAGCCGGCGAGGAAAACGCCGTGCTGCGCGTCGAACTGGAGAACACGCGGGCGATGGCGCTGAAATGGCTGGACCGCACCGACGAGGCCGCCGCGGCGCTGGAACGCGTGCTCGCACTGCTGCCGCGCCTGGGCGCACGACAGCAGGAGCAGCGCGCCTATGCGCTGGACAATCTCGCCCACGTGCGCGAAGCGCAGGGACGCTGGGACGACGCCCAGCGCAGCGCCGCCGAAGCGCTCGCCGCGTTCATCGCCCTGCGCGGCGAGCGGCATCCGGAACCGCAGGCCGTGGCCGGCTATGCGGCCGCGCTGCATCTCATGCGCGGCGAAACCGCCGACGCGGCCGCGGGCTATGCGCAGGTGCTCGCCGTGCAGCGCCAGTTGTTCGACGCCGACGACCGCCGCCTGACCAATACCGAGACCGGTCTGGCCCGCAGCCTGCTGCGCCTGGACCAGGCCGCCGCGGCCAGGCCGCTGCTCGACGCGGCGCTCGCACGCTGCGAACGCAGCTTCGGCGACCACTCGCGCTGCCCGCTGACCCTGCAGACGCTCGGCGAATGGGAAACCCTGTGCGGCGACACGACGCGCGCGATTGCGCGGTTGCGCGAAGCCGTCGCGCTGCGCGAGGCCGATACCGGCATGCCGCCGCGCTCGCGCGAAGCGGCCCGCCTCGCTCTGGCCGTTGCGCTGTGCCGCAGCGGCGCGGCGCAGGAAGGCCGCCGCCTTCTCGACGCGAGCACCGCCGCGCTGCTCGCCGATCCGCATGTCGGCCCCGGCGACCACGACCACTACGCGCGCCAGGCGCTGGCCTGCGGGCCGCGCTGAAAACAACCGCCACACGGCCTGCATTGCGGCAATCCGCAATTCCGGCAACAGACCGCATTGACCGTGGCGGGCACCGCTTCCTAGCCTGGAAACGCCGCAATTCGCGGCCCCGGGGAGAGCCGTCATGCTGCTGCGTCGCATTGCCCTGACCGTCCTGCTGTCGTCGCTGCTGCCACTGGCCGATGCCGGCGCGGGCATTGCCGCCAACACCGGCGAGAATCCGCCCGCCGCGAACACCGACGGCACGGCCGCGCCCGAGCGCGGCGCGTACCGCTTCGTCGACGTGTCGCGCCAGCAGAGTTTCGAGGAACAGGTCACGGCGCTGCACGCCGAAATGAAGCCCGGCGGCCGCTTCGAATTCCTCAAGAGCAAGGATCGCCGCGAGATCGACAGGCAGTTCGCGGCCATCACCAAGGTGCTCGAACGCCGGCTCGACCGGAAACTCGACGACGAAGACCTGCTGGAAGTCTATTCGGCGCAGGAAACCGTCAACGCGATCCTTACGCAGAACGACGGCCGGCGCATGGTCTGCGAACGCAGCGCGCCGATCGGCTCCAACCGCAAGGAACTGCAGTGCGCGACCGCTGCCGACCGCGAACGCGCACACAAGGAAACGCGGCGCATGATGCGCGAGAACCTCGACAAGGGGCAGCTCACGCTCGACCGCTGAAACCCGCATCGCGGCCGCGGGTCCTCGGCGCGCTGCGCGCGCCGGAACCGCGGGCGACGGACGGCGGCCGGACGCCTGCCGCACCCGCCCCCCTGCTGTCGGCGATGACGCGGCCCGGACCTGCGCAGGCGGCAAGACCGGCCGTTCGCCGCGGCGCGGACCGACGGGCGGGGCGGGACTTGGGATTTCCGCCACGCTTCTGCGTAACAGCCGGCAGTAGTCATGCCGCGCTGGAGAATCCGCATGTCGTCGCCGTCCCTGCTCTGCCCGGCCGTGCTGGCCGCCCTGTTCCTGTTCGCGCCGGCCGAAGCCGCGCAGTTGCGCATGGCTCCGCAGCCCGAACCGAACCTGCTGCTGAAGTGGTACGACGGCGTGCCGAACTTCAACATCGGCAACAACCTCAACTGCATCACCCAGGCCTTCGAGACCACCGTATCCGGCTATGCGGGTTTCACCTACCTGCCGCCCAGCCGCACGCATGCGGTCGGCGAAGTGTTCTACACCCATCTCGTGCTGGGCCACCCGGGCAATCCCTGCACCGGCAGCGCGGTCGGCATCGAGATCTCGCTGCCGCCGGGCGTGCAGTTCGCCAATTCGACCGACAATCCCGCGTTCTGCTTCGCACGCAACGCGCAGCCCGCGCTGATCAACCTCGGCACGGATCCCGACTACGGCTGCCCGCAGACCTATCCGGTCAGCGCGAACGGCTATCGCCTGATCGCCCCGCGCGGCGGCATCGGCGGCAGCGGCGCCTGGGGCATGGCGCAGGGCTTCTGGATCGAGATGCTGATCCCGCTGGTCGCGACCACGCCGCAGCTCGGCAACAACCAGATCGTCTGGACCGTCAATCCGTCGCTGGGCCAGTTCGGCCAGGTCGGTGTCGGTCCGCAGATCAACAGCGACGTGCTGTTCCGCACCTCGAACGAAGACCAGATGCTGACCTTGACCCTGTGCACGCTGACGCCGGTCGCTGCCGGCTGCTAGACACCGCACGGTCCGGCGGCACGGCCCGATTCCGGCCCATCCCCGCAAGGGTAGGGCCGGATGCGGAACGCGCGGGCCGGTCCGGGCCGACGAAATACGAAATTTGATGTACGAAGTTCTTCGTTGACAGGTGACGGGGGCGGACCTAGGCTGGCCCGACCGAGCATTTCCTCGGTATTCCGGGAGTCCGTCATGTCTTTTGCACGCTACTTCCTGCCGCTCGCTCTGGCTCTGTTCCTGCTGCCGACCGGCGGCAACGCCGCCAGGAACGATGACGGCAACCGCTTCGTCGATGCCAGCCGCCAGGAAGCCTTCGCCGACCAGGCCGCCGCGATACGCCAGCAGATGAAGCCCGGCGGCCGCTTCGAATACGTCAATGCGGCCGAACACCAGGATGTCGAACGCCAGCTCGGCCTGATCAAGAGCCTGCTGGCCAAGCGCGCCGGCAGCCAGCTCAGCGACAACGATCAGCTCGATCTGCTCGCCGCCCAGGAAACCGCCAACGCCATCCTGACCCGCCGCGACGGCCGTCGCCTGATCTGCGAAAACACGGCGCCTACCGGTTCCAACCGCAAGGTCAAGCAGTGCATCACCTACGCGGACCGCATGAGCGCGTACCGGGAAACGCGCCGCATGATGTACAACAACTTCAGCAAGTCCCCCGCCGATTCCTGTTACGACCCGAGCAAGTGCTGACGGCCCCCGCCGGCCCTCGGCCGGCGTCGCGCTGTGCGCCTGCATCGCCCAGAAGGAGTCCATCATGCAATTGCCACGTCTGACCATCATGCTGTCCCTGTCCCTGTTGGCCGCAGCCGCCTGGGCCGGGGAAAGGGAAACATCCAAGCGCTTCGTCGACACCGCCCGCCAGGAGCAATTCGCCGACCAGGCCGAGGCGATACGCCTGGAAATGAAGCCCGGCGGCCGCTTCGAGTACCTGAACCCGGCCGAGCGCAGGCAGGTGGAGGAACAGCTCGACATCATCGCCGCCGTGCTGCAGCGGCGCGTCGGCGCCAAACTCGACGACGACGATCAGCTCGACATCTACGCCGCGCAGGAAAACGCCAACGCGATCCTGACCCAGCGCGACGGCCGCCGGCTGATCTGCGAGTACTCCGCACCGACCGGCTCCAATCGCAAGGTCAAGCAGTGCGCCACCTACGCCGATCGCCAGCGTGCGCACAAGGAAACGCGCAACTATCTGCGCGAGACCCTGGGCAAGAGTCCGTCGGCCGGCGAGCAGATAGATTGACGGGCTGGACGCGCGCGGCCGCCGACGGCCGCCGCGCCGGCATTTCGCCAGGCCAGGGACGGCCACCTTGCACGGCGGCGGCATGCCGACTCGCGGCCTGCCGATTTCAATTCAGCGGCGCGGTCCGCATATCCCCGGGGATCCGGCGTCCGCACGATCGCCTCGCCGCTGGCGGCCTCGATCGCCCCCGGCAGCGGTATCCGGCGAGCTAGCCGCCGAGATCGTCGCGGAACAGCAGATCCGGCACTGCATGACGATGCAGTGGATCGCGCCGGCCAGACCGATGATGCCGCTGCAGTCGACACCGACCACGCTGCGCTCGGGCAAGGCGGCCCGGAAGGTCGCCAGCGCCGCGGCGTTCTGCGTGGCGTAGCCGTTGAACTGGCAGACCAGCGCGACCTTGTTCAGCAGCACCGCATTGGCATAGGTGTAGTGCGTGCCGCCGGTATTCCACGCCGGCGTGCGATAGACCGTGTAGCCGCGGCCGGCCAGCAGCGCGGCGGTGTTCTCGGTCACCGTATACGGCACGCCGTCGGTACTGGCGTGCTGGCTGATCAGCACCTTGTCGTCGGCCAGCGGCAGCATCCACATGTCGATGTGCTGGGTGGAGTCGTAACTGGTCGGGAACGGATCGGTCAGGGTCAGGTTCATGCCCTGGTAGTCGCGGTAGTAGTCCTTGATCTGCTGCTCGGACAGCCCCGGGTTCTCGTTGACGATCAGCCGCGTCATGAACGCATCGCGGTTGCGGAACAGATGGAAGTTGCCGCCGCCGTGAGTCAGCGGGATGTCGTATTTCGGCTCGCCGGAATAGCTGGCCCAGACCGCCGGAAACGCGTCGTCCACCGGACGCGGCCGGTTGTAGACGTGGTCGACCGCGGCGCGGCGGCCGCTGTCGTCGATGAAGCGCGGGCCGTAGTCGCGCATCCAGACGCTGCAGCCGCTGCTGCAGGCCTGGGTCACGAAGCGCACGCGCGCCAGATCCGCGCCGGCGCCGCTCAAGGTGGCCGCGGCGCTGTTCTGCTGGCTGGCTCCGGTCACGACGACGTAGACGACCGCGTCCGGATCGCCGCTCGTGATCGCGACCGTCATCTGGGTCAGCAGCGCGTTCTGCGAGCCCCAGCGGACGAGGATGCCGCTGTTGTCCTCGTATTCGGCCTGGGCGCGCACGCGGCCCGGCGGCGGCGCGTACGGCGTCTGCAGCGCATCGGGCAGGCGCCAGCCGCGCAGTTCGTCGGCGCTGAGGCCGCGCGGCAGCGGATACGGATCGTCGTCCTGGATCAGCGCGAGCACCTCGGGCGCGACCAGCCGCGGCTCGGCGGCGGCCGGGACGGCGGCCGGAATCAGCGCAGCGCAGGTGCAGACGACACTCGAGGCCAGCCATCGACGCATGGGCTACTCCGCAGGACCGATCGACAAGGGTGCGCAGCCTAGCAAAGACGGCAGCGACTTGGGCTTGCAGGCGGGCATGCCGCACAATCGCGGTTTCCCCGCCGCTTTCCGCGAGACCGCCATGGACTACGCCGCCCGTGACCGCCTGAACGCCGAGCTCGACAGCATCCGCGAACAGGGCCTGTACAAGACCGAACGCATCATCACGACGCCGCAGTCCTCGGCCATCACGACGGCCGACGGCCGCGAAGTGCTGAACTTCTGCGCCAACAACTACCTGGGCCTGGCCGACAACGCCGAGATCATCGCCGCGGCCAAGGCTGCGCTGGACAGCCACGGCTTCGGCCTGGCCTCGGTGCGTTTCATCTGCGGCACGCAGGACCTGCACAAGCAGCTCGAAGCGGCGATCTCGCGCTTCTTCGGCACCGAGGACACCATCCTCTACACGAGCTGCTTCGACGCCAACGGCGGTCTGTTCGAGACCATCCTGTCGGATGCCGACGCCGTCATCTCCGATGCGCTGAACCATGCCTCCATCATCGACGGCATCCGCCTGTGCAAGGCCGAACGCCGCCGCTACGCCAACGGCGACATGGCCGAGCTGGAGAAGCACCTGGCCGAGACCCAGGACAAGCGCACGCGCCTGATCGCGACCGACGGCGTGTTCTCGATGGACGGCTTCATCGCCAAGCTCGACGAGATCGTCGCGCTGAAGGAAAAATACGGCGCGCTGCTGATGGTCGACGATTCGCACGCGACCGGCTTCGTCGGCGCGACCGGCCGCGGCTCGGCCGAACTGCACGGCGTGATGGACAAGGTCGACGTGTTCACCTCGACCCTGGGCAAGGCGCTCGGCGGCGGCTCCGGCGGATTCACGACCGGACGCAAGGAAATCATCGACCTGCTGCGCCAGCGTTCGCGCCCGTATCTGTTCTCCAACACCTTGCCGCCGCCGCTGGTCGCGGCCTCGCTGAAAGTGTTCGAGATCCTTGCGCGCTCGACCGAACTGCGCGACCGCGTCGAAGCCAACGCGAACCGCTTCCGCGCCGGCATGAGCGCCGCCGGCTTCGACCTCAAGCCCGGCCATCACGCGATCGTGCCGGTCATGCTCTACGACGCGAAGCTGGCCCAGGCGTTCGCCACCGAGCTGCTGGAGGAAGGCATCTACGTGATCGGCTTCTTCTACCCGGTCGTGCCGCAGGGCCAGGCGCGCATCCGCACGCAGATGAGTGCGGCGCACACGCCCGAACAGATCGACCGCGCGGTCGCCGCATTCACCAAGGTCGGGCGCAAGCTCGGCGTGATCAAAGACTGAATCGACTGAACCGCATACGCAGGCCGGTGCCGAGGCGCCGGCCTGCAGAGGGAAATTTCCGCCGACATCGACGGCGTGGTCCATCCGCTGCTCAACGTACTCGCCGACGAGGACGAAGAATCGCTGCGGCTGCAGGTGCGCTGCGGCGAGCAACGCGTGCAGATCCCGCCGGCACTCGCGCGGCGCGGATCGACGAAGCGCCCGGCATCGTTCTCCGAAGCGCGCTGCGAACGCGACTGCCCGCCGGTCCCGGAATGAGCGGCCGCTAGCCGGCCGCCGCCGTCAGCGCCGCGATCTCCGCGGCGTCGAGCCGGCGCCATTGGCCTTTCGCGAGATCGCCGAGCGCGAGCCCGCCTATCGCCACGCGGATCAGGCGCAGCACGGCGATGCCGTGCGCGTCGAGCAGGCGGCGGATATGCCGGTTGCGGCCTTCATCGAGCACGATTTCGAGCCAGGCGTTCTTCTCGCCGCGGCGCAGCAGCGCGACCGAGCGCGCGGCGAGGCGTTCACCGCGATCCTCGATGCCTGCGCGCAGGCGCGCGAGCAACGCGTCGTCGGGCAGACAGTCGACCTGCACGTGGTAGGTCTTGGCGACATGGCTTTCCGGCGCGGTCAGGCGCGCGGCGGCGGCGCTGTCGTTGCAGAACAGCAGCAGGCCTTCGCTGGCCTTGTCGAGACGGCCGATCGGCGCAAGCCAAGGCAGCGCCGCATCGTCGATCAGCGCGTAGACCGTATCGCGGCCGCGCTCGTCGCGCGCCGTCGTCACATAGCCGCGCGGCTTGTTGAGCAGGATCCAGACCGCCTCGGCCGCGGCCACCGCAACACCATCGACGCGGATGCGATCCTGCGGCAGGGTCGGCGTTTCGGGATCGTGCACGACGCGTTCGTTGAGTTCGACGCGGCCGGCGCGCACCAGCGCCTCGGCCTGACTGCGCGAGCAATAGCCGCGCCGGGACAAGGCGCGGGCCAGGCCGTGGCGCGGCGACTCGCCTGACGGCGGCGGGCGTGACGAAGACGGTCGCGACCCGGAAGGCGGCGCCGATGGACGGGTTACGCGTTTCTTCATGCGCGCACGCTGCCGCAAGCCGGTACTTTCGTCAAAGCCGGCTGCGCGGCGATGATCCACGTTCCGCGGCGACCAGCCGCACGACAGGACCGGATCCCATGTCCGAACACCACACTTCCCTGAACTGGCAGCGCGACGGCGGCCCGTTCGAACGCGGCGACTACAAGCGCGAGCATCAGCTGCGCTTCGAGCGCGGCCAGCAGCTGCTCAACTCCGCGGCGCCGGGTTACGGCGGCGCCGCCGATGCGACCGATCCCGAAGAACTGCTGCTGGCGGCGGTGTCGTCCTGCCATATGCTGACGTTTCTCGCGCTCTGCGCGAACCGCAGCTACACCTTGGACCACTACACGGACGACGCGGTCGCGACACTGGACAAGAATGCCGACGGCAAATTCGCCGTGACCCACGTGACCTTGAATCCGCGCACGCGGTTTTCCGGCGACAAGATTCCGAGCGCCGAGGAAATCGCCACCCTGCACGAGCGCGCGCACGCAAACTGCTTCATCGCGAACTCGGTGAAGAGCACCGTCGAAGTGCGGCCGCAGGCCGACTGAACGCCTCGCCTAGCCGCCGCCGGCCTGCGACACTGCGCGGCAATGCGGCGCGCCGATGTCGGCCGGCACGGCGCCGGTCGTGAACGCGACGCCGGGCGCCGGGCCGACGACTTCGGCGTCGATCGGATGGCTGCCGCCCGACGGCGGCAGCAGACCGGATTCGTTGTCGTACTCCGTGCGCGATATCCAATGCTCGTACCGCGCGATCGCCTCGTGCGCGTGCACCTCGACGACCGACGCGCTGCCCGAGAACGCGGTGCGCAGTTGCAGCGGCCGCAGGCTGGCGCCGACCAGCAAGCCGCGGTCCGCGCCGCCGTCGAGCGTCAGGGTGTAGCGCAGGCGCCGTGAACCGTCGACGTCGGCTTCTTCGTCGACCGCGAGCGCTCACGTGCAGCACCAGCGCCTTGCGTCGCAGCAGACCCTGCCATGCGGCCGGCAGTTCGGGCAGGCCGCTGACGACTCTGCGCTCGTCGCCGCCGCGCAGCAGGAAACGGCCCCAGTGGCCGCAGCGCGGCTCCACCCCGGCATGGATGGCGAGCGCGAAGTCGCCGAGCCGGTTCTCGGGCACGAGATAGCGGCGCCTCCCCCAGGGGACGGGCAGCAAGGCCTTCGGCTCTGCCAAGCCCGCCAGCGCCGCGCTCTGCTGTCGACGGGTCAGACGCAGTCCGTCGGCGCCGTCGCTGATGTCGCCGAAGCTCGCATAGCTGCCGACGCAGGTGCCGGCGTGATAGACGAAGCCCTGTCCGTGCGCAAACAGCAGCTCGCGCGAGTCGTAGCCGTTGCCGTCACGATAGGTGCCGTCCCAGCGGCTGTGTCCGGCAACGGTTCGCGCCGACTCGATGCGCTGTTTCTGCGCGTCCAGGCCGGCCTCGAACGAGAGGGGCGCAACCCGCGGCTCCGGCGCGTCGTCGACCGGGTTGGCCGGTTCCGGAGCGGTCGCCCAGACGCCGATACCGAACACGAACAAGGTCACGCCGATCAGCGCGCACTGCACGCGCCACCCGCCTTCTGTGTCCATTCCCCTGCGCCCCTGGCCGAATACCCCTGGCGCGGACACGGCGCCAGGGGTTACGCGCCGGCGCGCCGCGCTCAGGACCTGCCGAACGGCCGCTTCAGGCGCGACAGCAGCCCGCCGCTTTCACGTTCGGCCTTGACCGGCGCACGCAGCGAAGCGCGCGGCTCCCACTCGATCAGGCCGATCGCGTGATAGGCGTTGACCACGTCGAACACCGCGGCCAGCGGCACGCCGGCCGCCGCGGCGATCTCGTTCAGGCGCGCCGGCTGCATCATCGCGCGCGCGATGCGCTGGTGCTGGCGCAGGTCGCGATCGAGTTCGATCCAGTGCTTGAGCCGGTAGCTGCCGCCGGGGTCGAGTTGCGCCGACAGCCGTCCGCCCGAACCGACCAGGGCCTGCAGCCAGATCAGGTTCTGATACGGCTGGGCCGGCTGGCTCTCGCGTATCGGATTGAACTCGGCCGTGGTCAGCCGGCGCCAGTCGCTGAGCGCCAGCGGCTCGCGCACATAGGCTTCGAGCTGGGCCAGACCGCCGTCACTATGGAAGACGCGGTGTTTGGGATCCAGGGTCAACGAGGCCGCACCATCGAGCTGGATCTGCGCCGGACCGGCGAGCAGATTGCCGTGCAGGTAATCGACCAGCGCATGACGGCTGCCGTCGACGACGAGGCTGCCGCGCTTGACCGGCGGCAAGGTGTTGGGACCCGGCGCCGCGCCCTGGCGCGCCAATGCTTCGCCGACTTCGAACGCGCGCGCCTCGCTGCGCGGGGTCGATCCGCTCGTGCGTTCAATGCGCGTGTCCTCGTCGAGGGTCAGCGGCACCGAGTAACGCGGCCGATGCGCCTGCTCGTCACGGCGGAACAGACTGTCGGGATGCGGCGGCGGCGCGTCGGTGCCGAAGCCCAGCGCCGCCGCGTCGGCGTCTTCCTCGAACAGGCGCATCAACGTATCGGGCGGATCGAGCTTGCTCGACGGCGTGCGTACGAATTCGAGATAGAGATCGTCGCTGCCCGACTCGATCTGCGGCGCGAGCACGAGGCCGCCGCCGGCCGTGTTGAACACCTCGACGACGTTGGGCAGCTTCAGCGGCCGATGCAGGCGCAGTTCCTGATCCGACGCCGCCGGGTCGTCGGTGATGACGGCCACGCGCATGCCGGCGGCCGTCGCGCGCGTGCGCGCCATCTGCCCGGCGAACGCATTCGTGTCGACGACGACGAGGTCGGCCCCTTCCTCGCTGCCCCAGCGCCAGCGCTGCCGCAGCTGATCGCCGGCTTTGCGCAACAGCAGGCGCAGATGCGCCGTGTCGTCATCGCTGAGGCCGATCACCACGAGATTCTTGTCGATACGCATCGCCCGCTCCGATCGACGGTTGCCGAGTTGTCGCCAGCTGCCTGTGGAAAACAGGCTCTTGTCCACGTTTGCGTCGAACGGCGCAGGCAGCTCCCGCGCACGTTCTCCGGGATTCGCCGCCTGCACGGCCGGCTTCCGCGCGATCCGCTGCCGGACCGCCGCGGCAGACCGTGTCCGGCGGCCCGCAGGCCGTCGCGCGACCCGGGCCATAGTACCGACTATTCGCCCGCCACCAAGCTCAAGCGCAGTTCAGTGCGACGCCCCATCGTGCCGGGCGTTTCAGCCGGCCGGCTTGCGCTTGGGCTTGAGCATGGTGCCGGTGCAGCGCGGCGAGCCGCAGCGGCAGGCCCAGATCGCCTTGAGCCGCGGCGTGTGGCGTTCTTCCAGCGTGATGCCGTAGTCGTAGCAGAGCTCTTCGCCGGCGCGGACGTCGCGCACGGTTTCTATCATCACGCGATCCTTGCGCGGGTCGCCGTCGGGGTCTTCCTCGAGGCTGGACTGGCAGTTCGGCTCGCAGCTGTGATTGATCCAGCGCGCAATGTTGCCGTCTTCGTTCGCGTCGATGACGTAGCGGTCGTTCAGCGTGAACAGGAAGGTATGACCGCTGTCGGCGGTGCCCGGATATCGCTTGTCGGCCTGGGCATGGGTCAGCAGCTTGCCGCGGTACTCGATCAGCGTGGTGCCGGCGGGAATGTCGGCGGCGGCGAACACGCCGTTGCCGTGGATGGGAGAGCGGCGAGCAACGATGCGACGCGACATGGGAACTCGATCTGTTAGCGGACGCGCATTGTGCCGCGTCGCCCCGGCCGCGCAAAGCGTGCGCGACGCGGCGGCCTGCAGCGCCCGGCCGGCGGCGGGCGGAGGCCCGGCTCAGCCGGATACCACCACAGCGGCGGCGTTTTCCTGCCGCCCGTCGGCTGGCCGCGGCGGCCGCGATCCGCGTCGCGGTCGCCGCTCCGATTAGATCGTTAGCTCTATCGCACTGCAGCAGCGTTGGTCGCGTTGCAGCCACTCCCCGGGGAATTCCATGACCGTACGACTGCTCTGCCTCGCCGTGCTCGCCGCCGTCTCCGCGTCCGCTCCGGCAGCGACTTTCGTGATCCGCGACCACGACACCGACGGCCTGATCGCCGCGATACGCGCTGCCGAGAATACGCGCGAGCCCGACCGCATCGAGCTGGCGCCCGCCGGGCTCTACATCGTGCGCAATCCCGGCGACAGCCGGCAGTCGCTGGGGCTGCCGCTGATCCGCAGCGCCATCACCATCGTCGGCAACGGTGCCGAGATCCGCCGCTATTCCGATGCGGAATTCGCCCTCGTCGGCGTCGCCCGCAGCGGCAAGCTGGCACTGGAAAACCTCGCCATCGCCGAAGCCTCGCGCGGCGCCATCATCAATCGCGGCGTGCTGCACCTGGACACGGTGCGCATCACCGACAGCTTCGCCGACGACGCCAACGCGATCGTCGTCAACTACGGCACCCTGCGCGGCTGGGACAGCGAGATCAGCCATAACGCCGTGCTCGCCGCCAAGCGCGACGCCGGCATCGTGCTGAATTTCGGCCGCCTCGAACTCGCCCGCTCGCGCCTGGCCGGCAACACCGTGACCGGCCGGCGCAGCTCGGTGCTGACCGCCTCGGCCCTGCTGAATCTCGGCGACACCGACCTGCGCGACGTGACCATCGAAGGCAACAGCGCGCTGGCCGAACCCGACGACACGTCCAGTGCCCATGCCGTCGTCAACCTCGGCAACGGTTCGCTGCAGGGCGAACGCGTGACCCTCGTCGACAACTGGCCCGAAGAAGCCAACGTGCTGCCGACGAGCGACCCCGACGTCATCAACTAGACGAGATCGCACCGGGCCCGCGCGACCGGCGCGGCGAGCCGGGTGTCGCCCGTCGCGGCCGCGGTGCCGCGACGGGCGTATTCCGTCGGCGCCCGAACGGCCCGCAGCACAGCCTCGAACGCTGGCCGCCGCAGGGGCGGTCGTCCTCGCCGTCACGTCTGACGCAGCAACCATCGACGTTGACCCCCGATGTCCCTGCCGCATCGGCCATGGCGCCGCGCCGCGTTCGCGTGCGGCTCCGCGACCGCATGCCGCAGACTGGAAACGCTGCGGCACAACGGTCACACTGGCCCGCCTTTGCCGTCGCAGTTCCTATGTCGCAACGTCGCCACCTGTTGCAGGGCCTCACGTTCAAGCTGGCCCTGTTCTATCTGCTGCTGGCGGTACCGGCACTCGCCCTGATCCAGTGGACCATCGTCAGCCTGGAGTTCCACGAGCTGTTCGAAGCCGTGGATTCCGGCCGCATGGCGGCCATGACGCGCGAAGCCGCCGACGAGATCGGCCAGCACTGGAACAGCGACGAGCCGCCGGGCCATATGGAGCTGGCCACGCGCGCCGAAGCGCTGGTGCTGCGCCTGGAGCGGCCGCAGGACGGGCTGGCGCCGAGCTCCTACGTGATGCTGGAGCTATCCAAGGTGCCGATCGCGGTCGGTGTCTACGACACGGCCGGCAAGGTGCTGGCCACGGCGCCGGAAAGCGGCTGGCTCGCGACGCCGCCGCCGGCCGGGGACGCGAGCTGGGGCAAGGCGCAGGACATCGGCTCGGTGGATCTGCCCGGTGCCGAATCGCCCGAACGCGTGCGCCGTGTGCTCGCCGCAATCCGCGACGGCAACGGCCAGCTGCGCGGCTTCCTGCTGACCGAGCTGCGGCTGCCGCTGCCGTGGCGGCAGCTGACCGGCGAGAAGAGCTTCGAGTGGCCGATACTGCTGGTTTACCTCGTCGTGTTCAGTCTGGCCACCGCGTTCTTCATGGTGCGCTGGGTCACGCGCCGCCTGAACACCATCGCCGACGCAGCGGAGTCCTGGAGCGAAGGCGATTTCTCGACCCTGATTCCCGACGAGTCCGGCGACGAGCTCGGCCGTCTGTCGCGCGACCTCAATCGGATGGCCTGCGAACTGATGAGCCTGATGCAATCGCGCGCCGAGCTCGCCAGCCTGCAGGAGCGCCAGCGCATCGCGCGCGACCTGCACGACACGGTCAAACAGAAGGCGTTCGCGCTGAACCTGCAGATCCGCGCGGCCCGGCGCCTGATCGGTCAGGACGACGAAGCCGCCAAGACCCGTCTGGACGATTCGTTCGAACTCATCGGCGGCATCCAGCGTCAGCTCGTCAACGTGCTGCACGAACTGCGCAGCGAAGGCCCGCCGCGCGGATTCCTCGCGCCGCGCCTGCGCGATCTGGCCGAGCGCTGGGCCCGCCTCAGCGGCCTGCAGCGCGAATTCGATCTCGACGATTCGATCACCGATCATGCCATGCACGGCGAAGCGCTGCTGCGCATTGCCGAGGAGGCCCTGGCCAACGTATTGCGCCACAGCGGCGCGACTCAGGTCGCAATCCGCCTCCATCGCAAGGACGAGCAGATTGCGCTGACCATCGCGGATAATGGGGTTGGCGGAGCCGACAGCAGCAGTGGTATGGGCCTGGCCAACATGCGCGCCCGCGCCGAGGCACTGCCGGGCGGCCACTTCGAACTGATCAGCACGCCTGGTGCCGGCACCGAGGTGCGGGTCCGCTGCAACTACGGAGCACGACTGTAATGAGTCAACCGATTCGCGTCATCATCGCCGACGATCACGTGCTGGTGCGCCAGGGCGTCCGCGCGTTCCTCGACACCTGCGACGATCTGAGCATCGTCGGCGAGGCGGACAGCGCCGAAACGGCCGCTGCCGTATGCCGTGAACAGACCCCGGACGTCGCACTGATCGACCTGGTGATGCCCGGCGGCGGGGTCGAGGCCACGCGCCTGATCCGCAGCGCCTGCCCGGGCACCCAGGTGCTGATCCTGACCAGTTACGAGGACGATGTGCAGATCGTCCATGCGGTACAGGCCGGCGCGCTGTCCTACCTGCTCAAGGACACCGATGCGGATGCGCTGGCCGATGCCGTGCGCCGCACCGCGCGTGGCGAAGCCATCCTGCATCCGCGCATCGCGACGCGGCTGGTCCAGGCCGTGCGCGCACCGAACTCGGACCCGACGCCGAGCGCACTGGACCGCCTGAGCCAGCGCGAGCGCGAAGTGCTGGAGCTCATGGCTGACGGCCTGTCCAACCAGATCATCGCCACGCGCATGGGCATCGGCGAGAAGACCGTCAAGACGCACGTCAGCAACGTACTGGCCAAGCTCGAACTGCAGGACCGCACCCAGGCCGCCGTCTATGCCTGGCGCGCCGGCGTGAAGCGCTGAGTTCATCGCAGCCGCAGCGGCGTCGTGCCGCTCTGCGCCGGGCGACAGCGCATGCCGTTGCTGCATACGCAGCCTGCCAGGCGACCTGCGACGGCGATGCGCTGAAGCGCCGCCGTGATGGCGGCGCGCCGGAGGGGCTCGGTGTCCACGGAAGCATTGCGCCGGCACCGATGCCGGCCGTCGGGCCCGCCGCGCCTCAGCGTCCGCGCAGTCGCGGAATCAGCTGCAGCAGCAACAACATCCACAATGCACCCACGGCCCAGCCGGCGATCACGTCGCTGGGCCAGTGCACGCCGAGATAGACGCGGCTGCAGCCGACCGCGGCGGCGACGCTCCAGGCGACCAGCAGCAGATAGTCGCGCTGGCGGCGATCGTCGAGATCGGCCGCGAGCAGCATCGCGTACGTCACCCAGGCGACCGTCGCCATGAGGGTGTGGCCGCTCGGAAAACTCGCGCTGTAGATCTGCGCCTCGTGGGAGACGAGATCCGGCCGCGGGCGGGCCACGAGCAGCTTGGCGACGGCGCTGATGAGCTCCGCACCGATCAGGCTCGCTGCCAGCACGGCGATGTCGCCGCGACGGCGCTGCAGCCACAGATAGCCCGCGAACAGCAGGCCGGTGCCGGCGACGACGCCGATGCCGCCGAGCGCCGTCATGTCGCGCATGACGTCCTCGAACCAGGCCGGCCCCAGCGGATCGTTCAGCGCCTGCGGATTGCGCAGCCAGAGCATGATCTCGCGATCCAGCGTATGCGCGCCGCCGTCGGCGAACAGCGAGGAGATCGCGAGCGCAAGCAAGGCCAGCGCAGCGACGCTGATGATGACGCTACGCGAAAAGAAGCGGCGCCGGGCGGGTGCGGAAGGAAGGCCGGATCCGGTCATGAACGAGCCACTGTCGTGCAATCGGTCCCATGGACGGTGAAGTTCGCAACCGAACTCGCCGCAACGCTCACGAAGCCGCCAGCGGCCAGCCGGCGACAGCGCGAAGCAAAGCGGGCGGCGGCGCAGTCGCGGCCCGGCGAATGACCGGCGCCGCCAAAGGCGCGACCGTGGCCATGCACGGCGTCGGAATCAGCGACGAAGCGGCAACACTCACGCGGACCGTCGCAGCCACCGGCAGCCCGGTGACGTTTGCGCGAACCGGCGATGCCGCCGATGGCGCGGCTGCAACCACGCACGCCAGTGAATGTAACGATGACGCGGCGCCGATCACGCGGACCGGCTGCATCGACGCGGCCGTCGGCACGGCCGCGGCCACGCGGCTCATCGCCGCGTGCCGCTCCGCACATGCCGGTGGCGCGGAAAGCTGCGCCGGCGACCGGCCGGTCGGCCAGCGCCATCAGCAGCAGCCGTGATCGCCGTGGTGGCTGTGCGCGTCGCTCGCGGCCACGCCCGTGGTCAGGCCGGCCTGGCTCGCGACGAAATGGTCGGCCATGACTTTCGCGACGCACATCGTCACGCGCTTGCCGGTCGGAATGTGCAGGAACTCGTTCGGGCCATGCGCGTTGGAATGCGGGCCGAGCACGCCGGTGATCAGGAACTGTGCGCCCGGGAATTTCTCGCCGAGCATGCCCATGAACGGAATCGTGCCGCCCTCGCCCATGTAAGCCGGCTCCGGACCGAAGAAGGCGCGCGACGCGTCGGCCACCGACTGCTCCAGCCAGGTCGACAGTTGCGGCGCGTTCCAGCCGGTCGAGGCCTTCTCCAGATCGAAACTGACTTCGCTGCCGTACGGCGGATCGCGTTCGAGCAGACCCTTGAGGAATTCGCCGGCGCTGGCGCCGTCGCGCGTCGGCGGCAGGCGCAGGCTCAGCTTCACCGCGGTGAACGGGCGCAGCACGTTGCCGGCCGATTCCAGCGGCGGCATGCCGGCCACGCCGGTCACCGACAGCGCCGGGCGCCAAGTGCGGTTGAGCACGAGCTCCGCGCGGTCCTCGTCCATCGGACGCATGCCGTCCACGAACGGAAATTTGGAATACACCGCATCGCCGAGCACCTGCGCCGAACGCTGCGCCTGCTCGATGCGCTGCGCCGGAATGTCGACGTAGAGCTCCGGCGTGCGGATCTTGCCGGTGGCGCCGTCCTCGAGCCGATCCAGCAGTTCGCGCAGGATGCGGAAGCTCGACGCGACCACGCCGGAAGCGTCGCCCGAATGCACGCCTTCCTCGAGCACCTTCACCTTGAGATTGCCGCCGGTCAGACCGCGCAGACTCGTCGTCAGCCAGAGCTGGTCGTAGTTGCCGCAGCCCGAATCGAGACAGACCACGAGCGAGGGCTTGCCGATGCGCTCGGCCAGATGGTCGACGTAGTACGGCAGGTCGTAGCTGCCGGATTCCTCGCAGGCCTCGATCATGATCACGCAGCGTGCGTGCGGAATGCCCTGCTGCTGCAACGCGAGGATCGCCGCCAGCGAACCGAAGATCGCATAGCCGTCGTCGGCGCCGCCGCGGCCGTACAGCTTGTCGCCCTTGATGACCGGCTTCCAGGGGCCGAGGTCATCGGCCCAGCCGGTCATTTCCGGCTGCTTGTCGAGATGGCCGTAAAGCACGACGCAGTCGTCGTTGTTGCCGGGAATGTCGATGAAGATCAGCGGCGTGCGGCCTTCGAGGCGGACCACGTCGACCTGCATGCCGGCGATCGGTTGCACCTTCGCCCAACCGGCCAGCAAGTCGACGGCCTGGTCCATGTAGCCGTGCGCGGCCCAGTCGGCGTCGAACATCGGCGACTTGTTGGGGATGCGGATGTAGTCGACGAGGCGCGGAACGATTTCCTCGTCCCACTTGGCCGAAACGAAAGCGCGCAACTGATCGGTGTTCATCGGAATTCCTGCGGTGGTACGGCAAAGCGCGCATGTTACCCCGGCGGCCCGCCGGTAACGAGTTGCGCGGCCAGGGCGTTTCCGCACTGCCCAGGCGGAAATGCGACTTTTCCTAGCGTTGCCGACGGTTTCCTCGCAGGGGTTTGCGCGGTGCTGTCCGGAGGTCGCGGCGTGGCGCGGCGCCTATCGTGACAACCGTCGGAACCACTCCGGCACCCGCCACTCACCACCTACCAGGAGCATTCCCATGTACACCTTCTTCAAGTCCCTCGCCCTCTCGCTGGCCCTGTGCTTCCCGGCTTTCGCAGCGCAGCCGGTCAACATCAACACCGCCGACGCCGGCACGATCGCCGCGAATCTCAAGGGCGTGGGCCAGTCCAAGGCGGAAGCCATCGTCGCCTACCGCGAGAAGAACGGCGCGTTCAAGAGCGCCGACGATCTGGTCAAGGTCAAGGGCATCGGCGACAAGACGGTCGCGGCCAATCGCGAGTTCATCCTCGTCGAAGGCGGCAGCGTGAAGGCCAAGCCGGCCGGCAGCGAGCGTTCCGGCGGCTGAGCGTCCTGCGCCGACGCACCCGTCACGCAGGGGCGGTGGACGCCGAGCCCACAATCGCTGACCCACAGGAATGCTCTACGGCAAGGATGCCGCAGCGATTCTCAGGTCTCGTCCGCCGCCCCTGCCCTCTGCTCGCGCAGCAACTGGCGCAGGAACGGCACGGTGACGCGACGTTTGGCCGCCAGCGACGCGCGATCGACCTGGTCGAGCAGCGCACCCAGGCTGCCGAGATCCCGCGCGTAGTGCGTGAACAGGAAATCGAGCACGGCCTCGTCCAACGCTATGCCGCGCGCCTCGGCGCGTTCGCGCAACACCTGGCGGCGCTGCCCATCGTCGAGCGGACGCAGCGGCGCCTGGGTGCAGCTGGACAGGCGCGACACGAGATCGGGCAGCACGATGCCGAGCTGCGCGGGCGGCGCATCGGCGACGAACACGAGGGTGCTGCCCTCGGCGCGACAGCGGTTGTAGAGGTCGAACAAGGCATGCTCGGCCGCGGCGATGCCGGCAATGGCACCGACGTCGTCGAGCACCAGCAGGTCGCTGCCGCCGAAACCGCGGATCGCGCCCTCCTGGGCCACGGCCAGCGCCGCGAGCGGCAGGTACTGCGCGCTGAAGCCGGCCGCACTGGCCGCCTGGCAGACGGCCATCGCCAGATGTGTGCGGCCGCTGCCTTCGGGGCCATGCAGGAACACCCATGCCGTCTCGCTGCCGGCCGCGACGCGCTCGAGCAGATCGACCGTCGCGTCGTTGACGCCGACGAAGAACGTCTCGAACCGCTGCTGCGCCGGCCAGCGCCAGCCCAAAGGCAACTGCTGCACGTCAGTGCGCCGCCGGCTTGCCGGCATCGTGCACGGCGGCGCCAGCCGTCGCCGGATCGGCAGACGCGGCCGCCCCGCCCGATGGGGCCGTCGCCGCCAGCTCGCTCGCGGCGACGACCTGGCCATGCGAGACGACGACGAGCGGCGAAGCTTCCGCCGCAGCCGGCGTTTCGGTCGACTGATACAGCTGGCTGGCCGTGTACTTCTCGTGCAGATAGCGCAGCACCACCATCGCGACGGCGGCGACCGGCAGCGCGAGCAGTACGCCGAGGAAGCCGAACAGCTCTCCGCCGGCGAGAATCGCGAAGATCACCGCGACCGGATGCAGGCCGATCTTGTCGCCGACGAGCTTGGGCACGAGCACATACCCTTCTATCGTCTGGCCGACGCCGAACACCGCCAGCACCATGAATACGTGAGTCCAGTCCTGGTACTGCACGACGGCGGCGATCAGCGCCATGCCCAGGCCGACGATGGCGCCCAGGTACGGCACGAAGCTGATCAGGCCCGCAATCATGCCGATCAGCGGGCCGACGTCGATGCCGACGAGCCAGAGGCCGACCGCATACAAGGTACCCAGGGCCAGCATGACGCTGAGCTGGCCGCGCAGGAACGCGCCGAGCACGTCGTCGGACTCGCGCGCGAGTCGGCTGACGGTCGGCTCGATCGTGCGCGGCAGCAGTTCGTTGACGCGGGCGACGAGCACGTCCCAGTCGCGCAGCAGATAGAAGGTCACGACCGGAATCAGCACGAGCTGCGCGGCCCAGCCGATCACGGCCAGTCCCGACGAGGAAACCTTGCCCAGCACGCGCGTCGCGATGCCGCCGGCTTCGCGCCAATGCCCCTTGAGCACCTCGATCAGCTTGTTCGGATCGGCGAAGTCCAGAGTGATGCCGAAGCGCTGTTCGAGCTGCGGCTGCGCCTCCGCCTGTATCCAGGCCAGCCAGCGCGGCAGCTGGTCGAGGAATTTCGCGATCTGCCGCTCGGTGAACGGAATGACCAGCAGCACCAGCGCGACCACGACCAGGCCGATCACGAGGAAGACCAGGGTGACCGCGAAATTGCGCGACAGCCCGACGCGCTCCAGGCGATCGACGACCGGATCCCAGAGATAGGCGAACAGTGCGGCGATCGCGAACGGCGTCAGCGCCGGCGCGAGCAGGTAGACCAGTCCACCGCAGACCAGGACCAGCACCAGCCATTGCCAGCGTTCCGTCGTCGTCATTGCGGATCTCCCGATTGAGTATGCGTTTCCCGCCAGGCCCGGATCGACCAGCGCACGACATAGTCGATGCCGCTGCCCAGCGTCGTCAGCGCCACGGCAGCCAGCAGAGCCAGATTGAACCAGTGCGGCCACTCGGCGAAGCGCGAAAGATGCAGCAGCGCCGCGAGGATCAGCAGGATCTGCAGCGCCGTCGTCAGCTTGCTCAGGCGGCTGGGTTCGGCGGTCAGCGGACCGACCAGGTTGTGATAGGCGACGGCGCCGGTGACGATCACCGCGTCGCGGCCGATCACGAGCACCGCCAGCCACCACGGCAGCGCGCCGACGTCGGCCAGACCGACGACGCAGACCACGAGCAGCAGCTTGTCGGCGACCGGATCGAGCAGGCCGCCGAGCCGGCTCTGCCAGGAAAAACGCTTGGCCAGATAGCCGTCGAGCGCATCGCTGAAACCCGCCAGGAGCGCGATCAGCAGCGCCGCGTCATACCGTCCGTCGCGCAGCAGCCAGGCCAGCGGCACGGTCAGCAGCATGCGCAGCACGGTCAGCAGATTGGGGATATGGCGCATGCGCTCAGGCCACCCCGGAATTGACCACCGCGGCGCAAGGCCGGGCGATGCGGCGATGCATGCCGCCTGCGCGCAGCGGGCCAGTCGGAGCTCCGCTGCGCCGAAGATCGACGCAGCCGCCCCCCCTGCCCGCTCGCGCAGGGACAGCCCTCCGGCCGGCATCGGAACAGAAACCGCCGTGCATGAAGGCGCCGGGGCGGACGTCGCTCCGTCGGTTCCGACTGCCGCCGGATGCGGGGATTGCGCGCATCCGGCAGGTTCGTGGAAATGGGCAGCTGGACATAAAAGGCGGGCGGGAGGGCACTCGCCGGCCTGCAGTTACGGATTCAACGCCAAGGTCGCCTCCACGCCCTCGACGGGCGGCGCCGCGCTGACGACGCGCAGGGCGCCGTCGGGCGGCAGGTAGGCCAGCCAGCGATCCAGCGCGAGGTTCAGAGTCAGCTTCACCAGTACGCCGTCGCCGCGCGCCTGCTCAGGCTGGAATTCGCGCACGAGATCGCTGCCGCTCAGGGTTTCGAACAGGCGCGCATAGTCCTGGGCCGAGCGCAATCCGCTGATCCAGACGCGCACCGTCGTGATGCGGCGCTCTTCGGCCGCCGCGGTGGCGCGGCTGCGCGTGCGATCGACGGCGCCCTCGGCACCGGCGGACAGCGCTGCGGCGAGGTCTGCGTCGCGAGACTCCCAGGCCGGCTGGGCCTGGCCGCCGGCGGACAGGGTCCAGCGCGCCGACCAGTTGTCGCCGATCCGGCGCAGCTGGCCTATCAATACGGTATCGGTCTGGTAGCGCGCCGCGTCGGCACTCAAGGTCGTGACGTCGCCTTCCCAGACGATCTGCGCCGTGGTCCGGGCCTGGTCCGGCGAATCCAGACGCGGCCAGACCAGGGTGACGCCGCGCTGTTCGGCCGCCTGCTGCATCGTGCGCCCGGCCGGATCGTTGCCGTCGATCAGACGCGGGCCGCTGCCTTCGTCGACGGCGACCCAGGCAACGATGGGCGGTCGTGCCGCCGCCGTCAGGACGCGCATTCCGCGGTCGCGCAGGATCCGGTCCAGCGCGGCGCGATCGAAGCTCGCGACCAGGCTCAGTCGCAGCAGCGGCTGGCCGTCGACGGTCGCCACGTCCTGGCGATAGGTGTACTGCTGCACGTAGCGGTCGGCCGCGTCGATCAGCTTGGCCACCGCTTCGCCGTTGACCGCTTCACGGTCGCCGGTCAGCTTGACGACGACCTGAGCCAGGGCGCTCTTCAACGCGATCGCGCGCTGTTCGTCGGACTGGTCCGGCACCGGCACCTCGCCGGTATACAGGCTGGCCGAGGCCGACTGAGCCTGCGCCGAGCCGCCGAACAACGGCAGCAGACACAGGGAAAACAGCAAGGCGAACAAGCGGGCGTAACGCACGGACATTCCCTGGTCGGCGGTCGGAATCGGCCCAAGTCTGCCCAAACCCCGCCGCGCCGTCCATGCGGACGGCCGGCGCCCACGGGCGCCGGCTGCTATGATTGCGCCCCTTTTTGTGCCGCCCCCGCCATGTCCGAAGCCAAGACCGCACTGACCTACCGCGACGCCGGGGTCGACATCGACGCCGGCAACGAAGTCGTCGAACGCATCAAGCCGCTGGTCGCGCGCACGTTCCGCAAGGAGGTCATGGCCGGCCTCGGCGGCTTCGGCGCGCTGTTCGAGCTGGCCGGACGCTACAAGGAGCCGGTGCTGGTCTCCGGCACCGACGGCGTCGGCACCAAGCTCAAGCTCGCGCAGATCCTCGGCCGCCACGACACGATCGGCATCGACCTCGTCGGCATGTGCGTCAACGACGTGCTCGTGCAGGGCGCCGAATCGTTGTTCTTCCTCGACTATTTCGCGACCGGCAAACTCGACGTCGAGACCACGGTCGCCGTCGTCGGCGGCATCGCCAGGGGCTGCGAGCTCGCCGGCTGCGCGCTGATCGGCGGCGAGACGGCCGAGATGCCGGACATGTACGCGCCCGGCGAATACGACCTGGCCGGTTTCTGCGTCGGCGCGGTGGAGAAATCCAGGCTCGTCGACGGCAGCCGCCTGCAGGCCGGCGATGCGATCCTCGGCATCGCCTCCAGCGGCGCGCATTCCAACGGCTATTCGCTGATCCGCCGCATCGTCGCGCGCGCCGGCAGTCCGTTCGACCTCGATCTGAGCGGCGTCAGCCTGGCCGATGCGCTGATGGCGCCGACGACGATCTACGTCAAACCCATCCTGCAACTGCTCGCCGACCGACCGGTCAAGGGCATGGCCCACATCACCGGCGGCGGTCTCAAGGAAAACATCATCCGCGTCGTGCCCGAAGCGCTCGGCATCGCGCTGGACAGCGCGAGCTGGCCGCTGCCGCCGCTGTTCGACTGGCTGCAGCGCGAAGGCGCCGTCGCCTCCGACGAAATGTGGCGCACGTTCAACTGCGGCATCGGCTACACCGTCATCGTCGGCCGCGACGAAGCCGCGGCGACCCTGCAGGCGCTGCAGACCCTGGGCCTGCGCGCCTGGCAGATCGGCGAGATCATCCCCTCGCCGGGCGAAGACCGCGTACTGATCCGCTGATGCGTCCGCCGCTGCGCGTCGCGGTACTGGTTTCCGGCCGCGGCTCCAATCTGCAGGCGCTGATCGCCGCGCAGCGCAGCGGCACCTTGCCGATCGAGATCGTCGTCGTCGCGAGCGACAAGCCCGCGGCCGAAGGCCTGCGCCATGCGCGCGACGCCGGCATCGCGACCGTGGCCCTGGACGCCGCCGGCCGGCGCGACCGCGCCGCCTTCGACGCGGAGCTGTTCGCGAAGATCGCTGCGTTCGCGCCCGATCTCGTCGTACTGGCCGGCTTCATGCGCGTGCTCGACGCCGCCGTGCTCACGCCCTGGACCGGCCGCATCATCAACATCCATCCGTCGCTGCTGCCGAAATACCCGGGTCTGCACACGCACCGGCGAGCGCTCCAGGCCGGCGATGCGGTACACGGTGCCAGCGTGCATTTCGTGACCGCCGAACTCGACGGCGGGCCGGTACTGGCCTGCAGCGAAATCGCCATCGAAGCCGGCGACGACGATGCTGCGCTGGCCGCCCGCCTGCTGCCGCGCGAGCACGCCCTGCTCTGCCGCTGCGTGCAATGGATAGCGCAGGGCCGCATCACCTGGCAGGACGGCCAGTTGCAGGTCGACGGCGAGCCACTGACGACTCCGCTGCACGTCTGAAGCTCCAGGCGGAGGGAACGGGAACGCTCCTGCCGGGCACCGGTCGGATACCGCCGTGACGACGGCCCGGGTTCAGGACCGCATCGCCACACTGCGCCGTCCTTTTCCGGAGCCTGCCATGCGCCTAGCCGTACTGCTCGGTCTCGCCGCCCTGCCCGTGTTTGCCGCCGCCGTCGAGGCGAATTCTCCCGCCGCTCCCGCGGCTGCCTACGCCCCGCTGAAGCCCTTCGTCGCGACCTATGACGTGCAGCGCGGCGGCAAGACCATCGGCGAGGCGACGATGACCCTGAAGGCCGACGGCGGCGACAGATGGACGCTGGTCACGCAGACCCGCGGCACGGCCGGCATGGCCAAGCTGTTTGGTCTCGATGTCAAGGAGGAATCGCATTTCACCGCCGCCGGGCAGTCGCCGCTGCAGAGCACGGCGTACAACTTCCAGCAGGAAGCGACCCTGAAGTCCAGGCAGCGGCGCATCGAGTTCGACTGGACCGCCAAGGAAGCCCGCGTCACCGACAAGGACGAGCTGTTCCGCTACCCGCTGCAGCCCTACAGCATCGACCGCCACGCCGTCGTCATCGCGCTGGGCCGGGCACAAAACCTGGACCAGAACACCTTGCAGATCGCGAGCAAGGACGCCGTCGAAAGCCAGCGCTACGAGCGTCGCGAAACGCAGCCGCTGCAGCTGCCGGCCGGCCGCTTCGAGGCCACGCGCTACGAGCGCGCCGACAAGCCCGGCAAGGGCAGTTGCTGGTATACGCCCGAGTTGCTCGCACCACTGCAGGTCGAGCAGACACAGAAGGACGGCGCCAGCATCCTGATGCGCCTGCGTCGCGTCGAATGAACCACTGCCGGCAGCCTCGCACGGGGCTGCCGGCCAGCTGACGCCGGCATGATGGGCGGTGACGCGGCAGCCGGCCGCTGCAGCGGCCGGCGCAATGCCCAGCTTACGAAGGCAGACGGCGGATGCGCGCGCCGAGGGTGCCGAGCTTTTCCTCGATGCACTCGTAGCCGCGGTCTATGTGATAGACGCGGTCCACGGTCGTGTCGCCCTCGGCGACGAGGCCGGCCAGCACGAGGCAGGCCGAGGCGCGCAGGTCGGTGGCCATGATCGGCGCGCCGGTCATCTTGCTGACGCCCTTGATGATCGCGGTATTGCCCTCGAGGCGGATGTCGGCGCCGAGGCGCTGCAGCTCGTGGGCGTGCATGAAGCGGTTCTCGAACACTGTCTCGGTGATGATGCCGACGCCTTCGGCGACGCAGTTCAGCGCGGTGAACTGCGCCTGCATGTCGGTCGGGAAGGCCGGATACGGCGCGGTCGTGATGTTGACCGCGCGCGGGCGGTTGCCGCGCATGTCGAGCTCGATCCAGTCGTCGCCGGTATTGATGTGCGCGCCGGCGTCCTCGAGCTTGGCCAGCACCGCGTCCAGGGTCTTGGGCTTGGCCTTCTTGGCCAGCACACGGCCGCCGGTGATGGCGCCGGCGACGAGGAAGGTGCCGGTCTCGATGCGGTCCGGCAGCACGTCGTAGTCGGTGCCGTTGAGGCGCTCGACACCTTCGATGACCAGGGTCGCCGTGCCGGCACCCTGTACGTTGGCGCCCATCGCGTTGAGGCAGTTGGCCAGGTCGACGACTTCGGGTTCCTGCGCGGCGTTCTCGATGATGGTGATGCCCTCGGCCAGGGCCGCGGCCATCATGATGTTCTCGGTGCCGGTGACGGTGACGATGTCCATGTTGATGCGCGCGCCCTTGAGGCGCTTGGCCTTGGCGCGGATGTAGCCGTTCTCGACCGTGACGTCGGCGCCGAGCGCCTGCAGGCCCTTGATGTGCAGGTCGACCGGGCGCGAGCCGATCGCGCAGCCGCCGGGCAGCGAGACTTCGGCCTGGCCGTAGCGCGCGACGAGCGGACCGAGCACGAGGATGGAGGCGCGCATGGTCTTGACCAGATCGTACGGCGCCGAGCAGCTCTTGATCGGGCGCGGGTCGACGTGGATCTTCATGCGCTCGTCGAGCACGAGCTGCACGCCCATCTGGCCCAGCAGCTCCATCGTCGTGGTCACGTCGTGCAGGTGCGGCACGTTGCCGATACTGACGGGGCCGTCAGCCAGCAGGGTGGCGGCCAGAATCGGCAGCACCGCGTTCTTGGCGCCGGAGATCCACACGTCGCCCTGCAGCGGTTCACCGCCGGAAATTACGATCTTGGCCATCTTCTACTCGATTACGGAGATTCGACATCGCGGGAAACAGACTGAGCACCGGTACCGGCTTGGGGGAAGCGGGCCCCGCAGCCGTCCAACCCGGTAAATCATCCTCAGTGGTTTCCCGCCTCTTCAGGTGTCACGGTCTTGAGAGACAGCGCATGGATGGCGCCACCCATCAGATCGCCGAGCGTCGCGTAGACCAGCCGATGGCGGGCCAGCGGCAGCTTGCCGCGGAACGCCTCGGCGACGACGACGGCCTCGAAATGCACGCCGTCGGCGCCGCTGACCTCGGCGACGGCGCCGGGCAGGCCTTGCTCGATCAGATTCTTGATGGTCTGGCTGTCCATTTCGGGCGGGATCCGTGGCGGATTCGAGGCAGCGGCGGATCGCTGCGACGAAGTGCGGGTTTGCGCCGTCCCTGCGACGGGGACGACTAACCGGCTACACTATGGGGACGCGCATGTTACCGAAAATCCGCTGGCGCCAAAACGTTGCGTTTGAGCGCCCCGTTTCCCTGCTGCATCCTGCCCTGCTCATGAATGCCCAGATCCTGCCCCTGATCTCCGCCTCGACTCCTCACCCGCTGGACCGGGCCACGCTGGTGCAAAGCGCGCTGCAGGTCGTCGAAACCGAGGCCCGGGCCATTGATCTGCTGAAGTCCCGCATCGACGACAGTTTCCTGCGCGCCTGCCAGCTCATGTTCGACTGCAGCGGCCGCGTCGTCGTCTCGGGCATGGGCAAGTCCGGCCACATCGCGCGCAAGATCGCCGCCACCCTGGCATCGACCGGAACGCCGGCGTTCTTCGTGCATCCGGGCGAGGCCAGCCACGGCGACCTCGGCATGATCACGCAGAAGGACGTCGTGCTGGCCCTGTCCAACTCCGGCGAGACCGACGAACTCCTGACCATCCTGCCGCTGATCCGCCGCCAGGGCATTCCGCTGATCGCGATGAGCGGCAACGACGATTCCACCCTGGCGCGGCTGGCCGACGTGCATCTGGACGTCAGCGTGCCGGCCGAAGCCTGCCCGCTGGGCCTGGCGCCGACGGCCAGCACCACCGCCGCCCTGGTCATGGGCGACGCACTGGCCGTCGCGCTGCTCGAGGCGCGCGGCTTCACCGCCGACGATTTCGCCCGCTCGCATCCGGCCGGCTCGCTGGGCCGGCGCCTGCTGCTGCACATCAGCGACGTCATGCATACCGGCGACCAGGTGCCGCGCGTCGGCGCCGATTCCAGCCTGTCGGAGGCGCTGGTCGAGATGTCGCGCAAGGGCCTGGGCATGACGGCCGTCGTCGGCGCCGACGACACCCTGCTCGGCGTGTTCACCGACGGCGACCTGCGCCGTGCGCTCGATGACCACGCCGTCGACCTGCGCACGACGCCGCTGACCCGGCTCATGACGACCCGGGCCAAGACCATCACGCCGGACAAGCTCGCGATCGAGGCGGCGCGGCTCATGGAAGACTTCAAGATCCATGCGCTGCTGGTCGTCGACGACGGCAATCGCCTGGTCGGCGCGCTGAACATCCACGACCTGCTGCGCGCCCGCGTAGTCTGAACGGCGTCCCGGTCGCGGGACGGCCGGCATTGGACGGCCGCCCCCCGCATGCCGCAGCATCCGCGGCTCCGGCGCCCTGCCCGTCCCACACCCCGCCCCGCATGTCCGACCGTTTGCCCGCCGAGCTCCACGACCGCGCCGCCGCCGTCCGCCTTGCCGTATTCGACGTGGACGGGGTGCTGACCGACGGCCGGCTCTGGTATTCGGAAGACCAGCGCGAGCTCAAGGCCTTTCACGTCCACGACGGCCTCGGCCTCAAGCGTCTGCTCGCCAACGGCATCGAAGTCGCCATCATCACCGCACGCATGAGCCATCTGGTGACCGAGCGCATGGCCGAGCTCGGCGTCGCGCATGTCTATCAGGGTCAGAAGGACAAGCTGGCCTGCCTGAACCAGCTCTGCGACGCGCTGCGGCTGTCGCTGGATCAGGTCTGCTATACCGGCGACGACCTGCCCGACCTGCGCGCGATGCTTCGCTGCGGCCTCGCGGTCGCCCCCGCCAATGCCCAGCCGGCCGTCCATGCCCGCGCCCACTGGACTACCCGGCGCAACGGCGGCGAAGGCGCCGCGCGCGAAGTCTGCGAGCTGCTGCTGCAAGCCCACGGCCGGGCCGAGGCCGAACTGGCGCAGTGGCTCTGATGGTCGAACGCAATCTCCGGACCATCGCCGCCCTGGCCCTGGCCGCTGCGCTGACCTGGGCCCTGTTCTGGTTCTTCTACAAGCCCGACAGCCCGCCGGCCTTCGTCGGCCCGCCGCGTTCGAACTACACGCTCGACAACTTCACGCTCAACGCGCTCGACGAGCGCGGCAAGCTCAGTTTCACCGTCACCGCGCCAGCACTGGCGCGGCGCAACGACGACGGCTCGCTGTGGGTCGACTCGCCGGACTTCCTGATCGCCGCCCAGCAGGGCCAGCCCTGGAAAGGCCAGTCGCAGTCCGCCTTCATCAACAAGGACGGCTCCTACCTGCTGCTGGCCGGCCCGGTCGAGATGCAGCGCGAGGCCGACGCGCAGGCCGGCGCGGCGCGCGTGGAGACCCGCGACGTGGACGCCTATCCCAAGGAGAACCGGCTGCAGACCGCCGCCGCCGCCACGATCACGCAACCGGGCTCTATACTGCGCGGCACCGGCATGAAGGCCGACCTCAACACGCACCAACTGGAGTTGCTCGCCGATGTCCATGCTTCGTTCGCGCCCAAGCGCAAGCCTTAGTCTCATCGCGCTGCTGACGCTCGCGGCGCCGGCCGCGCAGGCACTGAAGTCCGACAGCGAACAGCCGCTGGAAGTCGCCGCCAATCATTTCGCGACGAACCAGAACAAGCACCTGACGGTGCTGACCGGCGCGGTCAAGCTCACCCGCGGCTCGATGAAGGGCGAATCAGACAAGGGCACGGTCTATCAGAACGACGCCAACGAGATCCAGCGCGTCGTGCTCGAAGGCAAGCCCGCGCGCCTGCAGCAGCAGCTCGACGGCGGCGGCCAGATGCATGCGACCGCGGCCAACATCGACTACGACACCGACAAGTCCACTGCGATCCTGACCGGCAACGCCGTCGTGATCCAGGAAGGCCGCGGCGAATTCCGCGGCGAACGCATCGTCTACAACACCGAAAGCGGCGAACTGACCGGCGAAGGCGCGCCAGGCGGCGGCATCACGATGAAGATGCAGCCCAAGGCCAAGCCGGCGGCGGCGGCCAAGGAACCGCAGAAGTAATGCTCAGCGCGACCGGGCTGAAGAAGCGCTACAAGCAGCGCGAGGTCGTCCGCGACTTCTCCTGCCGCGTCGACCAGGGCGAAGTCGTCGGGCTGCTCGGCCCCAACGGCGCCGGCAAGACCACCTGCTTCTACATGATCGTCGGACTCGTCGGCGCCGATGCCGGCAGCATCCGCCTGGACGACACCGACATCACGGCGCAGCCCATGCACGCGCGTGCGCGCCTGGGCCTGGGCTATCTGCCGCAGGAGGCATCGGTATTCCGCCGCCTCAGCGTGGCCGACAACATCCTCGCCATCCTCGAACTGCGCGCCGGGCTCGACGCGGCCGCGCGCGCGGCCGAGCTCGAGAAGCTGCTCGACGAACTGCAGATCAGCCATATCGCGAACTCCAAGGGCGCCAGCCTGTCGGGCGGCGAACGCCGCCGCGTGGAGATCGCGCGCGCGCTCGCCGCCGAACCGCGCTTCATGCTGCTGGACGAACCGTTCGCCGGCGTCGATCCGATCTCGGTCGGCGAGATCCAGCGCATCGTGCGGCATCTGAAGGAGCGCGGCATCGGCGTGCTGATCACCGATCACAACGTGCGCGAAACGCTCGGTATCTGCGACCGCGCCTACATCCTCAGCGAGGGCAAGGTGCTGGCCAAGGGCGCGCCGGCGACGATACTCGCGAACGAACAGGTGCGCGAAGTCTATCTGGGCAAGGAATTCCGCATGTGAAGCGGCGGCGCAGCGATGCAAGAACAAATATACATTGCTGCAATTTACATCCGCAGCAGCCACCAACGGCAACTGTCGCAAAGCGGCACAGCTCCGCAAATCCTCGCTGAATCCGCCGCCGTACGCAAGTCGTCAAAACGTGACTTCGATGCGGTTCCCGCCGAACGTTTTCCGCATTAGGATGGCATCACGGGCGCTTAGCACTGTCTATGCCATTCCTGCCGGGCGCCAACGACGGGACGACTGATGAAGCCTGCGTTAAACCTTCGTCTGCACCAGCAACTAGCATTGACGCCGCAGCTGCAGCAGGCCATCCGCCTGTTGCAGCTCAGCAGCGTGGAGCTGGAGATGGAGCTGCGCGAAGCGCTCGAATCCAATCCGCTGCTGGAACTGCCGGACGAGCCCGGCGAAGCCGCGCCGACCGACACCGGCGGCGAAGCGCCGAATACGGAATTCCTCGACAGCCGCACCGCCGGCAGCAGTGAAAGCACGAACAGCGAAAGCGACACGCGCGAGCCCGAAGAGGACCGCTTCGAGCCGCTGGACACGAACTTCGACATGCCCTCGCGCAACGCCGCGCCGGACGACGAGTTCGAACCCCAGGAACCCGAGCGCCAGGACCTGCGCGACCACCTGCTGTGGCAGCTCAACCTGACGCCGATGTCGGCGCGCGACCGCGCGATCGCCGTTGCGATCATCGAAGGCGTCGACGATGACGGCTACCTGCACGAACCGGTGGAAGCCATACAGCAGGTTCTGGCCAGTCTCTACACCGTCAATGCCGACGAGATCGAAGCCGTGCGCCATCGCGTGCAGCGCTTCGATCCGCTCGGCGTGGCCAGCCGCAACCTGCGCGAATGCCTGCTCGTGCAGCTGGATTCGTTCGAGGCCGAAGTCGACGGTCTCCACGTCGCCCGCGCCATCGTCGCCGATCATCTGGAAGTACTGGCCAAGAACGATCGCGCACGCCTGAGCCGCACACTCAAGGTCGGCAGCGACCAGATCGACCTGGCCGTGCAGCTGATCCGTGCGCTCGATCCCAAGCCCGGTTCCAGCGTGGCCAGCGCCGCACCCGAATACGTCGCACCCGACGCCTATGCCTTCCGCCATCACGGCCAGTGGCAGGTCAGTCTCGCGCCGGGCTGCCAGCCGCAGCTCGCGATCAACCGTCACTATGAATCGCTGATCGCGCGCGCACAGCGCGACGATGCGTCCTACCTGCGCGGCCAGCTGCAGGAAGCGCGCTGGCTGATCAAGAGCCTGAAGACGCGCGCCGACACCATACTCAAGGTCGCCCAGGCCATCGTGCGGGCGCAGAGCGCGTTCCTCGACTACGGGCCCGAGGCGATGAAGCCGCTGGTGCTCAAGGACGTGGCGGAGGAGATCGGCATGCACGAATCCACCGTGTCGCGCGTGACCACGCGCAAGTTCCTTTACACGCCGCGCGGCACCTACGAGTTCAAGTTCTTTTTCTCCAGCGGCGTTTCCACGGTCGACGGCGGCAGCGCCTCGGCGACCGCGATCCAGGCCATGATCCGGAAGCTGATCGAGGCCGAACCCACCGGCAAGCCGTTGTCGGACCAGGGCCTGGCCGAAGAGCTGAACCGGCGCGGCATCAACGTCGCGCGGCGCACCGTGGCCAAATACCGCGAGGCGATGAACATCGCCGCCTCCAACGAACGCTGCCGCCTGAGCTGAGGCTTGATGCCGCAGGCGGGAACCCCCATGCCAGAAACAGGTCAACGCCAACGACACGATTTTTCGCACGAAGCGCCAGTTCGATTCGTGCCGACCGCGTTCCGCGTCAGGAGCGCTCTACCGGAAGGAGAAGCACCATGCAGATCAATGTCAGCGGCCCCAAGGTTGATGTGACGCCGGCCCTGCGCAGCTACGTCGAAAGCAAGTTCGAGCGCATCCTGCGCCATTTCGACCATCTCCACGACGTCGGCGTGCAGCTGAGCGTGGAAAAGCTCGTGCACAAGGCGGACGCCACCCTGCATGCGGCCGCCGGCAAGATCATCCATGCCGAAGCCAGCGCCGACGACATGTATGCGGCGATCGACGCGCTGGCCGACAAGCTCGACGGGCAGATCCGCAAGCACAAGGAAAAGCTGACCGATCATCACAAGGGCGAAGCGCTGCGCGCCGCCGAACGCATCGTCTGATCCCGAACCGCGCCCCCGGCCCTGCCGGGGGCGCGTTTTCCGGCCGCTCCGAACGCTCTCTCGCCACTGCGCACCGACCCGCCGCGACCGCAGCGCAACCGCCCCTTCCCCGGGGCCCGAGCACTGCGGCACCCCCCGCGACCAATTTCTTCCGCACTGCGGCAAGACCCGCGCTATCATCCGCCCCTTTCGCGACTACCCCGTCCGGCGGCATGCGCTTCAGCGATCTCCTGACTCCCGACAGCGTCGTCGCCGACCAGCGTCTGCGCTCGCGCGGCGCCGTGCTGGAGGCCCTGGCCCAGCTCATGGCGCCGCCCGGCCAGGCGCTGGCCCTGCTCGAAGCGATGACCGAGCGCGAAGGCCTGGGCTCCACCGCGCTGGGCCAGGGATTCGCGCTGCCGCACGGCCGCAGCAGTGTGCTCGAACGGCCGCGTGCCGCATTCCTGCGCCTGCCCCAGGCGGTGCCGTTCGGCGCAGCCGACAATCGGCCGGTGGATCTGTTCGCTGCCATCGTCACACCGAGCCATTTCACGGCCGAGCACCTGTCCCTGCTCGCCGACGTCGCGACCCGCGCGGCCGAACCGGCCACCCTCGCCCGCCTGCGCGCCGCGCGCGACGCGAGCGCGCTGTACGCCGAACTGGCAGAATGGGGCCAGCACGCCTGACCGCCATCATGGATCGACTGACTGCCCGCCAGCTTTTCGACAGTCTCAGCGAACGCCTGTCATTGCGTTGGACCGCCGGAGCCCAGGGCAACGGCCGTACGCTGGATCCCGGCGACCACCACGCGCGGCGTCCGTCGATGGTCGGCTACCTCAATGTGATCTATCCGAACAAGGTGCAGATCATCGGCACCGAGGAACTGAACTATCTCGACGGCCTGGATTCTCGCCAGCGTTGGGAGACGGTGCAGAAGATCATCAATTACCGGCCGACCGCGCTGATCGTGACCAAGGATCAGGCCCTGCCTAGCGACCTGCGCGAAGCGGCCGAGGAATCCAGCACGCCGCTGTGGTCCAGCCCCAAGCGCGGGCACGAGATCCTGACCTTCCTGCAGTACTACCTCGCGCGGCTGCTCGCGCGGCGCGAAACCCTGCACGGCGTGTTCATGGAGGTCTACTCGATCGGCGTGCTGATCACCGGCGAATCCGGCTCGGGCAAGAGCGAGCTCGCGCTGGAGCTGCTGACCCGCGGCCACCGCCTCGTCGCCGACGATGCACCGGAATTCACCCAGATCGCGCCCGACGTCGTCGACGGCCGCTGCCCCGAGCTGCTGCAGGATCTGCTCGAAGTGCGCGGCCTCGGCGTGCTCAACGTGCGCGAGATGTTCGGCCATACCGCGGTCAAGCCGTCCAAGTACCTGCGTCTGGTCGTGCATCTGCGGCCGCTGAATCCGCTCGACGACGTCGACGGCATGAAGCGCCTGACCGGCGACGTCGGCTACCGCGACATCCTCGACACGCGCATACCGCAGATCGCGATCCCGGTCGCACCGGGCCGCAATCTCGCCGTGCTCGTCGAAGCGGCCGTGCGCAGCCACATGCTCAAGAGCAAGGGCATAGACCCGGCGCAGACCTTCATGGACCGCCAGGCCCATCAACTGCAGCGGCAGGCACCCTGGTGAACGCGGAACTCGGCGAACTCGGCAGCAGCGGCAACAGCCCGATCCATCTGGTCGTGCTGTCGGGACTTTCGGGCGCGGGCAAGACCGTGGCCCTGCGTACGCTCGAGGATTTCGATTTCTACTGCGTGGACAACCTGCCCGCCGCGCTGATGCCGGCGCTGGTCAACGCCGTCAGCCTCGGCGGCCATCGCCGCATCGCGGTCGGCGTCGACGTGCGCAACCGCAGCGAGGATCTGAACCAGCTGCCGCAAGTGCTGGCCGAGCTGGCCGGCACCGGCGTGGACTACCAGCTGATCTTTCTCGACAGCCGCGACGACGTGTTGTCCAAGCGGTTTTCCGACACGCGCCGGCGCCATCCGCTGTCGGCAGACGGCCTGCCGCTGCACGACGCGATCGCGCTGGAACGCAAGCTGCTGCGGCCGCTGGCGGCGATCGCCGATCGCGTCGTGGATTCCAGCGAGCTCAACGTGCATCAGCTGCGCCGGCTCATCGCGACCGAGCTCGGCATGAGCGGGGGCGCGCTGTCGCTGCTGTTCGAATCCTTCGCCTACCGGCGCGGCCTGCCGACCGACGCGGATTTCGTGTTCGACGCGCGCGTGCTGCCGAATCCGCACTGGGATCCGGCGCTGCGGCCGCTGTCGGGCAAGGACGCGGCAATCCGCGACTGGCTGCAGGCCAAGCCCGAAGTGCGCCGCTTCCTCGACCAGCTGACCGGCTTCCTCGACGAATGGCTGCCGCGCTTCGAGGCCGACAACCGCTCCTACGTGACGATCTGCATCGGCTGCAGCGGCGGCCGCCATCGTTCGGTCTACCTGGCCGAGCGCCTGGCCGAGCATTTTCGCGGCACGCGCGAACAGGTGCTGACCTTCCACCGTGAACTCGAGTGAAGCGCCCCCATCTGGGAACCTCGAACCATCGTCGTTTCGGCGGTGGTTCGAGTCGACGAGTCCGGCGCAGGTCCGGACTCGTCCCCGCCTCGATCGCGAGCGGCGCGTTGCCGTGCCGCGGGCATCCCGATGTTTTTCGGGGTACCCATTTCCCTTCCGGCGGGCAATATTCTTGCAAGCCGGTATTTCTGTCCGTTCCACTGCAGGCAAAGTGATGGCCATTTCCCGTTCCGCCCACGCGGCTCATTGCACTCCGTACGCTCCGGCATGCCGGGAGCCGCGGCCGTGAGCGTAGGCGTACTGCTGTTGACCCACGAGGCCATGGGCGACGCGCTGGTTTCCGCGGCACATCACGTGATCGGCCAGTTCCCGCTGTCGCTGGAAGTGCTCGAGGTCGGCGCCTGCGCCGACCCGGACCGGGCCCTCGGCGATGCCTCGCAGCGTGCGCGCCACCTCGACCAGGGCGACGGCGTGCTGGTACTGTCGGACCTGTACGGTTCGACGCCGTGCAACATCGCCCAGCGTCTGTCCGGGCTCGGCTTCCGCACCCATTGCGTGAGCGGCCTGAACCTGCCGATGTTGCTGCGTGTGCTGAACTACCCGAATCAGGATCTGGACCAGCTGGCGCAGACCGCGGCCAGCGGCGGCCGCGGCGGAATCTGTATCGACCATGCCTGAACGCGACATCGTCATCAGCAACAAGCTCGGCCTGCACGCGCGGGCCTCGGCCAAGCTGGTACAGCTGCTGCAGAGCTATTCGTCCACGGTCTGGCTGCGCTGCCGCGGACGCGAGATCAACGCCAAGAGCATCATGGGGGTGATGATGCTCGCGGCCGGCGTCGGCACGCCGGTCACCGTCCGCGCCGAAGGGCCGGACGAGGCCGCGGCCCTCGACGCCGTCGTCGACCTGTTCCAACGCAAGTTCGACGAGGGGCAATAGCGACGGGCGGCAGCGGGTGACGCAGGACGGCACCCGCCGCCGCGACAACGGTTGAGGCCGCCGTCCCGGTACCGGCCGCACCGGCTCCGGGACGGCAGCCGGCATTTCGATCACCTCAGCACAAGGACTCGTTCATCCCGTGAGCATGCGCATCGTCCTCGCCGGCATCAGCGCCTCGCGCGGCATGGTCCTGGGACGCGCGCGACTGGTCCAGCCCAGTCAGTTCATCATCGACGAGACCCGGCTGGAGCCGGCCGAGATCGAGGCCGAGGCCACGCGGCTGCAGCAGGCGCTGGAAACCGCCCAGGCCGAGCTGCGCACGATCCGCGGCAAGCTGCACGGCGCGCTCGCGCGCGAGATCGGCGAATTCATCGACGCGCACAGCCTGCTGCTGAACGATCCGGAGCTGCTGACCGGCCTGTTCGATCTCGTGCGCCGCGGCCGCTACCGCGCCGGCGCCGCGCTGAAGCTGCAGCGCGACCGCCTCGCCGCGGTGTTCGAGGCCATGGACGACCCTTACCTGCGCAGCCGGCGCGAGGACATCGACCACGTCATCGGCCGCGTCCAGTCGGCACTCGCGCGCGAGACCAGTCCGGCCGAGCGGCAGATCGCCGCGCGCGTCGGCACCATCCTGGTCAGCGACCAGATCGCGCCGGCGGAAATGACCCACCTGACCGCCCAGGGCGTGCTGGCCGCCGTCTGCACCGGATCGAGCGCGCTGTCGCACAGTGCCATCCTCGCGCGCAGCATGCGTCTGCCGATGATCGTCGGCGCGCATGACGCGCTGGCCGTCGTGCACGACGACGACCTGCTGCTCGTCGACGGCGAGCAGGGCCAGGTCGTCGTGCATCCGACCGCGCAGGATCTCGCGCGCTACCGCCAGCACCAGCGCGACGTCCAGCGCGAAGGACTGCGCCTGGCCGAACTGGCGCAGGCGCCGACGCGCACGCGCGACGACTGCGCGATCCGCCTGTTTGCCAACGCCGAACTCGCCGGCGACGTGGCCCAGGCGCGCGCCAGCGGTGCTGACGGCATAGGCCTGTACCGCACCGAATTCCTGTTCCTGCAGCGCCATCATCTGCCCGACGAGGAAGAACAGTTCCTCGCCTACCGCGATCTCGTGCTCGGCATGGGCGGCCTGCCGGTGACCATCCGCACCCTGGATCTCGGCGCCGACAAGGCCGACGCGACCGGCCTGGCGCTGACCACCGAACCGAATCCGGCCCTGGGCATGCGCGGCGTGCGTCTGTCGATGCGCCGGCCCGCGCTGTTCGCCACGCAGATGCGCGCGATCCTGCGCGCTTCGGCCTACGGGCCGATCCGCATCCTCGTGCCGATGGTCACGAACACCGTCGAGATACAGGCCACGCGCAAGCTGATCCAGATCTGCGCGCGCGACCTGCGCACCGAAGGCCACGAAGTCGCCGACCAGTTCGAACTCGGCGCGATGATCGAGGTGCCGGCGGCGGCGATCGCCCTGCCCAACCTGATCCGCCACGTCGATTTCGTCGCGATCGGCACCAACGACCTCGTGCAGTACACGCTGGCCGCCGACCGCAACAACGACGCGCTGTCGGAGCTCTACGACCCGCTGCACCCGGCCATATTGCAGCTGCTGTCGGCGACGATCCGCTGCGGCGAGAAGCACGCCAAGCCGGTCAGCCTCTGCGGCGAGATGGCCTCCGACGCGCGCTATACGCCGCTGCTGCTGGCCCTGGGCCTGACCGACTTCAGCATGCACTCCGGCGCGCTGCTGGAAGTGCGCGACGCGGTGTCGCGCTGCGACCGCGGCCGCCTGCGACGGCTTGCGCCGCGCCTGCTGCGCGCCGAGGACCGCGACGCGCTGCAGCGCATCCTGGCCAAGGCCTGAGCGCGACACCGCGGCGCCCGGCATGATCGCGCCCCGCGCCGCCTCCGTCATGCCGGGCACCGCGCCCGCACCGACCGCGCAGGATCGCGCCGCGCGCGGCGAACTGCTGCTGCTCGCCGCCGGCGTGCTCGCCTTCGGCGTTGCCGCATACGCCCTGGGCCAAAGCAACAACTGGGATCTGCGCAACTATCACTGGTACGACGGCTGGGCCTGGCTGCACGGACGCGGCCTGCGGGATCTCGCCGCGGCACAGTCGCAGACCTGGTTCAATCCGCTGCTGCCGGCGCTGCTGTACGCGCTGCTGTCGTCGCTGAAACCGGCGCTGGGCACCTTCGTGCTCGGTGCCGTCCAGGGACTGAATCTGCTGCCGCTGCAACGCATCGCTCGCCGCCTGCTGCCGGCGGACAGGCCCTGGCTGGCATTCGCCGTCGCCGTGGTCGGCGCGACGGGTGCGACGCAACGCGGCGAACTCGGTGCCACGTTCGGCGACACGCTCGTCAGCCTGCCGCTGCTCTGCGCACTGGCGCTGCTGCTGGCGCCGCAGCCGTCACGCCGGCGCATCGCCGCGGCCGGCGCGCTGCTCGGGCTCGCGGTCGGCCTCAAGCTCACGGCCGCGCCGATCGCGGCCGGCATCGGCCTGGCCGGACTGATCGCCTGCGCACGCGGCGCGGACGCGCGCCGCGCCTGCCTCGCCCTGTGCGGCGCGGCGCTGCTGGTCGTGCTGCTCGTCCAGGGGCCGTGGATGTGGCAACTCTGGCGCGATTTCCACAATCCGCTGTTTCCGCAATTTGGGCCGCTGTTCGGCGGCGATTTCGTCGCGCCGGACGGGCTGCGCGACACGCGCTGGATGCCGCGGACCGCGCTCGACTGGCTGTTCTATCCGCTGTGCTGGGCGAGTGCGCCGCGCCGCGTCAGCGAACTGTGGTTTCTCGATCTGCGCGTGCCGCTGGCTTATGTCGCGCTGCTCGCACTGCCGCTCTGGTGGCGCCGCGCGCGCGCGCAAGCCGCGCAGCCGCAGGCCCTGGCGCTGCTGCTCATGGCCTTCGCGGCGAGCTATCTGCTCTGGCTCGCGCTGTTCGGCTACTACCGCTATCTCGCCGTCGTCGAAATGCTCGCGCCGCTGGTGTTCTGCCTGGCGGCGCTGACCTTGCCGCGGCGCAGCGGCCTGATCGCCGCGGCCGGCCTGCTCGTCGTCGTCGGCCTCGCCACGCGCGAACCGCGCTGGGGCCGGCTGAAGACGTATGGCGAAAGTTACGTCAGCGCGACCCTGCCGGCATTGGCGCAACAGCCCGATGCGCTCGTCGTGTTCGGCGATCGCGAACCGCTGGGCTTTCTCGCGCCGACGTTCCCGGACGACGCGCGCTTCGTGCGCGTGCTCGGCAACATCATCGGCCCGCCGCTGCCGCGCTGGGCGCTGGATGACGCCGTACGGCAGCGCATCCTGGCGCATCAGGGGCCGCTGCTGCTGCTCGCCGTGCATACCGACGACGACGTGCTGCGCGAGGTGCTGCAGCAGCACGGCCTGGAACTGCAGCCGCAGACCTGCGCCCGCATCGACAGCAATCTGTTCACCGCACGCGAGGTGCGGCCGCTGCTGTGCGAACTGCGCCGGCAGGTCGCGGTGCACTGAACCGGCACCGCGCCGGGCACGCCGCGAAAAAATTCCAATGCAGCCTGTGCGACGAAACCGCGCTCGCGCGCGTTCTCCAACTCGGCATTCGTACAGAACGCCGTGCGAAAGCGCAGCCGCGGTGATGACGGCGGGTGCACGGCCGATGCTAGACTCGGCGTCTCCCCTGCCCGCTATCCCGTTGATTGTGAAAGAGACGTTATCCCGCTCACTGATCTGGCTGGATCGGCGCCTCACGCCGCTGGCGCGCCATCTGCCCGAACCGCTGAAAGCGCCGCTGCGCCGGCTCGTGCGCGCGGCGGCCGAGGCGCCCACCGCGGCGCCTGCACCGGCGTCCCTGCTGCACGCCGAGTCCTTGCCGGAACCGGCAGCCGCCGAAATCGAAACGGTGACGACGGGCAACCCCGCCGCCGACGAAGCTGGCGATGCGGCCGTCGACGACTACGCCGAGCGCGTGCGCCGCGAGCGGGAAATCTTCGCCGGCCAGGTCGACATCAATATTCTTCCGCCCATTTTCCACTACTGGTCGCACACCTACCTGCGCCCCAAGCTCGAGGAATTCGGCTGCGCCAATCCCGACGAGTTCTTCGCCAATGCGCTGCAGGCGGCGGTGCAGGACGCGCAGGCGCGCCCGGCGCGCTTCGTCAGCCTCGGCGCCGGCAACTGCGATACCGAGGTCCGCGTCGCACAGATCCTCGCCGCGCGCGGCGTGCACGACTTCGTGCTCGAATGCGTCGACATCAACCCGCTGATGCTGGAGCGCGGCGTCGCGCTCGCGCGCGACAGCGGCCTGAGCGAACAGATCGTCCCGCTGCTCGGGGATTTCAACGCCTGGCAGGCGCCGCGCCGCTATGACGCCGTCATGGCCAACCAGAGCCTGCATCACGTGCTCAGGCTCGAGCACCTGTTCGCGGCGATCGAGGACTGTCTGCAGCCGCAGGGCCGTTTCGTGATCTCCGACATGATCGGCCGCAACGGCCACCAGCGCTGGCCCGAGGCCCTGGCCATCGTGCGCGAATTCTGGGCCGAGCTACCGCGCCACTATCGCTACCACCGCCAGCTCGCTCACCAATGGGACGAGTTCGTCGACTTCGACTGCTCCGGCGAAGGCTTCGAGGGCATACGCGCACAGGACATCCTGCCGCTGCTGATCGAGCGCTTCGACTTCGAGCGCTTCTTCGCGTTCGCCAACGTCATCGACCCGTTCATCGACCGCGGCTTCGGCGGACATTTCGACGCCGACTCCGCGCGCGACCGCGATCTCGTCGACCGCATTCATGCGCGCGACGAAGCCGGCCTGCTCGCCGGCACGCTCAAACCCACGCATGCGATGGCCGTGCTGCGCCGGCGCCCGTATGCCGGCCCCACCCAGGTCTGGCGTCATCTGACGCCCCGGCATTGCCTGCGCGTGCCGGACTGACGCCGCCGTCGCCCGGCGGCGCGGTCGCAGTTCCGCCACCACGGGAGCGTTGCTGCGCACGGCGCCGATCGTCGCCTGCCTGCAAACCCGTCCCGCCCAAACCCGCGCCGCCACGCTGCGCGCCCACCTGACCGAATCATCCGCGCCCCTCACAGATGCTGTTCAATTCCCTGCATTTCGTCATCTTCTTCGTGATCGTGCTGGCGCTGAACCAGGGCCTGCGGCCGTGGCCGACGGCGCAGAAGCTCATGCTGCTGGCCGCGAGCTACTACTTCTACGGCCAGTGGAGCTGGATGTACCTCGGCATCATCGTCTACTCGACCCTGCTCGATTACTCGATAGGCCTGGGCATGGTGCGCGTGGCCAGGCCGCGCTACCTGCTGTTGCTGAGCCTGTTCACGAACCTCGGCCTGCTCGCATTCTTCAAGTACGCGAACTGGCTCATCGACAACTGGAACGTGGCCAGCACGGCAGTCGGCTTCAGCCTGCAGGTCACGCCCATGGACATCGTGCTGCCGGTCGGTATTTCGTTCTATACCTTCCAGAGCCTGTCCTACACGATCGACGTCTATCGCGGCGTCAGCAAGCCGCGGCGCAACCTGCTCGACTACGCCCTGTTCGTGTCGTTCTTCCCGCAGCTCGCGGCCGGCCCCATCGTGCGCGACTACGAGTTCTTCAAGGAGCTCGACGGCGACAAGCACGTCGGCGCAGCGCAAGTGCAGCGCGCGCTCGTGCTGATCGCGTTCGGCTTCGCCAAGAAGATCGTGTTCGCCGACAACCTGGCGCTGTACGCCGATGCCGTCTTCGCCAATCCGGCGCAGCACGGCTTCTGGGACAGCCTGCTCGCAGTCTATGCGTTCGCATTCCAGATCTACTGCGATTTCTCCGGCTATACCGACATCGCGATCGGGCTGGCGCTGCTGCTCGGCTTCCGCTATCCGCAGAACTTCAACTATCCGTATTTCGCCGACAGCGTGCAGGAATTCTGGCGCCGCTGGCACATGACCCTGTCGCGCTGGCTGCGCGACTACCTCTACATCTCGCTCGGCGGCAACCGCCACGGCAACCTGCACACCTACGTGAACCTCCTGCTGACCATGCTGCTCGGCGGCCTCTGGCACGGCGCGAGCTGGAATTTCGTGATCTGGGGCGGCCTGCACGGCGGCTATCTCGCGTTCGAGCGCGCGGTGCTGTTCCGCCTGCCGTTCTGGAACGCCGACACGGTGATCATGCGCGTGCTGCGCTGGCTGCTGACCTTCAATCTGGTCTGCTTCGCCTGGATCTTCTTCCGCGCCAAGACCTTCGGCGATGCCAGAACCCTGATCGGCAACATCGCCGGCGCGGCCGCGCCGGCTTTCGACGCGGATGCGCATCTGCCCATGCTGTTGCTGCTGCTGGCCATGCTGGCCGTGCATCTGCTCGGCGGCTGGAAGGGCTTCAAGGAATGGCTGGGCCGCGAACGCGGTCCGCTGTTCGCCGCCACGCTCGCGGCCATCGGCCTGCTGCTGATCTGGTTCACGCCGGCGGCGACGACGCCGTTCATTTACTTCCAGTTCTGAGGCGACGATGAAGCCGATAATCAAACTCATCGCGCCGCTGCTGCTGCTCGCCGCCTGCGAGGGCGCGTTCCGCCTCGGCATCTGGGAATCCATGGTCAAGCCGGAAAGCCATGCGGGCACCAGTGTGCGTGTGAAGCGCGCGCTGACCGATGCGTCCCTGCGCACGCTCGACTTCGTGACCATAGGCAGCTCGCGGCCGGTCTACGGCATCGACCACGAAGCACTGGCGAAGCTGGCCGAGGAGCACGGCGCCGTGCATGCCAACCTGAGCATGCCGGGCTCGCACTGGATGACCGTGGACGTGCTGACCGACTGGCTCGCGCAGCACCGGCCGGCGCTGCGCGGCGGCATCATCGCGACCGACCTGACCACGTTCATGTATCCGGGCAACGGCGCCTACGAACTGGCCATCGTCGCGCCGTTCCGCCGCTTCGCCGACACGGCGACAGTGACCGCACACGTGCCGTTCCAGCGCGACGACCTGGCGACCTGGAGCGGCTATTCGGCGCTGTATCAGTATCGCGAAGACATCCAGGACTACGTGCGCTCGCCGCTGGAACGGCGCAAGTCGCTGCGCTGGTGGCGAAAACATGCGAGCACGGCCGACGTACTGCAGCGCAACGCAAACGAGTCGCGCGAGATGTGCGAGTTCGGCATCGAGGCGGTCGCCGCCTGCGACCGCGTCGACGCGGCCGGCGGCGCGGCGGCCGACGGCTTGCGCCACCAATGCCGCGAACTGCGCGCCGCACTCGAGGGCCGGCCCGACTACGCCGCGCTGATGCGACAGAACCCGCTGCCGCCGCATCTGCAACAGGTTCGCGACAACATCCGCACGCGCCTGCGTGCGCTGAACTGGCAGCGGCCGCCGGTCGTCGTGCTGATGCCGCTGACCGGCGCCTGGAAAGAAGCCAGCCCGATCGGGCTGCACGAGTGGACGCTGAGCGTGCTGCAGCCGCTGGTCGACGAGGGCCGCATTCGCGTGATCGACGCGACCGATGCGCTGGCGGCCACGCCGGACGCGGGTTGCCACGACTACTTCGACTTCTATCACCAGAACGACAATGGCCGCGCAGCGCTCATGCAGACACTTCTGCCGCAGCTGCGCAGCGCGCTCTACGACACGCCGTCGACCGGCGCCGTTGGGGGATAAGCGGCGCCCGACCGTCCTCAGGGCAGCCCGCCAATGCGGCGGCGCGATCCGTGAGTAGATGGCCATGACGGCGACGCTGCAGACATTGGAAGACCGGCTGCGTCCGTACGGCGCCAGCGATTTCGACTATCTGCGGCACCACTACGCCCGCTATCGGATGACCAAGCGGGAATTCGAGAGCGATTGGCCGCGCGTCGCGTCCGACAGCCATGTGCTCGACATCGGCGCGCATTGGCTGCACCAGTGCGCGTTGTATGCATTGGACGGATATCGCGTAACCGCGCTCGATCTGCCGGCGACCCTGGAATGCGCATCGACGGCCGCATTCGCGCGCGACCACGGCATCGAACTGATCGTCTGCCGCGACCTGGAACGGCCGGCGTCGGCGCTGGCGGCGCTGGCCGACGATTCGGTCGATGTCGTGCTGTTCACGGAAATTCTCGAGCACATCACGTTCAATCCGGTGGCGCTGTGGCGCGAGATTCATCGCGTGCTCAAACCCGGCGGACGCATCGTCGTGACGACGCCGAACTACTACGCGCTGCGCGGCCGCAGCTGGGCGCCGCAGCGGTTGCTGCAGCGGTTCGGCGCCGGCCCTTCGACCTGGGAAATCCTGTACAAGCCGACCTACGCGAATCATTGGAAAGAGTATTCACTGCGCGAAGTCATCCACTATTTCTGCCTGCTTTCGGGCGACTTCATCACGCGAAAGGCGCTGCACCAGCCGGAATATGCCGACGGCTATCTGCAGCGCCGCGCCGGACGGCTGCTGCGCTGGCTGGAACGGCGCATTCCGCTGCTGCGCCCCGACCTCTACGTCGAGATCGAACTGTCGCACAAGCAGGCCGGCATCAACATCGAGCCGGCCTGGTAGAAGCCGGTGCCGGATGCGGGCTGACCCCGCGCAAGACCCAAGGGAAGCGATGGAAAATTTTCACCGGCTGTTGCTCGTACCCGTCCTGATCGCGTGGCAGCGGCATGACTCCGCGCCGCGCCATTGTCTGCGCGTGCCCTGACTGATGGCGGTACTGAATGCGGACATGACGCCGGCGCCCGCATCGGCGCGCGGCATCGCGGTGCTCGCGGCGGCGTTCGTACTGTGCGCCGTCGTTGCCTGGCAGCTGATCGTGCCGGGTCCGTTCGACTGGGCCCTGGTCCAGCCGCAGACCTGGCAGGGCGGCTTCGAAGCCGTCGCGCTGCTGGCGCTGCTGGCCTCCTCGCAATGGGTGCGCAACCGCGCATGGCGCTGGCTCGCCGTTCCGGCCGGCGTGCTGTTCTTCGCGCGCCGGCACGCGGTCGACGCGCCGATCCTGCTGTGCGTCTTCCATCTGGAACTGACCGTCGCGCTGGGCGCCGCCGCGCAGCGTCTGCTGCGCGCGCCGCCGCCGCAGAGCAGCGAAGACTATCTGCGCTGCTTCGTGCTCGGAATCGGTCTCTGGAGCGTGGCCGCCTGGACTGCCGCAGCCTCCGGCTACGGCACGCCGGTCGCGCTGCGGCTCGTCACGTTGCTGCTGTTGCCGCTCGCACTGTGGGCGCGATGCCGACCGCTGAGCGTGCATCTGCTCGCGAGCGCCGGCCGCTGTACGCAGACGCAGCGCGTGCTGATTGCCGTGATCGCCGGCTGGCTGCTGATCCTGTTCGCGCGGACCAACTACGCCTACAGTTTCGACGGCCTCTGGTACGGCCTGCGGCCCGAATACATGCTCGTGGCCGACGGCACGCCGTTCGCGCCGCTGGGCCTGGTCTCGCCGGTTCACTACTTTCCGAAGCTCTATGAAATCTATCTGCTGCCGCTGAGCGGATTCGGCAGCGCGAGCGCGATGAGCGGCGTCACCGTTCTCGTGCTCGGCCTGCTCGCGCTCGCAGCGGTGCGCCTCGCGGCGCGCCTGGGCCTCACGGATACCAACGCGCAACTCGCGCTGGCGCTGCTCGTCCTGACCCTGCCGGCCATCGCGAATCCGGCACTGGAACCCAAGCCGGACATTCCCTGCGCGCTGTTCGTCATGCTCGCCGCCGTATTCGCCGGCGACGCCGTGACACAGCGCAATGCCGTCGCGCTGGTCTGGTCCACCGCCTGCATGCTGCTGGCCGTGTCGTGCAAGCTCGTCGCCGTGCCCTATCTCGGCATGATGGGGCTGGGCCTGGCCGGTGCGTTCCTGTGGCGCCGCCGCTTCGCCGCGACTGCCATGTCGGCAGCGCCGCTGCAGCGGCGCATCGCGCTGGCCGCACTGCTGCTGACCGCGGCGAGCGCCGGTTTCGTCGTCGCGCGCACCTGGCTGCTCAGCGGCCTGCCGACCATAGGTCCGGATCCGCTGTACCGGATCTGGACCTCGCTGGGCCTGCAACTGCACGAGCCCGCCGGCACCCTGACCTGGACGTTCCCGCAGGAATGGGGCGACGTGCCTGCGCTGATCGTCGACTGGCTGCTGCGACCGCAGCGTCTGGAGCACATCGCGATCAGCTGGGTCGGCAATGTCTGGCTCTGGCTGCCGGCAGCAGCCCTGCTGCTGCGCGCGCGCCGGATCGCGCCGCCGGGCGGCGCGAACGTGCATCGCTGGCTGCTGGCCTGGCTGGCCGCGGCCGGTCTGGTCCTCGCGCTGGGCTGGCGCTACCACGTGCGCGGCAGCGACGGAAACTACTTCATCGCCGCGCTGGTGCCGGCCCTGACCCTGGCGGTGGCCTTCGCCTGGCGCCAGCCGCTCGCCGATCGCGCGAAGCGGATCCTGCTCGGCGGCACCTTGCTGTTCTGCGCGTTCCAGGCCGCCTATGCCTTCGTCAGCGCCGCCTGGACACCGGGCACCCGGCCGTTCGATCTCGTGCTCGATCGCAGTCCGCGCGAACAGCGCGAGCGCGCCAACAGCGCCATCGAACGCGCCGGACTGCGCGAGGTCGCCGACTACCTGCGCGGCCGGCCCGGCGTGGCCCGTGTCATCGGCTGCGTGCCGGCCGAAGCCGGCTTCCGCCTGCCGGCGCGCTTCGAGGACATTCCGACGATCGCGCTGTCGCGTCCCGAGTACGTCGCCGATCTCGGCAGCGCCGTGGCCTTCATGCGGCGTTTTTCCATTCGCTACCTTTTGCTGCCCAAGCCCGCGGCGGCGGCGAAGCCCGACAGCGAATGGGTCGACGGCTGCCGGCCGGTCGATGCGCCGCCCGCAGGAACGCGCACCGTCGCCGAAAACGCGAAGTACCTGCTGGTCGAGCCCGTTGCACAGGACTGAGGCAAGCTGCGTCGCGCGCCGGTCGCCGAGCAGGCCGGAAACGCCGCCGCCGGGCGCCATGAACGCCGTGGCGGCGGCGCCATCGGCGCCGCATCTGCGAAATCGGTCACGTTGACGAGCCGCTGTATCATCCGGCCGCCGCGGCATCGCCCACACTGGACCTCAGCACCGCGCGCCGCAGCACGGACTACTCCGGATCACGACGATGCAAGATTTTCACTGGTTCTTTTTTGCCCTGCTCGCCATCGCGCTCTGGCGTGGCTGGCATGCGCCGCCGGATGACGGCAGCGACGCCCCCTTGCCGGCGCCGCGCTGGCGCAGCCTGGCGCAGGCCATGGCCCAGCGCGGGGACAACCTGCTGCTGTTGCGCCTGCTCGCCGCGTCGGCGGTGATCTACGGCCACAGCTACGCGCTCTGCGGCATTCCCGGCGCATCGGATCACATCGCACGCCAGGGCTGGGGCTATGGGCTGTATTCCGGTTCGATCGCAGTGCAGGTGTTCTTCGCCGTCAGCGGCTTCCTCGTGACCGGCGCCTGGCTGCGCCGGCCGGATCTCGGCTTCTTCCTGCGCTCGCGCGCGCTGCGCATCGTGCCGGCGTATCTGGCCTGCCTCACGATCAGCGCGCTGGTGCTCGGCGCGCTCGTGACCGAGCTGCCGCGCGCACAGTATTTCGCCGACCCGCAGACCTGGCGCTACATCTGGCAGAACCTGACGTTCTCCACCGACATGGTCTGGCAACTGCCCGGCGTGTTCGCGACGAATCCGTACCCGAACACGGTCAATGGCTCGCTGTGGACGCTGGTCGTGGAAGCGCGCGTCTATGTCTGGCTTGCGCTGCTCGGCCTGCTCGGCCTGCTGCAGCGGCGCGAGCGCTTCTTCTACGCCGCGGCGCTGCTCGTTGCAGCGGTCCATACCGAGTACCCGCTGCCGATGATGCCGGTCGGCGACTTCCTGCCGCTGGCGGGCTTCTTCCTCGCCGGCAGCGCGTTCTACCGCTGGCGCGAGATCCTGCCGTTCCATGGCGCGCTGGTTCCGGCGCTGGCCGCGCTGGCCGTGCTCGCCCACGGCAGCGGCGCGTTCATGCCGCTGTACGGAATCGCGCTGTGCTACGCCGTGTTCTGGTTCGCCTACGGACCGCGCCGCCTGCTCGGCTTCAACCGCCTGGGCGACTATTCCTATGGCGTATACCTGTGGGGCTTTCCGATCCAGCAGCTCGTGGCCCGTTCGCTGGACCAGCCGACGCCGACCCGGATCACGCTGATCGCCCTGCCCTGCGCACTGGCCGCCGGCGCCCTGTCCTGGCATCTGCTGGAAAAGCCGCTGCTGCGCTTCAAGCAGCCGCGCCGCAACACTGCCGCGCCGGTGCCGGCACACGCAAGCGCCTCGGCCATCGCCGCCGGGTAGGCGGCGGGCGCGCAGTCCGCGACAATTCGCCGGTCGCAACGACCGGCGCACCGTTCCGTCCCAGCCGCATGGTTCCCCGTAGCGCAGAACGCGCGATGGCGAATGACTGCGGCGGCGGCACGCACCGGCCTGACGCGGCACGACGGCGGCGACGCAACAGGGACGGGAACCATGGCCGAGACAACGCGACAGGACAAGACCGCCAAGCAGCTGCGTCTGCTCGAACAGGCGCTGGACAGCGGGCGGCTCGGGCCGGTCAAGCGGCTGGTCAACACCCTGTCGCCGGCCGAGATCGGCAACCTGCTCGAATCGCTGCCGTCGGCCAAGCGCCAGGTCGTCTGGGGGCTGGTCGATGCCGAGGACGACGGCGAGGTGCTGGTCCACGTCGGCGAGGACGTGCGCGAAGACCTGCTGCGCGCGATGGACACCGACGAAATCGTCGCCGCAGCCGAATCGCTGGACATCGACGACCTCGCCGACCTGTTCGAGGACCTGCCCGACACGGTCATCGACGAAGTGCTCAAGTCGATGGACCGCGAGAACCGCGAACGCCTGGAGCAGATGCTGACCTATGCCGAGGACACGGCCGGGCGCCTGATGAATCCGGACGTCGTCACCGTGCGCGCCGACGTCAGCGTCGACGTGGTGCTGCGCTATCTGCGCCTGCGCGGCGAGCTGCCCGAGGGCACGCACCATCTCTACGTCGTGAGCCGGCGCCGCCAGTACCAGGGCCGCATCTCGCTGGCTCAGCTGCTCACGGCCGAACCGGCCGATGCGGTCAACCGCATCATGGACACCGACCAGCCGGCCATCGACGCGGACACGCCGGTATCCGAAGTGGCCGAGCGCTTCGCCAACCACGACTGGCTCAGCGCGCCGGTGGTCGACGAGAACAACCTGCTGCTCGGCCACATCACGATCGACGACGTGGTCGACATCATCCGCGACCAGGCCGAGCACCAGGCCCTCGGCGCGGCCGGTCTGGACGAAGAGGAAGACCTGTTCGCGCCGGTGCCGCGCACGACCAGGCGCCGCGCGATCTGGCTCGGCATCAATCTGCTGACCGCGTTCCTCGCTTCGTGGGTCATCGGCAATTTCGAGAACGTGCTCAGGCAGGTCGTCGCCTGCGCCGTGCTGATGCCGATCGTCGCAAGCATGGGCGGCGTGGCCGGCACGCAGGTGCAGACCCTGATGATCCGCGCGATGGCGCTGGGCCAGGTCAGCGCGTCCAATGCGATGTTCCTGCTGCGCAAGGAAGTGCTCGTCGCGCTCGCCAACGGTGTGCTCTGGGCGCTCACGGTCGGCAGCATTGCACTGCTGATCTATCACGACCTCTGGCTGGCCACGGCGTTCGGCGCGGCCATGGTGCTGAACCTGCTCGCCGCGGCGCTGACCGGCGTGTTCCTGCCGCTGGGCCTGCGCCGCATCGGCATCGACCCGGCATTGGCCGGCGGCGTGCTGCTGACCACGGTCACCGACTGCTGCGGCTTTGCGTCGTTCCTCGGTCTGTCGACGGTGTTGCTGCTGCGCTAGCAGCGAGCGCCTGTGCGCTGGGCTCGCGTCGACGCCATGACGCCTCGACGTTGCGGTTCGCCCGGCGGGCTCGCCACGTCCGACGGTGCTTCCCGGCGAGGAACACGTCGTCGGTCAGCGCCGGCACGCAGCCGGTATCGAGCTGGCCCTGCGCATCCAGGCGCGCGATGCGCGTGCGCGCGACGTCGTTGACCGCGCCGAACCAGCGCCGACCGGGACCTTGCCGTCGGCACGCCAACCGCGACCGCGACCGGCGCCGCCGCAACGAGATCGACGCGGCGACGCAACCCGCAACATCACGCGGCCGAGGGAAGCACGACGCCCCGCAAAAGCACCGTGTCGCGCGATTCAGCGCGCACGCTGCTCGGCCAGGGTCAGCGCGACCTTGTCGCGCAGATACAGCGGCAGCGCCTGTTCCGGCGGCAGCAGATGGCCGGCGCGGAATTCGGCCGCGGCGAGCGCGGCGACCGCGCGCGCCTGCGGATAGCGCTCGCCGTCGCTCCAGCGCGGCGCCGGCAGCCGTGCCGACAATGTGTCGCGGTAGGTCTGCCAGCCGCTGCCGATCACGTTCCAGCCGTCCACATCCGGCGGCAGCTGCAGCGCATCGGGCGCGCAGACGCGCTCCTCGTCCAGTGCCTGCAGGATGTCGCCGGGCTTGCGCCGGTAGCAGGCCGCATAGACCTCGCCCATGCGCGCGTCGATGACGGCGAGCACGGCCGCGCCGTTGTCCGGCGCATCCAGCGCGAGCGCGGCGAGCGAGGAGATCGGAATCACCGGCAGATCCAGGCCCAGCGCCATGCCCTGGGCGATGGACACGGCCAGCCGCACGCCGGTGAATGCGCCGGGGCCGCGGCCGACGGCGATCGCGTCGAGCTGGCGCCGGCCCAGGCCGGCCTCGGCCAGCAGCGCCTCGGCCATGGGCAGCACGAGTTCCGCATGGCGGCGCGGCGCGAGCTCGCTGCGCGCCAGGATCGTGCCGGCGTGATGCAGGGCCACCGAACAGGCTTCGGTGGAGGTTTCGATGGCAAGCAGGTTCATGGGAATCCGTCGGTGACAGTCAGGGGGCGCTCGCTCGGGACGCATCGGCCGGTGCGGCGGCCGCAAGGCGCTCGCCGTACCAGTCGACGCGGCGCGTCAGGTACATCAGCAAGGCGACGACGGCCAGCAGCGCGAAAGCCCCTATCAGCAGCGAGTACTGCTCGCTGACCACGAGACCATACAGCAGGCCGTAGACCAGCGCGAGGCTGCCGCCGAGCAGCAGACCGGCACGCCGCGTCGCGAGCACCGCCGCCGCGTAGCCGCCGATCAGCAGCGCCACGACCGCCGAGGCCAGCGCATAGGCCAGGCCGAAACCGACCTGTTCCGACAGCGCGAGCAGCAGCAGGTAGAACGTGCACAGCGCGACGCCGATCAGCAGGTATTGCACCGGATGCACGCGCAGCTGCCGCAGCACCTCGAACAGGAAGAACGCGACGAAGGTCAGCGCGATGAACAGCACGCCGTACTTGCTCGCGCGCTCGTTGCGCTGATAGACGCTGGCCGGCTGGTACAGGGTGACGCCGAACGCCGCCGGCGCGACCCGCTGGCTGCTCGCATCCTCCTCGTCCCAGCTCTGGCCGAAGCCGCGATTGAGTTCCAGCACCTGCCAGTTCGCGCGGAACTCGTTCGGCTTGATCGCGTGCCGCACCGGCAGGAAGGCGCCTGTGAAACTCGGATCGCCCCAATCGGCCGAAAGCGCGAGATTGGTCGTGCGCCCCAGCGGCAGGAACTGCAGGCGCTCGGTGCCAGCCAGGTCGAACGCCAGATCGACCTCGACGGGCTGCTGCAGCAACGCAGCATCCAGCGTCAGCGCCAGGGTCGGGAAGCCGTTCGTCTGCGCACCAGGTTGCAGGCGCTGCGGAGCACCGTTCACCGTGACCGTGCGCACCTCGCGCAGGCCGCGCGGATCGGTCAGCGGCAGGCGCAGTTCGAGCCGTCCGCCATCGGCCAGCAGCCGGCGCAGTTCGGCCTGTTCCTCGACGTCGAAGGCCGCGCGCAGCGCGATGCCCGCGGTATAGACCGGCGTCGAGTAGATGCCGTAGGCGCGCGTGTCCGTGCGCAGGCCGGCCTCCACGTCCATCTGCGCCGGCAGCAGGATGCGCGTGTGCTGGCGCTCGGCCCAGCCCTGCTCGGTCTTCCAGCGCTGCACATAGGTCAGCGCGAGCAGCGGGCCGCCGAGGGTCTGCGCCTCGCCCCAGCGCGAGGCGATCTGCGCGACAGCCGCATCGCGCAGGTTCGCGCGCTCGGCGACCAGCCCCTGCACGAGCAGCAGCGGGATCAGCATCAGCAGGGCCAGCGCGGCGATGCCGAGCACTTTGGCGGTATGGGACGGGGCTCTGGAAAACATGTCGGTCTGATCCGGCAGCAGGGTGCGCTCATTAGCGCCGCCGGCACGGACGGCCCGGCGGCCCGGGCGGGGCCGGAACCGGGCAATTGCGGGCGCTTTGCGGGCAGGCCGGGCTGGCATCGTTCGTGCTTGAACGTGTCCGGCGTCACAGACCCGACACCACTCCTTCTTTGCCGCGGACCGGACCATGGCTTTGTCGACCCAGGAAATCCTGCTCGCGCTGCGCGCCCCGAACGCTCATTGGCTGGCGGCGCTGGTCAGCGCTCTCGACGAGGCCCTGAAGGATCCGGATTTCGGCCAGGAACAGCGTGCAGTGCTGCAGCAGCTGCTGGCCGCCGGCATCGTGCCCGGCAGCGTGGCGCGCGCCGCGGAGCTGCGTTTCGCCCGCTTCGAGGACAGCTTCGCGAGCCTCGGCCCCGGCGACGAGGCCGCCGACGGCGACCTGCTGGCCGGCCCGGCGCCGACGCCGTCGCGTCCAAAATTGACCCTCGTGGGCAGCAGCAAGCACTTCGCCGCCTGATCCCGCGACCGGCGCAGGGGCGCCGCTCTCGCTGCCCGACACGAGAAAAACCCCGGGTGAGCCCGGGGTTCTTCATGCCCGGACTTCCGCTGCGCCCTCCGCCGCACGATCGCGCGGCAGCGACGGCGTCTGCGCCCGCACTGACGGCGCGCACCGGGATTGCCGGTAGTCGGGGCGGACAGGGGGCCAGACCGCCGCCCACGAAAAAGGGGCCTCCCTTGCGGAAGGCCCCCGGTTTCAGTCAGACCAACGCTCGATCAGTGAGCGTTGCGACGGGCCATGTCGATCAGGCCCGAACTCATCGCGTTGCCGGCACGCGCCGGAACGGAGCTGCACTCCAGGGTGGCGTCGTCCACGTGCATGCTACCCATGTTCAGCGTGGTGCCCGTCTTGTTGAACTTCCACTCGATCGTGTGCGCGGCGCCGTTGAGATAGCTTGCCGGCACCGGCACGGAACGCTGCACGTAAGCCGTTTCCGACGTGGCCACGCCCGGATAGGTCGCGATCACGTTGCCGTCGATGCTCACGGTCAGCGCGGCGTCGGAAGTCGTCGCCGTGCGGCGCAGGTAGAAGTTGATCCAGCGCGACGCACCCGCCGGCAGGGTCACCGACTGCGAGGCCGTACCGGTTTCCTCACCATTGCCCCAGCCGCCGAACCAGGCCCAGTAGCTGCCCGTGTTCTGACCGGCACCGCCGCAGGCGGCGTCGCAGATCGAGGTGTCGCCATTGGTCGAGGTCGAGGTCCAGAACGGATTGTCGTAGGTGTCCGGATCAGTCGCTTCGAAGCTCGGATCCTGCAGCAGCTGCGTCGGCGCACAGACCGGCGCATTGCCGAAGTTGTCGGCGAAGATGCCGTCCCGCGTGCCGGCGACCGACAGGGTCAGGCGCTCGGTCGGCAGGGTGTTGTCGCTCGGCGTCAGCACGACGTGGCCGAACGCCAGCGGCGCGGCGGAGGCGCCGTAGCCCATGTTCACGGCGATGTTCAGCGTCTGCGTGCCGCCGCCGACCACGGTGAAGCTGGCCGGAGTGATCGTCACGGTCGGCGCACCGCTGCTGAACTGCGGCACGTAGGTCGCCGTCCAGGTCGTACCGCTGGCCACCTTGCTGGTCAGGGTGCGCGAGAACGAGCAGCTGCCGTTGCAGGCGACGTTGCGCATGGACGGGATGTTCAGGTCACGCGCCTGGATCGAACCGCCGCTCGGATTCGCCGCGAGGAAGTTCGCGTACGTCTCGTTCATGGTCAGCGCGGCCTTGATCGCCTTGGTCAGGTCGACGCGGCCGTTGCCGACGTCATCCGGATCCCACGGCGAGCTCGCGTCGTCGTCGTTGCCGGTGATCTTGGCGGTCAGCTGCAGCGCGGACTTGACTTCCATCGGCGTCCAGGACGGCTTGGCCGCGCGCACGAGCACGGCGGAACCGGCCAGGTGCGGCGAGGACATCGAGGTGCCGCTGATGTAACGGTACTGGTCCGGATCGGAGACCGCCGCGTAGATCTGCACGCCCGGGCCGGTGATGTCGGGCTTGGTCACCTGCAGATAGCCGGTCGGCACCGGGCCGCGCAAGCTGAAGTCGGCGAGCACGTCGCCCTTCTTCTGCGACGGATCGAAGCTGAAGGTCGCGGTGGTCGGATTCGCGGCGATGAAGTCGCGGATCGCGTCGCCCGGCACCTGCTTGACGCTGTAGGCCGGCACCGTCGTCGGCGCGCCGGTGGTGTCCATGGACAGCGGGCCGGCCTGGTTGTTGCCGACCAGCACGAAGGTCGCGCCGGCATTGACGGCGTTGGTCACCTTCTCGGAGAAGTTGCAGGTGCCGCGGCGCACGTAGGCGACCGAACCGGTGAAATAGCCGGCCGGGAAGCCGCCCGTGGCCGTGCAGCCTTCGATGTTGGTCGGATAGCTCTTGATCGGCTGGCCGGTGAAGCCCGTGCCGACCGGCGTGGTGCTGCCCTGCTTGGCGGCGACGCCGACGCCGGCGGCCGGCGGCGTGCCCGGTCCGGCGAGGCTGACCAGCGCGAGGATATTCTCGTCGTGCGTGGACGCAGCGACGGTCATGACCCAGGGACCGAGGTGATTGACCTGGCCGATCGGGTTGGTGACCGTCGTGCTGGTGTTGCCGGCCGAGGCCGACACCACGATGTCGGCGTTGACCATGTCGAGGAAGCTGCGGTCGAAGTCGCCCGTCGTCCACGGCGTGCGGCCGCCGGAGATCGAATAGTTCACGACGTCGACGCCGTCGGCGATCGCGTTCTGTATCGCCGCGTTGATGTCGGCGCCCGGACAGGTCGTGCCCGGGCAGGCCTTGTACTGGCGGATCGAGGCGCAGGGCGCCACGCCGGACATGCTCGTGAACGGCGCCGGGATGACCGGTGCGGGCACGGTGGCCGCCGTCAGCGTGTTGCCGGCCGCCGTGCTCGAGGTGTGCACGCCGTGGCCGTCGTCGGCGCCGTTGGCTTCCGGATTGGTGCCGTTGCAGGCACCGGTGACGCTGTCGGTGCTGCTGCAGTCGACGAAGCTGATCAGCTTGGGCGTACCGGCGCTGAAGCCGCAGGTCGCGTCGTTGGCGAAGGACGGATGGTCGGAATTAGTGCCGCCGTCGATGACGCCGAGCACGACGCCGAAGCCGCGCGTGCCGGTGCCGCCCGGAACGGCCGTGCCGTTCCAGACCGAGTCGGCGCCGATGAAGGTCGGGCCGCGATAGGTATCCAGATGTTCCGAGCCGGCGGCGCGGACGCTCTGCACGCCGGGCAGGTTGCGCACGGCATCGGCTTCGCTGGCGCTCAGTTCCGCCGCGACGCCGTTCATCGTGATCGCATAGTGATGGGTTGCCTTGACCTCGCGGCCGAGCACCGAGGAAATCGACTGCACGCGCTGCGCGCGGACGTCAGCCAGATGCTTGGTGTAAGCCGCGGCCGCCGGACTCCTGGTGTCCAGCTTGCGCTGTCCCTTCAGCGCCGGGGCCGTCGCTTCCAGGGAAGCGGCGCCGCCGGTGTAGTACAGCAGACCCGGTTCGTTGAACGTGATGATGTAGCTCTCGACCGCCGCGGTCGACGCCGTCGTCGACTGCGCCGTGGCCAACGGCGAGCTCACCATTCCTCCAGCCAGCACGACGCCGATCACCGACGCCAGTGCAGTTATGCGAATCGACTTACCCATGGAACCTCCCGACTACAGACACACACACGAAAAAAACGGCCGCCACTTGATCACCCGACAAGCGCAGCCGGCGCACGGAAGAACGCGGGATCGCAACGAAACTCGACGGGCGACGCGGGTACGAGCTCCCGGGTGCGGTCGTTGAGGCTTGCCACAACATTCGTCCAGACAACTCTTATAGCAGGGCCCCGAGCCCAGCCACAATCTGCAATGCCGCAATGCGGGAATTATTTCTGCAGATCACGGTCGCGCCGTGGACGCACCCGCCCACAGGCGCGTAAACAACCCGTGAAACATAGGTCTATGGACGGCTAAATATCCGCCGCAATGAGGAGCGCACGGCGCCGCCGGCGCAGACTCAGGCGTCGAAAAAAGTCTGGACGTCGGCAAGTTCGCGCGTGACCGGCATCGGCGGCAGGCTGCGCAGGAACAGCTTGCCGTAGGGCCTCGTGCTCAGGCGAGGATCGCACAGCACAAGCACGCCGCGGTCGTTGACGTCGCGGATCAATCGTCCGGCGCCCTGCTTGAGCGCGATGACGGCCGACGGGATCTGCCACTGCACGAAAGGATTGCCGCCGGCTTCGCGCATGGCCGCCAGTCGCGCTTCGAGCACCGGATCGTCGGGCGCGGCGAACGGCAGCTTGTCGATGATGACGCAGGACAAGGCTTCGCCGGCCACGTCAACGCCTTCCCAGAAACTCGCCGCGCCCAGCAGCACGCCGTTGCCCGAGGCGCGGAATGCCGTCAGCAGCTGGTGCCGCGGCGCGGTGCCCTGCACGAACAGCGGATACGGCTGCGTGGCCAGCCGTTCGGCCGCGCGGCGCAGCGCACGATGCGACGTGAACAGCACGAACGCGCGGCCGCGCGAGGCATGCAGCACCGGCAGCACCGCATCGACGACGCGATCGGTGTAGTCCGGCGCGCTCGGGTCCGGCAGGTTGCGCGGCAGATAGGTCAGCGCCTGGTTCGCATAGTCGAACGGACTCGGCAGGCTCAGGGTGACCGGATCGTCCAGACCGAGCTGACGCGCGAAATGGCCGAATTCACCGGCCACCGACAAGGTCGCCGAGGTCAGTATCCAGGCCGCGCGGCTCTGCAGGCGCAGATTGCGCAGCGGCGGCGCGAGATCCAGCGGCGTCGCATGCAGCGCGAACCCGTGGCTGCTGAGCTCATACCAGTGCACCCAGTCGTGACTGGCGCCGTCGAGCACCTGATCGAGCTTTTCGATCAGGCCCTGGGCGCGCTCGTGCAGCGCGGTCAGGCCGCGCGAACGTTCGGCCTGCGAGGCGAGTGCCGCTTCGAGCGCATGCAATGCGCCCTGCAGCTCGCGCAGTTCGGCCATTGCGAAACGATCTTCCTCGACCGCGGTGAACGCGCCGCGCGCCGGCAATTTGTCCAGCGCCAGCCGCGTGCGGCGCAATGCCGACGTCGTCGCCGCGATCGGATCGCGCAATACCGCGAACGCGCCGGTCACCGAGGCGCATTCGGCCTCGGCGTCGCTGCCGAGTTCCTGCAGCTGGCGCGCCGAAAAACTGACCGAGAAGAACTGCCCGGCCAGTTCGGGAATCTGATGCGCCTCGTCGAGGATGAACGCGTTGGCGCCCGGCAGGATTTCGCCGAAGCCCTCCTGCTTGATCGCCAGATCGGCGAACAGCAGATGGTGGTTCACGACGACGAGATCGGCTTCCTGCGCCGCACGGCGCGCCTTGACCACGAAGCAGTCGTTGAACATCGGGCAGTCGGCGCCGAGGCAGTTCTCGGCGGTGGAGGTCACGCGCGGCCACAGCGGCGAATCCTCGGGCACTTCGCCGATCTCGTTGCGATCGCCGCTGCTGCTGCGGCCGGCCCAGGCACGCAAGGTCTGCAGCTGCGCGACCTGCTCGCGCGACGCCAGCCGGCCGTCGCGATGGGTCTGGTCCAGCCGGTACAGGCACAGATAGTTCGCGCGCCCCTTCAGCAGCGCGGCCTTGATGCGCGCGCCGGTGACCTGGCGCACGCGCGGCAGGTCGCGATGGAACAGCTGGTCCTGCAGGGTCTTGGTGCCGGTGGAGACGATGACGCGCTTGCCCGAGGTCACCGCCGGCACGAGATAGGCGAAGGTCTTGCCGGTGCCGGTGCCGGCTTCGGCGATCAGGATGTGCCGCTCGTCCATGGCTTCGGCCACGGCCGCGGCCATGGCCTGCTGCGCGGCGCGCGGCGCGAAGCCGGACACCTCGCGCGCGAACGGCCCCTCGGCGCCGAGCAGGTCGCTGACGTCGTGCCGCACGCCGTTACAGCCGCTGGCGCGGCGGAATCTTGCAGGCGGCGAGTTGCGCCTTGGCGCTCTCGGCGCTGGCCTCGTCCCTGGCGGCGCGGCGCGTCTCGATCACGGTCTGCCAGTTGCGCGCACAGAGGCTGCCCAGACGCGGACCGAGCTCGAACGAGCGGCGCGCCAGCGCTTCGGCCTCGGCGTAGTGATGCAGGCCGATCAGCAGTTCCGCCTTGTGCTGCAGGATCTCCGGCGCATCCGGCGCAAGCTTGAGTGCGCGGTCGACCGCGCCGATGGCGCCGTTGTAGTTGTGCGCGGCCTCGAAATCGGCCGCCTGCTTCAGAAAGCCGTCGACGGCCGGATCGCGCAGCGGCTGCACTTCCACCGACGAGGCCGTGGATTCGCCGGCCTGGCGTATGGCCTGCACCATGTCGTGATCGGGACGCACGCTCTTGGCATGCGTTTCACCGCCGACCGTGGCGCCACCGCCGCCGCAACCGGCCAGTACGGCCATGGCCGCTGCCGCGGCGATTCCTCGCATCTGCATGCTGCTTTTCATCGTTGCCTGCCTTTCGTCGATTCGTGATTGCCGTTGCCGCCCGCGCCGCGCTACTGCGGCGCTTCGCCGCCGAACCATTCGCGCAACCGTTCCATCGCGCAGCCCTGCTCCTGCTCCGGCGCATAGCCCGCGACGAACGGCAGCTGGCGCGCACCGGGACAGTCGGACCCGGTGCGCTGGCCGGTTTCCGGATTGACCCAGGCCAGTTCTATGCCCTGACTCAGGTTCAGGTCCAGCGGCCGCGTCGGCACCGCGCCGAACAGCGCCATCCAGACCTTGAGCGCGCCGGTCGCGCCGACCAGGCCGGTGGGCTTGTTGTCATCGCGGCCGACCCAGACCACGGCCAGGTGATCGGCGCTGAAGCCCGCATACCAGCTGTCGCGCGAATCGTCGCTGGTGCCGGTCTTGCCGGCCGAATTCAGTCCGGCCAGCGGCCCGGCGCCGACCGCGCGCGCGGTGCCGCGCAGATTGACCTGCTGCATCGCATAGGTGACCAGGCGCGCGGCCTCGACATAGTCGCCGGCACCGGGCTTGCTGCCGTAGCGGCGCAGCGGTTTGCCGTCGCGATCGAGCACGCCGCGCACGGCGATGACCGGCAAGGCGTGGCCGTCGGCGGCGAAATACTGGTAGAGCTGGGCGACTTCCAGCGGCGACAGATCCAGCGCGCCGAGCAGCAGCGACGGATTCGGGTTGATCTCGCGGCCGAAGCCGAACGAGGCGATCAGCGCGCGCACGCGATCGACGCCGACCAGCATGCCCAGGCGCACCGTCGACAGGTTCCAGGAATTGACCAGTACGTCGACGAGGGCGACGCGGCCGTGGGCGGTCTTGTCCGCGTTCTGCGGCATCCAGGTCTTGCCGTTGGGCTGCGGCAGACTGACCGGCGCGTCCTCGACGATGCTGGCCAGCGAATAGCGCTGCGGCTGGGCCAGTGCGGTCAGGAACACGAACGGCTTGACCAGCGAGCCGATCGGCCGGCGCGCGTCCAGGGCGCGGTTGAACCCGGGCTGGTCCGGCGCGCGGTCGCCGATCAGCGCCTGCACCTCGCCGTCGTGCGCGCCGGTCACGACCAGCGCGGCCTGGGTCTCCTCCTGCTTCTTGCCAAGCGCGGCAAGGCTGTCGCGCAGCGCCTTCTCGGCGGCGATCTGCGTGGCCGGAACCAACGTGGTCAGCACCGACAGGCCGGCGCCGCGCAGCGCGGCGTCGTCGTAGTCGCGCTTGAGCTGCGCGCGCACGAGGTCGAGGAAGGCCGGGAAGCGGTTGCGCGGCAGGCCTGGCGTCTCGGAAATGCCGAGCGGTCCGGCCTTGCCGCGCGCGAGCTCGTCGGCGTCGATCAGGCCGGTGTCGAAGAACTGCTGCAGCACCAGATTGCGCCGCGCCAGCGCGCGCTCGGGCGCGCGCCGCGGATCGTAATAGCTCGGTCCCTGCACGAGACCGACCAGCAGCGCGACATCCGGCGCACGCAGGGTGCCCAGCTCGCGGCCGAAATAGAACTCGCTGGCTGCCGCGAAACCATGCACGGCCTGGCCGCCCTGCTGGCCGAGGAAGATCTCGTTGACGTAGGCCTCGAGGATGCGGTGCTTGTCGTAACGCGCCTCGATCAGCAGCGCGATCAGCGCCTCGTTGCCCTTGCGCAGGAAGTTCTGGCCGCGATCGAGGAACAGGTTCTTGACCAGCTGCTGGGTCAGGGTCGAGCCGCCCTGCACGACGTGGCCGGCGACGAGGTTGGCCCAGCCCGCGCGCAGGATCGCGATGACGTCCACGCCGTGGTGATGCTTGAAATTGCGATCCTCGACCGCTTGCAGGCCCGACACCAGCAGCGGCGGCATCTGCCCGAGCTTGGCCACGCGGCGCTCTTCCTGCTCGGCGCCGTACAGGGTCGCGATGCGCGCCGGATCCAGCCGCACGCGCTCCAGCGCCTTGCCGCTGTCGATGTCCTTGATCGTGACCACGCGCGAGCGCGCCAGCACGACCTCGACGCGGCGCGCCTTCTCCAGACCGTCCAGCGAGGCGAACGCACGGCGCGAGATCACGAAGCGGTCGCCGTCGTGCATGAAACTGCCCGGCGCGCGCGCGCCGGTGATCTCGTCGTAGCGCGCGGCTTCCAGCTCGCTCCTCAGGGTGGCCGCGTCCAGCGGCATGCCTGGAGCAAGCTCCAGCGGCCGCGCGTAGATGCGCGTGGGCGTCTCCCAGGACAGGTCGTCGAAGCGTTCGCGCACCTGGGCGTCCAGGTACAGCGTGTACGGCACGATGAAGGCGACGACGAAACCGAGGCCTAACCAGAACGGCGCGCGCAGCCAACGCCAGAGCAGACGCGCCAGCTCGGCGCAGCGGGCTAAGAATGACAATGCGGGACCCAGACCTATGCAGGCGAGCTGCCGCGCCGGTGGCGCAGCGGCCCTGGAATCGGCGGCGCGCTCCCGGCGCGACGCAAGCCGGCGCAGTGTACCCGATGCGGCTGAACCGCTGACGGCGGGCGCCACGGTTTCGCCGCGCGCGCCTATCCGCGATAATCCGGCACTTTTTCGCGTGCGCGGTTTCGTTCGCGCAACAAGGACTTAATCGCCCGTGCCTTCGATTGCCTCCGCTACGCCCCGCGCCGCCGTCCTGGTCCATGGCCCGGCCGCCACGACTGCCTGGTGGCAGGCGCTGCAGGCACAGCTGCCGGATGATCTGGCGCTGGGCGCCGTGTCGGCAGCGCCGCTGCCCGCCACGGCGACGCCGCTGGCGGTGGCCGAGACCTCGACGGCCGGACTGCTCGCCGCCGCCGCCGCGCAGTGGCCGGGCCGGAGCGTGTTCCTGCTGCGCAGCGACGCACAGCTGCCGCCGTACTGGGCCGAGCGCCTGCTCGCGGCACTGTCCGAACCCGGTGTCGTCGCGGCCAGCCCGCTCGACGACACCGGCGCGATCTGGCATCCCTGCCCCGGCGCCACGGCGACGGCAGCACATATCGACGCGCTGTGCCATGCCTACGGCCGCGGCCTGCTGCTCGACAGCGGCGGGGTATCGCCGCTGTTGAGTGTCTGGATCGCGCCGGCAGAACTGGACCTGGATCAGCTGTGCCGCTTCGGTGCCGCCGCCCTCGGCCGCTGCGTGCGCCTGGATCGCCTGTATGTGGCCGCGGCGCGACCGGCGCGGCTGGCCGCCGAGGAGCTGGCACTGTCCCGCCTCGGCGAACTGCGCGGCCAGCTCGCCGCGGCACTGGCCGATGCGGACCGGCCACCGGCCTGGTTCGGCCGCGACGGCCGTCCGGTCGTGCTGCACGTGCTGCACGGCTGGGGCGGCGGCGCCGAGCGCTTCGTGCGCGATCTCGCCGCCAGCGACACGGCGCACGCGCACCTGGTGCTGCGCGCGTTCGGCGATTTCACGCGGCGCCAGTATGGCGAGGTGCTCGAACTGCACGACGGCAGCCTGCGCGGCCCGGCGCTGCGCCGCCTGCCGCTGACCGCGCCGATCGCCGACACGGCCCTGCGCCATCACGACTGGCAGCGCTTCTTCGACGAGATCCTGGCGCAGTACGCGGTCGACGCGGTGATGGTCTCCTCGCTGATCGGCCACAGCCTCGATGCGTTGCGCAGCGGCCGGCCCACCGTGGTCGTCGCCCACGACTGCTACCCGCTGTGGCCACTGTTGCATCGCGACTTCGGCGATCCGGCGCTGGCCTTCGACGCGACCCAGCGCGCCGCCGACCTGGCCGCCGCCGATCGCGAATTCGAGTTCGCCCACCGCGATCCGGCCTACTGGCAGCAGCTGCGCGACGCCTGCGTCGCGGCGCTGCAGGCCGCGCCGGCGCGACTGGTCGCACCCAGCCGCACGGCACTGGCCAACCTGCTGCGGCTGGCGCCCGAGCTGGCCGCGCTGCCGACGCGCGTGATCGCCCACGGCATTGTGCCGCTCGCGGCCGTCGAACCGCAGGAACGCCGCGACGGCGCGCGCCTGCGCCTGGTCGTGCCCGGTCGCGTGCGCCGCGGCAAGGGCGCGGAGCTGCTGCAGTCGCTGTTGCCGCTGCTGCCGCCGCAGGTCGAGCTCGTGCTGCTGGGCGCCGGCGCCGAAGGCCACGACTTCTTCGGCCACGCCGGCGTGCACGTGGTGCTGAACTATGCGCGCGAGGAACTGCCGCAGCTGGTCGCGGCCTTGCAGCCCGACGCGGCGCTGCTGCTGCCGACCGTCGCGGAAACCTTCAGCTATACCCTGTCCGAATGCTGGAGCCTCGGCCTGCCGGTCATCGCCACGCGCGTCGGCGCGCTGGCCGAGCGCATCAGCGACGACGTGAATGGCTTTCTGGTCGACCCGGACGCCGCTGCCGTAGCCGCGCGCATCGCTGCACTCGCCGCGCAGCGCGAGCCGCTGGCGCGGGTCGGCGCGAACGTGCGCGCCCAGGCGACGCGCAGCCTCGCCGCAATGAGCGCCGACTATGCCGCCGAGCTGCCGTCGGCGCCGGCCGCCGTGGCCGCGAAGCCTCAGGCCGCGGCCACGGCGCAGCTCGAACTGACCAGCCTGCGCGGCGAGCGCGATGCCCTGCAGGCACAGCTGCGCCGCCAGACCGCACAGCTGCGCCAGCAGCAGCGCGAGCTCGACGCGCGTGCCGAATGGGCTTCGGAGCTGGACGGCGAACTGCGCCGTTCGCAGCGCGACGTCGGCATTGCACTGGCCGAGATCCGGCGCGTGCAGGAAGACGTCGAACAGCGCACCGAATGGCTCAAGCGCACGCAGGACGACTACAGCGAGCTCGAACGCGACTTCGACGAACGCACGCGCTGGGCGCTGTCGCTGAAGGCCGAGCTGGACCGTGCCTACGCCAGTCTGTCCTGGCGCCTGACCAGGCCGCTGCGCTTCGGCATGCGCAAGCTGCGCGGCCTGCGCGCGCGCCTGGCGTTCAGCGCGACGCGCACGCTCGGGCTATGGCAGCGTCTGCGCGGCAGCCTGCGCCGGCGCGGCCTTGCCGGCACCGTGCAGCGCGCACTGCGCGATCTGCGCCGCAGCCGGCCGCCGCTGGTCGCCGTCGCCGGTGCGCCGGCCGACGCACTGGCCTACGCCGACATCGTGCTGCCCGCAGCCACGCAGCCGCAGGTGTCCATCGTGATCCCTGTCTACAACAAGATCGCCTATACGCTGGCCTGCCTGCAGTCGCTCGCGCAGCATGCCGGCGCGGCCACGTTCGAGGTCATCGTCGTCGACGACTGCTCCAGCGACGACACCCCGGGACGTCTGGCCGACGTCGAGGGCCTGCGCGTGATCCGCAATGCGCAGAACCTCGGCTTCGTCGGCTCCTGCAACGCCGGCGCCGCCGCTGCGCGCGGCGAGTTCGTGCTGTTTCTCAACAACGACACCGTGGTCACGCCGGGCTGGCTCGAAGCGCTGCTGCGCTGCTTCGCCGAAGAGCCCGATGCAGGCCTCGTCGGCGCCAAGCTCGTCTATCCGGACGGCCGCCTGCAGGAAGCCGGCGGCATCGTGTTCCGCGACGGCTCCGGCTGGAACTACGGCCGGTTCGACGATCCGGCCGACCCGCGCTACAACTTCCGCCGCGAGGCCGACTACTGTTCGGGCGCGGCGATCCTGCTGCGCCGCAGCCTGTTCGAATCGCTGGGCGGCTTCGACACACGCTACGCGCCGGCCTACTACGAGGACACCGATCTCGCCTTCGCCGTGCGCGCGGCCGGCCTCAAGGTCTATTACGAACCGCAGTCCACGGTGATCCATTTCGAGGGCATCACGGCCGGTACCGACACCGGCAGCGGCACCAAGCGCTATCAGGTCGTCAACCGCGAGAAATTCCTCGCCAAATGGCTAGGCGCGCTGGCCCTGCAGCCCGCACCGATCGACGACGCCGCGCAGGCCCCCCGCGCGGCCACGTTCCGCCGCGAAAAACGCCTGCTGATCATCGACGCCTGCACGCCGACGCCCGACCAGGACTCGGGCTCGCTGCGCATGGTCAATCTCATGCGCCTGCTGCGCGCGCTGGGCTGGCAGGTCACCTTCTTCGCCGACAACCGTCTCTACGTGGACGGCTATACGCCCGCCCTGCAGGCGCTCGGCGTCGAAGTGCTGTACGCGCCGCAGATGAACGATCCGATCCGCCTGTTCCGTCAGCGCGGCGGCGAGTTCGACGCGATCCTGCTGTCTCGCCACTACATCGCGATCAACTATCTGGGGCTGTCGCGCCTGTATGCGCCGCAGGCCCGGCTGATCTTCGACACCGTGGACCTGCATTACCTGCGCGAACAGCGTGCCGCCGAACTCGAAGGCAGCGAGGAACTGCGCCGCAAGGCCGAACGCACGCGCGCCCAGGAACTCAAGCTGATCCGCGCATGCGATGCGACCCTGGTCGTCAGCCCGGTCGAGCAGACCCTGCTCGCGCGCGAGCTGCCGCAGGCGCGCGTGGAAATCCTGTCCAACGTGCACGAGGTCTACGGCTGTCGCCGCGGCTACGCGGACCGCGCGGATCTGGTCTTCGTCGGCAGCTTCCAGCACCCGCCGAACGAGGACGCGATGCTCTGGTTCGCGCGCGAGATCCTGCCGCTGCTGCGCGAAAGCCTGCCCGGCGTGCGTCTGAATGTGATCGGCCAGCCGGTGCCCGAATCGCTGCGCGAATTCGCGGCCGACGATTTCGTGCTGCACGGTTTCGTCGCCGACCTCGAACCGCATATGGACGGTTGCCGCGTCTCGGTCGCGCCGCTGCGCTACGGCGCCGGCGTGAAGGGCAAGGTCAACATGGCCATGAGCTACGGCCTGCCGGTCGTGGCCACGCCGGCCGCCGTCGAAGGCATGCATATCGAGGCCGGCGGCGACGTGCTCGTCGCGGCCGACGCGGAGGCGTTCGCCGCCGCCGTCACGCGCCTCTACGGCGACGCGCAGCTCTGGGCCACGCTGTCGGCCAACGGTCTGGCCAACGTCGAGCGGCATTTCTCGTTCGACGCGGCCAAGGCGGCGCTGGCGCGCATTCTCGACTGAGCGGCAGCCTCTGCCGGCCGCCGCTGCGGCGCGCTTGGCGCGGTCTTCGTTCTGCCGTAGGGTGGCGCCACTTCCCGGGAGCGCATTGCTATGATCCATGCCAGCATTCTCGATACCGTCGGCCGCACGCCCGTCGTACGCATCAATCGTCTGGCACCCGCCGGCGTGGAGATGTACGTCAAGCTCGAAGCGTTCAATCCCATGTCCTCGGTCAAGGACCGGCTGGCTCTGGCCATCGTGCTCGACGCCGAAGCCAAGGGCCTGCTGAAACCGGGCCAGATGATCGTCGAGGCGACGTCGGGCAATACCGGCATCGCCCTGGCCATGGTCTGCGCGGCCAAGGGTTACCAGTTCGTCTCGTTCATGGTCGAGACCTTCTCGATCGAGCGGCGCAAGATCATGCGTGCGCTGGGCGCCAAGGTGATCCTGACGCCGGCGGCCGAACGCGGCAGCGGCATGGTGAAACGCGCCGAGGAATTCGCCGCGAAGCACGGCGCATTTCTCGCGCGCCAGTTCGAGAACGAGGCCAACCCGGCCTATCACCGCAACACCACCGGACCGGAAATCCTGCAGGACTTCGCCGGCCGCCGTCTCGACACCTTCGTGACCGGCTGGGGCACCGGCGGCACCCTGACCGGCGCCGGCGAAATGATCCGCCTGGCCCGGCCCGAAGTGGAAATCGTCGTGACCGAACCCGCAGCCGCCTCGCTGCTGGCCGGTGCCGAATGGAAGCCGCACAAGATCCAGGGCTGGACGCCGGACTTCGTGCCGGCCGTGCTCAGGCGCGAGGTCGCCCATCGCATCGTGCCGGTCGACGACGTGCTCGCGCGCGACACGGCGCGCCGTCTGGCCGCCGAGGAAGGCATCTTCTGCGGCATCTCCGCCGGCGGCACCTTCGCCGCGGCGCTGGAGATCGCGCGTACGGCCAGACCTGGACAGGTGATTCTCGCGATGCTGCCGGACACCGGCGAGCGCTATCTGTCGACCTTCCTGTTCGAAGGCGTCAACGAAGGCTCCGACGACGACTGGCTGGCCAGCCTGCCGGGCTGAAGCCGCGGAACGGAACGAGGCCACAAACGCAAACGGCTCCGCAAGGCGGAGCCGTTTCGTATCCGGTCGACGTCAGCGCAACGCAGCGGCGGCTCATTCGTCCTTGCGACGGTCGACGGCGTTGCCGCGACCGTTGACCGTGATGGCCGGCTTGGGCCGGTCGGACGGGATCCAGTGAACCTGATTGTTGTTGCCGTCGACGGAGACCCGCTCCGGCTGCACCATCAGCACGGCGCTGTTGTCGGAGCCGACGATGCTGACCGAACGGCAGGGACCGTTGGCTTCGATGCGGTTGCCGCTGCCGACGAAACTCACATCTTCGAGTTCGGCGCAGAAATGCACGACATCCGCACCTTCCTGGGAAACGGTCATCTTCTGGCCCGCCTCCTCCGCAACGGAAGAGTTCTTGGCGGCCGGCACGGCAAACGGCAGTGCACCGAGGGCGAGCAGCAGACTGGTGCGCAGTAGCAAGGACATGGCAAACCCCAGGGTCGAAATCCGCGGGCAGTATAGTGCCGGGCCGCCGCCGCCCGGCCGACCGGCGCGCTCCGTCGGGGCCGAGCGGCAGGATTCCGCCGTTCAGCGGCAGGCGCTGCCGGCGGCGCAACGGGCGCCCGACACAGGCGGTCCGCCCTCACGCCGGCCTTTCGCTTGCCGCAGGTCGCATTCGCGGCAGGCAGACTCTGCCGCATGGATCAGACCGGTGTGCTTCCCGGTGCCGCCGCGGGAAACGCGGGTCCGGCTTGTGAAAGCGACGGGGTGCGGTAACCTCGACGATTGCTGCGCCGCCCAGCCCCTGACCGCACGCGAACGAGACCCGTGACTCCGAAGGCGCCCATCCCACCGCTGGATCCGGCCTGCTGGCTCGCCGCGATCGTGGCCTCCTCGCAGGACGCGATCGTCAGCAAGACCGTCGACGGCATCATCACCTCGTGGAACGCGAGCGCCGAGCGTCTGTACGGCTATACGGCCGACGAGGCCATAGGTCGCTCCATCCTGCTGATCATTCCCGAGCACCTGCGCGAAGAAGAGCAGGAAATCCTGCGCCGCATCGCTGCGGGCCGTCGCGTCGAACACTTCGAGACCGAGCGCCGCGCCAAGGACGGCCGTCTGGTCCCGGTCTCGCTGACCGTGTCGCCGGTGTTCGACGCCGACAACCGCATCGTCGGGGCCTCGAAGATCGCGCGCGACATCAGCGAACGCCGCGCCACCGAGGAACGGCTGCGCACCGCCGACCGGCGCAAGGATGAATTCCTGGCCATGCTCGGCCACGAGTTGCGCAATCCGCTGGCGCCGGTGCTCAGCGCCGTGGAGATCCTGCGCCGCAAGACCGCGGCGCAGGCGGATCTGCAGGAACTCTGCGCGGTGCTTGGCCGCCAGGTCGGCCAGATGGCTCGGCTGCTCGACGATCTGCTCGATGTCAGCCGCATTTCCTCGGGCAAGGTCGTCCTGCGCCTGGAGCCGCTGGATCTGCGCGATGCGATCGCGCGCGCGGTCGAAGCCCTGCAGCCGGCGATGGACCAGCGCGGCCATCGGCTGAGCATCGTGCTGCCGCCGGCAGCGCTGCCCGTGCGCGGCGATCCGACGCGACTGGTGCAACTGCTGTCGAATCTTCTCAACAATGCGGCGAAATACACTCCGGACGGCGGCCGCATCACGGTAACGGCCGAATGCGCCGGCGAGGAGATCCGCGTACAGGTTGCCGATACCGGACTGGGCATGTCCGCGCAGTTGCTCGAAGGCATCTTCGATCTGTTCGTGCAGGGCGAAAGCACGATGGACCGTGCCGAAGGCGGCCTGGGCCTGGGCCTCACGCTCGCGCGCGGCATCGTCGAACGCCACGGCGGACGCATCACCGCCTGCAGCGACGGCGTGGGGCTCGGCAGCCGCTTCGTCGTGACCTTGCCGCGCTTCCACGAACCCGAGCCGGCATCGACGGCGGCCGACATCGCCGGCAGCCCGGAGCCTGCGGTGCGGCGCGTGCTCATCGTCGACGACAACGCGGACTCGGCCCGGCTCATGGCCGAGCTCATACGTACGCTCGGCCACGAGGTCGAGGCGCTGACCGAGCCCGAAGACGCCGTCGCGACGATCCTGCAGCAGCAGCCGGATGTGGTGTTCCTCGACATCGGCCTGCCCGGCGTCAGCGGCTACGACATCGCCGCCGCCGTACGCGAACGCGGCTTTCGCCGCCAGCTCGTCGCGGTGACCGGTTACGGCCAGCCCGCCGACCGCGCGCGTTCGCGCGAGGCCGGCTTCGACCTGCACTGGGTCAAACCGGTGGAACCGCGGCGACTGGAAGCACTGCTGGCGGCGCGGGGCTGAGCCGCGGCGGGCTCGCACCGTCGGGCTGCCGCACGCGGCAATACCGGAACCACGGACATGCGGAAACGACCAGGGCCCGGTTTCCCGGGCCCTGGTCGAATTCATCACGAATTGGTGGGCGGTACAAGTTTCGAACTTGTGACCCCTGCCGTGTGAAAGCAGTGCTCTACCGCTGAGCTAACCGCCCGAGGGCGCCGGACTCTAACGGAGCCGGACACGCCTGGTCAAACCTTGCAACTGGTGCCGACGAGAGGAGTCGAACCTCCGACCTACTGATTACGAATCAGTTGCTCTACCAACTGAGCTACGTCGGCGAAACCGAGCGCGCGATTATAGCGACGGGTTCGGGGCTCGACAAGCCTGGTCGGCAGAGCCGCCGTTACCAGCACGCACCGTTGGAGTTCTGTGGCATCGCCGTGGCGATTGGCGTCTTCACGCCGGCGTTGTTGATCGACAGCGCGCCGCATTTGTCACCGGCCTGCGGACCGGCGGGGACCGGCGTCGCGGTCAGCACGTAGCTCTGGGTATCGCCGGTCGCGCCGTTGGCGGAGTCGATCGTGTAGTAGCCGCGCTCGGAGGTCAGCGTAGCCAGCCCGAGGCTCGTGGCCGCCGTCAGCGGGCTGGTCGCGTAGCGGTTGAAGTTCGTGTAATAGCGCTCCTGCGCCGAGGCGACGCGCATCAGCAACTCCTTGGCGTCGGCGCGCCGCGCGCGCTGCGCATTGCGCTGATAGGCCGGCACGGCGAACGTCGCGAGTATCGCGATGACGACGACGACGATCATGAGCTCCAGCAATGTGAAGCCGCGGAACTTGCTGCGTTTGTACATCGTGCTTCCCCAGTAAATAAGACGCGCGCCCGGAGGGCGCGCGTCGGTTTCATACGATCAGAGGATTTCCAGCAGCTCGCGCCAGGAGCCTCGCGCCGCCGGCGGTGCCTTGTACTTGAATCCGGGCTCATCGCCGCTGCCGCCACCGGTACCGCCGCCGGATCCGCCGCCTCCGCTGCCGCCGCCCGGCAGCACGAAACTGCCATTGAGCAGGCGCGGCGTCGGGTCGCGGCATTCGTCGCCGCCCTGGCAAGGCGGCGGCAAGGCGATACGGCCGGTTCCGTCGGTCTTCTTCGGCGGCAGCCCGGTATCGCCTTCGATCAGCAGCGAAGCGCCGCGGAAACTCGGGTTGCAGGGATCGCTGCCGCGCGGAATCAGCGTGTTGACCACGGCAAGGTTCAGGTCGTAGATCGGCTTGGCCGTGAACACCACGCGCTCGCCGGGTTCGTCCGGAACCGTCAGGGGAATGTTCCAGCCGCGATTGCTGGCCGCCACGACCGAACCGGTGATCGCGCGTCCCGAGGACGACTGGGTCAGCGACCGCGTCACCGTCTGCGACGGCAGTATCGGGTAGTTGGTGGACGCCGTGCCGTAGTCGCGGATGCCGTAGACCGCCTGTGGTCCGACGTTCGACGCAATGCCCGTCGCCGTACGGTCCTCCTTGCCGAGGTACTTACCGGTGCCGAACACCCAGATGGGCTCGCCGAGGCGGCCGGCATCGCGGAACGCCACCGGCATCGCGGTGATCGGCTGGCGCGGCAGCGACGCGTCGGTGGTCTGGGTCGGGGTGGTCGTATAGGTCTTGAACATCAGGTCGACCTTCCACGACGCGGGAGTCGAACTGGAGAGGTCGAAGCGGAACAGGTTGCCGACAAGATCGCCGGCCACGGCGATGTCGTCGATCTGGTCGCTGTTGCGGTCGTAGGCGGCCGGCGTGGACAGACCGAAGCTCAGCGGCACGCCCTGGGCAGCCGTCGCGGTCTGGATCTCGGCGATCTTGGTGCCGGTTTCCAGATCGAGCACGAACAGCGAGGTCTTGTCCTTGTTGACGTCGGTGCTGGCCGGGTCGGCGACGCCGCGCGGATCGGGATTGGCGGTCGGGAAATAGCCGCTGGACACGAGTACGGCCCATTTGCCGGTGTTCAGGCGCACGATGTTGGCCGAATCGTAGGTGTAGCCGAGCGCGGCTCCGCCGGTCGACGTGTTGCTGAACTCCCAGAGCACGTTGCCGGCACCGAACCCGGTCGGATCGGTGATGTCCAGCGCGAACACGCCGCGGGCGCCCAGGCGCATCGAACCGACCAGCACGGTGCGCCAGCGGCCGTTGATGAACACGTCCTGCACGCGCAGGGCCGAGTCCACGCCGGAGATCAGCTGGCCGTGCGTGCCGTTGGTGTATTCGGTCGCCTTGCCGTTCGTGATCAGCATGCTCGGCATGTAGGCGAAGCGTTCCTGGCCGTTGACCGCGTTGATCGCATGCACCATGCCGTCGTTGGAACCCACGTAGACGGTGGGTGCGCGCGCGCGGATCGACGAGGCGAATTCGACATAGGTATTTCCGGCCGCCGCCGCGACACGCTCGGGACTGCCGGCCGGGAAGTTGTCCTGGTACAGGCCGAGCGGACCGGAGACGTAAACCGGCTGCGAGTTGATGATGGCGCCCATCAGCGAGGCGCGACGGCGCATGAACGGTGCCGTGGTCTCGCGCGTGCGGTCGCCACGCAGATAGTTCACGCGGTCCGAACCCAGTCCGTCGTTGTCGACGGCGATCGTCAGCGGATCGTTGTTGAGTGCCGCCTGCTGCACGCTGTTCAGACTGCTCCACTGCAGCGGAATGCCGCGCCGCGGGTTGGAGACCGAATCCCAGGTGAAGATGCTGCGGCTGGCCGGCGTACGTGCCGTCAGCAGGACCGCGGCGTCCCATTGCGCCGAGCCATAGGCCTGGCCCGTGTTCACGTTGATCGGAAACCGGGTCAGGGTGCCGGACCAGTCGGAGGTGTCGAAGCTGGCCTTGAACGCCTCGGTGCTGGCCGTGATGATCGGCAGGGTCACCGTCGTCGCGGTGGCGGTGGCACGCCGCGCCGTGATGCTGCTGACGATGTCGACCAGTGCCGAAGCCAGTTCGGCCGGGCTGTTGGACACGAAGAACTTGCCGCGGCTGTTGATCGCCGCGTGCCACATGTCGTCGATCTTGCGGCCGTCGTCGGTGCCGGCATTGGGCACCGGCCACTGGATCGAGGCCGGCGTGGCCGTCGAACCACGCAGCTTGGCGTAGGTCGCGTCGTCGTTCTGCAAGGTGCCCGATGCGCCGAAGCCGATCATGAACTGGACCAGATGCGGCCAGGTCGCCGGATCGTTGGCCGGATTCCAGTAGATCTCGTTGTTGGTCAGCGGATCGGCGCCATTGGGCAGCGCCGTACCGAACAGGTTAGTCGTCTTGTCGGGCAGGTAAGGCGGCACGCGCAGGGCCTGATCGCCGGCAAACGTACCGCCCGAGCGCAGCGCCGTGGACCAGTAGTAGAAGGCCATGTCGGCCATCGTCGGCACACTGTTGCCCTGCTCGTTCCAGATGATCTTGTTGAAGTTGTCCGACGCGCTGTACGTCTTGCCGTCGGGCAGGGTCTTGGACGCGGTGTCCACACCCGGCGTCGTGATGCCGCTGTCGCCGTTCCAGAGGCCGTCGGTCATCTGGATGTGGAAGTTCTGGCGGCAGACGAGTTCCTTGTTGAGTTCGGCGTCCCAGTACGGATTCGTGTAGGTGCCACTGGAACGCTGGAAGAAGCCGCCGACGCGCTGCATCGCGCTGCGGTTCGGCGTGCCGCCGCTGGCCGGAATGTTGAAGAGCCAGTTGTAGAAGCGCTGGCGGATGCCGCCGCTGGACGGCTGCAGTTCGAACGGACGAATTTCGGTCGACCCGCTGATCAGGTTCGAGTTGATGTTCTGCCAGGCCACGCGCACTTCCGGGCCGAACGAGCGATAGGCCTGGGACACGGCCGAAATCGCCGCATACTGGCGCGTGCGGTAATAGGTATACCAGTTCACGAAGCGCTGGCGCGCCTGCGCGAGGGTCACGCCGGCCGGCAGCACCGCGGTCGTGCCGGTCAGGCTGATCCACTCCCAGTTCGAGGTCGTGTAAAGGGCTGTCGTGTTCGTGATCGCGCCGCTGGCATTGACGAGCAGGGCCGGCGCCGAATCCTTGTAGCGGAAATAGCCGGCACCGGTCTTGCCGCAGAACGTCGCGGTCGTGGCGTTGATCGAGCCGAGGCCGGTATTCGGACTCTGCGTGCGGTAGTGCGCGATGCCGTTGTTCAGCGCGGTCGGCCAGACCTGCGCCGGCATCGACGGGCTGTTGGTCAGGTCGCCCTCGATCGGCGGGTCGTAGGCGTTGTTCGGATTGAAATACACGCCGTTCATCGACCGTCCGCGCACGCTGGTGTCGTCGGTCACGTTGCTGTCGATGATGCCGGCGCAGCGCCAGGGGTTCGACGTGCTGGTGATGCTGCCCCAGCTGCCGTTGTCGTACGGCCGCTGGTCGGGCATGTAATCGCTGGCCATCGAACCCGAGTCGTCGAAGGTCAGCACGAGGTTCGGCGCCACGGCCGCGGTCAATTCGGGCGGCGTGGCCAGCAGATCGGTGGTCCAGGCGCGCGCATCCTGCGGCTGCACGGCGCAAACGCACAGCGCGAATCCGGTTGCGAGCCAGCGCAAGGAGATCAGTCGATTATGCAGATTCATAGCTAATCCTTACGGTGTCGCCGAAGCGACGGTGAACAGGCAACGTCAGGGGTTGAACGAACCGCCGGTGCTGTAGGCCGAATAGACGATTTCGGTGACGCGGACCGCCGCCTGGCCGTTGCCGCCCTGGCTGCGCGCCGTGATGCGGTACAGGCGGCGCAGCGGATTCTTGTTGCCCCCGCCCTCCGGCTCGATGGCGCCGCCCATGCGGCCCTTGCCGTCGCGGCCGGCGTTGTCGAGACCGAGTTCCTCGATCATCAGCAGCGGCTGCGCGGCGATCGAGGCCGTCTCCAGGGTGCCGGTAAGGCCGGTCAGCTGGGGCGTATAGGCCATGCTGCCGGTGGTCGGCCAGCCGCGCTGGGTGCGGAAGTTGTCCACCACGGCGCGGCGCGTCTTGTGTTCGGCGACACCGGCCTGGTCCCAGACGCAGGGCTGCGGCACGCCGCTGCCGAGGCAGCTCGGCAATGCCATCCCGCCGGTGGAGAGATTGGCCGACAGCGGCGAAGTCCAGACGATCGCTTCACCCCAGCGCGCCGCGCTCTCGGCGCCGAGCATCGCCAGCTGGCGATTGCGCACGCCGCCGGTCATGCGCTCCTGCAGTACCGAGTTGCTCGATGCGGCCAGCCCGAGCAGGGTCAGCAGAATGAGGAATACCAGGGCGACGAACAGCACGGCGCCGCGCTGCCGCGTCATGCCGGCGTAGTTCGGGAAACGGTTGAACAGGCTCATGGGCATTACCTTTCAGTTGCTGCCGTTGCGTACCGACACCAGGGACACGAACTCGCGCCGGATCATGCGGCCGGGAGCGAGTCCCGACACCGGCATCGTCGCGGCGGGCGCGACCGGGCCGCTGCCGCCGTCGATGCTGTACCAGTAGGCCATGTCCTGCGGCGACATCACGGTGACGTCGTCGATGGTGTTGAACAGCGCGTGCACCTCGATCGAGCGCAGCGCGCGCCAGAGACAGCCCGGCTCGCGCCAGACGTCGATGTCGACGCCGCCGGACTCGAACGAGCGGCTGGGTTTGGAGCACGTCGCCAGATTGCTGTTCGAATCGACCTGCGCCGCAGTCAGGTAGGTCATGCCGCCGTTGCCGATGCTCGAGGCGCCGTACAGGAAATCGAGCCGTTCGACACCCTGCGTGAGCTCCTGCGTGACGCCGTCCTCGCGGCGCATCAGGGTCGGAATCAGGCGGCCCGGAGCGGAGGGATTCGGATCGGCGGTGAGTTGCAGCCAGTAGCTGACCGTGGCGAAATCGCGGGTGAAATTGAACAGGCGCTCGTCGCAGTTGCCTTCGCCCGAACCTGGGACGAACACGGTCGCGTCGAGCAGGGTACCGGGCCGCGGCGTCAGCACGTTGCCCGAAACATTGGCCTGGAACAGCAGCGGCGCGGAACGGCCGCAGTCCGACAGCAGTACGAGGTCGCCGCTCGTGAAATTGAAGGTCCCGCCGCCGCTGGCCGTATCCACGGCGAAGGTCGCCGCATAACCCGAGGCGGCAACCGGCGCGAGGGTGTAGGCCCAGCCTGGGCCGCGGACGTACTTGACCGTCAGCACGTCGGAACCGGGGACGCGGTTGCCCAGGGCGGTGCCAGCCGGCGGAAAGCCGTTCGAGCCGGTCGGCAGCGCCGGGGCGCAGGTGCCGCCACTGCATTCGTAGCCGCGAATGAAGAACGCCGCGCTCAACGGATAGACCGCCGGGGCCGGCCATTCGGCGAGCCGGCCGGTCTGCGTGCCCATATCCTGCAGCACCAGCGCGTTCGTGTTGACGAGGATCGTATTGCGCGGCAGCAGGGCGCCCTGCGCGCCGTCGGTCCAGCCGCCGGGGCTGGCCGCGGTCGACTGGCGGAACAGTGCGCCGGCCATGCGCAGGTCGGCCTCCATGCGCGACACGGCGTAGCGGCCGTTTTCCTGGATGCGGCTCATCGCCGCCTGCGCGCGGCTGGTCTTGTTCGTGGCCGTGAACAACGCGACGATGCCGGCGGTGACGAGCAGGCCCAGCAGCAGGGCCAGCATCAGTTCGAGCAAGGTCAGGCCGCGCTGGCCGGCGGGCCCCCGGCGCGATGCCGCGAGGTCGAAGCGGAAGCGGGCAGTCATCATGGCTGGAATACCCAGGCGAAGGTCTGGAGGTTGGTGCCGGTGCCGCCGTTGAGCGAAGCCTCGTTCCAGGTGATCACGATGTTGCACAGGCCGTTGTACGGCGCGCGCGCGATGATTTCACCCGCCGACGGCGTGACCGCGCCGGCATTCAGCTGGCAGGTGATGCGCGCGGTCGGCGCCGGCAGCAGCTGCCGCAGCGAATTGCTCCAGGCCACGCTGTCACGGGTCACGATGTCGGCGATCGAACACGGACTGCTCGGCGCGCAGGCCGGCAACGCGCCCGAGACCGGGTAGCTGAGGTTGTAGGCGTTGGTCCACAGCGCCGGCATGTTCACGCGCATGCGGTCGGCCATGCCCTGGGCCAGGAAGCCGGCCTGGCTGCGCAGATAGGCGCTGTGGTTCGTGCGCACCGACAGCATCAGCAGACCGGCCATACCGAGCACGCCGACGCTGAAGACGACCAGTGCAATCATCACTTCGAGCAGTGAGAAGCCTTTGTTCCTACGCAGCATGATCAGCCCCCCGCCGGGCAGGAAGTGGCCGCCGATCCGCTCGTGCCCTTGAACGAGGACACGTTGCCGCTCGCGCGCACCTGGATGCGGCGTGACCGGGCGGCGTCGCCGGTCGGGTAGCAGACGTTCAGGTCGTAGGCCGCGTCTGCCGCGCCGTTCAGATTGAACACGACGCGGCCGTCGCTGCCGCCGGCGGTGTTCTTGGCGAAGACGTGGTACTGGGAATCGAGCGCGGGACTGCGCTTCATGACCTCGTCGCTGCCGGTGAAGACGCCGTCGCGGTTGGTGTCGGCGACGACGCTCCAGCCGCCACTCCAGTCGGCGCCGCCGCCGGCTGAAACCACGGCGACCTGCGTGCCGCGGCGCACGGCTTCCGAGCGCGCCATGGCCATCGCGGTGACCAGGTCGTTGGTCTGGCCGGAAACGGCGGAGTTCAGGAGCACGCCGCGGAACGACGGCAGGGCGATCGCGACGCCGATGCTCAGCACGATCAGCGTGACCATCAGCTCGAACAACGTGAATCCGCGTCCGGCATGCCATCCGTCCGGATGCCTGCGCCGATAGAGAAATGTCATAAGTCCCTCTGCCAAGACGAAATAGCGCAAGGCTATCCGAGGCGGAACGCTATTCGCCACCGGCGGGTCAGGCAAGGCGCAGCGAGGCGCGAGGTAGGAAATCTCGGATGAGCGGGCGGACCGGGCACAGGTGGCGCGGCCGCCGGGACGACCCGGCGCCGGCCGCAATGCAGATCGCCCGCCAACGAAATGCCGCCGGCAGGACGGCGCGGCCGGAACGGATCAGGACACCAGCTGTATGCGCAGCTCGCGCGGCAGCGCGAACGTGATGGTCTCCACCGCGCCGCTGAGTTCGCGCACGCTGCCGCCGCCGACGGCCTGCAGCCGGGCGACGACGTCCCTGACCAGGGTCTCGGGCGCCGACGCGCCGGCCGTGACGCCGATGCGATGACGGCCCTGCAGCCATTCGTCGCGGATGTCGTCGGCGCCGTCGATCAGATAGGCCGGCACACCCTGCTTCTCGGCCAGCTCGCGCAGGCGGTTGGAATTGGAACTGCTGACCGAACCGACGACGAGCACGAGATCGCATTGCTGGCCGAGGTCGCGCACCGCGTCCTGGCGGTTCTGCGTCGCGTAGCAGATGTCGTCGTGACGCGGCCCGAGCACCTTCGGGAAATGCGTGCGCAGCGCGTCGATGACGGCCCGGGTGTCGTCGACCGACAAGGTGGTCTGGGTGACGTAGGCGATGTGTTCGGGATTGCGCGGTTGCAGGCGTGCGACATCCTCGGGCGTTTCGACCAGATAGATCTCGCCGACCGCGCCGGATTTCATCCACTGCCCCAGGGTGCCCTCGACCTCCGGATGACCGGCATGGCCGATCAGCACCACGTCGCGGCCGGCCTTGCAGTGGCTGGAAACCTCGATATGCACCTTGGTCACCAGCGGACAGGTCGCGTCGAACACGCGCAGGCCGCGGCGGTCGGCTTCGCTGCGCACGGCCTTGGACACGCCGTGCGCGCTGAAGATCACGGTCGCGCCGTCGGGCACTTCGTCGAGTTCGTCGACGAAGACGGCACCGCGCGCGCGCAGGCCGGCGACGACGAAGCGGTTGTGCACGACCTCGTGACGCACGTAGATCGGCGCGCCGAAGACCTCGAGCGCGCGCTCGACGATCTCGATCGCGCGGTCGACGCCGGCGCAGAAACCGCGGGGATTGGCTAGCAGAACGTCCATGGCAGTGAGGTCGACATCGCGCGGAAAACGCGATTATCGCCCGGTGCCCTCCGCTTTCCCACTGCGCAGGCTGGCCAGGGCCAGCAGCACCGCGCCGACCGAGATCGCCGAATCGGCGACGTTGAAGGCCGGGAAGGTCCAGTCGCCGTGGTAGACCTGGACGAAGTCGACGACGTGGCCGAAGCGCAGCCGGTCGATCAGGTTGCCGATCGCGCCGCCGATGACCAGCGCCAGCGGCAGCGCCGTCGGCCAGTCGCGCCGCGGCGTGCGCACGAGCCAGCCGGTCAGCACCAGGCTGATCGCGACGGCCAGCACGCTGAAGCCCCAGCGCTGCCAGCCGCCGGCATCGGCGAGGAAGCTGAAGGCCGCGCCGGTGTTGAATGCGAGCATCCAGTTCAGAAACCCCGGAATCACCGCGACCGGCACGCCTTCCTGCAGATGGTCCAGCACGAGATGCTTGGTCCACTGGTCCAGTGCGATCAGCAGCGCCGACAGCAGCAACCAGCTCAGCGCGCCGGCCGGGCGCGACGCGGACGTGACGGACGCGGCCATCAGAAATAGCGCCGCTGTTCGCCGCCGCCATCGACATTGTCGACGCAGCGCCCGCACAGTTCCGGATGCGCCGCATGGCTGGCGACGTCGGCGCGGTAATGCCAGCAGCGCACGCACTTGGCCGCCGCGCTCGCCCTGGCCACGATCCAGACTTCGTGCTCGGCGAGATCGGCCTTGGCCGCCAGGGTGGTCGGCGCGGCCTCGTCGTCGACGAAGGATTCAAAACCGAGCTTGGCCGCGACCACGTCGTAGACCGGCCGGTCGCGCAGCGCGGCCAGGGTCAGGGTCGAGGTGATGAAGCCGAAACGCAGTTCGTCGGCGACCTCGGCAAAACGCTCGCGCAGGTCGGCGTCGACGTAGATCGTGACTTCTGCCTCCAGCGAGGCGCCGATCACGCCGAGCACGCGCATGCCTTCGAGCACCTTGGACGTGGCCGAACGGATCGCGAGCAGGTCGCTCCACCACTGGCGCTGCTGCGGCGCCCCCTGGGTCGCGGCCAGGCCTTCGTAGAACGTCTCGAAGAATACCGACTCGTCGCGCGCGCCCGGCATCGCGGCCCAGATTTCCTCGGCCGTGAAGCTCAGCACCGGCGCTAGCCAGCGCACCAGCGCCTCGAGAATGCGGTACATCGCACTCTGCGCCGAACGCCGGCCGTGGCTGGCCGTCGGCATGGTGTAGAGGCGGTCCTTCGTGATGTCCAGATACAGCGCGCCCATCTCGTTGGTACAGAAGTTCTGCACGCGCTGCACGATCTCGGGGAAATCGTAGCGCTCGTAGGCGGCGCGGACGGCCTGCTGCGTATCGTAGGCCTGCTGCACGGCCCACTGGTCGAGCAGCAGCGAATCTTCCACTGCGACCAGGTCCTTCGCCGGATCGAAGCCGTGCAGATTGCCGAGCAGGAAGCGCGCCGTGTTGCGGATGCGCCGGTACGCATCGGCGACGCGCTTGAGAATCTCGTTCGACATCGACATCTCGTTGCGATAGTCGGTCGAAGCGACCCACAGACGCAGGATGTCGGCGCCGTAGTTCTTCATCACGTCCTGCGGCTCGACGCCGTTGCCGAGCGACTTGGACATCTTGCGGCCGTGCTCGTCGACGGTGAAGCCGTGCGTGAGCACTTCGTCGTAGGGCGCATGCCGGTACATGGCCGTCGCGGTCAGCAACGAGGAATGGAACCAGCCGCGGTGCTGGTCCGAGCCTTCGAGATACATGACCTTGTCGTCGGGACCGTCGGTCGCAAGCTCCGGCCGCGCGGCCAGCACGCAGCGATGGGTCACGCCCGAGTCGAACCAGACATCGAGCACGTCGTTGACCTTCTCGTACTGCGCGGCCTCGTCGGCGCCAATCAGTTCGGCGATGTCCAGCGCATACCAGGCGTCGATGCCGCCCGCGGCGATGCGCTGCGCGATCGGCTCGAACAGCTCGGCGCTGCGCGGATGCGGCAGATGCGTGAGCTTGTCGACGATCAGGGTGATCGGCACGCCCCAGGTACGCTGGCGCGAGATGCACCAGTCGGGACGGCCGGCGATCATGCCGGTGATGCGCTCCTCGCCCCAGGCCGGAATCCAGCGCACGTCCTTGATCGCGGCCAGCGCATCGGCGCGCAGGCCGGCCTTCTCCATGCTGATGAACCACTGCGGCGTCGCGCGGAACGCCACCGGCGTCTTGTGCCGCCAGCAGTGCGGATAGCTGTGCTGGATTTTCAGCGACGCGAGCAGCTTGCCGCGTTCGGCCAGCAGTTCGACGATCGCGGCGTTGGCCTTCCAGATGTATTGCCCTTCGACCAGCGGCGTGCCCGGCAGGTAGACGCCGTTGCCGCCGACCGGGTTGAGTTCGGCCGCCGAATACTTGTCGATCAGGCCGTACTTCTGGCCGACCGCGAAGTCCTCGACGCCGTGGCCCGGCGCGGTATGCACGGCACCGGTGCCGTCTTCGGCCGACACGTGGTCGCCGAGCAGCACGGGCACCTGGCGGAAATCGTAGAACGGATGCTGCAGCAGCCGGTTTTCGAGCACCCGCCCGGCCGCCGGATGGCCGAGCGCGACGGCGCGGCCGTCGAGGTCGCTGGCGTAGCGCTGCGCGCAGCGATCGGCCAGCGCGCTGGCGACCACGAGCAGCACGCGCCGGCCGTCACGCGCCGGCCCTTCGATCAGGCTGTAGTCGAGTTCGGGACCGAGCGAGACCGCGAGGCTGGCCGGCAAGGTCCACGGCGTAGTGGTCCAGATCGGCACCGCGACGACGACGCCGGCATCCACGCTCACGCCGAACGCCGCGGCGACCGCAGCCGCATCGGCCACGTCATACGCCACGTCGATCGCCGGCGAAGTCTTGTCGGCATATTCGATCTCGGCCTCGGCCAGCGCCGAGCCGCAGTCGAAGCACCAGTGCACGGGCTTGAAGCCGCGCGTGACGTGGCCGTTCGAGTAGATCGTCGCGAGCGCGCGCACCATGTCGGCCTCGAACGTCGCATCCATCGTGCGGTACGGGTGGTCCCAGTCGCCGAGCACGCCGAGGCGCTTGAAGTCGCTGCGCTGCAGGTCGATCTGCTGGCTGGCGTATTCGCGGCATTTCTGCCGGAACGTCACGGCGTCGACCTTCTGTCCGACCTTGCCGATCTTCTTCTCGACGGCGATCTCGATCGGCAGGCCATGGCAGTCCCAGCCCGGCACGTAGGGCGAGCGGTAGCCGGCCATGAGCTTGGACTTGACCACCGTGTCCTTGAGGATCTTGTTCAGCGCGTGGCCGAGATGGATCACGCCGTTCGCATACGGCGGACCGTCGTGCAGCACGAACGCGCGCGGGCGCCCGGCGGTCTTTTCCTGGATCTGCCGGTAGCGCCCGCGCGCTTCCCAGTCGGCCAGCATGGCCGGCTCGCGCTTGGCCAGGTCGGCCTTCATCGCGAACGAGGTTTCGGGCAGGTTGATCGTGTTCTTGTAGTCGATGGTCACGGTTCAGGCTCCGGCGGCCGCAGTCGCGGTTGCGCCCAGGATGCGCCGCGCGGCGGCGGCGTCAGCGTCGATCTGCCGAACCATGCTGGGCAGGTCCGGGAACTTTTCCTCGTCGCGCAACTTTGCGACGAATTCCACTTCTATGCGGCGCGCATACAGGTCGCCGTCGTAATCGAACAGGTGCGCTTCCAGCAGCGGCTCCGTGCCGGCGACGGTAGGCCGCACGCCGAGGCTGGCCACGCCCGGATGCGCCTGCAGACCGGCCCCGCTCACGCGTACCGCGAAGATGCCGGCCAACGGCGCCAGACGCCGGCCCAGGCGCAGGTTCGCGGTCGGATAGCCGAGTCGGCGGCCGAGCTGCTGGCCGTGGACGACCTTGCCGGCTATCGCGAACGGACGGCCGAGCAGCTGCGCGGCGGCGTCGAAACGGCTGTCGGCCAGCAGGCCGCGGATCGCCGAACTCGAGATGCGCTCGCCGTCGGCCGCGAACGGGGCCAGCTCGCGGGCGTTGAAACCGAGCCCTGCGCCCAGGCGCTGCAACAGGGCCAGATCGCCGCGGCGGCCGTGGCCGAAGCGGAAATCCTGCCCGACCAGCACCTCGCGCGCGGCGAGCCGCCCGACCAGCACGCGCGCGACGAAGTCCTCGGCCGACATCGCCGCAAGCGCCGCATTGAAGCGCAACAGCAGCAGCCGGCGCATGCCGGCACCCTGCAGCTGCACGATCTTGTCGCGCGCCGACGACAGCCGCGCTAGCGCGCCGCGGGCGAAGAACTCGCGCGGAATCGGCTCGAAACTGATGGCGGCCGGATCCAGATTCAACTCGGCGGCGCGGCGGCAGACATGGTCGAGCACATAGCGATGACCGCGATGTACGCCGTCGAATGCGCCGATACAGACCACACTGCCGCGCGGCGCGAGCACGGGGCCGGCGACGTCACGGGACAGCGTATGCATTGGCGCGAGTATAGCCATTGGCTGCCGGTCTAGTGAGCGCGCAGCTCGCGCAGGCGGAAACCCTGGGCGAACAGCGCGAGCAGATAGACCGCACCGCCCAGCCCGACGAGCAGGCCGAGCTCGACGATGCGCTGCCAGGTCGCGACCTGCGTCCAGACCGAGGCGTAGTGCAGGCCGAGCAGCAGCGCGGCGCTCATCGCCGCACAGGCCAGGCCGACCCGCGCCAGATGCCGCGCCCAGCCCGGCTGGCGCTGGTAGACGCCGGCCTTGACCAGGGCATGCCAGAGCTGGAGCAGATTCAGATAGCCGGCCAGCGCGCTGGCCGCCGCCAGCGCCACGTGCAGTCCGGGCACCTTGGCCAGTGCGGCGATCCAGCCGCCGTCGAGATCGCCGGGCCGGTGCCACAGCGCCAGCAGCAGGCCGACCAGCAGCAGATTCAGCGCCATGTTCGCGACCATCGCGACGACGCCGGCGCGTACCGGCGTGCGCGTGTCGCCGCGGGCATAGAACGCCGGCGCGACCACCTTGACCAGCACGAAAGCCGGCAGACCGAAGCTCAGCGCGGCCAGGCTCAGGCTGGCCATGGCCACGTCGTGCGGCGTGAACTTGCCGTGCAGGAACAGGGTTGCGACCAGCGGTTCGGCCAGCAGCATCAGGCCGAGCATGGCCGGCGCGGCGATCAGCAGCGCCGTGCGCAGGCCCCAGTCCAGCGCGCGCGAGAACGCGGCCGCGTCGGTCGTCACGTGGTGCCGCGACAGGCTAGGCAGGATCACCGTGCCGAGCGCGACGCCGAACAGGCCCAGCGGAAACTCCAGCAGGCGGTCGGTCTGCCCGAGCCAGGTCTGCGAGCCGGTGATCAGGAACGACGCGATCAGGGTGTCCAGCAGCAGATTGACCTGGGCGATCGAGGAACCGAACAGGGTCGGCAACATGACCTGGCGGATGCGCCTGACCTGCGGATGGTTCCAGCCCCAGCGCGGCCAGACCAGCATGCCGAGCCGGCGCAGCGCCGGCAGCAGGAACAGCAGTTGCAGCACGCCGGCGGCGAAGATGGCCCAGCCGACGGCCATGATCGGAACGTCGAAGAACGGCGCCAGCCACAGGGCGCCGACGATCCAGCACAGATTGAGGATGACCGGCGTCAGCGCCGGCAACGCGAAATGGTTGAACGCGTTGAGCACGGCGCCGGCCAGGGCCGTCAGCGAGACGAACAGCAGGAACGGGAAAGTCACGCGCAGCAGGTCGGTGGTCAGCGCGAACTTCGCCGGCTCGTCCACGGCGCCGGCGGCGAACAGGCGCACGACCCACTCGGCGCCGAACACGCCGAGCGCAGTCACGACGAGCAGGATGGCGCCGAGCGTGCCGGCCGTGCGCGCGATGACCTCGCGCAACGCTTCGGGCGATTGCCTTTCCTTGACCTCGGTCAGCACCGGCACGAAGGCCAGCGAGAACGAACCTTCGGCGAACAGCCGGCGCAGGAAATTGGGAATGCGGAACGCGATGTTGAACGCATCCGTGACCATGCCGGCGCCGAACGCGGCCGACATGGCCACTTCGCGCACGAGCCCGAGCAGGCGCGAGATGAAGGTCATGCCGCTGAACGACATCAGGGAACGCAGCAGGCTCGGTGCTTTCAACAGGCGACTCCATCCCGGACGGAGCACCGCCGGGAACCAAGGACCGGAAACGCGGACATGAACGGCATAGTCTACGGCCTGAAGTCGCATCGGGCTGCCGAAAACGGCGACAATGCCCCACCCCGGCGCCGTGGACCGACATTCCGCAAGCACCGCGCGCGACAGCCCGATCGAATGGGCCCGCTGTCCAATTTCCTTGACTCGGGCTCACCCCCTCTTTAAACTCGCGCGTCTTTTTCCAAAGCCGTGCGTCTGGAGTCTTACCTTGGCTAACATCAAATCCGCAAAGAAGCGCGCGAAGCAGGCCGAAGTGCGCCGTCAGCGCAACGTCAGTGCCCGCTCCATGCTGCGCACGGCAATCAAGAAGGTCGTGAAGGCGATCGAATCGAAGGACAAGGCCGGCGCCGAAGCCGCCTACAAGATCGCCGAGCCGCTGATGGACCGTTACGGCGGTCGCGGCCTGATCCACAAGAACAAGGCAAATCGTCACAAGAGCCGCCTGACCAACCACATCAAGGCCCTGGCCTGATCGACGTTGGTTGCAAGGCTGCATGAAAAAGCCGGCGCAAGCCGGCTTTTTTAATGTCCTTTTTCCGGCGAGCACGAACCTCGTCGGGCGCCGGCGCCAGGCCGGCTACCGGAATCAACCGCCCCGCCCTTCCTCGCTCTCGCGCAGCGCGCGGCGCTGCTCGTCGAAGAATTTCTGCGCTTCCAGGCAGATCGGCCAGGTGCCTTCGCGGCCGATGGCCGATACCAGGAACCAGGGCCCTTTCCACTTCAGCCGCTTGACGATGTTCTTCGCGGCCTTGAGGCGATCTTCCTCGGGCAGCAGGTCGGCCTTGTTCAGCACCAGCCAGCGCGGCCGCTTGAGCAGGGCCGGGTCGAACTGCTTGAGCTCGGCCTCGATGGCCTTGACCTGGGCGACCGGGTCGGTCTCGCCGTCCAGCGGCGCCATGTCGACGAGATGCAGCAGCAGGCTCGTGCGCGCGACGTGCTTGAGGAACTGGATGCCGAGGCCGGCACCGTCGGCCGCGCCTTCGATCAGGCCCGGAATGTCGGCGATGACGAAGCTCTGGTCGGTGTCGATGCGCACGACGCCGAGATTCGGATGCAGGGTCGTGAACGGATAGTCGGCCACGCGCGGCGTCGCGGCGGACACGGCGCGGATGAAGGTCGATTTGCCCGCATTCGGAAAGCCGAGCAGACCGACGTCGGCCAGCAGCTTCAGTTCCAGCCGCAGCTCGCGCGAATCCCCCGGAAAGCCCGAGGTGGCCTTGCGCGGCGCGCGGTTGGTCGAACTCTTGAAATGGATGTTGCCCAGACCGCCGTCGCCGCCCTGGGCGACCTTGAGACGCTGGCCGTGTTCGGTCAGATCGCCTATGACTTCGTCGGTGTCGATGTTGACGACGACGGTGCCGACCGGCACGCGGATGGTCAGTTCGTCGCCGGCCTTGCCGTGCATCTGCCGGCTCATGCCGTTCTCGCCGCGACCGGCGCGGTAGACGCGCTGATGGCGGAAATCGACCAGCGTATTGAGGTTCTCGTCGGCGAGCAGGTACACGCTGCCGCCGGCACCGCCGTCGCCGCCGTCGGGCCCGCCGAACGGAATGAATTTCTCGCGACGGAAGCTGGCGCAGCCGTTGCCGCCGTTGCCGGCATGGACATGGATTTCGGCTTCGTCGACGAATTTCATAGGGCAACCGGAACGGCGTGGAGTGAACGTAAGGTAGCAGGCCGGCCGCAGCGCGCCGCAGGCCTCAGAAAACAAAAGCCCCGCCGAAGCGGGGCCTCTGCTGGATCGGTGTCGCGCGGATCAGGCCGGAACGACGCTGATCGTGCGGCGGTTCTTCGGACCCTTGACCGCGAATTCCACCTTGCCGTCGATCAGCGCAAAGATGGTGTGGTCGCGACCGAGGCCGACGCCGGTGCCCGGATGGAACTGGGTGCCGCGCTGGCGAATGATGATGTTGCCGGCATTGATGGCTTCGCCACCATAGACCTTGACGCCGAGATACTTCGGATTCGAATCGCGGCCGTTGCGACTGGAGCCTACGCCCTTCTTTGATGCCATGACTGCTACTCCTCAGATTCAGCCGGCGTTGATGCCGGTGATCTCGACTTCGGTGAAATGCTGACGGTGACCGGTTTCCTTGCGGAAATGCTTGCGGCGGCGGAACTTGACGATGCGGATCTTGTCCGCGCGGCCGTGCTTCTTCACGGTGGCGGTGACGCTGGCGCCCGTGACGAGCGGCGCGCCGACATTGATCGAATCGCCTTCGCCCACCAGCAGAACCTGGTCGAAGGTAAAGGTGGAGTCGACGTCGGCCTTGAGCAGCTCGACGCGGAGGGTCTCACCCTTCATCACGCGGTACTGCTTACCGCCGGTGACGATGACTGCGTACATGGAAATTCCTCTGTAGTTATTCTCGAAAGAAACCGGTGCTGCGACCCAGCCGGAGACCCCGGCCGGAAAAAGGCCGGCGATAATAGCGCCGGACACATTGCCGAGTCAAACCGCCGCTGCGACGGCGGCGGCGGACTCATTCGATCCGGAACGACTGCAGCGCTACCGGCGTGGTGCCGGTGAAATCGGCGGTCCAGCTGAACTGGGCCGCATTGTCGAAGGAGCTGACCACGAAGACCACGGTCTGTCCCGGCGTGAACGTGACGTTGGCCAGCTGGCTGCCGTTGCCGGCCACGCCGGCGGTGTCGTCGTTGGAGCCGACGCAGTTCGTCGACGGGGAAGCCGGGTTGAATGTCCCGTTGTAGGCGGTCAGGAAGGTGTCGCCGCCGGTGGTCGTCAAGGTGATGGAGCCCGTGGCCGTGCCGGTGTAGGTCACGGTGATCGTGTCGTAGAACACGGCCGTACCGACCGCGGAAGCCCCGCCGCAGTTGGCGGTCAGGCGGTTGTAGGTCGAGTCGTCGCCATCCAGCGCGCCGGTGACGGCAGCCGGCGGATTGCCGCCCGGATAGCTGACCGGATAGTCCTCGCTGGCATTCGGCGCCGGCGCGTTCGGCACGGCGTGGGTCGTGTCGGCCTGCTTGGCGGTCGCGACGCCCGCGGTCAGCGCCAGAGCTATCGCCAGCGCCGCGTTTGCTTTCACGTACATGACTGCTCCTTGCCTCGCCGGCACCTGTTTCGTATCGCCCCATGCGACGCCGTCCCGCGAGGACTTCACCCTATGCAACATTTCCGTCAAAACAACAAGCATTTGGCCCGATGCACCGCATCGACGATGGAGAATCGGCACGGCTGCGGCAGGCGGGTCAGCGGCAATCGAGCCCGGCCCGGGGCCGATCGGGTCCGACCCAGGCCCTGATTCACGTCCATTCGCACGGACGACACGGCCAAACAGGGCGGATTCTGTCCGCATTCGACCTTATAGGTTCGACCCTGCCCTGATTGGATTTCGCCGTGCCGCCCTCACCTGTCACGCGCCGACGTCCGGCGCCGGCGCATAATTCCGCGCTTGCTGCGCCGTCCGGCCGCGCAGGCGGTCCGGACGGACGCGGACAGCGCGGCGTCGGCGCCGCGCTGCCCGTTACCCCAATCCTGCCGGCCGCCTGCCCTGCAGGCGTCCGACCGCCCCGTGCCCCGGGGCCGCAACCGCTATCGCCACACTCCGACTCGTTCAGAGGCTTCCCTGCAATGGATACGATCCGCATCCGCGGCGCGCGTACACACAATCTCAAGAACATCGACCTGGACCTGCCGCGCGACAGCCTCATCGTGATCACCGGCCTGTCCGGCTCGGGCAAGTCCTCGCTGGCCTTCGACACCATCTATGCGGAAGGCCAGCGCCGCTATGTGGAATCGCTGTCAGCCTATGCGCGGCAATTCCTGTCGGTCATGGAGAAGCCCGACGTCGACCATATCGAAGGCCTGTCGCCGGCGATCTCGATCGAGCAGAAGTCGACCTCGCACAACCCGCGCTCCACGGTCGGCACGATCACCGAGATCTACGACTACCTGCGCCTGCTGTTCGCGCGCGTCGGCACGCCGCGCTGCCCCGACCATGCGACGCCGCTGGAAGCACAGACCGTCAGTCAGATGGTCGATGCGACCCTGGCGCTGAATCCGGAGCGCCGCTACATGCTGCTCGCGCCGGTGATCCGCGAACGCAAGGGCGAGCACGTGCAGGTGTTCGAGCAGTTGCGCGCACAGGGCTTCGTCCGTGCGCGCGTCGACGGCGTCGTGCATGAGCTCGATGCGGTGCCGCCGCTGGCCCTGCGCCAGAAGCATACGATCGAAGTCGTCGTCGACCGCTTCCGCCCCAAGGCCGATCTGAAACAGCGCCTGGCCGAGTCCTTCGAGACCGCGCTGCGCCTCGGCGACGGCCTCGTGCTGATTGCGGATCTCGATGCGCCGGAGACGCCGGAGATCCTGTATTCGTCGCGCTTTTCCTGCCCGATCTGCGACTACTCGCTGCCCGAGCTCGAACCGCGCCTGTTCTCGTTCAACTCGCCGATCGGCGCCTGCACGAGCTGCGACGGCCTCGGCGTCAGCCAGTTCTTCGACCCGGGCCGAATCGTCGTGCATCCGGACCACGCCCTGGCTGCCGGCGCCGTGCGCGGCTGGGACCGGCGCAATCCGTACTACTTCCAGATGATCCAGTCGCTGGCCAAGCACTACGGCTTCGACGTCGACACGCCCTGGGAGAAACTGTCCAAGGCAAACCAGAACGCCGTGCTGTACGGCTCGGGCGAGGATGTCATCGCGTTCCGCTACATCAGTGAAGCCGGCGGCAACGTCACGCGCAAGCATCGTTTCGAGGGCATCGTCAACAACCTCGAGCGGCGCTACAAGGAAACCGAATCGCCGGCCGTGCGCGAGGAACTGGCCAAGTTCATCAGCTCGCGCCCCTGCCCCGACTGCGGCGGCCAGCGCCTGAACCGCTCGGCGCGCCACGTGTTCGTCGCCGACAGCAATCTGCCGGCGCTGACCGCCCTGCCGATCGACGCCTCGCTGGAGTTCTTCCAGAACCTGGTCCTGGCCGGCTGGCGCGGCGAGATCGCGGCGAAGATCGTCAAGGAAATCCGCGAGCGCCTGCGCTTCCTCGTCGACGTAGGCCTGGACTATCTGACCCTGGACCGTCAGGCCGATTCGCTGTCCGGCGGCGAAGCGCAGCGCATACGTCTGGCCAGCCAGATCGGCGCCGGCCTCGTCGGCGTGATGTACGTGCTCGACGAACCGTCGATCGGCCTGCATCAGCGCGACAACGAACGCCTGCTGGGCACCCTGACGCGGCTGCGCGATCTCGGCAACACCGTCATCGTCGTGGAGCACGACGAGGATGCGATACGCCTGGCCGACCACGTCCTCGACATCGGCCCCGGCGCCGGCGTGCACGGCGGCGAGATCGTCGCGCAGGGCACGCTAAAGGACGTGCTCAAGAGCCCGCGCTCGCTGACCGGCCAGTACCTGTCGGGCAAGCGCAAGATCGCCGTGCCGAAGAAGCGCCGCAAGCCCGATCCGAAGCGCACGCTGCGTCTGCTGGGCGCCAGCGGCAACAACCTCAAGAACGTCGATCTGGAAATTCCGGCAGGCCTGTTCACCTGCATCACCGGCGTGTCCGGCTCGGGCAAGTCGACGTTGATCAACGACACGCTGTTCCGCCTGACCGCGGCCGAACTCAACGGCGCGAGCGAGAAGCCCGCGGCATACAAGAAGGTGCAGGGTCTGGATCTGTTCGACAAGGTCGTCGACATCGACCAGTCGCCGATCGGCCGCACGCCGCGCTCGAATCCGGCGACGTATACGGGCCTGTTCACGCCGCTGCGCGAGCTGTTCGCCCAGGTGCCCGAGGCGCGCGCGCGCGGCTACGGCGCCGGCCGCTTCAGCTTCAACGTCAAGGGAGGCCGCTGCGAAGCCTGCGAAGGCGACGGCATGATCAAGGTCGAGATGCACTTCCTGCCCGACGTCTACGTGCCCTGCGACCTCTGCCACGGCAAGCGCTACAACCGCGAGACCCTGGATATCACCTACAAGGGCTACAGCATTTCCGACGTGCTCGACATGACCGTCGAGGACGCGTTCAAGCTGTTCGAGCCGGTGCCGGTGCTCGCGCGCAAGCTCGAAACCCTGATGCATGTGGGCCTGAGCTACATCAAGCTGGGTCAGAGCGCGACGACCTTGTCCGGCGGCGAGGCGCAGCGCGTCAAGCTGTCGCGCGAGCTGTCCAAGCGCGATACCGGGCGCACCCTGTACATCCTCGACGAACCGACCACGGGCCTGCATTTCCACGACATCGAACAGCTGCTGCAGGTGCTGCAGCGCCTGGCCGACGACGGCAACACCGTCGTCGTCATCGAGCACAACCTCGACGTGATCAAGACCGCCGACTGGCTCGTCGATCTCGGCCCCGAAGGCGGCCACCGCGGCGGCGAGATCCTCGCCAGCGGCACGCCCGAACAGATCGCGGCCAATCCGCGTTCGCATACGGGCCGCTTCCTCGCGCGGCTGCTGAGCAACGGCAAGAAGAAGGAAGCCGCCTGATGGCCGGCGACGCCGCCGCGGCACTCGGCAAGCGTCTCGCGCGCGTGCCGGTCGGCGTGCGCTGGGGCGATCTCGACGCATTCAATCACGTCAACAACGCGCGTTTCCTGGATCTGGTCCAGGAAGCGCGGCTGGTCTGGATGGCCGCGCTCGACGGCGAATGGATGAGCGATGCGTTCAAGCCGGTGCTGGCCGCGACGCAGATGAACTACCGGCGCCAGCTCGGCTGGCCGGCCGACATCGTCGTAGAGCTCGGCGTGCAGCGCCTCGGCAACAGTTCGCTGACGATCGCGCACCGCATCGTCGCGGCCGACGACGACGCGATGCTGTACGCCGACGGTCATGTCGTGCTGGTGTGGATAGCCCCGGACAGCGGCCGCTCGCTGCCGCTGCCGCCGGCGGTGCGCCGCGCCTGCAGCTGAGCGCCGCGGCTAACCGGCTGCCGGCGCGGTGCGATCTTCCGGCAGCAGGCCGTAGACGACCATGTTCAAGGCGCGGCCGCGGAACTGCAGACGCGCACGCGCTTCGCCTTCGCAGCGCGCGCCGAGCGCCTGCGCGACCTTGTGGCTCGCCGCATTGTCGGGCTGCACGAGAATTTCGATGCGCTGCAGGCCGAGTTCGGCAAACGCGAACTCCACGGCCAGCACCGCGGCCCTGCGCGCGAAACCGCGACCGGCCTGCGCCGTCGCCATCCAGTACCCCAGCGCGCCGCGACGGTTTTCCGCGTCGAGACTGTTGATGCCGACGCTGCCGAGCAGATTGCCGGCCGCATCGAACACGCCGAACGGAAACGCGCTGCGCTGCTGCCAGGCGTGCTGCGAATACGCGATCCAGGCTGCCGCGTCGTCGCGCACATAAGCCGGCGAGCACCAGGCCAGCCAGTGCGAGAGCTCGGCGCGCGATGCATCGACCGCGCGATACAGCGCGTCGGCGTCGCCGTCCTGCCAGGGTCTTGCAATCAGATCGCCGTCGCGCAGCTGCATGGCCAGTTCCGTCGGAAATTTCCGTCGAGCCTAGCAGCCCTTGGCCGAGGTGCGTTGCGCTGGCGGCGAACGGCATGACCTGAAACGGCAGCGCCGCGAATGTCCGCAGCGTGCGCGCGGCGCGGCGCGTTCAGTGATGCGCGTGTTCGTCCGCAGCCGTCGCCGCCTCGGCATCGCGCACGACGAAGTCGGCCGTGGCCGTCGACGCACCGTCATCGAGATCGAAGATCAGCGTGACGCTCGCGCCGGCGCCGAGCTCGTGCGCCGGCTGCATCAGCATCAGGTGCTTGCCGCCGGGCTCGAGCACGACCTGCTCGCCCGGCGCCATACGCAGATCGTCGATCTCGCGCATGCGCGCAACGCCGTCGTCGATCACGGTCGCGTGCAGGCTGACGTCGCCGAACGCGTCGCTGCGGATACGCCGGATCTGCAACGGCGCGTCGCCGGCATTGCGCAAGGTCGCGTAGCCGGCGCGCATGGCCGCGGTCGGTGGCGCCGTGCGTATCCAGGCGCCCTCTATCACGAGCCGGCCGGCGGCCTGCGCCGCAACGGCACCGAGCGCCAGGACGGCACCGACCGCCCAGCGGAAATGCACTCGCTTCATCACTGCTCTCCCGCTTGCCGTAAGGATCGGCCACTATGATAGTTTCGGCCGTCCCGTTCCGCGCCGCCGCGGGCTGCGACCCAAGGTCGCAGTCCTGCGGTCCCAGGCCTTCGCTCCGGAGAATTGCATGCTAGACCTGATCCGCCACGACGACATTATCGAGCTGCAACTGGCCCGTCCGCCGGTCAATGCGCTCGATGCCGGCCTGATCCGCGCGCTGCGCGAAGCGATCGAGGCGGCGCCGCGCGACGGCGCGCGCGGCCTGATCCTGTCGGGCCGCAGCGGCATGTTCTCCGGCGGACTCGACGTGCCCTCGCTGCTGCAGCTGGACCGGGCCGGCATGGCCCAGGTCTGGCGCGACCTGTTCGGCACCTGCGCCGCGCTCGCGCGCTCGCCGATTCCGACGGTCGCGGCGATCACCGGACACAGCCCGGCCGGCGGCGCCGTGCTGTCGATCTTCTGCGACTACCGCATCATGGCGCGCGGCGCCTATCGCATCGGTCTCAACGAAGTGCAGGTCGGTCTGACCGTGCCCGAGCCGATCCAGCGCGGCCTGCGCCGGCTCGTCGGCAACTATCGCGCCGAACGGCTCATGGTCGCCGGCGCCATGCTCGACTCGGAACAGGCGCTCGCCGTCGGCTTCGTCGACGAGCTCGTCGACGTCGACCATGTGACCGCGCGCGCGCAACTCTGGCTGCGCGAACTGCTGGCATTGCCGCCGCTCGCGATGAGCCAGACGCGGCGTATCGCCCGCGCCGATCTCGCCGACAGCTTCGACGAGGCGACCATTTTCAATGTCGACGCCTATGTCGACGGCTGGTTCGGCGACGAATCGCAGCACGTGCTGCAGGCGCTCGTGGCCAAGCTGAAGTCCAAGGGCTGAACCGCGCGGCGCCGGCAGTGCCGTCGCGCCCGGCGCCGCAGGATCGCGCGGCGTTCAGGCCGCGCCGCGCGCAACCGGCCGCGCCGGATCGGCGATCCAGCCGCTCCAGGACGGCGCGAAGATGCGCGAGCCGGTCAACCCCGCATGCTCCATTGCGAGCAGGTTGTGGCAGGCGGTCACGCCGGAGCCGCAGGAATGCACGACGGCCTCGGGGGCATAGCCGTCGATGACGGCCTCGAACTCGTCGCGCAGATCGTCGGCATGCTTGAACAGGCCGCTCGCACCGAGGTTGTCGCTGAACGGGCGATTGCGCGCGCCCGGAATATGGCCGGCGACCTTGTCGATCGGTTCGACCTCGCCGCGGAAGCGCGCCGCACCGCGCGCGTCGAGCAGCAGCAGCGCGTGATCGCGCAGCCCAGCCGCGAGTTCTTCCGCATAGACGATCTGGTCGGTGGCGTAAGCGAGGTCGATCGCCTCGCCGGCCTGCACCGGCGTTTCGCTGCTCAGCGGCAGGCACGCCGCCGACCAGGCCGCATAGCCGCCGTCGAGCACGGCCGCGCGCCGATGGCCGATCAGGCGCAGCATCCACCACAGCCGCGCCGCGGTGGAGCCGTTGGCGTCGTCGTAGGCGACGACCTGCAGATCCGGCCGCCAGCCCCAGCGGCGCAGCGCCGCGGCGAAGTGCGCGATGTCCGGCAGCGGATGCCGGCCGAGGCCCTGTTTGGACAGATCCGACAGATCGCGGTCCAGGTGCGCATAGTGCGCATTCGGCAGATGTGCCGCGTGCCAGGCGTTCTCGCCTTTCTGCGTGTCTGACAGTTCGAAGCGGCAGTCGACCAGCAGCAGCTCCGGCGAGCCGCAGAGCCCGGCGAGATCCTGCGGCGAAATCAGGGTCGTGAACATGGGGGAACCTCGGAACGAGTCGTACGTTGGTTTCGGTTGTGAATTCATCGACGAGCGCCGCGCCGCGCAGGCGCCGCGCGGACGAACGGGGTTCGCATCACCCTCACGGCATGGCCTGCATGCGGCGCAGCAGATTCACGAGCATGGCCGCGGTCGCGCCCCAGATGCGCCGGCCCTCATAGTCGTATTCGTAGATTTCGCGACGGCGTCCGCGCCAGTCGATCTCGCTGCGGCGCAGATTGGCGGTGTCGAGCAGGAACGGCAGCGGCACCTCGAACACTTCGGCGACCTCGCGCGGATCGGGCGCGAGCACGTAGTCGGCCGAGACTTCGGCCACGACCGGCGTGACGCCGAAACCACTGATCGTCTCGAAGCAGTCGAGAAACCCCAACGGCCGCACGAGACCGCGTGCGATGCCGGTTTCCTCCTCGGTTTCACGCAGGGCCGCGGCGACTGCGTCGGCATCGTCGCTCTCGATGCGGCCGCCCGGAAACGCGACCTGGCCCGCATGCGTGCGCAGACCGTCGTTGCGCCGCGTGAACAGCAGCGAGCGCCGCGCGCCACGCTGCACGAGCGGCACAAGCACCGCGGCCGGCGTGCGCTCGCTCGCTCCGAGCAGGTCGGCGAGTTCGGCATGGTTCCAGCCCGGCAGGGAAGGCGGATCGTCGAGGCCGCGCAGCGAAGCCCGCAGTCGTGCGCCGGGATCGGCGCCGGGATTCATGAGCGCTGCCGCTCCCGCTCCGGCAGCACCTCGAACATCAGATGACGGCGCTGCGCGTCGCTGAGGCCGCGCCAGGCAGCGATCTCGGCGCCGGTGCGATGACAGCCCTCGCAATAGCCCTGTGCATCGAGTTCGCAGATGCCGACGCAGGGCGTCAGGATTGCGGCAGGCGGATTTACTGAGAACATCATCGTAGGAATGTGGCGATCACGTTGCTAGATTACAACAACCTGAACTGCGAAACGGCCGAGCATGCTCGCACTTGCCACCCGCGTCGTCAGTGATTACGGCAAGGTTCTCGCCCATGTCTCGCCGGGCGTGTACGGACTGCCGCAGTCGCTGCTGCCGTATCCGAAAGAACGCATACGCGAGGCTCTGCGCTTCCTGCTGCACGAGGTCGCCCCCGAACATCCCGAACTGCGCGAAGGCCTGGCCCGCGGCTATGTATACCTTGCGCAATTCGTCGACGACGCCGACGCCAGCGTCATTGCACGCGGCGCCGCCGTCGCCAGCGGCGTCGGCAGCGACGCGGACGATGCCGAACCGGCCATGCGCCTGATCAACCGCATCAAGGCCGAGATGGAGCTGGCGCTCGAGGAACTCGCCGGCACCGCCTGAGCTTGAGAGCCACGCTGCTTCACGCAAAGAAAAAGCCGCGCAGTGCGCGGCTTTTTCCTGGTGCTTACTGCTTGACGTCGACCAGTTTGATCTCGAACACCAGCGCTTCGTTCGGACCGATGCGCGGCGGCTGGCCGCGTTCGCCATAGGCGAGTTCCGGCGGCACGAACAGCTGCCAGTGGTCGCCGACGCGCATCAGCGGCAGCGCTTCCTGCCAGCCCTTGATGACGTCCTTGACCTTGAACTGCACCGGCTCGCCGCGGGCGAACGAGCTGTCGAATTCCAGGCCCGAAGCGAGCGAACCGCGATAGTGCACGGTCACGTCGCTGTTGATCGTCGCGCGCGCGCCGGTGCCTTCCTCGATGACGCGGTACTGCAGGCCCGACTGGGTCGTGACGACGTTCTTCTTGGTCTTGTTCTCGGCGAGGAACTTCTGGCTCTTGGCCTTGTTTTCCGACGCCATCTTGTCGAACTCGGCCTTGGCCTCGGTCATCATCTTCTGCTGCATCTTGCCGAGCACGTCGCGCATGACGTCCTGGGAGATGGCCGGATTCTTCTTGCTGTAGCCATCCTGCATCGCGCGGACGATGGTGTTGATGTCCACATCCATCTTGCGGTCGACGAAATCCTGGCCGATCTGATAGCCGATGGAGTAGCTCAGCTTGCCTTTCTCACTCGTGGTGTCCTGCGCGACGACGACACCGGTCGCGAGCAGCGCCGCTGCGGCGACAGACCAACGCAATTTCATGCTTACCTCCAATGGAAAACCTGCCGAGAATCGACCGGCCCGGGCGTGGCGGCCGCAAAAGAGCTGGTCATGATAGCGAAGGCGCATGCCAGCGGCTACCGTGCCGGAGGGCCGCCGGAAGGCCGGTTTTCCCGCGCGAAAGCTGCCGCAGACTGCCCCTGCGGAGCTGAACAGCACCCGCACACCCCTGCTACCATGCCGCTCTTTTGTGCCGGAGCTGCGCCATGGACTATCAGAACCTGCTCGTCGCCGACCGCGGCGCCGTCCGCCAGATCACGATCAACCGGCCGGACAAGCTCAATGCCCTGAACCTGCAGACGCTGCAGGAACTGGACGCGGCCTTCCGCGCCGCGCGCGAGGACGCCGCCGTGCGCGTGATCGTGCTGGCCGGCTCCGGCGAGAAAGCCTTCGTCGCCGGTGCGGACATTGCCGAGCTCGCCACCCTGAGCCCGGTCCAGGCTCAGGCCTTCTCGCGCGCCGGCCAGAACCTCATGCGCGGCATCGAGCGCTCGACCAAGCCGGTCGTCGCGCGCATCCAGGGCTTCGCGCTCGGCGGCGGCATGGAACTGGCCATGAGCTGCCACCTGCGCATCGCCGCCGACAAGGCCCGCCTCGGCCAACCCGAGATCAACCTCGGCGTGATCCCGGGCTTCGGCGGTACCCAGCGCCTGACCCGCCTGGCGGGCCGCGCCGCCGCGCTGGAACTCTGTCTGCTCGGCGCACCGATCGACGCGGCCCGGGGCCAGGCCCTGGGCCTGCTCAATCGCGTCGTCGCCGCCGACAGGCTCGACGAGGAAGTCCAGGCCGTCGCCGACCAGCTCGCCGCCGCCGCGCCGGTCGCCTTGGCCGGCATCCTCGATGCGGTGACCCTCGGCGCGGACTGCGCGATGGACCCGGCGCTGGAGCTCGAGACCCAGGCCTTCGCCCTGTGCTGCTCCACCGCCGACATGCACGAGGGCACCCAGGCCTTCCTGCAGAAGCGCAAGGCCGTTTTCAGCGGCCGCTGATCCCGCTTCGCCGCCCGCCGCCGGCACCGCCGCAGCGGGCTCGATATTGCATGCAGATGACAGTCGTATCACGCCGGAACCGCGCCAGTGCGCGGTTTCGGGCCTTACCCATACGCTGCCGCCGGGCTCTGTCACACAGTTGAAATAAAACTCCCACGCGACTGCAACAGAGCGCGCGTACAAAGCGCGCCGATACCTGCAGCTCAGCCGCATTCAAGGAGTTCACTGTGCTCAAGACGTTCTCGACGCGCCTCGCGCTGGCCGGCTTCATCGCGGCGGGCGCCGTTTCCGCCCAGGCGGCCGACATCACCGGCGCCGGCGCCACCTTCGTCTACCCGGTCATGTCGAAGTGGTCGGCCGATTACAGCCAGGCCACCGGCAACAAGATCAACTACCAGTCCATCGGCTCCGGCGGCGGCATCGCCCAGATCAAGGCCGGCACGGTGGACTTCGGCTCGTCCGACAAGCCGCTGGACAGCAAGGAACTCGCGGAAGCCGGCCTCGGCCAGTTCCCGTCGGTCATCGGCGGCGTCGTGCCGGTCGTCAACATCAAGGGCATCGAGCCGGGCAAGATCCAGTTCACGGGTCCGCTGCTGGCCGACATCTTCCTCGGCAAGATCACCAAGTGGAACGATCCGCAGATAGTCGCGGTGAATGCGGGCGTGGCGCTGCCGGACGCGATGATCACGGTCGTGCACCGCTCCGACGGTTCGGGCACCACGTTCAACTGGGTCAACTACCTGTCGAAGGTGTCGCCGGAATGGAAGAGCAAGATCGGCGAAGGCACCTCGGTGCAATGGCCGGTCGGCGTCGGCGGCAAGGGCAATGAAGGCGTCGCCGCCTACGTCAAGCAGATTCCGGGCTCGATCGGCTACGTCGAACTGGCCTACTCGCTGCAGAACAAGATGACCTACGGCGCCATGCAGAACGCCGCCGGCAAGTTCGTGCAGCCCAGCCGTGAAAGCTTCCAGGCCGCCGCCGCCAGCGCCGACTGGAAGAACGCCAAGGACTTCTTCCTGATCATCACGAACGCCCCGGGCGAAGGCTCGTGGCCGATCGCCGCGACCAACTTCATCCTGATGTACAAGCAGCCCAAGGACGCCGCACGCAGCAAGAACGCGCTGGCCTTCTTCAAATGGGCGCTGGAAAACGGCAAGGCCCAGGCCGAAGCGCTGGACTTCGTGCCGCTGCCCGACGAACTGGTCAAGCAGATCGAAGCCTACTGGGCCGCCGAGATCAAGGCCTGAGCAGGACCTCCGGCCCCTGCCGGTAAGCCGGAGCCATAGGCTCCGGCTTTCGCCGCCCCCACCGCGGCGCACAACCGGAAGCCGGAACGTCCGTTCCCGTCGCGGGGCCTGGCGCGCAAGCGCCAGCCCCGTCCGTGTTCCTGATCGCCAGCCATGACCGACGCATGAGTACCGACCAAGCCTTGCCTGCCGGCGCCCTGAGCGCCTCCGCGGACGCCGTCGCCCGGCGCGCCGACGCCGACCGCCGCGCCGACCGCTTCTTCCGCTACCTCGTCACCGGCGCCGGCCTGTTCGTGCTGGCCGCGCTGACCGGCGCAGCCCTGTCCATGCTCTGGGGCGGCCGCCTGGCGTTTTCCACCTTCGGATTCGAATTCCTGACCACGACCGACTGGGATGCCGTCGGCAAGAAGTTCGGCGCACTCGTGCCGATCTACGGCACCCTGGTGACCGCGCTGATCGCGATGCTGATCGCCGTACCGGTCAGCTTCGGCATCGCGCTGTTCCTGACCGAAGTCGCGCCGCCGTGGCTGCGCACGCCGGTGGCCTCGGCGATCGAACTGCTGGCCGGCATCCCGTCGATCATCTACGGCATGTGGGGCCTGTTCGTGTTCGTGCCGGTCATGTCCACGACGGTGATTCCGTTCCTGACCCGGTATCTGGGCCCGCTGCCGATCTTCGGCCCGCTGTTCCAGGGGCCGCCGCTGGGCATCGGCATGCTGACCGCGGGCATCGTGCTCGCGATCATGGTGATCCCGTTCATTTCCTCGGTCATGCGCGAGGTATTCCTGACCGTGCCGACGCGGCTCAAGGAATCCGCCTATGCGTTGGGCTCCACGACCTGGGAAGTGGCCTGGAACGTCGTGCTGCCGTACACGCGCTCGGCAGTGATCGGCGGCATCTTCCTTGGCCTGGGCCGTGCGCTCGGCGAAACCATGGCGGTCACCTTCGTGCTCGGCAACGCGCACCAGCTGACCGCTTCGCTGCTGATGCCGGGCAACTCGATCGCCGCGACGATCGCCAACGAATTCTCCGAAGCCGACAGCGACATCTACCTGTCCTCGCTGATCGCGCTGGGCTTCCTCCTGTTCATCGTGACCTTCGTCGTGCTCGCGATCGCCAAGCTCATGCTGATGCGCCTGAACCGCAACGAGGGCAACCGATGAGCGCGATCTCCGAAAAGCTCTACCGCCGCCGCCGCTTCAAGAACGGCGTCGCCCTGGTCCTGGCCGGTGCGGCCACGCTGTTCGGCCTGTTCTGGCTGGTCTGGATACTCTGGACCACGCTGGTCAACGGCATCGGCGCGCTGAAGCCGGAACTGTTCTACCAGATGACGCCGCCGCCGGGTTCCGACGGTGGCCTGGCCAACGCGTTCTTCGGCTCCATGCTCATGAGCCTGCTCGCCATCGTCCTGGGCACGCCGGTCGGCATACTTGCCGGCACGTTCCTCGCCGAATACGCGCGCCGCTCGCTGCTCGGCGAGAGCATACGCTTCGTCAACGACATCCTGCTCTCGGCGCCGTCCATCGTGCTCGGCCTGTTCGTCTATACGCTGGTGGTCAAGCAGATGGGCCATTTCTCGGGCCTGGCCGGCGCCATCACCCTCGCGCTGATCGTGCTGCCGGTGGTCGTGCGCACTACCGACGAAATGCTCAAGCTCGTGCCGAGCCAGATGCGCGAGGCGGCGCTGTCGCTGGGGGTGCCGCAGTGGAAGGTCACCGTGCAGGTGCTGTACCGCTCGGCCCTGCCCGGCATCGTCACCGGCGTGCTGCTCGCGCTCGCGCGCATCAGCGGCGAGACTGCGCCACTGCTGTTCACCGCCCTCAACAACCAGTTCTGGAGCGTCGACATGAGCGGCCCGATGGCCAGCGTTCCGGTCGTCGTCTTCCAGTACGCCATGAGCCCCTACGATACCTGGCACTCGCTGGCCTGGGCCGGCGCGTTCATGGTCACCGTCTTCGTGCTCTGCACCAGTCTGATCGCCCGCGCGATCATCGCCCGCCGGAAGGTAGCCAATGACTAATCTGAACCTGGCCGTCGCGGCCTCGCTCAACGTGACCACGCCGTCGGACCAGGCCACGTCGGCGGCGAAGATCACCGCGCGCAATCTCGATTTCTACTACGACGGCTTCCATGCGCTGAAGAACATCCGCATGGACATTCCCGAGAAGCGCGTGACCGCGATCATCGGCCCGTCGGGCTGCGGCAAGTCGACCCTGCTGCGCATCTTCAACCGCATCTACTCGATCTATCCCAAGCTCGAAGCGCGCGGCGAAGTGCTGCTCGACGGCGAGAACATCCTCGACCCGCGCTATCCCCTGAACCGTCTGCGCTCCAAGGTCGGCATGGTGTTCCAGAAGCCGGTGCCGTTCCCGATGTCGATCTTCGACAACATCGCCTACGGCATCAAACACTACGAGAAGCTGTCGCGTGCCGACATGGAAGTCCGCGTGGAACAGGCGCTGCGTCAGGCGGCGATCTGGGACGAGGTCAAGGACAAGCTCAAGGGCAGCGCGCTCGGACTTTCCGGCGGCCAGCAGCAGCGCCTGTGCATCGCGCGCGCGATCGCGCTGAAGCCCGAAGTCATCCTGTTCGACGAGCCGACTTCGGCGCTGGACCCGATCGCGACCGGCAAGATCGAGCAGCTGGTCGAAGAGCTCAAGAAGGATTTCACGATCGCGATCGTGACCCACAACATGCAGCAGGCCGCGCGCTGCTCGGACTTCACCGCGTTCATGTATCTCGGCGAACTCATCGAATTCGGCGAGACCGAGACCATGTTCACGCGGCCGAGCAAGCAGCAGACCGAAGACTACATCACCGGCCGTTTCGGCTGAGCCAGCGAACCCACGACCATGCCTGAAACGACTGCTTCCCACGAACACATCATCAAGAGCTACGACGCGGAGCTCGCCCGCCTGCTGAGCGAGATCGTGCGCATGGGCCAGCTCGCCGGCGAACAGCTGGCGCTGGCCGCGGCCGCCGTCGACGAGCGCAACAGCGACCTCGCAATGCGCGTCGTCGAAGGCGACAACGCGATCGACGCGCTGGAGCACGACGTCAGCCACGACGTGCTGCGCCTGCTCGCGCTGCGCCAGCCGATCGCCCGCGACCTGCGCGACGTGCTGGCCGCGCTGCGCATCGCCGCCGACATCGAACGCATCGGCGACTACGCGGCCAACATGGCCAAGCGCGCGATCGCGCTGAACCAGAACGCGCCGATGCGCCCGGCCGCGAGCCTGCCGCACCTGGCCGAGGTCGCCGGCGACATGCTGCGCGACGTGCTCGACGCCTATCGCCGCGGCGACGCCGACGCGGCCGTGGAGGTCTGGAAGCGCGACGTGCAGCTCGACACCCTGTACACGGCCATGTTCCGCGAACTGCTGACCTACATGATGGAAGACCCGCGCAACATCACGCCGTGCACGCACCTGCTGTTCATGGCCAAGAACATCGAGCGCATCGGCGACCACGCCACCAACATCGCCGAGAACATCTATTTCCTGGTCCACGCCAAGCCGCTCGTCGAGGAACGCCGCAAGGGCGACCATACGAGCACGCTGGTCAGCTGAAGTCGGGAATCGGGAATCGGGAATCGGGAATCGGGAATCGGAAAAACCGTACCGCGAAAACCCATCCCCACCCACACCCTCCCCTTGAAGGGGAGGGATTTTCCCGGCCAGATATGAAGAAATTCGCTTGCCGGTATTGGTTTTCGCCGAACCGTGCCCCCCCTTTCAGGGGGAGGGTATGGGTGGGGATGGGGTTTCGCTGAAAGCTCCACGATTCCCGATTCGCGATTCCCGCCCCGATCAATACACCGCAAAATCCGCCCGGCAGCCGTTGCTGACCCAGAGGCGGCCGCGCTCCACGCCCCACGAACGCGCGTAGACGCAGGGGCTGGAGCTGCGCTGGCGGTAGACTTCCACATGTCCACGATACGGCAGACCGCAGTAGTTCACGCGGTTGTTGTTGGACTCGCAGCGTATCGTGCGGCGCGGGTCACCGTAGCCGTAGCGGTCGTCGTAGTAGCCGTCGCGGCGGTCGCGGTCCTTGTCGGCCAGGATCGCGGCGCCGACGATGCCGAGCACGACGGCCGCGGCGATCGCGCTGTCCTTGTTCGAGGACGAGCTCGCGCCGCCGACCTGGAATTCCGCGCGGCAGCCGCGATCGACCCAGATGCGGCCGACGTCGTAGCCCCAGGTATCGCCCTGCCAGCAGCCTTGTGAGCTGAGCTGACGCGTCAGGCGCACGCCGCTGCGGCCATCGACAGGACAGCTGCGATAGCTGCCGGAGGATTCGCAGCGCACGGTATCGGCCCGGCTGTCCGGACTGAAGCCGAGCAGCAGCAGGCCGGCGAACAGGGTCAGCACGAGGACGCGGTTCATGGCTGCTTCTCCGGTTGGCGTGCGGCGAGGAAAGCGTCGAGTTCGGCGCCGTCGAGCTGATCGTCCTTGTCGGTGTCGAAATGGTCGAAGCTCGGCTGCAGCTGATCGCTGAACTCATCGCGCGTGATGCGCTTGCGTTCCGTCGCGACTGCCGCGCCGGTCAGCCATTGCGACGGGAACTCATCGCCGTCGAGCACGCCGTCGTGGTTCTTGTCGCGCGCGTCGAAGCGTCGCAGCATGGCGTTGCGATATTCCTCGAAACTGATCTTGCCGTCGCCATTGCGGTCCATGCGCGCGAGCAGCCGGCTCTTGCGGTCGCCCGGCTTGGGATCGCTCCGCCTGTGGCCGGCCGGCTTCTTGTCAGCCGTTGCGTGGTCGGACGGCTTCTGAGCGGCCTGCTTCCGAGCGGCCGCCCCGTCATCGACGGGCGTGGCAGCCATCGTACCTGTACACAGCAGCGCGGCCGCGAGCACCGGCGCGAAACGTCGAATCCTCATGCGTCACCTCCTTGCATGGTTGCCGGAATGACGCAGCCGGACCCGGCCGGCCGCGCCGTTTTGCAGCATCAGGAAATAATGCACCCTGCGCCCACGGCGCGTGGCGCGCAGGAACGCGGGCTCGTCGGTCGGAACGGCGTGGATCGGCGAGCGCGGCAATTGCGCCACGCCGGCAGGCCGGCGGCCATGCGGGGAGGCATGCGGGACGACAGGTCCATGGCCCATCCTCGGCATCGCTGCGCGTGCGCTGAGGCTTTGCACATTGCCGCCGTGATGCAGGCAAGTCAACGCGCCGCGCCGGCGGCCGGCGCACACAGGATCAGTCCGCTGCGTTCATTCCTGCGCGACCGCGTACCCGCCGGCGCGCCAGGCCTCGATGCCGCCGGCCAGCGGACGCACGCGACGGAAACCGCGCTTCATGAGCTTGCGTGCGACGAGCACGGCCGAGGCTTCGTTCGGACAGGCGCAATAGACGACGACATCGCTGTCGGGCGGCGCCGGCAACGGCGTTTCGGCATCGAGATCCACGTCGACGGCACCGGGAATGCGCCCTTCGCAGTCGCGCTGCAGCCGAGGCCGCGCATCGAGCACGAGCGGCGGCCGCGCCGAGCCCATGAGCTCGGCCAGCTGCGCCACGCTGATGCGGTCCATGCGCAGCTGGCGGATCAGCAGGCGCCGTTTCCACCAGCGCGTCAGCACGTAGACTGCAAGCAGCGCGACGACGAGCAGACTGCCCCAGCGGCCGAGACTGGCCAGGGTAGTCAGCACTTCGTCGATCGCGTTGCGGAACGCGACGCCGAGCACGACCGCGACGCCGGCCCACAAGGTCGCGCCGATCAGATCGAAGCCGACGAAGGCCGGCAGCGAGGTGCGCGTCGCGCCGGCCAGCGCGGTGGCCAGCGAGGCGAAGCCCGGCACGAACTTGGCGAAACTCAGCGAGGGCGCGCCCCAGCGCGCATAGAGATTCTGCGTCTGGCGCACGCAGGAATCCGGCGACAGCGACAGCCGGCACAAGGTACCGAGCACGCGCGAACCGTAGCGCCGCCCGGCCGCATACCAGATGAGATCGGCCAGCAGTGCCGCCACGGCAGCGACGGCCAGCACCTGCAGCGGCCCCTGCGGCGTCGCCGCGCTGACCGCTGCGGCAACCAGCAGCACCGGATAAGCCGGCAGCGGAACGCCGGCCTGCTCCAGCAGGACGCAGAAGAACACCAGCGGCAGACCATGATGCTCGATCAGGGCGACGAAGCTGTGCACGGCATTCCCGGCTCGCAGGACGATGACGCGGGACTGTATCCCCGCGCGTCGCCGCGGCCAATGCTCGGGTGAGCGTGAACCACGCCCGCACGGCCGCCGCACGATCGCGCGGCACCGGGTGCGCTCGCTGACGCCTGCCATGCCGATCGGCGGGCACGGCAACGGCGGCGCGGTGGGATACTCGGCGCACCGGTCACGACGGAGCCTGCCCATGCGCTGGAAGCGAATGTCCGCCATCGCCGTCCTGGCCGCCGCTGCCGTGGCCGCCTGGTGGTTCACGCGTCCGGCCTACGCGCCGGTGCCCGACACGATCGCCTGCCTCGTCGGCATCTATCGCCTCGATGACGGCCGCCTCGTCGATCTCGCGGCATTGACCAACGCGCCAGCGCTGCGCTGGCGTCTGCTCGACGGCCGCAGCGGCCGGCTGATCCGCGCTACCGACGGCCGCTGGCAGAAGCGCGCCGGCTGGGGCGACACAGCCGACACGACCGCGATCGAGCCCGGCAGCTGCGCCTCGCCGGCGCTGCACTTCGAAGGACAGCGCGGTCAGCGCCTGACCTTCACCGAACAGGACACGCGCTTTTCCGGCGCCGGCGTGTCGCTGGCCGGCCGGCTCGTGCTGCCGCCCGGCACCGAACCCGTGACTATCGCAGTGCTCGTGCACGGCTCGGAAGCCTGGTCGGCAATAAGCCACGGCTATTTCCAGCGCCTGCTGCCGGCCCACGGCATCGGCGTCTTCGTCTACGACAAACGCGGTACCGGCGCGAGCAGTGGCCGCTATACGCAGGATTTCGACCTGCTCGCCGCCGACGCCGCGGCGGCGCTCGCCCAGGCCCGCCGCCTGGCCGGTACGCGCGCCGGCCGTGTCGGTTTCGCCGGCGCCAGCCAGGGCGGCTGGATCGCGCCGTTGGCGGCGCAGCACAGCGATCCGGCATTCATCGCGGTGAGCTACGGCCTGGCCGACAGTCCGCTGGCCGAGGATCGCGATCAGGTCGTGCTCGATCTCACGCGCAAGGGCCACGGCGCCGAGGCGCTGGCCAAGGCGCGCGAAGTCACCGACGCGACCGGCGTCATCATGGCCTCGCATTTTCGCGACGGCTACGAACGACTGGCCGAGCTCAAGACGCGCTACGGCCACGAGCCCTGGTGGCAGGACATGCACGGCGAATTCACCGGCGATCTCGTGCGCTGGCCGGCGTTCGCCCTGCGCTGGTTCGGTCCGTTCTACGACGAGGGCACGAGCTGGACCTACGACCCCATGCCGGCGCTGCAGACCCTGCGGCCGCCGCTGCTCTGGATACTGGCCGGCGCCGACCGCGAGGCGCCGCCGGAGGAAACGCGGCGGCGGCTGCTGTCGGTGGCCGGCCGCGGCAACGTGACCCTGGTCGAATTTCCCGACACCGACCACGGCATCATCGAGTTCGTGCAGCAGGCCGACGGCTCGCGCACCGGCACGCGCATCGCCGAGGGCTATCTGCCGCTGCTCGTCGACTGGATCCGCGACGGCCGCCTCGGCGCGGGGCCGTACGGCCGCGCGCGGATCCTCGCCGCCGGCGGCCAGTCGCCGCCGTAGGCGCGCAGCGCCCACAAAGCCAAATCCGCTTTTTGCAACAATCGCGGTTTTTCGCTGCGCCGCGCAGCCGCCGTTTTACGTGTGAAACCCGCCCCGGACGGCCGCGCCGCGGCGTTCTGCGCAATCCGTCATGAGATTCCGTTCAGCTACTGGACGCCGCAGACCAAGCGCCCTATCGTCGCCGTTTTGTCCGCCCCCTGACGGAGTTAGCGCCCATGCGCCTGCCCTTGATGCTGGTTCCTGCCCTGCTGCTGGTGGCCGCGTGCCAGCCGGTCAAGAAGGAATCCACCGCTGATCGCCTCGTTTATCCGGTTTCCAAGAAAGTCACCCAGGTCGACACCTACCACGGCCAGGAAGTCGCTGATCCGTACCGCTGGCTCGAGGACATCGACTCGCCCGAGACCGGCAACTGGATCAAGGCGCAGAACGACGTCACCAGCGCCTATCTGGCCAAGATTCCCGGCCGCGAGCGCATCGCCGCGCGCGCCACTGAAATTTGGAATTTCAACCGCTGGAGCGCGCCGTCGCGCGAAGGCAAGCAGTGGTTCTGGTTCAAGAACGACGGCCTGCAGAACCAGTCCGTGCTCTACGTCGGCGACAAGCCCGAGAGCGAAGGCCGCCAGCTGCTCGACCCCAACAGCCTGTCCACCGACGGCACGGTCGCGCTGAAGGGCACGGCGTTCAGCGCCGACGGCAAATACATGGCCTACGGCCTGTCCAGCGGCGGCTCCGACTGGGAAGAATGGCGCGTGCTCGACGTCGCCAAGGGCGAGCCGACCGAAGACGTGCTCAAGTGGGTGAAGTTCTCGGCGGTGGACTGGAGCCGCGACGGCAAGGGCTTCTGGTACAGCCGCTACGACGAGCCCCAGGGCGAGAACGCGCTGAAGGCCAAGAACGAATTCCAGAAGCTGTATTTCCACAAGCTCGGCACGCCGCAGAGCGACGACGAACTCGTCTACGAGCGCAAGGACCAGCCCGACTACAGCTTCGGCGGAACCGCGAGCCGCGACGGCCGCTATCTCCTGATCTCGGTCGGCCAGGGCACCGAACGCAAGAACCTCGTGCTCTACCGCGATCTCAAGGCCAAGGGCAGGAACGGCCTGATCAAGGAACTGATCGGCGAGTGGACCGCGGAATTCGACTTCATCGGCAACGTCGGCAGCAAGTTCTATTTCCGCACCGACGACGACGCGCCGCGCGGCCGCGTGATCGCGATCGACGTGACCAAGCCGGCGCGCAAGAACTGGAAGACCGTGGTCGAACAGAACGACGACGCGCTGCAGTCGGCGCATCTGGTCGGCGGCCAGCTCGTGCTGAACTACCTGCATGACGCGAGCTCGCGCCTGCGCCGCTTCGGTCTCGACGGCAAGCCCAAGGGCGACATCCAGCTGCCGGGGCTCGGCACGGTCGCCACGTTCGAGGGCCGCCCCGAGGACAAGCAGGCGTTCTACAGCTTCGCCAGCTACACCACGCCGATGTCGATCTACCGCTACGACCTGACCAAGGGCAAGAGCAGCCTGCTGCATGCGCCGACGATGGCGTTCGATCCGAACCAATACGAAACGCGCCAGGTGTTCTACACGAGCAAGGACGGCACGCGCGTGCCGATGTTCATCACCGGCAAGAAGGATCTGGTACTCGACGGCAACAACCCGACCATCCTCTACGGCTACGGCGGCTTCCGCATTCCGCAGGTGCCGTCGTTCTCGCCGTCGATCGCGACCTGGCTCGACCAGGGCGGCGTGTTCGCGGTGGCGAACCTGCGCGGCGGCGGCGAATACGGCCGCGAGTGGCACCAGGCCGGCATCAAGCTCAAGAAGCAGAACGTGTTCGACGACTTCATCGCCGCGGCCGAATACCTGATCGCCGAGAAGTACACCTCGCCGCCGCGTCTGGCGATCCGCGGCGGCTCCAACGGCGGCCTGCTCGTCGCCGCGACCGAACTGCAGCGTCCGGATCTGTTTGCAGCGGCGGTGCCGGCGGTCGGCGTGCTGGACATGCTGCGCTTCCGCGAATTCACGATCGGCAAGGCCTGGGAATCGGACTACGGCTCGGTGCTCAACGCCGACGAGTTCGCCGCGCTGCGCGCGTATTCGCCGCTGCACAACGTCAAGCCCGGCGTCGCCTACCCGGCCACCCTGATCACGACCGGCGACCATGACGACCGCGTGTTCCCGGCGCACAGCTTCAAGTTCGCCGCGGCGATGCAGGCGGCCAATCCGAAGGGCAAGCCGCAGCTGATCCGCATCGACGTGCGCGCCGGCCACGGCCAGGGCAAGCCGACGGCCAAGCAGATCGCCGAGACCGCCGACGTCTACGCCTTCATCCTCAACGCATTCGGACTCGCCAAGCCGTAAGCGTCGAGGAAAACGCAGCCCCCGTTCCGACGCCGGGCGCGCAAGCGCCCGGCGTTTCTTTTTTGCGGCATCCGCGACCGAACACCGCTCCATCCTGCCCGGTCCGCTTGCCCGCGGATCGGCCGGCGCTGCCCGCAAAAAGCCTGTGCGCGAACACGGATACTCGCGCCGCCTGCCCTGCGGCCGTCCCGTGCGTCTCGTACTGCTGTTCGCCTGCTGCCTCGCCCTGCAGCCGACGCTGTCCGCACCGGCATCCCCACCGACGACGCATTCGCCGCGCTGCTGTCATCGCCGCAGGCGCAGCCGGACGACGGCGAATGGGACCGTCCGGCACCCGAGGGCTTCGCCAGCCAGGGCAGCGACGAAACCGCGCCGATCGCCTGGCTGGACGGCTGCAAGGACGAAAGCGCCGACTTCAGCGAGCTGCGTCATCAGGGCAGCCTGCTGCACCATGCGATCCGCGCCGGCCTGGACAAGACCGCGCATGGCGTGAACAGGCTCGATCGGGACCAACCGCAAGCCCAAGGCACGGACAGCGAACTGGCGGCGGCCGATCTGCTCGAAAGACTGGATACCCGCGTGCAGCAGCCGCTGTTGGGCTTCTATGCGCGGCGCGACCGCGCTGATCGACACACGCGACGGCCGGCTGCTGCTGCAGGTCGGCGGCATCAGTCTCGACGGCTGCGGCGAGACGCCGACCAGTCTGCTCGTCTGGAACGACGCCGGCGCGGCCGCGCCGCTACGCGCGCTGCCGCGCGGCGAGGAGCGCGTGCAGGCGTATTACGCCCACTGCGCCGCCGCGCGCAGCCAGGAGCCGCCGGCCGAATGCCAGCCCGCCGACGGCTGGTCGATGAGCCTGCGCGATTTCGTCGATCGCCATTGGGGCGCGGAGCGCCAGCGCTATCTCGATGCCGTGCTCGCACTGGACCCGGCGGCACTGCCCGAGCTGCGCAATCAGCCGACGCCGCCGCACTGGACGCGTGACGCGATCATTGCCGTATCGAACCTGAGCCTGCCGCTGGCCGGCAAGCGCGCACGCACGACCTGGCTGTTCCGCACCCCGCACCTGGTGCAGGCCATCGACTACGACGGCGCACGGGCGCTGCGCGCCTGGCTGCCGGCCGAAGACTGGACACCGGTGCTGCGCGCCCTCGACGGCAGGACCGAGCTGCCGCAGATGCTGTACGACGAAACGAGACAGGACGGCAGCAGCGCGGCGCTGAGCTGCCGCCTGGCCCGCGCGCTACGGCGTCGCTGCCGCGGCTGACGCTGTTCGCGACAGGTGTTGCCGCGCCCCGTGCGGCGATGCGTAGCGCACAGGTCGCGGCAAGCGCAGCGAACCGCGACATCGAGGTCCTGCCGCGGCGAAAACCCGTACGCGCCATGAATTGGCGCGCGAGATCACAAGGCGACAATGCGAAAATCGCCGCACCTTGATGCTCTTCGCAAGCGTTGTACCGCGACGTTGCGGTGCGCCGCGCTCACCGCAACCTACCGCAGTGCCACGCCGCCGGGGCCGAAGCGGCGTTCGATCAGGCCGGTGCTGCCGTCGGCGGCGCGCCAGGCCAGGGTGCTGGCGCGCGTGCCGTAGGCGTCGCCGCGGATGAAGATCGGCGACAGGAAACGCTCGCGTTCCAGGCCTACACCGGTGTCGGGCAAGGCCGCGTCGTCCGGGTGGTTTTCGTCGGCCAGCAGGTCGAGCAGCGCCGCGTCGTCAGCCTGGGCCGCCGCAGCGGCTTCGAAATTCCGGCGCAGCCGCTGCATCTTCGGCCAGGGCGCATCGAGTGGCCCGTTGCTGACGAGATGCACGCCCGGCAGCAGCCGCTGCGCGCGGGCACGCGGACTTTCCAGACACCAGGCTTCCCCGCGATCGGCGACGACGAGATTGAACGGCGCGAAGTCGCCGATGCGCCGCAGGAGCGCTGCGACGTAGTCGGCCGCACTGATCTCGCCGGCGAGGAAATCGCGCACGAGCGCGCCGCGCGAGACGGCGCCGCGCTGCACATTGAGCAGACGGATATTGGTCACCGCGGCCATGCGTCCGCTCGCATGCAGTGCGAGCCAGCTGCCGCCGGCCTCCAGATCGCGCCCGCCGATCACGCCGGGCAGGTCGCTCCAGGCCGTGGCCGGCGCGCTCGCGCGCGCATGGAATTCGTCGCGGTTGCCGAGCATCAGCAGCGGGCGCTGCGGCATCACATCCACGGCGAGCAACAGCAGGCACATCTCAAGTTTCTCCCGGGCACCAGGAACCGACACCGGCAACCGCATCATTGCAGCAACCGCAGCGCAGGAACGTCCCGCTCCGGCAACGGCCACACCTCAGGAACATGGAGCGGTGCCGGCGACGCGCCTCAGCGGCTGCCGCCGTCGGCGGCACGGCCGAGTTCGCGCAGCTTCTGTTCCAGGGCGCCCAGGCGCGGATTGGCCGGACTCAGGCCGCGCGCCGCCTCCAGCGCGCGTCGCGCGTCGCCGGGACGGTTCTGCGCGACGCGCTGCTCGGCCTCGTCGAGCAGCGACTCGGCCAGGCGCGCGCGCAGGGTCGGCAGGCTCGCATCGGCCGGTGCGAGCTGCTCCAGGGTGTCGACGAAATCGCGCGCGCGGTCGAGCTTCTGCTGGCCGATCGCGATATTGAACTGGTCGCGCGCAACCTGCGGCAGGCTTTGCAGCCCGGCCAGCGCCTGCGCGTTGCGGCCGTCCAGCGCGAGCGCGGAACGGTACTGGTCGTAGGCCGAACTGCCCGGCGGCAGCACGAGATTGCCGTCGCGCGCCGCCTTTTCCGCGGCCGCCAGCAGCGACGCCAGCTTCTGCTGCTGCTCCGGCGTCAAGATCGGTCGCGAGGCTGCGATCTCCAGACGTTCGCGCAGCTCACGCAGTTCGCCGCGCGCCGCGGCCAGGTCGGCCGATCCCGGCGCCAGCGCTTCGGCCTGGTGCAGCAGGCGTTCGGCCGCGGTCGGATCGCTTTGCTCCAGCGCGGCATTGGCCTGCAGCACGAGCGCGCGGGCGACCTGCGCCAGACCGGCGCGAGCCTTGGCATTGTTGGCATCGCGTGCCAGCACGGCCTTGAACTGGGCCAGCGCATTGTCCTCGCCGTCGCCGGCGATGCGGCCGCTGCGCAGCAGTTCCTCGCCACGCTTGAGACGCTGTTCCAGCGCTGCGCTGGCGCTGGCCCGCGCGGCGGTCAGCTCGGCGCGCAGGGTCGGCAGCACCGGATCGTTCGGCAACGCCCGCGCAATCGCCTCGATGCGCGACGCAGCATCGTCCAATTTTCCCTGATTCAACAATTCCCGCGTCTGCGCGGCCAGCGCGGCACCGGCCTTGCGCAGGCCGGCCTGCGCCGGCGCATTGGCCGCGTCGCCGGCGAGCACGCGCTCGTAGAGTTCGATCGCACCGCCGGCATCGAGCAGCTTGCCCGCGGCCAGTGCCGCCTCGGCCTGATCGAACAGGCCGGAAACTTCGGTCGTGGCTGCCTCGGCCTGCTTCAGCGCGGCCGCGGCCTGGTCCACGGCGGCGCCACCGGCCAGCAGCGCGCGCGCATCGGCCAGGCGCGCGTGGGCGACGGCGAAATCGCGCCGCTGGGTCGCGGCGACGGCCTCGGCGACCAGTGCCTCGCCGACGCGACGCAGGCCGGCGCGGGCGATGTCGTTGTCGGGATCGAGCACGCGCGCGGATTCGAACAGCTCGCGCGCGCTGTCGCTGCTGCCGCTGAGCTTGCCCTTGGCCAGCGCGCCGTCGGCGCGCGCGAGCACGTCGTTGAGCTCCGTGCGCGGCAGCAGCGCGCGCAACTTGTCCTGATTGCGCCAGAGCGCAAAACCGCCGGCCGCCAGCAGCAGCACGGCAGCCGCGATGAAGATCCACGGCCCCTTGCCGCTGCGGCGCACGGGCGCCACGCGGCCGCTGCGCGCCGGCGCCGTGTCGATCGCGTCGATGCGGCCGATATGCGGTTCCGCACGGCTGCCGCGCGGCTCCGCCGGCGCGATCGTCGGCAGCGCCAGAGTCGGCGTCGTCGCCGGCCTGCGGCGCAGCAGCTCGGCGAGTTCGCCGCGTTCGAGGCGGCGTTCGATGGCTTCGACCGCCGCGGCCACGGCGGCGCCGTCCTGCAGGCGCTGTTCGGGCTCCTTGGCCAGCAGCAGGTCCAGCAGCGGCTGCAGCGCCTTGTACTCGGCCGGCAGCTGCGGCAACGGCTGGGTGATGTGCATGATGCCGACGGCGAGGGAGTCCTCGGCGTGGTACGGCACGCGGCCGACCAGCAGCTCGTACATGACGATGCCGAGACTGTAGAGATCCGAGCGTCCGTCGATGCTGCGGCCGCGCGCCTGCTCCGGGCTCATGTAGTGCGGCGTGCCGACGACGGCGCCGGTACGCGTCATGCGCGTGGACGAATCGTTGGCGCGGGCGATGCCGAAATCGGTCAGCGCTGCCGAGCCGTCCTCGCGCAGCAGGATGTTGTCCGGCTTGACGTCGCGGTGCACGAAGCTCTTGCTGTTGGCGTAATGCAGCGCCTTGGCGATCTCGCGCACGACGCGAAGAGTGAACGGCACGTCGCGCGCCTTGCCGTCATCGTGCAGCACGGGGCCGCCGGAGACGTATTCCATCGCGATGTAGAAATAGTCGCCGTAGCGGCCGACGTCATGGATGCCGACCACGTGAGGATGATGCAGCTTGGCCGCGATGCGCGCCTCGCGCAGGAAGCGCTCGCCATAGGTCGGATCGGCCAGCAGGGTCGGCGACATGACCTTGAGCGCGACCTCGCGGTCCACCGATTCCTGTAGGGCCAGGTACACCGTGGCCATGCCGCCGCGCCCGAGCGGGCGCAGCACGCGGTAACCGGGGATCTCGATCATGCGTTCGGTCGGGAGTATGACGCCGCGTGCGGCGGCAATGCGGCAAGCATAGCAGCCGGGGCCGGCGGCAACCGGCCCCGCTCGGCGGAGCAGCGCCGGGGCCGCGCCGGCTCAGGCCAGCCGTCGCGCCTCGATCACGTTCGGCACGGCGGCGAGCTTGCCGAGCAGGCTGGACAGCTGGCCGTAGTCGGTCACGCGCAGGGCGAAGTTCATCGTGGCCAGGCCCGACACCGGATCGACGCGCGTGTTGACCGCGAGCAGATGCGCATTGGCCGAGGCGATCACGTTGGTGATGTCCTTGTGCAGCCATTTGCGATCGTAGCCCTTGACCAGCACGTCGACCTCGTAGGCCTGCTCGCGCCGGTTGCCCCATTCGACCTCGATGACGCGGCTGGGATCGCGCACGCGCAGGCGCGCGAGGCTGGTGCAGTCGGCGCGGTGCACGCTGACGCCGCGGCCGCGCGTGATGAAGCCCAGGACCGCATCGCCCGGCAACGGCTGGCAGCAGCGCGCGAGCTGGGTCAGCAGATTCCCTACCCCGTCGATGGTCAGCGCATCCTTGGCGCCGGGCTTGGGCGGCCGCAGCGCGGGCGCCGCGGCCGGCTTCGGCGGCGCGGTCATTTCGTGCAGTGCACGCGCGACCTGTGCCGCGCTGACGTCGCCGAGCGCGAGCGCGACGAGGAATTCCTCGAGGTTCTTCTGGTTGAAGCGCGGCGGCAGCGAGTCGAGCTCGACGTTGCTGAGCGCGAGGCGCTTGAGCTCCTTGTCGAGAATCGCGCGGCCGGCGCTGAGATTGGCCGCCAGGTCTATGCGCTTGAACCAGGCGCGCACCTTTTCCAGCGCGCGATGCGTGGTCAGGAAGCCGTGCTGCGCGCTGAGCCAGTCGCGCCGCGGCGCCTTTTCCTTGGCCGTCAGGATCTCGATGCGGTCGCCGCTGGACGGCTGGAAGGCCAGCGGCACGATGCGCCCGTTGACCTTGGCGCCGCGGCAGCGATGACCGACGTCGGTGTGCACGTGGTAGGCGAAATCGAGCACGGTCGCGCCGCGCGGCAGATCCATGACCTCGCCGCGCGGCGTCAGCAGGTAGACGCGGTCCTCGTGCAGGTCGGTGCGCAGGCCGGCCAGCAGCGCCGCATCGTCGTCGCTGTCGTCCTTGGCGTCGAGCAGCTGGCGCATCCAGGCGACCTTGCGCTCGAAGCTCGCATCGCCGCCGCCGCCTTCCTTGTAGCGCCAGTGCGCCGCGACGCCGAGCTCGGCGTGGGCGTGCATGTCGTGGCTGCGGATCTGCACTTCCAGGGTCTTGCCCTCGGGGCCGACGACGGCCGTGTGCAGCGACTGGTAGTGGTTGCCTTTCGGCCGCGCGATGTAGTCGTCGAATTCGCCGGGTATGTAGGGCCACAGCGTATGCACGACGCCGAGCGCCGCGTAGCAGGCCGGCAGATCCGCGACCAGCAGGCGCACGGCGCGGATGTCGTACAGCGCGCCGAAATCGCCGTCCTTGCGCTGCATCTTCTTCCAGATCGAATAGATGTGCTTGGGCCGGCCGGCGATGTCGGCGGCGATGCCGGCTTCGTCCAGCGCCCTGCGCAGCTGCGCGATCGCGCCGGCGATGTAGCCCTCGCGGTCGACGCGGCGCTCGTCGAGCAGCCGGGCGATGCGCTTGTAGGTCTCCGGCTGGGACAGGCGGAATGCGAGATCTTCCAGCTCCCACTTGAGCTGCCAGATGCCGAGCCGGTTGGCCAGCGGCGCATGGATGTCGGCCGTTACCTGGGCGAGCGCACGGCGCTCGTCCTCGGACAGCCGGTCGGCGGCGCGCAGGCGCGCGAGCTGGCGCGCGAGCAGGATGAACACCACGCGCAGGTCGCGCACGATCGCGAGCAGCAGCCGGCGCAACCCCTCGGCGCTGGTATGCGTCCCGCGCGCGGCATACAGCGTCCAGACCTTCTCGGCGGCGGCCTGACCTTCGAGCAGCACGCGCACACCGGGCGAAACGGCCTCATCGGCGCCCGCGCTTTCGCCGGCCAGGCCGTAGAGGATGGTCGCGCTCAGCGTTTCCTCGTCGAGACCGAGATTGCCGAGCAACTGCAGCGCGACGACGACGATGCTCAGCGGCGCCGACGCGGCAGGCGTGTCGGCCTGTTCCAGAGCCTGTTGCAGGCGCTGGCACAGCGCGACGAATTCAGGCGAGCCCTTGCCGCTGCGCGAACGCGACTGCAGCCAGGCTTCGAAATCGGGAGTGCTCGATACGCGCTTCACGCCGCCATTGTAGCGGCGCCTACGAAAACGCCCAGCCCATGAAGGGCCGGGCGTTGCATCGCCATACCGCGGCTGACGTCAGTTGATGACGGTGATGCGGAAGGTCGTGAAGCGGGAGTTGCCGATCTGCGTCAACGGGAAGTTGTAGTCGGCGGCAGCCACGCTGCATTCGGCGGTGCCGAGCGTGCCGTTGAGACGGTAGTCCAGGTCGATATGCGAGCCGTTGAAGATGTAGCGCGGGCTCTGCAGGCCGTCGGCCAGGTTGGACGAGAAGATCGACGTACCGGTACAGGACAGGCGATTGCCCGTGAACGTACCGAGGAACACGCCCTGCGTCGCGTTCTCGTCGAACGCGCGCGCCGGCCCCGGCCGCAACTGGTTGACGAAGTCCGCAATGACGCCGGCGCATTGGGCCGGCAGCTGCTGCGACGACAGGCTGCACAGCAGGGTCGGCGTCTTGCCGTTCGGCGCGTACTCTTCCATCAGCGACGACAGCGTGAAGCTCGGCGGATCGTTGTCGGCGGACACCACGTGGAACGGCACCGTCTTCGTCGACTGCTGGCCGCGCACGTCGGTCGCCGTGATCAGCACGGCCGCATGCACGTTCGGCGCATAGGTGCCGGCGGCAACGGGATCCGCGTCCGTCGCGAAGTCCGGATCGAAGCTTGGGATGTCGAAGCGGCAGGTGCGGCGCACGGCTTCGCCGGACTGCGGCGTTTCCAGCTGCGAGCAGCTGACGTTGGTCGCCGGTACGAGCGTGCCGTTGAAGTCGATCGTGACCGCGGCATTGAGCTGCTGTGGGCCGGTTTCGGCGGTGTCGTCGGTCAACGTGAAGCTCAGGTTCGTCGCGCCGGTGCCCTCGGCCAGGTTCGGCACGAGGTTGGTGGCGGCGATGATGGTCGGCGACAGATCCGACAGCTGCGAATAGCCGACCGACACGTTGTTGGCGAGGTTGTCGTCACGGCCCTCGTCCACGAACAGCGCGGCCATCGTCAGCGGCAGGCTGGTATCGGCCGGCAGCGTCGCGTTGCCGTTGAGCAGGCGCTGCACGATGAAGCGGCGGGCGACACCGCCGGTAGCCGGCACCTTGCCCAGGACGTCGACATTCACCGGAATGGTGACCATGTCCGAAAGATTGCACTGCGTCACGCCGATCGCGACTTCGCAGTAACGCGCCGAATTGCCGCCGTAGGAGAACACCGAGCTGTCGAAACCATCGCGCACGCGATACCACGTATTCGCGAGCTCGGCCGGAATGCGCACATCGACGTAATAGGTGTAGTACGAGCTGGAGAACGACGGCAGCGCGGCGACGCTGGTCGTGACGCTCGCGTCGACGGCCGGAGCTCCGTCGAAGGTGTCGGAGAACAGTCCGGGACTGGCCTTGCGCACGCCGTGCGCGTCGAGCACGTAGCAGTGCGTGGTCAGATCGGCCTGCACGGCCAGTCCGTTCGGGCGGTAGTTCCAGAAGCCGATGCCGTCGACGGCGGACTGCGCGCCACTGGTCAGCGCGCCGAACTTGAAATCACCGCCGGGGTAGATGCCGGCAAACTGCGGATTGATACCATTCTTGTACTGCGTTGGCGTTGCCGTATCGCGATTGCTGCCGCAGAGCACGGGCACCTGGGTGCGCACGATCGTCTGCGAGGCGCCGCTGACGTTCGGCAGCGGAACGACCTGCATCGCGCCGAACGGAACGGCGTTTTCGTCCTGGAATACCAGAGGCAGATCCCCGGCATAGCTGACTCCGCAAGCGCCGGCCGCAACCAGGGCCAGCAGCAATGCATTCGTTCGGTAAATCCGGTTTTGCCTCATCGTATTCTTCACCAGTGACTGATTTGACACGGACGGAACGCACGGGAAGCCGCGCGAACCCACGGACGCTGTTGGTAAAACCCCTCGTCCCCGGCCCGTCGGGACGCTCAGCTGGCGAAGCTGAGCGCATCCTGACCGCCGCTTTGACGCGGAGTATACGGACGCCCCTATACCCCAGTGTTAAGTAGCAGTTACCCGACTTGACCGATTTTCGACGAAATTCCGGCGCTTGACGAGAACTGATGCGGCACTCGTTACAATCGCCGCCCTGGCCGCGCCCCAGCGGCGTCAAATCGAGGTGAATATGAACAGGTTCAAGGCGCTGGCGTTGGCTGCTCTGTCCGCTGCGGGCGTTGCTCAGGCCGCCGAATTCTCCACGCTGGAAGAGCGCATGAACCGCAGCGAATTCACCGCAGCGGGGCTGGACCGGCTGAGCCCGGAACAGCTCAAGTCGCTGAACGACTGGCTGCGCGTTCACGGCCTCGCTCCGGGCGCGCCGGTCGCCACCGGTGGGTCGCGCAACGGCACCGTCGAGTTCTACCCGGACGATAACGAACGCCAGACCATCGAAGCCCGCGTCGAAGGCCGCCTCGACGGCTGGCTCGGCAAGACCACGTTCAAGCTCGACAACGGCCAGGTCTGGCAGCAGGCCGAATCGGGCATGCGCACCGACCTGGGCCTGAACGGCCCGGCCGTGCGCATCAAGCCGATGCTGCTCGGCAGCTGGCTGATGTACATCGACGGCTGCGGCTGCAGCCTGCGCGTGCGCCGGATCAAGTAAACCGCGGACCGCCGGCGCGGCGCCGTCGGGCGCCGCGCCTTTCGATCAGCGGCCGCGCAGTCCGTCCAGCACTTTCTGCAGGCGCTTGGGCGATACCGCCTCGGCCGTCTTCAGTTCCTGCGCGAACACCGACACGCGCAACTCCTCGACCAGCCAGCGCAGTTCTTCCAGCGCCGCCGGCGCAGTCTCGCCGCTGGCGCGCAGCCGCAGGTATTCGCGCCAATAGCCCTGCACCGCGAGCAGACGCGCCTGGTCCTTGGCCGCGTCCACGCGCAGGCGCTCGGCGCGCAGGCGCATGGCCTTGAGGTAGCGCGGATAGTGCGCGAGCCGGGCGCGGCCGAGTTCGCGCACGAAGCCCGGATGCATGAGCCCGGACAACTGCTCGTGCAGGTCGTCGTAGTTGGCCTTGCCGTAGCCCATCAGCGGCGCCTTGAGCCAGGGGCCGAGCTCGACGTAGGCCGCAAGCACGTCCTCGACGAGAGCCAGCCACTGCATCGCGGTCGGAAACAGCTGGCGCGCGAGTTCGGCCTCGGCCAGGATGAAATCCTCGCGCCGGCGCAGGTCCAGCTCGCGCGCGGCGAGGAGTTCCTGCAGCACGGCTTCGATCAGATCCTCACGCAGCGATTCCACGCTGGCGATGCCGGCGTATTTCAGCGCCAGCGCATGATTGATCGGCAGCTGCCGGCGCGCCTGCTTGATCTTGTCGGCCAGCGCGCGGCGCAGCAGGCGCACCACACCGGCGCGGTGCGAGGCCAGCGCCTCGTCGCGGCGCTCGAATACGCGCAGCGCGACGCTGTCGCCGAGGTCGACCAGCGCCGGATACGCGACGAGGTTGCCCTGGCTGACCAGCGAATCGGGAATCTCGGCGAAATCGAAGGTTTCCACGTCCTCGCGGGTCAGGTCGGCATCGGCCTGGCGCGAGAACGCGGCGCGCGCCGCGCCGCTCCAGTTGGCCTGGATCGCCGCGAGGTCGCGGCCCTGTTCGAGGGTGCGGCCCTGCTCGTCGTAGACGCGGAAATGCATCAGCAGATGCGCCGGCAGCTCGGCACCGGCGAAGTCCGCTTCGGTCACGGCCACGCCGGTCACGCGCTGCAGGTAGGCCGCGAGCACGCGCGCGAGCGGCGCGTCGCGCGGTGCCTCGCTCTCGGCGAAGGCGCGCGCGAAATCCGGCGCCGGCACGAAGTTGCGCCGCTGCGCCTTGGGCAGACTGCGGATCAGCTCGGCCACCTTTTCCGCGAGCAGGCCCGGCACCAGCCATTCGCAGCGCGCCGCCGACACTGCATTCACATAGGCCAGCGGCAACTGCAGGCTGACGCCGTCGGCCGGGTCGTTGGGCAGGAAGCGGTATTCGAGCTTGAGCTTGTGTCCGCTGACGTCCAGCCGCGTCGGGTAATCCTGCGCGGCTATGCCGCTCTGCGCGCCGAGCACGTCGGCCAGCGACCAGCGCAGCGCGGCCTGCTCGGCCGGCGCGGCGCGGCGGTACCAGGCGTCCAGCGCGGCCGCGGTGCTGATGTCGCCGGGCAGCTTGCCGGCAAACCAGGCGACCAACGCGGACTCGTCCTTGACCAGGCCGGCGCGGCGCTGCTTGGCTTCGAGCTCCTGCGCCTCGGCCAGCACGCGCGCATTGGCGCGCACGAAATCGGACCTGGCGTCGATCTCGCCGCGCGCCAGCGCCTCGCGCAGGAACACCTCGTGGGCCAGCGCCGGCTCCTGCGCGCCGTACTGCACGACGCGCTTCTCGACCAGGATCAGGCCGAACAGGCTGACCTGCTCGTAGGCCAGCACGGCGCCGCGCTTGCGCGACCAGTGCGCGTCGCGCCAGCTGCGCTTGACCAGATGTTCGGCCTGCTGCTCTATCCATTCGGGCTCCACGCGCGCGCAGAGCATGGCGTAGACCTTCTGCAGGTCGATGATCTGCCCGGCGAGCAGCCATTGCGGCGGCGACTTGGCCAGGAACGATCCCGGAAACACCTGGAAGCGCCGCTCGCGCGTGCCGCGATACTGCCCGCGCTCGTCCTTGCGCCCGACCTGGGTCGGCCAGCCCGACAGCAGGCAGCGGTGCACCTGTTCGTAGCCCGGCGCATCCAGCAGCGGCCCCGCCGCCGTGTCGCCGGCGGCTTCGGCCGCCGGCGCGGCCACGCCGGCGAGATTCCAGTCCAGCTCCTCGGCCTGCAGCAGCAGCTGGCGATGCAGTTCGCGCCATTCGCGCATGCGCATGTAGGACAGGAAGCGCGCGTGGCACCAGTCGCGCAGACGCGCCTGGCTCAGTTCCTCGTGGGCTGCCGCGTGCGCCTGCCAGAGCTTGAGCACGGCGACGAAGTCCGAGCGCGAATCGGCGAACTGCGCATGCGCCTGGTCGGCGGCCTGGCGCGCGTCGGCCGGCCGCTCGCGCGGGTCCTGGATGCTCAGGAACGCGCACAGCACGAGCAGCTCGCGCAGCGCGCCGCGGGCCTGCGCCTCGATCAGCATGCGCGCGAGCGCGACGTCGATCGGCAATTGCGCCATCAGACGGCCCGTGGCCGTCAGGCGCTTGCGTTCGTCGAGCGCGCCGAGCTCGGTCAGGCGCCGGTAGCCGTCGCCGATCGCGCGCTCCGGAGGCGCCTCGACGAACGGAAACTGATCGACCTCGCCGAGCTTCAGGCTGAGCATGCGCAGGATCACGCCGGCCAGCGAACTGCGCAGGATTTCCGGATCGGTATAGCGCTGCCGCTGCTGGAAATCCTGCTCGCCGTAGAGGCGGAAACAGACGCCGGCCGCGACGCGGCCGCAGCGGCCCTTGCGCTGCTCGGCGGCGGCCTGGGAGATCGGCTCGATGTGCAGGCGCTCCAGCTGCGAGCGCGGCGAATAGCGCTTCACGCGCGCGGTGCCGCTGTCGATGACGTAGCGGATGCGCGGCACGGTCAGCGAGGTTTCGGCGACGTTCGTCGCGAGCACGATGCGGCGCTGCGCGCCGGGCCTGAACACGCGGTCCTGATCGTTGGCCGACAGGCGCGCATACAGCGGCAGCACCTCGGTCGCCCGGTACTGGCGCCGCGCCAGCGCCAGATGCGCGTCGCGGATCTCGCGCTCGCCGGGCAGGAAGACCAGCACGTCGCCGCGCGGATCCTCGGCCGTGATCTCGTCGGCCACGGCGACGATCTGCTCGGTGAGACTCAGCTCGCTGCGATCCGGCGCCGGTCGCGCCTTGTCGCCGCTGCGCGCCGGCGCGGCTTCGGCCACCGGCGGCCGCCAGCGCACTTCGACCGGATAGCTGCGCCCTTCCACCTCGATCACCGGCGCATTGCCGAAATGCGCGGCGAAACGCGCCGTGTCGATCGTCGCCGAGGTGACGATGAGCTTGAGGTCACGGCGCTTGGCCAGCAGACGCTTGAGATAGCCGAGCAGGAAGTCGATGTTGAGGCTGCGCTCGTGCGCCTCGTCGATGATCAGCGTGTCGTAGTCGCTGAGCCAGGCATCGCTCTGGGTCTCGGCCAGCAGGATGCCGTCGGTCATGAACTTGACCAGCGATTCCTCGGAGACCTGATCGGTGAAGCGCACCTGGAAGCCGACCAGCTTGCCGACTTCGCTGCCGAGCTCCTGCGCGACGCGGCGCGCCACGCTGCGCGCGGCGATGCGCCGCGGCTGGGTGCAGCCGATGCGGCCGGCCACGCCGCGGCCGGCGGCCAGGCAGAGCTTCGGCAGCTGGGTGGTCTTGCCCGAACCGGTCTCGCCGGCCAGCACCACGACCTGATGACGGCGGATCAGCGCGACGATGTCCTCGGCGCGTGCGGCGATCGGCAGGCTTTCGTCGACGCGGATCTCCGGCACGCGTGCCGCGCGTGCCTCGCGCCGTGCGCGCGAGGCGGCGATGTCGGCGTCGAGCCGGGCCAGCGCGGCCTCGTCGGCCGCCGCCGCGGCATCGTTCAGGCGCCGCCAGCGCCCGAGCAGACGCGCGAAATCGCGCGTGAGCACCTGGTCCAGCGCCTTGCGCAGCACCGCCAGGCGGGCCGCAACGGCGGCGTCCGGCGGCGGGGCGGCACGAGTGGAATTCTTGTCGGCCATTGCAGGATCAGTATCGGCGGCGCGGGCCCGCGGAACCCGTAATCATAACGTCAGCCTATCGCGACGATCGTCGCGGCCCTGCCCGGCGGGATGGCCGGCGCGGTAGAGTGTCGCGCGCCGGAACCACGACACGGCCGGAATTCACGACGCATCGGAACTAAAGGAGTCTGCAATGGGTATCGACATCGGCATTGCCAAGAAGGACCGCGAAGCGATCGCCAAGGGTCTGTCGCGCCTGCTGGCCGACAGCTACACGCTCTACCTGAAGACGCACGGTTTCCACTGGAACATCACCGGCACCATGTTCAACACGCTGCACCTGATGTTCGAGACCCAGTACAACGAGCTGTGGCTGGCCCTGGATCAGGTCGCCGAGCGCATACGCTCGCTGGACGTGATGGCGCCGGGCTCGGGCGCGCAGTTCGCCAAGCTGTCCTCGATCAAGGAGGAAACCGGGGTACCCGAATGGCGCGACATGGTGGCCCAGCTCGTCGACGGCCACGAGACCGTCGCGCGCACGGCGCGCGAGGTGTTCCAGCTGGCCGACAAGGCCTCCGACCAGCCTACGGCGGACCTCGCTACCCAGCGCATGCAGGCGCACGAGAAGACCGCCTGGATGTTGCGCTCGCTGCTGGCCTGAACCGGCCCGCCTGCGCGTCCCGGCCCGCCCGCCGCGGCGGGACCGGGAGCGCCGCCGCCATACCGCAACGGACGCGACGATTCCCGCTGCGGGACGACATGAAATCGTCAAAAGCCCGTGCTAGCCTGCGGACTTTCGGCGACGGCGCCCATGCAGGACGCCGCCGTCCCTAGGCGACGGATGAATCGCACGCCCGCCGGCCCGGCGCGGCGCTACGGGAAAGCACAGCCGCTTGGCGCGGCGCGCAACGAATGGCAGGGAATCCAACCAGATCGCAACCCCCGCAACGGCCTGCCGAAGCGCGACTTCGCGTTGCATTCGCGCCGGACCACCGCGGGCGGCTGCGTTTCCTCCGTCACCGGTGCCGGCGTCCATGCGGCGCGGTTTTGTCTTACGCACTCTTGTTCAGGGGTCGAGTATGAAAGCAGTCGTTACACCCGCGCGCTGGGCACTGGCATTCGCCGTGCTCGCTGCGGCCGGTCCGGTCAGCGCCCAGGTCAGTCTGACCACCCTGGGCAGCGCGTATACCCAGGACTTCAACACGCTCGCCAGCAGCGGCACGACCAACAGCACCGTGCCGGCCGGCTGGGCCTTCCTCGAAACCGGCACCAGCGCCAACACGACCTATGCGGCCGACACCGGCAGCGGCAACGGCGGCAACACCTACAGCTACGGCGCGGCCTCCGCCGCGGATCGCGCGTTCGGTGCGCTGCAGAGCGGCAGCGTGATCCCGTCGCTCGGCGCCGCGTTCACGAATGACACCGGCGCGACCATCACCGACCTCGCGATCAGCTTCACCGGCGAACAGTGGCGTATCGGCAACACCTCGACGGCGCGCGACGACCGCCTCGAATTCGAATACAGCCTCGACGCGACCGGCCTCGGCACCGGCACCTGGACCGCGGCGACCGCGTTGAATTTCGTCAACCCGATCAAGACCGCCGCCACGGCCGGCGCCCTCGACGGCAACGCGACCGCCAACCGTACGGCGGTGTCCGGCTCCATCGGCAGCCTCAGCATCCCGGCCGGCGCGACGTTCTGGATCCGCTGGAAGGACTTCAATGCCACCGGCGCCGACGACGGCCTGGCCATCGACGACTTCAGCCTGACGCCGACCGGCACGCTGCCGCTGCCCAACCTGTCGATCAACGACGTCAGCGTCACCGAAGGCGCGGCCGGCAACACCATCAATGCGACCTTCACGGTCAGCCTGTCGGCCCCGGCGCCGGCCGGCGGCGTGACCTTCGACATCGCCACCGCCGACGGCACGGCCACGACGGCCAACTCGGACTACGTGGCCAAGTCGCTGACCGCCCAGACCATCACGGCCGGCAACACGAGCTATACCTTCGACGTCGTCGTCAACGGCGACTCGGCCATCGAGGCCGACGAGACCTTCCTCGTCAACGTCAGCAACGTGACCGGCGCGACCGTCACCGACGGCCAGGGCCAGGGCACCATCCTCAACGACGACGCCGCCGTCCCGCAGCTGTCGATCAACGACGTCAGCGTGACCGAAGGCAACAGCGGCACGACCGCGGCGCAGTTCACGATCACCTCCAGCGTCGCGGCCCCGGCCGGCGGCTACACGCTGAACTTCGCCACGGCCGACGACACCGCCACGGTCGCCGACGGCGACTACCTCGGCGCCAGCGGCACGGTCTCGATCCCGTCGGGCCAGACCACGGCGACCGTCGACATCACCGTCAACGGCGACGCCACCTGGGAACCGAACGAGACCTTCTTCGTCAATCTCAGCGGCGCGCCGGCCGGCACGCAGATCGCCGACGGCCAGGGCGTAGGCACGATCACCAACGACGATCCGATCCCGCTGCTCAGCATCGGCAACGCCAGCGTCGTCGAAGGCCATTCCGGTACGGCCCTGCTGAACTTCCCGCTGACGCTGTCCGTTCCGGCGCCGGCCGCCGGCGTCACGTTCACGGTCAACACCGCCGACGGCACCGCCACGGCCGGCAGCGACTACGTCGCCATCGTCAACGGCAGTGGCAGCATCGCCAGCGGCCAGACCAGCGGCACCCTGAGCGTCACGGTCAACGGCGACACCGTCGCCGAGCCGAACGAGACTTTCACGGTGACCCTGAGCGCCCCGGTCAACGCGGGCCTCGGCACGGCCACGGCCACCGGCACCATCACCAACGACGATGCGGTCGAGATCCACGACATCCAGGGCACCGGCCTGGCCAGCCCGCTGGTCAACCAGGGCGTGCTGACGGTCAACAACGTCGTCACCGGCAAGGGCCCGCAGGGCTTCACGATGCAGGCGCCGGACGCCCGCGCCGACGCGGACCTGAACACGTCCGAGGCCATCTACGTGTTCACCTCGACCGCGCCGACCGTGCAGGTCGGCGATCTGGTCAACGTCGCCGCCACGGTCGCCGAGTTCAACGGCCTGACCGAGCTCACCAACGCCACGATCACCGTGGTCAGCAGCGGCAGCCCGCTGCCGACGGCGGTCGAGTTCAATGCCACGGTCCCCTCGCCGAACCCGGCCACGCCGACCTGCACGGTCAGCGGCAGCAACTTCGAGTGCTTCGAGTTCATGCGCGTGCACATCGCCGACGGCCTGGTCAGCACCGGCAACCAGCGCTTCGGCTCGCCGGCGACGGAAACCTTCGCCGAGGCCTTCATCACCGCCGACGGCCGCCGCGGCGTGCGCGAGCCGGGCCTGCTGTATCCGCTGGTGCCGACCGCCGGCAACCTGGCCGCGGGCCAGTGGGACGGCAATCCGGAACTGTTCGAGCTCGACGCGGACTACTTCGGCGCCGTGCCGGTCGACACCCCGCTGGTCGGCAACTCGCGCTTCACGGCCACCGGCGTGCTCGGCTACGACTTCGGCGACTACGAGCTGTGGGCCACCGAACTGACGCTGACCGATACCGCCGCCGTGCCGCGCCCGGTGCGCGATTCCCGCGGCAGCACGGACCTGCGCATCGGTGCGTTCAACATGCTGCGCTTCTGCGACACGACCAACAACGGCAGCGGTTCCGACCCCTGCCTCGCGCCGACGCCGACCCAGGCCCAGTTCGACGCCAAGGTCGCGCGCCTGTCGGCCTACGTCAAAGACGTGCTGAAGCTGCCGGACGTGCTCGGCACCGAGGAAGTCGAGAACCTCACCGTGCTGCAGGCGCTGGCGACCAAGCTGACCGCCGACAGCGGCGTGCCGTACACGGCGCGCCTGGAAGAAGGCAACGACGTCGGCGGCATCGACGTGGGCTTCCTCGTGCGCACCGACCGCGTGACGATCAACACGGTCACCCAGCTCGGCAAGACCCTGACCTGGAACGATCCGACCGGCAGCCCGACCGCGCTGCTCAACGACCGTCCGCCGCTGCTGCTCGAAGCCAGCTTCACCGGCGGCGGCGGCAACCTGCCGTTCGCCGTCATGGTCGTGCATCCGAAGTCGCGCTCCTGCGTAGACGCACCGACCGGCGCGAGCTGCGTCCAGGCCGACGTCGACCGCAACCGCCAGAAGCGCTTCCTGCAGGGCAAGTACCACGCCGAGCAGATCCAGGCCTTCCAGCAGGCGCATCCGGGCACGATCCTGACCGTGGTCGGCGACTTCAACGACTACCAGTTCAGCGACGGCTGGACCCACATGGTCGGCGCGATGGAAGGCCGCTACGACGATGCGGCCAACCTGCTCGACTACGCCGGCAACACCGTGGTCAACCCGCCGCTGTGGAACGCCGTGATGTCGCTGCCGGAGAACGACCGCTACTCGTTCACGTTCACCGAGAACTTCGGCGTGTTCCAGGGCTTCAACACGCGCGACGTGCCGACCCTGCAGGTGCTCGACCACGGCCTGCTCAACGTGACCGCGCGCAGCCTGTTCACCGGCTTCGACTACGGCCGCGCCGACAACGACGCGCCGGCCGAGTGGGAACGCCAGTGCAACCTGGTGCCGACGCCGGCGCCGCCGGCCTGTCCGCACCCGGCCATCGGCGTGTCCGACCACGACGGCTTCGTGTTCGTGCTGGCCACCGACCGGATCTTCGCCAACGGCTACGATCCGGCGCCGTGACGCACGCAGGGCCGTGACGCTGCGCGTTTCGATACCCTGCTAGACTGCACACCAAGCTTCACCACCTGGGGCCGGTCATCCGGCCCCATTTTTTTGCGGCCGCCGGCGGCGCCCTGAGCGGCCCGCGCGGATGCGGCATCGCCTCCTATCCCTGCCCTGGCATGAAACGTCTACGTTCGCTGCTTCCGCTGCTGTTGCTGGTCCTGGTCGGCGCCGGCCTGTTCGCCTCGGGCGTGTTCGACCGGTTCGGCCCCAGCGGCATCGCCGCCGAACAACATCTGCTGCAGGAGCAGATCGCAGCCCATCCGCTGCTTTCGGCACTGATCCACATCGGCATCATTACCGCGGCGATCTCCACCGGAATCCCCGGCGCGGTCGTGCTGATCCTGGCCGGCGGCATCCTGTTCGGTGCCGCGCTCGGCGCCCTGCTGTCCTCGATCGGCGTGGTGCTTGGCGCCTGCGTGCTGTTCGCGGCCAGCCGCTTCGCCTTCGGCGGCCAGGACGCGGCACGCGCACCGGCGCTGGTCGAACGCCTGCGCCAGGGCTACCACGCGCATCCGCTGAGCTACACCCTGTTCCTGCGCCTCGTGCCGGTGTTTCCCTTCGGCGGCGTCACGGTCGCGCTGGCCTGGCTGCGCTGTCCGACCTGGCTGTTCGTGCTGGCGACCGCCACGGGTGGTGCGCTGACCACGACGATCGAGAGCCTGCTCGGCGCGGGTCTCGCCAAGAACCTGGCCGAGAACGGCGCGATCGACAGCCACCTGCTCGGCGATCCCTGGTTCCTCGGCCCGATGTTCGGCCTGGCTTTCCTCGCCCTGCTGCCCATCGTGCTGAACCGCCTGCGCCGGCCGCGCGAGCAGCGCGGCGAGCCCACGCCGCCGCCCTGAAACCGCTGTCGGCGGGCGCCGCGGCTGCGTTGTGAGCCGCTTCGCGCATGGGCTATCCTGCGCGCCACTTTGCGTCTCAGCGGCTCTTTCCGAGGTTTGTCTTGAGCAATCCGCAGCCCGTCGTGGTCCAGAAATCGCTGTGGAGCGCCATCCTCCTCGCCCTCGTCGTCGCGCTGCTGAACATCGCGCTGTGGGCCTTCATCAACCGCCCCGCGCAGATCCCCAACTGGGAAGGCAAGATCGAGGGTTTCGCGTTCAACGCGTTCCAGCGCTACCAGAGTCCGCTGCGCGCGAATTATCCGAACGAAGACGAGCTCGCCTCCGACCTGCGCATCATCGCCAGGCACGCCAAGCGCGTGCGCACCTATTCCTCGCTCGAAAGCGCGGCGATTCCGCGCCTGGCGCGCGATCTCGGCCTCGACGTCATGGCCGGCGCCTGGCTGGACCGGCGTACCGAGCACAACGAGGTCGAGCTGGAAGCCGTCATCAGCGCCGCGCGGCGCTGGCCGAACATCGACCGCGTCATGATCGGCAACGAGACCATGCTGCGCGACGATCTCAAGCTCGATCAGATGATCGACTACCTCGATCGCGCGCGCGCGGCGATACGCCAGCCGGTGTCCACGGCCGAGCCGATCCACATCTGGCTGAAGTATCCCGAACTCGTCAAGCACGTCGACTTCATCACCCTGCACCTGCTGCCCTACTGGGAAGGCGTGCCGCGCAAGGACGCGATCGGCTTCGCGCTCGGCAACTACAACGAACTGCGCCGGCTCTACCCGGACAAGAAGATCGTCATCGGCGAAATCGGCTGGCCGAGCTACGGCGACCGCAAGAAATTCGCCGACCCGACCCTGGCCGACGAAGCGCACTTCATCCGCGAGTGGCTCAACGTCGCGCGCGAACAGGGCCTGGACTACTACATCATGGAGGCCTTCGATCAGCCCTGGAAGGAAGAGATCGGCGGCCGCGCCGAAGCCTACTGGGGCGTGTTCGGCGCCGATCGCAACCCGAAGTTCTCGATGGTCGGCCCGGTCATCGAGGATCCGAGCTGGCCGTGGAAGGCGCTCGCCGCCTCGGTGCTCGCGCTGTTCCCGATGATCTGGTTCGCCTGGGCCTTCACGCGCTTCCGCGTCGCCGGCCGGCTTTTCTTCCTGGGCCTGATCCAGCTTTCGGCCGGCGTGCTGGTCTGGTCGACGACGGTGCCGTACACGTTCTACCTCGACCCGATCGACTGGGCCATGCTCGGCGTGCTGATGCCGGCCCAGCTCGCGATCATCGGCATCCTGCTGATCAACGCGTTCGAGTTCACCGAAGTCATCTGGCGGCGCAGCTGGCTGCGCGGCTTCGGCCTGCTGACGCCGGCGCCCGACGAGCGCCAGCCCTTCGTCTCCATCCACCTGGCCTGCTGCAACGAGCCGCCGGAGATGGTGATACTGACGCTCGACTCGCTGGCCGCGCTCGACTACGAGAACTTCGAAGTGCTCGTGCTCGACAACAACACCAAGAACGAGGATGTCTGGAAGCCGGTCGAGGAACACTGCGCGAAGCTCGGTCCGAAGTTCCGCTTCTTCCATCTGAACCCCTGGCCCGGCTTCAAGGCCGGCGCGCTGAACTTCGGCCTGACCCAGACCGATCCGCGCGCCGAGGTCGTCGCCGCAGTCGACGCCGACTACGCCGTGCGCGCCGACTGGCTCAAGGCGCTGACCGGCTATTTCCACAACCCCAAGGTCGCCGTCGTGCAGTGCCCGCAGGCGCACCGCGACTGGGAGCACAACGAATTCCGCCGCATGACCAACTGGGAATACGACGGCTTCTTCCGCATCGGCATGCACCATCGCAACGAGCGCAACGCGATCATCCAGCACGGCACCATGACCATGGTCCGGCGCGATGCGCTGGAGCGCACCGGCAACTGGTCGGAATGGACCATCTGCGAGGACGCCGAGCTCGGCCTGCGCCTGATGCAGGAAGGACTGGAACTGGTCTACGTCGACGAGATCATGGGCCGCGGCCTGACGCCGGCCGACTTCACCGCCTACAAGTCGCAGCGCTACCGCTGGGCCTTCGGCGCGATGCAGATCCTCAAGGGCCGCTGGAGCTGGCTCACGCGCAAGGGTCCGCTGAGCGCCGGCCAGCGCTTCCATTTCCTGACCGGCTGGTTCAGCTGGTTCGCCGACGCGCTGCATCTCGTGTTCACCCTGATGGCGCTGATCTGGACCGCGCTGATGCTGTCGCTGCCGAAATACTTCAATCTGCCGCTGCAGCTGTTCCTCGTGCCGATCATGGGCTTCTTCATCTCCAAGGCGGTGTTCGGCATCGCGCTGTACCGCGTGCGCGTGCCGTGCTCGTGGAAGGACACCTTCATGGCCTCGATCGCGAGCATGGCGCTGAGCCATGCGATCGCCCGCGGCATCTTCATGGGCCTGATCAAGAAGAAGGGCGAGTTCGTGCGCACGGCCAAGAGCCGGCGCCTGTCCAAGCGCCCCAGCGCATTCAGCTCGGTGCGCGAGGAGCTGCTGATGTTCATCGCGCTGGTCTGCGCGATCGTCGGCATGATGATCACGTTCGGCTTCCAGTACACCGAAGGCGAGCTCTGGATGATCATCCTCGGCGCGCAGGCGATTCCGTACATTTCCGCGCTGATCGGCGCCTGGATCGCCCACCAGTCCGGTGAAAAGGCCGGCTGACATGCGTTGCGGGTGCGCAGCCGCGTGCGATCGCCGGAGCAGCGCATGAGCGGCAGCGACATCGACATCACGGCGCTGCTGGCGCGCTGGCGCAGCGGGGACCGCGACGCGGAGAATGCGCTGATGACCGCGGTCTACCCGCTGCTGCGCGAACTGGCCCAGCTGCGCCTGCGCCGCGCCGGCGGCAACCCGACCCTGAGCGCGACCGAACTCGTCAACGAAGCCTATGCGCGGCTGGCCCGCGGCGACGGCGTCGACTACCAGAACCGCACGCACTTCTTCGCCGTCGCCGCCCGCGCGATCCGCAATTTCATCGTCGACTACCTGCGCGCGCGCGGCAGCGAGAAGCGCGGCGGCGGCCTGCCGTTCGTCGAGCTGGAGCGGGCCGACGAAACGCCGGGCGATGATCTGATCGACCTGCGCACGAACTGGCTCGCCGTGCATGAAGCGCTGAACCGACTGGAAACCATCGACCGCGACTGCGCCCAGATGGTCGAACTCAAGTTCTTTTCCGGCCTGACCACCGAGGAAATCGCCGAGGTCCGCGGCGTCTCGCGCGCGACCGTCGTGCGCAGCTGGCGCTTCGCCAAGGCCTGGCTGCTGGAACAGCTCGCGCCGCACGGCGGCGAAGGCTGAAGCGATCCGCACCAGGGCACCTCGAAACACTTCGAGGTGCCCGCGGCACGGCGACGTGCCGCTCGCGATCAAGCGCGTAAGCGCTTGATCAGCGGAGACGAGTCCGGACCTGCGCCGGACTGGTCGACGCGAAGAATCGTCGGAACGACGGTTTTCGAGATTCCCACCAGGGGCCGCACATCGAATCCGTCGCGACGAGTGGCGCGCGGCAGGCACAACGCGTAGAACGCTCCGACAGGTCGATTCGCGGACGCGGCGACCCGAAGAAGCCGCCGTGTTCGAGCGACCGCCCCTGTCGTCTGCGATTCCGGAGCGACCACCCCATGCCTCGCAACCTGCTGCAACTGCCCACCACCCTCGCCTATTCCCGTGGCGGCTACAGCGTCGCCCTGAACCTCGGCAGCGAGGGAAGCGCCGTCAACGTATTGCTGGACACCGGCAGCAGCACGCTGGCCGTGACCATGCAGCGCTACGCGCCGGGACGCGACGCGGCGCTCGCGGCGACCGCGTATGTGCAGCAGATCAGCTACGGCGGCGGTCAGCTGGCCGGACCGGTGCTGCATTCGCGAGTCGGTCTGGGCGACCGCGACCAGCGCCGCACTCTCGACGGCGTCGCCTTCGCCTGTGTGCAGGGCGCGCCACCGACGTTCTTCCGCGACGCCGACGGCATCTGCGGGCTGGCCTACCGCCGGCTCAATGCAGCCCACGACCTGTCGGCGCCGCTGGCCGCGCAGGGCCGCGATCCGGCGCTGACCTGGCCCTGGCCGTACGCCGGCACCGACGCGGCCGCGCTGCACGAACTGCTCGAACAGCAGCCGCGCGTGGAACTGGAGCCGCTGTTCTCGGCGCTCGAATGCCACGACGTGTTCGCCGACTGCTTCGCGCTGCAGATCGGCCGCGCCGTGGTTCACATCACCGACGCGGCAGCGACCGCACGACAGCTCGAAGGCGATCCGCTGAACCGCGGCGTGCTGGTACTCGGCGGCGGCGAGGAATGCCAGTCGCTGTACGACGGTGCGTTCGCCGATCTGCGCGTGCTGCACGACGTCTACTACAACGTGAACCTGCTGTCGCTGCAGGTCGGCGACGGCGCCGTGATACCGGCGCCGGCGCTCGCCGCCGAATACCAGGCCAGCGCCGTCAGCAACGCCATCGTCGATACCGGCAGCAGCTTCCTGATGCTCGAAGCCACGCTCTACGACGCCGTCATCGCGGCGTTCCGCGCGCGCGATCCGCGCCTGGCCGAACTCATCGCCCGCTTCGGGCAGGCCTTCGCCGACGGCCAGGGACTGCCCAATTCCGCCATCGACCCGGGCGACTGGCCGACCCTGCATCTGCGCCTCGAGGCGCCCGACGGCAGCGAGACCTGCCTGCGCTGCGAACCCGACGACTACTGGCCCCGCAACGGCTTCTACGCCGGCCAGCGCGTATTCCTGCTGCTTCGCCAGATCGCCGGCTGGGCCAACCAGAGCGTGCTCGGACTGCCGCTGCTCTGCGGCCGCTACTGCGTGTTCGACCGGCGCGACGGTGGCGCGGGTCGCATCCGTCTGGCCAGGGCCAGGACCGACTGAACCCCGTCGTCCCGTCACCACCGTTCCCGCCATCCTGCCGCGGCCGGCTCGACGCCGCGCCCCCCGTTGTAAGACCATGCCCCATCCAGACAGCCGTGCGCGCAATGACCGACGACATCGCACCCGACATCACCGCACTGCTGGGACGCTGGCGCGACGGAGACCGTGGGGCCGAAAACGAGCTGTTCGATGCCATCTACCCGGCCCTGCGCGGCATCGCCAGCAAGCAGCTGAACGGCCAGCACGATCTGACCTTGAACCCGACCGAGCTCGCTCACGAGACGTATGCGCGGCTCAGCCGCAACGCGAGCATCGACTATCAGGATCGCGGCCATTTCTTTGCCGTCGCCGCGCGGGCGGCGCGGCATTTCATCGTCGACTACCTGCGCAGCCGCGGCAGCGACAAGCGCGGCAGCGGCATGCCGTTCGTCGCGCTGGACGAAGTCGCCGACGAGCTGCCCGATTACCGCATCGACCTCAGCGTGGACTGGCTGGCCGTACACGCCGCGCTGAGCGAGCTGGAACGCCGGGACGAGCACAGCGCGCGCATCGTCGAGCTCAAGTTCTTTTCCGGCCTGACCACCGAGGAAATCGCCGATGCGGTCGGCATATCGCGGGCGACGGTCGTGCGCGACTGGCGCTTCGCCAAGGCCTGGCTCGCCGGCAAGCTGCGCAACGAACGCTGAGTCCGTGCGCCGACGGGACGTTCGATCGCGCGCGCCACGCCGTGCATCACCGGCCTCCCCGCCGCCGCAAGGAACACCATGCGCAGACTCGTTCATACCGCCGCCCTGACGTCCGCCTTCGCCCTGACGGCCTGCACGCCGACAGCCTCGCACGAGCGCGTGCGGCCGCCGGCCGCACCGGCCGCTCACGGCGTGGTCAGCGGCGAAGTCGTCCAGGCGGGCGCGCAGCCGCGCTACACGGTCGAACCGGGCGTGAGCTACGACCAGCCGGTCGCGCTGCCGGACAATCCCGCACCGGTCTATCCGCCGGCACTGCTGGTGCGGGCGCTGCCGCCGGTCAGCGTGACGGTCAACCTGCGCGTCGATGCCGACGGCCGCGTCAGCGACCTCGCACCGCTCGCTGCGGCCGATCCGGCGCCGGCGCCGTTCCAGGCCAGCGTGCGCGACGCCGTGCTGCAGTGGAAATTCTTTCCGCTCGTGCGTATTGGCCCCGGCGGCGCGCCGACCGTCGTTACCGTCGGCGACGTCGCCACGACCTACCCGGGCCAGGTCACGCGCCTGCCGTTCAGCCAGACCTATCGCTTCGTGTTCTCGCAGGTCGGCGGCAAGCCGCAGGTCGATGCCGCGGGCAGCGATCCGGTGCCGTGAACGTAGATCGCGCGGTGATGCTCCCACAGAGGTCCGCCGCATCGCTCGCACGCATCGCGCCCCGCATGCGGACGGATCTGTCCACGGACCGGCAATGGCTGCCCGCGCCGGCGCCGACGCAAGCCTGCGGTCGCGACAGCGGCGGCTGCGCGCATGATGAGAACCCTGTCTGCAGCATCAGACTCGTCGCCGGACTGATCAGCCGAAAGACCTAGCCGACAGCGCAACGACTCGCGCTGCAGCGCAACCCGACAGCGACGATCGCCGCTTCCGTCGCACGCAATCCGCGCCACCGTTCGCGGGTCGCGCACGCCTGCCTCGTCGCCGCAGCGCACCAGCGCGGCGACTGCCGCGATGCGATTTGCGCCGTCGTCGCGACGACGCGCAACGACCTGCGCATGACGTTCGACATACGCCTACGGAACGCGGCATTTCCGCCGAATTGCCGATCCGCGGGCAGGACCCGCGCACGATTTCTCCGCGCAAGGCCGCTCGCATACTCGATGGCTGCTGCACCCAGACGCCAGCCATCCCAGGGGAGTACCCAATCATGAAACGCCACCGCCTTGCCGCGGCGATCTCGTTGCTCATCATCGCCGGCGCGATCCACGCGCAGGGGCCGCATCTCGTCGCACCGCAGACCGTCGCTGCCGAACAATTGAGCGACGCCATGGTCGCCAACACGCGCCTGCTGCTGACGCGCGCGGGTGCTTTCGATCCGACGTCCGAACAGGTCGACTTCTCCGCCACCGGCGCCGCGCCCGACGTGACCGCCGCGCGCTACGCCATCGTGCAGTTCGCCGACGGCAGCGCCGCGCGCGAACGTCTGGAGAAGCAGAACGTGCGCATCGTCGGCTACGTGCCGAACAACGCCTACATCGTCAAGCTCGACGAGCAGGCGACGCTCGGCACGCTGAACCGCCAGTCCGGCGTGCGCTGGTCGGGCCTGTACCAGCCGGGCATGAAGCTCGATCCGCGCCTGTACACGAACGCGCAGGGCGCGCTGAAGGAAGCGCCGTTCGGCGGCATCGAGCTGGAAGTGTTCGGCTTCTCCGGCGAATCGGCCGAGCGCCTGGCCGAAGGCCTGGCCAAGGCCGCGCCCGGCGCGCGCATCACGGCGGTCAACTCGCGCGAGGACAATCCGTATGTCCGCGCCAACGTCAGCGTGACCCAGCTCGCCGCGTTCGTGCGCGGCGTGACGGCGATCGAGGGCGTGTCGTGGGTCGCACCGTATCTGCAGCCGGCGTTCGAGAACTCGGCCGCCATCGGCACGATCCAGGGCAACAGCACGGCCAACCCGGCCGGCAGCGGCGCGGTCGAAGCCGGCAAGACGCCGATCTGGGATCACGGCATCTTCGGCAGCGGCCAGATCGTCGCCGTGTCCGACTCGGGCGTCGATGCGAACGAAGCCTGGTTCACGACCCTCGACAAGGGCTCCGGTCCGGTCACCGCGGTCGCCAGCGCGACGACGCCGGCACTGCCGGGCGCCGGCGTCCTGCAGCCGACGCAGAAAGTCATCGGCTACTGGATCCAGCCCGGCGCGACCGCCTACGACAACACCACGACCTGCCCCGGCGGCAGCCCGACGAGCTTCCACGGCACGCACACCAGCGGCACGGTGCTCGGCGACGCCGCCGGCACCTTCGGCGCGACGACCTATCTCGCGTCCACGCCGACCGCGGCCAATCACGAGCTCGCCGACGGCATGGCGCCGAACGCGCAGCTGCTGTTCCTGGACATCGGCAACGACACCACGGGCTGCCTGTCCATCACCGACCTGACCGGCACCCTGCAGCAGGGCTATGCGGGCGGCGCGCGCATCCACAGCGCGAGCTGGGGCGCGCCGACCGGCGGTATCTATTCCGGCAACGATTTCGAAGCCGACTACGTGCTGAGCAGCCGGGCCGAAGACATGATCTTCGTGGTCTCGGCCGGCAACGAGGGCTCGGGCAACCAGACCACCGGCACGCCGGGCAATGCCAAGAACGCGATCACCGTCGGCGCGCTCGGCCACGGCGGCTCCACCACCGTCGCCTCGTTCAGCAGCCGCGGCCCGACCGCCGACGGCCGGCGCAAGCCCGACGTCATGGCGCCGGGCTCCTCGACGATCTCGGCCTCGGGCGACGCCACGACCAATGCGACGCCGGAAGCGCCGCTGAGCAAGGCGCTCAGCGGCACCTCGATGTCGGCGCCGACGGTCTCCGGCAACGCCGCGCTGCTGCGCCAGTACTTCGCCGACGGCTGGTATCCGCGCGGCGCGGCCACGGCCGCCGACAAGTACAACCCGAGCGGCATGGCCATGAAGGCGGTCATCCTCAACGGCACGAACGCGATCAGCACGACGAACTGGAACAGCAACGCCTACGGCTGGGGCCGCATGTGGCTGGACTCCAACCTGTGGTTCGCCAACACGCTGACCGGCGGCGACGACAACCGCCGCCTGCGCCTGTTCGAGCGCACCCAGGCCGCCGGCCTCAAGACCGGCGAGCAGCACGAATACACGATCGCCAACGTCGCCGCCGGCCAGGAACTGCGTGCGACCCTGACCTGGTACGACATCGAAGCGCAGCAGGGCAGCCTGCTGAGCCTGGTCAACAACCTCGACCTCGAAGTCGTCGGACCGGGCGGCACCTACCTCGGCAACGTGTTCACCTCGGGCGTCTCCACGACCGGCGGCACCGCCGACGTGCGCAATACGGTGGAGCAGTTCCGCCTGACCGCGCCGACGGCCGGCAGCTATACCTTCCGCGTCAAGGGCACCTCGGTGCCGGGCGGCGCGCGCGCCAACACCAACCGCCAGGGTTATGCGCTCGCGGTCTCCGGCGCGTTCGGCCTGCCGGCCACGGCGGCGTTCGCCGCGCCGGCGGCATCCTCGGCGACGAACAGCGGCAACAACATCAACGTCGCGTTCACCAGCGCCGCCGGCGCCCAGGGCTTCCAGCTGTATCGCGCGAACGGCACCTGCGCCACGGCCAACGCCGCCGACTTCCGTCTCGTCGGCAGCGGCGCGGCCAGCCCGCTCGTCGATTCGACGCCGCGCGCCGGCCAGACCTATGCCTACAAGGTGCGCGGCGTTTCCGGCGACATCGAAGGCGATGCGTCCAACTGCGTCGACACGACCTCGACGGCCGCCTGCCTGCTGCAGCCCGAGTTCAGCCACGACAGCCTGGCCGTGACCTCGACCCAGGGCGCGACCTGCAAGGTCGGACTGGCCTGGGCCGCGGCGCCGACGAACTGCCCGTCCTCGACCGTGAGCTATGCCGTCGAGCGCGACGTGACGCCGTACTTCACCGCACCGACGACGATTGCCGCGGCCGTGAACACGCCGTCCTACGACGACGTCGGCGTCGCCTTCGCGAGCCCGTACTTCTACCGCGTGACGGCGACCGACTCGCTGGGCAACGCGGCGCCGAAGAGCGCGATCGTCAACGGCACGCCGATCGGCCCGAACGGCATCCGCGGCAGGAACTATCTCGACGACGGCGACAACCGCATCTACTCGACCCTGGAAGCGCCGTGGAAGGTGACCAACACGGCCGCCAGCGCGGGCACGCTGAGCTTCCACTCCGGCTTCGACAACGTGAACTATCCGTCGGATGCCTGCGGCGCGATCACCACGCCGTCCATGCTGATCCCGGCCGCCGCGTCGCTGAGCTTCAAGGCGCGCTACGACTTCGAATACCAGTGGGACGGCATGGTGCTGGAAATCTCCACCGACAACGGCGCGACCTGGAACGACCTGCCGCCCGACGGCGGCTATCCGAACACGCTGGCGCAGACGATTCCGAACAACGCCTGCAACTATCCGCCGACCCACGGCGCGTTCACCGGCGTGACCACGGCCGCATCGAACGCCGATCCGAACAACGGCACGGCGACGGCGGTGTTCAAGCCGTTCACGCGTGATCTGTCGGCCTATGCGGGCCAGAGCGTGCGCATCCGCTGGCGCGTCACCTCCGACGGCAGCGCCGAGTTCGCCGGCGCCTTCCTGGACGAGATGAAGATCACCGCCGACCAGCTGTTCTCCGACGGCTTCGAGCTCGACGCGCAATACACCTGCACCTCGGCGCCGTAAGGCCGAAGCACGCAGGTTCCGCAAAGGGCGCGGCTCCGGCCGCGCCCTTTTTTTTGCTTTCGCCGGCGCGCGCAGACGCCGCGACCGGCCTGCGCCGGCCCGGATTCGCGTCGCCGCGGCGATGGCGGCCCGGCCCTGGCCCCGCGGCCCCGGACGGCTTGCCTGCGGATTCGTTCGCTGTCAGCCTTCGCCACCTGCGCACCGGTGACTCGGGAGCGGCGATGCGGCGTCGGCTATGGTCAATGCTGTGTGCCTGTCTGCTGCTGGCGGCGACGCCGGCGCAGGCCTGCGAACTGGCGATCGGCCGCGCGACCCGCGCCGACGGGCGCTGGAGCTACGACCTCGACCTGCGCACGCGCGGCTGGCTGCTGGCCGGCGTGGAAGCCGTCGAGAAGAACGAAGACGTGGTGCTGGAACTGGAGCTCGGCGGACGCCGTGCCGCGTCCGACGTCGCCCCCTCGCGGTATGCGATCGAACGCAGCTCGGTCATCCTGGCGGGACCCGCGCACGGGCGGCTGACCGTGCGCGCATTCGACGTCGCCGTGAAACGGCCGCCGCAACTGCGTGCGCTGTGCGCGACCACGGCGCAGCCGGAGTTCCTGCCGCTGGCGCTGTGGCAGGGGCTGGTCGAACTCGTGCAGCATGCCGATGCCCAGCAGCCCGCCGGCGGCCGCGCCGCGGCACGGGCGCGGGCGATCGACTATGCGGACGCATTCGCCGCACTCGCCCGGCTGCGCGGCTTCGCGCCGGAATTCGCCGCCGGCGCGCTGCATGTACACGGCTATCTCGCCTCCAACGCCGGCCGCCATGCCGACGCGCGTACCGCCTACGCCGATGCAGCGGCGGCGTGGAAACAGGCCGCGTTGCCGGCGCCGGCCGCGGCCGCGCAGTTCCAGGTCGCCGCCGAGGAACTGGCCCTTGGACGCGCGGGCGATGCCCTGGTCACCTTGCAGCCGCTGCTGACCGCCGCGGCGCGCGAGCAGTACCAGCCGGTCTGGGTCTGGGCCAGCAACGACCGCTGCGTGGCGCTGCGCAATCTCGACCGGCGCGACGAAGCGGCGCGCTGCTTCGCCGAACTCGTGCGGACGTTCGACGCCGCGCACGAACCCAAGGAAGCGGCCAACGCCCTGTGCAACGAAGGTTCCGCGCTCGGCGCATCGGGACGCTGGCGCGAAGCCGCGCCGAAACTCGCCGGCTGCCGCGCGCGACGCTACGCGCTGGGATTCGCGTCCGGCATCTCGCATGCGGAGCTGCTGCTGGGCTGGCAGGCATTGGAAACCGACTCGGTGGAAACCGCCATCACGCATTTCGGCCAGTCAGCCGCGGCGGCGGAACGCTCCGGCGAGACCAGCCGCATCTGGGATGCGCGACGCTGGCTCGCGCAGGCCTGGATGGATGCGGACGAGTTGCCGAAGGCGCGCGCCGCACTGGGCGCGCTGCAGTCCGACGAGGCCCAGGAAAGCTCGCGCAACGCGCAATGGCACGTGGCCATGGCGCAGCTGGAGCTGCTCAGCGACGACCGCGCGGCGGCGGCCGCTCATCTGCAACGGGCGGCGCGGCGCTTTGCGCGCATCGGCCAGGCGACGGCGCTGGCGGACACGCACTGCCTGCAGGCGCTGGTCGAACCGGCCGCCGACGTCACCGGCAACTGCGACGCGCTCACCGCCGCCCAGGCGCTGCTCGCGCGCGGGCAGACAGCGGCCGCCCGCGAACGGCTGGCCCCGGCGCTGCCGGCGCACGACCGCGATCTGCTGCGCCGTTTCCTGCTCGCGGCGAGCGCGCCGTCGCCGTCGGAACGGCAGGCGCTGCAGCAGCTCGTCGACGAAGCCGCCGCACTGCCGCGTACCGCGCCGCGCCCGCGCAGCCAGCGTGGCCAGCTGCTGGCGCGGCAGGCCTACGAGCTGGCCCAGCTCGCCGACAGCGGCCACGACGCCGCGCTGGCCTGGCTGGCGCTGGACGCGCTGTGGCAGGCCGGCGGCTCGCCGGCCGGCTTCGGCCGGCGCCTGTACGGCCAGACCAGCGCGATGTCGCCGGAAAAATCTGCACCGCTGCCGCAACGGCCGTCGCTGCAGCCCGGCAGCGTGCTCGTCGCCTCCACGAGTTTTCTCGGCAAAGGCTATCTGCTGATTGCGCGCGCCGACGGCATCGCCGTCGTCGCCGTCGACATGCCGGAGATCGCGAGAACGACCCTGGCCTGGCGCGAGCAACTGGATGCGGGCCGCGCGCCCCCGCAAACCGCGCAGGCCGTCGCCGTCGCGACCGGCCTGCCGCGCTGGTGGCGCGATGACGACCGGCGCGTGCTGCTCGCCCTGCACGGCCCCTTGTCCACCCTGCCCTGGAGCGCGCTGCCGATTGCCGGCAACGCGCCGCCGGGAATGAACTACCGGCCACTGGTCGACCAGGCCACGATCGAATACGTCGCCGACGTCGCCGCCGCCGCGCCGCGCACGCTCGCGCCGGCGATCCGCTTCTTTCCCACGGCGACCGACAGCAGTCTGCCCGGCACACGCGTGGAACGGCAACGCATCAGCGCGCTGGCACAGCAGGCGGGCTGGAGCGCCGGCACCGGCCCGACGCCCGCCGGCGGCGTGCTGCACATCGCCGTGCATGCGGCCGCCGACGACGTTTCCGCCGACGGCAACCGCCTGCTGCTGCCGGATGGGCGCGGCGCGACCCTGCCGTTCCCCGACGAACTCGCCGGCAGCGCCGGCCTCGTCGTGCTGGCCGGCTGCGAAACCGGCGCCGGGCCGAGCAGCCGCTGGTCCCTGCCGTCGAGCCTGGCCAGCCACGCGATTGCCGCAGGCTCGCCGGCAGTGCTGGCCCATCTGTGGCCCGTGGCCGATGCGGCCGGCTCGCGCCTGCATGCGAATTTCTACGCCGCGCTGCTGCACGGCCGGGAACCCGCCGCCGCGCTGCGCGACGCGCAGCTGGCCCAGATGCAGTCAGCGCAGCAGCACGAGCCGCGCTACTGGGCCAGCGCCGTGCTGCTGATCAGCCGCCGTGTTCCGGACAGCAGTTCTGCGGACACGGTCGCATCCGGCGGCTGCTGCGAGAAACCCGGCCGTCGCGTCACCCAGTAGAAAAGCCTTCGCACGCATGCGCTGTTCGCTTGCGCTGCCGGGGCGGAGAGCGCAGCACTGCAGGACCGCCGCGCGGTGGATACCCGCCCGGACCTTTCTCAACGCGAGGCGGCCATCGGCGCTGCCGGATCTTCAACCAGACGAGGAGAAACGCAATGGCTATCGAGGACTTTCTCTCGGGGCGCGGCTGGGACATCGACCTTGTCAGCTCGGGCAACGAGCTGCAGATCGGCGACCGCCTGTACATCGCCACCTTCGGCAACAACAACGTGTTCCTGATGTTCGAACGCCAAGGCAACGTCTTCCGGAAAGGCCGTGCGCTGTACAAGCCGAACGCGATGGGTGGAGCCATCACCGGCACGATCGACGACCTGTTCGTGCGGCTGCAGTTCGCCGGCAACGCGCTCGACGTCTACTACTCCACCAGCGCTCCGGCTCCGAGCCCGAACGGCGGCGGGACTTCGTCCGGTCCGGGAGGCAACTGACATGCACCGCGTCGCGTTGACGCTGTCGCTCGGCGCCGCGGCCTGCGCGTTCGCCGCGGACGTCACGGCCGGCTACGGTCGCGACGACATGTGCGCGATCGACGATGTGCCCACGACTCCGGCCACGGCGCCGCTGCTGAAAGCCGCCGGCGCAGGCGTGATCGTGCTTCCGTCGCTCCGCGTGCATGACGGCCGCGACGTCGACGTCACCAGTTCGACGATGTGTGCCGACGGCAGACTCGTCCGGTTGGGCGAATACGCGCTGGGCAACAACACCTGCTCCGGCGTGCTGATCACGCCGACCCGCGTGCTGACGGCGGCGCACTGTCTGCGCGTGAACGGGGCACAGGCCTGGGCTGCGTCGAATTTCTCGGTCATCCTGGGCCATCAGCAACGGATCATGCAGTCCGACCTGAAACCCGGCGCGGTTGCCGCCGTGGGCAGCGCGATACGCCAGGTCGCCAACGTGCTGTACTGCCGCCATACGCGCGACGCGGATGTCGCCGTGCTGGAGCTGGAAAGCGCTGCGCCGGCGCACCACGTGCCCATCGGGCGACGCAGCACGCCGCCGGCGGTGAACGAGGAGCTTCATCTGATCTCCAGTCCGCGCGGACTGCCGATCAAGCTTTCCACCTGCGCCGGGCAGGCGCCCGGGTGCGTACAGGCCAAGGTCGCCTTCATCGGCAGACATCTGTTCCAGGCTCCCGTGGACAGCCACAAGGGCAGCTCCGGCGGCGGCGCCATCGACGGCGGCGGAAAACTGATCGGCGTGTACTCCGGCGGCCTGTCGCAAGAAAGCCCGAATGCGGAAAACGGCTGCGAAGTCGACAGGCCCCACGAAGACGACTGCGCCGGCAGCGTCCTGTCGCGCATCGACGACCTGCCGGCCGAGCTGTTCGACGACGCGCAGACCGTCGCGCCGGTCACCTGCGAATTCGGCGAATCGATCGACTATCCGCAGCAGTGCGAGGACAAGACGCGCCCGGGAACCGCCGAATCCAGCGGCTGCGCCGAGCGATCACGCCAGCGGTGAATCGCACTGGCAGCGCCGGGGGACGGGCGCAGCCGGCAAGCGACGTTGCCGACAGGTCGGGCGATCGTTTCCGCGCACGGCAAATGCTCTGGAGATCAGGGCGTGCAGCGCACCGGCGTCAACTCGCCGCGCACGCCGAGCACGAGCTGGCCCTGCCGGGTCGTGATCAGCAGCGAGCCGTCCTCCAGCAGCCGCAGCGAACGGGGTTGAGCGGGCAAACCGTGCAGGGGCTTCAGGCCGACTTTCCCGCCCTTGAGTTCGGCCAGCAGAATCGAGCCCCGGTCCTGCTCCAGATGCGCCAGTCCTTCGAGGACGACGACACCGAACGGCAGTTCGACGATGTCGATCACATTGGCCTCCTCGACGATATGGACCGCTGCGTCGTCGGGCTGGTACGCGACTTCACCGCCCCATTCGCCGCGGTTGCTGCCGAGCAGCCAGCCGTTGCTCAGGCGCAAGGCAACCGACGGCTTTTCCTCAGCAGCGCCGTCATCGTCGCGGTCGTTGCGCGGATCCCTGCCCGGGTAGACGAATGGCGGCGCCTTCTCTGCCGCAGCGCCCAGGGTGCCGCCGAACTTCCGTGGCTGGAATGCGAGCGGGTCGGTCGCAGCGCGGGCGTTGCACGCGAATTCCTGCCACGGCAGCGCGGCATTCGCCGCTGTCGCACAGGCACACGCAAGCAGCACGACGGCGGCGTGACGGCGAACGGATACAGCGCTGGGCATGGCGGAATCTCTCCTGGCTCGACCGGATACCGGTCATCGCGGCAGCGCGTCGCACGATCCGGCCGCCAACCGCCGCATCAGCGGTCGGACGCAGTGCCCGACGATGCAACATCGCCGCGGCGATGTCGACGGCGCATACCAAGCGCGAGGAATGCACGCGCGTCCGTCGGCGGCCCCGGCGACGTTCGTCCGCCACCGGCTGCGCCGCTGTCGACAGCGACGAACCGTCGGCAGCGACCGGCGCCCGGCCGCCGCAGGTCCTGCGCCACAGCGACATCAGAACTCCGTCGCCGCACAAGTGCCTCGCTTGACTCCGGACAGCGTTCCGACGGAGTGAGCGGAAATTCCGAGCGACGGTCTTCATCGCGCAGGCTTCGCTGCACGGCAGCAACGGCATCCGTCGCAACGACCGCAAACAGACCTGCCTGCCCTGTCTTTTGGGATATTTTGATTTGTCGGAAGACCGATAAGCTGCGGCCACCTACCGCGCCGGAGATCGCAATGTCGCGCCGCCTGCTGCTTGTGTGCCTTGCCGCATGTCTGAGTGCCTGCCAGCCCACCGCGCAAGCGCCGGAGGCCGCGAAGGCCGAGGTTCGCGTGCCGGAGGCCGATCGTGCGATTGCCGCGCTGTCCGCGCGCTGGCTCGACGAATCCATGCGTCATTCACCGGTCAGTGCGACCCTGGCCGGCGATCATCGCTACGACACGGAGCTCGACGATCTCAGCAGCGCGGGCCGCGCCGCCACCGACGCGTTCAATCGCGACCTGCTGCAGCAGCTCGAACGTCTGGATCCCGCGCAGCTCTCCCGCGCCAACCAGGTCGACCAGCAGATCCTGCGCAACCAGTTGCAGGCCGAACTGTGGAACTCCACCACGTTCCAGTCCTGGGCCTGGAATCCGCTGGTGTACAGCACGATCGCCGGCAATTCGCTGTACCTGCTGATGATGCGCGATTTCGCACCGCTGCCCGAGCGCCTTAACCACGCCACCGCGCGCCTGGAAAAACTGCCGGAACTGCTGGCCCAGTCGCGCGCGAATCTCGATCCGGCGCGCGTGCCCCGCGTGCATGCGGAAACGGCGGCGTTGCAGAACGGCGGCCTGCTCAATCTCGTGGACGAGATGATCCTGCCGCAGGCCGGCGTGCTCGGCGCGGACGACAGAAAGCGCCTCGACGCTGCCGTCGCCAGCCTGCGCAAGGCCGTCGCCGAACATCAGACCTGGCTCGAGGGCACGCTGGTCCCCAATGCGCGCGGCGATTTCCGCGTCGGCGCGCAGCGCTTCGACGAGAAGCTGGGCTATGCCGTGAACTCGCCGCTGCAGCGTGCGGAGATCCGCCGCCGCGCCGAAGCCGAGCTCGAACGCGTGCGCGCAGAAATGTATACGCTGTCGGTTTCCATCCTGTCGGCCCGTCCCGGCGCAGCGAGCTATCCGTCGCAGCCGGACCACAGGACCGCCAATGCGACGATCACCGCGGCGCTGGAACTGGCCGCTGCGGAACGGCCCTCGCGCGACAAGGTCATCGCCGAGACCGAGGCCGCCGTCGCCGAAACGACGGCGTTCGTGCGCGACAAGAACCTGATCACCCTGCCCGATTCGCCGCTGCAGATCGTGCTGCGCCCCCCATTCCAGGCCGGTCTCAACCTCGTGACCTGCGAACCGCCGGGCCCCCTGGAAAAACATCTGCCGACCTTCTACACCGTCTCGCCGATACCGGAGGACTGGACGCCGGCCCAGGTCGAATCGCATCTGCGCGAATACAACACGCGCTCGATCCGCGAGCTGACCATGCATGAAGCCATGCCCGGCCATTTCGTGCAGATGTGGCATGCGAACCGCCATGCCTCGCCGCTGCGCGCCGTGCTCTGGTCGGGCCCGTTCGTCGAAGGCTGGGCCTGGTATTCGCAGAACATGATGGTCGACGAAGGCTACCGCGGCGACGATCCGCTGTACCGGCTGGTGCACCTGAAATGGATGCTGCGCGGCATCAGCAACGCCATCGTCGACCAGATGGTGCACATCGACGGCACCAGCCGCGACGACACCCTGCGCTTCATGATCGAGGAAACCTTCCAGGAAGAACGCGAGGCCGCCGGCAAATGGACGCGCGCGCAGCTCGAAGCCGCGCAGCTGTCGACCTATTTCGTCGGCGCCGAGGAATGGATCGCGCTGCGCCGGGAAGCGCAGCGGCGCGAAGGCGCGAACTTCGACCTCAAGCGCTATCACGACGGCGTACTGGCGTTCGGCGCGCCGCCGGTGCGGTTTGCGCGCGCGCTGTATCTGAACGAGGCGATACGCTGAGCACGGCGGCGCAATCGGAACCCGATACGCGTCGTCGATCGTCGCTGCCGCCGGAAACGAAGCGTTCCTCGTCGACCTGCTGTTCGAAGTGCTGCCCCGCGAATGGTTGGAAACTGATTTCTACCGCCGCCACTTCCCCGACGAAGGACACGCCGATCAGCTGTCGGCACGCTGCGCCTTCAACGACGACGTCTGAACCCAGCGTCCCGACGTCGAACTGCAGAGCAGCGTGCCGCCGCGTCACTGATCCTCGCCGAGGATCGGCGGGCTATTGGCGCAGGCCGGCAGAATTAAAACAGTACGAGGCCGAGCAGCCACCGGCCCGTGAGACGGCGAGGGCCAGCCGCGCAACGGTGCGGCTCGCCGATGGCTCACCGCAGCCTCCGAGTGCAGACCGGCCCGCCGCCATGGCGGCGGGCAGCGGCTCGCCGCAGCCGGCACGCCTGCCGCCGGTCAGATGACATCCCAGCCGACCGCGCCTCTGTCGAGGATGGACTGCGCCAGGGCTTCGATCGCCTTGTCCTCATTGATCGCCATCCCTCGCACATTCCGCCGCAACCGCCGCCGCGCCTGTCGCGTGAATACCTCGGCAATCGTGATTGCAGACTGCTGCTCCGGATGGTTTTCTCTCACCAGGCTGTCCGCGCGCGACAGCACGCAGAGTCCGACGAACAGGTCGATTGCGATGTCGGCGATGCGCTTCTGCGCATGCTGCTCGTCGGCGATGCCCTTGCCGTACCGGCGCAGCAGCGCGTCGGCGGCCTTCGACAGTTCGACGACGTATTTCTCGTAGACGGTCGCGGCCTTGCGCAGGCTCGGGTGGAGTTCGCGCAGGATCTTGTCGGTGCCGTAGCCCGTCGTTTCGCTGGCTCTGCGGCGGACGTAGGTGCTGAGCACGCCGAAGCCCTTGATCGGGTCGTTGAAGATGTTGCCGACGGCGTGCTTGAGTTCATTCAAGGTCGCACCGACGTCCTTGAGGCCGGACAGCGCGATGTAGAGGCGCAGGATTTCGTTGGTGCCCTCGAAGATCGACAGGATGCGCGTGTCGCGCGTGATCTGTTCGTACGGAAATTCGCGCATGAAGCCGTTGCCGCCGGCGATCTGCAGCGCCTCGTAGCTCGCGCGCTGGACGGCTTCGCTCGCGAAGACCTTGCTCATCGCGGCTTCGACGGAATAGTCGGTGCAGCCCGAGTCGATGTAGTGGGCGACCATCCAGACTGCGCTTTCCGCGGCGAAGCAGTCGACGGTCATCTGCGCGATCTTCTCGCGCACGAGGCCGAACTCGGCCACTGACTTGCCGAACTGCTTTCTGTCCTTGGCCTGGGCGCAGGCGAGCCTGATCAGGGTCTTCATGCCGCCGACGGCGCCGCCGCCGAGACCGGTGCGTCCGTTGTTCAGAATGGCCATCGCGACCTTGAAGCCCTTGCCGACTTCGCCGAGCACCTGATCGGCCGGCACCTTGACGTCGGAGAACGCGACCGTCGTCGTGCTCGACGCGCGGATGCCCATCTTGTCTTCGTGCGGGCCGTGGCTGACGCCGGCCTGCTTCGCTTCGACGATGAAGGCCGTCATCTTGCCTTCGGCCGTGTCGGTCTTCGCGAACACGGTATAGAAGTCGGCGATGCCGCCGTTCGTGATCCAGATCTTCTCGCCGTTGAGGGTCCAGGTGCCGTCGTCGTTGCGTACGGCCTTGGTGCGCACCGAGGCCGCATCCGATCCGGCGCCGGCTTCGGTCAGGCAGAACGCGGCAATCATTTCACCGGTCGCGAGCTTGGGCAGGTACTTCGCTTTCTGCGCGTCGGTGCCGAACAGCAGCAGGCCCTTCATGCCGATGGAGCTGTGTGCGCCGATCGTCAGCGAGACCGACGAGTCGTGCGAGCTCGTCTGCGTCAGCACGCGCGCATAGGCGGCGTTCGACAGCCCCAGACCGCCGAATTCCTCGGGAATGATCAGGCCGAACAGGCCCATGTCGCGCAGGGCCTGGATGAACTCCGGCGGCTGCTCCGCTTCGCGGTCGTAGTGCCTGAGGTCGGCGTGCTTGGGCGCGAGGAAGTCGTCGATCGCATCGAGCATCGCGCCGAGCACTTCGCGGTCCTTGTCGCGCATCTTCGGATACGGAAACAGGTTCTCTTCGACGATCTCGCCGAAGAACAGATTCTTCGCGACGCTCTGATCGCGGCGCAGGGTATCGACCGGTGCGCCAGCGGCAGCGGCGTTGGCGGCTGGGGTTTCCATGAGCGAGCTCCATAGGCATGACGCGATGCGGCAGTGTGGTATTGCCGCGCGGCCGGGCGCAACAGGAAAAGTGGATTGAGCGCTTGAGTCTTCTGTGATGGAGGCATGCGCTGCACTGCACCATGACGATGCCGCCCGCGCGGCTTCGCGCGGCCCGGCCGCTCGCGGCGGATGCACATGGGTCGATTGCGCAATCGGCGCCGCGTTTCACGTCGCTGGCGCACGGTTGCGGGCGGCACAGCCCGGCGCTGCGCAGAACACATGCCAGCTCATCTCCATCGGACCATGTCACTTACCCGGCGATTTCTGCGTATTCCAAGCTGGCAGCCCGATCCGGCTGCCGGGGCCGTGCCGCGGGTGGTCGTGCGCCGGGGAACCGCGGCAGGTCCCGATTCCTCAAGCATGCAAGGAGAACGTCATGATGCAACGCAGTGGACTGGCCAGCGTCGCGCTGTGCCTCGCGGTGATGAGCGGCACGGCAATGGCGCAGGTCACGGAAGGATTCGCATCGGCGCCGCAGAGCGGACCGCAGTTCGACGACATGAACGGGCCCGACGCGATCAGCGGCACCGTGCTGAATTCGGCGTACCTGCGTATCGCCGGCTCCTCGTTCGTGCCGCGCAACGCGTCGACGCCGGCCGAATACGTCACCGCCGGCTGCATACGCACGACGGCGGCAGGCGGCATCTATGCGGCCGACGTGCAGCTGCCGGCCGGCGCGGACGTACGCTACGTGCGCACGTATTTCTACAACAACGGCACGGCCGGCAGCATCTCGACGTTCTTCACCGAGTTCGACGGCGCCGGCGGGGTAACCCAGCACACCACGTTCCCGACCACGACCAACACCGGCTACGACTCGACCTTGAGCCCGGCCCTCGCCGTGACCGTCGATCCCGGCAGCAAGTCCTACATCATGGTCGTGAACATCGGTGCGGCCGATGCCAACCTGCGCTTCTGCGGCGTGCGCATCCAGTATTTCTACTGAGGTGGCCGCCATGAATCCACGTCATTTCCGCCTGCATCTCGCTGTCGCACTGGTTGCGTTGCTGCTGATCGGCGCGGCCGGGCCGGCCGCGGCGCAAGGCAGCAGCTTCACGTACTTGAACGTCGCGGGCTCCTCGTTCGTGCCGCGCGGCAATACCTCGGCCCCGGTCTACCAGAGCGGCGGCTGCATCTCGCGCGCGAGCCTCGGCGATTTCATCGTCTACCCGCTGCAACTGCCCACGGGCAGCCAGATCAAATACGTCCGCGCCTACTACCGCGACACCAGCACGGCCGACCTGACGATTGCGATGACCCGCTACGACGGCATCGGCAGCTTCTTCGACGAAGTCCTGTTCACGAATGCCGGTGCCAGCGCCGGCTTCGGTTCGACCCTGAGCCCCGAGACCAGTGTCGTCGTCGACAATCTGAATCAGGCCCGCCAGTTGCTGGTCAACTTCGGCGAAGCCTCGACGGCGCTGCAGTTCTGCGGCATCCGCGTGGCGTACTTTTCGGACGTGATCTTCCGCAACGGCTTCCAGAACTGAAGCGCGGACGCGGAAACGGCCGCGGAGTCCGCTGCTCCGGCACGGACTCCGCGGCGCGTCCGCTCAGAACGGCAAGTCGGCGAAATCGTTGCTGAAGATCGCGTCGTTGACGCCGGCGGCGATGAACACGTCGCGGAAATGCCCGTTGCCGTCGATCCCGCCGAGCAGGTTGGTCGACTCGCTCGCGAATACCAGCCTGTCGGCATCGCCGACGAATTGCGGCAACAGGATCGCGCGATTGGCGGAGTGCGCGGTGATGCGATACGTGCGTTGGACCGCACGATCGAATACGAACAGCCCCTGGAACTGGTCATACCAGGCGCCGGACCAGACGCCGAACGCGACGCGGCGACCGTCCGCCGACACCGCGACCTGATCAATGATTCCCGGTGCCGCGGTTCCGTAATTGCCGCGACTGACGAATTCCAGCGCACCGCTGAGGCGATCGCGCACGAACAGATTGGTGATACCGGAGGGAAATCCCGGCACGGTCGCGAATGTCGTGAACAGCACCTGGGTACCGTCCCTCGAAAAGCCGAGACAGAAGCTGGAGCCACCGAGCTGCTCGCCCTGCGCGAATGTGCTGACACGCTCGATCTGGCGCGTGCCCCGATCGAAAACGAAGACGTCGACTCCCGAATTGGTGTCGCCGTCGACGAGATCGGTCGAGGAATCATCAAAAGCGACAAAACGTCCGTCACCGGACAGCCAGGCAGAATAGGGAATGCCGTCGCTCTGCCCCGTCTGCGGATTGCGCGAAACGATCGTGGTCGTGGCGGCTGCAACGTCACGCAGGAAGTAGTCACCGCTCGCATGCGCCGGAACGCCGAGGTTTTGCGCAACGGAACGGAACAGGATGACGTTGCCGTCGTCGGAAATTCGCGGCTGCGTGCTGGCGGCATCGCCGGGCGTCGCCTTGTAGTCGGTACTGACCAGCAGGCTCTGTCCAGTCAGTCGGTCCAGCCGGTAAATCTGGGTGAAACCGTCGTTGGCAGACCCGGCAGGCCCGCAGCGTTCGAACACTACATAACGCCCGTCCGGTGACAGGTCGGCATATTCGCTGGCGCAAGCTGACTCCGCACCCTGAGCGTCGACGCTGAGGCGCGTCATGCTGCCGAGCAGACGGTCGTGCAGAAACACGTCGCTGACGCCGTTGTTGTCGCCGACGACGAGATTGGATGCCTGCGAGTCGAAGACGACATAACGCCCGTCGTCGCTTGCGGCGATGCGATGCCGTCCGCTGTGGCCGTTGGCATACGCGACGGCCGCACCGGCAGAACGACTGACACGGCGTACCGACCCGTCGCCGCGAACCGCGCGGAAAAGGCCGAGAAAGCCGCGTTCCTCGCTGCCGAACAGACGCTGCGTGGTGCTGAGGCAGTAGGCGATGCCGGCATCCGGCGACGCCGTGCATCCGCGCACTTCGCCTTCGCGGCCGTCCGGCCCGGCATGCAGCGGCACATTCGCGATCTGGCCGCCGGCGATGTCGCGCCAGTAAGCGCGCTGGGCAGGAACGGGGTCGGAGGGCAACAGCGGCCAGGCCGTCACGAACAGCAGCGAGGTACCGTCGGCAGACAAGCCGCCGAGCTGGCTGACATTGCCGAATTGCGCACCTTCGCCATCGAGCGTGACCCGCTGCAGGCTGCCGTCGCCGCTGTCGAACCGATAGCCGTCGGCAAGGCCGTTCGTATCGGCCGGCAGCAGTGCCTGCCAGGTCGAGAACAGAACATAGCGGCCATCATCGGAAAGTGCATTGCGGCCCCAGGGCAGCGCCGGCGCGCCGATGCTGTTCGGACTGCCGTAGGGGGCATTCTCGGCTATCCGCACTGTCCTGCCTTGATCGAGATCGCGCCAGAACAAGTCGACATTGTCGTTCGTATCACCCGCGACAAGGTTGCCGGCCCAGCTGCTGAATACGGCATAACGGCCGTTGGCCGAGAGCTGAGCGTCCCAATCGGCACCGGCAGCGCTGCCGTCCGACGCGACGGACACCAGATGGTAGTCGCCGGTGTTGCGGTCGAGCCGGTAAAGATCCGGAGCCTGGTTGGTGTCCACCGGCAACAGGGCCGCCGCGGTGCTGAGCAGCACATAGCGACCGTCTTCACTCGCGTCGGCGAGATACGTGGAGTCACTCAACGGCAAATCATCGCCGCCGCGAATCAACAGCGTCGTCGTGCCGGTCGCGCGATCACGCAGGTAGATCTGCGCTGGGTGCAGGACCGCGTCGGGCACAAGATCCAACGCATTGCTGGTGAAGAACACCCAACGACCGTCGGCGGTAACGGCCACGGCACCGGAGATGCTCTCGTTCGACTGGGTTCCGCCGCTGCCCAGGTTGATGCGCTCCACCTGATCGGCAACCGCGTCATAGAGAAACAGATCGGCAACGTCGTTGGTGTCGCCGGCGACCAGATTGGCCGCCTCCGAGATGAACAGGGCGTAGCGGCCATCGCGGCTTACGTGCGTCGGCGCCATCGAATCGCCATTCGCATCCATCGGCGCAGCGATCGTGGTCCGGTTGACCTGCTCCAGGGTGACGGCGGCCGCCGGCAACGCAGACAACGCCAGGATCAGGGTGAACCAGCGGCCATATCGGAACATGTGCGCACGCTCGGGAGGCGGGCGGGCATTATGCCTTTGGGCCAAGCGCCGATGTCAGGCGCTGTCGTGCGCAGACAGCCGAAGGCAGCGCAGTGCTTGCGCCCCGCAAGTCAGGGCAGCGCGACCGCAGGCGCACGCCGATCGACGGCCGCGGCGACGGTACCGGCGGCGAGGGTTCGCGCCCGCCTGCGACTACGCGTCCACGCCAACGAACGCCGTGCCGGCATTTGCCGCTCGCCGCATCAACCGCCGAAATCCGACGCGAAGATCCGGTCGTTGCCGCCGCTGTAGTCCAGCTGGAACGCGCCCTGTGCGCTGGCGTTGAACCCCTGGACGACGACGGTCACGGCCTGGGTCGCATTGCTGGTCCAGACCAGCAGGCTCTGCGTGCCGCAGCTGTCGTCGGCGGCGACGGTCGGGAACGCGCCGCGGATCTCGATGACGGTGTCGAAGCTCGCAAGCCCACAGGTGGAAAAGGTATACGTGTATCCGGCTTGCGCGGCCAGCGCGTATTTCCATTGCCCGCGCGGGCCGATGCGGCCCAGGGCGGTGGTCTGCACGGCCGGCGTCGGCAGCAGGGTCGTCACGGCGTTGTTGATCGCGATCGGATACTCGTAGCGCCCCCAGGCGGAGTTGTTGGCAGTATAGGCCTCGGTGCCGCCGCTGCCGGCCAGGTAGATCACCGGATAGTAGATGCCGACCGGCACGCTGTCGGCGAGCGGATAGCTGCCCAGATTGAGCAGCGCGATGCTGTTCGGGAACGGCGGCACGGTCGTGAGGTAATTGCTGCGGCCGAGATAGACGCTGCTGTCGTAGGCCATGCGCGCGCCGCTCAGATACACGTCGACGGCCGGATTGACCAGATTGTCGGTGCCGAGATTCTGCAGGGTGACCGCACCGTTGAAGCCGATGCTCTGGCCGTGCGTATAGCTGGAAAACGCCGGCGTCGACGAGGAATAGAGCGCGTTGTTGCTCGCGCTGCTGTCGTCGGTGCGATACATGACCAGACTGCCGTCGTGCAGGCCGATGCCCGGATAGACCGAGCGGATGGCCGCCGTGTCGTCCGCCTGCAAGGTCGGATCGCGCGCCCATTTCGGTCCGTAGTTCATCGTCGACGGCCAGAATACGTTCTGCGTTTCCCACGGATGCTGCAGGCCCCAGGAATGACCGAGCTCATGCAGCAGGGCCTGGCGGAAACTCCAGGGCGTCGTGCTGTCGCCCTGCGTGCCGTAGGCGTCGTCGAGCGTCCAGCTGTAGGCCGGATTCACGGCGATGTCCGCTTCGATGATCGGGCCGTTGCCGTTCCAGCGCGTATAGCAGATGGCCAGGGTGGTCGTGCCCCAGGCCGCGCCGAACTGCGCCGTCATGTCGGCGTCGCTCGGAAAGCCGGCAAGGTCGTAGCGACCGTTGCCCCAGCCCCAGGTGCCGGTCGGCGCCTGCACGCGGAAGATGTCGCCGTAGTGGTTCCATTCCGCCATCTGGTTCTGATCCGCCGGCGACCAGATCCAGGTCAGCGGCAGCGGATTGAAGGTGATGGTCGGCGCCGGCCAGCGCTGCACGAGATAATCGGGCACGAACGGCGACGCGGGCTCCACGGCCGCCGGCAGACCGAACGGCGCCGACGCCTGATCGCGCGCCGGCGGTACCGGCGCCGGCGCGGCCTCGGCCGGCCGCCGCACCGCGGAAGCCGGCTGCGCCGCCGGAGTTTCGTCGGGACGCCAGTGCGCAGCCGGATAGTGCTCGCCGTGCGGTGCCGGCCGCAGCGCCGCGTCGTCGATGACGCGGCTGCGCCCCACGCGTGCGCGGAACTCGGCCAGCGATTCACCGCCGCGGATCCGCGCAGCGGCCTGGTCGATCTCCAGCGCGCCGGCCGCGCCGTAGCGCACCGGCGAAAACACCGGATTGTCGGCTGCATCGAGGATCAGCAGATAGCGCACGCCGGGACGGAATTGCGGCAGGTGGCTGAGCTGGTGCGTCTCGTCGCCGACGCGGCCGCCGCCCTGGGTCAGCACGAAGCGATCATTGAAATCGCCACGCAAGATTTCAACGCGGCGGAACACGTAGTCGGTAAGGATCAGGGTGTGCTGCGGATTCCAGCGTGACTGCGCCGATTCCAGATCGGCGACGACGATGCGCGGCGCGGCCGCGATTTCGTCGGCGGACCGGGGCGCGAGCTGGCTGGCAGCGGCCGGCATGACGGTACCGGCGAGCAGCAGACCGATTACGGTGCAGGCAAGACGAGTGGCGAACATGCGATTTCCCCCTTTCGCTGCGGCGCGAGATCGCGCGCTGCCGCAACGGCCGTCGCGAGGACGTCCGTGGCGCCCCTGAGACGGCGGCGCGGATTCCGTTTCCGCGCCGTCGCCGGCCTAGCCTGCGCCGATGAGCGCCGAACGCAAGCGGCGACTGCCCTCGGTGCGGCCGTCGGCAGCGGCTCGCCATCAACGGTGTCGCGATGGCAGGCGTTCTCTCATCGGCGCCGCGCCCGCTGCGGCACGGCAGGATCCGCACGGCACGCAGTCGACCTGCGTTTGCAGCACGGTGGATCGAGATACGGTGGATCGAGATAGCGCAGGTGCGGAGGCTTCCGGCGCCATCCCGGCCGTTCGCACGTACCGCGAAACGGCCCGTGCGGTCAGCGCGAGGCGCGCACGGCGGCGATGCTCAGCGCGGCTGCAGCGCCGCCCAGGCCATCAGGCGGAAATACGGCATGACCGGCGGATCGCGGCGCCGCAGCGGCGGCCAGGGCCGGCCGAGTTCGGCCGCCGCCAGCGCCCATTCCTCGGCGAACAGGCTGGCCTTGCGGTCGGCGCCCCCCTGCAGCAGCGCGGCTGCGCGCACGGTGTCGCCGTCGCGCAGGGCCAGGCGCAGCTGCAGCAGCGGAGCGATGTCCTGAGCGACGAGATCGGCGTCGTCGGCCGGCGGCACATCCGGCGCGTCGCCGCCCAGCCTCAGCGCCACTATGCGCACGAGTCTGGGCCAGAGCGTGTCGCCGGAATCGCGCGCCTGCATGGCGGCGCGATCCAGCGCGGCGTCGCGCGTCGCCGTGTCGCCCTGGCGCTGCGCGACCTGGGCGAGCATGAGGTTCGCGTCGAGCAGGCTCAGCGTCTCGCGCTTTTCGCGCGCCCGCGCGAGCGCCTCGTCGAGGCGGCGGCGCGCATCGGCCAGGTCGTACTGCTCGAACGCGAGCGCGGCGCCGAGCAGCGGCGCGCGCAGGGCCCAATCGTCGCGGTCGCCGCGGCGCGCGAGTTCAGCGGTGTCGTCGAACGCCCGGCGCGCCTGTGCGACGTCGCCGCTGCTGTAGGCCAGCAGTGCGCCCACGGCGGCCGTGGCGACCGGATTGCGCTGCGCGTCGAGCCGCCGCAGCACCGTGCGCACGCCGGCCGCATCGCCGAGCGCCGCGCGCAGCGCGAGCAGATCCTCGACACGCCGGTCGTCGAGCGCGGTCACCGGGATCTTGCGCAGCTCCTGCAGCGCGAGTTCGTCCTGACCGCGCTGATGCAGCAGCTGGGCGACGGCGTAGCGCAGGATCCAGGCGTCCGCGCGCAGATCCAGCAGCGCGCCGATCGCGGCCTTGCTGTCGATGCTGCGGCCATCGGCGAAGGCTTGCGCCAGAATCAGATAGGCCGCGATCAGGGCGTCGGGCTCGACCGCTGCCCGCGTGCGCGCCTGCTGCAGCCAGCGCGCGGCCTGCTCGCGGTCGCCGGCGCCGGCGCGCCAGATCGTCAGCAACAGCGCGGGCAGCGGGGTGGTCGAATCGCCGTCGTGAACGGCCGCGAGCAGGACCTGCGCCCGGGCACGGTCGCCGGCGGCGTCGGCCGCGAGCGCCTGCAGGACGCGCGCGGCACTCTCCGGCCGGCTCGCATGCAGGTTGTCGGCCGAGAATCCCCAGCCCCGCGCCAGGGCCCAGTCGGCTGCCGGCACAGCCGTCGGCCGCGACAGCCACAAGGTGCCGACGACGGCAGCGACGAGCAGCGCCGCGGCGACCAGGAACAGCCGGCGGCCGCGGCGCATTGAAATTCGCAGATGGGATTCAACCGCTGGCGAGCCCCTCGACGAGGGCGGCGGCAAGGACACGGCAGCCGCATCGGTCATCGGTTGCGGCCTGCCGGCTGCGATAACCGGCGAAGGCTCGCACAGCGGGCTCGCCGCTGCAGCGTGCGGCGCATGCCCGCTCGCCGCGGCAACGTCGCCGGTCGCACGGTCGGCACCCGGTGGCGGCGCGCGGTCACCTGTCGCCTCGATTTCGGATCGGTCCAGCGGCCCGGCCGGCGAGGCCGCCGCCGCAACCGGCCCTTCCAGACGCAGACCGGCGCCGCGCATGGTGACCAGGCGCTCGCCGTCGGCGCCCAGCGCGGTGCGCAACTTGAAGATGACCTGGCTCAGCGATTCGTCGGACACCAGGCGCCGGCCCGGCCACAGCACGGCGATGAGCTCTTCGCGCGCGAACAGACGGCCTGGCGAAGCGCAGAGCAGCTGCAGCAGGCGCAGCGCGCGTGCCGGGCAGTCCTGCGCCATGCCGGCGGTGCGCAGCTGGAACGCGCCCGTGTCGAACTCGACCTGGCCGAACCGGTAGCTCGCGGCAGACGGGAAGCTGGACGACATCGGCGCGACCGTGGACAGGGAGCGGGATCGTCGCCCCCGCTGCGGCCGGCGTCAAACCGCCCCAGCGCTGCAGCGTCCGCCCCGCCGCGGCAACGCGGCGCCACGGCAGCGTGCCGACGACAAGCCAACGATCAGCGCGAAATGACCCCGCGATACCCGCCGCATCAGGCAGTCGCGGGCGGCCACGGCGATGCTGCGGCCGCGGTGCGGTCGACGATCTCGCCGAAGATGCCGGCCTGCTGCGCTGTGCCGACGCGAGCAGGCCGGACTATCTGCAGCGTGCGATGCAGAACCCGGCGACGCTGCTGGCCGCGGACAAGTCCAGAGCCCGCGGCAGCCAGGTCGTGGCCGACCACGGCAACGGCGAGTTCTCCAGCTGTTCGCACCTCGTGCCGGGCTCGCTGCGGGTCGGGGTCGGCGCCACGGTCCGCCGCCGGACAAACGCTCGGCAAACGCGGCCACTCGGGCAATTCCGCCGAGCCGCACCTGCACTTCCAGATCTGCGATGGCCCCGATCCGCCGTACTGCGCGGGCCTGCCGGTGCAGTTCGACGGGCTTGATCTCGTCAGCGGCGAAGTCGATCGCGCGCTGCAGGCCCGGCGACATGGTCATCGCGCATTGAGCCAGGCGCCGGCGACCTGGTGGCGGATGGGCAGCGCCGACCGGAAGACGTGACGACGGCGATGCGGAGGCGGCGCAGGGAAGCCGGCTCAGAGCTTGGGAATGCGCAAGGTCTTGCTGATCATCAGCGAGCCCGAGACGGCGAACATCAGCGCGAGCGGATGCAGGGTCCAGGGCCCAAGCTCGACGGCACCGAGCCACACGGCCTCGCCGATGCGACCCCGCCAGGCGGCGACCGCGAGCACGACGACCAGCAGCAGACTGGTCGGGATCGGCGTGCCTTCAAAGTATTTGACCTTGCCGCTCTCGTTGGAGGACAGCGCCTCGGCCGTGATGTTGTAGCGCGCCAGACGGCTGACGCCGCAGCAGACGAAATAGCCGAGGATGATGCAGTCCCAGAAACCGTGCAGACCGGCGGCGAAGCCGATGGCTGCCGGAGCGACGCCGAACGAAATCACGTCGGCCAGCGAATCGAGCTCGCGGCCGAGCGCAGACTGCTGCTGGCGCCAGCGCGCGATGCGTCCGTCGAGCACGTCGAACACGAACGCCGCCGGAATGAACGCCGCGGCCAGCAGCAGGCTGACGCGGCTGCCCGGCGCGATGCTGGCCATGGCCGCGAACACGGCCGCCATGCCGCAGGCCGCATTGGCCAGGGTGAACCAGTCGGCCAGGTGGAAACCGCGAATCATGGAAAAATGATTTTTTTCACTCATCCGGAACATCCTTGATCGAGGGGCGGGCCGCACCTGCGTCCGCGGCCGTCACGGCATACGATGCCACATCCGGCGCCGGTGCCGGCGCGGCGCTCACGGCACCAGCCAGCGGCGCGGCCGCAGCGGCAGCCGCCCGCGCCAGTACTGCACCAGCAGCCAGCCGCCGACCATGCCGCCGAGATGGGCGAAATGGGCGACGCCGGCCTGGCTGCCGAGTACGCCGTGCAGCACCGAAATGCCGCCGAGCACGATGGCGAGCGTGCGCAGCTGCGGCGCCAACGACAGCGGAAACAGGCGCAGGCGCCGCTGCGGATACAGCAGCGCCGCAGCGACGAGCAGCCCATAGATCGCGCCCGAGGCACCGAGGGTCGCGCCGACGCCGTCGCCAAGGCCGAACAGCAGCTGGCAGACACCGGCACTGACCAGGCAGAACAGGTAGTAGAAGAGGAACGGACCGCTGCCCATGCAGCGCTCCAGCAATGGCCCGAACACCATCAGGCCAAGCAGGTTCAGCGCGATGTGGACGAAGTCCGCATGCAGGAAGCCGTAGCTCAGCAGCTGCAGCGGCTGGAAGCCGGCGACGATGTCGCGACCGCCGGCCGAGCCGAGCAGGTGCTCGCCGGGCGGCCACAGCGCGAGATGCACGAGCATGCGGTCGCCCAGGAACAATTGCGCCGTGAACATGACGCTGTTGACGATGACGAGCCAGACGACGACCAGCGGCTGATTCATGGAACCTTGCGGTGCGCGCAGCGGCGGCGGAAGGCGGCAAGCTTGTCCAGACCGCGGGAGCTTGGCAAGCGCGCCGCGCAGGCCGCGGCCGCCGTGACGAACGGATCGCAGCGGCGCGCCGGGCCGACCCGGTCCGCGGCGCGCACCCGCAAGCCGCCGCGGAGCGGAATCCGGTTCAGGTCTTCGCCGCCATCCGGTCCCGCCGGCAGGAAACGCCGGCGGCGGGGATCAGCCGCCGCACGGCGGCGCCGCACCGCGGATGCCGCGGCAGGCCGGTCTCAACCGCGCTGCTTCCACGGCAGCCGGCCGCGCCAGTACTGCAGCAGCAGGAAGCCGGCGAGCATGCCGCCGAGATGGGCGAAGTGCGCGACACCGGCCAAGGTGCCGCTCACGCCGAACAGCAGCTCGGCCAGGCCGTACAGGGTGACGAACAGCCAGGCCGAGATCGGCACCGGAATCGGAAACAGGATGAGCTTCTCGCGCGGAAAGAACAGGCCGAAGGCGAGCAATACGCCGAACACGCCACCCGAGGCACCGACGGTCGGATAGAAGCCGCCGGTGAAATACTCGATCGTCAGCAGTTGGGCCAGCGCCGCACCCACCACGCAGACCAGGTAGTAGATCAGGAAATGCCGGCTGCCGAGCACGCGCTCGATCGGGCCGCCGAGCATGAACAGCGCGAGCATGTTCATCAGCAGATGCGTCGGTCCCGAATGCAGGAAGCCGTAGGTCAGCAGTTGCCAGACCTCGAAACCGACCGTGATCGTGCTGCCGTCGGGCATCATGCCGCTGCGCTCGCCCAGGGGCCACAGCGCGAAATCGAGCAGCGCCGGCTCGCCGAGCAGCATCTGCAACAGGTAGATGCCGACGTTGGCGATCAGCAGCGCGCGGATGACGGGCGGGAGTTGGGAAAACATTCGCTGTCCTGTCACGCCGACGAGGCGACGGGTATTGTGGGAAACCAGCACAGGCCGGAACGACACGAACGCAGATGATGCCGCAAACCGCCGATCTCAATGCGATAGCCGACGCGCTGACCGCCCAGGGCTGGATCGTGCTGCCAGCGTTTCTCAGCGCGGCAGAAGCCGCGGCGCTGGCCGCCGACTGCCGCGCGCTCGACGCCGCCGCCGCGCTGACGCCCGCAGCGACCGGGCGCGAGTCCGGCCGCCGCGAGGGCGGCCTGCGCGGCGACCGCACGCGCTGGTTCGAACCGGACGCGCTGAGCCCGCCGCAGGCGGCCTATTGGCAAGCCATGGATGCGCTGCGCCGCGGTCTCAACGAACGCCTGCTGCTCGGCCTGGAATCAGTGGAAGCGCACTACGCGGTCTACCCGCCCGGTGCCGGCTATGCGCGCCACCGCGACCGCTTCCGCGACGACGATGCGCGCGTGCTGTCCTCGGTCTGCTACCTCAATCCGGACTGGCAGGCCAACGACGGCGGCGCGCTGCGCCTGCACCTGGGCAACCGCCTGCACGACATTGCACCGCAAGCCGGCACCCTGGTCCTGTTCCTGTCCGCCGACATCGAACACGAGGTGCTGCCGGCGACGCGCGAACGGTTGAGCATCGCCGGCTGGTTCCGCCGGCGCGAGCTGGGGTCCCGGTGATGCAGCATCGCGGCGTGGCACTGTGGCGGCTCGTGCAGCAACGACGACGGCGATGGTGAAAGTAGTGATGGTGACGGCGGTGAAGTTGCGGTTCGCTGCGCTCACCACAACCTGCCGGGTGGCGTGCGGACGGCATCGGTTGCGGTGAGCCGCAAGGCGAACCGCAACATCGCGGAATCTCCGGCGGCCGCTGCAGTCGACCGGCCGCAGAACTCGCTGCTCACGCTCGCAACTCGCCGACGGCTGCTCCGCGGCAAAAAAAGACAGGGCCGGCAAGCCGGCCCTGTTTCAGCAATCACCCGAACGATCCGGCTCAGTTGCGCGCCGGCGTGTTCTCGGAGAAATACTCGTGGCTGTCGGCGTTGTCGACCGCGCGCGACGGGTTGCTGCCGGCGAGGTTGTGCGCCGCGGTCTGGCCGTAGGCCCAGTCATCGGTGCCGCCCATCACGGTGAAGTGACTGGTCTCGTGGATGATGGTGCCGGCCTTGGAATCGGTGCCGGTGTTCGGCGCCGACCAGAACGCATTGCACAGATAGACCTTGTACGGCTGGTTCGGATAGACGTAGGCGTAGGCGCTGTCGGTGCAGGTGCAGTCGAACGTGAACGGCTGCGAGGTCAGTGCGCTGTAGATATTGTTGAAGTGCGTGCGCACCGTCGAATAGCGCGAGCTGTTGTAGGTGCCGAACCACCAGGTGTAGCGGCTGCCCTGGGTGCCGGCAGTCAGATAGCTCTTGGAGTTGTTCGCGTAGGTCGAGGCCGAATTGCGCGCCGTGGCGATCTGGCTCTGCCGCGTCGTGCTGCAGCCGACGTAACTGTTCGTCGCCGCGAAGATGCCGACGCCGCCGCTGGCCTTGTCCTGGCCGTCGAAGGCATCCGCCGCCGGGTCGGCGTAGATCGTCACGCTGTCGCCGGACGGACGCTCGAAATCGACGATACCGCCCTGCACGCCGCCGCGCTTGGCGTCGGCCGCGTCGCGCACCACGTCGGCGGCGCTGCGCGCGTAGCGCACGGTGAATTGGCCGCCCTTGCGCATGTCGTAGTACGCCGACAAGTCGACTTCGACGCTGAGGCTCTGGCCCGGCGCGAGTTCGACGTAGTCCTTGTCGGTCGGCGCGGCGCGCTTGACCATGCGGCCGACATAGGCGACCGGCTGGCCGTTCTGCGTGACCGCGAACAGGTTGTTGTCGACGCCGTCCAGCGGCGTCTGCCAGCGCAGCAGCTGTACCGGCGCATTCGTCGTATTGCTCACGCTGTAGACGATCTTGCCGCTGCCGAAATCCTTCTGCGCCGGCTCGCTCAGACGCAGTTCCAGGCCGGCCGCATTGGCCGCCGAAATCCCACCCATCCCCAACACAAGCACGGCAAAACCTGCACACAGTTTCTGCATGACGTGTTCCTCGGTGTGATGTAGTCACCGCCCCCCGGCAGTGGGCGCCACGGACGTGGCACCGCTCGCCAGCGTATGCGCAATTTCCGGTGCCGGCAATGGGCCCGTTGCGCTGCAGCGCAGCAAGCTGCGACGCCGGTCAGTAACAGGGCACCTCGGAAAACTTCGAGGTGCCCACAATACAAATTTACTTTCTGTACGCCGGCGCCGCGTGGTACGAATGGGCCGGTTCGTCGCGCCTGCCGCGACGGCGGCTCGCGGCGCGGTCCTGGGACGGTGCGCCGCCGCGAGCCCGATTCCCGCATCGTCCCTGCGACGGAGAAACAGCGATGAGCATGGGAAAGCGTCTCGGTGCGGAATTTCTCGGCACGTTCTGGCTCGTGCTCGGCGGCTGCGGCAGCGCCGTGCTCGCGGCGGCCGTGCCGACCCTGGGCATAGGCTTCGCCGGCGTCGCGCTGGCCTTCGGCCTGACCGTGTTGACCATGGCCTATGCGGTGGGCCACATCTCCGGCGGCCATTTCAACCCGGCGGTGTCGCTGGGCCTCGTCGTCGGCGGCCGCTTTCCGGCCAAGGATCTGCTCGGCTACGTGATCGCCCAGGTGCTCGGCGGCATCGCGGCCGGCGGCGTGCTGTACCTGATCGCCAGCGGCAAGGCCGGGTTCGACGTCACGGCCGGCTTCGCCTCCAACGGCTACGCCGAGCATTCGCCCGGCGGCTATTCGCTGCAGGCGGCACTGGTCTGTGAGATCGTGCTGACCGCGTTCTTCCTGATCGTGATCCTCGGCGCCACCGACAGCCGCGCGCCGGCCGGCTTCGCGCCGATCGCGATCGGCCTGTGCCTGACCCTGATCCACCTGATCAGCATCCCGGTCACGAACACCTCGGTGAATCCGGCACGCAGCACCGGCGTCGCCCTGTTCGCCGGCGGCTGGGCGGTGCAGCAGCTCTGGCTGTTCTGGCTCGCCCCGCTGGTCGGCGCGGCACTGGGCGGCGTGATCTACAAGCTGGTATTGGCCAAGGACGGCGACTGATTTTCCACGCTGAACCGGAACGCCATGACACCTAAATCGAAGCCCCGGGCACTACGGGGCTGGTTAAGGCATGACTGGGAACAGGCAATCTTGAGTTCGCGCCACTGGTTTCTGCGGCGACGTGGCCACCTGCTCGGCCATCAACCACATAAAGAGCGAGAGTGGTAGCATGGCCCAAATATCGCAGCATACGCGGAAATAGCGAATTCAGCGGTGGCGCGCGCATGAAATCATCGGCGCATAACATACACAGTGAAATGCCAGACAAAAGTGGCCAGACCAATTCTCTTGGTTATAGGATTTTTTCCGGTGATAGAACTGCGGAAACGACCTTAGTAACCCAGTACTCAAGCGACTTGTTTCGTTTAATCGCAAAAAAGATGCCCGGCCACACTGAACGCGCCAGGGATCTCGTGCAAGAAACATTTGTTATTGCTCTAGCAAGACTGCGCACAACACGGACACCCGACTCAGAGATCTATGATCTTCTGGAAGCGACAGCAACTAGAATTTCCGCATCAGAGGAACGTCGATCGCGTCGAGCGATCCACGAGATCGAATCAGTCGAGGAATCTTCTACCGCACCCGACCCGCGCGAGTCGATAGAATTTTCCGAGCTAGTTGCTCTAATTACCTCACTGCTTGAAGAGTTGCCAATGCAGCGAGACCGGGATTTGCTCACAAAATATTTGGTACTTGGCGAGGACAAGGCAAAAATAATCAAGGAATATGGGCTGTCTTCGGAACATTTTGATCGCACCCTACATAGAGCACGCGTTCGTCTGAAGGACCTTCTCGACAAGCGCCCCGGAGATAGGCCATGAGCAAGCCTCGCTCCAGGCAGCCACGATCGTCCGTGCCGATGCACAACGAAATTGGAAGCAACCCCATAGATTCAGCAATTGCAAAAGCTGTTGCTCAAATGGCCGTCGTCAATACTGGTCCAGATGAGATAGATATAAACGAAAGCGTAGCCGAGGTAGTTGCATTCTCGGATGCTGAAATTGAAGCGCTTCAAAAGAGTGCAGACATAAGAGAATCTGCAATCCGTGTATTCAAAGCAGCTGCACGGGATTTTGTTCGCGATACCTATAGCGTGGCGATTCTCATTGCAAAACGCGACGAAGGAGAGCGCTTAGTCACCCAGCATCATGCGCTTCAAGCCATCCGACTGCTTTCGAGAAGAGACCAGCAGTCACCGCTGGGACAAATTGCTTTAGCTGTTGGCGGTCTGCTTACGGGTCTAGGTGCCGACAAGGCGTGGGAGGCACTAACAGGGACAGGAAAAATTGAGGCAGCAGCTCTATATATGCTCCTCATAGGAGTAGCGGTATTGGTTTTTGGGATTATTTCGACATTCCCTTCAAAACGCTGACCACTTTGCCCCCTCAGCGAGATATAAATAAATAAGGCGACTAATGCCGCCTTATTTATTGCAAAGCTGCTTACAACTACAAACAGAAGTTACTTCTTCGCGAACAGATGCTCGACGCCGGCGCGCTCTTCGCGCAGTTCCTTGTCGGTCGCGTCCATGCGCGCGCGCGAGAACTCGTTGATGGCCAGGCCCTGCACGATCTGGTACTTGCCGTCCTTGCAGGTGCAGGGATAGCCGTAGATCACGCCCGGCGCGATGCCGTAGCTGCCGTCGGACGGGATGCCCATCGAGACCCAGTCGCCCTCGGCCGTACCGAGCGCCCAGTTGCGCATGTGGTCGATCGCCGCCGAGGCGGCCGAGGCGGCCGAGGACGCGCCGCGCGCCTTGATGATGGCCGCACCGCGCTGCTGCACGGTCGGGATGAAGGTGCCTTCGTACCAGGCCTGGTCGATCTGCTCCAGCGCCGGCTTGCCCTTGACCGTCGCGTGGTGCACGTCAGGGTACTGGGTCGAGCTGTGGTTGCCCCAGATGGTGACCTTGCCGATGTCGGTGTTCAGCGCGCCGGTCTTCTCGGCCAGCTGGCTGATCGCGCGGTTGTGGTCCAGGCGCACCATCGCGGTGAAGCAGTTCGGGTCGAGATCCGGCGCGTTCTGCTGGGCGATCAGCGCGTTCGTGTTGGCCGGATTGCCGACGACGAGCACCTTGACGTTGCGCTTGGCGTGGTCGTTGATGGCCTTGCCCTGCGGGGCGAAGATCGCGCCGTTGGCTTCGAGCAGGTCCTTGCGCTCCATGCCCGGGCCGCGCGGACGCGCGCCGACGAGCAGCGCGTAGTCGACGTCCTTGAACGCAACGTTGACATCGTCGGTCGCGACGACGCCGTGCAGGGTCGGGAACGCGCAGTCGTTGAGTTCCATCACGACGCCCTGCAGGGCCGGCAGCGCCGGGGTGATCTCCAGCAGATGCAGGATGACCGGCTGATCCGGACCGAGCATGTCGCCGGCGGCGATACGGAACAGCAGCGCATAGCCGATCTGGCCGGCGGCACCGGTGACGGCAACTCGAACGGGGGCTTTCATAGTGACTCCTGGCTCTGTGGCGGGCCCTGCCCGCCGGTCGGGGAAACGGGCGGACCCGTTTCCGGGATGGGGTTATTGCAGTTGCACCGCATGGCCGCGCTCGGCCAGCAGTTGGCCGAGGCGCGTCGTGTTGTAGCCGTAGACCACGTCCTGGCCGATCACCGTGACCGGCACGCCGCGACCGCCGAGCGCGACGAAGGCGTCATGTCCAGCGCCGCCGTCCTCGACGTCGAGTTCGGTATAGGGCACCCGGGCCTGCTCCAGCGCCGCCTTCAGCCGCTTGCAGTAGCCGCACCAGCTCGCGCCGAGCATGACGATGCCGCTGTCGCCGGTCTGCCGGCGCGGATCGGCGCGGTCGATCTCGCGCTTGGCATTCCAGACCAGCGCGGCCAGCAGCACGATGCCGGTGATCGCGAACAGCTGAAACGGGCTGATCTTCACGCGCGGCTCAGTGCAGCTCGGCGAAGAACTCGGCGAAGCGCTTCAGGCCGTCGGCGAGCTGCGCGGTCGGACAGGTATAGGAGATGCGCAGCCCCTTGGGTTCGCCGAAGGCCGAACCTGGCACGCAGGCCACGCCCTTGGACTGCAGCAGCGCGTTGCAGAAATCCACGTCGCTGTTGATCGGCGTGCCGTTGTGCTGCTTGCCGAACGCGCAGGAAATGTCCGGGAACACATAGAACGCGCCCTGCGGCCGCGGGCACTTCACGCCGGGCAGCGCATCGAGCATGGCCAGCACCTGATCGCGCTTGGCCTGGAACTCGGCGTTCTTCTGCGTCGGCACGTCCTGCGGACCGGTCAGCGCGGCGACCGCGGCGGCCGTGACGATTTCCGGCAGGTTGGTGATGTGATTGGAATTCATCGTGACCATGGCCTGGGCCACGACTTCGGGGCCGGCGATGAAGCCGACGCGCCAGCCGGGCATGCCGTAGGTCTTGGAGATCGAATCGACGTGGATCACGCGATCGCGCAGCTCGGGGCGCGCGTTGACGAAGTTGTGGTAACCCAGGCCGTCGAACACCATGCGGTTGTAGATGTCGTCGCAGATGATCCAGACGTCCGGATGCTTCACGAGCACGTCGGCCAGTGCGGCGATCTCGTCCTTGCTGTAGACCATGCCGGTCGGATTGGACGGATTGTTGAACAGGAACACCTTGACTCCGGCCAGCGCCGCATCGAGCTGGGCCGGCGTGAGCTTGTAGTTCTGTTCGGCCGGGCACGGCAGCAGACGGGTCTGCGCGCCGACGATGTCGGCGATGTCGACGTAGGTGGTCCAGTACGGAACGGCGAAGGCGATGGTGTCGCCCGGATCGAGCAGCGCCTCGGCCAGGTTGTAGAGCACGTGCTTGGCGCCGATGCCGGTGGCGACGTTCTTGCGCGTGTAGCCGGTCAGGCCGACTTCCTCGAGATGCTTCAGATACGCATCGAGCAGCGCGTCGGAACCGCGATTGGAACCGTACTGGCCCGAGTCCTTGGACAGCGCCTCGCGCACCGCCGCGTAGACGTGCTCCCCCGGCAGGAAGTTCGGCACGCCGATGGAGAAGCTGACGATGTCGCGGCCCTCTGCCTTGAGCTGCTTGGCCTTCTCGGCGACGGCCATGATGGCGCTGGGCTTTGCGCGACCCATGCGGGCGGCTAACTTGAGCATGTGCGTTCTCGTCGGGGGGAGAGGAAAAAAATCGGCGCGAGATGCTAGCACAGTGCGGTGCAGCATCCGGCCCGACTTTTGGCCATAAGCGCAGCGCGGTAGAGTGCGCGGGCGGCAAAGAACCTTGACCACGGAGGATGCACAGATGCTGCACTGGATTGGTATGTTCCTCGCGGGACTTGTTATCGGCGTCATTGCGAAGCTGCTGATGCCGGGCAAGGACCCCGGCGGCTTCTTCGTGACCGGTCTGATCGGTGTCGCCGGCATGTTCGTCGGCGGTTTCCTGAGCGGCCTGATCTTTGGCGCGCCGGCCGGCGGCGGCTTCCAGCCTTCGGGCTACATCGGCGGCATCATCGGCTCGCTGATCCTGCTGGCCCTGTACCGCGTCGGGACCCGGTCGAACGCGTCGTAACCACCGCAGCGCATGCGGTCCGGAACGCCGCTGCGGCGTCCGGACCGCGAATGCCGGCGCCGCGGCTCCAGCCCGGCGGCCGGCAGCGCAGCGCCGGCCGCACGATTCCGCACCGACTTACTTGGCCTTGAAGCCGGCCGCGTCGAGCTTGGCGTTCCATTCGTCGATGCGCGCCTTCTGTGCGGCCAGCAGCGCCGAGGCATCGCCTTCGATGCGGATCGAGCCGATCTTGTCGCCGCCGCGGATCGCATCGACGATCTTCTGGTCATCGGCGCCGACGACTTCGCCGAACACCGTGTGCTTGCCGTCGAGCCAGTTTGTCGGCACGTGGGTGATGAAGAACTGGCTGCCGTTGGTGCCCGGGCCCGCATTGGCCATGGACAGGATACCGGGCTTGTTGTGCTTGAGGTCCGGACGGCATTCGTCCTCGAACTTGTAGCCCGGGCCGCCCATGCCGCTGCCGTGCGGGCAGCCGCCCTGGATCATGAAATCCGGGATCACGCGGTGGAAATTCAGGTTGTCGTAGTAGCCGCGCTGGGCCAGATTGACGAAGTTCGCGACAGTCACCGGTGCCTTGTCGGCGTGCAGGCGCACGTGGATCGTGCCGCGGCCGGTGGCGATATGGGCGATCAGTTCGTTGCTCATGCGTTTCTCCGGAAATGGGGCGCGCATGATAGCGCCGCTGCCCGCGCTGGACAGAACGTCAGGGCGCCGTGGCGGACTCGTCGTTTAGGATGCCGGGCCGGGCGATGTCCAGATTGTCTCGCGGCTGCGGCGCCGGAAGCGGATGCCTTCCAGGGCGGGGGCCGGACGGCCGGGAACCTGGGTGTCCTGGCTTGAAGAAAGTTGGGTGTCCTCAATTCGCTCATCAATTCGCTCGACTCAGTGAGCCGCGACGGCCGGAGAAACCGTGAGCTCCCGGCCGGCCGGTCCGCGGACGGCGCGGGGGTGAAAAATGGGTGTCCCGATCCGGTAACCCGGCACCTGCCGATTTTCCGATCTGTGCAGGCAGCCCCGATTCGAGGGGGCCCGGGCTTCGGTTCTTTCAGGGAAAATGGATGTCCCGATTCGCCCTGTCCGATTCACCTTCCCCGCCCGCCGACAATGCCGGCGGCATCCATTCGCCGCGCGGCCCGGCCGCTGCGATCCTAGTCGCTTCACCACCCCAAGGAAGAAACCGCATGTCCCTGATCCGACGTTCCCTGCTCGCCGCTGCCATCGTCGCCGGCCTGGGCCTGATGACCGCCTGCAGCAAGGAGCCCGCCGGCGCGCCGGCAGCGGTCAAGCTCGATGCCGCTGCAGCCCAGCGCGCCGCCGCGGCGATCGCGAACCCGGCCTGGCTGCGCGAACGCCTGCCCGAGCACACCGTGGCCTACCTGCGCATCCCCTCGCCCTGGAGCCTGACCGCGGCGCCGAACGGCCGCGCGCTCGACGCGGCGCTGGCCAGCGAGGCGCACACGAAACTGATCGGCGACCTGCGCGCCGGCATCGCCAAGGAGCCGCTGCTGCAGAAGGCCGGCCTCGCGCCGGCGCTGGCCCTGCTGCTCGAAGATCTCAGCGGCCCGGTCGAAATCGCCGTCGTCGACGGCAGCGATATCGCCAACCCGGCCAGCAACGTGCTGATCTGCGCACCGCTGAAGTTCGCCGACGTGGCCGCGCTGAACGCGCGGCTGGCCGAACTGCAGCTGCCGACGCCGATCGCGCCGCTGGACGCCGACGGCAAGGGCAAGGTGTCGAGCAACGGCCACCTGCGCTTCGATGCGGCCACGCAGCGCCTCTACGGCCTGTTCGGCATGGCCGCCTCGGCACCGGCGCTGGACCTGCTGCTGCAGCAGACCGCACAGACGCGGCCGCATGCGATGCAGGCCAGCGAGAAGGACATCGACGCGTCCGGCCAGGGCCTGTTCTACTGGATGAGCCTCAAGGGTGTGACCAGCATGGCCTCGGCCCAGTTGCCCGCGGCCAAGCCCGGCACGGCGTTGCGCGACTTCCTCGACAGGGGCCAGAACGTCGCCGGCGGCTGGGGCACGGTGGAGGGCCGCGGCAAGCTGCGCCTGCAGTACGGCGCGCCGGAAGCGCGGCTGTTGTCGTATCTTGCACCGCACGACTTCAAGGCGGCGGTCAAGACCGCCGGCCGACCCGAATGGGCGGTGACCCTGGCCCTGCCGACGGCGGCGCAGATCGCCCGGATCGAAGCCAATCTCGATGCGGATTTCGGCGCCGGCACGCAGGAGGCCTACCGCAAGACGCGCGAGAAATTCACGGCCGAGCTCGGCCTGGACCCGATGGAACTGCTGAGCCTGTTCAGCGGCAACCTCGTCGGGTTCGAGGACGAGGCCGGCGTCTATTCAGCCCTGCAGATCGCCGACCGCAAGGCGCTGTACGCCAAGCTCGACGAGTTCGCGGCCAAGCTGCAGTGGACGCATGAAACGCTGCAGGCCGGCGCTGCGACCGTGCACCATCTGTATGCGCCGAACAGCAAGCTCGCGGCCAAGGCCGGTACGGACGGCAGCTCGGCGCTGGATGCCTGGCTGCAGATCTACGGGCGCATCGGCAGCCACGTCTACTGGATAGAGGACGGCGACTACCTGATCTTCGCCGACCTGCCCCAGGCCCTGGCCGACCGTGCTGCGGCCAGGCTCGACACCGATCTTGGCGACTGGCTGCGCCGTAACCAGTCCTACGATCCGAATGCGACCGTGTTCGGCATCACCGGCAAGACCCGGCACGCGCAGCGCAAGATCTACTACGCCTACCTCACCGGCCTGCAGAGCGTGGCCGACGCGCTGGGCCAGAAGGTGAACCTGGCCTCGCTGCCGAATGCGGCCCGGCTCGACCTGCCGGTCGAAGGCGCCATCGGCCTGACCCTGGACGCGACGACGGACCGCGTCGGCCTGAGCCTGACCTACGAGCAGAGCCCGGCCGAAGTGCTGTTCGGCGGCGGCGGCATCGCCGCGGTCGCGACCGCCGGCATTCTGGCCGCCGTCGCCCTGCCGGCCTACGAGGACTACACGGCCCGCTCGCAGGTCGCTCAGGTCGTCGCCGACGCCGAGGCCTACAAGACGGCGATCGCCGAGTACTACCGGACCACCGGCAAGCTGCCGGCCGACGACGATCTCGACGATGTCGAATTCGGCGAGGCGCAGAAATATCTGAACGGCTATTACGTCGACGCCGGCGCCGTGGTGCTGCAGTTCGGCGACGAGGCCAAGAAGTCCCTGGCCGACACGACGCTGGTGCTCAAGCCCTACGCGCTGAACGGCAGCCTGGTCTGGCAATGCGGGGACGGCGCCGTCGATGCCGACGCCGAAGCCCTCAGCGAGACCGGGGAAACCACGACGACGCCGGCCAAGCTGCTGCCGCAGAGCTGCAGGCCCTGATCAGGCCATCGGCTCGCGATAACTCGAAGGGACCTGAAAAAAAAAAACGTTCCGGCGGTTTTTCGCGTCGACAGGTCCGGCCCAGGCCCGGGCCCGTCTGCGCTGATCAGGCGCTTGCGCGCCCGATCGCAAGCGGGACCCCACCGTGCCGAGGGCACCTCGAAGTTTTTCGAGGTGCCCTCTGGCGCTCGACCGCCCCGCCCCCGTTCCTCGCATCCAGGGAGCGGGGGCTGCCCGTCCACTCGACCGTCTCGGCCGGACTGAAGACCCATCATCCCCGCTACGCTTCGGCCGGACCGGACCGGGCCGGACCGCCGCCGGCCCGCGACGGAACGCACGGCGCCGCCAGCCCCTCCCTGGCGCGCCCGCCCCCTCCGGCACCCCATCCGTTGCAACAGCCTGTTGCGCCGCCGCAAACGGCCCCGATCCCAGGTATAATCGCCGCTCTCTTTCCAAACTCGAGTCCCTCCGGTCTCCCGGCGGGCGCATTCGCCATGTCCATCGAAAAGCTGCGCAACATCGCCATCGTCGCTCACGTCGACCATGGCAAGACCACCCTCGTCGACCAGTTGCTCAAACAGTCCAACACCCTGGGCGAGCGCGCCGTACTGGCCGATCGCGCCATGGACAGCAACGATCTGGAAAAAGAACGCGGCATCACGATTCTGGCGAAGAACACCGCGATCCGCTGGAAGGACTACCGCATCAACATCGTCGACACACCGGGACATGCGGACTTCGGCGGTGAAGTGGAACGCGTGCTGTCGATGGTCGACTCGGTCCTCGTGCTCGTCGACGCGTTCGACGGCCCGATGCCGCAGACGCGCTTCGTCACGCAGAAGGCATTCCAGATGGGCTTCAAGCCCATCGTCGTCATCAACAAGGTGGACCGCCCGGGCGCACGCCCCGACTGGGTGCTCAACGCGACCTTCGACCTGTTCGACCGTCTCGGTGCCACCGACGAGCAGCTCGATTTCCCGGTCGTCTATGCCTCAGGCCTGCAGGGCTACGCCGGCATGGACGATTCCGTGCGCGAAGGCAACATGGATCCGCTGTTCCAGACCATCGTCGACAAGGTGCATGCGCCGCAGGTCGATCCGGACGGCCCGTTCCAGATGCGCATCAGCCAGCTCGACTACAACTCGTACGTCGGTGTCATCGGCATCGGCCGCATCCAGCGCGGCAAGATCAAGACGAACCAGAACGTCGTCGTCATCGATCGCGAAGGCAAGAAGAAGCAGGGCCGCGTGCTGCAGGTGCTCGGCTTCATGGGCCTGGAACGCCATGAAGTGCCGGAAGCCGAAGCCGGCGACATCGTCGCGATCAGCGGCATCGAAGGCCTCGGCATCTCCGATACGGTCTGCTCGCCGGACGGCGTCGAAGCGCTGCCGGCACTGACCGTCGACGAGCCGACGATCAGCATGACCTTCCAGGTGAACAACTCGCCGTTCGCCGGCAAGAAGGAACACTCGGGCGGCAAGTTCCTGACCTCGCGCCAGCTGCGCGACCGCCTGACCCGCGAACTGCTGCACAACGTCGCGCTGAAGGTCGAGGACACGGCCGAGGCCGAGAAATTCAAGGTCTCCGGCCGCGGCGAACTGCACCTGTCGATCCTGATCGAAACCATGCGTCGCGAGGGCTACGAGCTCGCCGTGTCGCGCCCGGAGGTCATCATCAAGGAAATCGACGGCCAGATGATGGAGCCGTACGAACAGCTCGTCGTCGACCTCGAAGAGCCGTACCAGGGCGGCGTCATGCAGCGCCTCGGTGAGCGCAAGGCGCAACTCAAGAACATCGAACCGGACGGTCGCGGTCGCGTGCGCATGGAATACCTGATTCCGGCGCGCGGCCTGATCGGCTTCCAGACCGAGTTCCGCACGATCACCGCCGGTACCGGCCTGCTGTTCCACGTGTTCGACCACTACGGTCCCAAGGCCGAAGGCGCGATCGCCGCACGCCAGAACGGCGTGATGATCTCCAACGGCACCGGCCCGTCGCCGGCCTACGCGCAGTTCGCGATGCAGGAACGCGGTCGCCTGCTGATCGAAGCCGGTGAAGAAGTCTACGAAGGCCAGCTCGTCGGCATCCACGCGAAGGACAACGACCTCACGGTCAACGCCCTGCGCGCCAAGCAGCTCACGAACTTCCGCGCTTCGGGCAAGGATGACGCGCTCGCGCTGACCCCGCCGATCAAGATGTCGCTGGAACAGGCGCTGGAATTCATCGAGGACGACGAGCTCGTCGAGGTCACGCCGCTGGCGATCCGCCTGCGCAAGAAGCACCTGACCGAGAACGACCGCAAGAAGCATTCGCGCGCGGCTTGAGACTCCTGAGAAACGGCGGCCAAGGCCGCCGTTTCTTTTTGCGCCGGCGCAAACGATGACGGCGTCCGTTCTGTGCACTACGACCACGTTCGCCCGCGCAACGACAACCTGCCCGCCCCACGCGACATGACCACGTCTACGCTGCACGACGACGACCTGACTGCCCCGAGCAATCCGACCCCGTCCGCCTTGCGCGACGACGACCTGCCCGCCCCATGCGACACGCCTCTTTCCGGCCTGCGCAGCACGAACATGCCCGCTCTGTGTGACGAGCCGTCCGGCTACGGCGACGGCTGCGCGGATTTCTACGACCAGATCTACGCGCCGCCGCCGCGCATGGCGATCGCGCGGCTTGCCGCTCTCGCCGGTTCCGGCCCTGTGCTCGAAGCCGGCATCGGTACCGGCCGCTATGCACTGCCATTGGCCGCTGCGGGCGTGGCGATGCACGGCATCGACGCCTCGCCGGCCATGCTCGCCGCTCTCGCCGCGAAGCCCGGCGGCGCGGCGATCCCGGTCACCCTTGGCGATTTCGCCACGATGCGTGTGCCGGGCCGCTTCCGTCTGATCACCTGCCTGGCCGACACCCTGTCGCTGCTGGCCGATGCCACGGCCCAGGCCAGCGCGCTCAGTCATTTCGCCGCGGCGCTGCACTCCGATGGCCAGGTGCTGATCGAGACTGCCGCCTGTCCGACGACAGAATCCACGGATACACACATCGACATAGCCCTGACCACCGCGACCGGAACGCGGCGCTATGCCGCGCGCCGCTGCGGCGTCAGCGTCACCGCGCTGGACGGCTGGGCCGCAGCCGCGGGCCTGACCTTGCATGAACGCTGGCGCGACTGGCGCGGCAGCCCGTGGAACGGAGAAGCCGGCAGCGTGTTCTCGTTGTATCAGCGGAACGATGTCCACCGATATCGATAGGCCGCGGCGATCCCATGGAACGGATATTTCTTCGGTATTTGCCTTGTATTCAAACGGACAAAGCAACCCCATCCCCACCCATGCCCCCTTGAAGGGGCGGGTTTCCACGGCTCAGCGAAAACCTGAAACCAGCGCGCTTCTCAGACCGGCCTGAAAAGCCCCCCTTCATGGGGAGGGACTGGGTGGGGATGGGGTTGTCGTGCAACGGTCCTGAACGCCCCGGCTGCGTTTCGCCTGGCGGCTCGCCGCAACCGGTCCGCTCCTATTTCTTGGCCTTGCCCTCGTACTTGCTGCGGTACTTGTCGTAGAGCCGCGTCTGCCGGTTGGACAGGTCGATTTCATGACCCTGCACCCAGGCGCGCTCGACCTTGGTGAAGTTCTCCAGGGCGTCGCCGTCGGCGACGAACACGGTCGCTTCCTTGCCGACATCGAGCGATCCCAGACGTTCGCCGACGCCGAGGATTTCCGCCGGGGTCAAGGTGATCGCGCGCAGGGCGGCATCGCGGTCGAGGCCGAAGGCCGCATAGTTCGCCGCCTGGTACGGCAGGTTGCGTTCGTTCGACGAACCCGAATCGTTGGCGATCGCAAACTGCACACCGGCCGCGGCGAGCTTGCCGGCCGCGGCGTAGATGGTGTCGTAGGACTCCCAGCGGCGCAGCGGCAGGTTGTGCGACGAGCCGAGAATCAGCGGTATGTCGCGCGCTTTCAGGGTCGCGGCGAAACGCCAGGCGTCGACGCCGCCGACAAGCACCAGCCTGACGTTCTCGCGCGCCGCGAAGGCCAGCGCCTCGCGGATCTGCACGGCATCGTCCGCATGCACGAACAGCGGCTGCTTGCGGTCGAGCACCGGCAGCATCGCTTCCCAGCGCAGGTCGGTCGCACCGGCCGCGGATTTCTGCCGCGATGCGCGGTAGGCGCGTGCATCGCTGAACGCCATGTCGATTGCGGAGAGCTTCTTCTTCAGCGCTTCGGCGGCCTTTTCCTGCGCCTGCGCCGGCAGCCACGGCGGCATGCGCGCGCTGGGCCAGAACAAGTGCACGCCGACCGGGTCGACCACGCGCATCTGCTCCCAGGTCCAGCCGTCGGGCTTGATCAGCGCGGACTGGCCGGTCAGCAGGCCGCCGTCCGCGGCGCGCGGTACGACGTGGATGGTCAGGATTCCGTTGGCACGGGCCACGGCCAGCTGCTCGCTGTCGGCGTCGATCGCGACGAGCGCGCGCGCATTCGGATTGATCTCGCCGGCTTCGGCGAAATCCAGGGTCGCACGCACCGCGTCGATCTCGCTGAGGCCGAGCAGACTGTCAGCCGCCACGAAGCCCGGATAGAGCTGCTTGCCGGACAGATCGATACGCCGGGCGCCGGCCGGTGCATCCACGCGCGCGCCGAGCGCCGCAATGCGACCGTCGCGGATCAGCAGCTCGCCGCGCTCGATGACGCCGTGGCTGACGGTATGCAGATCCGCGCCGCTGAGCACGATCTCATCGGCTGCCGCGACGGCACCGGCGAACAGGAACAAAAAAGCAACAAAGGAAAAACGCTTCATCAGTGCGCCTCCTGCGCCGAACAGGTATTGACCGGCTCGCTGTCGTGATAGGGACCACGCAGGTTCGCGTAGTGGACCAGGTCGAGTTCCGCCGGCACGTCGGCAGGCTTGTCCGCCTCCTTCTTGTCGGCGTCCTTCCTGTCCTTCTTGGCCAGCGCCTTGACCCGCTCGGGCAGGATCTTGGCGATCAGGCGCTCGCGTTCAGTCTGGATGCGCGCGCGTTCGGCCTGGTCGTCGCTGCGGTCGAAGTACTTGCGTCCGTCTATCCAGGTCTGCTCGACGCGCGCGAACGCGGACAGCGGGCTGGCGTTCCAGAGCACGAAATCGGCGTCCTTGCCGGGTTCGAGCGAACCGACGCGGTCGGCGACACGCAATTGTTTGGCCGAGTTCAAGGTGACCAGATTCAGCGCGTCGGTCTCCGACAGGCCGCCGTACTTGATCGCCTTGGCCGTTTCGGTGTTCAGATGGCGCACGAGCTCGTCGGAGTCGGAGTTGAAACTCGCGACCACGCCCTGGGACTGCAGCAGCGCGCCGTTGTACGGAATCGCATCGGCCACTTCCATCTTGTAGGCCCACCAGTCGCTGAAGCCGGAAGCGCCGGCGCCGAGTTCGGCCAGCACGTCGGCGACCTTGTAGCCTTCAAGTATGTGCTGGAACACCGGCACGATCTTGAAGCGCTGGGCCAGTCGCGCGAAGGCGAGGATCTCGTCCTGGCGGTAGCTGTGTATATGCACGATGCGCTTGCCGGCGAGCACTTCGGCCAGCGCTTCGAGGCGCAGGTCGCGGCGCAGCGGTGCGGCGGCCTTGTGCGGCTTGGCCAGGGCTGCGGCGTATTCCTGCGCGGCGAGCAGACTGTCGGCGTCGATCTGCTCCACGCCCATGCGCGTCTGCGGATAGCGCCGGTTGAATTGCGGCCCCCAGTTGGCCTGCTTGACGTTCTCGCCGAGCGCGAACTTGATCGTCGCCGGCGCGGCCGGGAAACGCAGACCGTCGGCGTCGGCGCCCCAGCGCAGCTTGATGACCTGGCCCTGGCCGCCGATCGGATTGGCCGAGCCGTGCAGCAGCTGCGCGCTGGTGACGCCGCCGGCCAATGCGCGGTAGAGACTGATGTCGGTAGGATCGACGACATCGCCCACGCGCACCTCGCTGGTCACCGCATGCGTGCCCTCGTTGACGCCCTTGGCCACGGCCATGTGCGAATGCGTGTCGATGATGCCGGGACTGATGTGCTTGCCGCGCGCGTCGATCTCGATCGCGCCCGCTGGCGTCTTGAGACCGCGACCGATCGCGACGATGCGGCCGTCGGCGATCGCGAGATCCGCATCGTCGAGGCGTCCCTGAGCCGACTGGGTCCAGACCGTCGCATGGCGCAGCACGACGTTCTGCGCCGCCGGCAGCTGGGTGCGGCCGAACTCGCCGGCCGGGAAGCGCGCCGGCGCCGGCGCGGCGGGCTTGGCCGCAACGGCTGCGGACGCGCGGGCGCGCGTTGCACTCTGCGTCGCGTCGACGCGGAATTCGCGCTCGCCGTCGACCTGGCCGCGGCCTGCGGCGCCGGCGGCGCCGAGCTCCAGATTCAGCGCGACGCGCTCGCCGCGCAGGCCGAGCAGCGAGCCCGGCGGGTACAGCGTCAGGCTGCGTCCCGCATACGTCGCCGGGAAACTGACATTGCCGGCCTTGGCCGTGAGGTCGCCGAGTTCGCCGCTGATGTCCAGCGCGGACGGTCCGTCAACGCCGCTCCAGCGCAGCTGCCAGCTGCCGCGCGGATCCGGTGCGGCGCTGTCCTGCTGGACATAGCGCTGGCCGTCGATCCAGGACTCGTAGATGCGGGCCTTGTCGGAGCGGAACAGGTCCGCGTCCGCGACGACGAGCTGCGCAGCCTTGCCGGGCTCCAGGCTGCCGAGCTGCGAGCTCACGCCGAGCATGCTCGCGGGCTGCACGGTCAGCGCGGCCAGCGCGTACTGCTCGTCCAGACCGCTCGCGACGGCCTTGCGCAACTGCGACCAGAACTGTTCTTCGGGTTTCTTCAGCCCCGCGGCGGTCAGCGCGAACGGAATGCCGGCTTCGGCGAGGCGGCGCGGATTGAACGGCGCGGATTCCCAGTGCTCCAGGTCCGACAGCGCGACATCCAGCGCGCGCTCAGGATCTTCGATTGCCGGCGCTTCGACGAGCGGCAGCGGTGCGATGACCGGCACGCCGGCGGATTTGATGCGCTCCAGGTCGCGGTATTCGCGGCCATTGCCTTCGATCACGAGTTTGAGCCTGAACTCGCTCGCGACCGCAAGCACGCGCGCGTAATCGAGCTCGTCGCCGGCAGCGAACACCACCGGCTGGCGCGCGGCCAGGCTGTCCTGCAGGGCATCGAGCGCGAGATTGACCTGCGCACGCTGCCCCCCCGCATTCTTGGCCGCCCAATTCTGGTAGTCGCGCTGCCAACCGGCGTCGTACCAGGTCTGCCGGATCAGTGCGATGGAACCCATCAGCGAGGCTGGATATTCGGCCGCCGGATAGCGGCTGAACTCGAACGCGAGGTGCTGCGCGACGCGCGGCTTGAGCAGCACATCGTTGAGGCGCGTCGAATCGCCCAAAGTCACGAGCGCGCTCTGGCCACGGAAAATGCCCTTGTCCGGCGCACTGAGCACGCTGGTGAAACCGAGCTTGCGCAGCGCTTCGGCTTTCTTGGGATCGGGCTGCAGCTGCTGCGCGAGATCGCGCTCGGGCCGCACCTTGTTGTTCCAGTGCCGCGAGCCCTGCTGCGGCGCCGGCGTATACGGCTGCGCGACGGCCGGCGGCGCATTGGCCGGTGTTGCCGCCTCGGCGGGCTGTGCATAGGTGCTGTCGGCGTCGATGAAGCCGGCGAACACGGTCTTGCCGCCAAGATCGAGAACGAGCGCATCGCTCGGCGGCGTCGCCGCCGCACCGACCGAGATGATGCGGCCATCGCGCATGACCAGCATGCCGTCCTCGATGACCTGCCCCGGTCGCGTGACCAGCCGCGCATGCGTCAGCGCGACGTGGCCCGGCGTCTTGTCACGCAGTCCCTCGACCGGATCCACGCCGGGCAATTGCACCGACGCCGCCCAGCCGGCCGCGCTCGTCGCCAGCGCGGCCGTCAGCGCCGTCCAGGTTCTCAACCGTCTTGTCGCCATGCCTGTTCATCCCCATGCCAGCCGGCAAAAGCTCAGCATAGCGAGCCCGTGCCCGGACACACAGGACGAAAGTCATGCTCGGGACCAAGGTCGCCGGCATTGCTCGATGTTCCGGAGGCCGCACGACTTGTGGATGCGTGTGCGGCGGCCGCATGCGACTGCCGCGATCAGAGCACTCTGCGATGCCGGCGATGCAGTCGCGCTCGGCCGATGCCTCTGTTTCCGCACGACGGGAGGCTGTGCAGGAAACGCTCCTCTGTATATGCCGCTGCAAACGACAACGCCGGCAGCGCTGCCGGCGTCGGTGTGGACGATCAAGACGCGCCGCGAGCGCGACGCGACTTCAGTTGCCGGCCGGCGTGACCGGCGCGCTCTGCGTCTGCTTGCGCACGATCAGCATCGCCATCTCGATGGACTGCTCGTAGTTCAGGCGCGGATCGACATTGGATTTGTAGGCGCGGGCCAGATCGCTCTCGGTCAGATCGCGCGCGCCGCCGAGGCACTCGGTCACGTTCTCGCCGGTGAGCTCCAGGTGCACGCCGCCGAGGCGCGTGCCGCAGGCCGCATGGATGTCGAAGGCGCGTTCGAGTTCGTTGCGGATGTTCTCGAAGCGGCGCGTCTTGAAGCCCGAAGCAGTGGACTCGGTGTTGCCGTGCATCGGATCGCAGCTCCACAGCACGCGCGCACCTTCGGCCTTGACCGCCTCGACCAGAGCCGGCAGGTGCGGGCCGATCTTGTCCGCGCCCATGCGGTGCAGCAGGGTCAGGCGGCCGGGCTCGTTGTCGGGGTTCAGGGTGGCGACGAGGCGTTTGAGCTGGTCGGGCTTGACCGACGGGCCGATCTTGACTGCGATCGGATTGCGGATGCCGCGGAAATACTCGACATGCGCGCCATCGACGTCGGCCGTGCGCATGCCGATCCACGGAAAATGCGTCGACAGGTTGAACCAACCCCACTGGCGCGGCACCTGGCGCGTCTGCGCCTGTTCGTAGTGCAGCACCAGTGCTTCGTGCGAGGTATAGAAGTCCACGCGCGAGAAGCTGCCGATCGGCGCGCCGTGCAGGGTTTCCATGAAGCGCAGCGAATCGCCGATGGACTCGACCATGCGCTGGTATTCGTTCTGCAGCGGCGAGTACTTGACCCAGTCCAGATCCCAGTATTCCGGATGATGCAGGTCGGCGAATCCGCCGTCGATCAGCGCGCGCACGAAGTTCATCGTCAGCGCCGAATGCGAATGGCCGTCGACGAGGCGCTGCGGATCGGGCCGGCGCGACTCGGCCGTGAATTCGACCGCATTGACGATGTCGCCGCGGTAGCACGGCAGGGTCAGGCCGTCGCGCGTCTCGGTATCGGCCGAACGCGGCTTGGCGTACTGGCCGGCGAAACGGCCGACGCGCACGACCGGCAGCTTGAGGCCGTGCGTAAGCACGAGGCTCATCTGCAGCAGCACCTTCAGTCGATTGGAGATCAGCGCCGAGGAACAGTCGTCGAAGCTTTCGGCGCAGTCGCCGCCCTGCAGCAGAAAACGGCGGCCTTCCTGGGCCTCGGCGATCTGCTTGCGCAGGGCGATGACTTCCCAGGACGTGACCAGCGGCGGCAGATTGCGCAACTTGGCCAGGGCGCGGTCGAGTTCGGCGACGTCGGTATAGCTTGGCTGCTGGACCGCGGGACGGGCTTGCCAGGATGCGGGGCTCCAGTCCTTGGCTTCGCGGACAGGATGGATCTGGCGCTCGATCTGACTCATGACACGGCCTTGCTGCAATGCGGAAAACGATCTTGCCACACGGCTGCTGCGACGCAAGCGCATGAACGCCGGCGTCGCAGCATATGCCGATTTATCGTATGAAACCGTACGGCCGCGGCGGCTTGCGCCAGGCGGCGATGAGCGCGAACAGGGTCAGCGCCACGTACCAGATCAGGCACCAGGCCGGCATGGACAGGCCGAGGAAATTCCAGTCGACCTTGGCGCATTCGCCCGATCCGGTCAGCACGAGCTGCAGGGTCTTGGACAGCGGAAACGTGTCGAGCATGAAATTCAGACCCGGGCCGCAGGCCGGCACCTCGTCGGCGGGCAGATGGGTCAACCAGACGTGACGGCCGGCGATCAGCGCGCCGACGATGCCGCCGATCGCGACGAAGAATGCATAGACCTTGCGGCCGCCGCCGCGCGGACCGTGCAGCGCGCCGAGCAGGAAGAACACGCCCATCGCGAAGAACGCGACGCGCTGCAGGATGCACAGCGGACATGGATCCTTGCCGAGCTGGAACTGGGCGAAGAAGGCATAGCCCAGCAGCGCGGCGACGCAGATCGCGCCGAACAGATATTGGACGCGGAACGACCAGGCGAACGGATTCAATTTCATGGAACGACGGCTCTCCGGCTGAAACGACGTACGGCGCAATACGCGAGTATCCGCCCAGACGCCGATAGACCGCCAGCGCCGCGACAAAGTGCCTTGCCTGCGACGCCGCGCCGGTCTGTTGCGGCGAAACGTGCGGAATCCTTCACGCAGACACGAAAAAGCCCGGATCGTCGCCGATCCGGGCTTTTGCGCGAAACGTTGCTGCAGAGGCTTACTCGGCCGCTTCGGCCGCCGCGACCGGGCGGTCGACGAGCTCGACGTAGGCCATCGGCGCGTTGTCGCCGGCGCGGAAGCCGCACTTCAGGATACGCAGGTAGCCGCCCTTGCGCTCGCGGTAGCGAGGGCCGAGGTCGACGAACAGCTTGCCGACAGCAACCTTGTCGCGCAGACGCGCAAACGCGAGGCGGCGATTGGCGACACCGTCGGTCTTGGCCAGCGTGATCAGCGGCTCGGCGACGCGACGCAGTTCCTTGGCCTTGGGCAGGGTGGTCTTGATCAGCTCGTGCTTGAACAGCGACGAGGCCATGTTCTTGAACATGGCTTCGCGGTGGCTGCTGGTCCGGTTGAGCTTACGGCCCGATTTCATGTGACGCATGGTCGTGTTTCCTTCGTGATCCCGACAGGGATCAGCCCATCATGCCGTGGGTCAGCCCCATCGGCGGCCAGTTCTCGAGCTTCATCCCGAGCGACAAGCCACGCGCACCCAGCACGTCCTTGATCTCGGTGAGCGACTTTTTGCCCAGGTTCGGCGTCTTGAGCAGCTCGACTTCGGTCTTCTGCACGAGGTCGCCGATGTAGTAGATGCTCTCGGCCTTGAGGCAGTTGGCCGAACGCACCGTCAGTTCCAGATCGTCGATCGGACGCAGCAGCAGCGGATCGACACCGCCCTTCTCGGCCTTCGTGTCGGCGCTTTCGCGACGCGTGAAGTCACCGAACACCGACAGCTGGTCCTGCACGATTTCCGCCGCCTTGCGCACGGCGTCCTCGGCGTCGATCGTGCCGTTGGTTTCGACATCGAGCACGAGCTTGTCAAGGTCGGTACGCTGCTCGACGCGAGCGGCGTCGACTTCATAAGCGACGCGACGCACCGGGCAGAACGACGCATCGAGCTGCAGGCGACCGATCGGACGCGTCTCTTCTTCCGGCAGACGACGCGCGGTGGCCGGCTGGTAGCCGACGCCGCGGACGATCTTCAGCCGCATGTTGAGCGCGATGTCTTTCGTCAGGTGGCAGATCACGTGGTCGGGATTCACGATCTCGACGTTGTGGTCGACCTTGATGTCGCCGGCGGTGACGACACCCTTGCCCTTGCGGGACAGGCTCAAGGTCGCCTCGTCCTGACCGTGCATGCGGATGGCCACGTCCTTGAGGTTCAGCAGGACTTCGATGACGTCCTCCTGCAGACCTTCCAGGGTCGTGTACTCATGCAGCACGCCATCGATCTCGACTTCCGTGATGGCCGCGCCCGGAATGGACGACAGCAGCACGCGGCGCAGCGCATTGCCGAGCGTGTGGCCGAAACCGCGTTCCAGCGGTTCGACAATCACCTTGGCGCGATTGGCGCCGACGCGCTCCACGCCGATACCACGGGCGCGCAGAACGGTGGTAGACGAATGGGCCATGTACCCGACTCTCCAGGATTACTTCGAATAAAGTTCGACGATGAGCGCTTCGTTGATGTCGGACGGCAGATCCGCGCGCTCCGGCACCGACTTGAACAGGCCGCTGAACTTCTTCGCGTCGACTTCGACCCAGTTCGGCGCCAGATCCATCTCCTGCGAGAGGGTCAACGCTTCCTGGATGCGCAGCTGGCCGCGCGAGTTTTCGGTAACGCTGATCTGATCGCCGGCCTTGACCTGGAACGAAGCCAGGTTGACCTTCTTGCCGTTGACTTCGATCGCCTTGTGAGCGACGAGCTGGCGAGCCTGGGTGCGGGTGACCGCGAAGCCCATGCGGTAGACGACGTTGTCGAGGCGCTGTTCGAGCATCTGCAGCAGCGATTCGCCGGTGTTGCCCTTCTTGCGCGACGCCTTGGCGTAGTAGCTGCGGAACTGACGCTCCAGCAGACCGTAGATGCGCTTGACCTTCTGCTTCTCGCGCAGCTGCACCGCGTAGTCGGACAGCTTGCCCTTACGGGCGGCGCCGTGCTGACCCGGCTTCTGCTCGAGCTTGCACTTGGAGTCGACCGCGCGGGCCGGGCTCTTGAGGCTCAGGTCGGCGCCTTCGCGGCGCGCCAGCTTGCAGGTAGGACCGATATAACGTGCCATGTCGGAGCTCCTTACACGCGGCGACGCTTGGGCGGACGGCAGCCGTTATGCGGAATCGGCGTGACGTCAATGATGTTGGTGACCTTGTAGCCGAGGGCGTTCAGCGAACGCACGGCCGATTCGCGCCCCGGCCCCGGGCCCTTGATGCGAACTTCCAGGGTCTTGAGGCCGTAGTCCATCGCGGCGCGGCCAGCCTTTTCGGCGGCAACCTGCGCAGCGAACGGCGTGGACTTGCGCGAGCCGCGGAAGCCGGCGCCACCGGAGGTCGCCCAGGACAAAGCATTGCCCTGGCGATCGGTGATGGTGATAACGGTGTTGTTGAAGGAGGCCTGCACGTGGACGATGCCGTCCGTGACTACGCGCTTGACTTTCTTCTTGGTCTTGGCAGCTGCCGGCTTATTCATGAGTTCTGTCCGAATCCATTACTTCTTGATCGCGCGACGCGGACCCTTGCGGGTACGGGCGTTGGTGCGCGTACGCTGACCGCGCACCGGCAGACCGCGACGATGGCGCAGACCACGGTAGCAGCCCAGGTCGATCAGGCGCTTGATGCTCATGCCCACTTCGCGGCGAAGATCGCCCTCGACCGTGTACTTGGCGATCTCATGACGCAGCTTTTCGACTTCCGCCTCGGTCAAGTCCTTGATTTTGCCCGATGCCTTGACACCGGCAGCCTCGCAAACCTTCTTCGACCGCGAGCGGCCGATGCCGTAAATACTCTGCAAACCGACCCAGACATGCTTCTGGACCGGCAGGTTGACACCTGCAATGCGCGCCATCTAAATCTCTCCGAAACGGGCTTAAAGCGCAGTGAACTGAAAATTGTACCCTGGTTCGCGGGATTTGACAAACCCCGCCACGGAGCAGTGCTCCGAGGTAACTCCTGGTCCCACCATCCGGTGGAAAACCGCGCGGCTCAACGGCCGCGCAGGTTCGATTTCTTCAACAGACTGCCGTACTGGTGCGAGACCAGGTGGGCCTGGACTTGCGCGGTGAAATCCATCACCACGACGACCACGATCAGCAGGGACGTGCCACCGAAATAGAACGGCACGTTCCAGGCGTTGCGCAGGATGTCCGGAATCAGACACACCGCGACGAGGTAGATCGCGCCGGCCGCGGTCAGATGCGTCAGCACGCGGTCGATGTAATCGGCGGTGGACTTGCCCGGACGGATGCCCGGGATCAGCGCCCCCTGCTTCTTCAGGTTGTCCGCCGTTTCCTGCGAGTTGAACACCAGCGCCGTGTAGAAGAACGCGAAGATCACGATCAGCACGGCGAAGACGATCATGTAGACCGGCTGGCCCGGCGTCAGGCCGGTGGTCAGCATCTGCAGCCAGCGAACCTCACCGGACTTGCTGAACCAGGTCGCCGCCGTAGCCGGGAACATGATCAGCGACGATGCGAAGATCGCCGGAATCACGCCCGACATGTTGAGCTTCAGCGGCAGATGCGAGCTCTGGTTCATATAGGCCTTGGCACCGCCCATACGCCGCGCGTAGTTCACGGTAATGCGGCGCTGGCCGCGTTCGACGAACACCACGAAAGCCGTCACCAGCAGCACGATCGCAAGCACCGTCACGACCATCAGCGGATTGAGCTGGCCTTCACGCGCCATGTTCAGCGTGTGCACGACCGCACCCGGCAGACCGGCGACGATGCCGGCGAAGATCAGCAGCGAGATGCCGTTGCCGATGCCACGCTCGGTGATCTGCTCGCCCAGCCACATCAGGAACATGGTGCCGGCGGTCAGGCCGACCACGGCCGCGAAGATGAAACCTGCGCCCGGGTTGTAGACGACGCCCTGCTGGCCGGACAGCGCCACCGAGACACCGAAAGCCTGGAACGCCGCCAGTCCCACGGCGCCAATGCGCGTGTACTTGGTGATCGTACGACGGCCGGACTCGCCTTCCTTGCGCAACTGCGAAAGGCTGGGAACCACGGTCGTGAACAACTGCACGATGATCGACGCGGAAATGTAGGGCACCACATTCAGCGCGAAAATCGAGAAACGGCTGAGTGCGCCGCCCGAGAACATGTTGAACATGTCGATGATGCCGCCCTGACTTTCCATCAGTTTGGTCATCGCTTCCGGGTTGACGCCCGGCACCGGGATGAAGGTGCCGAGCCGATAGACGATCAACGCACCGATCACAAACAGGATGCGCTGCTTGATCTCGGCGAACTTGCCGAGCGAAGCGAGCGCATTGGCCTGGTTTGCTGCCATGGATTTACTCCGCGCTGCCGCCGGCTGCCTCGATCGCGGCCTTGGCGCCGGCGGTGACCGCCACGCCCTTCAGCTTGACCGCGCGCTTGATGTCGCCCTTCTTCACGATCTTGGCATGCTTGGCGCGGGCCTCGACCAGACCGGCGGCGCGCAGCACGTCGAAATCAATCACGTCGACGTTGAGCGAATCCAGCTTGTACAGCAGGACTTCGCAGACCTCGTGAGCGGTCTTGGAGCGGAAACCGACCTTGGGCAGACGGCGCTGCAGCGGCATCTGACCGCCTTCGAAGCCGGCCTTGACCTTGCCCTTGCCGGTACGAGCGTACTGACCCTTGTGACCACGACCGGCCGTCTTGCCGAGACCGGAACCGATACCGCGACCGACGCGGACGCGTTCCTTGCGGGCGCCGTCGGCGGGCTTGAGCGTATTGAGACGCATGATGTACTCCGAATTCCTAGAGGGCTCAGGCCTGGTTCTCGACGGCTACGAGGTAGTAGACCGTGTTGATGAGACCACGCACCTGCGGGCTGTCCTTCAGTTCGCGCACGTCGTTGAGCTTGTTCAGGCCCAGGGCCTTCACGCTCAGGCGGTGACGCGCCTGCACGCCGCGCAGGCCCTTGACCAGGCGCACGCGCACGGTCTTTTCAGTGTTATTCGCCATGACCAGTCACCTCAGCAACGCTCTTGCCACGCTTGGCGGCGATGCGATCCGGGGAGGCCATCGCGACCAGGCCCTTGATCGTCGCACGCACCAGATTGATCGGGTTGCGCGAACCCACGGCCTTGGCGAGAACGTTCTTCACGCCGACCACTTCGAGCACGGCGCGCATCGCGCCGCCGGCGATCACGCCGGTACCGGCCGAGGCCGGCTGCATGTAGACGCGAGCCGCGCCGTGGTTTGCCTTGACGGCATGCCACAACGTGCCTTCATTGAGCTTGACGGCCGTCATGTTGCGGCGCGCACGCTCCATCGCCTTCTGGATGGCAACCGGCACTTCGCGCGCCTTGCCGTAGCCGAAGCCGACCTTGCCGTCGCCGTCGCCGACGACTGTCAGCGCGGTGAAGCTCATCTGCCGACCGCCCTTGACCGTCTTGGCCACGCGGTTCACGGCGATCAGCTTTTCCAGCATGCCGTCGCTATTTTCACGTTCGTTAGAGGACATAGTGCACCTTGGTGGTCCCGCCAGGCGGGACACGTTGCTTACGGCCTGAGCCGCTTGGAGTTGTGGTTCGTTGCACCGTGCAGGGCGGAGACCGAACTGTGGACACCACAGCCGATCCCAAGTGCCCGCGCACGGGGTTGTTGCTTAGAACTTGAGGCCAGCCTCGCGCGCCGCATCGGCCAGGGCCTGGATGCGACCGTGATACTTGAAGCCCGAACGGTCGAACGCGACCGATTCGACGCCGGCGGCCTTGGCGCGCTCGGCGACAGCCTTGCCGACCGCCGCGGCGGCGGCCTTGTTCTTCGTGCCCTTGAGGCCCTCGATCACCGAGTCCTGCAGGGTCGAAGCCGCGGCAATGACCTTGTCGCCCGACGGAGCAATGACCTGGGCATAGATGTGCTGGCCCGTGCGATGCACGGTCAGGCGGGCCACCGCGAGGGTGCGGATGCGAGCGCGCGTCGACTTGGCGCGGCGCAAGCGGGAAGTTTTCTTTTCCATCGTCGTTCTCCGAAGCTGAAGGGTATGGAGAAGCCCGGCACGGAGCCGGGCTTTCACGCATTAGGCCTTCTTGGCTTCCTTCAGGGTGATCTTCTCGCCGGAATAACGCACGCCCTTGCCCTTGTAGGGTTCCGGCGGACGGAAACCGCGAATCTTGGCGGCAGCCTGGCCGACAGCCTGCTTGTCCGCACCCTTGATCAGGATTTCGGTCTGGCTCGGCGTTTCCATCGTGACGCCTTCCGGCGCCTGGAACAGGACCGGGTGCGAGAAGCCGAGCGTCAGGCTCAGATCCTTGCCCTGCATCGCGGCGCGGTAACCGACGCCGACGAGTTCGAGCTTGCGGACATAGCCTTCGCTGACACCCTTCACCATGTTGTTCAGCACGGCGCGCGCCGTACCGGCCAGCTTGTCGTCGGCGATCGCGACGGGCTTGCAGGTCAGCTCACCGCTGTTGACGGCGATCTCGACGCCCGGGAAGGCGACCGACTTCAGCGCGCCCTTGGGGCCCTTGACGGTGACGCCGTCGGCGGCCACCTGGCATTCGACGCCCTTCGGCAGGGCGATCGGCAGTTTTGCTACGCGGGACATTGGCTATCTCCTCTTAGGCGACCAGGCCGATGACTTCGCCGCCCAGGCCCTTGGCCCGCGCCTGCGCATCGGTCATGAGGCCGCTCGACGTCGAAACGATGGAGACGCCCAGACCACCGAGCACCTTCGGCAGCTCGTCCTTGCCGCGGTATACGCGCAGACCCGAACGCGAAACGCGCTCGAGACGTTCGATGACCGGCTTGCCCTCGTAGTACTTCAGGGCGATTTCGAGTTCCGGCTTGCCCTCGACGGCGTTGACCTGCGCGTCACGGATGTAGCCTTCTTCCTTCAGCAGCTTGGCCAGGGCCAGCTTGATCTTGGAGCTCGGCATGCGCACCGTCGCCTTGCCCGTGAGCTGGGCATTGCGAATGCGGGTGAACATGTCGGCGATGGGATCAGTCATGCTCATTGTTGAATCCTCGAGTTAGCACCGATATCCGCTGGACTGCTTACCAGCTGGCTTTACGCAGACCGGGCACGTCGCCGCGCATGGTCGCCTCACGCAGCTTGTTGCGGCCGAGGCCGAACTTGCGGTAGACGCCGCGGCTGCGGCCGGTCAGTTCACAACGGTTGCGCTGGCGCGATTCGCTGGAATCGCGCGGCAGCTGCTGCAGCTTGGCGGAGGCCGCCATCTTCTCTTCATAGCTCGCGCTAACGCTGCTGACGATTTTCTTCAGCTCGTCGCGCTTGGCGGCGTACTTCTTGGCCAGCTTCTCGCGCTTGACTTCGCGATTAACCATGCAGGTCTTAGCCATCTCAGAATCCTCGCGAATCAGTTGCGGAACGGGAAGCTGAAGGCTTCCAGCAGGGCACGGGCTTCTTCGTCGGACTTCGCGGTGGTCGCGATCGAGATGTCCATGCCGCGCATGGCGTCGACCTGGTCGAAATCGATTTCCGGGAAGATGATCTGTTCCTTGATGCCCATGTTGTAGTTGCCACGGCCATCGAAGGCGCGGCCCGACACGCCGCGGAAGTCGCGAACGCGCGGCAGCGCGATGCTGACCAGGCGGTCGAGGAACTCGAACATGTGCGCGCGGCGCAGCGTGACCTTGCAGCCGATCGGCCAGCCTTCGCGGATCTTGAACGAGGCGACCGAAACACGCGCCTTGGTCGTGACCGGCTTCTGGCCAGCGATCTTGCTCATGTCGTCCAGCGCGTTCTCAAGCACCTTCTTGTTACCGACCGCTTCGCCCACGCCCATGTTCAGCGTGATCTTGGTCAGACGAGGCACCTGCATGACGTTGGCGTAGCCGAAGCGCTGCATCAGCTTGGGCACGACGACATCTTTGTAGTGTTTTTCAAGGCGGGTCATTACGGCAATCCTCAAGCGTCAACCATTTCGCCGGACTTGCGGAACACACGCACCTTGCGGCCGTCCTCGAGGACTTTGTAGCCGACGCGTTCGCCCTTGCCCGTCGCCGGATTGACCAGCTGCACGTTGGAATTATGGATGGAAGCTTCGCGTTCCACGATACCGCCCGGCTGGTTGGCCTGCGGGTTCGGCTTCGTGTGGCGCTTGATCATGTTCAGGCCGGCGACGAAGACGCGGTCTTCGGCGATGCGCAGCACCTCGCCCGTCTGGCCCTTGTTCTTGCCGGTGATCACGATCACGCGATCACCCTTGCGAATACGATTCATGGCGTTGACCCCGTTACAGCACTTCGGGCGCGAGCGACACGATCTTCATGAACTTCTCGCCGCGCAGTTCGCGCGTGACCGGTCCGAAGATGCGCGTGCCGATCGGCTCGAGCTTGTTGTTGAGCAGCACGGCGGCGTTGCCGTCGAAGCGGATCAGCGAACCGTCGGCACGACGCACGCCCTTCTTGGTGCGAACGACAACCGCGTCGTAGACCTCGCCTTTCTTCACCTTGCCACGGGGAATCGCATCCTTGACCGTGACCTTGATGATGTCGCCGATCGCGGCGTAGCGGCGCTTGGAACCGCCGAGCACCTTGATACACATCAGCTCGCGCGCACCCGAGTTGTCGGCGGCGGCGAGATAGGTCTGCATCTGAATCATGATTGGTTCTCCTCAGACCTTCTTACTGCGCAGCGCGGGTGACGATCTCGACCACGCGGAAGTTCTTGGTCTTGGACAGCGGCGCGCATTCCTGGATGCGGACGACGTCGCCTTCCTGACACTCGCTCTTCTCGTCGTGGGCGTGATACTTGGTCGAACGGCGGATGATCTTGCCGTACAGCTCGTGCTGCACCTGACGCTCGACCAGCACGGTCACCGTCTTGTTCATCTTGTTGCTGACCACACGCCCCTGAATGGTGCGGACGGCCTTCTGATTGTCGGTCATGGCTTCGGTCCTTACTTCATCTGGCCGAGCAGCATCTTGACCGTCGCAATCTCGCGGCGAACGCTCGAGATCTGGTGCGTCTGGGTCAGCTGGCCGGAGCCTTTCTGCATTCGCAGCTTGAACTGCTCATTGCGCAGCTCGCCGAGGTGGGCGGTGAGATCCTGCGCGGACTTGGTACGAAGTTCTTTCAGTTCCATCACAGCACCGTCCGGGTCACGAATTGGGTCTTGACCGAGAGCTTGGCGGCAGCGAGGCGGAACGCTTCGCGTGCGGCGGCTTCATCGACGCCCTCGATCTCGTACAGCATGCGGCCCGGCTGGATCGGCGCGACCCAGTACTCGACGTTGCCCTTACCGGCACCCATTCGAACTTCGATGGGCTTCTTGGTGATCGGCTTGTCGGGGAAAACGCGGATCCACAGCTTGCCGCCGCGCTTGACGAAGCGGGTGATGCAGCGACGGGCGGCTTCGATCTGACGCGAGGTCAGCTGGCCGAACTCGGTCGACTTCAGGCCGTATTCGCCGAAGCTGACCTTGTTGGCGACGAAGCTCAGGCCATCGTTGCGGCCCTTGAATACCTTGCGGTACTTGGTGCGCTTGGGTTGCAGCATGATCAGGCTCCTTGCTTCGGCGCGCGGCGCTGCGGACGCTCTTCGCTGGCCTCGGCCTTGGCAGCTTCAGCCGCCTGTGCGAGGTCGAAGATTTCGCCCTTGTAGACCCACACCTTGATGCCGATGATGCCGTAGGTGGTGGTCGCTTCCGCGAAGCCATAGTCGATGTCGGCGCGCAGGGTGTGCAGCGGCACACGGCCTTCGCGGTACCACTCGGAACGGGCGATTTCCGCACCGTTGAGTCGGCCGGCGACGTTGACCTTGATCCCGAGCGCGCCTATGCGCATCGCGTTCTGCACCGCGCGCTTCATTGCGCGACGGAACATGATGCGGCGCTCCAGCTGCTGCGCGATGGATTCGGCGACGAGCTGGGCGTCGAGCTCCGGCTTGCGCACTTCAGTCACGTTGATATGGGCCGGAACGCCCATGATCGTCGAGACTTCCTTGCGCAGCTTCTCGATGTCCTCGCCCTTCTTGCCGATCACGACGCCCGGACGGGCGGTGTGAATCGTCACGCGCGCGGTCTTGGCCGGACGCTCGATGAGGATCTTGCTGATGCCGGCCTGCGCGAGCTTCTTCTTCAGAACCTCACGCACCTTGAGGTCGGCGGCCAGGTAGCCAGCAAACTCGCGCTTGTTGGCATACCACTTGGAGTTCCATTCCTTGGCGATGCCAAGGCGGATACCGGTAGGATGAACTTTGTGACCCATCGTTCTAAGTCCTTCGCTTAGCTGCCGGTACCGACAACCACAGTGATGTGGCTGGTCCGCTTGATGATGCGCGTGCCGCGGCCCTTGGCGCGGGCGGCGAAACGCTTCAGGGTCGGGCCCTCGTCGACGAAGATCTTGGCGACCTTCAGCTCGTCGACGTCGGCGCCGTCGTTGTTCTCGGCGTTGGCGATAGCCGACAGCAGCACCTTCTTGACGAGGTGCGCGGCCTTCTTGTCGCTGAACGTCAGCAGATTGGTGGCGCGGTCGACGGGCATGCCACGAACCTGATCAGCGACCAGGCGGACCTTCTGCGGCGAAATGCGCGCGCTGCGCAGGATTGCTTTGGTTTCCATCGCAGTGTCCTTTACTTCTTATCGGCTTTCTTGTCGCCGGAATGACCCTTGAACGTACGGGTCATGGCGAACTCGCCGAGCTTGTGGCCGACCATGTTTTCGTTGACCAGCACCGGGATGTGCGCCTTGCCGTTGTGGACGGCGATCGTGAGACCGACCATCTCCGGCAGGACCATCGAACGGCGCGACCAGGTCTTGATCGGGCGCTTGTTGTTGGCGGCAGCAGCGGCCTCCACCTTCTTTTGCAGGTGCAGGTCGATGAACGGGCCTTTCTTCAGTGAACGAGCCATGATAAGTACCTATCAGCCGCGACGATCGCGCACGATGAACTGGGAAGTGCGCTTGTTCTTGCGCGTCTTGTAACCCTTGGTCGGCATGCCCCACGGCGAGACCGGGTGCGGATTACCCTGTCCGGCGCGAGCTTCACCACCACCGTGCGGATGGTCGACCGGGTTCATGGCCGCACCGCGGACGGTCGGGCGAACACCGCGCCAACGCTGCGCACCGGCCTTGCCGATGTTCTCGAGGTTGTGCTCGGAATTGCCGACTTCGCCGAGCGTCGCAACGCAATCGGCGGGAACCTTGCGCATTTCGCCCGAGCGCAGGCGCAGCGTGGCGTAACCGCCTTCGCGAGCGACGAGCTGGGCCGAGCCGCCGGCGGCACGCGCGATCTGGGCGCCCTTGCCCGGCTTCATCTCGATGCAGTGAACCGTCGAGCCGACCGGGATGTTGCGCAGCGGCAGCGCGTTGCCGACCTTGATCGGCGCGTCGCGGCCGGCCATCAGCTGGTCGCCTTCCTTCACACCCTTCGGCGCGATGATGTAGCGACGCTCGCCGTCGGCATAGCACAGCAGCGCGATGTGCGCGGTGCGGTTCGGATCGTATTCCAGACGTTCGACGCGCGCCGGGATGCCTTCCTTGTCGCGCTTGAAGTCGATGATGCGGTAGTGCTGCTTGGAGCCACCGCCCTTGTGACGGGTGGTGATGCGGCCATTGTTGTTGCGGCCGCCGGTCTTGTTCTGCGATTCGGTCAGAGCAGCGTACGGCGCGCCTTTGTGCAGGCCCGGCGTAACCACGCGAACCATTGCGCGGCGTCCAGCAGAAGTCGGCTTGTAATCAATCAGTGCCATGGGTTTCCCACCTTAGGCCTTGGCCGTTACGTCGATGCTCTGACCGGCGGCGAGGCGGACATACGCCTTGCGCTGGTCCGAACGACGGCCCGAACGGAAACGGAAGGTCTTGGTCTTGCCCTTGGCATTGACCACATTGACCGCCTCGACAGTGACGCTGAACAGCTGCTCGATGGCGGCCTTCACGTCGGCTTTGGTCGCGGTCGACGCGACTTCAAACACATACTGGTTGGACTCGGCAAGACGCGCGGTTTTTTCCGAAATGCGCGGCGCGCGAATCACGTTCAGGAGACGCTCGTTCATGCCAGCCACTCCTCGATCTTCTTGACCGCATCGACGGTCACCACGACGTGATCGGCGCGCACGAGTGCGACCGGGTTCAGCGCGTTGGTATCGACGACTTCAAGCACCTTGTGGTTGTTGCGCGCGGCGAGATACAGGTTCTCGCTGACGTTCTCGCTGACGATGATCGTCTTGCCCGTGAACTTCAGTTCGCCGAGCTTGGCGACCAGGCCCTTGGTCTTGGGTGCGTCGACGTCGAAGTCAGCCACGACCTTCAGGCGATCCTGACGGATCAGCTCGGACAGGATCGAGGCAAGCGCACCGCGGAACATCTTCTTGTTGACCTTCTGCGAGAAGTCGCGCGGCTTGGCAGCGAACGCGACACCACCGCCGACGAAGATCGGAGCACGGTAGTCGCCGTGGCGGGCGCCGCCGCCCTTCTGCTTCTTGAACTTCTTGGTGGTGCCGGACACTTCCGAGCGCGACAGCTGCGCCTTGGTGCCTGCACGACCGGCATTGCGATAGGCCGTAACGACCTGGTGCACGAGGTCACCGCGGAATTCCTTGCCGAACACGGCTTCGGAAACGTTCAGCGGCGAAGCACCGATAACATTGAGTTCCATGGCGTCGCTCCTCAGGCCTTCGCAGCCGCGCGGACAATGACGTCGCCGCCGGTCGAGCCCGGCACCGCGCCCTTCACGGCGATCAGGTGACGCTCGGCGTCGATCTGCACGACTTCGAGATTCATGGCCGAACGCGTGACGTTGCCCATGTGGCCGGACATCTTCTTGCCCGGGAACACGCGACCCGGCGTCTGGCGCTGACCGATAGAACCCGGCGCGCGATGCGACAGCGAGTTACCGTGGGTCGCGTCACCCATGGTGAAGTTCCAGCGCTTGATCGTGCCCTGGAAGCCCTTACCCTTGCTGACGCCCTGCACGTCGACCAGCTGGCCGACCTTGAAGACCTCATCGGCCTTCACTTCGCCGCCGACATTGAAACCACCGACTTCGGCGGCGTCGACGCGGAATTCCCAGAGACCGCGGCCGGCTTCGACCTTGGCCTTGGCGTAGTGACCTGCGGCCGCCTTGTTCACCAGCGACGCGCGCTTGCTGCCAGCAGTGACCTGCACGGCGTTGTAACCGTCGTTCTCGACCGTCTTGATCTGCGTGACGCGGTTCGGCGTCGCTTCAATCAGGGTCACCGGAATCGAGCGACCGTCTTCAGTGAAGACTCGGCTCATGCCGCACTTGCGGCCAACCAATCCGATACTCATGTTCGTGTCCTGTTGCCTGTGCTACGCCCGAACTCAGTAAAGCTTGATCTGCACGTCCACGCCGGCGGCGAGGTCGAGCTTCATCAGGGCGTCCACGGTCTTGTCATTGGGATCGACGATATCCAGCACGCGCTTGTGGGTGCGGGTCTCGTACTGGTCACGCGCGTCCTTGTCGACGTGCGGCGACACCAGCACGGTGTAGCGTTCGATCTTGGTCGGCAGCGGAATGGGTCCGCGCACCTGAGCGCCGGTGCGCTTCGCGGTCTCCACGATTTCGCTCGCGGAGCGGTCGATCAGGCGATGATCGAATGCCTTCAGTCGAATACGGATCTTTTGGTCCGCCATGGCCGAAATCCTTCAGTAAAAGAGCGACGGGAGGCGGCAACGTCATGTGCCGATCCCCAAAAAATCGGGCGAACCAGTAAAAACTGGTCCGCCCAGACATGAAAGTGTAGTACGCGCACAGGCGCCCGTCAAGCGGGCTCGATACGCGACGACTCCGTGTCTGGCGAACACGAGGCACATCCTGTGCCTCTTTTCGCTGTAGGGGCCGCCCTGCTTCTTACAGGGCGGCAAATACTGCTTTTCTTACTTGAAGATCTTGGCGACGACGCCGGCGCCGACGGTACGGCCGCCTTCGCGGATCGCGAAGCGCAGACCTTCTTCCATCGCGATCGGAGCGATCAGCGTGACCTTCATTTTGATGTTGTCGCCCGGCATCACCATCTCGACGCCTTCCGGCAGCTCGACGTTGCCCGTCACGTCCGTCGTACGGAAGTAGAACTGCGGACGGTAGCCCTTGAAGAACGGCGTGTGACGACCGCCTTCTTCCTTCGACAGCACGTACACCTCGGCTTCGAACTCCGTGTGCGGGTTGATCGAACCCGGCTTGCACAGCACCTGGCCGCGCTCCACGTCGTCACGCTTCGTGCCGCGCAGCAGCAGACCCACGTTGTCGCCCGCCTGGCCCTGATCCAGCAGCTTGCGGAACATTTCGACGCCGGTCACCGTCGTCTTCACCGTCGGGCGGATGCCCACGATTTCGATTTCGTCGCCCACCTTGATGATGCCGCGCTCGACGCGACCCGTGACCACCGTACCGCGGCCCGAGATCGAGAACACGTCTTCCACCGGCATCAGGAACGGCTTGTCCAGCACGCGCACCGGCTCCGGAATGTACGTATCCAGCGCGTCCACCAGCTTCAGGATCGCCGGCACGCCGATTTCGCTCTGGTCACCTTCCAGCGCCAGACGCGCCGAACCCGCGATGATCGGGGTCACGTCGCCCGGGAACTCGTACTTCGTCAGCAGTTCGCGGATTTCCATCTCGACGAGCTCCAGCAGCTCCGCGTCGTCGACCATGTCCGCCTTGTTCAGGAACACCACGATGTACGGCACACCCACCTGACGCGACAGCAGAATGTGCTCGCGCGTCTGCGGCATCGGACCGTCCGCAGCCGAACACACCAGGATCGCGCCGTCCATCTGCGCCGCACCCGTGATCATGTTCTTCACGTAGTCCGCGTGACCCGGGCAGTCCACGTGCGCGTAGTGACGGTTCGGCGATTCGTATTCCACGTGCGCCGTCGAAATCGTGATTCCGCGCGCCTTCTCTTCCGGCGCCGCGTCGATCTGGTCGTACGCCTTGAACTCGCCACCGAAACGCTCTGCGCCGATCTTCGTCAGCGCTGCCGTCAGCGTCGTCTTCCCGTGGTCCACGTGACCGATCGTGCCGACGTTGACGTGCGGCTTGGTGCGCTCGAATTTACCCTTAGCCATGACTCAAAACCTCAAACAGTGAATAGCGATGACGATGACTTAGCCGGCCTTCTTCATCACCTGTTCGGCGATGTTGTTCGGCGCTTCGGCGTAGTGATCGAATTCCATGGTGAACGTCGCGCGGCCCTGCGACATGGAGCGCATCGACGTGGCGTAGCCGAACATCTCGCCCAGCGGCACCAGGGCATTGATGACCTTGCCCGACGGGCTGTCATCGGAACCCTGCAGGATGCCGCGCCGGCGGGACAGGTCGCCCATGACGTCGCCCATGTAGTCTTCCGGCGTCACGACCTCGACCTTCATGATCGGCTCGAGCAGCACCGGATTGGCCTTCTGGAAGCCTTCCTTGAAACCCATCGAGCCGGCGATCTTGAACGCCATTTCGTTCGAGTCGACTTCGTGGTACGAACCGTCGACGAGGCGAACCTTGATGTCGACCACCGGGAAGCCCGCGAGAATGCCGTTCTGCATCGCTTCGCGAATACCCTTGTCGACCGCCGGCACGTATTCCTTGGGCACCGAACCGCCGACCGTCGCGTTCTCGAACAGATAACCGACGCCGCGTTCCTGCGGTTCGATCTCGAGCACGACGTGACCGTACTGACCCTTACCGCCGGACTGACGCACGAACTTGCCGTCCTGCTTGACCGACTTGCGGATCGTCTCGCGATACGCAACCTGCGGCTTGCCGACGTTGGCTTCGACGTTGAACTCGCGCTTCATGCGGTCGACGATGATTTCCAGGTGCAGCTCGCCCATGCCGGCGATGATGGTCTGACCCGATTCCTCGTCGGTGCGCACGCGCAGCGAAGGATCTTCCTGAGCGAGACGCGACAGCGCCAGGCCCATCTTTTCCTGATCCGACTTGGTCTTCGGCTCGACCGCCATCGCGATGACGGGCTCCGGGAACACCATGCGCTCCAGCGTGATCACGTCGTTCGGCGCGCACAGCGTGTCGCCGGTCGTGACGTCCTTCAGGCCGACCGCCGCGGCGATGTCGCCGGCGCGGACTTCCTTGATTTCGTCGCGCTGATTCGCGTGCATCTGCAGGATGCGGCCGACGCGTTCCTTCTTGCTCTTGACCGGGTTGTACACGGTATCGCCGGAATTCAGCGTGCCCGAGTAGACGCGGAAGAACGACAGCGAGCCGACGAACGGATCGGTCATGATCTTGAACGCCAGCGCCGAGAACGGCTCATTGTCGCCGGCCGCACGCGTCGCTTCCTTCTCGTCCTCGTCGATACCCTTGACCGGCGGGCGATCCGACGGCGCCGGCAGGTACCGGATGACCGCGTCGAGCATCGCCTGCACACCCTTGTTCTTGAAGGCCGTGCCGCAGAACACCGGGATCAGGCTCGTCGCCAGCGTGCCGGCGCGAATGCCCGCCATGATTTCCTCTTCCGAGAGCTCGCCCTCTTCGAGGTACTTGTTCATGAGGTCTTCGGAGGTCTCGGCCGCGGCCTCGACCATGAAGCTGCGAGCGGTCTCGCAATCCTTCACGAGGTGCGCCGGGATGTCGCGGTATTCGAACTTGGTGCCCTGGGCTTCCGGATCCCAGTAGATCGCCTTCATCTTGATGAGGTCGACCACGCCTTCGAAGTTCTCTTCCGCGCCGATCGGCATCTGCATCGGCACCGGATTTGCGCCGAGACGAGCCTTCAGCTGGCCGACGACCTTGCCGAAATCGGCGCCGGTGCGGTCCATCTTGTTGACGAACGCAAGACGCGGCACGCCGTACTTGTTGGCCTGGCGCCAGACGGTTTCCGACTGCGGCTGCACGCCGCCGACCGCGCAGAGCACGAACACGGCGCCGTCGAGCACGCGCAGCGAACGCTCGACTTCGATCGTGAAGTCGACGTGCCCCGGGGTGTCGATGATGTTGAAGCGGTGCTCCGGAAAGGACATGTCCATGCCCTTCCAGAAACAGGTCGTCGCGGCCGACGTGATCGTGATGCCGCGCTCCTGCTCCTGCTCCATCCAGTCCATCGTCGCGGCACCTTCGTGCACTTCGCCGATCTTGTGGTTGACGCCGGTGTAGAAAAGGATGCGTTCGGTCGTCGTCGTCTTGCCGGCATCAATGTGAGCCATGATGCCGAAGTTGCGGTAACGCTCAATGGGGGTAGTACGGGCCACAGTCGTTCCCTCAACTCTTACCAGCGATAGTGCGAGAACGCCTTGTTGGCTTCCGCCATACGATGCGTTTCTTCGCGCTTCTTGACCGCGGAACCGCGGTTCTCGGCAGCTTCAAGCAGCTCGGCGGCGAGCTTGCGCGGCATCGAGTTCTCGCTGCGCTTGCGCGCGGCGTCGATGACCCAGCGCATGGCAAGCGCGGTGCGGCGAGCCGAACGGACTTCGACCGGAACCTGGTAGGTGGCGCCACCGACGCGGCGCGACTTCACTTCGACGGCCGGCGCGACGTTGCTGAGCGCCTTTTCGACCAGGGCGAGCGAGTCAGCGTTCTTCTGGCCGATATGGTCGAGCGCGCCGTAGACGATGCCTTCGGCGACCGACTTCTTGCCGCTCTTCATGACCATATTGATGAAGCGGGCGATCAGCTGGCTGTTGTGCTTGGGATCAGACAGCAGCACGCGGGTGGGGGCGGAACCTTTACGCGACATGATTCAGGCCTTCTCTAATCAGGACTTCGGGCGCTTGGCGCCGTACTTCGAACGACCCTGGCGACGCTTCGCGACACCGGCGGCGTCGAGCGAGCCGCGCACGGTGTGGTAGCGCACGCCCGGCAGGTCTTTGACGCGGCCGCCGCGGATCAGGACCACCGAGTGTTCCTGCAGGTTGTGACCTTCGCCGCCGATGTAGCTGATGACTTCGTAGCTGTTGGTCAGACGAACCTTGGCCACCTTGCGCAGCGCCGAGTTCGGCTTCTTCGGGGTGGTCGTGTATACGCGGGTGCAGACGCCGCGACGCTGCGGGCACTCTTGGAGTGCCGGCGAGGCGCTCTTGTAGGTCTTCGGGCTACGCGGTTTACGCACCAGCTGGTTGATAGTCGCCATTCGTGGATGCCTTAGGAAACAAAAAACAGGTCGAAAGAAATCGACCTGCCAAGACGCAAGAGTTTAACAAGCGGTTGACAAGGGCGTCAACACGACGCCCTTGTCTCCACATCCGTGTATTCGAACACGAGGCACGTCCTGTGCCTCATTTCGATGTCGTTTTTTGCGCCGCAAGGGCGCCGGTATTTCAGCCGTTGTCGTCGGCGGAGTCGGCCACGAACTCGGTAACGCCACCGCGCAGGGTTTCGATATCCGAATCCGACAAACCACCGGCCGCAAGGCGGCGACGCGTGGTGTGGTAGGCCAAGCCGGTACCGGCCGGAATAAGACGGCCGACGATAACATTCTCCTTCAGGCCGCGCAAGGTATCGCGCGTGCCACGGACCGCCGCTTCGGTAAGGACGCGGGTGGTTTCCTGGAACGAGGCCGCCGAGATGAACGACTCGGTCGCGAGCGAGGCCTTGGTGATGCCCAGCAGCACCGGGTCGTACTGCGCCGGCAGTTCGCCGCGCGCATCGGCCCGGCGGTTTTCCTCGATCATGCGGATGCGGTCGACCTGCTCGCCGCGTAGGAAGCGCGTATCACCGGAGACCGTGATCTCGATCTTGCGCAGCATCTGACGAATGATCGTTTCGATGTGCTTGTCGTTGATGCGCACGCCCTGCAGGCGGTAGACGTCCTGGATTTCCTTGACCAGGTAGGCCGCCAGCGGTTCGACGCCGAGCAGGCGCAGGATGTCGTGCGGATTGGGTTCGCCGTCGACGACGGTCTCGCCCTTCTCCACGTGCTCGCCTTCGAACACGATGACGTGACGCCACTTCGGAATCAGTTCCTCGTGCTCGTTGCCGTCGACGTCCTTGATGATCAGACGCTGTTTGCCCTTGGTGTCCTTGCCGAAGCTGATGATGCCCGAGCGCTCGGCGAGGATCGCCGGTTCCTTGGGCTTGCGCGCTTCGAACAGGTCCGCGACGCGCGGCAGACCGCCGGTGATGTCGCGGGTCTTGGACGTTTCCTGCGGGATACGCGCGACCACGTCGCCGACGCCGACTTCCACGCCGTCCTGCAGCGACACGATCGCGCCGGCCGGCAGGTAGTACTGGGCCGGGATGTCCGTACCGGGCAGCTTGAGCTCCTTGCCCTTCTTGTCCTCGATGCGGACCGTCGGACGCAGATCCTTCGCCTGCGTACCGCGGCGCTTCGGATCGGTCACGACGGCGCTTTCCAGGCCGGTCAGCTCGTCGGTCTGCGCCTGGACGGTCACGCCGTCGATGAAGTCGATGAAGCGCAGCACGCCAGCGACTTCCGAGACGATCGGGTGGGTATGCGGATCCCAGTTCGCAACGACCTGGCCTGCCTTGACCGGTGCGCCGTCCTTGACCGAGATCGTGGCGCCGTAGGGCACCTTGTAGCGTTCACGCTCGCGGCCGTGAGTGTCGAGCACCGAGACTTCGCCCGAACGCGACACCGCGACCAGGTGACCCTGGGCATGCTGCACGGTCTTGAGGTTGTTGAAGCGCAGCGCGCCGGTGGTCTTGACCTGCACGTTGTCCACGGCGGCCGCACGGGATGCCGCGCCGCCGATGTGGAACGTACGCATGGTCAGCTGCGTGCCGGGCTCGCCGATGGACTGGGCCGCGATGACGCCGACGGCTTCGCCCTGGTTGACGAGGTGGCCGCGCGCGAGGTCGCGGCCGTAGCACTTGGCGCAGACACCGAAGCGCGTTTCGCAGGTGATCGGCGAACGCACCTTGATCGACTGCACGCCGGCCTGGTCCATCTTGTCGACCAGCGCTTCGTCGAGCAGCGTGTTGCGCGTGACGATCGGTTGATCGTCGTTGCCCGGCGCATAGACGTCTTCGGCCACGACACGACCCAGCACGCGGTCGCGCAGCGGCTCGACCACATCGCCGCCTTCGACGATCGCGGTCATGGTCAGACCTTCGTAGGTCTCGCAGTCGGTGGTCGTGACGACCATATCCTGCGCAACGTCGACGAGACGGCGCGTCAGGTAGCCCGAGTTCGCCGTCTTCAGCGCCGTATCGGCCAGGCCCTTACGCGCGCCGTGGGTCGAGATGAAGTACTGCAGGACGTCGAGGCCTTCGCGGAAGTTCGCCTTGATCGGCGTCTCGATGATCGAGCCGTCCGGCTTGGCCATCAGGCCGCGCATGCCGGCGAGCTGGCGGATCTGCGCCGCGCTACCGCGCGCGCCGGAGTCGGCCATGATGTAGATCGAGTTCATCGACTTCTGCTCGACCGTCTCGCCCTTGGCATTGAGCACCTTCTCGGTGCCGATGCCGCGCATCATCGCCTGGGCCACCTGCTCGTTCGTGCGCGACCAGATGTCGACGACCTTGTTGTAGCGCTCGCCGGCGGTCACGAGACCGGACTGGAACTGCTCCTGGATCTCGACGACTTCCTTTTCGGCGACCTCGAGGATGGCCTTCTTCTCGCCCGGGATCTTCATGTCGTCGATGCCGATCGAGATGCCCGCGCGCGTCGCGTAGTGGAAGCCCGTGTACATGAGCTGGTCGGCGAACACGACCGTGTCCTTGAGACCGAGCTTGCGGTAGCAGGCGTTGATCAGGCGCGAGATGTTCTTCTTGGTCAGCTCGGTGTTGACGAGCGCGAACGGCAGGCCGACCGGAATGATCTCGTGCAGCAGCGCGCGGCCGACGGTCGTGTCGACGATGCTGACGCGCTCGATGATCTCGCCGGTCTGGTCGTCGCGGTCGGAGAGCTTCAGACGCACCTTGACCTTGGCGTGCAGTTCGACCGCACGGTTCTGGTAGGCACGATGCACTTCGGCGACGTTGGCGAAGACCATGCCCTCGCCCTTGGCGTTCACGAGCTCGCGCGTCATGTAGTACAGACCGAGCACGACGTCCTGGGTCGGCACGATGATCGGATCACCGTTGGCCGGGGACAGGATGTTGTTGGTCGACATCATCAGCGCGCGCGCTTCGAGCTGCGCTTCCAGCGAAAGCGGCACGTGCACGGCCATCTGGTCGCCGTCGAAGTCGGCGTTGAACGCGGTACAGACGAGCGGATGCAGCTGGATCGCCTTGCCTTCGATCAGCACCGGCTCGAACGCCTGGATGCCGAGGCGATGCAGGGTCGGCGCGCGGTTGAGCATGACCGGATGTTCGCGGATCACCTCCTCGAGGATGTCCCACACCTGCGCTTCTTCACGCTCGACGAGCTTCTTGGCCGCCTTGATCGTCGTGGCCAGGCCACGGCGCTGCAGCTTGGAGAAGATGAACGGCTTGAACAGCTCCAGCGCCATCTTCTTGGGCAGACCGCACTGGTGCAGACGCAGGGTCGGGCCGACCACGATGACCGAACGGCCCGAGTAGTCGACGCGCTTGCCGAGCAGGTTCTGACGGAAGCGGCCCTGCTTGCCCTTGATCATGTCGGCCAGCGACTTCAGCGGGCGCTTGTTCGTGCCGGTGATCGCGCGGCCGCGGCGGCCGTTGTCCATCAGCGCGTCGACCGATTCCTGCAGCATGCGCTTCTCGTTGCGCACGATGATGTCGGGCGCATTGAGTTCGAGCAGACGCTTCAGACGGTTGTTGCGATTGATGACGCGGCGATACAGGTCGTTGAGGTCCGAGGTCGCGAAGCGGCCGCCGTCCAGCGGAACCAGCGGACGCAGATCCGGCGGCAGCACCGGCAGCACGGTCATGACCATCCATTCCGGACGGTTGCCCGACTCCAGGAAGCTCTCCACGAGCTTGATGCGCTTGGACAGGCGCTTGAGCTTGGTCTCGGAGTTGGTGCTGGCGATTTCCTCGCGCAGCTTGATCAGCTCCTGGTTCAGATCGATCGCCTTGAGCAGCTCGTAGACGGCCTCGGCGCCCATGCGCGCGTCGAACTCGTCACCGTGCTCCTCGACCGCCTGCAGATACTGCTCTTCGGTCAGCAGCTGGCCGCGCTCGAGCGCGGTCAGACCCGGCTCGACGACGACGTAGGCTTCGAAGTACAGGATGCGCTCGATGTCGCGCAGGGTCATGTCCAGCATCAGGCCGATGCGCGACGGCAGCGACTTCAGAAACCAGATGTGCGCGGTCGGCGAGGCCAGCTCGATGTGGCCCATGCGCTCGCGGCGCACCTTGGCCAGCGTGACTTCGGTGCCGCATTTCTCGCAGACCACACCGCGGTGCTTCATGCGCTTGTACTTGCCGCAGAGGCACTCGTAGTCCTTGATCGGACCGAAGATCGCCGCGCAGAACAGGCCGTCGCGTTCCGGCTTGAACGTGCGGTAGTTGATCGTCTCGGGCTTCTTGACTTCGCCGAACGACCAGGAGCGGATCAGGTCCGGCGAGGCCAGGCCGATGCGGATCGAATCGAAGTCCAGCGTCTGACGCTGCTGGTTGAACAGATTGAGCAAGTCTTTCATTTCGTAATCTCCCGATCCGGCCGCTTACTTCGTCTCTTCGAGCTCGATGTTGATGCCGAGCGAGCGGATTTCCTTCACGAGCACGTTGAAGGATTCCGGCATGCCCGCGACCATCTCGTGGTTGCCGTCGACGATGTTCTTGTACATCTGGTTGCGGCCCGGCACGTCGTCGGACTTGACCGTCAGCATTTCCTGCAGCGTGTAGGCTGCGCCGTAGGCTTCCAGTGCCCAGACTTCCATTTCGCCGAAACGCTGGCCGCCGAACTGCGCCTTGCCGCCGAGCGGCTGCTGCGTGACCAGCGAGTACGGGCCGGTCGAGCGCGCATGCATCTTGTCGTCGACGAGATGGTTCAGCTTGAGCATGTGCATGTAGCCGACCGTGACCGGACGATCGAACTGTTCGCCGGTGCGACCGTCGATCAGCAGGGTCTGGCCCGACTCGGGCAGGCCGGCCAGCTTCAGCATGTGCTTGATCTCTTCCTCGAACGCGCCGTCGAACACCGGCGTGGCCATCGGCACGCCCTTGGACAGGTTCTTGGCCAGCACCTTCAGTTCTTCGTCGCTGAACTGGTCGAGTTCGACGCGATCCTTGCCGTAGCTCTGCTTGTCGTGGTTGTAGATCTGACCGATGAACTTGCGCAGTTCGCTGGCCTTCTCGTTGGCCGCGAGCATGGCTTCGATCTTGTGGCCCAGGCCCTTGGCGGCCCAGCCCAGATGCACTTCGAGCACCTGACCGATGTTCATACGCGACGGCACGCCGAGCGGGTTCAGCACGATGTCGATGGGGCGACCGTCGGCCGAGAACGGCATGTCCTCGACCGGCACGATCATCGACACGACACCCTTGTTGCCGTGGCGGCCGGCCATCTTGTCGCCCGGCTGGATGCGGCGCTTCACGGCCAGGTAGACCTTGACCATCTTGAGCACGCCGGGAGCGAGATCGTCGCCCTGGGTGATCTTGGCCTGCTTCTCCTTGAAGCGGCGGTCGAACTCCTCGCGGTGACGGCGGATCTGCTCGGCCGCGCGCTCGAGGAACTCGGCGGCGTCATCGTCCTTGACGCTGAGCTTGAACCACTCGTCCTTCTTGAGTTCGTCGAGATACTCGTTGGTGATCTCGGCGCCCTTCTTCAGGTTGTTCGGGCCGTGGTTGGCGACCTTGCCGAGCAGGGCCGCGCGCAGACGCGCATAGATCGCGCTTTCGAGGATGCGGAACTGGTCATCGAAGTCCTTCTTGACGCGCTTGACTTCCATTTCCTCGATCTGGCGCGCGCGCTTGTCCTTCTCGATGCCGTCACGCGTGAAGACCTGCACGTCGATGACGGTACCGTCCATGCCCGGCGGCACGCGCAGCGAGCTGTCCTTCACGTCGGACGCCTTCTCGCCGAAGATCGCGCGCAGCAGCTTCTCTTCCGGCGTCAGCTGCGACTCGCCCTTCGGCGTGACCTTGCCGACGAGGATGTCGCCGGCCTTGACCTCGGCGCCGATGTAGACGACACCGGATTCGTCCAGACGCGACAGCGCCTGTTCGCCGACATTCGGGATGTCGGCGGTGATTTCCTCGGGACCGAGCTTGGTGTCGCGCGCGACGCAGGTCAGCTCTTCGATGTGGATCGTCGTGTAGCGGTCTTCCTCGACGACGCGCTCGGAGATCAGGATCGAGTCTTCGAAGTTGTAGCCGTTCCACGGCATGAACGCGATCAGCATGTTCTGGCCGAGCGCGAGCTCGCCGATGTCGGTCGACGGACCGTCGGCCAGCGCGTCGCCGACGGCGACGATGTCGCCGACCTTGACCAGCGGACGCTGGTTCATGCAGGTGTTCTGGTTGGAGCGCGTGTACTTGGTCAGCGTGTAGATGTCCACGCCGGCGTCGTTGTCGTCGACTTCGGATTCATGCGCGCGCACGACGATGCGGCCCGCGTCGACCTGGTCGATGACGCCGCCGCGCTTGGCCAGCACGAGCACGCCCGAGTCGCGCGCCACGGCGCGCTCGATGCCGGTGCCGACCAGCGGCTTCTCGGCGCGCAGGGTCGGAACGGCCTGACGCTGCATGTTCGCGCCCATCAGCGCGCGGTTCGCGTCGTCGTGCTCGAGGAACGGCACCAGCGCCGCCGCGACCGACACGGTCTGCATCGGCGAGACGTCCATGTAGTGCACGTCGCTGGCCAGACGCAGCTCGGACTCGCCGCGGTAGCGGCAGGCCACGTATTCGTCGATGAAGCGGCCTTCCTCGGTCAGCGGCGAGTTGGCCTGGGCGATCACGAACTCGCCTTCGCCGATCGCCGACAGGTAGTCGACCTCGTTGGTGATCTTGCCGTTGGTCACGCGGCGATACGGCGTCTCGAGGAAGCCGTAGTCGTTGGTGCGCGCATAGACGGCCAGCGAGTTGATCAGACCGATGTTCGGACCTTCCGGCGTCTCGATCGTGCAGACACGGCCGTAATGGGTCGGATGCACGTCGCGGACTTCGAAGCCGGCGCGCTCGCGCGTCAGACCGCCCGGGCCGAGGGCCGAGACGCGGCGCTTGTGCGTGACTTCCGACAGCGGATTGTTCTGGTCCATGAACTGCGACAGCTGCGAGGAGCCGAAGAACTCCTTGATCGCGGCCGCAACGGGCTTGGCGTTGATGAGTTCCTGCGGGGTCAGCCCTTCGGACTCGGCCAGCGACAGACGCTCCTTGACCGCGCGCTCGACGCGCACGAGGCCGATGCGGAACACGTTCTCGGCCATTTCGCCGACCGAACGCACGCGGCGGTTGCCGAGATGGTCGATGTCGTCGACGACGCCGCGGCCGTTGCGGATTTCGCACAGCGTACGGATCACGTCGAGGATGTCGGAGGTCTGGCCGAGTTCCTTGACCAGCGACTTGGAGTTCTCGTCGTTGCGCTCGGACAGGTACTTGTAGTCGTACAGGATGCCCGGGCCGTTGTCGTCCTTGCGGCCGACGCGACGGTTGAACTTCATGCGGCCGACGCGATCGAGGTCGTAGCGCTCGAACGTGAAGAACAGGTTGAAGAACAGGTTCTGCGCGGCTTCCTTGGTCGGCGGCTCGCCCGGACGCATCATGCGGTAGATTTCGACCAGCGCCTCCAGCGGCGTCTTGGTCGAGTCGATGCGCAGGGTCGAGGAGATGTACGGACCGCGATCGAGATCGTTGACCCACAGGGTCGCAATCTTCTCGACGCCGCCCTTGCGGAACTTCTCCAGCAGGGTCTCGTTGAGCTCTTCGTTGGCCAGCGCGAGCAGTTCGCCGGTCTTGGTGTCGACGACATCGTGCGCGACGATGCGGCCGAGCAGATAGTCGTCCGGCACTTCGAGCGAGCTGATGTTTTCCTTCTGCAGCTCGCGCACGTGACGTGCCGTGATGCGCTTGCCGGCCTCGACGACGACGCGTTCACCGACGCGCAGGTCGAAGTTCAGCGTTTCGCCGCGCAGGCGCTCGGCGACGAGTTCGAGTTCCGCACCGCCCTGCTTGCCGAGCGTGAACACGTTCTTCTCGAAGAACAGGTCGAGCATTTCGGCGTTGGTATAGCCCAGCGCGCGCAGCAGCACGGTGACCGGCAGCTTGCGGCGGCGGTCGATACGCGTGAACAGGCAGTCCTTCGGGTCGAACTCGAAGTCGAGCCAGGAACCGCGGTACGGAATCACGCGCGCGGAGAACAGCAGCTTGCCCGAGCTGTGCGTCTTGCCGCGGTCGTGGTCGAAGAACACGCCCGGCGAACGATGCAGCTGCGAGACGATGACGCGCTCGGTACCGTTGACGATGAAGGTGCCGGTGTCGGTCATGAGCGGCAGTTCGCCCATGTAGACTTCCTGCTCCTTGACGTACTTGATCGCCTTGTTGTTGGCCGGGCTCTCGCGGTCGTAGATGACCAGGCGCACGGTCACGCGCAGCGGCGCGCCGTAGCTCATGCCGCGCTGTCGGCACTCGCGCTCGTCGAACGGCGGCTCGCCCAGGCGGTAGCTGACGTATTCGAGGGCCGCATTGCCCGAATAGCTCGTGATCGGAAACACCGACTTCAGCGCCGCATGCAGGCCTTTGTCCTCGCGGGCGGTCACGCCGCCGGCGTCGAGCTGGAGGAATTCCCGGTAGGAATCCACCTGGATGGCCAGCAGGAAAGGCACGTCAAGCACGACAGGGCGCTTGCCGAAATCCTTGCGGATACGCTTCTTCTGGGTGAACGAGTAGGTCATGGTCGGGTACCGCCTCGGGTCGTCAAAACCGCCGCTGCGGAAACAGCGGCGTGGAAGGGAAAACGGGCATCGGCAAACAGTAGTTGGGGCTTTACTGCTTGCCGATGGCCGCGGCCCCGCGAACAACAGTGAAAGCCCGGGGGCTTACGCCCCCAGGCTTTCGTCGTGCCTGGACTAGCAGGCGACGCAACGCGTCGCTTACTTGATCTCGACAGTGGCGCCGGCAGCTTCCAGTTCCTTCTTGAACTTGGCCGAGTCGTCCTTGCTGACCGCGTCCTTGACGGTGGACGGAGCGGATTCGACGAGGTCCTTGGCTTCCTTGAGGCCCAGGCCCGTGATCGCGCGGACAGCCTTGATGACTTCGACCTTCTTCTCGCCGGCGGCCTTCAGGACGACGGTGAATTCGGTCTTTTCTTCGACCGGAGCGGCAGCAGTGGCCGGGCCAGCCGCGACGGCGACCGGGGCAGCGGCGGACACGCCGAACTTTTCTTCCATCGCCTTGACCAGCTCCATCACTTCGATGAGGGTCTTGCCGGCGATCGCTTCGATGATCTGCTCGTTGGAGAGAGACATTGTTTTAACTCCTGGAAATAACGGCTAAGGTGTGAATTTCGTGACCGGCTGGCGTGTGGCTCAAGCCGCCTGCTTCTCACCGGCTGCCTTGGTAACGCGCGCGATCTGCGACGCGGGTTCCGACAGCAGGCGGACGAGCATGGTGGCAGGCTGGACGAGCACGCTGAGGAACATGCTGAGCGCCTGATCGCGGGTCGGCAGCGAGGCCAGCACGTCGACGTGCGAGCCCGGGTATGCCTTGCCGCCGATGGCGACCAATGCAGGTTTCAGCTTGTCCGCGCCCTTGGCGAAATCCTTGATCAGACGGCCGGCAGCACCCGGATCTTCCTTCGAGAAGGCGTACAGCAGCGGACCGGTCAGCGAGTCCTTGACGCACTCGTAATCGGTACCTTCCACTGCGCGCGCAACCAGCGTGTTCTTGGCAACTTTCAGATACACACCGGACTGACGCGCCTTCTTGCGCAGCTCGGTGAGCTGCCCGACGGTAAGACCCGCATACTCGGCGGCGACCAGGGAATAAGCCGAGGAAGCCACATTCGCCAGTTCGGCAACGACCTCTTTCTTTTGCGCAAGATTGAGCGCCATTGCGTTCTCCGAACCGGATCGCGACGTACTCCTGTACGCCCGCATCCATCAGCGAAACGGATCCGTCTTCCTTGCAGATCCGCTGGTATCTTTCGATACCGTTTTGGTGGCCGTTCCAGGAAAACCTGTTACGGGCTACACCATCTACGCAGGCCGGTGGTTTAAGACCTTCGCGTCACGACCGGGAGCTTCCATCGCATTGCTGCGCTTCCCTGCTCTCCCGGGCATACCGCTACGGTCGCCTGCGGTCTTTGACGGCGCCCGGCCGTCACGGCCGGGAGCCCTCAAAATTTGTGCGGCGCGCGAACGCGCCGTGCTTGCGAATTACTGTTTCAGACCCAGCGTCGACTGGTCGACGATGACGCCGAGGCCCATCGTGGTGGACAGCGACACCTTCTGCAGGTACTGACCCTTGGCGGCAGCCGGCTTGGCCTTGAGCAGGTCGGCCAGCAGCGCGTTGAGGTTGTCCTTCAGCGCGTCGGCTTCGAAGCTCGCCTTGCCGATCGTCGCGTGGATGATGCCGGCCTTGTCGTTGCGGAACTTGACCTGACCCGCCTTCGCGTTCTTGACCGCGGTGGCGACATCGGCGGTGACCGAGCCGTCCTTCGGGTTCGGCATCAGGCCGCGCGGGCCGAGCAGCTGGCCGAGCTTGCCGACGACGCGCATCGCGTCCGGCGTCGCGATCACGCGGCCGAAGTTCAGTTCGCCGCCCTGCATCTTCTCGGCGAGATCGTCCATACCGACCGCATCGGCGCCGGCAGCCTTGGCGGCCTCGGCCTTCTCGCCCGGCGGGCAGAACACGGCGACGCGGATCGTCTTGCCGGTGCCGTGCGGCAGCAGGCTGGAGCCGCGCACGCCCTGGTCCGACTTCTTCGCGTCGATGCCCAGGCGCACGGCCACGTCGACGGATTCGACGAACTTGGCCTTGGCGTTGTCCTTGAGGATCTTCAGCGCGGCTTCGACCGGATAGGCCTTGCCCGGTTCGACCAGGCCCTGCATTGCTTTGAAACGCTTGGTGATTGCCATTGCCTTAGATCTCCGTATTCAGGCCCATGCTGCGCGCGCTGCCGGCGATCGTACGCACGGCGGCTTCGAGGTCAGCGGCGGTGAGGTCCGGCATCTTCGTGGTGGCAATCTCCTCGAGCTGCTTGCGCGTGACCTTGCCGACCTTCTCGGTGTTCGGGCGCTTGGAACCCGACTGGATGCCGGCGGCCTTCTTCAGCAGGATCGAAGCCGGCGGCGTCTTGGTGATGAAGGTGAACGAACGGTCCGAATAGGCCGTGATCACGACCGGAATCGGCAGGCCCGGTTCCAGCTTCTGCGTGGCGGCATTGAAGGCCTTGCAGAATTCCATGATGTTCAGGCCGCGCTGACCCAGCGCAGGACCGACCGGCGGCGAGGGGTTGGCCTGACCGGCCTTCACCTGCAGCTTGATATAGCCGACTACTTTCTTTGCCATTTGTCTTCTCCGGGTATAACGCCTGGGTTTCAGGCTCCCCATCGCGCCGAGGGAATCACGTGCCCCGGCTTCACGTTGTTGGATTCCGTCGAAGGCGAGCGGCCGTGGCGGCGCTCGGCCCGCGGCGAGGTCAGGCCTTCTCGACCTGACCGAACTCGAGCTCGACCGGCGTGGAGCGACCGAAGATCAGCACGGCCACGCGCAGGCGGCTCTTTTCGTAATTGACTTCCTCGACCACGCCGTTGAAGTCGTTGAAAGGGCCTTCGGTGACGCGGACCATTTCGCCCGGCTCGAACAGCACCTTGGGCTTGGGCTTTTCCACGCCTTCCTGCACACGGCGCAGGATCGCGTCGGCCTCGGAATCCTTGATCGGCAGTGGACGATCGGCGGTGCCGCCGATGAAGCCCATGACCTTCGAGGTTTCCTTGACCAGATGCCAGGATTCGTCGTCGATCTTCGGCGCCTTGTTCTCGGTGTCCGTCTCGATCTGGACCAGCACGTAGCCTGGGAAGAACTTGCGCTCGCTGCGGCGCTTCTGGCCGCCGCGCATTTCGATGACTTCTTCGGTCGGGACGAGAATGTCGCCGAACTTGTCTTCCATGCCGGCGCGGATCACGCGATCACGCAGGCCCTTGGCGACCTGGTGCTCGAAACCGGAATAGGCATGAACGACATACCAACGCTTGGCCATGACGATCCGCCTTACAGCTTGAGCAGCCAATCCATGACGACGACCTTGAGAATCAGGTCGATCAGGCCGAGGATCAGGCTAATGATGATGACGACCACGACGATGACGCCGGTGGTACGGATGGTTTCTTCGCGCGTCGGCCAGACGACCTTGCGCAGTTCGATGCTCGACTCGCGCAGAAAGAAGCGCAGCGCGCGACCCGGACCGGTCTGGCTGCCGACGAACGCGGCCGCTACGAGGGCCACGAGCAGGCCGAGCACACGCAGGACCTGCGCGGCGCCGGAGAAATAGTAAAAGCCCACGATGCCGCCGATCAGGATGACGGCAGCCAGCGCGAGCTTGGCGATATCGGCGGCGTTGGTGCCGGAAGCTTGTTCGACTTTCGCGTTCATGTTCCTGCTGCCGAAGCGGCCCCGGCGGTGGCGCGTCTGCGCCCGGTGCCTGCGCCGGACCTGCAATCAATGGCACGCCAGGAGGGACTCGAACCCCCAACCTGCGGTTTTGGAGACCGCTGCTCTGCCAATTGAGCTACTGGCGTACCGCGTAAACCCTCACCACCCGAAAACGGCGATGGCGGCTTGCGCCGCCAAGGCCAGTTCCGGCCGTCCCGCGCGATTTCAAGCCGCGCGGAACTGTTTTCTTACTTGAAGATCTTGGCGACGACGCCGGCGCCGACGGTACGGCCGCCTTCGCGGATCGCGAAGCGCAGACCTTCTTCCATCGCGATCGGAGCGATCAGCGTGACCTTCATTTTGATGTTGTCGCCCGGCATCACCATCTCGACGCCTTCCGGCAGCTCGACGTTGCCCGTCACGTCCGTCGTACGGAAGTAGAACTGCGGACGGTAGCCCTTGAAGAACGGCGTGTGACGACCGCCTTCTTCCTTCGACAGCACGTACACCTCGGCTTCGAACTCCGTGTGCGGGTTGATCGAACCCGGCTTGCACAGCACCTGGCCGCGCTCCACGTCGTCACGCTTCGTGCCGCGCAGCAGCAGACCCACGTTGTCGCCCGCCTGGCCCTGATCCAGCAGCTTGCGGAACATTTCGACGCCGGTCACCGTCGTCTTCACCGTCGGGCGGATGCCCACGATTTCGATTTCGTCGCCCACCTTGATGATGCCGCGCTCGACGCGACCCGTGACCACCGTACCGCGGCCCGAGATCGAGAACACGTCTTCCACCGGCATCAGGAACGGCTTGTCCAGCACGCGCACCGGCTCCGGAATGTACGTATCCAGCGCGTCCACCAGCTTCAGGATCGCCGGCACGCCGATTTCGCTCTGGTCACCTTCCAGCGCCAGACGCGCCGAACCCGCGATGATCGGGGTCACGTCGCCCGGGAACTCGTACTTCGTCAGCAGTTCGCGGATTTCCATCTCGACGAGCTCCAGCAGCTCCGCGTCGTCGACCATGTCCGCCTTGTTCAGGAACACCACGATGTACGGCACACCCACCTGACGCGACAGCAGAATGTGCTCGCGCGTCTGCGGCATCGGACCGTCCGCAGCCGAACACACCAGGATCGCGCCGTCCATCTGCGCCGCACCCGTGATCATGTTCTTCACGTAGTCCGCGTGACCCGGGCAGTCCACGTGCGCGTAGTGACGGTTCGGCGATTCGTATTCCACGTGCGCCGTCGAAATCGTGATTCCGCGCGCCTTCTCTTCCGGCGCCGCGTCGATCTGGTCGTACGCCTTGAACTCGCCACCGAAACGCTCTGCGCCGATCTTCGTCAGCGCTGCCGTCAGCGTCGTCTTCCCGTGGTCCACGTGACCGATCGTGCCGACGTTGACGTGCGGCTTGGTGCGCTCGAATTTACCCTTGGCCATGCCTGCAAAACCCCGAGAGATCTAAGGAGGTGGATGAGTTCAAAACGGTGTTGCGAAGATGGTGCTCACGAAAGGAATCGAACCTTCGACCTCTTCCTTACCAAGGAAGTGCTCTACCGACTGAGCTACGTGAGCGCAAACGTGTCAACCGCGACAGTATTTCAATGGAGCGGGAGACGGGAATCGAACCCGCACAATCAGCTTGGAAGGCTGAGGTTCTACCATTGAACTACTCCCGCTCAAGCTAGAACCGGCTGGTGGAGGGAGGTGGATTCGAACCACCGAAGGCGTGAGCCAGCAGATTTACAGTCTGCCCCCGTTGGCCGCTTGGGTATCCCTCCAGCGCGGAGCCCGGCATTCTCGTTATCCGCGAACCGAATGTCAATGCCGTTGCGGCAGGAATTTTTCGGCCCGACGGCATGGACCGAAGCGGGGCGCGGACGATACCCGGAACACAAGCGCAATGCCAGCCCCTGTCGCTCCATCTGGCGACTGAGCCGATACATCAGCGTATTTCGTGTACGGCCAGCCCGATTGTTACCAACCGTCACGAATCGTGATGCGCATCACATTTCGGCACGGCCCGTGCTTTGCGTCCGCTGCCTGCCAACAGGCAGTAGCACAACTCAAACCAGGGGTTATCCGCCGTGACATCCAAACTCCGTTTCATTCCTCGTCTTGCCGCCCTCGCGCTGGCCTCGGCCGCCTGCTTCCCCACGGGAGCATTCGCCCAGGCCAACGTTGACGTGAACATCACGATCAGCAACGGCATCACGATCCTCTACTACTACTCGGCCCTCGACATCACGCTGAATTCGGCCTCGCTGGCCGGCCTGCTGACCACCGGCTGCACCGCCGGCGCGCTGGCCGACACGTATTACTGCAACCGCGGCAATCCGGGCGGCGTCACCGCCACGGCGGCCGCCGGCACCCTGACGGCCAGCTTCACCGGCCCGACCGGTCCGGCCGGCCTGAACACGGCGGCGGTGCCGCTGGTGCTGTCCAACGTCTGGTCGGTGCGTGCGGTCGGCGGCAGCTCGGCCAACACCACCGTGCAGATCTCCCGCGGCGCCAACAACACGCTCAACAACGGCACCGCCTCGATCGGCATCAACGACAACTACGGCATCGCCACCGGCGCCACCGCGGCGCTGACCGGTGCCTCGCCGCAGAGCTCGACCTTCGCCGACCCGGGCCTCGGCGGCCTGACGACGGGCAGCGTCGTGCTGGAGCTGGATCTGACCAACGCGACCGCCACCGGCGCGTACAGCTCCACCGCCGGCAATGTGAACTACGTCCTGACCGTCACTGCGACCTGAGCATGTGTCGCGGCGCAGCCATTCCGGCAGCCTGCTTCGCGGTCGCGGCGCTCGTCGCCGCGACCGCGGACGCGGCCAGTCTGCCCAGCCCGGTGCCGGGCGTGCGCGGCCTCGCGATCGGCAGCAGCGGCCGCTTCGAAACCCAGGTTTCGCGCCTGGAACTCGACAGCATCCGCAGCACCGACGTGGCGCCGGACGGCCCGCTGGCAGCCAGTTCTGCCCGCGCCGTGAGCCGCCTCGTCGGCAACGCGCTGGTCGTCGACCTGCCCGGTCCGGAACATCCGGCCGTGCCGGCCATCGTGCGTCCGCTCGGCGTGCTCTGGCGCTGGTCGCCGCCGGCCGGCAGCGAACAGCGTCCCCCGAACGTGCGCGTGCGCCTGCTCGATCCGCGCGGCCAACCCGACGAAATCGCCAACCTGGCCCGTCCGGATGCGCGCATCCGGACGCGTTTGGTCACCTACCGCCCCTCATTGGTCAACGACGTCGACGGTCCGGTCTGGACCGGCGAAGCCGAGCTGCACATCCAGGCCAGCGACCTGGCCGAACCCGGCACCTACCAGGGCCGCATCGAAATCACTCTCGAGAACTACTGACCATGCAACGACTCTGGCTGCTCGTCGCGCTGCTGTTCCTGTCGGTCGGCGCGCAGGCACAGGTGGGCTTGAGCCCGCAAATCCTCGACATCGCGCTGGACGGCACGGCGAACTCGCAGGCATTCCGCCTGTTCAACTACACGGCCGAGGACAAGAACGTCAAAGTCCGCGTCGCAAACTGGACCATGGACGGCGACGGCAAGGTCTCCGAAATTCCGACCACCGAACAGTCGCTGGACGGCTGGCTGGTCATCAATCCGCTGGAATTCACCGTCAAGGCCGGCCAGAACCAGGTCGTGCGCGTGGCAGCGCGACCGGCGGTCGCACTGACGCCGGGCGAGCACCGCGCCATGGTCTACTTCGAGGAACAACCGCAGGACAAGGCGCCCGGCGCGGCGACTACCCTGCGCACGGTGTTCCGTTTCGGCGCGGCGGTCTACGGCCATGTCGGCCCGGTCGAGCGCAAAGGTGCGCTGGTCGGCCTGGAGGTCGCGACCAGCTCCGCCGTCATGCAGCTGCGCAACGACGGCAATGCGACCAGCCGCTGCGGCGGTTCGTTCGCGATCTGGCGCAAGGCCGATTTTCCGGGCGATGCCAAGACCGCGGCCATCGCCAAGGTCGGCACGGCCGAAGCCGAGCTGCCGCCCGGCGTGGTCCAGGCCGGGCGCCTGCCGACCGACGCCGTGCTGCCCGGCGCGACGCGCCGCGTGAGCTTCGAGACCGCCAAGGCGTTGCCGCCCGGCGACTACGTGCTCGATCTCAACGGCAGCTTCGGCGATTCGCCGCTGGATCGCAGCCAGCCCTTCCACGTCAGCGCGGCCGCGCACTGAGCATGACGCCGCCGACGCTACCGCCACGCCGGCAGCGGCGCAGCCGCTGGCTCTGCGCTGCGATCGGCGCGGCGCTGGCCGGCGCCGCGGCCGCGGCGCCGGCACCGGCGCCAACCCCCGGCCCGTCGCCGGAAGCCAGCGGCCCGGATTTTCCGTTCCTGCGCAGCAGCGACGGCCGCAGCTCGTCAGCGGCGCTGCTGGTCGGCCTGCTCGTCAACGGCAAGGAACGCGCACGCGAAGTCGCCGTGCTCGACGGCGAACTGGACGGGCGCAGCAAGCTAGCGGTCGGCATGTTCTGCGACGCGCTGGGCCTGCACGCGCGGCGCGACGCCGATGCCTGGCGCATTGCCACACCGATCGGCGAGGCCGTGCTCCCGCGCGCATCCGTCACGCGCATCGCCGAGATCGACTACGCCGCGCTCGAGGATGTCGGCGCCGCGCTCGGCCTCGCACTGAGCTTCGACCGCGGCGAATTTGCACTGCGCGCCAGCGGCGCCTGGCTGGAACAGAGCGCGTCCGGCGCCGCGCCGCCGACGCGCGAGACCCTGCCCGTCGACGTGCCGGCACCGCGCGCCAACCTGTCGGCCTGGCGCAGCGAGGCGCTGCTGCGGCATGCGGGCAGCCGCACCGATGCGACGACCCTGACCGAACTCGGCGGCGCGCTCGGCGACGGCAACTGGCATCTGCGCTATTTCGACGATCTCGACGGCAGCCGGCGCATCGACGAATGGGGCTGGCTGATCGACCGCGGCCGCTCGCGCTGGTACCTCGGCCAGCAACAGGTCACCTTGAGCTCGCTGCTGCCGTCGTTTCCGCTGAGCGGTGCGCAGTGGGCCTACAGCAACCGCCCCGAACTCGCCTTCGGCGATCACGTGGTCGGCAACGAGATCGTCGCCGGCCGCCTCGCGACCGGGCGCCAGATCCAGGGCGACGGTCCGCCCGGCGGCATTGCCGAACTGCGCGCCAACGGCAGCGTCGTCGCACGCACCATCGTGCGCCTGGACGGCCACTACCGGTTTCCCGAGATCACCGGCCTGCCCGCCGACGCGGTGCTGGAGATCGCGCTGTACAAACCGGCCAGCAACGATGTTCCCGTGCGCGTCGAACAAGTGACGTTGCGCGCCAGTGACGACCTGCTCGCCGGCGGCACCTACGTGGTCCATGCCGGCGCCGGCAGCCAGGACAACCCGCTGGACGACACTGACACCTTGAGCGGCGGCGCCGGTTTTGCGCGCGTGCGCGCCGGCATCAGTCCGCGCCTCAGCGTCGATGCGGCGCTGGCGCGCGCATCGGGCCAGGACTTCGCCAGCGCCGGCGCCGCGGTCAATCTCGGCCGTGCCGGCGTCTGGTCTGGCCATGTCGCGCGCAGCAACGACGCCGGCGCGGCCGAACTGCTCGGCGAAGGCGCCCGCGGCAACGTGTTCTGGCTGGCCAGCCTGCGCGATTTCCAGCGCGACTATTTCGGCAACGCCAGCCCCGAGCGCCACGACCATCAGCTCGAATTCGGCTGGCAGCAGCCGCGCCTTCGCCTGAGCCTGGTCGCGCGCGACTTCACCGACGCCAATCTCGGCGACGGACGCTATCTCAAGCCGGCGCTCAGCGCGCAGCCGTTCGACAACGTCTGGATCTCGGCGCGGCCCGACTACCTCGGCGACTATGCCTATGCGGCGAGCTGGCAGCCCCTGCGCGGCACGCGGCTCAGCGCCTCGCGCTACGCGGGCCGCCGCCAGCTCGACTGGCAGCAGGAACTCGGCACGCGCTTCGACCTGACCGCGGCCGTGGTCGACGACGACGCCTACGGCCGGCGCGAATCCGCCGTGCTCTATCGCCGCCCCGAAAACCGCTACGGCTGGTGGTGGGGCGTCGGCGCGCTGCACGCGCAAAGCCGCTTCGGCGCGATCGTCGACGCGGGACTGGAGCTGCGTCCGGGCCTGAATGCGCGCCTGCAGATGCAGGACGATCCGCTGTACGGCCGCAACAGCAACGACACGCGCGTGATCTCGCTGTCGCTGACCGCCGACTTCGCCGTCACGCCCAGCGGCCTGACCCGCGGCGCGTTCAGCACCGAACAGCGCCGCGTCGGCGCGATCGCGGCGCATGTCGATGCCGGCAAGCTGCCGCCGGGCATCGCCGTCGCCAGCCTGCGCGGCGTCGGCGTGCTCGTCGACGGCCAGGTCCGCGGCGAACTCGACATCGACGGCCGCGCGCTGCTGCCGCGTCTTGCACCCGGCGTGCACCGCGTCGCGCTGGACACCGAGAACCTGCCGATCGAACTCAATCCCGCCGACGCGACACGCAACGTCGAAGTGCGCGCCGGCTCGACCACGCCGCTGGGATTCGGCCTCAACGCGCGCCTGGGCTGCGCCGGCTTCGCCGGCCGCGAGGCCGCCGGCTGGACCGTGCGCGCGATCGACGGCGAACGCGAAGTCGCGCGCACGCCGGTCAACGCCATCGGCTACTACCGCCTCGACGGCCTGCCGCGCGGCCGCTATCGCCTGGAGCTCGTCGCCGGCGACGGCCACGTCGCCGCCGAGCGTGCGCTGTCCCTGGAAGGCGCCTTCCTGTTCCAGCAAGACCTGACCCGCCCACCGACGCCGGAGTCCACGCCATGACGCGCTACGGCCGCACCACGCTGTTCCTGCTGCTCTCGGCAGTTTCTGCCGCAACCTGGTCACAGGTGCCCACGAACGGCAGTTTCGAGACCGGCGACCTGACCGGCTGGAGCACCGGCGGCTACAACCGTGCCGGCGCGATCCGCGCGAGCAACATCACGCCGAACACCTCGCTGACGATTCCCGACGGCACCTGGGCCGCCGCCATTTCCACCGGCCCGGGCGAACAGGCTACCGGCACCACCGGCGCGACCAACTTCGACAATCTCGGCGGCAACAACGACTACGACCTGAGCTGGCTGCAGAGCACATTCACGCTGCCCGCCAACGCCGCCTACGTCGCCTTCGACTGGGGCTTCGCCTCCGGCGAGCAGAACGAGGCCGACCAGTACGACGACCTCATGGACGTGACCGTCAACGGCACACGCATCATGACGCGTTCGAGCTGCAAGCTGAACGGATCGAGCTATTCGCCGTTCCCGAACGCAAACTGCCAGAACGCGACCGTCGTCGACCACACGGTCAACAACACCGCGACCACCGCGCTGCGCGGCATCAACCTGCGTTTCGGCTCGCCGGCTTTCCAGCGCATCTGCCTGCCGCTACCGTCGGGGCTGACCGCCGGCAGCTCGGTCACCCTGCGCTTCACCGCGGCCGACCAGAACGACCACCAGGTCGACTCGACCCTGTTCGTCGACAACGTCGAGATCAAGAGCTCCTGTACCGAAGTCGGCACCATCGTGCAGTTGACCAGCACCAGCGGCCGCGCGGTCGACATCAAAGGCGGCGGCTTCTTCACCCGCTCGGCCGCCGCGCGCGCGCTGGCCGTGGACAGCAACGGCCGCACGGTCGCGTTCATCAGCAGCGCCGACCTCGGCGGCAATGCCAACCTGCTCGACCAGATCTACATCTGGAACGGCCTGAGCTTCACGCGCGCCGCCTGGACCGGCACGACACAGATGACCCTCGGCGGCCAGATGCAGAACATCGCGATCTCCGGCGACCTCGCCAACAGCCTGTATGGCCGCTATATCGCCTTTTCGGCGCGCATGACCGAAACCGACAACTACGAGATCTATCTCTACGACCGCAGTACCAGCGCGCTGACCACAGTGACGACGACCAGCGGCTGCAGCAACACCGACCCGACCCTGGACGGCGACGGCGGCGTCCTGGCCTGGGTGTCCGACTGCAACGCGCTGACCGGCGCCGGCACCGCGCGGCGCATCATCGTGCGTTCCGGCACGACCAATACCGTGATCCCGGCCAATAGCTTGTGCCCGACGGCGACGCCGCCCCGGGAGGCGCGCGGCCCGCGCCTGACCAGGAACGCGAACGGCCGTTTCCTCGTATTCGAATCGAATTGCCAGCCCGTCTCCGGCGGCAACGCCGACGGCAACTACGAGATCTTCCGCTACGACCGCAACGGTTCGGGCACCTACGCCCAGGTCACCACGACGACGAACAACGGCAGCGCCGCACAGATCACGCAGAACTCCATGGCCGTGCTCGACGGCAGCACGGACGGCCGCTACGTGTTCTTCATTTCCAACGGAAATCTGACCCCGAGCGGCACCGTGTTCAACTCCGACTACAGCTACGAGATCTTCCGCTGGGACGGCAATGCCTCGGCGTCGGCCCGGCTCAGCCAGCGCACCAACGGCTCCGACAGCCACTACCTCGGCGTAGATGTGAGTTATGACGGCGCCGACTACGCGTTCGAGCGCCTTGAACTCACCACCGGCAATACCAGCGTGGGGCGCCGCCGCGTCGCGACGGCCGGCGCCGACAGCGAAAACCTGCTGGCCAGCGGCCCCTTCGTCTTCCACGCACGCCTCGGCAAGGACGGCCTCGTGCCGGTCGTCAGCTTCCTGTCGCCCGAGAACTTCCTCAACACCAACGCCGACGGCAATCCCGAAGTCTGGCAAGGGAGAGTGCAATGAACGCGTCCCGGGGATTCCTCGCACGGGCGGCGCTGCTCGCCGTGACCGCTGCCGCGGCGATGCTGACCGCGGCGCAGGCGGCGCGCACCGGCGGCAACGGCCGCGACGATCTGCTGCAGGGCGATGCCTACGGCCATCGCGTCAGCGCGGCGCCGGATGTCTGCGCGTATCAGGCCATCGACATCTCGGCCAGCGGTCAGGCTCTTGCGCCGATCGCCGCCAGCGGTACGGTCACCGCGCTCGACGACGGTGCGGCCGAGCTCGACCTGAGCCAGCCGTTCGCGTTCTACGGCGAAAGCTGGCAGCGCATCGCCGTATCGACCAATGGCTATCTCGCCTTCACCGCCGATCCCGGTCAGGAAGACGGCGGCGATTTCAACAACGATCCCTATGTACCCAGCCTGCCCGACAACGCGCGCGCCGCGGCGGCGCGCGTGCTCGCCTATCACGACGAGCTCGACGGCGAAGGCGCCGGCGCCACCCTGCGCAGCGCCTATTTCGCCAGCTGTCCGCGCCCGTCGGGACTCGGCGACGAGGCCTGCAGCGTCGTGCAATGGAAGAACTGGTCGCGCAGCGGCAGCAGCGGCGCGCTGGATGTGGCCCTCATCCTCTACCACTCCAGCGCCGCGATCGCGCTGCAGTACGCCGCGCTCGATGCCAGCGCCGGCAGTTCGGCCTGTATCGGCATCCAGGCCGACGGCGCCGTCGACGGCCTGAACTGGAGCTGCAACGGGGCCCGCCCGCTGGTCGCGGCGTCGGCGATCTGCCTGTTCGATCCGGCGCATCTGCCGCCGGATTTCAGCGATCGGCTGTTCGCTAACGGGTTCGAGCCTTAGGGGCGGACTGAAAAAGCGATTCAGATGAATATTCAGAAGAAATTTCAACAACGAACCGACCTCGCCCCTGCATCTTCTCCCTGATGCCTCGGCGCCGTGGCCCGGCGCCCCACCGCACGAACAACCCCACCCCCCTCCCCTTGAAGGGAAGGGCATGGGTGGGGATGGGGATGGGGTGCCGTGCAGGTGCAGCTCGTACGTGATCGTCGCCAAGCATGCGGCAAGGGCTTTTGCTATGAGCCTGATGCACAACGCAAGCGCTACGAAAAGCCGGGGAAGCGTCAGCTACCGTCCCGCAGGCCTGGCAGCATAGAGGAAAGCAGAGCGCTCGCTTCGGCAGCGTCGCTCCGCCACCAGCACGCCACACTCAGCCGCCGCGCTCGATATCGTGGCGCACGCGTTCGAGCTCGGCCTGCTGCTCGCGCGACATCGCGATGATCCTTTCGGCATACGACGCGAGTATGCGGTCGTCGTCGTTCTGTGGCACCCAGGGCGGCACGGGCGCCGGGCGGCCCTCCGGGGCATCGAGCGCGACGAAGCTGATCATGCAGTGCGTGGCCAGCCGTTCCAGGCCGCTCTTGAGATCGCGCGCGATCACGTCGATCGCGAAATGCATGCTGCTGCTGCCGGTGCGGATCAGCTTGCAGCGCACGACGACGATATCGCCGATCAGTATCGGCTTGACGAACTGGATGCCACCGACGGCGACCGTGACGCAGTACTGGCCGCTCCAGCCCACCGCAGCCGCATAACCGGCCTGGTCGATCCATTTCATGACCATGCCGCCGTGCACCTTGCCGCCAAAGTTGACGTCGGAGGGCTGGGCAAGAAAACGGAACGTGGTTTCGCGCTGTTGGCCGGGCATGGCGCCGCTCATTCGACGGGAAGCACGCATCCTAAGCACGGGTGGAACATCGGCTCAAGCCATATCGGCGTTGCCGGTCCTGCAGCCGTCGTCGGCCCTGCCGGCGGTGAGGATTGCGGTCGCCGGCGCGGGTGCCGTGTGGCCGCGGCGAAACCCGTCTCCCTCCGCTGGCCGGGCATTCAAAGCCGTCGGAACCTGTTCCGCGGTCCCGACGGGCCTGCGGCCCGGCTCAGCACCGCGAATCCCCGGCGGAATCACGACCGCGTTCAGGCCCCGGAGACGGCGCTCGGCAACTGCTTCGCTCAAACCTTCCTCGGGGCGCAATGCCCCCTGCTGCCCGGACCCGCGCAGGCGTCGCACGCACACGGCGGAACCGCGCCGCCGGCGTGTTGCGGGATTGTGACCGGAGTCACGCAGCCCTGGCGGACAGGAGAATACTTTTTCACAACGACGTTCAGTCGCAACCGCCGGCAAATCGCAGAAAACCGCTGCCGGGGCGACCCAGGGGTGAGTCGCCGGGGAAACCGGCCGCGCAGGCGGCCGGTCACCGGAAAGCGCGTGCCGGCCGTGCCGGCGCCCGTTTCTCGACACCGACCAAGGGGAGCCACCATGAAGCGTTGCGCGTTTGCGCTGGCAACGGCGCTGATCAGCATGACCGCGGGTGCAGTAGAACAGACGGTGCAGAACGATTCGCTGGGCAACGGCGGCACCGGCATCATCGTCTACGGCTTCGTGACCGGCGAAGCGGCCGCGTCCTGGCTGACTTCGCCCTGCGCGGGCACTCTGCGCGCCGTCCAGGTGTTCTGGCTGTCGCCGACCAGCACCAACCCGCAGGCCATCGAAGACTCGATCACGATCCATCGCGCCGGCACCTTCCCGAATCCCGGCGCCGTCGCCGCGGAAATCGCCGGCCCGGTGCTGACCGACGGGGTCATCAACGAGTGGCGCTACCTCGACGAGAACAACACGATCCCGCTCGCGGTATCGCTGGCGGCCAGCGAACAGTTCGTCGTCGCATTCACGTTCTTCGACGCGCCGGTCGCGAACACGACGCCGAGCGTCGTACGCGACTCGAACGGCATCCAGGCCGGCAGGAACGCGCTGCTGGCGAAGATCGGCGCGAACTTCGTCTGGTTCGACAGCGCGACCCTGGGTCTGACCGGCGACTGGGTCATCCGCGGCGTGGTCGACTGCCCGGCCGTACCGCAAAGCGCCGACGTCGTCGTCGGCATGAGTGCGAACCCGACCGCCTATCAACCCGGTGCGCCGCTGGCCTACACCGTCACGGTCAGCAACAGCGGCCCGGCTACGGCCGCCGTCACCGTCGTCGACCTGTTTCCGGCCAGCTATACCGGTGTGAACTGGACCTGCGTCGGCAACAGCGGCGCGACCTGCCCGGCCAGCGGCAACGGCAACATCACACACGCCATCACGCTGGCCTCGGGCGGACTGGCCACCTATACGGTCAACGGCACATTCGCATTGAACGCCAGCGGCGCCATCGGCAACTCGGCGACGGCGGTCGTCGGCTCGCCGATCACCGACCCGGACACGAACAACAACACCGCGACCCTGACCCTGCAGCCGAACACGGACCTGATCTTCCGCGACGCCTTCGGCGGTTGAACACCGCCGCATGCACACGGCGTTGCCGCGCCCACTGCAGCACCGCCGTGCAGGCCGCCCGCGCCGTTGCAGCCGATACCGCGTAAAGGCCTCTCCTTCCCGGCGACTGCCCGGAAGGGGCGTATGGCGTCTTTGCGGTACTTTTTCCGGCGCCGACGGCCTGTCGGCGGCGCAAGCGGACGCGGCGGTTCGCGTCGTACACCCGGAGGAACGGCCATGCAACTGGAACGACTCGCGGCCGGCACGATGCTGCTGGCGACCCTGCTCGTCGCGGCCTGCCAGGCGACGAAGCCGGAAACGAAGGCGGAAACGATGCCGCATGGCGACGAATCCGATCTCTGCCGTCCCGCCGCGGCCGAAGCGCTGGCCGGCAAGGACCGCATCAGCGACGCCGAAGCGAAGCGGCTGACCGGCGCCTCGATCGTGCGGCAGATCCAGCCCGGCCAGGGCGTGACCAGGGACTACCGGCGCGAGCGCGTCACGATCGAAACCGATCCCGAGACCGGCACGATCAACCGCGCGTTCTGCGGCTGACGACGGCCCGGCGCCGCTGTGCCGCGGCGCCGTCGTTCCTGACGGGAAAACGGCCGATCCGATGACGGCAACGCGGCAGGCGACAGCCGCCGTGCCGCCACGGATGCGCCGCGGCCCGGACGTGCCGGGCGCAACGCCCGTGTCCGTCTTACGCGGCGATCAGGGCGCGAGTTCGTAGGCGAATTCGTAGAAGTGCTTGCCGCCCTCGGCGATGACGATGTTCATCGTTCCGCTCAGGCCGGCGAGTTCCCCCGTGCCCGAGCCCGGCACGACGATGATGTTGAGATACGGCACGCCCTGGGTCATGGTCGCGTTGTGCTGCAATGCGAAGCTGCCTTGCCGCCCCTGCAGGCTGCCGGTCACGCGTTCGACCGCGACGTAGCCGCCCGAGTCCTTGGCGCTGCCGGCGTACAGCATTTCGCCCTGGCTCGTCGCGTCCAGTTCGCCATGGAACTGCTTGTCGATGGACATGCGGCCCAGGCCCGAATCTTCGTTCCTGTTGTACGCTTGAAGTGGCTGCAGCTTCACCTCGAATGCGCCTTTCACCTGCTGCTTCATCGTGTCCGCTCCTGCAGTCCGTATCGCGGCAGAGCCGCCGCCTCGCCCGGAATGCTAGCGCGCAGACCGCGCAAGGAATTGAAGAAACGCGACATGGTCAGTCTGAAACGCGACAAGCCGCGCGGCATGCTGCATTCCGGCGAGACCCGGGCCGGGCTGGTGCATGCGCGCTATTGGCCGTCGCCGGATCTGGCAACCTTCGTCGAGCACTACTGGACGGTCGAGTGGAATCTCGCCACGCCGCTGCGGCGCGAGACCCTGCCGCATCCGGTCGTGCATGTCGTGCTCGAAGGCATCGAGGCGACGGTGGCCGGTCCGGCGACGCAGCGCTTCACGACGACCCTGGCCGGCAACGGTCGCGTGTTCGGCATCAAGTTCCATCCGGGCGGGTTCCGCCCGTTCATCGACGGGCCGGTCTCCGCCTATGCGGACCGCACGGTCGCCTTGCGCGAGGTCTTCGGCCCTGCCGCGCAAGATCTGTCGCTGCGTGCGCTCGCGCATCCGCAGCACGAGGCGACGATCGCCGTGCTCGAAGCCTTCCTGCGCGAGCGCAACGCCCGCGCCGATGCGGCCGCCGCCTCGATGACCGCCATCGCCCGACGCATCGCCGACGACCGCGGCATCACACGCATCGAGCAGCTCGTGCGCGAGTCCGGCCTGGGACTGCGCACCTTGCAGCGCCAGTTCCGCGACTACGTCGGCGTGCATCCGAAATGGGTGATCCAGCGCTACCGGCTGCACGAGGCGCTGGCACGCATCGACGATGCGGCGGTCTGCGACTGGGCCGCACTGGCGTCCGACCTGGGCTATGCCGACCAGGCGCATCTGATCCGCGATTTCAAGAAACTGATCGGACGTACGCCGGCCGACTATGCGAAAGCGCAATCGCGCGCCGCACCGGAGGACGCAAGGTCGCACGACTGAGGCCGGGAACGCAGGTCGACGCCGGCGACTCTGCAAGGCATCCACGGCGAGCGCGCGAACGCGGCGTGCCCGGCACCGCACGGACCGGCTCGGCGGTCCGTGCATGCCACTGCGTCGGAACGGCTCAGACGTTGAAGCGGAAGTGCAGCACGTCGCCTTCCTTGACGAGGTATTCCTTGCCTTCCAGGCGCAGACGGCCGGCATCGCGCGCGCCGGCTTCGCCCTTGTACTTGATGAAGTCGTCGTAGGCGATGGTTTCGGCGCGGATGAAGCCGCGCTCGAAATCGCTGTGAATGACGCCGGCGGCCTGCGGCGCGGTCGCGCCGATCTTGACCTGCCAGGCGCGGACTTCCTTGACGCCGGCGGTGAAGTAGGTCTGCAGGCCAAGCAGCTTGTAGCCGGCGCGGATCACGCGGTTCAGACCGGGCTCGTCCAGGCCCATGTCGGCCAGGAACGCGTCGCGGTCGGCGTCTTCGAGCTGCGACAGCTCTTCCTCGATCGCGGCGCAGACCGGCACGACTTCGGCGCCTTCGCTCGCCGCGCGCGCGCGGACCTTGTCCAGGTGCGGGTTGTCCTTGAAGCCGTCCTCCAGCACGTTGGCGATGTACATCAGCGGCTTCAACGTGAGCAGGAACAGGTCGCGGACCAGTGCTTTCTCCTCCTCGTCGAGGCCGGCCGAACGCGCGGACTTGCCTTCGTTCAGCGCCGCGGCGAGCTTCTGCAGCACCGGGCGCTTGGCCAGCGCTTCCTTGTCGTTCGCCTTGGCGGCGCGCTCGACGCGGTTCAGCGCCTTCTCCACCGATTCGAGATCGGCCAGGGCGAGTTCGGTGTCGATCGTTTCGATGTCGGAGATCGGATCGACCTTGCCGGCGACGTGGACGATGTCGCTGTGCTCGAAGCAGCGCACGACGTGGGCGATCGCATCGACTTCGCGGATGTGCGCGAGGAACTTGTTGCCGAGGCCTTCGCCCTTGGACGCGCCCGCGACGAGGCCGGCGATGTCGACGAATTCCATCGAGGTCGGAATCACCTTCTGCGGCTTGACGATGTCCGACAGCGCGCCCAGGCGCGGATCGGGCACGGGCACGACGCCGACGTTCGGGTCGATCGTGCAGAACGGGAAATTCGCCACGGCGATGCCGGCCTTGGTCAGCGCGTTGAACAGGGTGGACTTGCCGACGTTAGGCAGGCCGACGATGCCGCATTTGATGCCCATGCTAGATCCAGCTGAAAGTGGAAAAGAGAAAGCAGCGGCGGCGTTCAGGACGCTGCCGGCGCCGCCGTATGCAGGCGCTTCATCGCCTCGTTGAAGTCGCCCGACAGCGCCAGCGGCAGCACGTCGAAGGCGGCGCCTATCGAGGCCATGATCGCGTCTTCGTCCTTGGCACCGGCGCGGCCGAGCACCCAGCCGGTGACCTTGTCCTTGTGGCCCGGATGACCGATACCGACGCGCAGGCGATGGAACTTGCCGTCGCCGAGGTGGGCGATGATGTCGCGTAGACCGTTCTGGCCGCCGTGGCCGCCGTCGAACTTGAGCCGCGCCGTGCCCGGCGGCAGATCCAGTTCGTCGTGCGCGACGAGCATCTCATCGGGCGCGATCTTGTAGTAGCGCAGCGCCGAAACCACGGCGATGCCGCTCTTGTTCATGAAGGTGGTCGGCTTCAGCAGCAGTACCGGCTGTCCGGCGATCGTCGCCTTGGCCGTTTCCGCATGAAGCTTCGATTCGACGCCGAAGCGCACGCCGTGCTGCTGCGCGAGGGCGTCAATAAACCAGAACCCGGCATTGTGCCGGGTTCTGAGATAGTCGGCCCCGGGATTGCCGAGGCCGACGAGCAGGCGCAGACGTGCCATGCGAAGCGGAGCCGCGTCGTGGGACGCGGAACCTTACTTCTTCTTGGCCGGAGCCGGAGCCGCGGCCGGAGCCTTGGCCGGAGCGGCCTTGGCCGGCGCCTTGCCGCCCTTGGCCGGCGCCGCCGGAGCCGCCGCCGCCGCGTCAACCACCGGCGCTGCTTCGACTTCTTCCTTGGCGACCTTGGCCAGCACCACGGCCACGTCGTGTTCCTTGCCGAGCTTCAGTTCAGGAATTTCCAGACCGGCCGGCAGCTTCAGATCCGACAGGTGGACGATGTCGCCGATGTTGAGGTTGCCGAGGTCGACTTCGATGTACTCCGGCAGATCCTTCGGCAGGCACGAGACCAGGATTTCGTTGAGCTCGTGGGTCACGAGCACGCCAGCGGTCTTGCCGGCCGGCGACTTTTCCTGATTCAGGAAGTGCAGCGGCACGCGGATCTTCAGCGCTTCGTTCTCGCTGACGCGCTGGAAGTCCAGGTGCAGCAGGCGCTGCTTGTACGGATGGCGCTGCATGTCACGCAGCAGAGCCTTCTGGTTCTTGCCGTCGATCTTCAGGTCGATGATCGAGGAGTAGAACCATTCGTGCTGGGAAGCCATGTAGACGTCCTTGTGCACGAACTGGATGCTCTGCGGCTGTTCCTTGCCGCCGTAGAGGATGGCCGGAACGACGTCCGCGTGACGCAGGCGGCGGCTCGCACCTTTCCCCTCGTCCTTGCGCAACTCGGCCGGGATTTCGTGAATCTTTGCCATGACAAACTACCTTCAGTGATGAAGCCGCCTCGCAGCGGCCGTTGTGCTCCCCCGCGACCAGGAGAGCGAAAGCGTCGACCGACGGATCAGTCGACGTAGAGCGAACTCACCGACTCGCCGAAAGCCACGCGGCGTATCGTTTCGGCCAGCAGCTCCGCCACGGTCAGCTGGCGGATGCGGCTGCAGGCCTGGATTTCCGGCGTCAGCGGGATGGTGTCGGTGACGACGAGTTCATCCAGCTGCGAATTCATGATGTTGCTCAGCGCCGAGCCCGACAGCACCGGATGGGTGCAGTAGGCCACGACCTTGCGCGCGCCCTGCTTCTTCAGCGCATTGGCCGCGGCGCACAGGGTGCCGGCGGTGTCGACGATGTCGTCGACGAGCACGCAGGTCTTGTCGCGCACGTCGCCGATGATGTTCATGACGGTCGACTCGTTCGGCCGCGGACGGCGCTTGTCGATGATCGCGAGATCCGCATCGTCGAGGCGCTTGGCGATCGCGCGGGCTCGCACGACGCCGCCGACGTCCGGGCTCACGACGATCAGGTTGTCGGTGCCCTGGCTGCGCCAGATGTCGGCCAGCAGCACCGGCGAGGCATAGACGTTGTCGACCGGAATGTCGAAGAAGCCCTGGATCTGGTCGGCATGGATGTCGACCGTCAGCACGCGGTCCGCACGCACCGCCCCGATCATGTCGGCCGCCACCTTGGCCGTGATCGGCACGCGTGCCGAGCGCGGCCGGCGATCCTGGCGTGCATAGCCGAAGTACGGGATCACCGCCGTCACCGTGGCCGCCGATGCGCGCTTGAGCGCGTCGATCAGCACCAGCAGTTCCATGAAATTGTCGGCGGTCGGCGCGCAGGTCGGCTGGATCACGAACACGTCCTGACGACGCACGTTCTCTTCGATCTCGACCTGGACTTCGCCGTCGGAAAAGCGTCCGCACAGCGCCTTGCCCAGAGGCACGCCGAGCCGGTGCGACACGTTCTCTGCCAGTCGCCGGTGCGCATTGCCGGTGAACAGCATCAAACCTTGCGTATTCATGCGAATCTCCGCCAGCCGCCAGTGACCGGACCGCAATCCGGTGCCTTGGGTGATTCAGTGGCTGGGGCGGTAGGACTCGAACCTACGAATGCGGGAATCAAAATCCCGTGCCTTACCAGCTTGGCGACGCCCCAGCAGCAATACATTCCAGCGCGGCGAGCAGCGGCGAACGGTTGACGCCGCGCGCTGCCCAGGCCGACCATCCCTGCGGACAGGCCGCCGCCAGTGCCTCCGCCTCGGCTTCGGTCGCCACGTCGGTGAAGACGCAGCCGCCGGACCCGGAAAGACGCGGAAGACCGTGAGGCGCCAGCCAGTTCAGCGCCGCCGCTACCGCCGGGTAGCGCGCGCTGACGACCGGCTCGAACGCATTCGAGGTCTCGGCCCCAGCAAGGAAGCGCGGAATTGTCGTGGGGCGGGCATCGCGTGTCAATTCCGGGGCCTGGAATAACGGCCCCGTAGGCACCGTGGTGCGCGGGTCGACCACGACGAACCAGCGTTCGGGCAGATCCAGCGGAGTCAGCTGTTCGCCGATGCCTTCGGCCCAGGCCGATCGGCCGTGGACGAAGACCGGCACGTCGGCGCCCAGCCCCAGACCGAGCTCGGCCAGCTCGGCCGAGGTCAGGCCGCAGCCCCAGAGCCGGTTCAGCGCGACCAGTACCGTGGCCGCGTCGGAACTGCCGCCACCGAGACCGCCGCCGAGCGGAATGCGCTTGTCGACCCGGATGTCGACCCCGGCCGAGGCCGGCGCATGCGGCTTGAGCCGCTGCGCCGCGCGCACGACGAGATCCTGCTCCGGGGCGACGCCGGCCAGCTCGCTGAGGCGAGTGATGTGGCCGTCCTCGCGCGGACGCAGGCGTACGGTATCGCCGCGGTCGAGCAGCTGGAACACCGTCTGCAGCAGGTGATAACCGTCGGCGCGGCGGCCGGTGATCTGCAGGAACAGGTTGAGCTTGGCCGGCGCCGGCCAGGCGCTCCACTGCGTCATTGCGGCTGCCAGCTCTCGATGAACAGGCGCACGCGATGCTTGCCCTTGGCCGCGAACACCTTGCGCGGCAGGGCCGGCTCGGTGCCGGCGAAATAGTCGCGGTACTCGATGGTCCAGCCCGACTGCTGCAAGGTGACCGGCCGCTGCGCCTCGTCGAAAGTCAGCTCGGCGCGGCCGCCCGGCGCGCGCAGGCCGCGCACCCAGTATTCGAGCTCGTTGACCGGCAGTTGCCAGTTCGCCTCGCGCGCCAGCAGCTCGGCCGCATTGGCGCCGCGTAGCGGCTGCTCGCGCACGCCTTCGAGCACGGCCGAATGCGCGTCGCCGTGCAGGCGCCAGTTCTTGCCGGTGACCGGCGCGCGCAGGCGCAGGTCGTAATCCCTGCCGTTCTGCTGCCATTCGACGTCGGCATTGCCGCCGTCATCGCCGTTGCTGACGGCGATACGGCCGCTGAACTGCCAGCGCGTCTGTGCGAGCACGGCGGATTCGCGCGCCTGCTGCGCGGCCAGGGTCGCATCGCCCTCGCGCAGGCGCAGCGGCGCGCAGGCCGCCAGCACGAGCGCGCACAGCAGCGGCAGCAGGCGTGCCGCCCTCATCACGGAAGGCTTGCCCATCAGACGCCGAGCCTGCGCATGGCTTCGACGAGGGCTTTGTTCTTGGCGTCCTTCTTGCGCGCCTGCTCGAAGATCGCGCGCGCCTCCTCGTGCTTGCCCTGCATCCAGAGCACTTCGCCCAGATGCGAGGCGATCTCGCCGTCGGACTGTTTCTCGAATGCGCGGCGCAGCGCCTTCTCGGCGCCGGCCAGGTCGCCGCGGCGGTACAGCACCCAGCCGTAGGAATCGACCACGGCGGCATCGTCGGGCTTGACCTTGAGCGCGCGCTCGATCAGGCCCAGGGCCTCGTCGAGCTTGCGGTTCGCATCGGCCAGGGTGTAGCCGAGCGCATTGGTCGCGTCCACGTCGCCGGGCTTGAGTTCGAGCACGCGACGCAGGTCGGCCTCGGCGCGGTCGGGCAGGCCGTTGGCCGCCGCATGCAGCGCCCGCGCATACAGCAGGCGCGTGTCGTCGGGCATCTGCTTGAGCGCACGGGTATAGACCGCCTGGGCCGCCTCGTGCTGATCGCGCTTGGCCAGCAGCTCGGCTTCGAGCAGGAATGCGTCGCCGAGCGCGGCAGGCAGGTCGCCGACGCGCTGCTGCAGCTCCCGGGCCAGGGTCAGCGCCTGCTCGTGCTTGCCCTGATCGTCGACGAGCACCGCGATGCGCACCTGGCTCGCGAACCAGTCCTCCTCGTCGGTGGACACCTGCTCGTACCAGCTCAGCGCAACCGCCTTCTGCTCCAGCATCTCGGCAAGCTGGCCGAGCAGATGCGCGCGTGCGGCGCGTTCCTCGGCAGGCCGCGCCTTGAGCTCGTCGTACAGCGACTGGATCAGGCTCTTGTCGTTGGCGCGCGCGACGTAGGCGGCGCGCGCCGCGTAGCTGTAGTCGTCCTGCGGACCGTCGGCGAGCAGCTTGGCCGCGGCGCGGTTGTCGCCCTGCTGGCCCAGCATCAGCGCATAGGCCGCGCGCAGGCGTATGTCCTTCGGTGCGCGCTGGATCGCCTGCTGGTAGTCGCGGCCGGCGCGCGCCTTGTCGCCTTCGTCGACCGCAAGCTGAGCCGACCAGCCGTAGGCCGGTGCGCTGGCGAATTTCTTCAGTGCCGCATCGGCGAGTTCGCGCGAATACGGCTTGGTCTCGAGCTTGAACGCGAGCTGGCTCATCGCGATCCAGGTTTCCTCGGGCGCCTTGGCCAGGCTCAACGGCGTGGCGAGCCGGCGCAGCAGGGCTGCCGCGCTGGCCTTGTCGGCGGCACTGAGCAGCACCTGGCCGAGCAACCGCCAGCCCTGCTGGTCCGGCAGGTTGATCAGCCGCGCCAGCGCCTGATAGGCCTGATCGACCTCGCCGTCGCTGAGCGCAAGGCTGGCCTCGACCTGGGTCTGACCGGGATCGTCGGGCTTGAGCGTGCGCCAGCGCGCCAGCGCTTCGCGCGCGAGTTTCCAGTCCTTGGCCGCCAGCGCGACGCGGGTCGCGTGCGCGGCGACCTGGGGGTCGCTGCTCAATGCCGCGGCGTGCGCGTAGCTCTGAGCCGAAGCGGTCAGGTCGGCCTTGCCGAGGGCGAACTCGCCGACCAGCATCCGGGCGAGCAGATCCTTCTCCAGCGGCGTCGGCGCCACGGCGGCCTGCCCCGGCTGCGCAGCCACCGCAGCTTTACGCACCGGCGTCGCAGTGCAGCCCCCCAGCAGCAACGCAGCGGCCAGTACGAACCCGGTTGCGGTCCCGCCGCGGTCAGCGCGAAATTTCATTCACTTCCACCATCGTCGATACCCGCCGGCAACGGCGGGCTTGCTTGATCTTGCCGGAGCGCGACCGCACACTAGTCGCGATTTCGTGCGGCGCGGCGGTCAGATTGCCGCGATCCGGGCGCCCCTGGCGACCTTAACTCGCGTCCAAGCTTAGCCGATTGTTGCCCGCGCGGCCCCGTCATCCATGGCATTGCTAGCCCTCGGTCTCAATCACATCACCGCTCCGCTGGACCTGCGCGAAAAAGTCGCGTTCGGTCCCGAACAGGCTCGGCCGGCACTCGAAGAACTCGCGGCCCAGGCCGGCGTCGAAGAAGCGCTGATCCTGTCCACCTGCAACCGCACCGAGCTCTACTGTTCGGTCGCCGCCGGCGCGGAGATCGTGCCGGCCGAATGGCTGCACCGCCATCACGAGCTGACCCTGGGCCGGCTCGACGAGTTCCTCTACCGCCACGACGACGAGGCCGCCGTCCGGCACATGTTCCGTGTCGCGACCGGACTGGACTCGCTGGTGCTCGGCGAGCCGCAGATCCTCGGCCAGGTCAAGGACGCCTACCAGCTCGCGCGCACGGCGCAGACCCTGAAGGCGCCCATGGAGCGCATGCTGCAGCACACCTTCGCCGTGGCCAAGCGCGTGCGCACCGACACGCGCATCGGCGCGAGCCCGGTGTCGGTGGCCTATACCGCCGTGCGTCTGGCCGAGCAGCGCTTCGCCGACCTGGCCGGCGCCTGCGTGCTGCTGATCGGCGCGGGCGAGACCATAGAACTCGCCGCGCGCCACCTCAGCGACGCCAAGGTGCGCCGCCTGATCGTCGCGAACCGCACGCTGGACAACGCGCAGAACCTGGCGCACCGCTGCGGCGGCTACGCGATCGCGCTGACCGATCTGCCCGCGCATCTGGCCGAGGCCGACATCGTGATTTCCTCGACCGCGAGCCGCGAGCCCGTGCTGACCCGCGCCATGGTCGAGGCCGCGCTCAAGCAGCGCCGGCGCAAACCCATGTTCCTCGTCGACATCGCCGTGCCGCGCGACATCGAAGCGTCGGTGGGTCAGGTCGACGATGCCTACCTGTACACGATCGACGATCTGAAACAGGTCATCGACGACAACCTGCGTTCGCGCGAGGCCGCCGCGCGCGAGGCCGAGGCCATCATCGACCTGCAGGTCGAGCGCTACATGGGCTGGCGCCGCTCGCTGGAGCGCGGCAATCCGGTGCAGGACCTGCGCCGCCAGGCCGAAGCCGAGCGCGACGAAGTGCTCGCACGCGCCACCGCGCTGCTCGCGCGCGGGCGCAAGCCGGAAGAAGCGCTGGCCTTCCTCGCCAACACGCTGACCAACAAGCTGCTGCATGCGCCGAGCGCGAACCTGCGCGCGGCCGCGTTGCGCGGCGACGGCGAACTGATCCAGGCCGCGGCGCGGCTGTTCGATCGCGCCGCCGCCAACGACGACAAGGACGTATGACCCCGACCATCCGCCGCAAGCTGGAGCAGCTGGCCGAACGCTTCGAGGAGGTCGGCGCGCTGATCGCCCAGCCCGACGCGGCCGCCGACACCAATCGTTTCCGCGCGCTGAACCGCGAATACGCCCAGCTGGAACCCGTCGCTGTGGCGCTGAAGGCCTACGACGCGAACGAAACCGCGCTGACCTCGGCGCGCGGCCTGCTCAAGGATCCCGAGATGAAGGAACTGGCCGAGGCCGAGATTCCCGAGCTCGAAGCCGCGCGCGAAAAGCTGGACCAGGAACTGCGGTTGCTGCTGATTCCCAAGGACCCGCGCGACGACGCCAACCTGTTCCTCGAAGTCCGCGCCGGCACCGGCGGCGACGAGGCGGCGATCTTCGCCGGCGACCTGTTCCGCATGTACAGCCGCTACGCCGAACGCCAGCGCTGGAACGTCGAGGTCATCTCGGCCAATCCCGGCGAGCACGGCGGCTACAAGGAAATCGTCGCGCGCGTCGAGGGCAAGGGCGCATTCGCGCGGCTCAAGTTCGAATCCGGCACGCACCGCGTGCAGCGCGTGCCGGCGACCGAGGCGCAGGGCCGCATCCACACCTCGGCCGCGACCGTCGCGATCCTGCCCGAGCTCGACGAGGTCGACGACATCGAGATCAAGGATGCCGACGTCAAGGTCGACACGTTCCGCGCCTCCGGCGCGGGCGGTCAGCACGTCAACAAGACCGACTCGGCCATACGCCTGACCCACCTGCCCAGCGGCATCGTCGTCGAATGCCAGGACGAGCGCAGCCAGCACAAGAACCGCGCGCGCGCATTCGCCCTGCTGCGTGCGCGCCTGCTCGACACCGAACGCAGCAAGCAGGCAGCCGAGCAGGCCGAAACCCGCCGTCTGCAGGTTGGCTCCGGCGACCGCAGCCAGCGCATACGCACCTACAATTTTCCACAAGGCCGCATCACCGACCACCGCGTCGAAGGCCTGACCTTGTACCGCCTGCCCGAAATCGTCGAAGGCGATCTCGACGATCTGATCCAGCGCCTGACCCAGGAAAACCAGGCGGATCTGCTGCAGGCGCTGACGCAGGGCGGCTGATCCCCGTACGCGGCGCTGCGGGCCGGCTCGCCGCGACGGCCTCAGCCGAGGCGCGGATCGAATCGGCACGGATCGCGGTGGATGTCGCGATGCGACGCCGGTCGCGCGGCGACGGACGATGAGACGGCCCGGCGCCGGACACGATGAAGCGGCACCGGCACCGACGCGGCGGAGCCGCGCCGGCCGGTGCGCCGATGTCAGCCTCGTATCGCTACGGCGCCCCGAGGTAGACCACCGAAAACGTCGTGTTTTCGAGGCTGACGTTCATGAACAACCCGTTCGCGTTGTAGCGCGCCTGGATCAGATCACCGGCGCTGAGCTGCTGGACCGCAGACATGCCGACTTGCCCCTGGATCAACGCACGCAGACTCAGCACCAGCGCCACGTTGACGTTCATGATGCCGACCTTGCCCGAAACCAGCACGGCCGGAGCCGGCGAAATGCGCTGGATCTCCAGCACCGGATTGACCGCGGAGCCCAGACCGATGGTCTGCGCGGCCCCGCCCGGCAGCCCGAACTGGCTGTTGAACGTGAGCAGATAAGGACCGGTGCGCGGCACGGTATAGATGCCGGTCGCCGGATTGAACGCGGGATCGGGGATCGTGGCGGTCCAGCCGCTCAGCGATATCGTCGTTGACGTCGATACGGTCGCGAGGCTGGCCGTCATCGACGACGCCAGCAGGTTGCCGGTCGCGCCGGTCGGACCGGTGCTGCCGGTTGCGCCCGTCGGCCCGGTCGGCCCCGTAAACCCGGTTGCGCCCGTAGGTCCGGTTGCTCCGGTATAGCCGGTGGCCCCTGTCGGGCCGGCGTCACCCGTTGCCCCCGTAGCGCCCGTCGCGCCGAGACCGCTCGGTCCGGTTGCGCCGGTATTACCCGTCGCACCCGCAGGACCCGTGGCGCCGGTTACGCCGGTAGCGCCGGTAGCGCCCGTCGCGCCGATGCCGGTAGGGCCGGTCGGGCCGGCCGCGCCCGTGGTACCGGTCGGACCGGTGATTCCCGGAACGCCTTGCAGTCCCGTCGCTCCGGTGGGGCCGATGGAACCGGTTGCGCCGCTGGCACCCGTAGCGCCTGTCGCTCCCGTGGCCCCCGTCGGACCGGTCGCACCGGTCGGACCGATGCCGAAGCCGGTCGCTCCGGTGGCACCCGTCGCCCCCGTCGCACCCGTGATGCCTTGCGCGCCCGTCGCACCGGTGATGCCTTGCAGACCCGTTGCGCCGGCAGGCCCCGTCGGGCCGGTGGCACCGGTCACGCCCGTCGCCGGCCCGGTGGCACCGGTGGCGCCGGTCGCCCCCGTCGCGCCCGTGGCTCCGGTAGCCCCGGTCGCTCCGACGATGCTGGAACCGCAGGGACCGAGCAGGCCGCTGGTCACGTTGAAGCACAGCACACTGTTCTGTGTCGCCGCCGCGGGCAACCCGGGAATCGAGACGCCGCCGGCGCCGTCGATGCGCAGCAGATCCACGGTGTCGGCCGCGTCACGCACGCTGAAGCCGCCGCCGGTCGCCGGCACGACCTTCACGTCGGCCGCGACGGCGACGTTCGCGCAGGCCAGCGCAATCGCCGCACAAAGTGCATTGTTCACAAAGCCACGATTCTTCATCACTTGCCCCTGGCGGCGAGCGGACGCGCCGTGCGGCGCGTCGCAACGAAAAGGAAGGCGGAGACCAGCGCAAGCAGCGCCGACCACGACAAGGCGGGCACCGGAACCGGCTGCACCGCCGGCACCACGCCGCCGAACCAGCCGGCGGCATTGCCGCGGCCGCCCTGGTTCGTCAGCGTCGGCGCAAGATGCTGGCCGGCCGCATGCACGTCGGAAACACCGACGTTCGCAATGACCTGCGTACCCGCGGGGGCAAGATCGAGAAACGCGGCGGAACCGGCCGTGGTCACGTCGAGCTGAATCGGCAGACCATTGCCGAGGACCTGCAAGAGGGCCGAAACCCGCTGTGTCAGGCCCGATTCGAAGTGGTAGCGCTTGCCGCCGGCGCTGACCAGCGAAAGCGTGGCGAACTGCGAGGCGCCGAGGATCGCGCTCTGCACCGCCGCGCCGTCGCGCAGCTCCACGCGGCTGGAGCCCGCTGCGAAGGTGCCGCGATTCTCCCAGTCACCCGTCACTGTCGCCGTGCCGCTGCCGAAATCGGCACTGCCGCCCGCGGCGATGCGCAATGTGTCGAGCCCGCGCAGCACGCCGCTGCCGAGCTCCAGAGTGCCGTCGATGCGCAGACTGCCGCCAGCGGCATCGAGCGTGCCGCCGTTCAGCGGCAGGCGCGCGCCGGCGGGTATCGTCATGCCGGCCGCGAACGCGGCGCTGCTCAGGAGAAAACCCAGCGCAAGCGCCGGCATGGCCAGTCCCCAGCGACGCCGCATATCGCCCTCCCCCGGGCAGAAAACGGCGCAGTCTAGGCAGCGCGGCGAAGCGCTGGCCAAGCGAATTTTTCAATCGGACGGCGTGACAGTTGCGGGCATCGAATTCCGCTAGCGCCCGGTTCGCCGCCTGTCACGCCGGCCGACTCCGGCGCTGCAACCAGCGCCTGAACAAAAACGCCGCGGAATCGTCGACCGACGCGCCGGGATACGCGAACCCGCCGGCCACGCCTCATCACGCTTGCCGCGCCGCGGCTTGCCCGGCCTCGCGGTCGGATTAAGCTAGCCCGCATGCTCAGCACACCGACCACCGCCGCACTGCAGCCCTTCGTCGAGCTGTTCTGGGCGCGCGCGGCGCAGCCGGCTCGCAGCGGTCTGCGCGAACGCGTGCTGCCCAGCGGCCTGCCGCATCTGGCGTTGCGGCTCGACGGCGCCGGGCTGCGCCTGTATGCGGACGAGTACGACCGCGACGGAGAACTGATCGCCAATGCCGTCGTCGCCGGCGTACGCACGCGGCCGTATTTCAAAGAGGTCGGCGAACCCTCGCGCTCGGTCGGTGCCGTATTGCGCCCAGGCGCCGCGCGCGCGCTGTTCGGCTGCAGTGCCGCCATGCTGGCCGATCGCCACGTCGCGCTCGGCGAACTCTGGGGCGGCGAAGCCGACGTGCTGCTGCAGCGCCTCGCGCAGGCCGCCGATACGGAACGACAGATCGAGCTGCTGCAGGGGACGCTGCTGCGCCGGCTGCGGCCGATCCGCGCCGTACCGGCGCCGATCGCCGCCGCCCTCGCGGCCGTCACCGCCGACAGCGACATCGCTGCGCTCGTGCGCGCCGGCGGCTGCAGCCACAAGCATTTCGTCGCGCTGTTCCGCGACGCGGTCGGCCTGCCGCCCAAGCGCTATGCGCGTGTGCTGCGACTGCAGCGGGCACTGCAATCGCAATCCGACGACGGCTGGAGCGAACGCGCGCTCGATGCGGGCTACAGCGACCAGGCACATCTGCAGCGCGAATTCCGTGCACTGACCGGACTCACGCCGCAGCACTGGCGCCGTGCGCAGACCGGGTCGACACATCATCTGACCGAAGCGGCACCGGTCAATTTCGTTCAAGACCCGGCACGGCGGCGCCGCTAACCTGAGCGCCTCCCCATGCGGAGTCCCGCCATGACCGTACACGAGTTGTTTCCCTATCTCTGCGTCGCCGACGCCGACGCGGCCGTCAGGTTCTATTGCGACGTCTTCGGCGGCACCGAGAAACTGCGCCTCGTCGAACCCGGCGGCCGCATCGGCCACGCCGAAGTCGACATCGGCGCCGGCGTACTGATGATCTGCGAGGAGTTCCCGGAGTACGACATCCGCAAACCGCAGCCCGGCGAACCGACGAGCGTGAGCCTGCATGTCCATGTCGACGACGCCGATGCGACGATCGCGCGTGCCGTGGAACGCGGCGCGACCGTGCTGATGCCGGCCCAGGACCAGTTCTACGGCGAGCGCTCCGGCGTTATCCGCGATCCGTTCGGCCATCGCTGGAACATCGGCCACAGCATCGAGCAGGTCGGCGCCGAGGAAATGCAGCGGCGCTACGAGCGCCTGGAACAGCCCGGCTGAAGCGGCAGCGGCGGCCTGCGCCGCGAACGCCGCGTCGATCCGGCCGCCGTCGGTCGCATGCCGCGCCGTACGAATTGCGACTAGCATCGGCACGACACGCACCGGGAGCCGCCTCATGATCGACACGCCGCAGATCGTCCGCAGCCAGCCGCAGCAGACCGCCGTCATCCGCTTCACGATTCCGCGAGCGGAAATGCCGCAGGTCATGGGCGCCGCGATCGCAGAACTCGCCGGCGCGATCGCTGCCCAGGGCGCCGGCCCGGCCGGCCCGCTGTATACCTTTCACTATCGCACCCCGACCGACAATTTCGACTTCGAGGTCGGCTTCCCGGTCAGCAAGCCCGTCGCGCCGGCCGGCCGCGTGCAGCCCGGCCAGCTGCCGGCGGCGACCGTCGCACGCACGATCTACCGCGGGCCTTACGAAGGGCTCGGCGATGCCTGGGGCGAGTTCATGCGCTGGCTCGACGCGAACGGCCACCGCGGCGCGGGCACCCTCTGGGAACGCTATGTCAGCGGCCCCGAGTCCGGCGCCGATGCAGCCACCTGGCAGACCGAGCTGAACCGGCCGCTGGCCGACGACTGATAACGCGTGTCGGCGGCTCAGCCGCGATGGACGATGGCTTCGTTCAATCCCGCGACGACGCGCTTGATGAAGGCGAGGTCCACGCTCGTCAGCGCCTTGGCCTCGCCCGATGCGGTCTTCAGCAGCAGATGGAAGCGGTCACGCTGCTGGCTCATGGCAAAGATCGCTGCGGCCGTCAGCAGCAATCCGAAGGCAATGACGACTGCGCCGGCAGCCCCGCTGCCGTTGCCGGCAGCAATGCCGATGCCGCCAAGCAGGAGGAGCATGCCGAACAGCATCAGCAGGATCAGCCCGCCGCGCTTGGGCACTTCGCGGAACGTCTTGACCGAGGTAATGCCGGCCATGGCGAAGGTCTGCGTCGGCACGATGAAGCGCGCATTGCTGACGACGACACCCGATTCTCTGAGAAAAATCCGCTCTTCCACGTTTGCTCCTCCCGGCGCGCCGGCAACCGTCGGCTGCATTTGACGGCCTCGCCCGACTGCTCTGGCGCCAGAGCGGCGCACCTCCCAGCCGGGCTGCGACCATCGCCCGCCCAGATGCATCTCCGCATGACTCCACCAAGGACGACCCGCATGTTCCGACGAATCACGCTCTTTCTGATCCTGTCGACCTTCGCCGCGGCGGCCGGCGCAGCCGGGGAGTCCTGGCTGCTGGTCACCGACCGCTGGGGCAATCGCGAGTACCAGGCGCTGGAACTGCAGCGTGACGGCGGCCAGCTGACGGGGACGCTCGGCGGCGACCGGCTGCAAGGCCGTCGCGACGGCAATCGCCTGCGTTTCCGCATCGCCGGTTCCGACGGTGCGCAGTACGACTTCGACGGCCGCCAGCGCGGCGACTCCGTCGAAGGCCAGGCCGACTATCCCGATCCGAACGACGCGACGCGGCGCGTGCAGCACGCGTTCACGGCGCGCCGGCTGCCCGGGCGCCCGCCCGGCGGGCCGCGACTGCACGAGTTCGAACCGGGCGACTATGCCAACGAATTCTCGCCGCATCGCCAGCCGGTGCTGACGATCTGGCCCGGCGACCGCGTGCGCACGAAGACGATTGATTCCGGCGGCATCGACGAACACGGCCGCACCGTCGCGCTGTTCGGCAATCCGCAGACCGGGCCGTTCTACGTGGCCGGCGCCGTACCCGGCGACACGCTGGTCGTGCATCTGCGGCGCCTGCGTGCGAATCGCGACTGGGCCGACAGCCTCGATGCGCTGGTGGCCCGCGCGCAAAGCACGGCGCTGGCCGCGCAGACCGGAGGACTCGGCAAGCCCGTGCGCTGGACCCTGGATCGCGAGCGCGGCGTCGCCCATCCGGCACGCACCGACACAACGCTGGCCGGCTTCGAAGTGCCGCTGCGGCCGATGCTCGGCGGGCTCGCGGTCGCGCCGGGCTTCGGCGCCGCGCCGCAGTCCACCGGCGATACGGGGCGCAACGGCGGCAACATGGATTTCAACGCCGTCGTCGAAGGCGCCACAGTCTATCTGCCGGTGTTCCAGCCCGGCGCCCTGCTCTATCTCGGCGACGGCCATGCGGCCCAGGGCGACGGCGAGACCTCGCAGTACGCGCTGGAAACCTCGCTCGACGTGGAGTTCGAGATCGGGCTCGTCCACGGCAAGGCGATCAATCTGCCGCGCGTCGAATCCGCGCAGCAGCTGCTCGTGCTCGGCCAGGCCGGCTCGCTCGACGAGGCCCTGCGCAACGCGACGGCAGGCCTGATCCAATGGCTGCAGCAGGACTATGGCCTCGACGTCGCCGCCGCGGCACAGGTACTCGGCAGCAGCGCGCAGTACCGCGTGGCCAATCTCGCCGGGCGCAGCGTCGGCCTCGCCGCCGGCATCGACAAGTCGCTGCTGCTGCGGCTGCGGCGCGGCGAAGCGCCGAAGCCCTGAGCACACCGCAGGCGCCATCGCCGGGTCGGTGCGCGCAACCTGCGCCGCGGCCGCGGTGTCGCGCCTGCGAAATCGCCCAATGACGTGGATTGCTGCCGGCTTCGGTGCCGTATGCCGCGAGCGCCGGCAGCACGAGCCGCCCGGAAACCGGGCCGAGCCCCGTTGGCCTGTCGCGATTCCGCACTGGCGACCTGTGCCGTTAAACCCGCAGCGGCCGGCGTGCATCAGAGCACGCAAGGCGCCGGCGCCGTGACCGGCGCATCCACCAGGGAAGTCCATGTCCATGCCTCTGCAGCAGGCGGCGCGCCGCGCCGTCGTTTTCCTCGCTATCGCCATGGCCGGCGCTGCCGGCGCCGCGGATACGCCGCCGGCTTCGACCGAAACGCCCGAACAGGCGTTGTCGCGTCTGCTCGATGCCAACAGGCAGACGTTGACGATCGGCCGCGACGGCTTGGGCGGCCCCGGCGCGGCAACCTTGCTGACGCCGGCGCGCACGGCCCAGTTCATCCTCGTCGGCGAAGACCATGGCTTCGCCGAAATCCCCGAATTCGTCGACGCGCTGCGCCGCTCGCTCGGCAAGGATGCGCCCGAGAATCTCGTGCTCGAGATCGGCCCCGAATCGGCCCGCCGTACCACGCAGGCCGTGCGCAGCGACAAGCTGCGCGAACTCGCCGTCGACTATCCGATGGCGATTCCGTTCCTGAACCTGCGCGAGGACAGCGCGATGGCCGCGGCCTGGCTGCAGGGCAATCCGCATGCGGCGCTGTGGGGGCTGGATCAGGAATTCCTGTTCAGCGCGCGCCTCGTGCTCGAACGCCTGCGTACCTTGGTCAAGCCCGGCGAGCAGCAGGCATTGGTCGATGCCTGGATCGCGCGCGCCGTCGCGAGCGAGCGCAAGGCCATGCAGGACCACGACGTACCGGCGGCGCTGCTGCTGCAGTTGCAGGACACCGACTTCGCCGCCCTGCGCACCGCCCTCAAGCCGGCCGCCGGCAGCGAAGCGGCACGGCTCATCGACGAACTGGCCGAAAGCGCCGAGATCTATCACGGCCAGAGCGGCGACGGCTACGCATCCAACGATCAGCGCGGCCGGCTCATGAAGCGCCACTTCATGGACTACTACCGCGCTGCCGAAAAACCCGGCAAGCCGCTGCCGCGCGCGCTGCTGCGCTTCGGCGCCTACCACATGATGCGCGGCATCACGCCGACCAACATCTACGACATCGGCAACTTCGTCAGCGAGCTCGCCGCGAGCAACGACCGGCGCTCGCTGCATCTGCTGATCCTGTTCGCCGACGGCACGGCCAACCGCTGGATGCCATTCACCGCCGATGCCGGCCTGAAGACGCAGAAATACGACGCGCGCGCCGAGATGGAGGACTTCGGCGTCGCCACGTTCCTCGACCATGCGCCGGCCGAAGGCGCCGCCGTGTTCGATCTCGATCCGCTGCGTCGCCAGCGCAAGGCACGCCGCTCGGCCGGCCCGGATTTCGAGCGCGTCGTGTTCAGCTACGACTATGTGGTCGTCATCGCCAAGGGCCGCGCCGGCACCAGCGTGGAATGAGGCATTGCATTGCGATGCCGTTGCGCCCTGAAGCCGTATCGTGGCGACGCGGCTTCAGGGCATCGCCCCTGCATCGGCAGGCAGCTGATTGGCGCGTCAGCGCGGCAGGCGGCGGTCCGTCATATTTCTGACACGCGCGCGATCTAGCGTGTGCCGCCCTGCCGCGCCGGCGCAGGACTGCCACGGAGATCCGTCGTGCCTTCAATCCGCTTCGTCGTCGCCCTGGCGCTGCTGTCGGCCGCGTTCGCCGCCAACCCCGCCTCGCCCTACGTACCGCTGCAGGAACAGCTCACGCCCGAGCAGCAGCACGCCACCGGGCTGGATACCCTGAGTGCCGCGCAGCTGGAGCTGCTCAACCGCCTGCTGCGCGAGAAGACCGAATCGGCCGCGACCGCCGCCGCGAACGGTGCAGCCGACGACGGCGATGTCGGCGCGCCCGCGCGCACGGCCGCAGCGCCGCGCGCGCTGCCGCCGGACCTGGAGATCCGCACGATCAAGGCGCGTCTCAAGGGCAAGGTCGAGGGCTGGGCGCCGGGCACCGAGTTCCGTCTCGACAACGGCCAGACCTGGAAGGTGCTCAAGGGCGAGATCACGCTGCGCAAGCCGCTGGAGTCGCCGGAGATTCTCGTCGTGCCCGGCCTGGCCGGCCGCTGGTTCCTGCAGGTCGACGAGGACTACCCCAAGGCGCGCGTCTACCGCGTCGACTGACGCAACCCGGGACGGCGCGGACCGATCCGCGCCGGCATCGGCCGCTCGATTCCCTGCCCGCTGCAACCGCGCCGGCGGCGCGCGTATCCATACGCGCACCATCCAACTCCGCGAGGTTGCCATGCGTCGCCTGCTGCACGTGCTTCTTGTTTCGCTGTGCCTGGTCGCGCCGGCCGGCGCAGCCGTCCCGGCCGATTTCATCGACCGCTATGCGGCCGAACATCATTTCAGCGGCACCGTCGTCGTGCAGCAGCACGGCCAGATCGGCTACGAAAAGAGTTTCGGCATGGCCAGCCTGAACTTTCGCGTGGCCAACACGCCGCAGACGCACTACCGCATCGCCTCGATCACCAAGGCGTTCACGGCCGTGCTCGTGCTGCAGCTGGTCGAGCAGCAGCGCCTGGACCTGCAGGCGCCGATACGCCGCTATCTGCCCGACTTTGCCGGCAGCGGCGGCGACGCAATCACCGTGCAGCAGCTGCTGAACCACACCTCGGGCCTGCCGAATTTCGATCAGGTCAAGGATCTGCAGACCGCGCTCAGCGAAGGCGTTCCGGCCTACCAGAAGCCGGCCACGCCGGCCCAGCTGGTGTCGCGCCACTGCAGCGGCTCGCCGGTCACGACACCCGGCAGCACCTTCGACTACAACAACTGCGACTACATCGTGCTCGGCCTGATCCTCGAAAAGGTCAGCGGCAAAACCTACGAGGCACTGTTGCAGGAACGCCTGCTGCAGCCGCTCGGGCTGCGGCACACCGGCCTGCTGCGCCAGGGCCGCATCGTCGGGAACCTGGCCGATACCTACATGCAGCGCGAGGATCTGGGCGGGCTCGCCAACGACCTGCCGGTCTATCCCGAGAACTGGTACGCGGCCGGCAGCCTGTATTCCACAGCATCCGACCTGCTCGCGTTTTCCGACGCGCTGTTCGGCGGCAAGCTGCTGCAGGCCGAATCGCTGGCCGCGATGACCAAGCCCGGTCTGGACGACTATGGCTACGGCGTCTGGTCCTACACGATGACGATCGCCGGCGCTCCGCACCGCGTGGTCAAGCGCCCGGGCCGCATCATGGGCGCGCAGGCTCAGCTGTTCCGCCTCGTCGACGACGCCACGACCGTCGTGATCCTGGCCAACACCGATGCAGTCGATCTCGACGAATTCGCCGCGGCCATCGCGCGGCAGCTGTTGGGCGCGGCTGCCGCCGGCGGCAAGACCGCCGAGGCCGCGAAGCACTGAAATCCGGCTACCTGCGCCGCAGCGGCCGGCCCGGCTCGCTGCGGGGCAGCAAGCTTCCCCGGCACGTCGGCGGCCGTACGCCGGCGTTCGCTTGTGCACGCTACGCATACCTCGGATGCGCTAAAGAGGCGGTCTAGCCGTACGGGGGAGTAGCCAGCAATGACTGTTCGCCGTGATGCCTCGGGCGCGGAGACCGTCGCGGTTCCGCTGTCGGGCAGCGCCGACCGCCTGCCGGAACTGCTGCGCGTGCTGCAGGCCGTGCGCGACGGCGACTTCAGCCAGCGCCTGCCCGGCGGCTGGGACGGCATGGCCGGCAAGCTCGCCGACACGCTCAACGACATCATCTTCAACAACCGCCGCCTGGCCGAGGAACTGGCCCGGGTCGGCGATCTGGTCGGCAAGCGCGGCCAGACGCGCGAGCGCGTGGCCGGGCCCAGCCGCCGCGGCGCCTGGGGCGCGATGGAAATCTCGGTCAACACGCTCTGCGACGACCTGCTCTGGCCGACCGAGCGCATGACGCGCTCGATCTCCGCCGTGGCTCGCGGCGACCTCACGCGCACGATCGACCTGGAAGTCGACGGCCGCCCGCTGCAGGGCGAGTTCCTGCGCTCGGCGAGCATCGTCAACACGATGATCGAGCAGATGAGCGTGTTCAGTTCCGAGGTCACGCGCGTGTCGCGCGAAGTCGGCACGGCCGGCAAGCTGGGCGGCCAGGCGCAGGTCAAGGGCGTGTCCGGCGTCTGGAAAGAACTGACCGAATCGGTCAACCAGATGGCGTCGAACCTGACCGCGCAGGTGCGCAACATCGCCGAGGTCACGATCGCCGTGGCCAGCGGCGACCTGTCGCGCAAGATCACCGTCGACGTGCGCGGCGAGATCCTGCAGCTCAAGGAAGCCATCAACACCATGGTCGACCAGCTGCGCGGCTTCGCCTCCGAAGTCACGCGCGTCGCGCGCGAGGTCGGCACCGACGGCAAGCTCGGCGGCCAGGCGATCGTGCCCGGCGTGGCCGGCACCTGGAAGGACCTGACCGACTCGGTCAACGCGATGGCGACCAACCTGACCTCGCAGGTGCGCAACATCGCCGAGGTCACGACGGCCGTCGCGCGCGGCGACCTGTCGCGCAAGATCACGGTCGACGTCAAGGGCGAGATTCTCGAGCTCAAGGACACGATCAACACCATGGTCGACCAGCTCAACGGCTTCGCCGCCGAAGTCACGCGCGTCGCGCGCGAAGTCGGCACCGAGGGCAAGCTCGGCGGCCAGGCCGAGGTCAAGGGCGTATCCGGCGTCTGGAAGGATCTGACCGACAACGTCAACTCGATGGCCTCCAACCTGACCGGCCAGGTGCGCAACATCGCCGAAGTCGCGACGGCCATCGCCAACGGCGACCTGTCGCGCAAGATCACCGTCGACGTGCGCGGCGAGATCCTCGAACTCAAGGAAACCCTGAACACGATGATCGAGCAGCTGCGCTCGTTCGCGTCCGAAGTCACGCGCGTCGCGCGCGAGGTCGGCACCGAAGGCAAGCTCGGCGGCCAGGCGCAGGTGCCCGGCGTGGCCGGCACCTGGAAGGACCTGACCGACAACGTCAACTCGATGGCCTCCAACCTCACGGCGCAGGTGCGCAACATCGCCGAGGTCACCACCGCCGTCGCGCGCGGGGACCTGTCGCGCAAGATCGCCGTCGACGTCAAGGGCGAGATCCTCGAGCTCAAGGACACGATCAACACCATGGTCGACCAGCTCAACGGCTTCGCCGCCGAGGTCACGCGCGTCGCGCGCGAGGTCGGCACCGAAGGCAAGCTCGGCGGCCAGGCGATCGTGCCTGGCGTGGCCGGCACCTGGAAGGATCTGACCGACTCGGTCAACGCGATGGCGACGAACCTCACGGTGCAGGTGCGCAACATCGCCGAGGTCACCACGGCCGTCGCGCGCGGCGACCTGTCGCGCAAGATCGCCGTCGACGTCAAGGGCGAAATCCTCGAGCTCAAGGACACGATCAACACCATGGTCGACCAGCTCAACGGCTTCGCCGCCGAGGTCACGCGCGTCGCGCGCGAGGTCGGCACCGAGGGCAAGCTCGGCGGCCAGGCGCAGGTCAAAGGCGTGTCCGGCGTCTGGAAGGACCTGACCGACAACGTCAACTCGATGGCGTCCAACCTCACCGGCCAGGTGCGCAACATCGCCGAAGTCACCACCGCCGTCGCGCGCGGCGACCTGTCGCGCAAGATCGCCGTCGACGTGCGCGGCGAAATCCTCGAGCTCAAGGACACGATCAATACCATGGTCGACCAGCTCAACGGCTTCGCCGCCGAGGTCACGCGCGTTGCGCGCGAAGTCGGCACCGAAGGCAAGCTCGGCGGCCAGGCGCAGGTGCCCGGCGTGGCCGGCACCTGGAAGGACCTGACCGACAACGTCAACTCGATGGCGTCCAACCTCACCGGTCAGGTGCGCAACATCGCCGAAGTCGCCACGGCCGTCGCGCGCGGCGACCTGTCGCGCAAGATCGCCGTCGACGTCAAGGGCGAAATCCTCGAGCTCAAGAACACGATCAACACCATGGTCGACCAGCTCAACGGCTTCGCTGCCGAGGTCACGCGCGTCGCGCGCGAGGTCGGCACCGAAGGCAAGCTCGGCGGCCAGGCCACGGTGCCCGGCGTGGCCGGCACCTGGAAGGACCTGACCGACAACGTCAACGTGATGGCGGCGAACCTGACCGACCAGGTACGCGGCATCGTCAAGGTCGTCACCGCCGTGGCCAACGGCGACCTGCGCCAGAAACTCACGGTCGAGGCCAAGGGCGAAGTCGCCGCGCTGGCCGACACGATCAACAGCATGACCAATACGCTCGCGATCTTCGCCGAGCAGGTGACCACGGTCGCGCGCGAAGTCGGTGTGGAAGGCCGTCTCGGCGGCCAGGCCGCCGTGCCCGGCGCGGCCGGCACCTGGAAGGATCTGATCGCCAACGTGAACCTGCTCGCGGCCAACCTGACCACGCAGGTGCGCGCGATCGCCGAAGTCGCAACGGCCGTGACGCAGGGCAACCTGACCCGCTCGATCCAGGTCGACGCGCGCGGCGAGGTGGCCGAGCTCAAGGACAACATCAACGCGATGATCGGCAATTTGCGCGCGACGACCGAGCGCAATACCGAACAGGACTGGCTCAAGACCAACCTCGCGCGCTTCTCCGGCATGATGCAGGGCCAGCGCGACCTGTTCGCGGTCGCGCGCATGCTGCTGTCGGAACTCGCGCCGCTGGTCGGCGCCCAGCAGGGCGTCATGTACGTGATGGAAGGCGCCGCCGACGGCCCCTGGCTGCAGCCGCTGTACGGCTATGCCGACCGCGCCGAGACGCTCGCGCGCCGCCTGCGTCTGGGCGAAGGTCTGGTCGGCCAGTGCGCCGAGCTGCGCCGGCGCCTGCTGCTGGCCGACGTGCCGGCCGAGCAGATCAGCATCGACACCGGCCTGCTGCGCGCGGCGCCGCGCAGCGTCATCGTGATTCCAGTGCTGTTCGAGGACCAGGTCAAGGCGGTCATCGAGCTGGCCAGCCTCGGCGAGTTCACGCCTTCGCATCTGGCCTTCCTCGAACAGGTGACCGGCAGCATCGGCATCGTGCTGAACACGATCGAGGCGACCATGCGCACCGAGGGCCTGCTGGCCCAGTCGCAGCAGCTGGCCGGCGAGCTGCAGACGCAGCAGAAGGAACTGCAGCAGACCAACGACGAGCTCGGCCTCAAGGCCAAGCTGCTGGCCCAGCAGAACGCCGAGGTCGAACGCAAGAACCGCGAGATCGAACAGGCGCGCCGCGCGCTGGAGGAAAAAGCGGCCGAGCTGGCGCTGACTTCGCGCTACAAGTCCGAATTCCTCGCCAACATGTCGCACGAGCTGCGCACGCCGCTCAACAGCATCCTGATCCTCGGCCAGCAGCTGGCCGACAACGTGCCGGGCAACCTGTCGCCGCGGCAGGTCGAGTTCGCGACCACGATCCATGCGGCCGGCACGGATCTGCTGAACCTGATCTCCGACATCCTCGATCTGTCCAAGATCGAATCCGGCACGGTCACGGTCGAGGTCGAGGAGCTCGCGTTCGCCGAACTGCGCGGCATGGTCGCGCGCAACTTCGCCCACGAGGCCGAACGGCGCAAGCTCGGTTTCGTCACGCGCCTGGATCCGGCGCTGGGCCCGGTCATCACGACCGATCCCAAGCGCCTGCTGCAGGTGCTCAAGAACCTGCTGTCCAATGCGTTCAAGTTCACCGAGCAGGGCGTGATCACCCTCGGTGCGACCATCGCCACCGACGGCTGGAGCGCCGACCATCCGGTGCTCGGCCGCGTGCCCGCCGTCGTCGCCTTCTCGGTCACCGACTCCGGCATCGGCATACCGCTGGAAAAGCAGCGCATCATCTTCGAGGCGTTCCAGCAGGCCGACGCGGGCACCTCGCGCAAATACGGCGGCACCGGCCTGGGACTGGCGATCAGCCGCGAGCTGGCCAGCCTGCTCGGCGGCGAGATCCGGCTGAGCTCCACGCTCGGCGTCGGCAGCACGTTCACCTTGTACCTGCCGTTGCACTACGCCGGCGCCGCCACCGGCGAGGTCGCGCACGCGCGGCTGGCCGCGCCGGCCGCGGCGCCGAGCCTGCCGGCCCCGCGCGGCGAGGAAATCGCCGACGACCGCCACGACCTGCAGCCCAGCGATCCGCTGCTGCTGATCGTCGAGGACGATCCGCACTACGCCAGGGTCATGCTCGATCTCGCCCGCGAACACGGCTTCAAGGGCCTGGTCGCGATGCGCGGCACCGAGGCGATCACGCTGGCGCGCAAGCATCGCCCGACCGCGATCTCGCTCGACATCTTCCTGCCCGACATGCTCGGCTGGACCGTGCTGAGCCGGCTCAAGCAGGACTCGGCGACGCGGCACATCCCGGTGCAGGTCGTCACGGTCGAGGACGAGCGCCGCCAGGGCCTGGAGCGCGGCGCGTTCTCGTTCCTCAACAAGCCGGTCACGACCGAAGGCCTCAAGGCGGCGCTGGAGAAGATCAAGCGCTTCGCCGCGCCGCGGCCGCGACGCCTGCTCGTGGTCGAGGACGATGCGGCCGAGCGCATGAGCATCGTCGAGCTGCTGGCCCACGACGACGTCGAGATCGTCAGCGCCGGCGACGGCGCCGAGGCGCTCGCGCAGCTGCAACGGGAAGCCTTCGACTGCGTCGTGCTCGACCTGCGTCTGCCCGACATGAGCGGCTTCGAACTGCTGAACCGCATCCATGCCGACTCCGCGCTGGACGAGCTGCCCGTGGTCGTGTTCACCGGCAAGGAGCTCAGCGAAGCCGAGAACGCTCTGCTGAAGAAGGCGGCCAAGAGCGTCGTCATCAAGGGCGTGCAGTCGCCCGAGCGCCTGTTCGACGAGACCGCGCTGTTCCTGCACCGGGTGATCGCCGACCTGCCGCCGGCCAAGCGGCGCATGCTCGAACAGCTGCACGACACCGACGAGGTGCTGGCCGGCAAGCAGGTGCTCGTCGTCGACGACGACGTGCGCAACATCTTCGCGCTGTCCAGCGTGCTCGAACGTCACGGTCTGCAGGTCGTCACCGCATCCACCGGCCAGGAGGCGATCGCGCGGCTGCAGCACGTGCCCGACATCGCGCTCGTGCTGATGGACATCATGATGCCGCAGATGGACGGCTACGAAACCACGCGCGCGATCCGCGAGGACGCGCAGTTCCGCAGCCTGCCCATCGTCGCGCTGACCGCCAAGGCGATGAAGGGCGACCGCGAGAAATGCCTGGAGGCCGGCGCATCGGACTATCTGGCCAAGCCCGTCAACACGGACCAGCTGCTGTCCGTGCTGCGGCAGTGGCTGCATCGCTGAGGCGCCGCCGTGGAAGCCGATATCGGCAAGGTCAACATACTGCTCGTCGACGACAAGCCCGAACGGCTGCTGAGCTACGAGGCCGTGCTGGCCCAGCTCGGCGAAACGCTGGTCAAGGCGCATTCCGGCGAGGAGGCGCTGCGGCGCCTGATGGAAACCGAGTTCGCCGTGATCCTGCTCGACGTCAGCATGCCCGGCATGGACGGCTTCGAGACGGCCGAGCTGATCCATCAGCACCCGCGCTTCGAGAACACGCCGATCATCTTCGTGACCGGCGTGCACGTCGGCGACCTGGACCGCCTGCAGGGCTATCGCCTCGGCGCGATCGACTACGTACAGGTACCTCTGGTACCGGACATCCTGCGCAGCAAGGTCGCCGTGCTCGTCGAGCTGTACCGCCGGCGCCGCACGCTGGCCGGCGAGAACGCGAGCCTGGCGCGGGTCAATCTCGAGCTGCAGAGCGAGCGCGCGCAGGAATTCGAGGCCCTGTCGCGCACGCTCGCGCTGGCCAATGCCGAGCTCGCGCTGGCCAATGCGCAGCTGGAGGCCGAGGTCACCGAGCGGCGCCGCGCCGAGGCGCAGCTGCAGCAGCTCGCCGAGAAACTGCGCCAGGCCGACCGGCGCAAGGACGAGTTCCTCGCCACGCTCGCGCACGAGCTGCGCAATCCGCTCGCGCCGATACGCAGCGCCGTCGGCCTGCTGTACGGCGAATGCAGCGGCGCCGCGGCGCAGCTGTCGCTGGACGTGATCGAACGCCAGCTGCGCCAGCTCGTGCGCATGGTCGACGATCTGCTCGACGTGTCGCGCATCACCCACGGCCGCATCGAGCTGCGCCGCGAGACCACCGAGCTCGGTCCGCTGCTGTCCACCGCGATCGAGACCACACTGCCGCACATCCAGGCCATGCGGCACACCTTGTCGGTGGACCTGCCGGCGATGGCGCTGCGCGTGGACGGCGACCCGCAGCGCCTGACCCAGGTGTTCGGCAACCTGCTCAACAACGCGTCGAAGTACACCCTGCCCGGCGGCAGCATCGCACTGTCGGTCTGCGCCGACGGCGACGAGGCGCTGATACGCGTCAGCGACAGCGGCGTGGGCATACCGCCCGACCGCGTCGATGACATATTCGATCTGTTCGTGCAGGTCGACACTTCCCTGGAGCGCGCCCAGGGCGGCCTCGGCATAGGCCTGACCCTCGTGCGCCGGCTCGTGCAGATGCACGGCGGCAGCGTGCGCGCCTGCAGCGACGGCCTGGGCCGCGGCTCCCGCTTCGAGATCCGCCTGCCGCTGGCCGCCGCCGCGGCGTCCTCCGGCGCCGACGCGGCGACGGCCGACACAACGGCGAACCCGTCTGCGGCAGACGCGCCGGCCGCCGGGCGGCGCATCCTCATCGTCGACGACAACCGCGACGCGGCCAACATGCTCGCGCAGCTGCTGCTCATGTCGGGCCACGAGGTGCGCGCCGTCTACGATCCCGAGCTCGCCCTGCAGGCCCTGGTCGAATTCGCGCCGGACCTCGCCTTCCTGGACGTCGGCATGCCCAAGCTCAACGGCCTGGAACTCGCGGCGATGATCCGCGCCGATCCGCACGGCGCGCAGGTCGTCCTTGTCGCACTCACTGGCTGGGGGCAGGAGGACGACCGCCGCCGCTCGCGCGCGGCAGGCTTCGATCATCACCTCGTCAAGCCGGCCGACCCGGCCGAGATCGAGCGCATCTGCCGCGAGGCGATCCCGCGCTGACGCGACCCGCGCCGCGCCGTGCCGACGAACGGCACGGCGCAGCCGGTGCCTCAGGGCGACTGGAAACCGTCGGCGAACAGACGGTCGTCCGGCGGCATCGCGAGCGTGACCCGGCCGCCGGCGAACTTGCGCCAGCGCGGCTCGGCCAGATCCTTCGCGATGATGCCGTCGGCATACCAGACCGTGTCGCCGCTGTCGGTCAGCAGTTCCAGCGGCGCCGTACCGCCAAGATCCGTGTCGAGCAGGGTTTCGATGCTGCCGGCGGCGGCCAGGGTGGCGAGATCGGCATTGAGCAGCACCGGCGCATCGGCGGGGGCGCCGCTCCAGCGGTACAGGCGGAAATCCGACGGCGCGACGCCGGTCGCGACGGCCGTCGGTCCTGCAATGATCAGATAACGACCGTCCGCCGCGCGCACCACGTCGCGGATGCCGCGACCGCCGAGATCGAGCAGGATCGGCGCGGCGAATGTCACGCTGCCGGCCTCGGCCGAACCGCCGGCCGGCGCCGCGGCAATGACGCTGCGCAGATTCGTCGCGTGAATCAGCAGGGCCTGGCGCCGCTGCGTCGTCGGCAGCAGCGGCGCGCGGAATGCGATGTAGAGACCATCGGCCGCCGGTGCCAGCGCGAGACCTTCGATGTTGAAGCCGTCGTCGCGTTCGGGCCAGACGCCGATCGCAGCGCTCGCGGCCAGACCCAGCGCATTCGCGCCCAGACCGTGGCCGTTGCCGGCGTCCCAGTTCACGAGGTCGGTGCGCAGGTGGTCGTAGCGCGCGACGTACTGCAGGGTCGTCGCAGCGCCGCTGCCGCCGATGCGCGTGGAGAAGATGCGCTGGCGGTTCGGCCGCGCCGCACCGTTGTCCTTCTTGTTGGAGTGCGAGCCGGTCCAGTAGACGAGATCGCCGCTGCGCGCGGCGGCCTCGATGTCGACCTCGCGCGGCACGCCGCCGTCGATGTCGGTCAGTGCGAGCGAGGCGGTGAAGTCGAAGCCGTTCTCGGCCAGGCCCGAACGGTCGCGCGGATACAGGCGCAGGCGCTGGTTCTCGTCGTCGGCGACGAGCATGTGGTCGCCGGCGGCGATCGCGGCCGAGGCATCACTCGCACCGGTGAACCAGCCGCCCGCCGCCGTGTTCGCGGCCGACGCGGCATAGCTGATGACGTAGCTGCCGACGAGGTTGTCCGCGTCGGTCGCACGCACGGTGATCGTGCTGTAGCCCGCGCCGGCCGGCGTGATGCGCAGGGTGCGCGTGGTACCACTGCCGCCGAGTGCGAGGCCGCTGTCGGGCACGACGGCGGCGTTGCTGCTGCTCGCGGCGATCGTCAGCGCCGCGGCATCGCCGTCCGGATCGGCGAACGTGAGCACGATGCCGTCGACGGCGGCCGGGTCGGCCGGGTCATTCAACGTCGCCGCGGCCGCGCCGCCGCCGTTGACCGCCAGGTCCAGGCGCCGCGTGGTCTGCGCGACGTCGACCTGCACCTGCGGCGCGCCGGCGGTGCCGGCGCAGGGATCGAAGTCGAACAGGCTGCGCCGGCTGCGGCCGGGACTGCCGATCGCGCCGGCGGCCGAAGCCGTGGAATTTTCCGCATCTCCGGTTGCCGACAGGGTCCACGCGAGCGCCTGATCGGCGCCGAGACCGGCGCTGCTGACCCAGGCGCTGCGGTCCTTGGCGCGAACCGAACCGACAATGGTCACGTCGTCGTAGGTCAGACGGTCGGCGCGCACGCCGCCCGCATCGTAGAGATTGATCTGATCGGCGCGGCCAAGGCCGGCCGTATTGCCGCCGACGACCTTGACGCCGGCGCAGAGGCCCCAGGCCGTGCGGAACGCGGCCGGCGTCTGGTCGGTCAGCAGCACGGATTCGCCGGGCTGCACGATCCCCAGCGCGCCCAGCGCGATCGTGCCCGATGCGTTGCTGTCGTCGTCGAAGCTCCAGCCGCTCATGTCGGCCGGCGCATCGCCGACGTTGGTGAACTCGACGAACTCGCCGTCGGCACTGTCGTAGAGGTATTCGGTGATGCGCATGCGCGGACCGACAGTCGCGCAGGGATCGAACGGCTGCGCGCTGCGCGTGCTGATGCCGGGGCTGCCGATGTCGCCGCCGGCCGAGGCGCGCGAGGCCTCCGCGTCGCCGACGCTCGCGAGCGCCCACTGCGCGATCGCGTCATTGCCGAGGCCCGCAGCCGTGACCCAGCCGGCGACGTTCTGCGTGCGTATCGTGCCCGGGAAGGTCTGGTCGCCGAAGCGCAAGGTATCCACGCGCGCACCGCTGCCGTCGTAGAGATTGATCACGTCGTTGCGGCCTAGATTCTGGCTGCTGCCACCGACGACCTTGGCCGACGGACACAGGCCCCAGGCCGTGCGGAAATCACTCGCGACTGCTTCGGTGATCACAGCCGACTCGCCCGGCGCGAGGGAGCCCAGCGCGCCGATGGGGAGACTGCCGGCGACATTGCTGTCGTCGTCGAAGCTCCAGCCGCTCAGATCCACCGCAGCCGCGCCGGTATTGGTGATCTCGACGAACTCGCCGTTGACGCCGCTGTACATGAATTCGGTGATGCGCACCTGGGCGAAGGCCGCATCGGCGCAGCCGGCCAGGCTGGCCGCAAGCGCGATCACGATGGCGATTCTCATGCAGTTCCCCAACAGCAAGCCGGGGCGCCCGGCGACGGCCGCGCAGTCTGGCCATGGGCAGTGACGCGAGCGTGACAGCGGCCGCAGAAGCCGCACGCCGCGCGCGCGATTAACGCCGGGCTTACGCGCGGCCGGCGGGGCTGCGCAAGAATCGGGCGATCGGCGGCCTGGGCCGCGTCCGTGCGGAGTGTGCGCGTTGCGGTTTCGTTCGTGTTCTGTCGTCGCGGCCGGCCTCGGCCTCGCGTTCGCCGCCGGCGCCGTCGCAGCCGGTCCCATCGCCGATCGCATCACGACGGCCACGCTGACCCTGCCCACCGCGGTGGCCGGCACGACGCCGAGCTACTGCCTCGGCGGCTACTGCAGCATCGGCCCGCGCCTGTATCTCGCACCGCGCAGCGACGGCAGCTACTGGCTGGGCTGGACCGACGACGGCGGCAACGGCCATGTCAGCCTGCTCGCCAGCGGCGCGATCGCGGGCACCTTCGACTATGCCGGCGAGGAAGCACGCGGCCTGGTCGCGCACGATGACGGCAGCTTTGCCGTACTGCTGCGCCGCGCGGCCGACTCGACCCTGCGCCTGACCAGGCGCAGCGCGACGAACGCGACGCTGTTCTCGACCGCGATCGGCAACCCGCTCGCGATCGCACAGATGAATACCGGCGACGCGCGTCTGGCCTACGGCAATTCGCGCTACGCGGCATATTTCGCCGTGCATGGCACCAGCGGCAACTACGACGGCCACGAAGGCGACCAGCTCGCCTATGTCAGCAGCAGCGGCGCGCTGCTCAGCGGCGGCTGGAGCTGGGGCTGCTCGCACCAGATCGCCGGGCTCGTCGGCTTCCACGCGGGCATGAACGCGTTCAGCGCGATCTGCCTGTCGGACTGCTATGCGAGCAAGGGCATCCTGTACAACAACAGCCGCAACCTGTTCGGCATCGACGGCAGCTGCGACGGCACCGCCTGGGGCCAGTTCGGCCAGCTCGCCGCCGGCGACACCGCCTGGAAACTGGCCTTCGTCGCCCAGGGCACGCCGAGCTATCCGGCCCAGGGTGTGGGCCTGCTGAGCTTCACATCCAGCGCGGCGGTCACGCCGACAGTCAGCTGGCTCACGACGACCGGCGGCATCAACGAGCGCGATCCGGTGCTTGCGCGCGTCGGCAGCAGCGCGCCGGAACGCTTTCTCGCCGGCTGGCGCAGCGGCAGTACGTTCCAGCTCGCGCTCGTCGACGGCAATGGCGCATACCTCGCGCCGCCGGAGAACGTGTCCGGCATCAGCTGGGGCAATCGCGACGACTCGCTGCGCACGACGGCCGACGGCAAGGTGGCCTGGGTATCGGCCGCGGCCGGCACGCGCAACCTGAAGCTCTACGTCTACGCCGAACGCGGCGATGCGGTGTTTGCCAGCGGCTTCGAATAGCCGCATTCGCCCGCGGCGTCGGATGGCCGCGCCGGCGGCGCGATGTTGCCGGCGCTGCGCTGTTGCGGCGGCGCATGGCCGCCGCGGCCGGCGCGGTGGAGAATCGCGCCGCCCTGCCGCTGCGAGGAACGCCATGCGCCGCCCTGCGATTGCCGTCGTGCTGACCCTGCTTGCCTGCTCCGCCGTCAGCGCCGCGGAAAAACCCGACGACGACGCCCAGCTGCGCGCCCAGGCCACGACCTGGGACCGCGACATCGTGCGCAAGGACAGGGCCGGCGTCGAACGCAACCTGCATGCGCGCTTCTTCCAGATCGACGGCGAAGGCGGCCGCCATGCACGCGCCGAATTCATCGCGATGCTGCTGGATCCGAAACTCCAGATAGATCCCTACGACGTGCCCGACCTCGAAGTGCACCGCTATGGCGACATGGCCCAGCTGACCGGCACCACGCACATGACCGGCCGTTACGACGGCAAGCCGTTCACGAGCAACTACCGCTACATCGACACCTACGTGCGCGAGCACGGCCGCTGGAGCGTGGTCTCGGTGCAGATCACGCGGCTCGCAGCACCGTAGGCGATCGATGCGCAGAACGCCGGGCCCGATGCAAGGCCCGGCATTTCCGCACTGCCGCGGCAACGCGTTCAGTTGGCGAGCACGAGATTCCAGACGCCGCGACCGTAGGTGCCCGCGCGCAGGCGGCTGCCGTCGCGCGCGATCCAGATGTCCGACACGCTGACCAGCGGCAGGCCGGCGCCGAGGCGCGTGAAGGTCAGCCCCTTGTTCGTCGAGCGATAGATGCCCAGATCGGTGCCGACATAGATCGTGCCGTTGCGCACCGGATCGGCCTTCAGCGCGTTCAGGCGCACGCCGGCCGGCAGGCCGCCCCAGCCGGCCAAGGCCCAGCCGCCGGCCGGATCGAACGAGCTCCAGATGCGGCTCTTGCCCTCGCGGTAGCCGTCGCTGATCACGTAGAACTGGTTGTCGTCGCCGACCGCCGCGTCGAGGAAGCTGCCGTCCGCATTGGCCGGCGTCGGCGCCTGGGTCCAGTGCGCGCCGTTGTCGAGCGTGAACCAGATCTGGCCCGGCGCGTAGCCGACGATCGCGACGAGCACGCCGCTGTTGCGGCCCGCACGCACCCAGCGCACGTTGCCGACGAGACCGTTCAGCGCGACGGCCTGCCAGTGCTTGCCGAAGTCCGTGCTGCGGTAGATCTTGCCGCCCGACACCGCGTACAGCGTTTCGCCGCTGGCCACGGCGGGACTCTGGTCGATGAAGCTCGCCGCGCCGTTCGGGATGCCGTCGAACTCGAGCACGCCGCCGGTCAGGCCGCCGTCATCGGACTGATAGGTGCCGCCGTTCGTCGCGATGATCAGCTTCCGCGCGTCGTTCTGCGACAGCAGCGCCCAGAAGCCGTCGCCGCCGGCCATGCGCGAGTAGTTGGTTCCGCTGTTGCCGCTGTGGAATATGCCGTTGTCCTGCAGCGCGACGAGCAGTTCGCCGAGATCGTCGACCGACGAGGCGATGCCGTAGACGAGATGCGTGATCAGGCCGTCGTTGCGCGGAGTCCAGGTCTGGCCCGCGTCGCCGCTGCGGAACACGCCGCCGTCGTTGCCGACGTAGAGCCGGTTCGCCGCGTCGTAGGCCGCCGCATGGAAATCCGGATGGACGTAGTTCGCGGCGCTCGTGCTCGTCGAATTGACGAGACTGAAGGTCGCGCCGCCGTCGCCGGTGCGCGCCAGGCGCAGCTGGCCGCCGAAATAGGCGATGTTCGGCGTGGTCGGATTGACGACGACCATCTGGTTGTAGCTCTCCGACGTGCCGAGCAGCTTGCGCACGGGCTCGGCATGGTTGACGTAGCTTTCCTGGCCGACGTTCAGCGACGACCAGTCCTGGCCGCCGTCGGTGCTCTTGTAGATCTCGGTCAGCGCCGTGACGCTGTGATAGGTCAGCGCGTACTGGATGTTCGGACTGCTCGGCGCGCTGGCCATCGTGATGCGGCCGACCGTGGCCGGCACGCCGTTGGACGGCGTCCACCCGGCGGCCTGTTCGCTGGAAAACCAGATCCTGCCGCCGCTGCCGTCCTTCGTGCTCGCGGTGAAGCGGTTGCTGCCGGACCAGGCGATGCTCCAGACCTCGGGCTTGCCGTCGCCGGCGCCGAGCGGCTGCAGCTGATAGGACGCGCCCGCATTGGTCGAGCGGTACAGGCCCTGGTCGGTCGCGACGAGGATCAGATTGCTGTTGTTCGGACTCACGAGGATCTTGCGGATGCTCGTGCTGTCGCCGAGCAGGACCGGCGCGGACCAGCTGACGCCGCCGTCGCTGCTCTTGAGCACGCCGAGGCCGGGCGCGGTGCCGAGCGAGGTGCTCGGCCCCGACAGAAAGCCGGTCCTGTGCGTGTCGCCAAGACCGAGATAGAGGCGGTTCGGCAGATTCGCGTCGATCGCGAGCGCGCCGGTGCCGAGGCTGCCGAGCGTGTCGCTCATCGCCTTCCACGACGCGCCGGCGTCGAGCGAGCGCCAGACGCCGCCGCCCGCGGAGGCGACGTAGACGATGCTGGAATCGTCCGGGTGCGTGACGATCGCCGAGATGCGGCCGCTGTCCATCGGTCCGCTGCTCATGCGCGACGGACCGAGATTGGTCCAGACCTCGCCGAGCGTGATGTCGCCGGCCTTCGCGCCGGCCATCAGCCGCGCATTCGCTTCACGCTCGCGCGCGGCCGCCGCCATGAGGCTGCGCGCATACGCAGCGTCGTTGTCGCGGCGCAGGCGCTCGCCCATGAAGCGCTCGCGCTTCGCAAGCTCGTCGTGGTCGCGCTCGTCCTCCCAGCTCGAGTCGGCGGCGCCGCGCTCCTCGGCGGCCTGGGCGATACCGGTGCAAAGCAGCAAGCCGGCCGCAACACGGCTCAGCGCGGATCCTGCGATGTTCATAGTTGACTCCGTCGTTGCGGGCAGCCCGGTCGGCGCGGCCGACCGCTGCCGGTAGGGGAAGAGGCCGCGCGGCGGATGGCGCCGCGTCCTCGTGCTCACCTACGGCGGGAGACGGATTCAGGGATCATTCTTTGGACCTGGCGGCGTAAGGAACAACGCCGCAACTGCTGCGCGCTTGCGATGCTCAGCGCCCGGCCGCGTGACGCGCGATCAGCTGCTTGAGCGGCCCCAGCGCGTTCACCGCACGCAGGCCGAGGCCGCGCGCGAACACCAGCGGCTCGAACTCGCTGCGGAACAGGCGGTTGATGCCGTCCATGCCCCAGGCCGACAGCGTGTTGTCGCTGCGCCGGCGGCGTTCGTAGCGGCGCAGGGTCGTGACGGCACCGGGATCGCGTTCGGCCTCGCCGGTGATCGCCTCGACCAGCGCGTCGACGTCGCGCAGGCCGAGGTTGACGCCCTGCCCGGCCAGCGGATGCACCTGGTGCGCGGCGTCGCCGATCAATGCGAAGCGCGGCGCGATGTAGCGCTCGGCCAGCAGCAGGCGCAGCGGGAACTCGGCGCGCGCCGAAGTCGCGCGTATCGGACCGAGGCGGAAATCGAAGGCGCAGCCAAGCTCCTGCAGGAACGTGGTCTCGTCGATCTCGCGCAGGCGCCGGCATTCCGCCGGCGGCAGCGACCAGACGATGGAACAGCGGCCGTCGGCCAGCGGCAGGAACGCCAGCGTGCCGCCGGGCAGGAAGCGCTGCCAGGCGGTCTGTTCGTGCGGCCGTTCGGTGCGCACATGAGCAACGAGCGCATGCTGGTCGTACACATGGCCGCCGGTGCCGATGCCGAGCAGCTGGCGCAGCGGCGAGGACGCGCCGTCGGCGGCGACGACCAGCCGCGCGACGATGCGACCGTCGTCGTCCAGGCGCAGCACGCGCGTGTCGCCGTCGTCGTCGGTCGCGACCACGCGCGCCGGGCAACGCAGGCTGACGCCGGGCTCGGCCTGCAGCGCCTGCCACAGTGCGTACTGGATCAGCCGGTTCTCGACGATGAAGCCGAGTTCCGCGCTGCCGCTGTCGGCCGCGTCGAAGTCGATCTGCGCGCCGTTGCCGCCGTCCCAGACGTGCATGTGGCGGTAGACGCCGGCGCGTGCCTGGCGTATGGCCGTCCAGACGCCCAGACGCTCGAACAGCGCGACGCCGGACGGCGCGATCGCGACGACGCGCAGGTCGACCTCGTCGGCCGCGCTCCAGACCGGCGGCGCGCGTTCCTCGACCAGGGCCACGCGCAGGCCGCTGCGCGCCAGCGCGAGCGCGCAGGCGCTGCCGACCATGCCGGCGCCGACCACGGCGACATCGAACAGATTGCGAGGTTTCATGGACGTACTCCGAATGCGTAGGCGCTGGTCGCGCTGCGGAATCCCATGCCGCGGCGTGCGATGCCGCCGGCGGCGTCGGGCAGGCTGTCGAGCAGCAGCAGGCCGAGGCTGCGCAGCGGCGCCAGCGCGCGCGCCGGATTGCAGGCCAGCTGCACGAGGCCGTGGCTGAACGCCAAGGTGCCTTCGCGATCTTCGCGCCGGCGCGCGGCATACGTCTGCAGCAGCGACGCGCTGCCGGCGTCGCCGCCGCCGCGCTGCTGCAGGATCAGCAGCTCCGCCAGGGTCAGCGCATCGCGCAGGCCGAGATTGAAACCCTGCGCGCCGATCGGATGGATGGTCTGCGCCGCATTGCCGACGAGCACGCAGCGCGGCGCGGTCAGACTGTGCGCGACGACGCGGCGTATCGGGTGCGCGCTGCGCCGGCCCGGCCGGCTGAAGCGGCCGGCGCGCCAGCCGAAACGCTGCTGGGCATGGGCGAGAAAGCCGGCGTCGTCGAGCGCGGCGACGGCGGCGGCTTCCGACGCCGGCACGCTGAGCACGAAGCCGGCGCGGCGCTCGGCCAGCGGCAGCAGCGCGACCGGGCCCGAATCGCTGAAGCGCTCGTAGGCCTGGCCGTCCAGCGGCTGCTGCGGCAGCAGGCTGCAGACGAACAGGGTCTGGGCATAGTCGATGATGTCGGCGCCGATGCCGGCCAATGCACGCACCGGCGATGCCGTGCCGTCGGCGCCCACGAGCAGGCGCGTCGCGATCGTGGTCTCGCCGCCGGGTGTCTGCAGGGTCAGGTCGACCTGGCCGGCCGACACGCGGAAGTCGCGCAGCTGCGCCGGTACGTAGCGCTGCAGGCGCGTGCACCGGTCCAGTTCCTGCTGCAGCGCCGCGGCCAGCGCGCGCGCCGGCACCACGGAACCGAGGCTGTCGACACCGGCACGCGCTGCATCCAGACGCAGTGCGCCGAACTCGCCGGCGCGGCTGACGTGGATGCGCCGTATCGGCGTGGCCGCCTCGGCCAGGCGCGGCCAGACGCCGAGCGTCTGCAGCGCCGTCGTGCTGGCACGGGCCAGCGCGAGGTTGCGTTCGTCCTCGCGCGGCTGGGCCTGGATGCCGGGCGCCGCGGCCTCGACGAGCGCGACGTTCAGGCCGCTGTCGTGCAGCGCGATCGCGAGGCTGCTGCCGACCAGGCCGCTGCCGATGACGGTGACGTCGAATAGGGGAGTCATCGCGCAATGATAAGCGCGCGGCCGTTCGGGCGGGCGCGGACGGACCGCGGCACGGCGTCGCGCCGGCGCATTTGCGCGGCGCGCGGCATCGGCTACGCTCGCCGCTTCGCCGCCTCGTCCCGCTCATGAACAATCCGCTGCGCCTGTTCGCCACCGCCGCGACTTTCCTGACGCGCCTGCCGCTGGCGCGCTGGAGCTACGCGGAACCGGCGCATCTTGCCGCCGCGGCGCCGTATTTCGTGCCGGTCGGCGCGCTCGTCGCGGCCATCGCGGCCGTGGCTGCCTGGCTCAGCCTGCAATGGCTGCCGCCGGCGCTGGCGCCCTGGGCTGCGCTCGTCGCGGCCGTGATCACGACCGGCGGCTTCCACGAGGACGGCCTGGCCGACACGGCCGACGGACTGGGCGGCGGGTTCACACGCGAACGCAAGCTCGAAATCATGCGCGACAGCCGCATCGGCAGTTATGCGGGACTGGCATTGGCGGCCGTGCTCGGCGGCAAGTACCTCGCGCTTGCGAGCCTCGCGCCGACCCAGCTGTTCGCCGCGCTGTGGCTTGGCCACGTGCTGGCGCGCTGGTCGGTGCTGCCGCTGGCCGCCTGGCTGCCTTACGCGCGCGAAGGCCAGGCCGCGAACAAGCCGGTGGCCGACGGCATCGGTCTCACCCAGGTCGCCGCCGGCAGCCTGTTCGCGCTGCTGCTGGTCGCGCCGTTCGGCCGCCTGGCGCTGGTCGCCGCGGCGGCAAGCCTGATCGTCGCGCTGCTGGCCGGCGCCTATTTCCGCACCCAGCTCGGCGGCATCACCGGCGACACCCTGGGTGCGGCCAACCAGGTCGTCGAGCTGACCTGTTATCTGGCCTGCGCGGGAGCACAGCGATGGATCTGATCCTCGTGCGGCACGGCGACTCCGAAGCCACCGCCGGACTTTGCATAGGCCATACCGACGTGGCCCTGTCGAGCAGCGGCTTCCTCGCGATACAGCGTCTGGCCGCGCAGTGGCAGGGCGAGGCGCCGCGCTTTCTGTTCACGAGCGACCTGCGCCGCGCGCAGCAATCGGCACAGGTGTTCGCGGCGCGCTTCGCGACCGAGCCGCTGGCCGATCCGCGCCTGCGCGAAATCGACCTCGGCGAATGGGACGGCCAGCGCTGGGACGCGATCGCGACGCAGGACGCCGCGCGCTACCGGCACTGGGCCGACAACTGGCTGATCCAGGAAGCGCCCGGCGGCGAAAGCTTCAGCGACGTGATCCGCCGCACCGGCGCCTGGCTCGCGGCGCTGCTGGGTTCCACCGGCGACAACGACTGCGTGCTGACCATGGCTCATGCCGGTTCGATACGCGCGCTGCTGTGCCATGCACTGGGCCTGCCGCCGGCGCGCGCGTTCGCGCTGAAGGTCGACCACGCCCGCGCAAGCCGCATCCGCTACCGCCTCGGACAGTTCGAAATCAGCTACACCAACGCCTCGCGCTTCGAGGACGACTGAGCCGGCGACCGTCCGGCCCGGGCGGCGCGATCCGCTCGCCGCTCAGCCGGCGGCAGCCCTGCGCTGCAGCTGACGCATGATCTGGTGACGCCGCCAGTGCTGGCCGAACGCCTGCTTGAACGGCTCGCGCGTCTGCGCGGTCAGCGCAAGCTTGAACGTCGTCGTCGCGGCCATGCCGAGCCGGCCCTTCTCCGGATGCGTGACGGTCAGCTTGTCGCTGGTACCGAAGCTGCCGTCCTCGTAGCGCACGGCAGAAACCTGATCCCACTGCAGGGTCGCCTCGGGCGTGTCCATGCCGCGATAGCTGATGCGCACCACGCCGCCGTTCTTCAGAGAAATTTCCACATCGGGAAAATGCCGCAAAACGATCGCGCGCTCGGCATCGTTGGCCGGCTCGTAACGCAGCGCCAGATGCTGCTCGTGCTGATCGGCGAACATCGCCTCGTACTGCCGCCACAGCGGCGCTTCGAGCGCGTCGACATCGAGGATCAGATCGGCCCAGGTTTCCGCCGGCGCCTGCTCGACGATGCCGGCGAACGCGTCGGCGGGATAGTCGGCGCCGACCTGCTGCAGGCGCTGGCGCAGCGGCGGATGCGAGTCGAACGGATGCGGCATGGCCGATTCGGCCACGGCGGCCTGGAAATCCGGCGTCTGCGCGAATGCCGCCAGTCCGTTCGCGACGCGCTGCGCCAGGCCCAGCGGCCCCTCGTGGCGCTGGTTGTGCTCGAACAGCGACTGTTCCACCGTATTGCGATAGGCCGAATAGGCCGACACCTTGATCAGCGAGCGCGCGATCGCATCGCCCGAGGTCAGGCCGGCCGCGGCGCGGTCGGCGGCGAACTCGCGGTCGCGGCTGGACTTGGACAGGGCCAGTTCGAACGCCGCGCGGAACAGGTTCAGCACGTAGAACGCGAGCAGGGTCATCGCGTTCTGGCCCAGCGCGGCCATGTAGTGAGCGTATGCCGCCAGCCGCGGCCCCAGCACCGCGCCGAACGCGGTGTCGCCGCCGCTGAAATGCGCCATCTCGTGCGCGAGCACCGCGTCGGCTTCCTGCCGGCTCAGCACGCGCAGCAGCGGCAGGCTGACGAACAGGCTGCGCCCGCTGACCTCGCCCTGCGCCAGCTTCAGCGGCGCCTCGGTCACGAAGAAGCTCGCGTCGATGCCGGCGATGATCTGGCGCGGCGGCTCGGTGCCCAGCTTCGCGGCGTACTGCCGCACGCGCGCCCACAGCGCCGGCGCCTGTTCGCGCGGAATCGGCACGCCGCTGATCGCATTGTCCCGCGCCGCGCGCTTGAAGATGGCCGTGATCGCGACCCAGGCGCCCACCGCCGCGAGCGCGCCGGCGATCAGGATGAGCTTGACGATGTAGATGTTGAAGAACAGCGCCGTGATCCAGAACGACAGCCACACCAGCATCGCGGCCTGGACCAGCACTTCGAGCGCGCTGACCGCGCGCAGACTCCACCAGCCCGCGCTGAACGCGGCGAGCTGCAGGTGCGGACGCGCGTAGGCCAGCCCGGCCAGGCCGGCGATCAGCAGCAGCGTGAAAGCGCCTAGCCACAAGGTCGCGGTGGAAATGCGTCGCGCCAGCACGAACTGGCCGACATCGCCGGTGGCACCGCACAGTTCCTGCGCGAGACTCTGCAGCTGCGGCAGGCTGCCGTCGCAGACGCTCTGCGCGGTGACCGTCGCGACGAAAGCCTTCGCGTCCTGGAGCCCGGCCGGCGAGAGGTCCTTGGCCTCGGAAAGCGACGCCGACAGCGAGGCACGCAGTTCCGTCGTGAACCGGTCCAGTCCGTGGCCGCTGACCCACCCGGTCAGCGCCGGCAGCAGGAACAGACCGAGCACGGCGAAACCGAGCAGTTTGAAGAAGGCCAGACGCAGGGCGGCAGGCATGCGGGCGCACTCGAAGCCGGGGCGAAGCGCCGATTTTCCCGTGAAGGGGAGGTGAAGAACAAGCCGCGGTCCCGGCGCCGACAACTGCACGCCGACCGCGTCGGCGGGCCGGCGGCCGGCGATTTCGTCCCCGGCCAACTGGGGTAGACTGCGCCGATCTGCCGCTGCGGCGGCCTCCCTCCGATACTTCCGACCTGACGGCCCCATGCGGGTCGCGCGAGCGTACATGGGCAACCGACTTTCCAAGATCTACACCCGCACCGGCGACGACGGCACCACCGGCCTCGGCGACGGCTCACGCGTGCGCAAGGATTCCGCCCGCGTCAACGCCTACGGCACCGTGGACGAACTCAACAGCACGATCGGCCTGCTGCTGGCCCAGGACGTCGGCGAGGACATCACCGAACACCTGACCCAGATCCAGCACGACCTGTTCGACCTCGGCGGCGAGCTGTGCATCCCGGGCATGGCCATGGTGTTCGACGCCGACATAGAGCGGCTGGAGAACGTGCTCGACCGGTACAACGACGACCTGCCGCCGCTCAAGGATTTCATCCTGCCTGCCGGCGGCATGGCCGCGGCGGCCTGCCATCTCGCGCGCACCGTCTGCCGCCGTGCCGAACGCGAAGTCGTCACCCTGGCCGAGCACGAGAACGTGCGAGCCGAGGCGACGCGCTATCTCAACCGTCTGTCCGACCTGCTGTTCGTGCTGGCCCGCGTGCTCGCCCGGCGCAGCGGCCACGGCGAGGTGCTGTGGCAGCACGAGCGGCGCCGGAAACCGGCCGCGACCTGAGCGCCGCCGGCGCGCCGCGCGGAGTCCCGCCCATGCATGTCGCCTTGTATACCCACGTGAGCTGTCTGGCTCACGAGCCCGGTCCCGGCCATCCCGAATCGCCGGCGCGGCTGCGCGCCGTGCTCGAAGCGCTGGACAACGATCGCTTCGCGCTGCTGGACCGCATCGAGGCGCCGCCGGCCACGCGCGAGCAGCTCGAACGCGCGCACAGCGCCGAACACGTCGCGCGCATCTTCGCGCTGGCGCCGGCGCCCGGCGAAAGCCGGCGCGTCGACGCGGACACGGCCATGTCGGAAGGCTCGCTGGACGCGGCCCTGCGCGCGGCCGGCGCGGTCTGCCGTGCGGTCGACGACCTGCTCGACGAGCGCATGCAGCGCGCGTTCTGCGCGGTGCGCCCGCCCGGACATCACGCGACCCAGGCAGAAGCCATGGGCTTCTGCCTGTTCAACAACGTCGCCGTCGGCGCGCGGCATGCGCTCGCACGCGGATTGCAGCGCGTGGCCATCGTCGATTTCGACGTGCACCACGGCAACGGCAGCCAGGACATCTTCGCGACCGAGGCGCGCGTGATGTACGCCTCGACCCACGAAATGCCGCTGTACCCGGGTACCGGCCTGCGCCGCGAAACCGGCGTCGGCAACATCGTCAACGAGCCGCTTCCGTCCGGCGGCGGCAGCGGCGAATTCCGCGCGGCCTATCGCGAGCGCGTGCTGCCGGCGCTGGATGCGTTCGCGCCGGAGCTGGTCTTCATCTCGGCCGGCTTCGACGCGCATCGGCTCGACCCGCTGGCCGACCTCAACCTCGATGCCGCCGACTACGCCTGGGTCACCCACGAACTCGTCGCGATCGCGCGCAAGCATGCCCGGGGCCGCGTCGTGTCCAGCCTCGAAGGCGGCTACAGCCTGACCGCGCTGCGCCAGTCGGTGCAGGCACATGTGACGGCGCTGCTGGACTGAGTTCGACCGGCAGCGTTGCGGCACCATGGCCGGCGCCCCGTTGCCGGCGCGATCAGAACGCCGGTGCGCGCGGCCCGATCGCCACGAGGCTGCCGTCCGGCGCGCAGTCCAGCGTGTAGCTGCCGGCGCGCAGGAACGTGAGCACCACGTTTTCGCCGCGCCTGCCGTCGGCGCAGGTGTACCGGAACGTCGCAGTGCCCGGCCGGAAATGGACCGGCCGATCCAGCCAGCCGCCGTCGGTCATGATCAACCCGACACCCGAGGACGACCGCACGCGGTGAATGCGCACCAGGGGTGAAATCCCGCTGCGGAACTGCAACACGACCTGCCGATCGGCCTCCACCGGGCGCTCGGTCGGCTCGCGATAGTCCTTGGGCGCAACATCGTCACGCAGGGCCAGAACAGGTGCAGCCTGGCAACCGGCCAGCATCGGCAGCGTCAGCAACATCACGAGCAGTCGCATGCGGCCTCCCCGCAGCCTCGGCGAACAGGCGGTTTCTACCGGCCCGCCCCCTGCCTCTGGCTGAACCTGCGCACTGCCGCAACACGCTGACAGTTTTCCTCCCGGCCCATCGTCCTAGGCCGCGAAACCCGCACTCCCGGCGGGTCGCCCGTTCGAGGAAAACCGTCAATGCGCCGCCTGTTTCTGAGCCTGGCCATCCTGGTCCTGACCTGTTTTGCCGCCGTACGTCCGGCTTCGGCACTGAATCTGCGCTGGTACGAGGGCGTGGCCAAGAACATCGGCACCAACTTCGCCTGTCTCAGCGATCCGCCGATCTTCCAGATCCGCGTGCAGGCCTATGCGGGCTACAGCCTGCTGCCGCCGAACCGCACGCCGGCGGTCGGCGAAGTGTTTTACGCGCACCTGGTCATCAGCCACCCGGGCAATCCCTGCGGCGGCAGCGTCATGGGTCTCGAGCTGCTGCTGCCGCCGGGCGTCACGCCGGCGATCACGGCGGAAAACCCCGCGTTCTGCTTTGCCGTCGTGCCGAACGGCCCGCGCCTGATCAATCTCGCCAACGACACCGGCTACGGCTGTCCGCAGCAGCTGACCCAGGGACTGGAAGGCTGGGCCATACGCGCGCCGCGCAACACCGCCGAAGGCGGCGCCTGGCGCTCGGCGCAGGGCGTCTGGCACGAGTTCCTGATTCCGGTCGTGTCCGACCGCCCGCAGAACGGCACCTCATTGCGCTTCAAGGTGAATCCGGACATCGCCGTGAGCGGCTATCCCGAGGCGCTGCTGTTCGTCAACAACGACGTGCTGTTCCGCACTTCCGACGAAGGCAACGTGCTGTCGCTGGACATCTGCGGGCTGACTCCGCGTCCGCAGGGCTGCCAGTAAGCCCGCTCAGGCGGCGCTGAAATCCAGCGCCGCGGAATTGATGCAGTAGCGCAGTCCGGTCGGTGCCGGGCCGTCGGGGAACAGATGCCCGAGGTGCGAGTCGCAGCGCGCGCAGCGCACTTCGATCCGGCGCATGCCGTGGGACTCGTCCATATGCTCGGTGACCGCGCCGGCGGCGAACGGCTTCCAGTAGCTCGGCCAGCCGCTGCCCGAGTCGTATTTGGCGTCCGAGCCGAACAGCTCGGCGCGGCAGGCCACGCAGTGGTAGGTGCCGGTCTCGTGGTGATCCCAGTATTTGCCGGTGAACGCCCGCTCGGTAGCCGAGCAGCGGCAGATGGCGTACTGGTCCGGAGTCAGCGCATCGCGCCACTCGGCATCGGTCTTTTCGATTCTGGTCGTCATGATCGTCTCAGGTGGAGGCGGGGCCGGCCGTCGCAAGAGCGCCGGCCGCGACGCGTTCGCGCCGCTGCGACGCGCCCGGACCGGGCTGTACTGTCAAGCACTTGGCGCTGCGCCGATTGCTGCCGCGACCGGCTTTCGGGCATCTTACGCGCCTCGCCGTCTGCCAAAGACCTGCCTGTGCCGCGCAATCTTTCGCGTCCCTTCCGCCTGCGCCAGCTGGTGCAGGCCACCGTCCTGTGCCTGTACGGCGCCGGTGCCTATGCCGCCCAGCCGGCCGCCTGCCTGCCCGGCAGCGACCAGTGTCCGCGCAAATCCGACGACTTCCGCCTGTGCAAGCCCAATGCGCTGCTGTCGTTCTACGTGGCCGGCCTGCCGACCGGCGGCAAGCGCGAGGACGCCGACACCGATTTCGCCGCCGACCGCTTCCAGTCCGCCGACAGCAGCAAGTACGTGCTGCAGGGCAATGCGCGCGTGCAGCGGCTGGACCAGCTGATCCGCGCCGACGAACTGACCTACTGGACGCAGACCACCGCCTGGATCGCCAGCGGCAACGTGCGCTACCAGGACCGCAGCATGCTGCTGTCGGCGGACAAGGCCCAGGGCAAGACCACGCCGAACACGGCCGTGCTCGACGGCGTGCGCTTCCAGATGCTGAGCTCGCGCGGCAACGGCCGCGCGCAGCAGGCCGAACTGATCGACGACGACCATGCGCGCATGAGCGTCGTGCGCTATTCGACCTGCGATCCCGACCAGCCGAGCTGGGAGATCCGCGCCAGGGATCTGGCCATCGACCAGGCCGAAGGCGTGGGCCGCGGCCACGACGTGACCCTGCGCGTCGGCGACGTGCCGATCTTCTGGCTGCCGTATGCGCGCTTCCCGACCGACAACCGGCGCCAGAGCGGCTTCCTCTATCCGAGCTTCGGTTTCAACGGCAACAGCGGCCTGGATCTCACGCTGCCGTATTACCTGAACCTCGCCGAGAACTACGACATGACCCTGTATCCGCGCCTGGTCACCCAGCGCGGCTTCATGGCCGGGGCCGAGTTCCGCTACCTGACCGACAGCAGCCGCGGCCGCATAGACGGCAGCTGGATGCCCAACGACCGCCGCGCCGAACGCGAACGCGGCCAGTGGCACATCGAGAATTTCACGACCCTGGGGTCGAACTGGAACTTCGCCGCCAACGTCAACGGCGTGACCGACAAGCGCTACTTCGAGGATTTCGGCGACAGCCTGTCCTCGATCGCGACGAGCCTGCTGCCCTCCAGCGCCTATCTGAACGGCCGCGGCCGCGGCTGGAGCTTCGCCGCCGGCGGCGACAAGTACCAGATCACCGACCCCTCGCTGCCGGACCAGTTCGAGCCCTACGTGCGCCTGCCGCGCATCACCTTCGAGGGCGACGTCAGCCTGGCCGGCCGCCTGCGCGGCGGGGTCAAGTCCGAGTTCGTCGCCTTCGACAAGGACTGCTGGCGCGACGACACCGGCAACCGCGTCTGCCCGACCACGGGCCAGCGCCTGGACCTGTATCCGTACCTGAGCCTGCCGCTGGAGGGTTCGTCCTGGTTCCTGCGTCCGGAAATCGGCGTGCGTCATACGCGCTACGACGTGGAGACCGAGATCGACCGGCACACGGTCGGCGCGACACCGCAGCGCACGGTGCCGATCGCGAGCCTGGACATGGGCCTGATCTTCGAGCGCGACGCCAACCTGTTCGGCAGCGGCTACACGCAGACCCTGGAGCCGCGCCTGTTCTACCTGCGCGTGCCGTATCGCAACCAGGACGCGCTGCCGGTGTTCGACACCCAGCTGCTGACCTTCGACTTCCCGCAGCTGTTCTCGACCAACCGCTACACCGGCGCCGACCGGCAGATGGACGCGAACAACCTGACCGCGGCCATCACCACGCGCCTGCTCGAAACCGAGTCCGGCGCCGAGCGCCTGTCGGCCAGCCTCGGCCAGATCCGCTATTTCGACGACCAGCGCGTGCAGCTCTACGGCGCGCCGACGAGCTATTCGGGCTCGGCCTATGTGGCCGAGGTCGACGTGCACCTGTCGGACAAGTGGCGCCTGAAGGTCGCCGACCAGTGGAATCCGAACGGCGACGAGACCGACCTGTCGGCGATCAGCCTGCAGCGGCGCTTCCTCGGCGACGGCGTGCTGAACCTGTCCTACCGCTACCGCCGCGATTTCCTCGAACAGACCAACGTGTCGGCGCTGATCCCGCTGAACGAGCGCTGGCGCCTGATCGGCCGCTGGAACTACTCGCTGCGAGACGGCAAGCCGCTGGAAAATCTGATCGGCGTGGAACGCGATTCCTGCTGCGTGATCTGGCGCCTGCTCGCGCGCCATTACCTGCGCACGGCCGGCGGCAAGGCCAACGACGCCCTGTACTTCGAGATGGAGCTCAAGGGACTCGGCGCGATCGGCCAGAAAACGGGCGATTTCCTGCGCCGTGGTATCCTCGGCTATCAACAGTAACGACCGTACCGGTGCCTGCACGTTCAGGCACCAGTCCGGGGCGGCGTGCACACTCGTCGCCCCGTCCGCAGGCCGGCCCGGCCCGCGGAAATTTCCAAGCTCTACACGGACCTGCGATGAACAAGCTTGCGCCTGCGTTTGTCCTGCTGACCACCCTGTTCACGGCCGCCGCGCCGTCGCAGGCCCAGTTCCTGACCCCTCAGCCCGAGCAGCAGCAAGCCGCCCAGGCCGCCGCACCGGATGACGGCACCCTCGACCGCATCGTCGCCATCGTCGACGAGGACGTCGTGCTCAAGAGCGAGCTGAACCGCGCGGTCGGCCAGATCCTGGCCCAGTACCGGCGCAACCCGCAGCAGTTGCCGCCGCGTCCGGTGCTCGAACGTCAGGTGCTCGACCGCCTGATCATTACCCGCCTGCAGGTGGCCAAGGCCAGCCAGAGCGGCGTGCGCATCGGCGACGTGGAAATCGACCAGGCCGTCGCCAACATCGCCCGCACCAACAAGATGGACGTGGACCAGCTGCGCGCGGCGATCGCCCGCGACGGCCTGAGCTACGAGGAATTCCGCCGCAATCTGCATGATGAGCTGATCACCCAGCGTCTGCGCCAGCGCGTCGCCCAGTCGACCCAGGTCAGCGATGCCGAAGTCGACATCATGCTGGCCGGCAACAGCCTGAAATCCGGCGAAGTGCATCTGGCTCACATCCTCGTCGGTGTGCCCGACGGCGCCAGCGCCGAACAGATCCAGGCCGCACGCGAGAAGGCCGACCGCGTGCAGCGTGAAGCCTCCGCACCGGGCGCCGACTTCGCCGCGGTTGCCATCCGCTCCTCCGATGCCCAGGAAGCGCTCGACGGCGGCGACCTGGGCTGGCGCCGCTACGACCAGGTGCCGGAAATGTTCGCCGACCTGCTGCAGGGCATGAGCCCGGGACAGGTCTCGCCGGCCGTGCGCGGTCCGAGCGGCTTCCACATCCTGAAGCTCGTCGAGCAGCGCGCTCAGGGCAAGCAGCTCGTCACCGAGTTCCATGCCCAGCACATGATGGTCAAGATCAACGAACTGGTCAGCGAAGCCGACGCGCAGAAGAAGATCGACGACCTGCGCCGCCGCATCGAGGCCGGCGAAGATTTCGCCACGCTGGCCAAGTCCAATTCCGACGACGCGACCAGCGCGAATGCCGGCGGCGACATGGGCTGGTTCCCGATCGACACCTACGGCGCGCAGGTCGGCGAAGTGATCTCCAACCTCAAGGACGGCGAGATCAGCCAGACCTTCCGCAGCAACGCCGGCCTGCATTTCGTCAAGCGCCTGGGCATGCGCGAACTCGACCGCACCGAAGAGGCGCGCCGCACCCAGGCGCACGAGGCGATCCAGCAGCGCAAGGCCGAGGACGAATTCGACAACATGCTGCGCCAGCTCAAGGCGGAGGCCTATATCGAGTACCGCCTGGCCGGCTACGACAGCAAGGGCGAGCCCACTTCCGGCAGTTGAGCCGGGGCCGGCGCGAGCAGACTCCATGAGCGCCCTGCCGCGCCTGGCCATCACCCTCGGCGAACCGGCCGGCATCGGACCGGAGCTCGTCGCCGAACTGGCCCACAGCGACATCGCCGCCGATCTGATCGCGATCGGCGATGCGAACCTGCTGCAGTCCGCCGCGGCCTCGCGCGGACTGCGTCTTGACCTCATCGAGGACGACGGACAGCCGCTGCGGCGGCGCATGCCGGGCAGCCTGCGCCTGGTTCCGGAAGAAGTCGCCGCCGCAGTAGTTCCCGGCCGGCTGGACCGGGCCAACGCGGGCTACGTGCTGTCGACCCTGGCGCGCGCATCCGACGGCTGCATGGCCGGCGAGTTCGACGCCGTGGTCACCGCGCCGGTGCAGAAGAGCATCATCAACGACGCCGGAATTCCGTTCTCCGGCCATACCGAATACTTCGCGCTGCGCGCCAACGCCGACGTCGTCATGATGCTCGCCGCCGGCAACCTGCGCGTCGCGCTGGCGACCACGCACCTGCCGCTGGCCGCCGTGCCCGCGGCGATCACGCGCGAGAAGCTCGAGACGACCTTGCGCATCGTGCATGCCGACCTGCAGCGCAGGTTCGCGCTGGCGCAGCCGCGCATACTCGTGCTCGGGCTCAATCCACATGCAGGCGAAGGCGGCCATCTCGGTCGCGAGGAGATCGACGTCATCGCGCCGCTGCTCGCGGATCTGCGCGACGAAGGCTTTGCGCTGACCGGCCCGCTGCCGGCCGATACGGCTTTCCTGCCCGGCCCGCTCGCCGAGGCCGACGCGGTGCTCGCGATGTACCACGACCAGGGCCTGCCGGTGCTCAAGGCCCTGGGCTTCGGCCAGGCGGTCAATCTGACCCTGGGCCTGCCGTTCATCCGCACTTCGGTCGATCACGGCACGGCGCTGGACCTGGCTGGCCGCAACCGCGCCGATGCCGGCAGCCTGCTTGCGGCGACGCGGCTGGCCTTGGAACTCGCGCTGAAGCGCTGAAGCCCGGCAGCGCGATGTTGCGATTCGCTGCGCTCACCGCGACGTCGCGGCGGCAACACTACCGACGCAACACAATCCACGAAAGATACTGCGGAATAGGCATCGTCACTTGTCTCCACCCGCGCACGGCGCCAATGCCGCCGCAAGCGCCGCACGCCGCCGCGGCCAGCGCAGCTTCTCGAACACGAGCAGGACCGCAAGCAGCACGAGCCCGAGGCCGACGACGATGGCCGCTGTGATCGCCTCATGCAGGAACAGCGCCCCCCAGACCTGGGCGAACACCGGCACGAGGAAGGTCACCGTGGTCGCACGCTCGGGGCCGGCGTCGCGCAGCAGGCGGAAATAGACGACGAAGGCCAGCGCCGTACAGACCAGGCCCAGCGCGACCAGGGCCAGGCCCGGCGCGACCGGCGGCAGGTGCGTCGGCAGATTGCCGAACAGCAGCGGCGACAGCAGCAGGGCCGCGCCGATCTGACTGCCGGTGGCCGTGACGACCGGATCGGTGCCGCCGAACAGGCGCTTGAGCTCGGCCGCGCCCAGCGCATACAGCGCCGCGGCGAGCAGGCCGGCAACGAATGCGAACATCGTCGCCGCGGTCAGGGTGACCGTGCCGAAGCGCGCGATCGTCACGACGCCGGCCAGGCCGACGACCACGCCGGCGAGCTTGGACAGCGTCGGCCGCCTGCGCTGCAGATACCAGCCCAGCAGCACGGCGAACAGCGGTACCGTCGCATTGAGCACGGCCGAATAGCCGGCCGGCAGGTGGTGTGCCATGTAGGCGAACAGCACGAACGGCACGCCGGCGCTCAGCGCGCCGATCCAGGCATAGCCGCGCCAGTGCCGGCGCCAGTCCAGCGACAGCCCCTGCAGGCGCACGAACGCGAACAGCACCAGCGCCGACAGCGCGATGCGCCCGGCAGCGGTGAAACCCGTGCCGAATTCGGGCACGGCGATACGCATGAACAAGAACGATCCGCCCCAGATCATCGCCAGGACCAGCATCCGCACCAGCAATCCCGCAGTCATCGTGAAATCCTCCGCAGCAGCGCCGCACCGACAAGGCGGGGCAAACACCGTAGGCCGCCGATGCTAGGCCTGGAAGCGACACCGAAAAAGCGATAGTTTCTGCGCGGTATCGTCAGGAAAACTCACAATGCGCGCCTGGCAACACCTGCCCGCCCTGCGCACCCTGCGCATCTTCGAATGCGCCGCACGCCACCTGAACTGGACACGCGCGGCCGAGGAACTGCACCTGACTCACGGCGCCGTGAGCCTGCAGATCAAGGCGCTCGAAGACGAGCTCGGCCTCAAGCTGTTCGAGCGCAGCGGCCGGAAGACCTGGCTGACCGACGCCGGCCAGCAACTCGCCGCCGGCGTGCGCGAAACGCTGGACCAGCTCGCCTCGACAGTAACGCGCGTGCGTGAACGTGCCGCCGGCAATGTGCTGACCCTGAGCGTGCTGCCCTCGTTCGCCGCGGCCTGGCTGGTCGGTCGGCTCGGCGGTTTCCTCGCGCGCCATCCCGACATCGAGTTCAATCTGCAGAGCAGCATCAACCTGGCCGATTTCCGTAACGACGGCGTCGACGTGGCGATCCGCTGGGGCAACGGTCCCTGGCCCGGACTGCGCTGCGAGAAGCTGCTCGACGACGAGCTGTTCCCGGTCATGAGCCCGCGCCTGACCCGGCGCAAGCTCAAGCATCCCTCACAGCTGCTCGAGCTGCCGCTGGTGCGGATCAAGCAGCAGACGCGCCTGAACGACTGGACGCGCTGGTTCGCCGCCGCCGGCGTGGACGCACCGCCGCCGCGCCGCGGCGCGGTCTACGACGACACCGAACTGGCCCTGCGCGCCGCAGCCCAGGGCCAGGGCGTGGTGCTCGCACGCAGTTCGCTGGTCGGCGGCCGCCTGGCCAGCGGTGAGCTGATCGCACCGTTCGCGCTGCGCGTGCCGGCCCACTACGCGTACTATCTGGTCTGTCCCGAATCCCATGTCGAGAAGCCCTCGGTGCAGCAGTTCCGCGCCTGGCTGATCGAAGAGCTGGCGAATTCCTCGCCGCTCGCACCGCCGCCCGAGGCTCCCGCTTGAAGCGCTACCCGCCTGCCAATGCCACCGACGCCGCTGTCGCGACGCCGGACCGCCATGTACACAAAAAACAATTTGGACAACACTTCCTGCACGACCCGGGCCTGATCCGGCGCATCGTGCAGGCGATCGCGCCGAAGCCCGGCGACCGTCTCGTCGAGATCGGTCCCGGCGAAGGCGCGATCACCCTGCCGCTGCTGCGCGAACATGGCCGTCTGACCGTGATCGAGCTCGACCGCGATCTGATTCCGCGCATCCGCGCCGCGGCCGAAGGCATCGGCGAACTCGATGTCGTCCATGCCGACGTGCTGACCGTGGACTTCACGGCGCTGGCTGCCGGCACGACGCTGCGCCTCGTCGGCAATCTGCCGTACAACATTTCCAGCCCGATCCTGTTCCACTGCCTGGACCATGCCGAGTCCATCGTCGACATGCACTTCATGCTGCAGAAGGAAGTCGTCGACCGCATGGCCGCGGCACCGGGCAGCAAGGTCTACGGCCGGCTGAGCGTGATGCTGCAGCTGTACTGCACGGTCGAGCCGCTCATCAAGGTGCCGCCGGGCGCATTCAACCCGCCGCCGAAGGTCGACTCTGCGGTCGTGCGCCTGACGCCGCTGCCGGCCGCGCGCCGCCACGATGCCGACCGGGCGCTCGTCGAGCGCGTCGTGCGGCACGCCTTCGGCCAGCGCCGCAAGACCCTGTCCAATGCGCTGCACGGCGTGGCGACCGCGGCGCAGATCGAAACGGCCGGCGTCGACCCGCGCGCGCGCGCCGAGCAGCTGGAACCACTGCAGTTCGTCGCGATCGCGAAGGTCATCGCCGCGGAAGCCGCCGACGGCGGAGCCGGCTGACGCGGCAGCCGGCAACCGGGCACCCCATCGGCGGAACTGCAACCGGCCGGCCGGGTTCTCAGACCCTCGCCGCCGGCCTGCGCGCCGATGCACGGACCGGACAACTGCAGGAGCCGACGATGTTCGTTTGCCAGAAGACCGCGTCCGACCGCGGCATCGTGCGCTGCTCGCTTGCACGCGCGAACCGGAACGCGCTGACCTTCGCCGACGTCATCGCGCTCTGGCGCAACGACGCGGCGTTCCGCGCGTTCTGGACACACTGCCTGCGCGAAGCGGGCTTCGCCGCCTATTGCTGGGAATGTCCGCCGCTGATGCCGCGAACGGTGCGGCGTCCGTTCGAATGCGTCTTCGTGGACAGTCCCGGGCTGATCGACTCTGCCGCCGACCCGATGCCGTTCGCGGCCCATTTCCGTCTACGCAAGCCCGTCGTCGTGTTCGACAATCCCGGCCGCGACGCCGCACTGATCGCGCCCTGCCCGACAGCGGCCTATACCGACTATTCGCATCTCGCGCGTTTCCTGGCCACGGCCGAAGACGCGCAGATCGACGCGCTCTGGAAAGCCCTCGGCGAAACCGCCGCCACGTATCGCGGCGAACATCCGCTCTGGATCAGCACGGCCGGCCTCGGCGTGGCGTGGCTGCATATCCGGTTGGACCGGCGGCCCAAGTACTACCGCCATGCGGCCTATCGCACGGCCTGAGGGGTTGGTCCGGGGCTCCGGCAGACCCGGCCACAGGCAATCCGAAGGCGGCCGTGCGGCAGACGCATCGGCCGCGGGGCCCGCAGCAGCAGACACGAGGCTGTGCTCGGCCAACCGCTTGCCGTGGCCAGACGGCACGGGCTACCCGACGAGCTTTCGTCCCCTCCGGCAGGAGGTCGGGAAACGGACCCTGGCCCGTTTCCCGTTCGAACGGCGCAAGCCGAGTTCGCGCAGGTTTGCGGAGAATCCATCGGGACGCGATCGGCTCCCGTGCGGTCCCTGTCGGGATCGCCCTGGCAGGCTGTTTCTCGACAGCTTGCCAGGGCGTCGGTACGTCACCTCATAGCGCCACAGCGTCTCCTCGCGGCGCTTCTCATCATCTCCGAGCGAATGCCCCGGAATTTCCTGGCCGTTTCATGACCCGGCGCTCCCGCGCCGCCGCAGATGGCCGCAGGCCAGCAGCGACAGCAACAGCAACAGCCAGGCCAGCGACCAGACACTGGTCCCCGGCACCGGCGCCACTCTCAACTCGCCGCGCGGGGTCAGCGTCACCTGATCCAGGTTGTTGCCGGGAACCGGGTCGGTCTGATGCGCGGTCACGTTCGCGACGTTGCGGTAGTCGCCCGCCGGGTTGACGCGCGCCTGGATCTGCAGCGAGGCCGTCGCTCCCGAAGCGAGCGTTCCCACGCTCCAGAGCGGCGGCGCATAGGCCCCCTGAGTGGCCGTCGCCGCGACGAAGGTGAAGCCCGATGGCAGCGCGTCCGTCACGACGACGCCGGTGGCGGCATCCGGACCGTTGTTGCGCAGCGCCAGCGTGAACGTGACGACGGAACCGGCGACCGGACTGATGACATCGACGGACTTGGCGATCTGCAGATCGGCAGCGCCCATCGGATGGCTGGTGGAGCACGGCAGGCACACTGGCGCCGGGTCGCCGCCGCTGCCGCTCACCGCGACGACGTTGCCGACCGCCCCCACCGCCGATGCGGCGACCTGGGCCATGTACGACAGCGTATAGCTGCCGGGCGGCGTAGCAGCAGGCAGGCTGCACACCAGCGGAGCGCCCGCGCTGCAGGTAAAGGCCCCGTTCGTCACCGAGATGAGCGTCAGTTGCGCATCCAGCGTGTCGGTCAGCTCGAACGTCTGCGTCAGCGCCGCGCCGGTCACGTCGACCTGCACGCTGTACGCAATCGTGTCGCCCGGAGCGACCGGCGACCCACTCGGCGGCACGGACGACTTGGCCACCGAAACTTCGGGGGCGCCGATACTGGTCGACACGCTGCTCGAGCAGTGCGCCGCGGCAGGGCAGGTGGAGTCCCCGCCACCGGAGGCCGTCGCCGTGTTCGTCACGCCCGGCGTTGCGGCCGCCGTCGGCGTCACCGGAATCACGAAGCTGGTGCTGGCGCCGGCGGCCAACCCCGTCGCGACCGTGCAGGTCACGGTCTGGCCTGCGGCCGTACAGCCGGCCGGCAGGGTGCCGAGCGTCAGCCCGGTCGGGATCGTGTCGCTGATCGTCGCCGATGCCGTCGTCGCCGCATTGCCGCTGTTGGTCAGCTGCAGGGTGTAGCTCGCCGCCACGCCCACGGTCCACGGGCTCGCGCTCGCCGTCTTCGTCAACGTCAGCTGCGGTGCATCGACGACCGTGGGACCCTCGGTGTCGCTGCAGCGCGCCGCCGCCGGACAGGTGGAGTCGCCGCCGCCGCTGGCCGTCGCCGTGTTCGTCACGCTCGGCACCGCCGCCAGGGTCGGCGTCACCGGAATCACGAAGCTCGTGCTCGCACCGGCGGCCAAGCCCGTCGCGACCGTGCAGGTCACGGTCTGGCCTGCGGCCGTACAGCCCGCCGGCAAGGTGCCGAGCGTCAGCCCGGCAGGGATCGTGTCGCTGATCGTCGCCGCTGCCGTCGTCGCCGCATTGCCGCTGTTGGTCAGCTGCAGGGTGTAGCTCGCCGCCACGCCCACGGTCCACGGGCTCGCGCTCGCCGTCTTCGTCAACGTCAGCGCCGGCGCGTCGATGACGGTCGGGCCTTCGGTGTCGCTGCAGCGCGCAGCCGCCGGACAGGTCGAATCGCCGCCGCCGCTGGCCGTCGCCGTGTTGGTCACGCTCGGCACTGCCGCCAAGGTCGGCGTCACTGGAATCACGAAGCTCGTGCTCGCACCGGCAGCCAAGCCCGTCGCGACCGTGCAGGTCACGGTCTGGCCCGCCGCCGTGCAACCCGCCGGCAAGGTGCCGAGCGTCAGCCCGGCAGGGATCGTGTCGCTGATCGTCGCGGCCGCCGTCGTCGCCGCATTGCCGCTGTTGGTCAGCTGCAGGGTGTAGCTCGCCGCCACGCCCACGGTCCACGGGCTCGCACTCGCCGTCTTCGTCAACGTCAGCTGCGGTGCATCGACGACCGTCGGACCCTCGGTGTCGCTGCAGCGCGCGGCCGCCGGACAGGTGGAGTCGCCGCCGCCGCTGGCCGTCGCCGTGTTCGTCACGCTGGGCATGGCCGCCAGGGTCGGCGTCACCGGGATCAGGAAGCTCGTGCTGGCGCCCGCCGCGAGTCCGCTGGGAACCGTGCAGGTCACGGTCTGGCCCACCGCCGTACAGCCCGCCGGCAAGGTGCCGATCGTCAGGCCCGCCGGAATCGTGTCGCTGATCGTGGCCGTGGCCGTCGTCGCCGCTACGCCGCTGTTGGTCAGCTGCAGGGTATAGCTCGCCGCCACGCCCACGGTCCACGGGCTCGCGCTCGCCGTCTTCGTCAACGTCAGCTGCGCGCCGTTGACCGGCGTCGGACCTTCGGTGTCGCTGCAACGCGCCGCCGCCGGACAGGTGGAGTCGCCGCCACCGGACGCGGTCGCCGTATTCGTCACGCTCGGCGTCGCGGCCGCCGTCGGCGTCACCGGGATCACGAAGCTCGTGCTGGCGCCCGCCGCGAGTCCGCTGGGAACCGTGCAGGTCACGGTCTGCCCTGCTGCCGTGCAGCCCGCCGGCAAGGTGCCGATCGTCAGCCCGGCCGGGATCGTGTCGCTGATCGTCGCTGCGGCCGTCGTCGCGGCCGTGCCGGTATTGCTGAGCTGGAGGGTGTAGCTCGCCGGCACACCGACCGTCCACGGGCTCGCGCTCGCCGTCTTCGTCAACGTCAGCTGCGGCGCGTCGACCGTGGTCGGGCCCTCGGTGTCGCTGCAGCGCGCCGCCGCCGGACAGGTGGAATCGCCGCCGCCGCTGGCCGTCGCCGTGTTCGTCACGCTCGGCACCGCCGCCAGGGTCGGCGTCACCGGGATCACGAAGCTCGTGCTCGCACCGGCGGCCAAGCCCGAAGCGACCGTGCAGGTGACCGTCTGTCCCGCTGCCGTACAACCCGCCGGCAAGGTGCCGAGCGTCAGCCCGGCCGGGATCGTGTCGCTGATCGTGGCCGCGGCCGTCGTTGCGGCCGACCCCGTATTGCTGAGCTGCAGGGTGTAGCTCGCCGGCACACCGACCGTCCACGGGCTCGCGCTCGCCGTCTTCGTCAACGTCAGCTGCGGCGCGTCGACCGTGGTCGGGCCCTCAGTGTCGCTGCAGCGCGCCGCCGCCGGACAGGTCGAATCGCCGCCGCCGCTCGCGGTCGCCGTGTTCGTCACGCTCGGCGTGGCCGCCAGGGTCGGCGTCACCGGTATCACGAAGCTCGTGCTGGCGCCCGCCGCGAGTCCGCTGGGAACCGTGCAGGTCACGGTCTGCCCTGCTGCCGTGCAGCCGGCCGGCAAGGTGCCGAGCGTCAGGCCCGCCGGGATCGTGTCGGTGATCGTCGCTGCGGCCGTCGTTGCGGCCGACCCCGTATTGCTGAGCTGCAGGGTGTAGCTCGCCGGCACACCGACCGTCCACGGGCTCGCGCTCGCCGTCTTCGTCAACGTCAGCTGCGGCGCGTCGACCGTGGTCGGGCCCTCGGTGTCGCTGCAGCGCGCGGCCGCCGGACAGGTCGAATCGCCGCCGCCGCTCGCGGTCGCCGTGTTCGTCACGCTCGGCGTGGCCGCCAGGGTCGGCGTCACCGGGATCACGAAGCTCGTGCTTGCACCGGCTGCCAGGCCGCTGGCGATCGTGCAGGTGACCGTCTGCCCCGCCGCCGTACAACCGGCCGGCAAGGTGCCGAGCGTCAGCCCGGCCGGAATCGTGTCGCTGATCGTCGCTGCGGCCGTCGTCGCCGCCGCGCCCGTGTTGCTGAGCTGCAAGGTGTAGCTCGCCGCCACGCCCACGGTCCACGGGCTCGCACTCGCCGTCTTCGTCAACGTCAGCTGCGGCGCATCGACGACGGTCGGGCCCTCGGTGTCGCTGCAGCGCGCCGCCGCTGGACAGGTCGAATCACCGCCGCCGCTCGCGGTCGCCGTGTTCGTCACGCTCGGCACTGCCGCCAAGGTCGGCGTCACCGGGATCACGAAACTGATGCTGGCGCCCGCGCCGAGCCCTGCGGCAACGGCGCAGGCCACCGCCTGACCGGCGGCGCTGCAGCCCGCCGGCAAGGTGCCGATCGTCAGTCCGGCCGGAATCGTGTCGCTGATCGTCGCCACGGCCGTCGTCGCCGCATTGCCGCTGTTGGTCAGCTGCAGGGTGTAGCTCGCCGCCACGCCGACCGTCCACGGGCTCGCGCTCGCGGTCTTCGTCAACGTCAGCTGAGGCGCGCCGACCGTGGTCGGGCCCTCGGTGTCGCTGCAGCGCACGGCCGCCGGACAGGTCGAATCGCCGCCGCCGCTCGCCGTCGCCGTGTTCGTCACGCTGGGCATGGCCGCCAGCGTCGGCGTCACCGGGATCAGGAAGCTCGTGCTGGCGCCCGCCGCGAGTCCGCTGGGAACCATGCAGGTCACGGTCTGGCCCACTGCCGTACAGCCCGCCGGCAAGGTGCCGATCGTCAGGCCCGCCGGAATCGTGTCGCTGATCGTGGCCGTGGCCGTCGTCGCCGCTACGCCGCTGTTGGTCAGCTGCAGGGTATAGCTCGCCGCCACGCCCACGGTCCACGGGCTCGCGCTCGCCGTCTTCGTCAACGTCAGCTGCGCGCCGTTGACCGGCGTCGGACCTTCGGTGTCGCTGCAACGCGCCGCCGCCGGACAGGTGGAGTCGCCGCCACCGGACGCGGTCGCCGTATTCGTCACGCTCGGCGTCGCGGCCGCCGTCGGCGTCACCGGGATCACGAAGCTCGTGCTGGCGCCCGCCGCGAGTCCGCTGGGAACCGTGCAGGTCACGGTCTGCCCTGCTGCCGTGCAGCCCGCCGGCAAGGTGCCGATCGTCAGCCCGGCCGGGATCGTGTCGCTGATCGTCGCTGCGGCCGTCGTTGCGGCCGACCCCGTATTGCTGAGCTGCAGGGTGTAGCTCGCCGGCACACCGACCGTCCACGGGCTCGCGCTCGCCGTCTTCGTCAACGTCAGCTGCGGCGCGTCGACCGTGGTCGGGCCCTCGGTGTCGCTGCAGCGCGCCGCCGCCGGACAGGTCGAATCGCCGCCGCCGCTCGCGGTCGCCGTGTTCGTCACGCTCGGCGTGGCCGCCAGGGTCGGCGTCACCGGAATCACGAAGCTCGTGCTGGCGCCCGCCGCGAGTCCGCTGGGAACCGTGCAGGTCACGGTCTGCCCTGCTGCCGTGCAGCCGGCCGGCAAGGTGCCGAGCGTCAGCCCGGCCGGGATCGTGTCGCTGATCGTCGCTGCGGCCGTCGTTGCGGCCGCCCCCGTATTGCTGAGCTGGAGGGTGTAGCTCACCGGCACACCGACCGTCCAAGGGCTCGCGCTCGCGGTCTTGGTCACGGTCAGCTGCGGCGCGCCGACCGTGGTCGGGCCCTCGGTGTCGCTGCAGCGCGCGGCCGCCGGACAGGTGGAGTCGCCGCCGCCGCTCGCCGTCGCCGTGTTCGTCACGCTCGGCACTGCCGCCAGGGTCGGCGTCACCGGGATCACGAAGCCGGTGCTCGCACCGGCGGCCAAGCCCGAGGCAACCGTGCAGGTGACCGTCTGCCCCGCCGCCGTACAACCGGCCGGCAAGGTGCCGATCGTGAGCCCGGCCGGGATCGTGTCGCTGATCGTCGCGGCGGCCGTCGTTGCGGCCGACCCCGTATTGCTGAGCTGCAGGGTGTAGCTCGCCGGCACACCGACCGTCCACGGGCTCGCGCTCGCCGTCTTCGTCAACGTCAGCTGCGGCGCGTCGACCGTGGTCGGGCCCTCGGTGTCGCTGCAGCGCGCCGCCGCCGGACAGGTGGAATCGCCGCCGCCGCTGGCCGTCGCCGTGTTCGTCACGCTCGGCACCGCCGCCAGGGTCGGCGTCACCGGGATCACGAAGCTCGTGCTCGCACCGGCGGCCAAGCCCGAAGCGACCGTGCAGGTGACCGTCTGCCCCGCCGCCGTACAGCCGGCCGGCAGGGTACCGATGGTCAGCCCGGCCGGCATCGTGTCGCTGATCGTCGCCGCGGCCGTCGTCGCGGCCGTGCCGGTATTGCCGAGCTGCAGGGTGTAGCTCGCCGGCACACCGACCGTCCAAGGGCTCGCGCTGGCGGTCTTGGTCACGGTCAGCTGCGGCGCGCCGACCGTGGTCGGGCCCTCAGTGTCGCTGCAGCGCGCGGCCGCCGGACAGGTGGAGTCGCCGCCACCGGACGCGGTCGCCGTATTCGTCACGCTCGGCGTCGCGGCCGCCGTCGGCGTCACCGGGATCACGAAGCTCGTGCTGGCGCCCGCCGCGAGTCCGCTGGGAACCGTGCAGGTCACGGTCTGCCCTGCTGCCGTGCAGCCCGCCGGCAAGGTGCCGATCGTCAGCCCGGCCGGGATCGTGTCGCTGATCGTCGCTGCGGCCGTCGTTGCGGCCGACCCCGTATTGCTGAGCTGCAGGGTGTAGCTCGCCGGCACACCGACCGTCCACGGGCTCGCGCTCGCCGTCTTCGTCAACGTCAGCTGCGCCGCGTTGACGGTCGTCGGGCCCACCGTGGATGTGCAGCGTCCCGCCGCCGGACAGGTGGAGTCGCCGCCGCCGCTGGCCGTCGCCGTGTTCGTCACGCTCGGCACCGCCGCCAGGGTCGGCGTCACCGGGATCACGAAGCTCGTGCTCGCACCGGCGGCCAAGCCCGAAGCGACCGTGCAGGTGACCGTCTGCCCCGCCGCCGTACAGCCGGCCGGCAGGGTACCGATGGTCAGCCCGGCCGGCATCGTGTCGCTGATCGTCGCCGCGGCCGTCGTCGCCGCCGTGCCGGTATTGCCGAGCTGCAGGGTGTAGCTCGCCGGCACACCGACCGTCCAAGGGCTCGCGCTCGCGGTCTTGGTCACGGTCAGCTGCGGCGCGCCGACCGTGGTCGGGCCCTCGGTGTCGCTGCAGCGCGCCGCCGCCGGACAGGTCGAATCGCCGCCGCCGCTCGCGGTCGCCGTGTTCGTCACGCTCGGCGTGGCCGCCAGGGTCGGCGTCACCGGTATCACGAAGCTCGTGCTGGCGCCCGCCGCGAGTCCGCTGGGAACCGTGCAGGTCACGGTCTGCCCTGCTGCCGTGCAGCCCGCCGGCAAGGTGCCGATCGTCAGCCCGGCCGGGATCGTGTCGCTGATCGTCGCTGCGGCCGTCGTCGCCGCCGCGCCCGTGTTGCTGAGCTGCAGGGTATAGCTCGCCGCCACGCCCACGGTCCACGGGCTCGCGCTCGCCGTCTTCGTCAACGTCAGCTGCGCGCCGTTGACCGGCGTCGGACCTTCGGTGTCGCTGCAACGCGCCGCCGCCGGACAGGTGGAGTCGCCGCCACCGGACGCGGTCGCCGTATTCGTCACGCTCGGCGTCGCGGCCGCCGTCGGCGTCACCGGGATCACGAAGCTCGTGCTGGCGCCCGCCGCGAGTCCGCTGGGAACCGTGCAGGTCACGGTCTGCCCTGCTGCCGTGCAGCCCGCCGGCAAGGTGCCGATCGTCAGCCCGGCCGGGATCGTGTCGCTGATCGTCGCTGCGGCCGTCGTTGCGGCCGACCCCGTATTGCTGAGCTGCAGGGTGTAGCTCGCCGGCACACCGACCGTCCACGGGCTCGCGCTCGCCGTCTTCGTCAACGTCAGCTGCGGCGCGTCGACCGTGGTCGGGCCCTCGGTGTCGCTGCAGCGCGCCGCCGCCGGACAGGT